>ERZ761607.159-NODE-159-length-142007-cov-40.579759_pt1 | contig 142007 bp, 115 predicted proteins | sample MGYA00511164_ERZ761607 | MGnify/ENA primary metagenome ERZ761607 (study PRJEB28899, sample SAMN02445080) | bioreactor sludge metagenome | biome: EBPR sludge | place: Australia: Brisbane, Thorneside Wastewater Treatment Plant | collected 2011-06-22 ... | reverse complement strand
AAGTGGTGGGCTGTCAGGGACTCGAACCCCGAACCTACTGATTAAGAGTCAGCTGCTCTACCATTGAGCTAACAGCCCGCCGAGACGCGCAGAAGCGAGATTGTGACGACTCCCGGCGCCGCGTGCAAGATCGCGGCGCGGGCTCCGCGCCGGTGACGCACCCGGGTGCGGGCCGGCGATCGTGCCGGCGGTGGCCGGCGCCTCGAACAGTGGGGTGGAAGACGGGGATCGAACCCGCGACACCTGGAGCCACAATCCAGTGCTCTACCACTGAGCTACATCCACCACAGCGGACGCGCATTCTAGCAGGCCACAGGCGGATTGCCAGAGGCCCGCGGCGGTCCGGCACCGGAACAGCCCCGTCACCGCCGCGCCCCGACGGGTCAGGCTTTCCGGTCGCCGGGGCTGGCGGCTGCCGAACGGTGCGGCCGGGTGCGGCGAGCGCCGCGCGCCCGGGACGATTCGGCAATGCGTTCCACGCCGACAACCAATGCTCGGCCGCCCCGTCCGCCGGGGCCCTCCGCCTCTGGCGGGCGGCACCGGACTGCGCGCCGCCGCCGGCCGCTCGCAGGCGACGACCGATGTCCGGGCTTCCGGCGCCGCCGGTCCGCGACCTGGCGTTCCGGCGCGCGTCCGACGCGCGCGATCCGCCGATGGCCTGCCCGGGCTCGCCGCCACGGCCGACGGCAGTGGGCTGACGGGGCGCAACGCGAAGGATGCGGGCCTGCCGGTCTGCTGCCCACGGGGCCCGATTCGCCGACCTTGACGAGGCTGCCGCAGGTGCGCCGCCCGGGCGGGACGGCGGCTGCCGGTCGCCTCCTCGCGCCCCGTGGGCCAGCGGAACCGGACGGATCGGGAGCATCCCCGGGCGGCGCGTGGAGCAGCCGGCCGCCGCGGCTTGCTGCCGCGCGGGGCGGCGCGTACCATGCCGCGGCGCGTCCCCGTCGGGACCTGCACGGCATCGGGGCATAGCTCAGCCTGGTAGAGCGCCAGCTTTGGGAGCTGGATGTCGAGAGTTCGAATCCCTCTGCCCCGACCATCTCCCGCTCGCATGACCGGTCCGGTCCTCCTGTGCCGGCCGCCGGCACGCCATGGGCCGAAGGCCGCGTCGCCGGCCAGCGCCGGCACGGCGTTCGCTGCGGATCGAGGCCACGACCGCAGGGCGCGACGCGCCGGTGCAAGACATCGCATCCCCGGCGCCGCCCGGGCCGTCGATGCCCGAGCGCCCATGCCGACGCGAAGGCAGGGTGCAGCGCGGCAAGGGTCCGCGTCGCAGGATCCAGGATCGGCAGCGCGCGCGCCGCACCGGGTCCACGCGCTATCCTTCGCCGCACGCGCCCGTAGCTCAACCGGATAGAGCACCGGCCTTCTAAGCCGGTGGTTGCAGGTTCGATTCCTGCCGGGCGCGCCACCCGATCGAGCCGCGCAGGCTGTCCCGCCCGCACCCGGGCCGGGGTCCGGCCGGCGGTCGCCTTGCAGATCGCCGGCCAGGAGCGCGCCCGGTCACGGATGGCCTGGACAACCCGGGCCCCGGCCACCACCCGGAGCCCGGGGCACGTCTCGCCCCCTGCGACGCGTCCCCGCGATACTGGGTGCCGCCGCACTCGAGGTGCACCGTCATGCCCGGCTCCGTTCCGCCCGTCGCCAGCCGCGATGGCCCTCAATCCCCCGTGGATGCGGGCATTTCGGTCGGAACCTTGGACGCCGGGTCGCTCACCCGCCTGGTCGACGCCGCCAACCAGCGCCGCGCCGAGGGCGACGCGGCGGGGGCGCTGCGCCTGCTCCAGGCCGCCGCGCCGCTGGCCGTCGGCGACGGGCGGGACTGGCGGCACGCGCGGGCCGCCCTGGCCAACGCCCTCGGCCTGGCCCTGTTCGACCGTGGCGAGCTTGCCGCAGCCACCCGCCACCTGCGGTCCGCCCTGTCCGGCTGGCGCCGGGTGCGCCCTGCCGACCCCGGCCACCTCGCCGCCGCACTCAACAACTTGGGCCTGGTCGCCGAGGCGCAGTCCAGGCCGGCCCGCGCGGCGCGCCTGCACCGGCTGGCGCTGACGCTGCGCGAACGGGCAGCGGCGCCGCATTCTTCCACGCAGGTCGCGCAGAGCCTGGTCAACCTGGGTTCGGCGCTGCGAGCCCTGGGCCGCCACGACGAGGCCGGGGATCGCCTGCGCCGCGCCCATGCGCTGTTCCGCAAGGCTCGGGGCGACGGCCATCGCAGCACCGCCAATGCCGCGCGCCACCTGGCGCTGCTGCGTGCCGACCAGGGTCGCTGGCGGGACGCAGAGGCCCTGCTGCGCCCCGCCCTCACCGCCGTCGAGACCATGCTGCCCGCGGGCGACTGGCTGCACGCCGCCCTGCTCAACGACCTCGGTGCCGTCCTGGAGAACCTCGGCCAGGCCGCCGCCGCCGAGGGCCTGCACCGGCGCGCCCTGGCCATCCGCGAGGCCAGCCTGGGCCCCGGCCACGCCGATGTCGCGCGCAGCCGCGAGGCCCTCGCCGTGGCCCTGTCCGCGCAGGGCCGGCACGGCGCCGCCGAGGACCTGCTGCGCCAGGCCCTGGCCGACAAGCAGGCGGCCCTGGGCGCGGACCATCCCAGCGTCGCCATCAGCCTCTACAACCTGGCGGTGAAGCTGTGCGAGCGCCGCGACTGGGCCGCCGCCCTGCCCCTGCTGCGCCGCTGCCTGGCGATCCGCTGGCAGCGGCTGGGCACCGACCACGCGCTCACCCGCGACGCGGTCGAGCTGCTGGCCAGGGTCGAGCGGCAGATGGCCTGAGGCGGCCGCGCGCGTCGCGCACTGTTCATGCGTGCGCCTGCACGAAGGCCGATCACGGCGCGCTGGCCCGGCGCTCGTGCCGGGCATCTGCCGGCGAAGCGAGCCACCCGGTCATCGTCCTTGCCGCGCGCGCCGTGTCGCGCAGGGCGCCGCACCCGATCGCCTGCACCCCCGGTGCCCGCGTTTCCGGCGCAGGCGACACGCAGTTTCCCGGGGCCGGAAAGCACGACGGCTTCCCGAAGGAAGCCGTCGTGGGTGCAGATGGCGCGCCCGGAAGGATTCGAACCTCCGACCACCAAGTTCGTAGCCTGGTACTCTATCCAACTGAGCTACGGGCGCGAGGCGGCGAAGTATGGGGACTCCGCCGGCATCCGTCAACACCTGGGCACCGGAACCCCGGCGAGGGCCTTGGCAACCTGCCGCCAGACACTGGCTGCCACGCGCCCTTGCGCTTGACGGGCCGATCCGCTGCCGTCACAATCCCGCCCCTGACCCGATCCCGAGTAGCTCAGCCGGTTAGAGCATCTGACTGTTAATCAGAGGGTCGTCAGTTCGAGTCTGACCTCGGGAGCCAGTCACCAAGGGCCTGCAGAGATGCGGGCCTTTTTCGTGTCCGGCGACCAAGTGCTGTCGCGGAATCGCGGCTGCTCTCCCTGCCCGCATTTGGCGCGACATGTCCCCCGGGGCACCCGGCGCAAACGCGCTGAAGGGGTGACCCGAATGGCGTGCCGGGCTTGCCCGCAAGGTCTCCTTCAATGGCCGCGGCAACGCTGGACCGATGCAATCTGCGACATCTGTCCTTGCCGTCGGGATCGCCGGATCAAGCCCGGTACCGGTTCCGACGTCAGTGCGCTCCAGCCCGGAAAGCGTCCTCTGCTCGTGTGAACGACCGTGCCAGGATCCTGCTGCCACTGGCCTGGAAACGGTGGGGCCCTCCGCCACGCCGGTCGACTGAGTCCTCGTCATCGCAGGACGGAGGGCTGCGGGAGTCGGCGCACGCCCGACCCCGCGGCGATGCCGTCGCCCGGTGCCGACAAGAAAAAAGCCCGGCTTGCGCCGGGCTTTCGAAACCAACGTGGGCCGCCAGCGACCCGCGCGGAATCAGTCGACCGAGAAGCTCTGCAGCTCGACCGGCAGGATGCCGGTGACGGTCGCGGTGAACGGACCGCAGGCGTCAGCCGGGCCGCCCGGATCGCCGGTGATGATGACGTAGTAGGTCGCTCCGTTGGTCAGACCATTGACCGGCATCGGCGTGGTGAAATCACCCAGAGCAATGGGGTCGGTGGACGACGAGCAGGGAGACGGCATCACAAACATCGTGGCACCGAACGGGGCACCGGTATGCGCCAGGGAGATCGTTGCATTGGCGCTCTGAGCCACGAAACTATAGATGATCTCGGTCTGCGGGCTCGGAATGCCACCGTAGCCAGGCAGCGTGTTGCTTGCGGTGCAGGTATCACCCGACACAGCCGAATTCGACTGGATCGGCAGCGGGGAGGCACAGGTCTGGGCCATCGCGTTGGCACCGAAGGCCAGCGCGATGGAGGCGAACAGGACGCGCTTCATTCGTTAAATCTCCTAAGTCAACCAAAAATCAATTGCCGATGAACGTCTGGCGACGCGAGTCGAACTCGTCGAAGCCGACGGCACGATTCAACTGGGCAGCTCGGAAGGCTGCACTGCCAGCCGCCAGGCCGAGAGTGGCAAAGTCGACACCACCCCAGCTGTTGCTGTTGCCATTGAGCGTCGCGGTCGGCGCGCCCTCGTTGGTGTTGTTCACCCAAACACGGAGCGAACCGGTGGGGCCCTTCTGCCAGTCGATCTCGATGCGGTTGGTGCCCGCGGTCAGCGGAGCGGACGCCGAGCACAGATTGGAGGGCTGACCCTCGCAGACGGTGAAGACACCCAAGGTCTTGGCAGTACCGGCGACGTTGCCCACCACCGTGAGTCGAACAACCTCCGACTGGCCACCGAACGGAGCATCGGTCGACGCGCCGAACACCTTCACGCTCTGGATGGTGTTCTGGCCGGTCAGGGTGTCCAGATTGATCAGGAACTGAGCGCGATAGCGCGGTTCGCTGGCCGGCGTGTTGTCACGGACGAACGCGCTGGCACCGCCGATGTTGCCAGTGATGGTCGAAGCCATGCGGCAAGACGTGCCATCATAGCCACCAGCGACGATGGCAACCGTGCCGCCCAGAACGGACTGCGACGACCACGGCGGAACCGGGCTGCTCGGGCACTGCGCGAAAGCGGAGGAGGCGAAAGCGAGGGCGCCCAGGCCCAGAAGAGCATTGAACTTACGAGACATCTGATTCATCTCCCATCAGATTGAGTGTCGAAACAGGGCTTGCGCCCGCCAAGTTGTATCTGCCCTCCCGGCGCAGCCTAAGCGCAACCTGAACGGCGGATGCCCGACGCGGCGACTCTAGGGGGGGTACCCGGTCAAGTCAAGTGTTTAGAGACACTTGTGACGCGGATCGCAACCCGGTTGCCCGGGCCCCGCCAGCCGGACCGCACTGACAGTCCCTTATACGGGGGCGCGGGGGCGTTCGTATCACGCCGGCGGCCAAGAAGTGTTGCCGCCCCGGTCCGGGATCGAGCGCCCCAGGAGAAACACGAAGCAGGACAGGGCCTTGCGCCAGCACGAGCGCCCTCTCCCCGCCCTTCCCCCGCGCCGCCGGGAGGGAGAAGTGCGGTCTCCACGCAAGCAGCCCACGCAGTTCGCCGACCACTGCTCCCTGCTCCCCGCTCCGCTACCATGGCCGCCCCCTTCGAACCCGCCCTCCAGCCCGCCCATGCGCCTGTCCCGCTTCCACCTGCACACCACCAAGGAAACGCCGGCCGATGCCGACGTGGTCAGCCAGCAGCTCATGCTGCGCAGCGGCATGATCCGCAGGCTGGCGGCGGGCATCTACACCTGGACGCCGCTGGGCCTGAAGGTGCTGCGCCGGGTCGAGGCGGTGGTCCGCGAGGAGATGGACCGCGCCGGGGCGCTGGAGCTGCTGATGCCGTCGATCCAGCCGCGCGAGCTGTGGGAGGAGACCGGCCGCTGGCAGCGCTTCGGCGGCCAGCTCCTCAAGCTGAAGGACCGCAAGGACGCCGAGTTCTGCTACGGCCCCACCCACGAGGAGGTGGTCACCGACTGGGCCCGCGGCGAGCTGTCCAGCTACCGCCAGCTGCCGGTCAACGTCTACCAGATCCAGACCAAGTTCCGCGACGAGATCCGGCCACGCTTCGGGGTGATGCGCGCGCGCGAGTTCCTGATGAAGGACGCCTACTCCTTCCACGTCACCCCGGAGTGCCTGGCGGCGGAGTACGAGAACATGCGCCAGGCCTACACGCGCATCTTCGAGCGCCTGGGCCTGCGCTTCCGCGCCGTGCAGGCGGATTCCGGCGCGATCGGCGGCGACGCCTCGCAGGAATTCCACGTGCTGGCCGACTCCGGCGAGGACGTGATCGCCTACTGCCCGGACTCCGATTACGCGGCCAACCTGGAGAAGGCGGTGGCCGCGGCGCCCGGACCGCGGCCGGCCCCTTCGCGTGCCATGGAAAGGGTGTCGACCCCGACCCAGACCACCTGCGCCGAGGTCGCCGCCCTGCTCGGCCAGCCACTGGCCGCGACGGTCAAGTCGGTGGCGGTGGTCGGCGCCGCCGGCTTCGTGCTGCTGCTGGTGCGCGGCGACCACGAGGTCAACGAGGTCAAGGCCGGCAACCTGGCCGCGCTCGGCCCGGACTACCGGCTGGCCACCGACCAGGAGATCGTCGACCACCTGGGCTGCCGGCCGGGCTTCATCGGACCGGTGGCACCGGCCCGTCCGGTCACCGTCATCGCCGACCGCGCGGTCGCGGCGCTCGCCGACTTCACCTGCGGCGCCAATGCCGAGGGCTTCCACCTCAGTGGCGTGAACTGGAGCCGCGACCTGCCCGAGCCGCACGCCATCGAGGACCTGCGCTCGGTGGTCGAGGGCGATGCCTCCCCCGACGGCCGCGGCACGCTGTCGCTGTGCCGGGGCATCGAGGTCGGCCACATCTTCCAGCTCGGCCAGAAGTACGCGCAGGCGCTGGGCGCCACCGTGCTCGACGAGGCCGGCGCGGCACGGGTCATGCACATGGGCTGCTACGGCATCGGCGTGTCGCGCATCGTCGCCGCCGCCATCGAACAGAACCATGATGCCAGCGGCATCGCCTGGCCGGCGCCGATGGCGCCCTGGCAGGTGGCGGTGTGCGTCATCAATCCCAAGGGCAGCGCCGAGGTCGAGTCGGCCGCGGTGGCGCTGTACGACGAGCTGCGCGGCCTGGGCATCGACACCGTGCTGGACGACCGCGGCCTGCGCCCCGGCCCGATGTTCGCGGACATCGAGCTGATCGGCATTCCGCACCGCGTCGTGGTGTCGGAGCGCGGCCTGGCCGCCGACAGCTTCGAGTACCGCGGTCGTCGCGACAGCGAGGCGCGCAGCCTGGACAGGGCGGGGTTGCTGGATTTGCTGCGGGGTTGAGCGGAACGGGGACCGGGACGGTCCGTGGATTGGGGGGCTTGCGCAAGACCTGCAGCGCCCCGACCCGGCTCGAACGCCCTTCCCTATGCGCTCGGCGAAGCGGCAGGCACGCTGAGCGGCCAGTTCCACCCAGCGACCGGCCCGCCCGGATATGTATTGAAGGACCCGCCTCGAATCGCGCGCCGGTAATTCGGGGGCTGTCCGCAGGCGGCTGCCGGATGCGTCCGGTTCATCCGGGCCTGATGTGCAATCGCGTCGACGCAGGTTTCGTCCCGTTCCGCCCCGCCGCGCCGCAGTGGGCTCGCGCATAATCGCCTGTAAAATCAGTTCCTGACCGCAAAGGTGACGGCAATCACACTCCCTGCGCAGCCGGATGTGATTGAATGCGCCACGGTTTCCCGGGTTTCAGCGGCACCGAACCGGTTCCACCCGTTTTTCCGTTTCCGCCCCGGGCACGGCTGCCCGGTACGGCAATGGTTTTTCCCACGCGCGCTTCACGGAGAATGCAATGGCAAGTGTCGATATCACCAAACTTTCGCAATCGGAGCTGGACGCATTGATCCGACAGGCCCAGGACCGCAAGGAAAACCTGCACCGCGAGCAACTCGACAACGTGCGTGGCGAGGTCATCGCCTTCGCCCGCGAGCGCGGTTATTCCATCGAAGAACTGTTCGGCAAGGCCTCGCGCGCCAGGAAGGGCGGCAAGCGCGGTGTCGTTCCGCCCAAGTACCGCAACCCGGGCAACGCCGAGCAGACCTGGACCGGCCGCGGCAAGCGCCCGCGCTGGTTCCAGGCCCTGCTCGACAGCGGCAAGAAGGAAGCCGACCTGCTGATCAAGTAATCGGTTCCCGGCCAGCTCCGCCTCGGGGCTGGCCGGGATTTCCGGGGATTGCTCCGTTCAGCATTCCGCTGACCTCGACCTGCCGGTTCCCGGGCGGCTGCTCCTCGCGTCCCCCTTCCCCCGGGACGGACGCGATGCCCGCGCTTCAATCTCCCTGCTCCCTGCTCCCCGCACCCTGCTCCCCGCTCCTCACAACGACCGCCGCGGCGGCACCAGCAGGTTGCCGAACAACAGGCCGGCAACCAGGGTGATGAGGATGGACAGCAGGGTGAAGCCGGTGTCCAGGCTGAGGAAGATGTCGCGCTCGAAGGCATGGGTCAGGCTGCGGAAGCCGACGCTGCCGGGCACCAGCAGGATGATGCCGGGCAGGCGGATCAGGGCGCCGGGACGGCGCCACAACCGCGCATAGAGGTTGCCGGCCGCGCAGGCGACCAGGGCGGCGATGAATACCCCGGCGCCATTGCCGATGCTGCTGCCGAACCAGCGGGTCAGCAGGTAGCTGCCGATCGCGGCGGCCATGACCAGGGGGAAATCCCGCCAGGCCGCACGGAAGCTGACCGCGAAGCCGAACGCGGCGCCGACCAGCGCAGGCCAGAGCGCCCAGGCGGGTACCGCCGTGACCTCGCTGGCCGCCGTGGTCCAGCCGAGCAGGTGGCAGATCTGGGTGCCGGCGACCACGCCGAAGGTGAGCTTGAGCAGCACCGCGAACGCACCGGCGAAGCGCGCGACACCGGAAACCAGGTGCTGCGTCGCCAGCTCGTTGATCGCCGTGGTCAGCGCCAGGCCGGGCAACAGCACGATCAGGCTGGACAGCACCACGGTCTGCACCGACAGCGGCTGGACCAGTTCGCTGACCCCGTAGGCCAGGACCGTGGCGACCAGGGCGCACACCGCCTCCGTCGAGGGCGCCAGGTTGGGACGCCGCGCGCAGGCCTCGGCCACCACGCCCACCACCAGGCTGATGGCGCCGGCGGCCAGCACGTCCGCCCAGCCGCGCGCGAGCAGGACCGCCAGCGCCGCCCCGATCACGCCGTAGGCGGCCAGCACCAGGCGGCCGTCCCTGCCGGACATCGCCTCGATCTCCAGCAGGCGGGCGTAGCCGTCGTCGACGTCCAGCTCGCCGGCGAGCACGCCCTCGACCACGGCATCGGCCAGGGTCAGGCGCTTGAGATCCAGGCCGCCCGGCTCCAGTCGCACCACCCGGGTGACTTCCTCGAGCACGGTCTCTGGACCGCCTTGTTCCCGGAACGAGAACAGCAGGGAGGTCGGGTTGGAGTTGATGTTGCAGACCAGGCCGATGGTGTCGGCGACCTGGCTGACCGCATTCTCCAGGCGCGGCGCGGGGGTTCCGTAGCGGTGCAGGCTGCGCGCCATCTCCACGACGAAACGCACGCGCCGCACCATGTCGGCCTGGCGGGCGCTCAGGCCGGGTTCGCCGCGCCCTGCGGGCGGCCGGCGCGGCACCGGGGACCAGCCGGGCAGCCAGGGCTTCATGGCGGTGCGCCCGGTGCCGTCGCCAGGCGCAGGCGGCCGGCCCTGGCTGGCTGCAGGGCGCAGGCCCGCGCGGAACCGGCCCGTCCCCTGCCTCGCGCGGCGATGGCCGCGCCGTGGCGGATGAGGTAGCGTGCCGCGGTCATGGTCATCGGTCTCGGCGAGGCCCTGTCGCTCGGTTGCGCGCTGACGTGGGCGGTGGGCGTCATTATCTACAAACGGCTGGGCGAGCACCTGCCACCGCTGCGCCTGTGCCTGCTCAAGAACCTGATCGTACTCGCCCTGTCGGCGCTGACCGTGGCGCTGCTGGCCTCCCCCCTGGCGTCGTGGCTGGGTCTGGCGCCGCTGGCCTGGCCGCGACTGTCGCCGCAGGTGCTGGTTACCGTGCTGGCCAGCGGCGTGATCGGCATCGCCGTCGCCGACACCCTGTACCTCAAGGCGCTCAACACCCTGGGCGCAGGCCGCATGGGCGTGGTGGGCAACCTCTACAGCCCGTTCGTCATCGCCCTGTCGTTCCTGTTCCTGGGCGAACGCCTGGACCTGTGGCAGGTGGCCGGCTTCGTGCTGGTCATGGCCGGCGTGCTGCTGGTCAATGCCCCGGACCGGTTGTCGGTGCTGACCCCGGCCCAGGTCCGGCGCGGCGTGGCGACCGGCGCGCTGTCGGTGGCGCTGATGGCCGTCGCCATCGTCATGGTCAAGCGCGTCCTGGAGACCGAGCCGTTCTGGTGGATCGTCCTGCTGCGCGTGCTGGGCGCCGTGCTCGGCCTGCTGGCGCTGGTCGCGGTATCGCCCGCCCTGCGCAGGCAGGCGGCCGGCGGCGGCGCGCCGACCCGCTGGGCGGCGCTGTTCGTCGCCGCCCTGGTCGGGCAGTACCTGTCGATGGCGATGTGGCTGGGCGGCTACAAGTACACCGATGCCTCGGTCGCCTCGATCCTCAATGAGACCGCGTCGATCTTCATCGTCGTGTTCGCCGCCGTCTTCCTGGGCGAGGCGCTCAGCCGCCGGCGCGTGCTGGGCGTGCTGGTCACCCTGGCCGGGGTGGTGCTGATGGTGCGCTGAGCGCGCCGGTCAACCCGCCCCTGTCCTGCAGGCCGACCCGGCGCGACGACGCGCCCGCGGGAGCGGGAAAGCCCTCGCCGGGTCGCAAGGCGGGGTGCCCACCCGGCACCGGAGCCTGGAAGGCACCTGCAACTCGCCCTGTACGTCGATACCAGGCGGGGCCGCGCGGTGAAGCGCGCGGCGCGGCAGTCGCCTGCCCCGACCCCCTGCCGACCGGGGCGACGGCACGATCCCGGCCACGCCCACAACGGTCGCTCCCTCGCAACGCCGGGACGGCGCGGCAGGGTCCGCGCCGGCACACACCCTCAGGCCGGGGGGTACTGCGCGCGTTCGGCGGTGGTCAGGGCGACCTTGTCGCGCAGGTAGGCCGGCTCGATCAGGCCGGGATCCCGGTCGAGGTCGGCGCCCAGGTGATGCGCGAGCGCGCCGATCGCGACCGCCCCCGCGCTGCCGAGGCCGAGCACTTCGACGGGCTCGCCCAGGCGCGCGCGCAATGCGCCGCCATGCGCCGGCCAGCCCGAGCCCGCCACCCGCCAGCCCCGTCGCGCCGTGGCGGGGTCGACTTCCTCCGGGCGACACAGTCGTTCCCGACCCTGGAGGACGATGCCGCCCATGGCATCGGCGCCGTACCACCCCGCATAGATCTCGCCCATCCGGGCGTCCAGCACGGCCAGTACCGGCAACCCGCCATCCCGGCCCGGCCAGGCCAGCCCGGCCAGGCTGGACACCGGCCGCAGCGGCACCTGCCAGGCCAGGGCCAGGCCCTGTGCCACCGACAGGCCCAGCCGGATGCCGGTGAAGGCCCCCGGTCCGATCGCCACAGCGATGGCCTGAACTCCGGCGTGCGCAACCGACGCCTGGGCCAGCAGGCGCTCGATGCAGGGCAGCAGCCGACTGGACTGCGCCCGCGGCTCGCCCAGCTGGGCCTGGCCCAGCACCTGCCCTTCGCGGAGCAGGGCCACGGAACTGAGTTCTCCCCCGGTATCGATCGCCAGAACCACGCCCATCCTGTCCCGCCTCCTGCGTCGCCCGCACCGCCAGGCGGCGCCGGGCAGGTCGGCAAGCGTGCCACAACGGCCGAGGGCGGCGGCGATGCCGGGCGCTGGTCGAGGGCCGCGGCTGGACGAATGCCACCGGCGACGGCGACGAGGGGCGGCACCGGATGCATCAAGGCAACGGTGTGCCGATGTCGCAGCCGGACCGGAGGCGCCTGCCGGGCCGGGGCAAGGCGCCGCGGGGGGTCGCAATCCCACAAACAAAACGGGGCGGGGATTTCTCCCCGCCCCGAAGGACACGCGGTGTCAGCTGAGCGTCAGCGGGCGTCGCCCACGTTCGCCACCGACCCGCGGATCTCGCCACCGATGTTCGAGATCGCACCAGCCGTGATCGACACGGTGTCGATGCCGATGTAGTCGGACGCCGAGCCCGAGGGGCCACCGTTCTCCACGTAGTAACGGAAGGCCACGCGGCCCTGACCGCTGGTCGGCAGGCCCTCGGCATTGGTCAGCGTGTACTGGGTCCACGCGTCCGGATAGACGCCCACGGTCTGCCCCGGGTTGATTTCCAGGAGCATGGTGGTGAACCCGCCGACGCCCGCCGAACCGGCGCCCAGATCGGTGCACGGCGCCGTTGTGCACAGCCGCACCTGCAGGCGATCCGGGAAGCTGCCGCCGATGCTGCGGGTCCAGAAGCTGACCGAGGAGGCGTTGTTGAAGGTCAGCAGCGGCGACACCAGCCAGTTGCTGATCGTGTTGGTGCCGCCCACGCTGTTGAAGTTCACGCCGATGTAGTGGGTCGGGTCGCCCACGTGGGCCGGGAACACCGCGCTGTTGCCCTGGAACCAGGACGCGGTACCCGCGGGCACCGAGTTGTTCTGGATGATCCAGCCGTCACCCGCCAGGGTGGTGATGTCCTCGAAGCCCTCGTCCAGGGTCACCGATGCCGTCGGGATGGTGATCGGATTGCCCAGGCGGTTGTAGGCGTAGCTGACGATGGTCAGCGGGAAGCCGGTCGGGCCGGTGCTCTGGATCCGGGCGTAGCCGTAGTTGACCGCGCTGGTCGTCGGGTTCACGAAGCGGAAGCCAAGGTAGCCGTCGGCTCCGGCACGCCAGCGGATGGCGTTCGCCGCACCCAGCGCGGTGCCGAAGGTCGAGGCGGCACCGATCGTGTCGCCCGGCACCAGGATGCGGTACTCGGTGCCGTCGACCACGCCGCCACGGGTGGCGGTGCCGGGCCAGAAGAACGCCACGTTGCCACCGGACAGCCAGACGTTGAAGTCGAACGGCGTGGTGTCGCAGTTGCAGGTGTTGCCCGTGCTCCACTGGATCGAGCCACCGGTGCCGTCGGCGGGCGGCAGGAAGTTGACGTTGTCGAACACCACGATCTCCGGCGGCTCGCCGCCGGACTCGACGGTGAACGCCACCGGCACCGACACCAGCGGGGTAGCCGCGTCATTGCTGGTCACGCACAGGTTGGCGTTGTAGGTGCCGGCGGCCAGGCTGGCCGGGTTGAGGCTGACGGTGACCGGGCTGCTGGCGCCGCCGGCGGTGGCACCCGCGGTCGGGGACACGCTCAGCCACGGCACATCGGCCGGGTTGTCGCAGGGCAGGCCGGGGCCGCCGCTGGTGGTGCCGGTGGCGCGCACCATCCAGTTGCCGGCGAAGCCGAACGAGTCGATGGTGTTGAACGTCGCGGTCGGGAACACCGGCGGGTTCGGAATCGACGCGCCGAAGCCCACCCACGAACGCACCTGCGAGGCGGTCTGGTCGATCGCTGCCGGGAACTGGCTGGCGCCATCCATGCCGGTCCGGTTCACCACGGCGACCAGGATGTCGCCCGGGCCGTTGATCGTGGTGGCGGCGGGCAGGTTGACCGTATTGAACACGTCCAGCGCGGAGATCGCGTTGCCGGTCACCCCGGCCACGAAGGTCGCGCCATTGGCGGGATTGCCATCGGCATCGCTGTAGATGTAGACGTCGAAGCTGGCGCCCACGGCGACCGCGTCGGCGGTGCGGAACAGCACCTGGACCTGGTTCAGGGTGATCGGGAAGTCGCCGGCTGCCGGGGTGAACCGGTTGAACCAGACGAACTGGCCGCCCGCGGTCAGGCCGATGCCGTTCTCCGCCGAACCGTCGTCGACCTGCAGCGTGATCGGCGAGCCGCCGGCGGGAACCGCGCCATTGGTGCCCTTGTCGCCATCCAGCGACAGCACGATGCTGCTGGCCGGGGCCTCGGCGATGCTCCAGTTCAGGGTGCCGCCGCCGACGTTGCCGATGGTCAGCGGCGCGGTCACCGCGGCACCGCCGGCGGTGCCGGTGGCCGCGACGCTGGCCGGGGTCACCTGGATCTGCGGGGAACCGCCGCCGCTGCCCTCGCCACGGATGGCGACGGTGATGTGCTGCTGCGGCGAACGGGCGCCGGTCTCGGTCAGGTTGACCTCGCCGAACGCGACCGCGGCGGTCAGGTTGGTGGTCGGGGTCGCGGTGATGGTCAGGACCTGGGTCTCGACGGCCGCCGGCTGGTCGAAGCCGCTGAAGAACACGGTGTCGACCGGACGGATGCCGGCGCCGGTGAAGCTGAAGCTGCTCGGCGAGACGGTGATGTCGAAGCCCGGGGTGATGTTGGCGCCGGCCGCGGTCCAGCTGCTGGCACCCGGCAGGGTGTTGCGCACGGTGCGGGTCCAGGAGCAGCTCGGCGTGCAGTTCATGTTGCGCACGGCCGGGATGTTCAGGGTCTTGACGTCGCCGCTGAGCGCCGGGTTGGCGGCCAGGTAGTTGGCGGTGGTCTCGTGCATGACCAGGCCGGCTCGGGCCGCCTTGGTCAGGTCGACGCGGCCGCTGCCGACGTCATCCCAGTCCCAGGTGCTGACGATGTTGTCCTTACGACCGGCCTTCTTGGCGGTCATCATCAGCGCCGACTTGATCTCGGCGTCGGTCCAGGTCGGCTGCACCTGCTTGATCAGCAGGGCCGAGCCGGCCGCATGCGGACCGGACATCGAGGTGCCGCTGAGGCTGCCGTAACCGGCGGCGCCGGTGTAGGCGGCGTAGATGCTGACGCCCGGCGCGGTGATGTCGGGCTTGGTCAGGTCGGCCAGCGGCGCCGGGGTCGGGCCGCGCAGGCTGAAACCGGCCAGCACGTCGCCGTTGACGACGTCGGCGTTGATGGTGGCGTCGGTCGGGTTGGCAGTGACGAAATCGCGCAGCGCGTTGCCCGGCGCCTGCTCGATCGAGTAGGCCGGGACGTTCGGCTGGCCAGCGGTGTTCATGCTGAACGCGGCGGCCTGGTTGTTGCGGATGAGGACCAGGGCGGCGCCGGCGTTGAAGGCGTTGGTGATCTTGGTGGTGAACGGGCAGGTGCCGCGGCTGATCAGGGCGGCTGCGCCGTTGAAGAAGCCGGCCGGGAACGCCGGCAGGTCGGCGGGCGCGCCGTCGACACCGGCAGTGCAACCCTCGAACGCCTCCGGCTGGCCGGTGAAGCGGCGGATCGGCAGGTTGGTGGCGCTCGACGCGTTCGGCGACTCGCTGCCCTTGCTGGCGGGGATGTTCTGGGTGTTGCCCGGCGGCGTACCCGGGCCGCTGGCCGAGATCAGCGCGCTGGACTGCGCGTCATGGGTCGAGGCGGCGACGCTGAGCACCCAGGGACCGCGGTGGTTGACGTTGCCGACCGGGTTCGGGACCGAAGCGCTGGTGTTGCCGGCCGAGGCCGCCACGAACACGCCGGCGTCGACCAGGTCGAGCTTGCGGCGGTCGTTGTCGACCCAGGGGCTGGTGCCGCCGGAGATCGAGAAGTTCATGACATCGGCGTCGCCGTGCAGCAGGACGCTGTTCATGCCCGCCTGGATGTCGGCGCCCGGGCAGCTGGTGCCGGGACAGGTCTTGTAGGACCGGATCTTCGCGCAGGGTGCGACGCCCGAGATGTAGGTGAAGCCCGGCGGCAGGACCGGCGCCGGGGTGGCGGCGGCGGTCACCACGTTGCCGGCGACGGTGCTGGCGGTGTGGGTGCCGTGGCCGTTGGTGTCGGTCGGATTGCCGCCGTTGCACAGGCCGGTGCCGTCGGTGCTGGAGCAGTCCAGGTTGGACAGCACCTTCGGGTTGTCGACGCTGAAGCCGCAGGACGCGTCGTTGGCGAACGAGGGATGGGTCACCGAGACCAGGCCGCTGTCCAGGATCGCCGCGACCATGCCGTTGCCCCGGGCATTGGCGCCGGAGGGCACGTTGGTGCCGTCCCAGATGCCGCCGGCGCCGATGAAGGTCGGGCCGTTGAAGGTGTCGAGCTGCTGCGGCACGTCGATCTCGACGCGGGCGACGCCCGGGACGCCGCGCAGGGCCTCGGCCTCCTCGGCGCTCAGGCGCGCGGCGACACCGCTGTGGGTGGCCAGGTAGTGGTGGGTGAACTCGATGGGGCGGCCCGCGGCGCGCTCCAGATCGGCCTTGCGCTCGGCCTGGATCGCCATCAGCTCGCCCATGTAGGCGACCGTGTTGGCCTCGCGCGGGTTGAACTTGTCGCCGCTGAAACCGCGCAGGTCGCGCTGGAACTCGACCAGGCCGGGCTCGACGAACTCGATCAGCCACGTCTGGAGGGCCGGGTTGGCCTGCAGCTGCGCGTGCGCAGTGCCGGCGGTAATCGCCCCTCCACCAAGACCGACGCCCATGGCGGCGGCCAACAAACTACCTCGCAAGAAATTGCGCATTTGAACTGTCCCTCGACTTGAGCTGGAACACACGAACGCCCGCGACACGGACGACAGGGCCTGATCGGGAGGTCCATCCCGAGCGCGGCCAGCCGGTCTTATAACACCAACTGAACCGGCAAGTGTGTTGCTGCGCCGCAGCAAGTCATTGTTCAGGATGGCCTGCGCCCGGACGAGGCCCGGAAATGCCCGGTGTTTCGCGGCCATCACGAGTCGCTTCGTATGCCCCGGCCGGCACGGTTGCGCCGAACCGAAACTGGCGCGGGCCGAGCCGTTTGCCGCCCCGCGGGCACGACTCTGCCCCGACCACCCGGCCGGCGGACCGGGCGGGCGCTCGCCGCAGGCTTCGCCCCGGTCACCCTGCCCCGCCCGTGCCGCCCGGCCTATTCGCCGATGTTGATCATCTTGTCCTGGCGGCGCCCGAGCTCGACCAGCCTGGCGCTGGTCGCCGGATCCAGCAGCCAGTCGGCAGCCAGCCCGGTCGCCGGCGGCGCCGGCGGCCAGCCGCTGCGGTCCAGCGCCTGCCAGAGCCGGAGCAGGTCGCCGCGCACCGCCTCGCGCTGGTCGGCGGGGCCGATGTAGTCGAATCCGTCGCTGCGCGCCCGCAGCGCCGTCACCGCTTCCGGCACCGGCGCCGGCCAGGCGTCCAGCAACGACCTCAGGCTGTGCCAGGCGAAGCGCCGGCTGGACGGATAGATGTCGGCCATCGCCTCGAGCAGGAACGGCACCAGGAAGGCGCGGTCGCGGCCGCTGGCGCCGTCCCGCAACTGGCCGGCCTGGAAGGCCAGCACCGCCTTCTGCACGGGATCGCCGGCGAGGATCGCCGCGACCTCGGCGGTGCCCGGGTCCAGGCCATCGGCGCGCGCCGGCAACGCGGCCGCCGGCCGGCCCGCCCACCCGGCCAGGGTGTCGGCCGCCCACTGCGCCGACTGCTCGAGATGGCAGTTCAGGCAGGCGTTGGGACGCCCGGCGGCGGCGTCGCGCGCGGCATCGGGCACCTCGATGCGATGGCTGCGGTGGATGGTCATCACGCCGTACTTCACCTGCGGCATGTGGCAGGCATAGCAGAGGGAACCCTCGCCCTCTGGAGCGTGGCGGGTGTGGTCGGCGAGCGCCGCCTCGGCGCGGTACTCGCGATGGCAGTCCAGGCAGGGCGCGTTGCCGCGGTTGCGCTCCGTGATCTGCCCGGCCGGATCGCCACCGTGCACGGAATGGCAGTCGATGCAGGAGAGCTGCGCCTCCTGGTGGCAGGCGGACAGCAGCAGCCCCTGGTACTCGTAGGCGCTCAGCCGCGGCGTGCCGTCGCCCCAGAAGCGCAGGGCGAACAGGTCCTCCTGGCCGGCCACCGGCGCCCGCGTGTGCTTCCAGACCGCGTCGACGTGGTCGTGCAGGGGCTGGCCGGCGCGGTAGGTCGGGCCGCTCTCGACCCAGGTCCGCACCAGGTGGGGCTTCGGGGTGCGCTGGCCATGGCACTGCCCGCAGACCTCGGTGGCGCGCACCGGGTCGATGTTGTCGGGATTGACGATGCTGGCGTCGCGGCCGCGGTTGGCGCGCATCGCCAGGCGGGTGAAGGCGCTGGCGGCCCGGTCCACGTGTTCGCTGCCCGGTCCGTGGCAGGTCTCGCAGGAGATGCCGAGCTCGGCGACGCTGGAATCGAAGCGGCTGTCGGTGCCGACGTTGACCGGTTCGCCGGCGGCGGCGCGCAGGCGCATCTCGTCGTAGTTGCTGATGTTCGGCTGCGGCCCGGTGTTGTGGCAGAAGATGCAGTTCTGGTTCCAGATCGCGACGTTGGCGTCGAACGGCTGGTCGTCCGGACCCAGGAAGGCGGCGTTCATGTGCACCCAGCGCTGCTCGCCGGCGTGCCAGAGGTAGTGCAGGCGCACGTAGGTGCCGTCGTCGGGCAGCCGGCTGAGGTACTGCTGGTAGCGGTGCGAGCCGACCGTGCGCTCGACCTTCTGGCTGCCCAGCGGTTCGCCGGTGCCCAGGTCCTCGTAGTCGAACCAGTAGCCGCCGTCGCGGGTCACCGGCCGCACGCGCACGCCCCAGTAGTCCAGCGCCTGGCCGTCGAAGCGCCCCTGCACCGCGGCCGGCGTCGCCTCCTGGGTCATGGTGCGGTGGTAGGTCGCGTACCAGGTCTCGTGGCGGTCGCCGTGGCAGTCCTGGCAGGCCGCGGAGCCGGTGAAGTGCGCGCCGGCGGGATCGAAGGGCGCGTTCAGGGCCCGCCGCTCCAGGACCACCCCAGCCACCAGCGCAAGCAGGCCGGCAACCGCCAGCACCGCCAGGGCCGGCAGCAGCCAGCGGCCGCGCCGGGGCGGCGGTGCCGCCGGCGGGGTCGTCGCCGCCAGCGCGGCCGGAGCGCGGCGGCCGCCTCGCCTGCGTGCCATGGGCTACTCCGCCGCCTTGCGGTAGGTCCGCTCGCCGGCCGTGATCGCCAGGTCCAGGCGGTTCTCGGGGGGCGGCAGCGGGCAGGTGGCGAAGGGCGTGTAGGCGCACGGCGGGTTGTAGGCGCGGTTGAAGTCCAGCTCGACCCGGCCCTCGGCGTCCGGCGGTGCGGTGTACAGGTAGCGCCCGGCGCCGTAGGTGGCGCGGCCGCTGGTGCGGTCGGCGAAGATCAGGAACAGCTGCTCGGCGCCCTCCTCGCGCAGCGCCTCGATGCGATGGCTTCGGCCGTCGTGCTCGAACACCAGGGCGCCGGGATTGGCCATCGGCTCGATGGTGTCGATCACGGTGGCGATGTCCAGCGTGCGTCCGGGCGGGTGGGCCTGCCAGCGCGCGACCAGCCGCCAGTCCGGGTCGGGCGGATACCAGTCCAGGCCGGCATGGCCGGCGCGCGCGGCCGCCTGCGCATGCCAGACCCGCAGGCCGGTGCGTTCGCCGCGCTCGATCAGCGCCATCCGCACCGGCCCGTGCCGCAGGCGCGTCTGCGGCCGGGTCGCGGTGGCGGCACGGTCGCTGACCAGGCGGACCCGGTCACGCGACTCGACGCCATCCGCCTCGACGACGACGCCCTCGGCCGGCGCCAGGGTCCAGTCGCCATCGGCGCCACGCGCCAGGGTGCCGAACTCCGCAGGCAGGCCGTCGATGACCAGGTCGGCGCCGGCGCCGCCACCGACCCGCAGCGGGCGGCCGTCCAGCCAGTGCAGGCCGACCAGGTTCAGCCAGCCGGTCGCCGCGGCCAGTGCCGTGGCCCGCTGGCCGCGCCAGTCCTCGAGGCCGCTGCGCCAGTCGCTGGCAGGCGAGGCTGCGCTGAGCGCAAGCAGGGCGAGCAGTACCGGCACCGGGCCGGGAAGTCGGGCACGCAGGTTCATGACCGCGAGTGTAGCGGCCGGCCACCAGGGGATGCGTGGTCGCGGCCTGCACGCCCGACGGCGGCGCAGCGTCTGGCGCGCGGCGGTCGCCAAGCCGCGGCCGCCGGAATCAGCGACCGCGCAGGAACAGCCGGTCCAGCTCGGCGACCGGCAGCTCGACCCAGGTCGGACGGCCGTGGTTGCACTGGCCGGAGCGCTCGGTCGCCTCCATGTCGCGCAGCAGGGCGTTCATCTCGGTCACGGTGAGGGCCCGGTTGGCGCGCACCGAGCCGTGGCAGGCCATGGTCGACAGCAGGGCGTTGCGCGCCTCCTCGCCGATCCGGCTGTTGCCGTGCTCGGCCAGCTCGGCCAGGACCCGGATCGCGAGATCGCCGACGTCGCCGCCGGCCAGCAGGGTCGGCACGCCCAGCACCCGGGCCTGGCCGGGCCCGCTGGCGACGATCTCGAAGCCCAGCCCGGCCAGGGTGCCGGCATGCTCGTCGAGCGCCGCCATGGCGCGCGCACCGGGCTCGATGGCCACCGGCACCAGCAGGCGCTGGCCGATCACGGCGCGGGCGTCGTGCTGGTGCTTGAGGCGTTCGTAGGTGATCCGCTCGTGCGCCGCATGCATGTCGACCAGCACCAGGCCTCGGCTGTTCTGGGCGAGCACGAACACGCCATGCAGCTGGGCCAGCGCATAGCCCAGCGGCGGTACCTGGTCGGCCTCGGCGACGGTCGGCGCCGCGGGCCGGTCCGGCGCGCCATACAGGCCGGCCCAGGCCGGCAGCGCCTCGGCCACGGCCAGGCCGAGGCCGCCCTGGGCCGGCCGCCAGCCGGCACCGGCGGCCGGCAAGCCCGGTCCCGGCGCGGCAAGCGCCCCGCTCGGCGCAGCCGTCGCCGCCTGGCCGGCACGGGTCCCGGCCAGCGCCTCGTGCAGGCTGCGGAACAGCACGTCGTGGACCAGCCGGCTGTCCCGGAAGCGGACCTCGGACTTGGCCGGATGGACGTTGACGTCGACCGCCGCCGGATCCAGGTCCAGGAACAGCACGTAGGCCGGATGCCGTCCGTGGTGCAGGACATCGGCATAGGCCTGGCGCACCGCGTGCGCGACGACCCGGTCGCGCACCGGCCGGCCGTTGACGTAGAAATACTGCAGGTCGGCCTGGCCCCGGGCGCTGGCCGGCGCCCCGAGCAGGCCGCGCAGGCGCATGCCGGCGGCGTCCACCGCGACCTCGACGGCGGACCCGACGAATCCGGGATCGAGCAGCTCCGACAGCCGCAGCGGATCGAACGGCCCGCCCGCGGGCTTCAGCATCAGCACCGCGCGGCCGTTGTGGCTGAGCCGGAAACCGACGCCCGGCCGGCCCAGGGCAACGGTGCGCAGCCAGTGCTCGACGTGGCCGAACTCGGTGCGCTCGGTGCGCAGGAACTTGCGCCGCGCCGGGACGTTGAAGAACAGGTCGCGGACCTCGACCGTGGTGCCGACCGGGTGCGGCGACGGCGACGGCGCGCCGACGCGACCGTGCTCGGCGTCGATCCGCCAGCCGTGGTCGTCGCCGGCGGTGCGCGAGACCAGGGCGAAACGGGAGACCGAGGCGATCGAGGGCAGGGCCTCGCCCCGGAAGCCCAGGCTGGCGACCCGCAGCAGGTCGTCGAGGTCGGCGATCTTGGAGGTGGCGTGGCGGGTCAGGGCCAGGGCCAGCTCCCCGGGCGGGATGCCGATGCCGTTGTCGCGCACCCGCACCAGCCGGGTACCGCCGGCCTCGATCTCGACCTCGACGCGGTCGGCGCCGGCATCCAGGGCGTTGTCCAGCAGTTCCCGGACCACGGCGGCCGGCCGCTCCACCACCTCGCCGGCGGCGATCTGGTTGATCAGGGGATCGGGCAGGACGCGGATGGCCATGGTCGGGGCGCTCGGGGGCTGCGACTTTAGCAGGGGCAGTGGCCCGTCCTGCCGAGGCCGCACCCTGCGCCCGCCCTCACGAAAATCGTTCAAGCTGCTGTTTTATATGGACACGGCATGCGGGATCCGGCGCCCCCTCGGGCCAGCCGGGGGCGCGCCTGGGCTATGATGGCGGCCATGACCGCGCCCGCCTCCCCCCGAAACCCCATGGCCGAGCGCTTCCGGGGCTTCCTGCCGGTGGTGGTGGATGTCGAGACCGGCGGCTTCGACCCCGGCCGTCACGCCCTGCTCGAGATCGCCGTGCAACCGCTGGCGATGACCGAGGACGGCGTCCTGGTGCCCGGCGAGATCACCAGCACCCATGTCATCCCCCACGAGGGCGGCGAACTGGACCCGCGCTCGCTGGCGGTCAACGGCATCGATCCGCACCACCCCCTGCGGGCCGCGCGCCAGGAACGGACCGCGCTGGACTTCGTGTTCAAGCCGATCCGGGCGGCGATCCAGGCCGCCGGCTGCCAGCGCGCCATCCTGGTCGGCCACAACGCCCATTTCGACCTGGCCTTCCTGAATGCCGCGGTGCGCCGCACCGGCCACAAGCGCAACCCCTTCCACGCGTTCAGCGTGTTCGATACCGCGACCCTGTCCGGCCTGGCCTACGGCCAGACCGTGCTCAGCCGCGCCCTGCAGGCGGCCGGCCTGGACTGGGACAGCACCGAGGCGCATTCGGCGCGCTACGACGCCGAGCGCACGGCCGCCCTGTTCTGCGGCATCGTCAACCGCTTCCGGGCCCTGGGCGGCTGGCTGCAGCCCGGCCGCGCCGACGCGGCCTGAGGACCGGTCGCGCAGGCCACCCCGCGCCCGGACCGGGCGGGTCGCCTTGACGGCACCCACGGCCGCCCCCACCCTGCGGACATGCCCATCTACGAGTACCGCTGCGAGCAGCCCGGCTGCGGCCGGCACGGCGAGCGCTTCGAGAAGCTGCAGCGCATGGCCGACCCCGACGCGCCCTGCCCGGCCTGCGGGCACCCGGCCGTCCGCCTGCTGTCGGCGCCGAGCGTCGCCATGGGCCAGGCGCACACGCTGAAGGAGAAGCACTTCAGCGAGCGCGGCTTCACCCAGTACAAGCGGCTGGGCAAGGGCGTCTACGAGAAGACCGCCGGCAAGGGCCCGGCGATCATCTCCGACCCCGGGGATTGAGGCGGCCGGGCCGCTGCCGCTAAGGTGGCCGGCCCGCATCCCCTACCCGGACCTGCCATGAATCCCAGCCTCCGCGTCCTGCTGGTCGCGGCCTGCGCCGCCGCGCTGACCGCCTGCTCCAATCCCGCCGCGCCCCCGGCCGGCACCGATGCCCCGCGTGCTTCCGATACCCCGATGAGCTATCCGAGCAGCCGCACCGTCGAGCACACCGACACCTACCATGGCGAGGCGGTGGCCGATCCCTACCGCTGGCTGGAGGACATCGACTCGGCCGACACCCTGGCCTGGATCGAGGCCCAGAACCAGGTCACCTCGGCGCACCTGGAGGCGATCGCCGGTCGCGACCGGCTCAACGCGCGACTGACCGCGCTGTGGAACTACGAGCGCTTCGGCGTGCCCGAGCGGCGCGGCGAGCGCTACTTCTACACCTGGAACGACGGCCTGGCCAACCAGCCGCGGCTGATGGTGCAGGACGGCCTGGACGGCGAGCCGCGCGTGCTGCTCGACCCCAACGCGCTGTCCGAGGACGGTACCGTCGCGCTGAGCGGCGCCGAGGTCAGCCGCGACGGCCGCTACCTGGCCTGGGGCACCTCCTCGGGCGGCTCGGACTGGCAGGAGTACCGGATCCGCGACATCGACAGCGGCGAGGACCTGCCCGACCTGGTGCGCTGGGTGAAGTTCAGCCAGCCGGTCTGGGCCGCCGACGGCTCGGGCTTCTGGTACGGCCGCTACGACGCGCCCGAGGGCGAGAACGCCCTGAAGGCGGTCAACAAGTTCCAGAAGCTGTACTTCCACCGCCTGGGCACGGCGCAGGACGAGGACGTGCTGGTCTACGAGCGCCAGGACCAGCCCGACTGGGGCTTCGCGCCCACCCGCTCCGACGACGGCCGCTTCCTGGTGATCTCGGTTTGGCGCGGCACCGAGGAACGCAACCTGGTGCTGGTCAAGCCGCTCGACCGGCCGGACGCGCCGGTGGTCGAGCTGGTCGGCGAGTTCGAGCACGCCTACGACTTCGTCGGCAACGACGGCGACACCCTGTTCTTCCGCACCGACCGCGACGCGGCGCGGCAGCGGCTGGTGGCGGTCGAGCTGGCCCGCCCGCAGCCTGAGCACTGGCGCGAGCTGGTCGCCGAGTCCGACGCGACCTTGCGCGCGGTCAGCCGGGTCGGCGACCGCTTCGTCGCCCAGTACCTGCGCGACGCCGCCAGCGAGGTGCGCCTGTTCGGGCTCGACGGCAGCGCGGCCGGCGCGGTCGCCCTGCCCGGCCTGGGCAGCGCCGGCGGCTTCCCGCGCGCCACCGAGGGCAGCGAGACCTTCTTCGCGTTCACCAGCTTCAGCCAGCCCGGCGCCATCCACCGCCTGGACGTCGCCACCGGCGAGGTGACGCCGTTCCGTGCGCCCGAACTGGCCTTCGACCCGGCCGACTACGAGACCCGCCAGGAATTCTTCCAGAGCAAGGACGGCACCCGGGTGCCGATGTTCGTGGTCAGCCGCCGCGACCTGCCGGCGGGGCCGCGGCCGACCTTCCTGTACGGCTACGGCGGCTTCAACATCCCGCTGACGCCGGCGTTCACGCCGTACACGCTGGCCTGGCTGGAGATGGGCGGGGTCTATGTCTCGGTCAACCTGCGCGGCGGCGGCGAGTACGGCCGCGACTGGCACGAGGCCGGCATCAAGCGCAACCGCCAGAACGTCTTCGACGACATGGCGGCGGCGGCCGAACACCTGATCGCCGAAGGCGTCACCGCGCCGGAACACCTGGTCATCCACGGCCGCTCCAACGGCGGCCTGCTGGCCGCGGCCGTGGCCATGCAGCGCCCGGAGCTGTTCGCCGCCTCGGTGCCCGGGGTCGGCGTGCTGGACATGCTGCGCTTCCGCGAGTTCACCATCGGCTGGGCCTGGGAGAGCGACTACGGCTCGGTCCTGGATGCCGACGAGTACCGCGCGCTGCGCGCGTACTCGCCGCTGCACAATCTGCGCGAGGGGGTCGACTACCCGGCCTTCCTGATCACCACCGGCGACCACGACGACCGCGTCTACCCCGCGCACAGCTTCAAGTTCGCCGCGGCCCTGCAGGCGGTCGCGCCGCCGCGCCCGGCGCTGATCCGCATCGACGTGCGCGCCGGCCATGGCGCCGGCAAGCCGACCGACAAGCAGATCGCCGAGTGGACCGACATCCTGGCGTTCGCGGCGCACCACACCGGCCTGGACCTGCCGGCGGCGCCGGTCCCCGAGTAGCACCGGCCCGCCAGTGGGGCGCCGGCCTGAACGGCCGGCAACGGCGGCCGTCCACCCGTTGAGGGGGGCGGCTCCGCTTCGCGTTTCCGGAAGTACATCCACATGGAGCACTTCCCGCATGACCCCCAAGCCCCGCCTGGATCTTTACCGCGGCATCCACAAGGCCCTGCGCAAGGCGTTCGCCGACACCCTGGTCGGCGTCGGCGCCCTCGAGGTCGAGGACGAGGCCGCGCTCGCCGCCGGCCTCGATGCCGTCGATGCGTTGCTGACCCTGTGCCGCCGGCATCTCGAGCACGAGAACGCCTTCATCCACGCCGCCCTGCTGCGGCGCCGGCCGGCCATGGCCCTGGCGACCGCGGAAGACCACGACCACCATCTCCTGCATATCGACCGGCTGGCCGCGCAGGTGCAGCGCCTGCGCGTGACCGGCCCGGCCGGCCGCCCGCCGCTCGCCGACCGGCTGTACGACGAACTGGCGGATTTCGTGCAGGACAACCTGGCCCACATGCGCGTCGAGGAGCGCGACAACAACGCCGCGCTGTGGACCCTGTACAGCGACGTCGAACTGGCCGACCTGCACCGGGACCTGGTCGCCTCGATCCCGCCGCAGGAGATGCTGGACGTGCTGCGCCTGATGCTGCCCGCCTTCAACCCCGGCGAGCGGCACGCGCTGCTCGCCGACCTGCAGGCCACCCTGCCGCCGCCGGTGTTCGAGGCCCTGGTCGGCAGCCTCGCCGGATGCCTGGCAACCGAGCCGTGGCAGCGGCTGCTGGGCTGCCTCGCGGATCCGGCCCCCGCCCAGGCCGCGTAGTCGGTTCCGAGGGCGCGATCCGCCGCGCCTCCGGCCCCACCCCCGCGGCGCGGGCGTGGGGTGTAGCTCAGGCCGCCGGGCCGCGCTGGCGGCGCGCCTCGAACAGGCAGATGCCTGCCGCCACGGAGACGTTGAGGCTTTCCATCGCGGCATCGATGGGGATGCGTACCAGGAAATCGCAGTGCTCGCGGGTCAGGCGGCGCATGCCCTCGCCTTCTGCGCCCAGCACCAGGGCCAGAGGCCCGGTCAGCTCGCGCTGGTACAGGGACTGCTCCGCCTCGCCGGCGAGGCCGACGATCCAGACGCCGTCGCGGCGCAGCTGTTCCATGGCGCGGGCCAGGTTGGTGACCCGCACCAGCGGCACCGCCTCGGCGCCGCCGGCGGCGGCCTTGCGCGCCGCCGCGTTCAGCGGCGCGCTGCGGTCCTTGGGCACGACCACGGCCGTGGCGCCGGCAGCCGCGGCCGAGCGCAGGCAGGCACCCAGGTTGTGGGGATCGGTGACGCCGTCGAGCACCAGCAGCAGGGCCTGCGCGCCCGCGGCCGACACCAGCGCCGGCAGGTCGCGCTCGTCGGCCGCGGCGCGCACGCGGGCGTTCGCCAGGACGTCCTGGTGGCGCAGGCCGGCAGCCAGGCGATCCAGGGTGGCCCGCGGCGCGCGCTGCACGGCGATGCCGGCGGCGCGGGCCTGAGCGGCCAGTTCGTCCAGCCGCGGGTTGCGCGCCTCGCGCGCGATCATCAGCTCCAGCAGCGCGGCCGGATCCTTGTCCAGCAGCGCGGCGACGGCATGGATGCCACCGATCCAGTCGCTGCCGCTCACGCCTTCGCCTTGCGCGCCCGGGGAGCCGCCACCGGGCCCGAGTCCTCGACCAGCCGGAAGTCGATCTTGCGATCCTCCAGGCTGGCGCGCAGCACCAGCACCTTGACCCGGTCGCCGAGCCGGAACGCCAGGCGCCGGCGCTCGCCGGACATCATCTTGCGCACCGGGTCGAAGTGGTAGTAGTCGTTCGGCAGCTGGGTGACGTGCACCAGGCCGGTGACCCGCGACTCGTCCAGCTCGACGAACAGTCCGAAGCTGGTCACGCCGCTGATCGTGCCCTCGAAGGTGCTGCCGACGTGCTGCTCCATCCAGGCGCACTTGTAGCGCTCGTCGACGTCGCGTTCGGCCTCCTCGGCGCGCCGCGCGTTTTCCGAACAATGCGTCGAGAGCGTGGCGATGTCGTGCGCGGCGTAGTGGTAGTCGGTGGCCTTGCCGCCGGTCAGGGCGTGCCGGATCGCGCGGTGCACCAGCAGGTCGGCATAGCGACGGATCGGCGAGGTGAAGTGCGCGTAGGCGTCCAGCGCCAGCCCGAAGTGGCCGATGTTCTGCGGCTGGTAGACCGCCAGGCTCATCGAACGCAGCAGCACCGATTCGAGCAGGGTGGCGTCGGCGCGCTTGCGGACCTTCTTGAGCAGGTTGGCGTAGTCCAGCGGCGTGACCGAGCCGTGCGCCGGCAACGACAGGCCGAACTCGACCAGGAACTCGGTGAGGTCGGCGAACTTGCCCTCCGGCGGGCGGTCGTGGACGCGGAACGGGGCCGGCACCTTCTTCTTCAGCAGGAACTTCGCGGCCTGCACGTTGGCCGCGATCATGCACTCCTCGATCAGCTTGTGGGCGTCGTTGCGCTCGTAGGCGCCCATCGACACCACCTCGCCCGACGGCGCCAGCCGGAAGCTGACCTCGGTCGACTCGAAGTCGAGCGCGCCGCGCGCGGCGCGCCGCTTCGCGAACAACCGGTACAGGCGGAACAGCTGGCGCACCGGCGCCAGCATCGGGCCCAGGCGCTCGATCGCCTCGGGATCCTTCTCGCCGACCGCGCGCCAGACCTGGTTGTAGGTCAGCCGGGCGTGCGAGCGCATGACGCCTGGGTAGAACCGCGACTTGCTGACCTCGCCATCGGCGTCGACCACCATCTCGCAGACCATGCACAGGCGTTCGACGTCGGGGCGCAGCGAGCAGATGCCGTTGGACAGGGTCTCCGGCAGCATCGGCACGACGTAGCCCGGGAAGTAGACCGAGGTCGCCCGGTTGCGCGCCTCCTCGTCCAGCGCCGAGCCGGGGCGCACATAGTGCGAGACGTCGGCGATCGCGACGATCAGGATGTAGCCGTCCCGGTGTGGCTCGCAGTACACGGCGTCGTCGAAGTCCTTGGCGTCCTCGCCATCGATGGTGACCAGCGGCAACTGCCTCAGGTCGACGCGGCCTTCATGCTCGTCCGCCTGCACCTGCAGGGGCGTCGCTCCCGCATCGCGCAGGACCTGGGCGGGCCACTCGTCGGGAATGCCATGGCTGTGGATCGCGGCCTGCACCACCAGGGAGGCGGTCAGCCGGTCGCCGAGCACCGCCACCACGCGGCCCATCGGCGGCCGCCAGCCGGTCGGCTGCTCGGTGATCTCGCAGACCACGAGCTGGCCGTTGCGCGCCTCGCCGCGGGCGTCGGCCGGGATCACCACCTCCATGTGGATGCGGGTGTCGTCGGGCGCCACCGTGGCGATGCCGGCCTTCTCGCTGAAGACGCCGACCAGACGCGCGGCGCGCCGGTCGAGGATCTCGACGATGACGCCCTCGGGCCGGCCGCGCCGGTCCAGGCCGGTCACCGAGACCATGGCGCGGTCGCCGTGCAGCACCCGCCGCATCTGCGCCGGCGGCAGGAAGACGTCGTCGCCACCGGCATCCGGGCGCAGGAAACCGAAGCCGTCCTCCTTGCCGAGGATGCGACCGGCGATCAGCTGCAGGCGGTCGGCGACGCCATAGCCGCCGCGCCGGTTCATGTGCAGCTGGCCGTCGCGCAGCATGGCCGCCAGGCGCTTGCCCAGGGCCTCGAAGCGGCCGGGATCGGACAGGCCCAGTCCCTCGGCGATGTCCTCGGCCTGCATCAGCCGGCCCTGCGCGCCCAGGAAGCCGATGATCGCCTCGCGGCTGGGAATCGGGTTCTCGTAGCGGCGCTGCTCGCGCTCCGCGAAGGGATCGCGGACGCCGCCCGCGGCCCCGGTGGCCGTCCGCTTCGACGCCGGCCGGGGCGAGCCGGACCGCGACTTTCGCGACGCCGGTGCCGCGGGCGTCGCCGGAAACTCCGGCGGCAGCCAGGGCGCGGCCTTCGCGGCGCCGCCGCGACCGGCCTGCTTGCGGCCCGCCGACCGGACGCCGGTCGCCGAACCCGCCCCGGCGGGCTTGCCGGGCGTGCCCGGGGTCTTCGCGGCGCCGCCGGAACGCTTGCCGCCCCCGCCCGCGCCACCCTGGCGGCTTCCGGCGCCGCCCTTGCCCTTGCTGGTTCTGGTCATGAGCGGCATGGTACCCCGCCACCCCCGACCCGCGGCGGAACGCGACCGGCACGTTGACAAGCCGCGGCCGACTGCCTATTGTTGCGCCCCCTGCGCGGTCTCGCGCTCGGCACCTGCCCAGGTGGCGGAATTGGTAGACGCACTAGTTTCAGGTACTAGCGGGTAAAACCGTGGAGGTTCGAGTCCTCTCCTGGGCACCAACGCAGCAGCGCTCCAGGCCAGCCTGGGGTGCACCGGGAAGCCCCGCCGCGTGCGGGGTTTTTTGTGGCCGCCGCCAGGGCGGCGCCCCGCAGCGGCGGGGCGGGCCCGGGCATCCCCCGGGCGACCTTGCCGCGATGCCATAAGCTTGCCGCCTGACCCACCGGACCGACCCGCCTGGACGCCATCGCCCAAGCCAACCTCCTGCTGCTCGCCGGCGCCGCCCTGGTGCTGGCCGGCATCGCCTCCAGCCTGCTCGCGCGGCGTTTCGGCGCGCCGCTGCTGCTGGTGTTCCTGGCGCTGGGCATGCTGCTGGGCGAGGAGGGTCCGGGTGGCATCGCCTTCGCCAACTACCAGGCGACCTTCCTGATCGGATCGCTGGCGCTGGCGGTGATCCTGTTCGACGGCGGCCTGCGCACGCGGCTGGCCGAGGTCGGATCGGCGCTGGCGCCGGCGGCCACCCTGGCGACGGTCGGCGTCGTGCTCACCGCCGGCCTCACCGGCCTGGCGGCGATCCCGCTGCTCGGCCTGGCCCCCGCCGAGGGCTTGCTGCTGGGCGCGATCGTCGCCTCCACCGATGCCGCCGCGGTGTTCTTCCTGCTGCGCGCCGGCGGCCTGCACCTGCGCCGCCGGGTCGGTGCGACCCTTGAGGTGGAGTCGGGCAGCAACGATCCGGTTGCGGTGTTCCTCACCCTGGGGCTGACCGCCTGGATCGCCAGCGAGGGGACCACCGATGCCAGCGGCTTCCTGGTCAACCTGGTCCAGCAGGCCGGCCTCGGCGCGGCACTGGGCCTGGCCGGCGGCTGGCTGCTGGCCCACGCCCTCAACCGTCTCGACCTCCCGGGCGGCCTGCATCCCCTGCTGGCGCTGTCGGGCGCGGTGACGGTGTTCGCGTTCACCGCCCTGCTCGGCGGCAGCGGCTTCCTGGCGGTCTATCTGGCCGGACTGGTGGTGGGCAACCGCCCGGTGCGCGCCTACGCCAGCGTGGTTTCGGTCCAGGACGCCGCGACCTGGCTGGCCCAGCTGATGATGTTCCTGGTGCTGGGCCTGCTGGTGACGCCCAGCCGGCTGCTCGACGCCCTGCTGCCGGCGCTGGCGCTGGCCGCCTTCCTGATGTTCGTCGCGCGGCCGGTGACGGTGGCGCTGTGCCTGCTGCCGTTCCGCTACAGCAAGCGCGAGACCGTCTACATCGCCTGGGTCGGCCTGCGCGGCGCGGTCGGCATCTTCCTGGCGTCGATCCCGATGCTGGTGCAGCTGCCGCAGGCCGAGCTGTACTTCAACGTCGCCTTCGTGGTGGTGCTGAGCTCGTTGCTGGTGCAGGGCTGGAGCCTGGGCTGGCTGGCCGGCCGGCTCGACGTCGCCCTGCCCCGCCGCGCCCCGCCGTTCCGGCGGGTGGAGCTGGACCTGCCTGGCCAGCTCGAGCAGGAGATGGTCGGCTACCGGGTCGCGCCCGGCAGCGCCGTGCTGCGCGGCGCGCCGGTGCCGGCCTGGGCCAGACCCAGCCTGGTGGTGCGCCGCGGCCGCGTGCTCGATCCGGCCGACGCCGACCGCCTGCAGGCGGAGGACTATGCCTATTTCCTGGCGCCGCCGGGCAGCGTGAGCCGGCTGGACTGGCTGTTCGCCGAGCCGGAGGACGCCCGCGCCGCGGCCCATGAGCTGATTGGGGCGACCAGCGTGCGCGGCAGCCTGCACCTGCGCACCCTCGGCCGCCACTTCCACGTCGAGATCCCGGTGCAACTGGCCGACCTGACCCTGGCCGAACTGTTCGCGGCGCACTTCGACGACGCCCCGCACATCGGCGACCGCATCGAGGTCGGCATCGCCACCCTGGTCGTGCAGTCGATCGCCGATGAACGGGTCAGCCGGGTCGGCCTGTTGCTGGGCCCGCCGGGCGAGCTGCGGCTGGGATTGCCCCCCGGCATGCGCGGCCGCCGGCTCGGCCGGCGGCGGGCGGAAGCGGCGCCGGACCGCGACTGAGGACCCGCGCAGACCCGGGCCGACCCGGCTATCATGCGCCGGCACGTGGTGGGAGAAGCGGGGCGACCCGCTGCCGAAGGCGCAAACGCCCGCAATCGCTCAGGCCCAGGTACCACCGCGCGCGGCAGAGACTCTGGAGAGACCGGTGATCCGGCGCCGAAGGGGCACGGGGCCCACGCCCCCAAACTCTCAGGCAAAAGGACAGAGGGGCGAGCAGGGCTTTCGAGTGGCGTAAGCCACGAGCCTGCGAGCGCCGACGCGCATGCAAGCGCGGCGGCCGGAACGAGCAGGGCTTTCGAGCGGCGCAAGCCGCCAGTCGGGGTCCTGCTGTCGCCGGCGCGCCGCGGTCGCGCCGGCCGTTCGACCCACCGCCCAGCGCGCGGCTTGCGCGCGGACACTTTGCCGGATGCCAGCGATGAGCCAGACCACCCTGCGGGACCTCGAACACCACGACGGCTTCGTCGAGCGCCACATCGGCCCCAACGACGCCGAGATCGCCCACATGCTGGGCGTGGTCGGCTTCGATTCGCTCGAATCGCTGACCGACGCCATCGTCCCCGCGTCGATCAAGTCCGCCGCGCCGCTGGCCCTGCCCGCGCCGGTCACCGAGGTCGAGGCGATCGCCAAGATCCGCGCCATCGCCGAGCGCAACCAGGTGTTCCGGAGCTTCATCGGCCAGGGCTACTACGGCACCCACACCCCCAACGTCATCCTGCGCAACATCCTCGAGAACCCGGCCTGGTACACGGCCTACACGCCCTACCAGGCGGAGATCTCGCAGGGCCGCATGGAGGCGCTGATCAACTTCCAGACCATGTGCGCGGAACTCACGGGCATGGAGATCGCCAACGCCTCCCTGCTCGACGAGGGCACCGCGGCGGCCGAGGCCATGACCCTGGCCAGGCGATCCGCGAGGTCCAAGTCGGATACCTTCCTGGTCGCCGGCGACACCCATCCGCAGACCCTGGAGGTGCTGCGCACCCGCGCCGAGCCGCTGGGCATCTCGCTCGAGGTGGTGGGCTCCACGGAGGCTTTCCACGCCGCCCTCGCCAGGGGCGACTATTTCGGCGTGCTGGTCCAGTACCCGGCCTCCAGCGGCTGGATCGAGGACTGGAGCCGGGAGGCCGAAGTCATCCACTCGCACGACGCGCTGTTCGTGGTCGCCACCGACCTGCTGGCGCTGACCCTGCTCAAGCCGCCGGGCGAGATGGGCGCCGACATCGTGGTCGGCAACTCCCAGCGCTTCGGCGTGCCGTTCGGCTTCGGCGGGCCCCATGCCGCGTTCATGGCCTGCAAGGACGCGTTCAAGCGCTCGATGCCGGGGCGCCTGATCGGCGTCTCCGTCGATGCCGAAGGCAAGCCCGCCTACCGCCTCACCCTCCAGACCCGCGAGCAGCACATCCGCCGCGAGAAGGCCACCTCCAACATCTGCACGGCGCAGGTGCTGCTGGCGGTTATGGCCTCCATGTACGCGGTCTACCACGGCCCGGAAGGCCTGGCGCGCATCGCGCGCCGGGTTTCGCGCCTTACCGCCATCCTGGCCGCAGGCCTGCGCGAGCTGGGCCATCCGGTGGTGCACGGCAGCGCCTTCGACACCCTGTGCATCGCGCCCGGCGATGCCGGCCCGGGCATCCTGGCCCGCGCCGAGGCCCACCGTGCGAACCTGCGCGTGCGCGGCGACGGCTCGATCTGCATCTCGCTCGACGAGACCACCACCCGCGAGGACATCGCCCTGCTCTGGCGCATCTTCGCGCCCTCGGACGATGCCGTCCTGCCGTCGGTGGATGCCCTCGACGGCACCGCGCCCGACCTGATCCCGGATACGTTGCGCCGTCGCTCGGCCTACCTGCAGCACCCGGTGTTCAACACCCACCACAGCGAGCACGAGATGCTGCGCTACATGCGCGCGCTCGCCGACAAGGACCTCGCCATGGACCGCACGATGATCCCGTTGGGATCGTGCACCATGAAGCTCAACGCCACCGCGGAGATGATCCCGGTGACCTGGCCCGAGTTCGCCAACATCCACCCGCTGGCACCGGCCGACCAGGCCGCCGGCTACCGCCAGCTCATCGCCGAACTGGAAGCGATGCTGGTGGAATGCACCGGCTACGACGCGGTCAGCCTGCAGCCCAACTCCGGCGCCCAGGGCGAGTATGCCGGCCTGCTGGCGATCCGCGCCTATCACAAGGCCAACGGCCAGCCGCAGCGCGACATCTGCCTGATTCCGGAGTCCGCGCACGGCACCAACCCGGCCAGCGCCCAGATGTGCGGGATGACCGTGGTGGTGACCAGGTGCGATGCGCGCGGCAACGTCGACCTGGCCGACCTCCGCGAGAAGGCCGCGAAGCACAGCGACCGCCTGGCCGCGCTGATGGTGACCTACCCGTCCACACACGGCGTGTTCGAGGAGGACATCGTGGAGATCTGCGAGGTCATCCACGCCCACGGCGGCCAGGTCTACACCGACGGCGCCAACCTCAACGCCCTGGTCGGCGTCGCCAAGCCCGGCAAGTGGGGCTCGGACGTCAGCCACCTGAACCTGCACAAGACCTTCTGCATCCCGCATGGCGGCGGCGGGCCGGGCGTCGGTCCCTGCGCGGTGAAGGCGCACCTGGCGCCCTTCCTGCCGCGCACCTTCGGCGGCGAGGGCGAGGTCGGCATGGTCTCCGCCGCCAGCTTCGGTTCCGCCTCGATCCTGCCGATCAGCTGGATGTACATCACCCTGATGGGCGCAGCCGGCCTGCGCCGCGCCACCCAGGTCGCCCTGCTCAGCGCCAACTACGTGTCCCGGCGCCTGGCCCCGCACTACAGGACCCTCTACGCCGGCCGCAACGGCCTGGTCGCGCACGAGTGCATCCTCGACCTGCGCCCGATCAAGGACGCCACCGGCATCGGTGCCGAGGACGTGGCCAAGCGCCTGATCGACTTCGGCTTCCACGCGCCGACCCTGAGCTTCCCGGTCGCCGGCACCCTGATGGTGGAGCCGACCGAGAGCGAGAGCCTGCACGAGCTGGACCGCTTCATCGACGCCATGATCGAGATCCGCGAGGAGATCCGGGCCATCGAGGATGGCCGCCTGGACCGCGAGGACAACCCGCTGCGCAACGCCCCGCATACCGCGACCATGGCGATGGCCGGCGAATGGCGCCACGCCTACCCGCGCGAACTGGCGGTGTTCCCCCTGCCGGTGTTGCGGCAGCACAAGTACTGGCCGCCGGTGGCGCGCGTCGACAACGTGCACGGCGACAAGAACGTGTTCTGCGCCTGCATCCCGGTCGAGGCCTACCAGGAGGCCGGCTCGTCCTGACCGGACACCCGGTGCGGCGCCGGATCGGCGGGCGGTCAGCCCCCGGTCCGGGCGAACGAGAACAGCCGTGCCAGCGGATGCCTGCGGCCCTCGATCCGGGCGCGGACCAGTCCGGCGCCGATCATCGAGTAGGTGATGCCGTTGCCGCCGTAGGCCATGGCGAAATGCACGCGTGGCCCGTGCTCCCGGTGCGGGCCGAAGAAGGGTAGCCCGTCATCCGTCTCGGCGAAGGTGCCGGCCCAGGCGAATGCCGGCCGGGCGTCCAGATCGGGAAACAACCGGCCCAGACGACGCGCCAGACGCGCCGCCTTGGCATCGACCCGGGCGTCGCGGCGCGCCGGCACGTCGATGGCGTCGTCCTCGCCGCCGACCAGCAGGCGGTGGTCGCCGGTGCTGCGCAGGTACAGGTAGGGACGTGCGGTCTCCCAGACCATGGTCCGGCGCAGCGCCGCCAGGCGTCCGGGCTCGATCGGGTCGGTGATGAAGGCATAGCTGCTGCGGTTGCGGGCCACCGACTTCGACAGCCAGCGCTGGTTGCCGTAGCCGCCGGCCAGAACCAGGTGCTCCGCCCGGACCTCATGGCCCGACCGCATGCGAACGCGGACGCCGCGCGGTCCGCCCCGGATCGCCTCGATGCGACTGCGGTCGAACACCCGGGCGCCCGCGCGTGCCATCCGGGCGAACAGCCGCCAGGCCATCCGGTAGGGGTCGATCCTCGCCGCCTGCTGGCTCAGGATGGCGCCGGGCACGGTGACGCCGAAACCCGAGCGCACCGCTTCCGGGGTCAGCCACTCGACGTCGAAGCCATGCCGGCGCCGCATCCGGAACTCTTCTGCCAGCGTATCCAGGTCGCGTCGCCGGCTCGCGCAGTACAGGCTGTCCATGTCGGCGAAGTCGACGGCGCCCACTTCGCGGGCGAGCTCGCCAAGCACCGGAATCGCCTCGGCGCAGGCGCGATAGGCCAGCACCGCCTGGCGCTCCCCGTAGCGCGCGGCGAGGTCGACCAGGTGGGTATCGATCTCGTACTGCAGCAGGGCGGTGCTGGCGGCGGTGCTGCCCCAGCCGACATCGCGCTGCTCCAGCACCGCCACCTCGTGGCCGTGGCGAACCAGCTCGTCGGCGATCAGGGCGCCGGTGATGCCGGCGCCCAGCACCACCACCTCGCAGCACAGGTCCTCCCCGAGGGCGGGGAATTCACGCATCAGGCCGTTGCGCACGGCCCACCAGGGATAACCGCTCTTCAGGTCCACACAGCCTCCCGTGTCCAGGGAAATCGTCCGCGCCTGCCACTGCCGCCGCCGACACGCGCCGGGCGCCCGCACGCAGGCTGGCGGCGTCCGGCCGACCATCAGCTGAACGGACCTGGCGGACTGCACGGGGATTTAACGGATCGGCGATCACGGTGTGAGGGTTGCGTGAGGATTCCGTCCAGCCCCAGGAGGCACCCATGGCCAGCCGCAAGAGCACCGCCCGCCCGAAGTCAGCCAAGCCCGACGCCACCGGTCCAGCGCGATCCCGGGGCAGCGACCGCCGCGGCAACGGCGACGAGCTGCACCAGTCCGCCGGTGGCAGGCATCCGGTCCTGACCACCAACCAGGGGGTGCCTCTGTCCGACAACCAGAACTCGCTGCGTGCCGGCGAACGCGGCCCGAGCCTGCTGGAGGACTTCATCCTCCGCGAGAAGATCACCCACTTCGACCACGAGCGCATTCCCGAGCGCATCGTCCATGCGCGCGGCTCGGGCGCGCACGGCTATTTCGAGTTGACCCGGTCGCTGAAGAAGTACACCCGCGCGCGGGTGCTGACCGAGGTCGGCAAGCGCACGCCGGTGTTCGCGCGCTTCTCCACGGTCGCCGGCGGCGCCGGATCGGTCGATACGCCGCGCGACGTGCGGGGCTTCGCGGTCAAGTTCTACACCGACGAGGGCAACTGGGACCTGGTCGGCAACAACATCCCGGTGTTCTTCATCCAGGACGCGATGAAGTTCCCCGACGTGGTCCACTCGGTGAAGATGGAGCCCGACCGCGGCTTCCCGCAGGCCGGCAGCGCCCACGACACGTTCTGGGACTTCGTGTCGCTGAGCCCGGAGACCATGCACATGGTCATGTGGGCGATGAGCGACCGCACCCTGCCGCGCTCGCTGCGGATGATGGAAGGCTTCGGCGTGCACAGCTTCCGGCTGGTCGACGACAAGGGCCGGAGCACCTTCGCGAAGTTCCACTGGCGGCCGAAGCTGGGCATCCAGTCGACCCTGTGGGACGAGGCAATGAAGCTGCAGGCCGCCGACAACGACTTCCACCGACGTGACCTGTTCGAGGCGATCCAGTCCGGCAACTTCCCGGAGTGGGAACTGGCGGTCCAGCTGTTCACCGAGGAGGAGGCCGAGGCGTTTCCGTTCGACCACCTGGACGCCACCAAGCTGGTCCCGGAGGAGCTGGTGCCGCTGACCGTGGTCGGCCGCATGGTGCTGGACCGCTGGCCCGACAATTTCTTCGCGGAGACCGAGCAGGTCGCCTTCTGCCCCTCGCACGTGGTGCCGGGCATCGACTTCAGCAACGATCCGCTGCTGCAGGGCCGGCTGTTCTCCTACCTGGACACCCAGCTTTCGCGCCTGGGCGGGCCGAACTTCCACCAGATCCCGATCAACGCGCCCAGGTGCCCGTTCGCCAACCTGCAGCGCGACGGTCACATGCAGATGGCGGTACCGAAGGGCCGGGTCAACTACGAGCCCAGCTCCCTGCAGGGCGATTCGCCACGGGCCACGCCGGGGGGCTTCGCCAGCCACGCGACCCCGCTGGACGACGGTGCCAAGGGCCGTGTCCGTGCCGGCAGCTTCGCCGACCACTACAGCCAGGCCCGGCAGTTCTACCGCAGCCAGAGCGCGCCCGAGCAGGCGCACATCGCCTCCGCCCTCGTGTTCGAACTGTCCAAGGTCGGCACGGCGCACGTGCGCGAGGCCATCGTCGGCCACCTGCGCCACGTCGACCCGGCGCTGGCCCGCCGCGTCGCCGATGGTCTGGGCATGACGGCGTTGCCTCCGGCGCCGCCGGCCGCGGTCAAGCCGCAGGACCTGCCGCCCTCGCCGGCCCTGCAGATCATCGCCAGGATGAAGGACACCCTGCAGGGCCGCAGCGTCGGCATCCTGATCGACGACGGCAGCGACGCGGCGGCACTGAAGGCCGTTCGCACGGCGGTGGAATCGGCCGGCGCCACCGCCGTGATCGTCGCGCCCCGGCTGGGCGGCGCCCGGCTGGATGGCGGCCGGCAGCAGGCGGCGGACGGCCAGCTCGCCGGGACCCCGTCGACCGTGTTCGACGCCGTCGCGATCCTGCTCTCGGAGGAGGCCGGCAAGCGCCTGGCACGGGAGGCCGCGGCGGTCGACTTCGTCCGCGACGCCTGGGGCCACCTGAAGGCGATCGCGACCGACGACGGCGGCCGGCTGCTGCTGAAGGCCGGGGGCGTCGGCAAGGACGCCGGCGTGGTCGATGCCGGCGACACCCGTGCCTTCATCAAGGCGGCCAGGACCCGGCAGTGGGCGCGCGAACCCAAGGTGCGCACCCTGGCCTGAGCCGACGGCGCGGTCCGGTCCGGTGCCCGGGGCGCCCGCCCCGGGCACCGGCCGCGGTCAGGGCACCGTGCGACGGGTAGACTCGGCAGGTCCGCAGCCGGGCCTCTGCCCGTGCCGGCCTGCCGCGTGCGGGCCGCCGTGGACGCAACCCTGCCCCGGAGTGCCCTTCGATGCCCGAGACCCTCTACGACGCCCTGCGGGAGAGCCACGCGCTGCAGCGCAGCCTGTGCCGCCGGCTGCTGCGCTCGGCGCCGCGCAGCGAGCGGCGCATCGCCGTGTTCAGCGCGCTGCGTATCGAACTGGCGGCGCATGCCGCGGCCGAGGAACGCTTCCTGTACGTGCCGATGCTGATGCACGACGCCGGCCTGCATTCCTCCCGCCATGCGCTGCACGAGCACCACGAGATCGACGCCCTCGTCGAGGACATGCAGGTGCTGGACAAGAACGGGGCAGGCTGGATGGCGCGGGCGCGCAAGCTGTCGAAGACGGTGCACCATCACCTTCGCGAGGAGGAGCGGGGCTTCTTCCAGGTCTCCGGCAAGCTGCTGACCGCGGCCGCCAAGCAGTCGCTGGCCCGGTCCTACCGCAAGGACCTGGCGCGCATGCGCAAGCTGCTGGCCGGCGCCTGAGCACCGCTGGCGCCGCACGCCCCGGACGGCTCGCCGCTGCCGACGCCGACCGCGACCCTGATGGCCGCTCGCTTCCGCCGCCCCGTCGCCGTCGCCGCCCTGCTGCTGGCCGCCTATGCGGCGCTGTGCCTGCTCGTGTTCCTGATGCAGCGCGACCTGGTCTACCTGGCGGGGCACACCCGCGTGGCCGTGCGCGACACCGACTTCGCCTTGCCGCGCGAAGCCGGTGTCGTGCTGCGCGGTTGGCTGGCCGCCGGAGATCAGCCGGATGCCCTGCTGTACTTCGGGGGCAACGCCGAGCAGGTCGGCCACCTGCGCGACCGGGCCGGCATGCTCTTCCCCGGCCATGCCGTCTACCTGCTGGCCTACCGGGGTTATGGCGCCAGCGACGGCCGGCCCACCGAGGCGGACCTGGGCGCCGATGCCGTCGCCCTGTACGACCACGTGCGGGCGAGCCGGCCGGGGGCGCGGATCCGCGTGGTCGGACGCAGCCTGGGTAGCGGCGTCGCCGCCGCCCTGGCGAGCCGGCGCCCGGTCGATCGTCTGGTCCTGGTGACGCCGTTCGACGACATGGCCGCGCTGGCCAGCCATCACCACCCCTGGTTGCCGGTCGGCCTGCTGCTGCGCGAACGTTACCCGGCGCAAGCCCATCTTGCCGGCCATGACGGCCCGGTGCTTGTGGTGCGCGCCGGGCGCGACCGCGTGGTGCCGCCGGAACGCACCGATGCCCTGATCGCCGCCCTGCCCTCCCCGCCGCTGGTGCTCGAACTCCCGTTCGCCGGCCACGATTTCGCGCTGGACGAAGACGCCGTGGTCGGTGCGCTGCGGGCGTTCCTGCACGACTGAGCGCAGGTCGCCGGCCGCGGGCCCGCGGTGGCGGCCGGCACGGGCGGGGTCCTGCGCTCCGGGTGCGCCGCGATGCCCCGGCTCCTGGCCCGGCGCCACACACACCCGGGAGCTGCTCAGGCCGGCTCGACGCCCGCAGCCGGTCGCATTACCTCTTCCAGGCGCCGGCGCGACGAGGCCGGCATCGGATCGGCATGGCCGAACCGCACCAGCAGCAGCGGTTGCCACGCCGGATCCAGGCCCAGCCAGGACGCCAGTTTCCGTCGGACGGAGGGGACCTCGCAGGGCATGTTGACGTGGCCGTGGGCGATCGCCATCGAGGTGGCGGCCAGCGCCGTGCGCTGGAAGGCGCGACCGAGCGCGACCCAGCCGGCAGGATCGTGGCGCCTGGCGATGAAGACAATCGCCAGGGGCGCCGATCGCAGCAGCCGGACCTGCCGCCTGGCCTCGCTGCCGGGACCGGCGAGCCGGGTCATGACCAGCCGCCCCAGCCAGCGCGGCAGCGTCGGGAAGCCGAGGGCGCGCGCGCCCAGGCCATCGCCGCGCGCCTGCGCCTCGCGCCGGGAGAAACGTATCCAGGAGACCAGCTCGTCGACGAAGGCGCGGTCGCCGAACTGCGCGCGGCTGGCCTCGGCGACCAGGTCCAGCAAGGGCGCGGAATCCGGATCCGCGGGGTCGAAGCTGCGCAGCTCGACCCCGTCGCGGGCACCGGCATCGAGCAGGCGCGCCACCTGCCCGGGCGCCAGCGCCCGGTCCCGGTAACGGCGCCGGTTGGTCTGCCGGCGGGCGATCGCCTGGTACAGGGCCGGGTCGGCTCCGCCTCCGGCCGAGGGCGTCACCCGCACGCGCAGGCAGGGCTCGGCCTCGTCGCCGGGAAAGGCATCGACGGTGGTCGCCAGCCCGTGGTGGGCCGCGGCGATCATCAGGTTCTCGAGCGCGCAGCCCAGGCTGATGTAGAGCGCATGGTCGTCGGGGTCGACCACCGGCAGGCGGCGGGAGAAGTCCGGAAAGATCCGGATCGTGTCCGCCGCCAGCGAGAACGACCAGGGCTGGGTGTTGTGGCCCGAGGGGGCCCGTGTCGCCGTCTCGATCAGGCTCGCCAGGACAGGGTCCATCGGGGTGCTCCAGGGCGGTCGCGAGGACCCCAGCATGGTGGCACGGCGCGCCGGGCCGCTTGACCTGGCTCAAGCCGGCGGCTGGCGCCCGTCGTCCGGGGCGGTCCGGACCGCGCCGGTACCGGAGCTGCGGCCTGCCTTCCCGGTGGCTTCAGAACAGGGGCGCGGTCCGGGTGGCGCCCGGCCCGCACCAGCGCGTGCCCCGGCTCACCTGGATAGCGGCACCGGGCCGGGGCGCCCTGGCGCGGACGGCGAGCAGGACTCGGCCGGCCCGCCCGATGGCGATCCGGACCGGGAACCGGTCGTCGCCGGTGCGCTGCACCGTCCACGTCGCACCCGTCATCGCGCCTCCTGCGCGGCGTTCGAAAGGGTGGCGGCCCGACCGGCGCGGGTCGGACCCGCACCCGGTGCCGGATCAGGCGAACGGATCGCGCAGGACGATGGTGTGGTCGCGGTCCGGACCGGTGCTGACGATCGCCAGCTGGCAGCCTGCCAGCTCCTCGAGGGCACGCAGGTAGGCACGGGCCGCCGGCGGCAGCCTGTCCCACTCGGTGACGCCATGGGTGTTCTCCTCCCAGCCCGGGAACTCCAGGTACACCGGCGTGCACTCGTCCCAGCCGGCGGCGTCGAGGGGCGCGTACTCGGTGCGCTTGCCGCGGTACTCGTAGGCGATACACACCTTCAGCGTCTTCATGCCGTCAAGGACGTCCAGCTTGGTGATGCACAGCCCGCTGATGCCGTTGATGGCGACCGCCCGCTTCAACGCGACGATGTCGATCCAGCCGCAGCGGCGCGGCCGTCCGGTGGTGGCCCCGTACTCCTGGCCGCGGTCGCGGATGCCCTGGCCGACCTCGTCGTCGAGCTCGGTCGGGAACGGCCCGCCGCCCACGCGCGTGGCATAGGCCTTGGCGATGCCGAGCACGTAGTCGATCGCATCGGCACCGACGCCGGTGCCGGCCAGGGCGCCGCCCACGGTGGTGTTGGAGCTGGTCACGTAGGGATAGGTGCCGTGGTCGATGTCCAGCAGCGAGCCCTGGGCGCCCTCGAACAGCACGCGCTGGCCTTGCCTGCGCAGGTCGTGGAGGATGCCGGCGACGTCGGACTTCATGGGTTCGACGTAGTCGCCGAAGGCCAGCGCCTCGTCGAGCATCGCCTGGAAGTCCACGGCCTCGGCGCCCAGGTACCGGGTCAGCACGAAGTTGTGGTAGTCCAGCGCGGCGCGCAGCTTGTCGGCGAGCTGGTCCGGATAGTGCAGGTCGGCGACGCGGATGCCGCGCCGCGCGACCTTGTCCTCGTAGGCCGGGCCGATGCCGCGGCCGGTGGTGCCGATCGCCTTGCCGCCGGCGGCGCGCTCGCGCGCCTGGTCCAGGGCGATGTGGTAGGGCATGATCAGGGGCGTGGCGGGGCTGATCTTCAGCCGCGAACGGACCTCGACGCCGTTGCCCTCCAGCTCGTCGATCTCCTTGCGCAAGGCCGCCGGCGACAGCACCACGCCGTTGCCGATCAGGCACAGCGCGCCTTCCCGCAGGATGCCCGACGGGATCAGGTGCAGGACCGTCTTGCGGCCGCCGATGACCAGCGTGTGGCCGGCGTTGTGGCCGCCCTGGAAGCGCACGACGGCGCCGATCTCCTCGGTCAGCAGGTCGACGATCTTGCCCTTGCCTTCGTCGCCCCACTGCGCGCCCAACACCACGACCGACTGACCCATTTCCCTGCTCCTGCCATTCAACGCTTCGAATCCGGTTCACCGCCCGCGCAGCGGCGCGACGTCACCGACCAGGCTCGGCCTTCCTGGCCTCGCCAGGTCGGCCCGCCAGCGCCATCCGGGCGCCGCTCCGAGCGGTGCGCCGCCCAGACACGACAAAAGCCGGGGGGCGTGCCCCACCGGCTTTTCGGCATTATCCGGATTTCCGCACCCGGCGGCCAGTGCCGGCCGGGGCGACCGGCCGCGGGCGCCGCTCAGCCGCGCACGAACTGCAGGCTGAGCAGCCCCAGCACCACCATCACCGCGCCGCCGATCCTCAGCTGGCGCGGCTCGATCTCCTGCAGGCGTCTGGCGACCTGCTGCCAGCCCGCCGGCGCCACGAACAGGACCAGGCCCTCCAGCACCAGGACCAGGCACAACGCGGCCCACAGATCCGACATGGACTGTCCTCAGCGAGTCCGGCCGCTTTCCCTGAAGTAGCGGAAGAACTCCGAGTCGCGGTCCAGCACCAGCACGTCGGTGCCGCTGGCGAAGGCTTCGCGGTAGGCCTCCAGGCTGCGGTGGAAGCCGTAGAACTCGGCATCGGCGCCGTAGGCCTGCGCGTAGATGTCGGCGGCGGTGGCATCGCCCTCGCCGCGCAGCCGCTGGGCATCGCGCTCGGCCTGGGCCATGATCACGTTGCGCTGGCGGTCGGCGTCGGCGCTGACCCGTTGCGCCGCCTCGGCGCCCTCGGCGCGCAGTTCGTTGGCGACCCGGCGGCGCTCCTCGCGCATGCGCCGGAACACCGAGTCGATCACCTCGCTGTCCTCGGGCAGCTCGATGCGCTTGATGCGCAGGTCGACGATCTTGATGCCGAGCTGCCGGGCCGATTCGTCCGACTTGGCGGTCAGCACGTCGGTGAGGTTGGTGCGGATGTCGGCCACCACCTCCTGGAGGGTGCGCTGGTTGAACTCGTTGCGCACCGCTTCCTTGACGATCGGGTTGAGGCGCGCGAGGGCGTTCTCCTCGTTGCCGCCGGTGGCCTGGTAGAAGCGCGAGACGTCCTCGATCCGCCAGCGCACGAAGAAGTCGACGCTGACGTCCTTCTTCTCGCTGGTCAGGTAGCGCTCGGGCTGGGCGTCCAGGGTCAGCAGGCGGCGATCGAAGCGGCGCACCGACTCGATGAAAGGCACCTTGAAGTGCAGGCCCGGCTGGATGTCCGAGCGGGTGATCGCACCGAGCCTGAACAGCGCGGCGAACTCATGTTCCTTCACCACGAACAGGCTGTTGGCCACGACCAGGGCGGCCAGGGCGAGAATGACGAGGATCCCGGATTTCATCGGCGGCTCTCCCGGCCGGCGACCCGGCCTTCGCGTCGTGGGTCGGGCGGCGCGACCGCCCGTGCGGGTTCGGGCCGGGCCGCGCCCTGGACCGGCGATGCCGAGCCGAGGGTGTCGCCGCCGTCGACGCCGCGCTCCCTCAGGATGCGGTCGAGCGGCAGGTACATGAGGGACTGGCCGCCCTCGCGGACGTCGATCATCACCTTGGGATTGCGCGCCAGCACGTCCTGCATGGTCTCCAGCAGCAGGCGCTTGCGGGTCACCTCGGGGGCCTTGCGATACTCCGTCACCAGCAGGCTGAAGCGGGCCGCGGCACCGGTGGCGCGGGCGATGGTGACCTCCTTGTAGCCCTCCGATTCCAGCGTCACCCGGGCCGCCTCGCCGCGCGCCTCCGGAACCACCCGGCTGGCGTAGGCCTCGGCCTCGCGGACCAGCCGCTCGCGGTCCTCGCGCGCGGCGATCGCGTCGTCGAATGCCGCCTTCACTTCCTGGGGCGGCTCGACCTCCTGGAAGTTCACGTCGGTCAGCTCCAGGCCGGTGCCGTAGTCGGCCAGCATGGTCTGCAGGACCTGGCGCACCTCGGCGACCAGCACGGCGCGCTGGCCGATCAGGATCTCGTCGAGGGTGTTGGCGCCGATCACCTGGCGGACCGCGGCCTCGGTGGCCAGGCGCAGGCCGTCGTCGGGGTTGCGCGTTCCGAACAGGAACAGGTTGGGATCGGCGACCCGGTACTGGACGTTGAACTTGAGCACCACCAGGTTCTCGTCGCGGGTCAGCATGCGCGCCTGCTCGGTGACCGAGCGCACCGAGGTGAAGTCGACGCGACGGACTTCCTCGATCGGGCGCGGCCACTTGAAGTTGAGGCCGGGGTTCATCAGGCGCTCCGCCTTGCCGAAGCGCAGGACCACGCCGCGTTCGCGCTCCTCGATCACGGTGAAGGCGTCGAACGCCGACCACAGCAGCAGGGCGCCCACCAGCAGCAGCACGATGCCGCCGACACCGGCACCGCCGGCACCGCCGGCACCGCCGCCGTTGCCGCCGCGCCGACCGCCGCCGAAGAGGCGCCCGATGCGGTCGTTGAGGTTCCGCAGCCAGCGCTCGAAGTCGGGGCCGCCGCCACCGGCGCCACCGCCGCCGGACCACGGGTCCCGCTGCTTGCCGCCACCGGGTTCATTCCAGGCCATGAAGCTCTCCAAGATGTCCGCGACCGGCGCTGCCGGCCGCATGGGCGCGGGCCGCCACAGGCGACCCGCAATCGATCCGATGCCCGGATTGTAGCCGGACGGCGCAGCCGCGCCGTGAGCCGCCCGCCGGAGACACCGCGTCAGTCCGGCAGGGCGCGCACGCGCAGCCCCGCGGGAGCCTGCTCACCCTGCAACCGCCCGAGCTCGGCGGCGCCCAGCCGGGTGGTCAGCAGCCAGCCGGCCTCGGTCGCCTGCTCGGATTCCACGGCGTGGCGCCGGAACAGCGCGGCGCGCAGGGCCGCGGCCTGGTGCGGCAGGAACACCTCGTAGCGGGTGCGCAGGGCGGCGAAATGCCCGGCCAGGGCATCCCGCAGCAGGTCAATGCCCTGGCCGGTCGCTGCCGACAGCCAGACCCGCGGTTGTCCGCCGCCGTCAACGGCATCGCTCCGGGCCGGCTGGCCGATGCTGTCGACCTTGTTCATCACCAGGACGCGAGGCAGGTCGCCGGCGCCGATTTCCTCCAGCACCGCGTCGACCTGGCGGATCCGCTCGGGATGCTCGGGATCCGCGGCATCGACCACGTGCAGGAGCAGGTCGGCCTCGCGGGCCTCGGCCAGGGTGGAGCGGAACGCCGCCACGACCTCGTGCGGCAGCTCGCGGATGAAGCCGACGGTGTCGGCGAGGAGCAACGGTCCGCAGGACAGGCCCTCGATCCGTCGCAGCGTGGGATCCAGGGTCGCGAACAACTGGTCGGCCGCGTACACACCGGCGCCGGTCAGGCGGTTGAACAGGGTCGACTTGCCGGCGTTGGTGTAGCCGACCAGGGCCACCGTGGGCAGTTCGCCGCGGCTGCGCGCCCGGCGCGACTGGCTGCGCTGCACCTGCACCTGCGCCAGCCGGCGGCGGAGGATCTTGACCCGCTCGGCGAGCAGCCGGCGGTCGGTCTCGAGCTGGGTCTCGCCGGGACCGCGCAGGCCGATGCTGCCGCCGCGCTGTCGCTCCAGGTGGGTCCAGCCGCGCACCAGCCGGGTCGCCATGTGGCGCAGCTGCGCGAGTTCGACCTGCAGCTTGCCCTCGAAGCTGCGCGCGCGCTGGGCGAAGATGTCCAGAATCAGCCCGGTGCGGTCGAGCACCCGGCACTTGCACAGGCGCTCCAGGTTGCGCTCCTGGACCGGCGACAGGGGATGGTCGACCAGCACCAGGTCGGCACCCGCGGCTTCGCGCAGGGCCGCGACCTCCTCGACCTTTCCTTCGCCGACATAGGTCGCCGGATGCGGTCGCTGCACGCGCGCGGTCACCGTCGCCACCACCTCGGCCCCGGCCGAGCGCGCCAGTTCGGAGAACTCGGCGGTCTCGACCTCGGCGTCGTCGGCCTGGCGCAGCGGGATCAGCAGCAGCGCCCGCTCGCCGCGGCGGGCGCGGCTGAACGGGTCGGATGCCGGGTCGGGGCGGGTCGGATCGTCGCCGACCGGACGGGGGGCGCTGCCGTTCAATCGTCGGCGCTGGCTGCGGCGGTGCCGCTGTCGGATCCGGCGCCGCCCGGCGCCGAGGCCACCTGCGGACCATGCTCGGTCATGCGCACGTTGCGCGCCGGCACGACGGTGGAGATCGCGTGCTTGTAGACCATCTGGTTGACCTGGTTGCGCAGCAGGACCACGAACTGGTCGAAGGACTCGATGGTGCCCTGCAGCTTGATGCCGTTGACCAGGTACACCGAGACCGGCACGCGCTCCTTGCGCAGCGCGTTCAGGAACGGATCCTGCAAGGACTGACCCTTCGACATGGCGGTTCTCCTGTTATGTTGCAACACTATGATTTGTCTGCCGGCGGCGGGTCGAAATCGTGTACCCGACCTAAGGCGCCGCACGGCTTTTTCAAGATCGCGGCCAGTATAGGTCAAGGCGCCTCGCTCCGGGCGCGCCGGGCGCCCTGCGACGGCCGGTGCGGCATGCCGACGGGCTGCACCCATCCGCCTGATCCGGAAACGGTTTCACCGTCCGGCGGACGGCCGGCGGATGCCCTGCCGGGACCCGGCCCCCAGCCCCGCCGGGAGCCGCCTCGACCAGGGCACCGGGGCCGGCGACCGCGCGGATCCCGGGCCGATCAGTCGCCGGTCCGGGAGGGCCCGGGGGCCGATCCCAGGAACAACGCCAGCCGTCGGGCGCAACGACCCACCAGGTCCGCGGCGAACGGCTCCTCGACGAAGGCGGCGCGCTCGCCCCGGAACCAGGTGTACTGGCGCTTGGCCAGCTGCCGGGTCGCCTCGATCGCCTCCCGGCGGAAACCCTCGGCATCGGTCAGTCCGTCGAGGTGGCGCCAGGCCTGCCGGTAGCCCACCGCCCGCAGCGCCGGCAGATCCGGGTGCAGGGCCGGATCGGCGCGCAGCCGCCGCACCTCGTCGAGCAGCCCGGCCGCCAGCATCTGGTCGAGGCGCCCGGCGATCCGCGCGTGCAGCGCCGCGCGATCGGCCGGCAGCAGCGCCAGCCTCAGCAGCCGGAACGGCATGGCGGCGGGCCGGGCCTGCTGGAGCGTGCTGATCGGCTGCCCGGTCAGGTGCCAGACCTCCAGCGCGCGCTGGATGCGCTGCGGGTCGGTGGGCCGGATCCGCGCCGCGGCCGCCGGGTCGACCGCGGCCAGGCGGGCGTGCAGGGCCGCCCAGCCCATGCGCCCGCCCTCCTCGACGAGCCGGGCGCGCAGTGCCGGGTCGGCGGTCGGCAGGTCGGCCAGGCCTCGCGTCAGCGCGCGGAAGTACAGTCCGGTGCCGCCCACCAGCAGGGGCACGCCCCCCGACGCGCTGATCCGCGTCATCTCGGCCAGCGCCGCGCTGCGGAAATCGCCGGCGGAGAAGGGCTGGTCGGGATCGCGGATGTCGACCAGGGCGTGCGGCCAGCGCGCCAGGGTCGCGCGGTCGGGCTTGGCTGCGCCGATGTCCAGCCCCCGGTAGACCAGGGCTGAATCGGCGCTGACCAGGCCGACCGGGAAGCGCCGGGCCAGCTCGATCGCCAGGTCGGTCTTGCCGGAGGCGGTCGGCCCCATCAGCAGCACGGCCGGCGGCCGGCCGTCGATGGCGCCGGCTGCGTTCCCGGACGGGCCGCCTGCCCGGCTGCCGGCCGCGGCCATCGGGTCGACGCCCTGCGTCGCCGGCGCCGGTCAGTCGCCCGCCGGCGCCAGTCCCATCTCGCGGATCAGGTGGCCGGCGCCGTCGAGATAGTCCATGACCCACAGCATGTAGCGCACGTCGACGTGGATGGAACGGGTGATCGGCTCCTCGAACACCCAGTCGGCGCTGACCGACTCGATGTTGCCGTCGAAGGCCAGGCCGACCAGCTCGCCGCGGCCGTTGAGGGTCGGCGAGCCGGAGTTGCCGCCGGTGATGTCCAGGTCGGCCAGGAAGTTGACGGGCACGGAATCGAGCGCAGCGTCGCGGTACGGGCCGTGCCGGCGCTCGGCGATCAGCGCGAGCTGGCCCTGGGTGGCGTCGAACGGGTCCTCCCCGGTGTGCTTGGCGGCCAGGCCCTCGAGCCGCGTGAACGGCTCGTAGCGGACACCGTCGCGCGGCGAGTAGCCGATCACCTGGCCGAAGCTCACCCGCAACGAGTTGTTGGCATCCGGGTAGATCGCCCGTCCCTGGGCGCGGTTGTAGTCGATCATCGCCTGCATGTACTGGGGACGGAGCTCGAAGCCGCGGCCGTCGAACTCCTTGCGCTCGGCTTCCATGCGCAGCCAGCCCGGCATGAAGGCGACCGCCAGGCGCAGGTACGGATCGTCGGACGCCTCGATCGCGGCGCGGTCGGCGGCGAACCACTTCAGGCGCTCACCGGTGTCGGTCAGCGCGGTGTCCCGGTACAGCGCGGCGACCCGGGCGGCGATGGCCTGGCGGCTCGCGGCACCGTCCAGCCAGGCATCGAGCTCGGCAAGCCGCTGGCCACGCGGCAGCGCGGCGTGCCGGACCAGCAGCTCGGTGACCAGCTGCTGCTCGATGGCCGGATCGACCCGGCGCTCGATCTGCCGGAGGTTGCCCTCGATGCGGACCTCGTCGCGGGCCTGGTAGCCGAATTCACGCTCCAGGTCCGGCTTCTCGCGCTCCAGGGCCAGCCGGTACAGGTCGCGGGCGCCCCGGAACAGGCCGAGGTTGGCGAGCTGGCCGACCAGCAGGTTGCGGTCGCGGCTGGCCCGGGCCACCGCCAGGTGGCCGCGCAGCGTGGCGATGGCGCGGGCCTGCTCGCGGCCCGCCCGGCCCTGGCCGTCCAGCCATTCCGCCAGCGCCGACTCCGTGTCCGCCTTGAGCGCGAGCGCGCCGGCGCGCGCCAGGCCCTCGACCTGGCCGCCGTAGTTCTTGAGCGCGTTGTTCCAGGAGGCGATCGAGCCCGCGTACTTCAGCCGCGCCGCCTCGTCGGGATGGGCCTCGACGATCTCCACGTAGCGCTGGAACAGCGAGGTCATGGCCGGATAGCGCCAGTCGATCGCGTCGCCGACCTCCTCGCCCAACCGGTAGCGGTTGGTGGTGCCCGGATAGCCGGTGACCATCACGAACTCCCCGGCCCCGACCCCGGCCGGCTGCACCCTGAGGTGGTGCCGCGGACGGTACGGAACGTTCTCGGCGGCGAACGCCGCCGGCTGGCCGTCCGGCCCGACATAGGCCCGGAAGAAGGCGTAATCGCCGGTGTGGCGCGGCCACATCCAGTTGTCGACGTCGCCGCCGAACTTGCCGATCGCCTCCTTCGGCGCGTGCACCAGGCGGACATCGCGGATCTCGAGCTGGCGCACCAGCTGGAAGGACAGGCCCTGGTGGAACACGTAGACGTCGCAGCGATAACCCGGCGTCGCCTCGCACTCGGCGACGATCGCCTTGCTGGCCCGGTCGATCGCCTGGAAGCGGGCGGCGCCGTCCATGCCCCTGCGCAGCCCCGCGTTGACGCGCGCGGTGACGTCCTCGATCGACTCGGTGACGTAGATCCGCATGTTCGGCTCGGCCGGCAGCTCGTCGGCGCGGGTCGCGGCCAGGAAGCCTTCGGTGAGCAGGTTGCGCTCGGCCGTGGAGTTGTACTGGATGGCGCCGTAGGCGCAGTGGTGGTTGGTCACCACCAGGCCCTCGGGGGACACGAACGAGGCCGTGCAGAATCCGAAGCCGACCACGGCGCCGAGCGGATACTCGGTCAGGCGCGCAAGGTCCTCCGGCGCCATCCGCAAGCCGCGGTCCCGCAGCTGCGTGGCGATTTCCGGGAGCTGGGCGGGCTGCCACATGCCCTCGTCGGCCTGGGCCAGGCAACTCAGGCTCGCCACAACGAGGGCGGCCAGCAGCGAATGGGTTCGGGTCATCGGCGGATCGTCCGTGTCGGGCGGAACGGGGATTATCGCAGCCCGTCCCGCCCGCCGGCATGGGTCTGGTGCTCCGGTCGGCCAGCGCTGCCCGCCGCCCGTCGCAGGCCGCCCCGCGCCGGGCCGGGTGGCCGGGATCAGCCCTCGAAGCCGTCCGCGAACAGCAGATCGACCCGCACCTCGCAGGCCCCGGGGCTGGGCGAGTCGGCGTCGCGCGGCCGCAGGAAGAGGTCGGCCACGCCCTGGGCGGCTGCCGCCCCGCCGTCGAAAGCGCCGCCCGGACGCGGGCAGAACCCCTCCAGGGCGGCCGTCGAGGGCAGCGCGGCCAGCAGGGGCTCCGGCACGGCGGGCCCTGCCACGACGTTGCCGAGCGACCAGGCGATGTCGCCCGCGGCAAGCTGGCCGCCAGCCGTGCCACCCGTCGTTCGCAGGGCGTTGTTGGCCACGGCGACGTCGCCGGCGCCCTCGCTGCTGGTGAACGCGCCATGCCAGCTCCCGGCCTGGCCCTGCAGCTGGTACACGGTGTTGTGCAGGAAGCGGATGCGGCTGGTACTGCCGTGGTCGCCGCCGTTCTTCACGAATACCGCGTAGGCGCCACCGCCACCGGGCGCACCGCGCAGGTCGAACACGTTGTTGCGGGCGACGAAGTTGCGGCCGCTCCAGTCGAAGCCGTTGTTGTTGTTGGCCGAGTACAGGACCAGGTTGCCCTCGAACACGAAGTCGCGGACCTGGTCGCCCGGGCCGACGCCCGGGTCCAGCGAGACCGGTCCGCCGTTGCTGCCGAACGCCCCCGCGGTGTTCAGCGGGCCGATCCGGGAGCCGGTGACGACGATCTTCTCGGGGCGCATCCGGTCCGGGTCGGCCGACGGGGTGCTGTGGATCCGCAGCGGCCCGGTGCAGGTGTGCATGAACTCGACCTGGGAGATCACGGAGCGCTGGATCGTCGAGGTCCGGAACGCCGAGGTCGTGCCGGTGCAATCGGTCTGCGCCTGCCTGTCGATGCGCACGCCCAGCCAGGCCAGGCCGCGGCCGAACGGGAAGTTGATGATGAACTGGCCCGGCGTATGCGGCGGCAGGTCGCGGACCTCGTACAGGAACAGGTGGCTGACGTGCTCGCGCGGCAAGGCCCCGTCCAGGGGCCAGCCCTGCAGGCTGCCGTAGGACTGCGCATCGATGTCGGCGAACAGGATGTGCTCGATCGCCTGCACGGTGCTGAACGGGTGGGTGGTGAGGGCGCCGCTGAAGTCGGCGGACGCCGCGGCCGGCTTGCGGCAGTGCAGGTGCCGGAAGCTGAAGTCCGAGGTCGGCTGGCCGGTCGAGCCGACCCGCAGGCAGGTGGCGCCCAGCCCCTGCGACAGGACCGGCCGGGGGCCGCTGCCGAACGCGCCGAGCTGGCCCGGACCCTGGCCGGCGGCGGTGATCGGCGCCGGCGCCTCGAACTGGTCGCCGCGGCGCAGCAGCACGCGCCGGCCCGGTCCGCCGTGCGCATCCCAGGCGCTGGTGGCGTCCTGCGCCACGAGCCGGCGTGCGCCCGCCGGGCAACCCTGCCAGCCGTCGTCGTCGACGGCCACGCAGGTGGTCGCCAGACCCGCGAACACCAGGTCGGGGTCGGCGACCTGGATCACCCGGCTGGCGAGCGCCGAGACGCCGTCGGGCGCCGAGACCCGGACCGTCACCTGGAAGCTGCCTGCGCGCTCGAAGACATGGCCGGCGATGGGACCGACGGCGCGGTTCTTCGGCATCGGCCAGGCGCCCAGCGACCAGGTGCCGGCCCCGGGATCCCCGAAATCCCACAGGTACTCCAGATCGGTGAACGCGTCGACGTCCGGCGACGGGCTGCTGCTCGGGCTGGCGTCGAACAGGATCGCGCAGGGCGCCACGCACTGGCTTCGCGATGGCTCGATCCGGGCCTCCATGCCCGTTCCTGCGGCCACGGTTCCGGGCGACGCCCAGACACAGGCCGCGGCCAGGACGAGCGCCGGCGGGAAGGCGGGACGACGGGGTGGCGTCCGGAAAGTCGGCAGGGTGGACACGGGCTGGCCTGTCGATGCGAAGGGTGCCGTTTACCACAGCGAAGCGCCGATGGGGACGGTCCGGTCCGGCCCTGCCCGGTCGGTGCCGGCCGGCATCGGAACCAACGGCGTCTGGGCGCAGCCCGCACCCGCCTGCTTGGGCTGCTCGCGTGCCCTCCCGGGTCACGACGCGAACCGGTGAGCACCGACGCGCCCGCCGCGGCCCGGCCGGGTAAGCGGCTGCGGACCTGGGCTATGCTCCCCGCAGCCAGATCTCGGGAGGGAATGGCAGGCGCGGCGGCACGCCCCTGGCACGGGACGGACGGCGGCCGGCCTGGCCAGCGACGCAGCCATGGAGCGCCTGCGCTACAGCATCGAACGCCTGGATGGCAATGCGGACGCGTTGTCCCGCACCCAGCTGGATGTCGGCCGCTACCGGCTGGGACGCTCCGCCGAATGCGAGATCCGCCTGGACATCGCCGGCATATCGCGCCAGCACCTGGAGATCGAGGTGTTCGCCGACGGCGGCCTTGCGCTGCGCGACCTGGGATCGACCAACGGCTGCCGCGTCGATGGCCGGCCGGTAGCGGCGCTGGCCGTCTCCGGCGATTTCGAACTCGACCTGGGCGCGGCGCGCCTGCGCCTGCGCGAACACACCCCCGGCATCGATGCGCTGGCCTTCGTGATGCCTGCGGAAGACGAGCCGACCGCCCCCCGGTCGGCGACCGTCGCCCCGGGACAGACGCGCGCGCTCGCCCTGTTCGACCAGCTGCGCGAGGCCGCACTGGCGGCCCTGCCGGACGGCATGTTGCTTGCCGCCCCGCTGTCCCTGGTGCTTCAGGACTGGCTGTCGCCGCTGTCGGCCGACGGCCTCCGCCTCGTCGACGGCGAGGACAGGGTCCTGGCCCAGGCAGGCGAGGCCGCGGCCTGGCAGGTCGTCGCCGCGGGCGGCGGCTGGCAGTTCGCCGCGGATGCCAGGTCCGCGGCCCGCCTGTCGCCGCTGGCGACCCGCCTGGCCGCCGTGCTTTCCTGGTTGCCCGTCGCCCGCGGCGCCGGCGCCACAGGACCGGCTTCGGCGACCGGTGCCTCGCCGGGTGCGCCGGGCACGGCCAACCCGGCGATGCGTGCCGTGCTGGAGTCCGCCGCACGCGCCGCACGCAGCCGCGTGGCGATCCTGCTGCGTGGCGAGACCGGCGTGGGCAAGGAGGTCCTGGCGCGCTGGATACATTCCGCGTCGCCGCGCGGCGCGGGCGCCTTCGTGGCGGTCAACTGCGCCGCCCTGCCCCGCGACCTGCTGGAGGCCGAGCTGTTCGGCGTCGAGAAGGGCGCCGCGACCGGCGTCGAGGCCCGGCCAGGCCTCCTCGAGCGGGCCGACGGCGGCACCCTGTTCCTGGACGAGCTGGGCGACATGCCCCTGGAAACCCAGGTCCGGCTGCTGCGGGCACTCGAGGACGGGCGACTGGTGCGGGTCGGCGGCCGGCAGCAGGTCGAGGTCGATGTCCGCCTTCTGTCAGCCACCCACCAGGACTTGCGCCAGGCCATCGACGAACGGCGGTTCCGGCTCGACCTCTACCACCGCGTCGCCGGCATCGAGCTGCATATCCCGCCCCTGCGCGATCGACCGGAAGACATCGCGACCCTCGCGATCGGCTTCTTCGCCAGCGCGGTCCGGGCCGCGCCGGTCCGCAGTCCGGGCATCGGCGCCGAGGCGCTGCTGTGCCTGCAGCGCTGGCACTGGCCGGGCAACGTGCGGGAGCTGCGCCAGGCCGTCGAGGGGGCCGTCGCGATGCTGGCGCCCGGCGAAGCACTCAGCCGCCAGCACCTGCCCGCGGCGCTGCGCGGCGACGACCCTCGGAGCAGCGACCTTTCCCTGGAACAGGCGCTGGCGCGCGCCGAGCATGGCGCCCTGGTGCAGGCGCTGGCGGTGGCCGGGGGCGACCACCGGCGTGCGCGCGAGCTGCTGGGCGTCGGCAAGACCACCTTCTACAAGCTGATGCGCTGCCACGGGCTGACGCGCGCGGCGGGTCCCGACGATGACTGAGCGGGCGACGGAGCGGATCGACGAGCAGGCGCTGACGGTGCTCGCCGAGGGGCTTGCGTCCGGCCTGGACGGCGACCCCACGCAGCTGGTTGGCGCCCGATTCGGGCGCTACCGCGTGCTGCGCCTGTTGGGCAGCGGCGGCATGGGCGCCGTCTACCTGGCCGAACAGACCGAGCCGGTGCGGCGGCAGGTGGCGATCAAGCTGGTCGCCGGCCGGCGCCTGGACGGCGATCGCCTGGCGCTGTTCGCGCTGGAGCGCCAGGCGCTGGCGCGCATGGCGCACCCGGCCATCGCCCAGGTGTTCGATGCCGGCGCGACCGCGGCCGGCGTGCCCTACCTGGTGATGGAATTCGTGGAGGGCCGGACGCTGTCGGCGTGGCTTGACCAGGAGCGGCCGCCCCTCGCGCAGCGCGTGGCGCTGATGCGCGACGTGTGCCTGGGCGTCGCGCACGCGCACCGGCGCGGCATCGTCCATTGCGATCTCAAGCCCGGAAACATCCTGGTCACCCGCGTCGACAGCCAGCCCCGGCCCAAGATCATCGACTTCGGCATCGCCCGCGGCCAGGGCCAGGCCTCGCTGGCGGGGGACGGCAGCGGCACCCCCGGCTACATGAGCCCGGAACAGGCCGGCGATGCCGGTCGCATCGACCCGCGCAGCGATGTCTACAGCCTGGGGCTGGTCCTGTTCGAGGCGATCGCCGGACGGCCCTGGCACGACACTTCGGGCCTGACCGGCCTGGCCACCGACGCGCTTCGCCGCCGCATCGAAGGGGCCGGGCCGGCCAGGCTGGCGGCTGCCGACGCGGCACCGGACGTTTCCGCGGCCCGCGTGCGTGAACTCGACGCGATCGTCGCGCGCGCCACCGCACCGGATCCGGACCGGCGCTTCGAGAGTGCCGAGGCCCTGGCGGTCGACCTGCAGCACTGGCTCGATCGCAGGCCGGTCGGCGCGATGTCCGGGGGGCGCCTGTACCGGCTGCGCTGCACGGTCCGGCGCAACGCCCTGGCCACGGCACTGGCCGGACTGGCCGTCCTGGCGCTGGCGGTCGGCATAGCCGGTCTCTACGGCGGCTTGCGCGAGGCCGAGCGCCAGGCGGCCGTGGCCACCGCGCGCGGCCAGGACCTGGAGCAGGTCGTGGCCTTCCAGCAACGCCTGCTGGGCGGCCTCGACGTGCGCCGGTTCGCGGCCGGCTGGGTCGACGGACTGGTCGAGCGGGCCAGCCAGGTGGCGGTCGGGGAGCAACTGATCGGCGTGGACGACCTCCGTGCCGCGCTGGCCGCCCTGCCGGTGGTCGATGTGTCGCGCCAGACCCTGCTACAGGCCGTATTGCAGCCCGCCGCCGGGGTGATCGACACCCAGTACGGCGGCCAGCCGCGGGTCCAGGCCGCGCTGCGCGCCTCGCTGGGACGGACCCTGCTGGACCTCGCGCTGTTCCCGGCAGCGCTCGAACAGCTCGACCTGGCCGCCGGGCAGCTGGATTCGATCGGCGCGCGGCACACCCGGCAGCGACTCCAGGTCGAGCTCGACCGCGCCGCCGCCGAGCGCGGCCGTGGCGAGCTGCAACGGGCCCTGGAGCGTCTGGCGCCCCTCCCTGATCGCGTGGCCGCGCACCCGGGCGAGCGGCCCGATGCCCTGCTGCCGGAGGCCGAACTGATGCTGGCCGCGGTGCTCAGCGACCTCGACCGGCAGGACGAGGCGCGCGACCACGCGGTACGGGCGGCGACGCGGTTCCGGGACATCGGCGAGCTTGGCCGGGCGCTGCAGACCGAGGCGCACCTGCTGCTCAACGAGATCACCTTGCAGGGGCGCTGCGACCTCGTCCTGCGCCAGCGCATGCACGACTCCCTGGCCGAGGCCGCGCAGGCCGGGCTGCCGCCCCGGCAACGCGCCGTCATCCACCAGGCGCTGGGCAACTGCGACCTGTCGAGGGGCGCGTCGCGCAGCGCGGCGGCGAGCTTCGAGGCCGCCTACCAGGCGATCCGCGAGCACAGCGGCGAAGACGACCCCAACACCCAGTACATGCGCGCGACCGCCCTGTTCCTGGCGGTCGAGTCCGGGCGACTGGACCAGTCCATCGCAGCGGCGCTCGCCGACGCCGCCGACCGCGGCGAGCGCCTGACCGGACCGACCACGGTGTTCGCGGCGCTCCCCCGCATCGGCCTGGCCGAGCTGCACTCGCGACGCGGCGAGCATGCGCAGGCCCAGGCGATACACGCCGAGCTGTCCACCCGGCTGGCCGGCGAGGATGTGCGCGGCGCGGTCCGCTACCTAAGCCAGGCCTATGCCGGAACCGCGCTGTTCCGGGCCGGCCTCCCCGAGCAGGGTGCCAGCAGCCTGGCCGCCGCCGAAGCCACCTGCGAACAGGCGCACGGCCAGGACAATTCGACCTGCCTCGGCTTCCGCCTTGCCCGGCTGCAGAAGCACTTCGAGGCCGATCCCGGGGCGGTTGCCGGCGAAGCCCTGGTCGCCTTCCGGTCCGACGCCCACCGGGTGTTCGCCGAGGGCCACGTCTACCGCCTGATGGCCGACTGGCTCGCCTATCGCGGCCTGCGGCGGGACGGCCTCGACGGCGAGGCCGCCCACCTGGCGGCGCACGGCCTGCGTCCGGCGCTCGATGCGCTGGATCCAGCGGAGTTCGGCACCGACGAGGCCCAGCTGCTGGGGGCGATCCGCGAGGCACTGGCCGGACCCTGATCCCGGCCAGCCGCCGGCCAGTCCCAGGCGGGTCCGCCTCAGGCCGGGACGGCGCCCCCGGGAAGCGGCCTCTCCAGCTCGACGAAATGGAGATCGTCCCGCCGCGGCAGGCCGAAGCGGGGGTCACCGTAGGGAAAGGGGTGGCGGCGCCCGGTAAGGGCATAGCCGCGGCGCAGGTACCAGCCGATCAGGCTTTCGCGCAGCCAGATCACCTTCATGCGCAGCCAGCGGGCATCGAAGTCCAGCCAGGCCCGCCGCTGCGCCTCCGCCAGCAGGACGTCGCCGATGCCCTGGCGTTGCAGTCCCGGCGCCACCGCGAACAGGCCGAACCAGCAGGTGTCGCCGTCCCGTGCCAGATGGCAGCAGGCGACCGGCTCGCCGTCGCGCCGGGCCAGCAGGATGCCCTGCCCGCCGGCCAGCATGGACGCGACTGCCGCGGCATCGGTGCGCTGGCCGTCCAGCAGGTCCGCCTCGGTGGTCCAGCCGGCCCGGCTGGCCTCGCCGCGATAGGCCGACTGTGCCAGCGCGACCACCGCCTCGACGTCCTCGGGCGTGGCGTAGCGGATGTCCAGGCCCGACAGCGGCGGCAGCCAGCCGGGCGACCGGAACCGCCAGTCGTACTCCATGTAGCGCGCGGTCGACAGCGCCACCCCCTCCCCGGCCAGCCCGGCGACCACGTGGAGCGCGGCGTCGATGCCGGCGCTGATACCCGCGGCCGCCACCAGCGTGCCGTCCCGGGTGTAGCGGACCCCGCGCACCAGGGTCGCGCCGGCGACCCCGCCCAGCTCGTCCCAGGCCTCGTGGTGGGTGGTGAAGCGACGCCCGGCGAGGAGCCCGGCTGCGGCGAGGATGCGGGCGCCGGTGCACACCGACAGCAGCTCTCCGGCACCGGCGGCACGGCTGCGCAGCCAGGCCAGCGCCAGCGGGTCGGCGGCGACCGCGCGGGAACCGGCGCCGCCGGGCACCACCAGGACATCGGCGCCGGCCGTCTCGTCGAAGGTCGAGTCCGGCACCAGGCGCAGGCCGTTGACCGCGGTCACCGGCGCCGCGGACGCCGCGACCGTCCGGACCTGGAACAGGCCATGGCCATGCAGCTCGTCGGCCACCGAGAACACCTCGAACGGCCCGGCGAGGTCGAGCACCTCGACCTGCGGGTACACCAGCAGGGCGACCTGCCGCCTCACGCCAGCAGGTCGCGCGCGCGCCGCAGCGAGGCGGCCAGGGCATCGACCTCGGCCTCGGTGTTGTAGAACGCCAGCGAGGCCCGGCAGGTCGCCGGCACGCCGAACCGCCGCATCAGCGGATGCGTGCAATGGTGTCCGGAACGCACCGCGATGCCGTCGAGGTCGATCAGGGTGGCGACGTCCTGGGCCTGGGCGCCGTCGACCACGAAGGAGAACACCGGCACCCGGTCGGGGGCCTCGGCGCCGACCAGCCGCAGCCCGGGCACCGCCGCGAGGCGTTCGCGGGCATGCGCCGCCAGCGCCCGTTCGCGGCCGGCGATGGCCGCCATGCCGATGTCCGTCAGGTAACCGGCGGCGGCGCCCAGGCCGATCAGCCCGGCGATGTTCGGGGTACCGGCCTCGAACCGGTGCGGCGGGTCCGCGAAGGTGGTGCCCTCGAAGGCGACCTCGCGGATCATCTCGCCGCCGCCCATGAACGGCGGCATCGCCGCCAGCAGCGCGGGACGGCCCCACAGCGCGCCGCTGCCGGTGGGACCGAACATCTTGTGGCCGGTGATCGCGTAGAAGTCGCAGCCGATCGCCTGGACGTCTACCGGCAGGTGCGGCGCCGCCTGGGAGCCGTCGACCAGGGTCAGCACGCCGCGCTCGCGGGCCAGCGCGCACAGTTCGCGGGCCGGATTGACCGTGCCCAGGGCGTTGGAGACGTGCACGAACGCGAACAGCCGGACCTCGGGCGTCAGCAGCGCCGGCAGCGCGGCGAGGTCGAGCTCGCCGGCATCGGTGACCGGCAGGACCTTGAGGGTGGCGCCGGCGCGCTCGCACGCCATCTGCCAGGGCACGATGTTGGCGTGGTGCTCCATGCCGGTGACCAGGACCGCGTCGCCTGGCCGCAGGTTGGCGCCGCCCCAGCTGTACGCCACCAGGTTGATGCCCTCGGTGGTGCCGCGGGTCAGCACCACGCCGTCGCGCGAGGGCGCGTTGATGAACGCCGCCAGGGTGTCGCGGACCGCCTCGTAGGCGGCGGTGGCCTCGGTGCCCAGCGTGTGCACGGCGCGCGACACGTTGGCGTTGTACTCGCGGTGGTAGCGGTCCATGGCCGCCAGCACGGCTTCCGGCCGCTGCGCGGTGTTGGCGTTGTCCAGGTAGGCCAGCGGCTTGCCGTGGACGCGCCGCCGCAGGGCCGGGAAGTCGGCGCGCAGGCGCGCCCAGTCCGGTGCCGCCGGCGCCGTGGCGACGCTCACACCGCCTCCTCCAGCCCGGCCAGCGCCGCCAGCCGCGCCGGCAGCGGCCAGTCGCCCGCGAAGCCGGCGAGCGCCTCGGCGGCGAAGGCCCGGACCAGGATCGCCCGCGCGGCATCGGCCGGGATGCCGCGGCTGCGCAGGTAGAACAGCGCCGCCGGGTCGAGCTGGCCGACGGTGGCGCCGTGCGCGCAGCGCACGTCGTCGGCATGGATCTCGAGCACCGGCTTGGCGTCGACCTCGGCCTGCGCCGAGCCGAGCAGGCTCTTGCACTCGAGCCGGGCGTCGGTGCCGTCGGCGCCGGCGGCGACCAGGATGTGGCCGTCGAACACGGCGCGCGCACGCTCGTCGGCCAGCGCCCGCCAGGCGGTGGTGCTGGTGCAGCCGGGCGCCAGGTGGCGCAGGCGCAGCTGCAGGTCGGCGTGGCGGCGGCCGGCGAGCACGAAGGCGCCGCCGAGCTGCGCGCTGGCGCCGGCGCCGGCCAGGTCGATCGTGAGCTCGTGGCGGGAAGGCGCCGCACCGCCGTCGAGGGCCTGCAGGCGCAGGCGCGCGCCGGCGGCCAGCCGCACGCGGTTGCGCAGCAGCAGCGACAGCGCCTCGGCGGGGGCATTGACGCAGGCCAGGTCCAGCTCGGCGCCCGCGGCCAGCTCGATCGCGGTATCGACGGTCGCCAGGGCCGGGCCCCGGGCTCCTTCGCAGTCGAGCAGCACGCGGGCGCGGGCGCCGCTGCCGAGGACGATGCGGTGGCGCAGGTGCCAGCTGCGGTCCGCGCCGACGCCACTCCGGTGGAGCAGCGCCAGCCAGTCGCCGGCGTCGGTCCCGGCATCGACCCGGAGCGTGGCGCCATCGACGGCGAAGGCGGCGCTGAGGTGATCGAAGACATCCCCCTGCGCCGTGGCCGGCGCCGCGACGCCGGTGGTCAGGCGCACGCCCGCCGCCAGGCCGTCCAGGCCGGCGCCGGTGCGGTGGCCGTCCCGGAACACCACGCTGCGCGGCGGTGCCGGCTCGGCGGCCGGCGGCGCGGCCGGCCTCGGCGCGCGCTGGCCCAGGGCATGCAGGGACGTGTAACGCCACGCCTCGAGCCGGCGCTCGGGCCAGGGCGCGACGCGCGCATCGGCCAGGGCCCGTCGCCGCGCCGGCTCGTCGACCGGCAGGTCGGCGACGTCCAGGGCCTGCTGCAGTGGGGTCGTCATCAGGCCGCCCCGCCGACCTTGCGGTCGGCCACCCAGGCATAGCCATGGGCCTCCAGCTCGCCGGCCAGGCCGGGGCCGCCGGACTCGACGATGCGGCCGTCGGCCAGGACATGCACGAAGTCCGGCACCACATAGTCCAGCAGGCGCTGGTAGTGGGTGATCAGCACGAAGCCGCGCTGCGCGGACCGCAGCGAGTTGACGCCCTCGGCGACCTGGCGCAGGGCGTCGATGTCGAGGCCGGAATCGGTTTCGTCCAGCACCGCCAGGGCCGGCTCCAGCACCGCCATCTGGAAGATCTCGTTGCGCTTCTTCTCGCCGCCGGAGAAGCCGCTGTTGACGCCGCGGTGCAGCAGGTCCTCCGGCAACGAGAGGATCTTCAGCTTCTCGCGCACGCGCCTGAGGAACTGCACGGAATCGAGCTCCGGCTCGCCGCGCGCCTTGCGCTGGGCGTTGTAGGCCGCGCGCAGGAAGTAGGTGTTGTTGACGCCGGGGATCTCGACCGGGTACTGGAAGGCGAGGAACACGCCGGCGGCGGCGCGCTCCTCCGGCGCCAGCGCCAGCAGGTCGGCGTCGTGGAAGCGCACCGAACCGGCGGTGACCTCGTACCCCTCGCGGCCGGCCAGGACGGCCGCCAGGGTGCTCTTGCCGGCGCCGTTCGGGCCCATGATGGCGTGCACCTCGCCCGGCTGGACGACCAGGTCCAGGCCCTTGAGGATGGCCTTTCCGGCCACCGAAACGTGCAGGTCGTCGATCGTCAGCATGTCGGGTCGATCCAGGAGGGGCGCGGGGATCCGCTGAGGAGAGAGGCCGGCGAACCGGCTGCACGCGGCGCCGCGGAGCACGCCGAGGCGGCGGCGCCGGGCCAGGCGTGCGTCGACGGCATCATCCGACCGCCCCCTCGAGCGACACCTCGAGCAGGCGCTTGGCCTCGACGGCGAACTCCATCGGCAGCTCCCGGAACACCTCCCGGCAGAAGCCGTCGACGATCATCGAGACCGCATCCTCCTCGCCGATGCCGCGGGCGCGACAGTAGAAGAGCTGGTCTTCGGAGATCTTCGAGGTGGTCGCCTCGTGCTCGACGACGGCGTCGGGGTGGCGCACCTCGATGTACGGGAAGGTGTGCGCGCCGCACTGCTTGCCGATCAGCAGGGAGTCGCACTGGGTGTGGTTGCGGGCGCCGGCGGCGGTCGGCTGGACCTTGACCAGGCCGCGGTAGGTCTGCTGGCCGCGGCCGGCGGAGATGCCCTTGGCGACGATCTTGCTGCGCGTGTTGCGGCCCAGGTGGATCATCTTGGTGCCGGTATCGGCCTGCTGGCGGTGGTGGGTCAGCGCCACCGAGTAGAACTCGCCCACCGACTCCTCGCCGAGCAGCACGCAACTGGGGTACTTCCAGGTGATCGCCGAGCCGGTCTCGACCTGGGTCCAGGAGATCTTCGAGCGCACGCCGCGGCAGGCGCCGCGCTTGGTCACGAAGTTGTAGATGCCGCCGACGCCGTTCTCGTCGCCGGGATACCAGTTCTGCACGGTCGAGTACTTGATCTGCGCGCGGTCCAGGGCGACCAGTTCCACCACCGCCGCGTGCAGCTGGTTCTCGTCGCGCATCGGCGCCGTGCAGCCCTCCAGGTAGGACACCTGGCTGTCGTCCTCGGCGACGATCAGGGTGCGCTCGAACTGGCCGGTGTCGCGTGCGTTGATCCGGAAATAGGTGGACAGCTCCATCGGGCAACGCACGCCGCGCGGGATGAACACGAAGCTGCCGTCCGAGAACACCGCGGAGTTCAGCGCCGCGAAGAAGTTGTCGGTATGCGGCACCACGGTGCCCAGGTACTTCCGGACCAGCTCGGGGTGCTCGCGCACCGCCTCGGAGAACGAGCAGAAGATCACGCCGACCTCGGCCAGTTCCTTGCGGAACGTGGTGCCGACCGAGACCGAGTCGAACACGGCGTCGACCGCGACGCCGGCCAGTCGGGCACGCTCGTGCAGCGGCACGCCCAGCTTGTCGAAGGTCTCCAGCAGCTTGGGGTCGACCTCGTCGAGCGACTTCGGGCGGTTCTTCTGGTTCGGCGCGGCGTAATAGCTGACCGCCTGGAAATCGATCGGCGCGATGTCCAGCTTGGCCCACTCGGGCATCGGCAGGGTCAGCCAGTGCCGGAACGCCTGCAGGCGCCATTGCGTGAGCCAGTCCGGCTCGCCCTTCTTGGCCGAGATCAGGCGCACCACGTCCTCGTCGAGTCCCGGCGGGACGACGTCGGACTCGATGTCGGTCACGAAGCCGGCGCTGTAGCGCTGGCCGAGCCGGTCTGCGATCTGTTGCGGGGTTGCGGCCATCATGGATTCCCGATGCGTGGCGGCCTAGGCGAGCCGGATCCGGATCTCGCCCCGGCCCGGCGAGTCCGGCGACGGTGGCGCCAGCATCTGCGCCAGGCTGATTTCGCGCAGACTGCGCTCGATCGCCCCGGAGATGCGTTGCCAGGGACCGCGTACGCCGCAATGCGCCTCGTGGCTGCACTGGCCGGCATGGCTCGCGCATTCGGTCACCGCGATCGGGCCATCGATGGCCTCGACGATGCGCGCGACGGCGATCCGGTCGGGCGGCAGCGCCAGCCGGTAGCCACCGGCGGCGCCGCGCTGCGACTCGACCAGGCCGGCGCCCGTCAGCAGCTTCAGCACCTTGCTGGCGGTCGGCAGCTCCAGCCGCGCCGCCTCGGCGAGGTCGGCAGCCGGCCGCAGCCGGTCCGGCGCCTCGGCCATCAGGCCCAGCAGCACGGTGGCGTAGTCGGTGAGCTTGCTGACCCGCAGCATCCGGCGATCCTCAAATGGGACCGGAATTGTACTGTTTCCGGACCGCGCTCGCCAGCCGCCAGGCTGAACGGCTGGGCGGGCGCACGGACGACAAGCCGGTTGTCGTGGCGTAGGATCGGCCCGCCGCCGACCCGCCGGGTCTGGCGGCCCGAACGATCCATGGCAAACGACTGAGGAGGGAACCGATGGCCGCTTCCAAGCTGGTGGGACTGGTGTTGCTTGTGCTGGGCGCGATCCTGCTGTACTTCGGCTTCACAGCCACCGACAGCATCGGCGAGCAGGTGGTCGAGGGAGTCACCGGCCGCTACACCGACCAGACCATGTGGTACCTGATCGGCGGCGGCATCAGCGCCGCGGCCGGGCTCGCCCTGCTGCTGTTCGGTCGCAAGTGACGGGATCCCGGCCGGCTGCCTGCCCGCTGCCTGCCGGCCAGGCTCGGCTGCAGGAACCCGCTGCCTGCCGGTAGACGACCCCTTCTGGTCGTCCGTCGGTTCGCCCGTCCGGCGCAGGTCCGGGCGGGCCCCCGGCACGTCCACGGCGCACCCGGTCGCCTCGCCGGGCGGCCATCCATGGCCGCAGCCCGCAGGTCGCCGGGCGCGGCCTGCCCTGCGGCCCGGGCCGGGCCGCCGGACCGCCGGTGGTCGCCGGAAACGGGCGGCCGCGGCGCCTGACGCCGCGGCGGCGCCCGCTACTGGAAGCCGTCGGCGAACAGCGGGTCGCTGTCCACCATCGCGCCGATCGTCGGCGGCACCTGGCCGGGTCGCGGGCGCTCCGCGCCCGGCGCCAGGGCGGCGCGTTGCGGGGGCAGGAACTGCGGCAGCGCGGTCGGTGCCGGGAACGGCCAGGCCGGCGGGCTGGCCGGATTGCCGTTGCCGGCGGCCAGCAACGCGCTGCCCGGGGCCGGCCGGTAGTCGTGCGAACCCGCCGCGGCGAAGCCGGGCGCGCCGCCCGCCAGGGTGCCGGTCCACTCCGGCGGCACCACGGTGGCCGCGGCATTGATCCAGTTGTTGCTGCCGGCGACGCGGCGCGCGCCGGCCGCCCAGACCGCCTCGACGGTGCGCTCGATGCGCAGCTCGCCCGGGCTGCTCCGCCAGATCACGTTGTTGTGGGCCTCCACCGACTCGATGCCCTCGAACAGGCGCAGCACCGTGGTCGGATTGCTGCTGCCGGTCACCACGATGGTGTTGTTGACCAGGCGGTAGCGCCCCCGGCTCTCCCCGGTGCCGTCGCCGCCGAGCCGGATCACCGCGCCGAACGGATTCAGCGGCGAGGAATGGACGATCACGTTGCCGAGCACCTCGGAGTCCTCGCGAACCAGGCCGACGCTCCAGCCCGGCAACTGCGTGAACTGGTCGGGACCGATCAGCTCGATCTCGTGGAACCAGGCGCCCTCGAACCAGTTGTAGTGGATCTCGTTGCGCTCGTGGCGGCTCTTCAGCAGGTTGCCGCCGTTGCCCGAGTGCACGTAGTTGAAGCGCATCCGGAACACGCTGCCGGGATTGCTCACCTCGTCGCTCTGGATGTACAGGGCGTGCTGGCTGGATCCGGCGCCGGCATTGCGGATCTCGCTGTACTCCAGGGTGAGGTTGCCCGAATACAGGTCGCTGCTGAGGATGCCCTGCCCCGGGCAGTCGCGCACCAGCAGGTCGCGCAGGACCACGTCGCGGGCGTTGACGAACACGCACCTTGAGGTGCCGCCGGTGATCTCGAAGCCTTCCAGCACCACGTGGTCGGCGCGCCGGAACTCGATGCTGTTGCCGCCGCCCGACAGCACCGCGCGCTGGCCGCCGCCACCGCGCAGGCCGACCACGCGGATCGGCGCGGCGGCGGTGCCGGACTGGCGCAGGATCACGCCGCCGGCGTAGTTGCCCGGGTCGACCAGCACGCGGTCGCCGGGCTGCAGGACGACCGCGGCGGTCAGCGCCTGCAGGCTGGCATACGGCCGACCGGGTCCGACGTGGAAATCGGCGGCGAGGCCGGGCGCGGACAGCACGAGCGCCAGCACGACGGCGCGGAATCGGATGGACATGGGACACCCCCTGTGTCGGCCAGGCCGACCACCCTAGCGCCGGCGGCACGGGAATTCCGCGACCTGGATCATGACCGCAGCGCGGCGGCGCCCTCCCCCGGAACGCGAACGCCTCGGGGTTCCGGGCTAGACTGCCGCCCTCGCCGCCCCTGCCGCCCTGTCCCGAATCCATGCCCGAATCCAGCGACCGCGCCGCCGCACGCCGGCGATTCGTCAGCCTTCATTGCGGCGAATCCGCGCGCGTCGAGCCGGCCTCGTCGGACGCCAGCTTCCGCAGCTACTGGCGGGTCCTGGCGGTCGCCGGCGGCAGCCGGATCGTCATGGACGCGCCGCCGCCGCACGAGGACGTCCGCCCCTGGCTCGATGTCGCCCGTCGCCTGCGTGCGGCCGGCGTGCACGCGCCTGCCGTGCACGCCCAGGACGTCGAGCAGGGCTTCCTTCTGCTGGAGGACCTGGGCGAGCGCCTGTACCTGCCGGCCCTGACCGACGCCACCGTCGGCCGCCTCTACGGCGATGCCCTGGAGGCGCTCTGGCGCATGCAGCGCGGCGGCGCCACCCACGGCCTGCCCGACTACGACGAGCCGCGCCTGATCGCCGAGATGGCGCTGATGCCGGAATGGTTCCTGCACCGCCACCTCGGGATCGAGCCCGATGCCGATGGTCGGCGGACCCTCGAGGCCGCCTTCCAGCGCCTGGCCGGCAACGCCCTCGAGCAGCCCCAGGTCTTCGTGCACCGCGACTTCCACTCCCGCAACCTGCTGGTCACCGGCCAGGACAGCCCCGGCGTCATCGATTTCCAGGACGCCGTGCGCGGACCGATCACCTACGACCTGGTCTCCCTGCTGCGCGACTGCTACGTGGCGTGGCCGGCGCAGCGGGTCGATGCCTGGGTCGAGCAGTACCGGCAGCGGCTGGTCGAGGGCGGCGCCACCGACGCCGACCCGCGGCGGTTCCGCCGCTGGTTCGACCTGATGGGCCTGCAGCGGCACCTGAAGGTGCTCGGCATCTTCTGCCGTCTCTGGTACCGGGACGGCAAGGCCGGCTACCTCGCCGACCTGCCGCTGGTCTGGCGCTACTGCACCGAGGTGATGGACCAGTATCCGGAGTTCGCGGAGTTGCGCGAGCTGATCGCCGGCGCCATCGGTCGCCGCGACCTGGGCCGCGCGGCGCCAGCGCCGTGAAGGCCATGCTGCTCGCTGCCGGCCGCGGCGAGCGGATGCGACCGCTCACCGACACCGTGCCCAAGCCGCTGCTGCCGGTGGCCGGCAAGCCCCTGCTGGTCTGGCACCTGGAACGGCTGGCGGCGCTCGGCATCGGCGAGGTGGTGGTCAACCTCTCGCACCTGGCGGGCGCGATCCGCGAGCGGCTGGGAGACGGCCGGCCATGGGGCCTGCGCATCCGCTACAGCGACGAGGGCGAGCCGCCGCTGGAGACCGGTGGCGGCCTGCTCCAGGCGCTGCCCCTGCTCGGCGACGCGCCGTTCCTGCTGGTCAACGGCGATGTCTGGAGCGACCTCGACTTCGGCACCCTGCCGCGCGAGCCCGAAGGCCTGGCCCACCTGGTCCTGGTCGACAATCCCGAGCACCACCCGGCCGGTGATTTCTGGCTCGCCGCCGGCGGCCGCGTCGAGGACGGCGCGTCCGTGCCGGACCCTGGCGCCCGGCGACTGACCTATGCCGGGATCGGCGTGTTCCGGCCCGGGATCCTCACCGGCTGGCGCAGCGTGATCGGCCATGCGCCCGGCGCGCGGGCGACGCCGCCGCGCTTCCCGCTGGCCCCGCTGCTGCGTGCCGCGATGCGCGCCGGCGAGGTGTCCGGCCGCCATCACGCCGGCGCCTGGAGCGATGTCGGCACGCCGGAACGGCTGGCCGCGCTGGAGCGCCGGCTGGCGGCGGGCTGACGGCAGGCTATGCTCTCCGGCATGGCCGATTTCCGGATCGACGAGGGCGACCCCGCCGTGCTCAGGCCGTCCGGGGACTGGACCCTGGAGCGCTTCGCACGGCTGCAGCCGCGCCTGGACGGCGCCCGTGCCGCCAGCCGGATCGGCGGGATCGACCTGTCCGGCACCGGGCGCATGGACAGCGCTGGCGCCCTGCTGATCGCCCGCCTGTTGCACCGCAACGGACTCGGCATGGACGCCGTGGCCGGCGCCAGCGAGGCCCAGCGCGCGCTGCTGGCGGCGACCCTGGCCACCCTGGACCAGCCGGTCGCGCACCCGCGCCCGCCCCACTGGAGCGACCTGTTCGCCCACGCCGGGGCGGCGACGCTGGAACTGGTCGCCCAGGGCCGCCGCCTGCTCGCCTTCATCGGCGAGGTGCTCACGGTGCTGCCCGGCGTGCTCGTGCGGCCGCGGCGCTGGCGACCGGTCTCGGTGGCCCACCACATCGAGCAGACCGGGCTGGACGCGATGCCGATCGTCGCCCTGCTGTCGTTCATGGTCGGCGCCGTGATCACCTTCCTGGGCGCCGTGGTGCTGCGCGATTTCGGCGCCGCGGTGTTCGCGGTCGAGCTGGTGGCGTTCTCGTTCCTGCGCGAGTTCGGCGTGCTGCTGGCGGCGATCCTGCTGGCCGGCCGCACCGCGAGCGCCTTCACCGCCCAGATCGGCGCCATGAAGGCGCGCGAGGAGATCGACGCGATCCGCACCCTGGGCATGGACCCGATCGAGATCCTGGTGCTGCCGCGCCTGCTCGCCCTGCTGCTGGTGGTGCCGCTGCTGACCTTCGTGGCGATGGCCGCCGGCATCCTTGGCGGCCTGGTGATCTGCGCGACCTCCCTGGAGATCTCCCCGGCGATGTTCCTGGCGCGCTTCCAGGACACCTTCGAGCTCCGCCATTTCCTGGTCGGAATCGCCAAGGCGCCGGTGTTCGCGGTGGTGATCGGCCTGATCGGCTGCCTGGAGGGGTTCAAGGTCGAGGGCAGCGCGGAATCGGTCGGCCAGCGCACCACCTCGAGCGTGGTGCAGTCGATCTTCCTTGTGATCCTGCTCGACGCGGTGTTCGCGCTGGTCTTCCAGGAGCTCGGGCTGTGACCGCGCCGGGCCCGGACCACGCCATCGAGGTGCGCGGGCTGGACAGCCGCTTCGGCAGCCAGGTGGTGCACCAGGGCCTCGACCTCGAAGTCCGCCGCGGCGAGATCCTGGGCGTGGTCGGCGGCTCCGGCTCCGGCAAGTCGGTGCTGATGCGCAGCATCGTCGGCCTGCGCCGGCCGGATGCCGGCCAGGTCAAGGTGTTCGGCCAGGACCTGGCCGCGCTGTCCGGACCGGAGCGGCGCGCGGTCGAGCGACGTTTCGGGGTGCTGTTCCAGGACGGCGCGCTGTTCTCGTCGCTGACCGTCGGCGAGAACGTGCAGGTGCCGCTGCGCGAGCTGCATCCGGAACTGGACCCGCTCCAGCTCGAGCTGCTGAGCGACCTCAAGGTCGTGCTCGCCGGCCTGCCCGAGGCGGCCGGCGACAAGTTCCCCAGCCAGCTCTCCGGGGGCATGCGCAAGCGCGCCGCCCTGGCGCGCGCGCTGGCGCTGGATCCGGACATCCTGTTCCTCGACGAGCCTACGGCCGGGCTGGATCCGATCGGCGCCGCCGCGTTCGACGCCCTGTTGCGCACGTTGCGCGACGCCCTCGGTCTCACCGTGTTCCTGATCACCCACGACCTCGACACCCTGTACGCGATCTGCGACCGGGTCGCCGTCATCGCCGAGCGCCGCGTGCTGGTGAACGCCCCGCTGGCCGAAGTCGAACGCTTCGACCACCCCTGGGTCAGGGATTACTTCCATGGCCCGCGCGGCCGCGCCGCCCGGAGCGCGGCCCGGCCCGGCTGAGCGCGCGCCGGCCCGGCACGGCGGCACCGCGCCGACCGCGCGCGGCTGCGCAACGCAAACGGGCGCCTTGCGGCGCCCGTTTGCTTCGTTCCGCGGTGGCCGCGGCTCAGGCCTCCGGGACCACCTCGACCTTGACCGTGCGCTCGACGTCGGCGTGCAGGTGCACCACGACCTCGAACTCGCCGACCTTGCGGATGGCGCCCTCGGGCATGATCACCTCGCTCTTCGAAAGCGGCTTGCCGGCGCTGGTGAAGGCCTCGGCGATGTCGCGCGGGCCGACCGAGCCGAACAGCTTGCCCTCGGTGGAGGCATTCGCCTTGATCGTCACGCTGGCCTCGTCGAAGGCGGCGGCGCGGGCGTTGGCGTCGGCCAGCAGCTGGTTGGCCTTGGCCTCGTAGTCGGCGCGGCGGGCCTCGAAGGTCTCGATGTTGGCCTTGGTCGCCGGCACCGCCTTGCCCTGCGGGACCAGGAAGTTGCGGCCGTAGCCGGGCTTGACCTTGACCCGGTCGCCCAGGCCGCCCAGGTTGGTCACCTTCTGCAGCAGAATCAGTTCCATGGTGGTTCTCCGTGTCCGTTAGCGGGCGGACCCGCAACTGCGTGGCTGTCCGAACATGCGCCGGACGGCCTGCCCGGGGATCGCCCCGGCAGGCCGCGCCGGATCAGTGGTTGTCGGTGTAGGGGATCAGCGCCAGGAAGCGCGCGCGCTTGATGGCGGTGGCGAGCTGGCGCTGGAAGCGCGCCTTGGTGCCGGTGATGCGGCTGGGCACGATCTTGCCGTTCTCGGTCACGTACTGGCGCAGGGTGCCGAGATCCTTGTAGTCGATCTCGGTGACGCCCTCGGCGGTGAACTTGCAGAACTTGCGGCGGCGGAAGAAACGGGACATGGCGGGCTCCTTCAGGCGGCGGGCTGGCTGTCGTCGCCGGCATCGGCGCCGGCCTCCTCGTCGCCGCCCTGGCGCGGGCTCAGCGACTTCGGCTCGGGATCGGCATAGCCGTACTCGGTCTCGATCCGGCGCGGTTTCTCGTCCTTGTTCTTGAGGATGTAGGACTGCTCGGTGACCGGCTCCTCGCGGCTGATGATCAGGTGGCGCAGCACCGCGTCGTTGAAGCGGAAGCCGGCTTCCAGCTCCTGCAGGACGGGGCGGGTGCACTCGATGTTCATCAGCACGTAGTGGGCCTTGGCCAGCCGCTCGATCGGGTAGGCCAGCTGGCGCCGGCCCCAGTCCTCGAGGCGGTGGATGGTGCCGCCGTCGCCCTCGATCAGGCCGCGGTAGCGCTCGATCATGGCCGGAACCTGTTCGCTCTGGTCCGGATGGACCAGGAACACGACTTCGTAATGACGCATTGGGTTGTTCCTTGTGGATGTCCCCCCGTCGCCGGGGGAGGCAGCCCCCCGCGGCGCGGTGGGGCAAGGGTCGCCGGAGTACGGCGAGCCGGGCATTGTGGCGGCTCCGGTCCGCTGGTGCAAGCCAGGCCCTGCCCGTCCCTGGCGGCGCGGTCCGGCACCCGCCCCTGCCCGCCCCAGATGCCACCTGCGCCGTCCGCCGGGGTCCGGGCAGGTCCCGCTCGGCCGGCCACCGTCGGCCGCTTCCGGGGCCGTCGCCGGGACCGCCCGACCGGTCCGCGGCGCAGTGCGGCGCAGCGCGGCGCGGCGCGGCCAGCAGCTCGCCGAAAAACGACCGACCTGGTCGCTCTTCAAGTCGCCCGTCCCGCGCAGGCCCGGACGCGCTCCCGTCAAATCAAAGGCTTGCGCGGTTGTTTCGCCGAGCGGCCCGCCCTGGCCGCAGGCAGCGGGCCGCTTTTCAACGGCCTGCTAGTCCGGCATCGCACGCAGTCGCGCGACCAGGCCGCCGGCGCGCTCGACGCGCCGTGCCAGCGCCGCCTGGACGCTGGCGCGGGGCGCCCACAGCTCCAGCGACGTCCTGGCACGCGACAGGGCGGTGTACAGCAGCTGCCGGGACAGGATGCGGTGCTCGGGGTCGGGGGGCAGCAGCACGGCGACGTGGCCGTATTCGCTGCCCTGGCTCTTGTGGATGGTGATCGCCCAGGCCGGGTCGTGCCCCGGCAGGGCGCCGGGCGCGAAGGCACGGGCGCCTCCGGCGCTCTCGAACCACACCTGCAGGGCGCCGTCGGCTCCGCGCAGGCACAGCCCGAGGTCGCCGTTGAACAGTCCGGCGCCGTAGTGGTTGCGGGTGACCATCACCACCCGGCCCGGGTACCAGGCCTGGTCGGCCGGGACCTGCCAGCGCAGCCGCAGGTGACGCTCGATGGCGGCATTGAGGGCATCCGCGCCGTACGGCCCGTCGCGCAGGGCGCACAGCAGCTGCCGCCCGGCCAGCCGGCGCAGGGCCGCGCCGGCCGCGCCTGCCGCGGCACCGGCCGGAAGCTCGGGCGGCGGACCGGCCTCGGCGAGCTGGTCGGCCCAGCGCCGCGCCTCCCGGCCGAGCGCCGCCGCCCCTTCGACCGCGCGCAGCGCGGCGCGGTCGCCGGCCGCGGCCAGGGCGCCGGCCAGCGCGCCGGCGTCGCCGGCACGGACCGCCTCGTTCAACGGCAGCAACTCGCGGTGGGCGCGGAAGCTGTGCACCAGGCGCACCAGGTCCGGCGCGCCCTGCTCCTCGAGCACCGCGACCAGGTCCATCAGCACCGAACCGGCGCCGACCGGGTTGAGCTGGTCGGCATCGCCGACCAGGACCAGCACGGCCTCGTCGCGCAGGGCACGCAGCAGGGCGCGCAGCTGGAACAGGTCGAGCATCGAGGCCTCGTCGACCACCACGATGCCGGCCCCGATCGGCGACGCCGGTCCGCGCAGATAGGCGTTGCGCCCCGGCGACCAGCCCAGCAGGCGATGCACCGTCAGCGCCTCGCCGGTGGGCAGGGCGTCCAGGGCGGGCCGCCAGTCCGGTGCCAGCCGGTCGCGCAGGCGTCCGGATTCCTGGCGCAGGGACTGCACCAGGCGTTGCGCCGCCTTGCCGGTGGGCGCGGCGACCGCGATTCCGGCGGTGGCCGCGCCGTCGCGATGCAGGCGCAGCAGCATGCGCAGCACCGTGCTGGTCTTGCCGGTGCCGGGGCCGCCGGTGAGCACGAACAGCCTGCACCCGCCGACCGCGCGCACCGCCGCGCGCTGGGCACCGTCGAGCGCCGGGTCGCCATCGGGAAACAGCGCGGCGACGGTGGCGTCGTCCGGCGCCGCCCGCGCGGCGGCGGCGCGGCGGCGGTGGATCATCGCCGCCACCTCGCCCTCGTGCTGGAAGTTGCGCCAGAGGAAGAAGCGGCCATCGCCGTCGAGCACGAAGGAGGATGCTGCGCTGCCGTCGCCCACCAGGGGCTCGCCCGCCAGCGCCGCGCGGGCGTCCGGATCCAGCGGCGGCAGGGCGGTATCGCCGGCCAGCTCGGCGACCGCCGCCCGTGCGGCCAGCAGCGCCAGCCGCTCGCCGCCGCCATGGCCGAGCACCCAGCGGGCGACCGCGCGCGCCAGCGCGCGCTCGCGCAGCGGGCCGTCGCCGTCGACCGGCGGCGGGCGGCTGCCGTAGCGCGGGACGCTCACGCCGGTTCCTCGCTCTGCGCCAGGGCGGCGTCGACCGCCGCAACCAGGGCGTCCGGGAAGCGCTCGGCGTGCACGCCGGCGCCGGGGCCGAGGCCGGCGGCGCGCACGAACAGGTAGATGCAGGCGCCCAGGTGCCGCGCCGGCGCGTAGCCGGTCAGGCGCTGGCCCAGCAGTCGATGCAGGGCCAGCGTGTACAGCAGCCCCTGCAGCCGGTAGTGGCTGTGCTCCATGGCGGTACGCAGGGCGGCGCCGCTGTAGTCGACGACGCGCTCGCCCAGCCAGTTGCCCTTGTAGTCCAGCACGTGGAAGCGGCCGTCGTGCTCGAACACCAGGTCGATCTTGCCGGTCATCAGGCCGCGCAGGCGCTCGCCGGCCAGCGGCGGCACCAGCCCCGGCTCGCCGTGCCCGGCGCAGGCGGCGCGCAGGCGCGACAGGCGCGCGGCATCGAGCCGGAAGTGGAAGGCCATCTCGGCGCGCTGCCTGGCCGGCGCGACCGCACCCAGGCTGAGGCCGGGCAGGAGTTCGGCGGCCAGGGCCCCGTCCATGCGCCGTGCCAGCGGCGGCACCAGCGCGTCGAGCGGGATCTCGCCGGCGCGGACGCCGGCCAGGTCGAGCTGGCGCCGCAACAGCGGGTGCTGCCGGGACAGCGGCTGGTCGTGGCGACGCAGCTCGAAGGCCGCGTGCAGGGCGTTTCCGAAGGCGGTGCCGCGGACGCCGGCCAGGGCCAGGAGCGCCGGATGCGCGGGCGCGTCCACGGCATCCGCCCCGGACGGTTCGCCGGCCAGCCGTTCGTCCTCGGCCGGCGACTCCTCGCCGGCCGTGCCGCGCTGCCCGGCGACCAGGGTCGAGAAGCTCAGGCGCTGGCGCAGCGGCGCCGCCGGCGGCTGCGTCAGCGCCGTGCGCACGCCGGCGGGCGGCGCCTGGGCGGGCAACGCCGCGTACGGCTGGTCCCAGCCGTCGTCGTGCCAGGCGACCTGCGGCATCGCGTCGCCCGCACCCCCGGCGAGCACGCGCTCGACCATCGCGTCCAGGGGCGAGCGGTCCGGGTCGGCCTTCGGCGTCGCGCTCCGGCCCGAGCCCCGTTGCGGGGTCAGGGCGTACACGTGGCAGGCATGGATGGCCCGGGTGAGCGCGACGTACAGGGTCCGGAAGCGCTCGTCCTGGCCTTCACGGCGGGCGGCCAGCCTGGCGCCCGCGTCAAATGCCGCCCGGCGGCCACCCTGCGCCAGCGGGACCAGGTAGGGCTTGTGCTGGTTGCCCGCCTCGTGGGCCCACATCAGCGGCAGGAACACGACCGGAAACTCCAGCCCCTTGCTGCGATGCAGGGTCAGCAGCTGCACCCGTTGCCCGTCCGACTCCAGTCGTGGCTGGCGTTCGTCGGCGCCGTCCTCGTCGGCCTGGTCGCCCCGTTGCTCGCCCAGCCAGGCCAGCAGCTCGCGCGGGCCGGCGCCGCGCTCGGCGCGCTGCTGCAGCAGTTCGCCCAGGTGGCGCAGGTCGGCCAGGTCGCGCTCGCCGCCCGGCGCGGCGAGCAGGCGCGGGGCGGCAGCGCAGGCCAGCTGCCGGACCAGGCCGAGCACGCCCGCCTGCCGCCAGCGCTCGCGCAGCGCCGCCAGGCGCGCGGTGATGCCCGGCCAGGCCGGCGAGTCGGCGTCGAGTCCGGCCAGCGTCGCCAGGTCGGCGCCCCACAGGCGGGTGAGCAGGGCGGCGCGCAGCGCCGGCTCGTTGTCGTCGTCGAGCACGCAGGCCAGCACCAGGTGCAGCTCGAACGCCATGTCGCCGGCGAACACGCTGTCGCGCGCGCCGCCGGCGCAGGGCACGCCGCGCGCCTGCAGCAGGGCGCGCAGGCTGGCGATGTCGCGGTTGGTCGGCAGCAGCACCGCCAGGTCGCCGGGCTGCAGAGGCGCCGCGCCGATCCGGTGCTCGCCGGAGGCCAGCATGGCCGCGATCCGGTTGGCGCAGGCGGCCAGCGCGTCGCTGCGGCGCCGCTGCTGGCGGTCCGGGGCGTCGGCCCGGTAGTGCACCTGGAGCGGCTGCGCGACGGCGACGCCGCCGATGGTGTAGGGCGCGGCGTCGCGACGGTGGCTGGCGGCGACCGCGCGGTAGCGAACGTCGTCGCCGCCGGAACGGCCGAGGGACTCGCCCCCGGTGGCATACCACTGGTTCACGGCGTCGACGTAGGCGCGGGCGCTGCGGTGGTTGGTGCCCAGCTCGAGCAGGTGGCCGGCGTCGCCGCGCGCGCGCCGGTAGGCATGGATGTCGCCGCCGCGGAAGGCGTAGATCGCCTGCTTCGGGTCGCCGATCATCACCAGGCGACCCCGCTGCCGGCCCCCGGCATCGCGGTAGAGCCGGTCCAGGATGCCGTACTGCTGGGCATCGGTGTCCTGGAACTCGTCGACCAGGGCCACCGGCCAGGCGGCGAACAGGGCGTCGGCCAGCGCCGGACTGGCGACGATGGCGGCATGGGCGCGGCGGATCATCTCGTCGAAGGTGACCTGGCCGCGGGCGGCCAGGCGCTCGTCGCGCCAGCGCCCGGCCAGCGCCACCTGCTGGCGCCAGAACGCAAGGATCGGCGCGTCCAGCGCCGACTCCAGCGCCGCGAGCTGGCCGGGCAAGGCGACGATCGCCGGATCCGCGGCGAACTCGGCAAGGCGCCCGGGCTGCACGAATTCGTCCAGCGGCAGGTCCCGCAGGTAGGGCAATGCGCTTGCGCGCAGCGCGTCGCTCCCGCCGTCGAGGAACTGCGCCAGTTCGCGCAGGGCATTGGCCAGCGCCTTCCTGGACCCGATGTAGCGGGACTTGTCGTCGGCCAGTTCGCGCAGGCGACGCGTGAAGCCCGGCGGCAGCCCGGCACGGACCTGCGCCAGGTCCGTGCCGCGCAGGTCGACGCCCGGCGCCATCAGCTGCCGCAACTGGCGGGTGAAGGTGGACAGTTTCAGCGCGTCGAGGTCGACGCCGTCGGGCGCCTCGCCGTCGCCCTGGTGCAGGACGCGCCAGGCGTCGCGCGCCAGTTCCTCGGCCAGCGCCTGGCCCGAGGTCGGCTCGCCGACGTCGAAGCGGCTGCCGCTCTGGAACGGATGCTCGACCAGGATGCGCTGGCAAAGCCCGTGCAGCGTGCCCACCGGTGCGCGGTCGAAATCGGCCAGGGCCAGACGCAGGCGGCGGCGATCCTCGGCGCGGACGGGGTCGTCGGTCCAGCGCTGCAGCAGCCAGGCCTCGTGCTCGCCCGGCGCATCGGGTGCGGGGCGGCCGGCGCAGGCCGCGTCGACCAGGGCCAGGGCGTCGCGCAGCGATCGCCGCAGGCGCTCGCGCAGCTCCTGGGCGGCGGCGTCGGTGAAGGTGGTCACGACGATCCGCTCGACGCCGAGTGCCTGCGCCGGCTCGAGCAGCAGACGCAGGTACAGCACGGCGATGGTCCAGGTCTTGCCGGTGCCGGCGCTGGCCTCCACCAGCGCACGCCCGGGCGCGCCGAGCGGCAGCTCCAGCCAGTGCCGGACCCGGACCGGCGCGCTCATGGCCCGCCCTCCCCGCCCAGGGCGATCGCCCGCGCCAGGATCCCGGCCTCGTCCTTCAGGCGCCCGAAGTCCGCCGTGCCTTCCTCGAAGTCCAGGCCGCGGCCGAGCAGGCGGGCATAGCCGGGCGCAAACAGGCGCTCGGCCTGCCAGGCGCCCTCGGCGTCGTCGTCGTCCTGCTGGATGGCGAGCGCGGAGGCGGCCCGCGGGAAGTACCAGGCCGGATGGGTGGCGGGGCGGGCCCAGCGCTCGAGCAGCTCGAGCACGCGGGACTCGAGGTCTTCCAGGAACAGCGCGCGCGCCGGTGCCGCGGCGTCCATGAAGTCGCGGCTCCACTGCGCGATGCCGGCCTGCCAGAGTCCGTCGGGCCGGCTTCCGGCGCGCAGGGGGCCGGGCGCCTTGCGGACCAGCGCGCACAGGTGCACCGGCCGGCCGGCGTTTTCCGGCGCCAGGCGTACCAGGGCCCAGGTCAGGAACAGCGGCAGGCGATCGCGCAGGTCGAGGTCGTTCTCCCGTTCCCGGTGCGGGAACACCTCGAGCACGTACAGGGCGTCGCCGCCGTCATGGCCGATCGCCGGCTCGCCGGTGATCCGGAAGCGGCCGACCCGGCGGCACAGCGGCAGCGGCGTCGCCGGCGGCAGGCCGGTGGCCAGCAGGGCCGCCAGCTCCGGCCGCTGCCGTGCCACCTGGTCGACCGCGCAGGCCTGGGCCAGCTCCTGCTGCCAGGCGGCCTGCCCCAGGCGGCCGGCCGGCAGCACCCCGGCAAGGCGCATGGCCTCGGGGACCGGCAGCTCGCGCGGCAGCGCCGGATCGGCCAGGAACCGAAGGCACAGCGTCCGTGCCGGCGAATCCAGGCGCTCGACGCGCGCCTCCAGCGGTTCGTCCCCGGCCAGGGCGCCTTCGGCCAGGGTGTCCAGCCGCGCGCCCAGGCGGTCGGCCAGCTGCACCCTGGCCGGGTCGCGGAAGTAGCGGCGCAGCTCGCCGAGGGAGACCTCGCGCACGCCGCTGTCGGGCGGTGGCGGTTCGACCGGCAGCAGCGTGGTCGCGGAGGGCGCGCTGCCGACCATGGCGGCGTGTTCGGCGCTGAACGAGAACAGGCGCGGGTCGCTGCCGTCGAAATAGGCGGCATGGAAGGGCTGCAGCTTGTGGTCGACGCGCCAGGCGGGTATCCGCGCGCCGTCGGCCGCCGCCTCGCCAGCCGGCAGGCTGGCCATCAGCTCGGCGAGCGGCGCGGCCGGGTTGCGGGCCTTGCCGTCGACCTCGCCATGGGCGACGAAGCTCAGGTGCAGCGCGTCGCGCGCCGACATCAGGGTTTCCAGGAACAGGTAGCGGTCGTCGCTGCGCACGTCGCGGTCGCCCAGGCGGCGCAGGCCGGGCCGGCCGATCGGATCCAGGCCGGCGTCGATGTCGGTGCGCGGGTACTCGCCCTCGTTCAGGCCGAGCACCGCGACCACGCGGAACGGGATCGCCCGCTGCGGCACCATGCCGCACACGGTGATGCCGCCGGCCAGGAAGCGCTGGCGCTCGGGAACCGCCGACAGGCGCTCCTCGAGCCACAGCCTGAGCACCGGGAAGGACAGCAGCGGATCCAGGCCGAGCTCGCCCGGTTCGCTGGCCAGCGCGCGCAGCAGCACGCGAAGCTGGTCCATGGCCTCGGCACTGCGCGGGTCGTCCAGGTCGGGCAGGAACACCGCATCCAGCCGCTCTTCCAGGCGCCGCGCCCACTCCGATGCCGGGCGTTCGACGGCGGCATCGGCGCGCAGGTCGGCGACCTGCTGCAAAAGGTGGTCGAGCGCGCCGAGCGCCGGGCTGGCGCTGCCGCCGACGCCCGACACCGGCACCAGGGCATCGCCGTCGGGCAGGCGCACGACCTCGTCGTCGCCCTCGCAGCCGTGGATGAAGCCGGCAACCAGGCGGTCCATGCTCCAGGCCAGGGTGTGTGCCTGGCTGGCCGGGACGCCCAGGGCGGCGCGGTCGGCGCCGTCCAGGCCCCAGGCGGCGCGCGCGCGGGCCAGCCAGCTGGTGAGCGTGTCCAGGTCGCCCTGGTCCAGGCCCAGGCGACGCAGCACCGGTGGCTGGCCGAGGAAATCGACCAGCGCTGGCGCCGTGAGCCGCGATCCCGGCAGCGCCAGCCATTGCCGGAAGGCCGCGTACAGCGGCTGCGCGCGCGCCATCGGCACGTCGGCCAGGTGGTAGGGCAGCGGTCCGTCGGCGCGACCGGGCTCGCCGAACACCGACGGCAGCAGCGGCAGGTAGGCGCCGATGTCGGGTGCCATCACGACGATGTCGGCCGGTTCCAGCGTCGGGTCCTCGGCCCGCTCGCGCAGCAGCGCGTCGCGCAGGGCCTCCAGTTCGCGCAGTCGCGAGTGGCAGGCGTGCACGCGCAGGCTGCGGTCCTGCAGCCGCTCCTCGACCGGGCGCGGGTCATCGGCCATCAGCCCGGGGTCGAGGCGGCGCAGGCTCTCCTGGGTCCGGTCGAGCAGGCGCACCGGTTCGCGGTCCGACGCGCCCTGGTCGCGGAAGTCCCGGATGTCGAGGGCGGCGTCGAGCTGCTGCATGCCCAGCATGAAGTGCTGGCCAAGCCGTCCCCACGCGGCCAGCAGCGGATGGCCCTGGTCGAGGAACCAGGCGGTGGCCTCCTCGCCGTGCGGATCGGCGGCCAGCTCCAGCAGGCGCGCGCGTTCGCTGCGCAGCCCGCCCCAGAACTCCCGGCAGGGATCGGGCAGGTGGAACACCACCGGCCTGTGCACGGCCAGCGCCTGGAACACCGCCAGCTCTGCCGGCGCCATGTGGCTCAGCCCGAACACGTGCAGGGGGTCGTCGGCGCCGACGTCGACGCCGCCCCCGCGCAGGCGCGCCGCCAGCTCCGCCAGGCGCTCGCCGCGGTGCGGTTCCTGCAGCGCCTGGCGCAACCGGCGCCACAGCGCCGGGTGGAACCCGGCGTCCGCGAAGGTCGGCCGGCCCCGGCCCCAGTCGTCCAGCCAGTCCGGCCGGTAGGCCATGTAGCGGATGTAGACGCGCGCCAGCCGGTCGGCCAGCTGGAACTGCCGCAGCGGCCGGTCCGGCCCGTCGAGGTAGGCATCCAGCGCGGGGTCCGGGGGCGCATCGAGCAACGCGTGCACGCGCCAGCGCAGCCACTCGCGCCGCCAGCCGCGCGGCGAAACCGCGTGCTCGCCCAGCACCTGCCGCGCCAGTCCGTCGAGGAAGGCGGTCGGCAGCAGGATGTCCAGGTTGGCGACGATGCTGCCCGCACCGCGTCGGGCGGCCAGGGCACCGGCCAGCCACTGGCGCATGCCCGGATGCGCGGCCACCACCGTCTGCGGCACCAGCGGCCCGTCCGGCGCCTGGCTGGCCAGCAGGTGGTCCAGCGGCTCCAGCAGCGCCTCCAGCCGGCTGGCCCGGAACACGGTGATTCCTTCGCTGGCGCGTTGTCTCCAGTGCGCGGGCATGCGGGCAGACTAGCCGAAGTGGCCGTCCAGGCTAGCCCGCCCCGGTCGCGCGGGATGCGACGATCGCGGGGGCTGGGGCCGCGGCGGTCCGGCCGCTCAGGGCGGCGCCGGCTGCCCGCCAGGCGGACCGGCGTTGCCGTCGGTGGTGAAGCTCTCGCCGCAGCCGCACTCGGCGGCGACGTTGGGGTTGCGGAACAGGAACTGGCTGTTCAGGCCGCGCCGGACGAAGTCGATGCAGGTGCCGTCGACCAGCGGCAGGCTGGCCGGGTCGACCAGGATGCGCACGCCGCGGTCCTCGAACACGGCATCGTCGGGATTCGCGGCCTGGGCCAGGTCGACGCTGTAGGCCCAGCCCGAACAGCCGGTCCGGCGCACGCCGAAACGCAGGCCGACCCGGTCGGGCTGCTCCGCGAGGTAGCCGCGCACGCGCTCGGCGGCGCTGTCGGTCAGGGAGATGCTCATGGCCGCCATTGTATCCGGCGCCGCGTGAACCACGGCAGCCGGGGCCGTCGCGCGCCTTCCGGGCTATCATGCGCGACCCCCCGCAAGCCCCGCAGCACGCAGGAAGCACTCGCATGAACATCGTCGCCATTCGGGACGCCCTGGCCGGCCGGATCGACGCCGGCGCCCCGGTCACCGTGCGCGGCTGGGTCCGCACCCGGCGCGACTCCAAGGCCGGCCTGTCGTTCGTGAACCTCCACGACGGCTCCTGCTTCGAGCCGATCCAGGTGGTCGCGCCGGCGACCCTGGCCAACTACGAGTCCGAGGTGCGGCACCTGACCGCCGGCTGCGCGATCGTCGCGCGCGGCACCCTGGTGCCGTCGCAGGGCAAGGGCCAGGCCTTCGAGGTGCAGGCCGACGCCATCGAGGTGCTCGGCTGGGTCGACGATCCGGAGACCTACCCGATCCAGCCCAAGCCGCACAGCATGGAGTTCCTGCGCGAGGTCGCCCACCTGCGGCCGCGCACCAACACCTTCGGGGCGGTCACCCGGGTTCGCCACTGCATGGCGCAGGCGGTGCACCGCTTCTTCCACGAGCGCGGCTTCTACTGGGTCAACACGCCGATCATCACCACCTCGGACGCCGAGGGCGCCGGCCAGATGTTCCGGGTGTCGACCCTCGACCTGGCCAACCTGCCGCGCGACGAGCGCGGCGGCGTCGACTTCCGCCGGGACTTCTTCGGCCGGGAGACCTTCCTGACCGTCTCCGGCCAGCTCGCCGTCGAGGGCTACTGCCTGGCGCTGGGCAAGGTCTACACCTTCGGGCCCACCTTCCGCGCCGAGAACTCCAACACCACACGGCACCTGGCCGAGTTCTGGATGATCGAGCCGGAGATCGCCTTCGCCGACCTCGACGACGACGCCGACCTCGCCGAGGACTTCCTCAAGTACATCTTCAAGGCGGTGCTCGACGAGCGCGGCGACGACATGGCGTTCTTCGCCGACAAGCTGGAGAAGACCGCGGTGAGCCGGCTCGAGGCGTTCCTCGCCGCGCCGTTCGCGCGAATCGACTACAGCGAGGCGATCGACATCCTGGAGAAGGCGCCCCGGAAGTTCGAGTTCCCGGTCGGCTGGGGCGCCGACCTGCAGACCGAGCACGAGCGCTACCTCAGCGAGGAGCACGTCGGCCGGCCGGTGGTGGTGATGAACTACCCCGAGCACATCAAGGCCTTCTACATGCGCCTGAACGACGATGGCCGCACGGTCGCGGCGATGGACGTGCTGGCGCCGGGCATCGGCGAGATCATCGGCGGAAGCCAGCGCGAGGAGCGCCTGGACGTGCTCGACCGGCGGATGGCGCAGTTCGGCCTGGATCCGGCCCACTACCAGTGGTACCGCGACCTGCGCCGCTACGGCACGGTGCCGCACGCCGGCTTCGGCCTGGGCTTCGAACGTCTCGTCGTGTACGTCTGCGGCCTGGCCAACATCCGCGACGCCATCCCCTACCCGCGCGCGCCCGGCGTCGCCGAGTTCTGAGCCCGCGCGATGGCCTAGGGATACCCGGACCGATGCACCTGCCAGCACGTTTCAGGGTCGACGACCTGTCCGCCCTGGATGCGATGGTCGAACGCGACGCCTTCGCCACCCTGGTGAGCGTCGTCGACGGCGCGCCGTTCGCCAGCCACCTGCCGGTGCTGTACCGGCGCGAGGGCGACCGGGTGCGGTTCTCCGGACACTGGGCCCGGGCCAACCGGCAGTGGCGCGGCATCGAGGGGCAGCAGGTCCTGCTGATCGTGCACGGCGCCCACGCCTACGTCTCGCCGACCTGGTACGCCGATCCGGCCGGCAGCGTGCCGACCTGGAACTACGCCGTGGCCCATGTCCGCGGCAGGGCAGGCACCGTCCATGACCCGGCGGCGCTGGCAGCGCTGGTGGCGGCCCTGGCGGCGAAGTACGAGGCGAGCCTCGGCAGCGCCTGGCGGTTCCCCGAGGCCGCGCCGGGCACGGCTCGCGAACTCGCCGGCATCGTCGGTTTCGAGCTGGAAGCGGAGACCATCGAGATCAAGCACAAGCTCAACCAGCACCACGACCGCGCCAGCGTCGAAGGCGCGATCGCCGGCCTGCGCGAGCGCGACGATCGCGGCTCGGTCGAGGTCGCCGCGATGATGGCGTCGGCGCTGGCCGCCCGGGAGGCGACGCATGGCTGAGCTGTTGCTGCTGCTGTTCGGCATCGCCTTCGCCACCATCGGCGGCACCGGCTACGCCATCTTCGGTCCGCTGACCGTGCGCCACCTGATGGACCGCGGCCTGGCCGACGAGGTCGAGGGCTCCTCGCTGTCGCGGGCCGGGCTCGCCTGGATCCTCGCCGGACGCTACCGCCGCCACGACGACGCCAACCTGCGTCGGCTGGCGCTGCCGGCCCGCATCATGCTGGCGCTGCTGCTGGCCGGCCTGCTGCTGTTTGCGGCCTGGTGGCTGCTGGCGCAGGCATGAATCCGTCCCGCCCGGACATCGGAGAACCGACATGCAACTGGATCTGACCGGCCGCCACGCCCTGGTCTGCGGCGCCTCCGAGGGCATCGGCCGCGCCGCGGCCCATGAACTCGCCCTGCTCGGCGCCGATGTCACGGTGCTGGCGCGCCGGGCCGGCGTCCTGGCCGAGGTCGTCGCCGCGCTGCCGCACGTCCATGGCGCCCAGCGGCATGGCCTGCTGGCCGCCGACATGGACGACACCGCGACGCTCGCCACCGCGGTTCGGGCCCTGGTCGCCGGCAGCCGGGTGCAGATCCTGGTCAACAACACCGCCGGGCCACCGGGCGGAGCGCTGCACGAGGCCGCGCCGGCCGCCTTCGAGGCGGCCTTCCGGCGCCACCTGCTGGCCGGCCAGGCGCTGCTCCAGGCGGTGCTGCCGGGCATGCGCGAAGCCGGTTTCGGACGCGTGGTGAACATCGTCTCGACCTCGGTGCGCGAACCGATCCCCGGCCTGGGCGTGTCGAACACCGTGCGCGGCGCGGTGGCGGCCTGGGCGAAGACGCTGAGCGGGGAGCTGGCGGGCCACGGCATCACCGTCAACAGCGTGCTGCCGGGCTTCACCCGCACCGGCCGGCTGGCCACGCTGATCGCCGCCAACGCGCAGCGCAGCGGCCGCGGCGAGGACGAGGTCGCCGCGGGCATGCTGGCCACCGTGCCGGCCGGCCGCTTCGCCGAACCCGGTGAGGTCGCCGCCGCCGTCGCCTTCCTGTGCAGCCCGGCCGCCGCCTACGTCAACGGCGTCGCGCTCGCCGTCGACGGCGGCCGGATGCGCTCGATCTGAGCCCGCCGGCGATGACCTCGCGCCGACATCGCGCCGGGCAGGATCGGCACGAATGACCGCCTCAGCCCAGACCCCGGGCGAGCTCGCCAGCCTGGTCGGCGCCGCCAACGGCGGCGACGCCGGCGCCCGCGACCGCCTGTTCGAGATCGTCTACGAGGAGCTGCGCCGGCGCGCGCGGCACCAGCTCGGCGACCTGCCGCGCTCCACCCTGTGCACCACCCAGCTGGTCCACGAGGCCTACCTCAAGCTGGTCGACAAGCCGCTCGCCCTGACCGATCGCGCGCACTTCTTCCGGCTGGTGGCGCAGGTGATGCGCCAGGTCCTGATCGACCACCTGCGCGAGCGCGGTGCGCAACGCCGGGGCGGCGACGGCCAGCGCGTGACCCTCACCGACCAGGGCGTCAGCGAAGCGCTCAGCCTCGACCTGCTGGCCCTGGACGCCGCCCTGCACGAGCTGGCCCAAGAGGCCCCGGAGCTGGCCGACCTGGTCGAGCTGCGCCTGCTCGCCGGCCTGGAGTTCGGCGCCATCGCCGAGCTGAGGGGCCAGAGCGAACGCACGGTCTACCGCGACTGGCGGGCGGCGCGCGCCTTCCTCAGCCTCAGGCTGGGCGGGCCGGAAGCGCCATGAGGGCGGCGCGGTGAACGCCCGGCCGCGCCCGGCGGCGCGGCGGCCCCTGCCGCCGGGCCGGATACGGTGACCGCGCGCCGGGCCCTGTCCCTGATGCGGGAGCTGCTCGCCCTGCCGGCCGAACGCCGCCAGGGTGAGCTGGAACGACGCTGCGCCGGCGATGCCGCGCTGCGCGCCCAGGTCGAGGCCCTGCTGGCCGCGGATGCCGCCGGCGCCCCGGCGCTGGACGTGCCGGTGTCGCTGTCCGCCGCCCCCGCCGAGCCGGCCGACCCCCTGCCCGGCAGTCGCCTGGGGCCCTTCCTGGTCCGCGAGCAGGTCGGCCGCGGCGGCATGGGCACGGTCTACCGCGCCACCCGCAGCGCCGGCGACTTCGCCCAGGAGGTCGCCATAAAGGTCGTGCGGCGCGGCCTGGACAGCGACGACATCCTGGACCGCTTCCGCCGCGAGCGGCGCATCCTGGCCGGCCTGTCGCATGCCAACCTGGCGCGCCTGGTCGACGGCGGCCTGTGCCCGGACGGTCGGCCCTGGTTCGCGATGGAGTTCATCCGCGGCGAGCCGATCACCCAGTGGTGCGATCGCCACCGGCTCGGCCTGAACCAGCGCATCGCACTGCTGCTGCAGGCGTGCGCGGCGGTCCAGCATGCCCACGAACGGCTGGTGGTGCATCGCGACCTGAAGCCGGCCAACATCCTGGTCGACCAGGCCGGCCAGGTCCGCCTCCTCGACTTCGGCATCGCCCGCCTGCTCGACGGCGACGGCGACCAGGGCCCCGACGGCCCACCGACGCTCGCGGCGGCGGCGCTGCTGACCCCCGAGTACGCGGCGCCCGAGCAGCTCCGCGGCGCGCCGGTCGGTGTCGCCGCCGATGTCTACGCGCTGGGCGTGCTGCTCTACGAGCTGGTGGCCGGCACCCTGCCGTTCCGGATCGATCGCGCCGACCTCGCCCGGGCCCGTGCCACCGTCGCCGACACCCTCCCCGCGCGCCTGGCCAGCGCCATCGCCGCCGACCCGGAGCGCGCAGGCGATCCGGGGCAGCGGCTGGCCGCGCGCTCGACGACCCTGGCCGGCTATCGCCGCCAGGTGCGCGGCGACCTCGAGCGGATCGTCGCCGTGGCGCTCGCCGGCGAACCGGAACGGCGCTATCCGACGGCACAGGCGCTGGCCGCCGACCTGCGCCGTTTCCTGCGCGGCGAGCCGGTCGCCGTGGTCGAGGCCGGCTGGCGCTACCGGCTGGGCAAGTTCGTCGCCCGCCACCGGCTGCCGGTGGCGCTGGCGGCGACGGCGCTGCTGGCCCTGGGCATCGGCGTCGCCGGCATGCTCTGGCAGGCCGGCCGGGTCGCCGCCGAGGCCCGGCGAACCGTCGAGGCCTCGGCGCGCGCCGAGGCGGTCAAGCGGTTCCTGGTCGAGGCCCTGACCGCCGCCAACCCTTTCCTCAATCCCGGCCAGGTGCCGACGGTCCGGGACCTGCTGGACCGCGCCGCCCGGCGCATCGAGGGCGAGCTGGGCGACCAGCCGGCGCTGGCCGCCGAGCTGCGCGGCGTGATCGGCACCAGCTATCGCGGCCTGGGCGAGATGGAACGCGCCCACGAGCATCTCGGCCAGGCCATGGCCCTGCTCGAAGGCAGCGACCTGGCGCCCGAGGTCGCCGCCGAGATCAAGGCCGAGTACGCGCACGCGCTGATCGCCGGCAACCGTCTCGACGAGACGCTGGCCCTGGTCGCCGGCGCGCTGGCCTCGATCGACGGCCGCGGCGACCTCGGCGGGCTGCGCTCGCGACTGTTGCTGGTGCGGGCAACGGCGCTGCGCCTGTCCGGCCAGTCGGAGGCCGCCCTGGCCGCCCAGCAGGCCGCGGCGACCGCCGCCTGCGGCGACCGGCAGCCGCCCGACCAGGCCTGCGTCGGCGCCCTGATCGAACTGAAGTACTTCCACGAGGCGGTCGGCGACCGCGACCGCGCCCTGTCGACGGCGGAACAGGCCTGGCAGGCCGCGCGGTCCCTGCACGGCGAGCGCCCGCACCCGCAGCAGGTGATGGCCGGCGGCGCGCTGGGCGATGCCCTGTCCAGCGCCGGCCGCAGCGCCGAGGCGATCCCGCTGCTCGAGGCCACCCTGGCCCAGGCCCTGGCGATCTACGGCCACGACAACTTCCGCCATGCCCGCGCCCTGGACTGGCTGGCGCAGGCGCACGAGGACGCCGGCAACGCCCGACAGGCCGCCGAACTCACCGAACGGGCATTCGCGATCGGTGCCGCCGCGGTGCCGCGCAACCCGCTGACGCCGATCTGGCTGCACCGGATCGCCGGCAACTGGCTGGCCCTGGAGCGCCCGGACCTGGCGCGGGCCGCCTGGGTAGCCCACCGAGACGCCCTCCCGGATCCGCTGCCGGCGGCGCTGGCCGACGCCCTCGACCTGCTCGAGCTGCGCCTCGAAGTGCAGGAGCGGCCGGCAGCGGCGGACCTCGCGCCGCGCACCGACGCGCTGCTGCGACGCCTCGAGGCCTCGGCCTCGGCGCGCCTGGCCTCCGCCCGCCTGCTGGCCGCCCGGCTCGCGCTCGAGCGCGGCGACGCGGACGGCGCCGGCGCGCTGCTCGCCGATGCGGCGCAGGCCATCGAGGCCGACCCCCTGCACCCGGCGCGGGACGAACTCGCCCTGCTGCGCGCCCGCCAGCAGGCGGCATCCCTGCAGCCGCAACTGGCGCTGTCGGGGCTCGACGTGGCGATCGCCCGCCTGCAGGCGGGCGGCAGGGAGGCGACCCCGGCGCTGGCCCGCCTGCGCGACGAGCGCGGCCGCCTGCGCTGCGCGCTCGGCGAACATGCCGACGGCCTCGGCGACCTTGCCGCCGCGGGCGCGTTCTGGCGCGACATCGCCGGATCGGCGCAGGCGGCGGCCGGCACCGATGCCGCGGCGCGGCGCTGCCGGCACGCGGCAGGCGCCTGAACCCGGTCGCAGCGGCAGGCCTCGCAGCCGGCGGTCCGGGGGCGCGGTCCTGGACAGCCGGCCCCGCCAGGACGTAGCGTGGACCGGGTCATGGAGGCCGGTGGCCGATGGGACCTTCGCTGCGGCCGCGGGCGCTGTCGCTGATGCGCGAACTGCTGGAGCTGCCCGGCGCGCAGCGCCGGCAGGCCCTGCTCGCGCTGGGCAAGGACGACCCGGCCCTGATCGCCGAGGTCGAGGCCCTGCTCGCGGCCGACAGCGGGGATCCCGGGCCGCTGGACACGCCACTGTCGCTGCTGCCGGCCTCGACCGCCGCCGACGACCTGCCGGGCAGCACGCTCGGACCTTTCCTGATCGGCGAACGGGTCGGCCGCGGCGGCATGGGCTCGGTCTACCGCGGCGAACGGATCGGCGACGACTTCCGGCAGGCGGTGGCGGTCAAGGTGCTGCGCCGCGGCCTGGACAGCGACGACATCGTCGCCCGGTTCCTGCGCGAACGGCGCATCCTGGCCGCGCTCGACCATCCCAGCGTGGCCCGCCTGGTCGACGGCGGCCGGACCCCCGATGGCCGCCCCTGGCTGGCCATGGAGTTCGTGCACGGCGAGCCGATCACCACTTGGTGCGATCGCCACCGCGTCGACCTGCGCGGCCGGCTGGCGCTGCTGCTGGAGGTCGCTGCGGCGGTCCAGCACGCCCACGAACGGCTGGTCGTCCATCGCGACCTGAAGCCGGCCAATGTCCTGGTCGACGGCCAGGGGCGGGTCCGCCTGCTGGACTTCGGGATCGCCAAGCTGGTCGACGCCGATGGCCCCGGCCTGACCGTCGCCGACGGCATCGCCGTCGCCCTGATGACGCCGGAGTACGCGGCCCCGGAACAGTTCGACGGCGGACCGATCACCGCCGCCACCGACGTCTACGCCCTGGGCGTCCTGCTCTACGAACTGGTCGCGGGCCGCCTGCCCCTGCAGCTCGATCGCGGCGACCGCGACCTGCGGGCCAAGGTCTCCGGGTGCGCACCGGCCAGGCTGGCGCAGGCGCCGTTCCTCGGCGACGGCGATCCCAGCGCGGTCCTGGCCCGCCGGGCCACCGGCGAGCGCGGCTACCGGCGGTTCGTCCGCGGCGACCTCGAGCGGATCGCGGAGACCGCCCTGGCCAAGGAACCGGAGCGGCGCTACGCCACCGTGCAGGCGCTGGCCGACGACCTGCACCGGCTGCTGGCCGGGGAGCCGGTCCGGGTGTCCGGCGACGACTGGCGCTACCGCATGGGCAAGTTCATGGCCCGCCATGCGGCCGGGGCCGCGCTCGCCGCCGTCGCCGCCCTCCTGCTGGCCGGCGCCGCCGCGGCGCTGGCCTGGCAGTGGCGGGAGGCGCACGGCCAGGCGCGCATGGCGATGGCCGAGGCCGATCGCGCCAGCGCGGTCCGCGACTACCTCACCCTGATGTTCAGGGAGGCCGGCGCCAACGCCAGCGCCGGCCGCGAAGCGACCGCGCGGGACGTCCTGGACGCCAGCGCGGCGCGCGTCGAATCGGTGTTCGCGGACGATCGCCAGACCCGCCAGCAGGTGCTGGCCGCTCTGGCCGAGCTCTACATCCACCTGCAGGACTATCCGGGCGCCGAACCCCTGCTGGAGCGCTTCCTCGCCCTCGAGGAGGGCGACACGCCGGCGGAACTGCGCATCGCCGCGCTCGACGACCTGGCCCAGGTGCGGTTCCGCCAGGGCCGCTCGGAGGAGGCCCTGGCCCTGGTCGAGCAGGCCCTGGTCCTGGCTCGCGCCGACAGCCGGGCCGGTCGCCGGCGCAGCGTCTCGCGGATCCTGGTGACGCGCGGCCAGGTGATGCGCACCCTGGGCCGCCTGCCGGAGGCGATCGCCGACCTGGAACGGGCGGTGATCGACGCCATCGCCACCGAGGGCGCCGATGGACGCCAGGTGGTGGTCGCCCGCAACAGCCTGGCCGCCACCTACATGGCGGCCGGCCGCAGCGACGATGCCCTGGTCGAGTTCGAACAGGCGCTGGCCAGCCTGCGGCAGCTGGGCCTGGGCGAGAGCCACGAGGCCGCGAACATCCTCAACAACCAGGCGGCGCTGACCTACACCCGCGGCCGCCTGGATCGCGCCGAGGCGTTGTTCGAACGGGCGCTCGCGGTACGCGAGCGGGTCAGCGGCCAGTCCGCCGGCCTCGGCGCGGTGTCGATCAACTACGGCCGGGTCCTCATGCTGCGCAATCGCCTGGAGGATGCCCGCGAACATCTCGAGCGCGGTCTGGACCTCGTCTCCCGGTTCACCGCGACGGACAGCGTCGATGCCGCCAGCGCCCGCCTGGTGCTGGCCGAGCTGGCCCTGCTCCGCGACGACCCGGCGACCGCCGCGCAGCAGGCGGCGATCGCCCGTGCCGACTTCCAGGGCCGGCTGGGCGAGCACCATTTCCTGGCCGCGCGCGCCCAGGCGACCCTGGCCGAGGCCCGCCTGCGCGACGACGACGCCGATGCCTCCCGCCTCCTGGTGGACGCCGCCGTGGCAACGCTGGAAAGCCAGGGGCAGGCGGCCGCGCCCTTCCTGGCGCAGGCGCTGTGCCTGCGGGCGGAGCTGGCCCTGCTGGAAGGCCGGGCCGGTCAGGCGCTGGCGGATGCCGGGCATTGCCGGGCGCTGCGCGTGCCGCGCATGGACGCCGATGCCTGGCCGATCGCCGAGGCCGACCTGCTGCGCGCCGCTGCACTGCAACAGATGCGCCGGGCCGACGCGGCCGGCCTGCGCTCGACCAGCCTGGAGCGGCTGCGGTCGACGCTGGGACCCGGCCATCCCCTGGTCCGACGGCTCGCCGGGCTGGCGCGCATGGCCGCCCCGCCGGGCCCGGCCAGGGCGCCGTGAGCGCCCGGCCCGGGGCCACCGGGCCAGCTGGTCACCTGTGTGACAATTCCGGCGCCGCGGCGCAGCCTGCGGTCAGTACCGCTACCCTAGGACCATGGCAGACTCGATCGGGCACCTGATCGGCGGCGACCGCGTCGACGGCCGTGGTGAACTCCTTGCCGTGCACGATCCCGCGACCGGCGGCGTCCACGCCCGGCTCGCGGAGGCCGATGCCAGCCAGGTCGACGCCGCCGTCGCCGCCGCCCAGGCGGCGTTCCCGTCCTGGTCGGCGCTGGCCCCGGACCGGCGCGGCGCGCTGCTGCGCGGCCTGGCAGACGCCGTCGAGGCGCGCCTGGACGAGTTCGCAGGCGCCGAGTCGCTCGACACCGGCAAGCCGCTCGCCCTGGCCCGGCGCCTGGACATCCCGCGCGCGATCGCCAACCTGCGCTTCTTCGCCTCGGCCGCCGAGCAGTTCGCCAGCGAGAGCCACCACGGCCAGGCCGGACTCAACTACACGCTCCGGCAGCCGCTGGGCGCGGTCGCCGCGATCTCGCCGTGGAACCTGCCCCTCTACCTGTTCACCTGGAAGATCGCGCCGGCCCTGGCCGCCGGCAACACCGTGGTCGGCAAGCCCTCCGAGGTGACGCCGCTGACCGCCGCCCTGCTCGGCGAGCTGACCCGCTCCCTGGGCTGGCCGCCCGGCGTGCTCAACATCGTGCACGGCCGCGGCGCCTCGACCGGCGCCGACCTGGTCGGGCATGACGGCCTGCGGGCGATCACCTTCACCGGCAGCACCCGGGTCGGTGCCGGCATCGCCGTCGAATCGGCGGCGCGCTTCCGCAAGCTGTCGCTGGAACTGGGCGGCAAGAACCCCACCATCGTCTTCGACGATGCCGACTTCGACGCCGCGGTCGACGGCGCGGTCCGCGCCGCCTTCAGCAACCAGGGCCAGATCTGCCTGTGCGGCTCGCGCATCCTGGTCCAGGGCACCGTGTACGCGCGCTTCCGCGAGGCCTTCCTGGCGCGGGTGGCCGCGCTGCGCACGGGCGACCCGCTGGATCCCGCCAGCGATCTCGGCGCCGTGGTCTCGCAGGCGCACTTCGACAAGGTGCTCGGCTGCATCGAGCGCGCCAGCGCCGAGGGTGGCGAGATCCTGGCCGGTGGCGCGCCGGTGCGGCTGGCCGGGCGCTGCGCGGACGGCTGGTTCCTGGCGCCGACCGTGATCGAGGGCCTGGCGCCGGGCTGCGCGACCAACCAGGAGGAGATCTTCGGGCCGGTCGCGACCCTGTTGCCGTTCGCGGACGAGGAGGAGGCGCTGGCGATCGCCAACGGCACCCGCTATGGCCTGGCCTGCTCGCTGTGGACCCGCGATCTCGGTCGCGCCCACGGCATGGCCGAACGGCTGCGCTGCGGCCTGGTCTGGATCAACACCTGGCTGCAACGCGACCTGCGCACGCCGTTCGGCGGCAATGGCGACTCCGGGATCGGCCGCGAGGGCGGCCTGGAGGCCATGCGCTTCTTCACCGACACCCGCAATGTCTGTGTCCACTGGGGAGAACCACGAAGATGACGACCCCGTACGAGAGCACGCCGGCGATGCCGGCCAGGCCACCCGTCCGCCGACGCGGTGGCCCCCGCCGGCGCCCGCCCGGCCCCGCCCGCTGGCTGCTGCTGGCGCTGGTCGCCGCAGGCGCGCCCGCGCCCGCGGCCGCCCAGGGCCAGGTGCCGACCGCGATGCCCGAGCTGGAACGCTACTGCCAGCAGGCGCCCTGCCGGCGCAACGTGGCGATCGCCGTGAACCTCGCCGACGGCCGGGTCCAGGAGGAATCCCGGCCCCTGTACCGGCCGGCGATCGCCCGCGACAGCCTCAGCATCCTGCTCGGCGAGGAGCTCGAGGCGGTCGCCGAGTTCGACGGCAGCCAGTTCCTGGGCTGGCGCGAAGTGCGCCGCCGGGAATCGGCCCGGACGCCGGTGCTCAGCTTCCGGGTCAGCCAGTCCCCCGGCGATCCCAGCGTCGCCCTGCAGGTGTCCAACGCCGGCAACCAGCCGGTGAAGCTGCGCCTGTTCATCCGCACCCCGGGCGCGGCCACCGGCGACTACACCTCGAGCTGCCCGGTGATCGCCGGTGGCTCGGTGTTCGAGTACTGGTCGCAGCCGGTGATCGAAGTGATCGTCACCGATGCCCTGCCGCTCGGCGACGACGGCGCGCTGCTGTGCGATTGACCGCCATCGCCGGCGGCCGTCCAGCTGCCGCGCGGGCCGCCGGAAGCCGGAACCAACGTCCGGAAGGAGCGTGCAGCCATGGCCGATGAGGCGATCCAGGCCAGCGGCGCGCCCGCCCCGGTCGGGGCCTACCCGCATGCGCGCCGGGTCGGCGACCTGCTGCTGCTGTCCGGCATCGGTCCCCGGCAGCCCGGCAGCAACGCCATCCCCGGCAACCGCCACGACCCGCAGGGCCGGCTGGTCGGCCACGACATCGAGGCCCAGACCCGCGCGGTGTTCGCCAACGTGCGCGCCGTCCTCGAGGCCAGCGGCGCCGGCTGGGAGGACCTGGTCGACGTCACCGTGTACCTGACCGACATGGCCGGCGACTTCGCGCGCTACAACGCGGTCTGGGCGGAGTTCTTCCCCGACCCGGCACGGGCGCCGTGCCGGACCACCCTGGGCATCAGCGCGCTGCCGACGCCGATCGCGATCGAACTCAAGTGCGTGGCGCAGCTTCGCCGCTGAGCGAGGCGCGCACGGTGGTGGCCGCCTGTTCGGCGGCGTCCTCGAACGGATCGAGAAGGATGTCGACGCCCAGGCGGCGCAGGCGCGCGGCGGCATCGGGCAGGCGCGCGGCGGCGGCGAAGCGGCCCCGGAAGCCGGCCTCGGCCAGCGCCCGGCGAAGGTGGCCGACGCTGTCGGTGTCGGCCAGGGTGGAGACCGCCAGGCGCGCGCCGGACAGCGGCAGGGTGTGCGCGAATTCCGGATCCTCGGCGTCGCCGAAGCGCACCGGCAGGCCGAGCCGGCGCGCCTGCTCGACCGCCACCGGATCGAAATCGATGCCGAGCGCCGGCACGCCCTCGCGCCGGATCGCCGCCAGCAGCCGGGCGCCGTAGCGGCCGGTACCGAACACCAGCACCGCCGGCGGCTCGGCCGCCGGGGCCTCGCTGCGCTCGCGCCACGGATCCCTGCGCTCGAACGCGCCCAGCCAGGGACCGATCCAGGCGAACAACCGGTGCGAGTACATGATCATGTAGGACGACAGCGCGATGGTGACCAGCCCGACCAGGGTCACCAGGCTCAGGGCGGGAGCGCCGACATGGCCGAGGGCCACGCCCATGGCCACGAAGATCACCGAGAACTCGCTGATCTGGGCCACGGTCAACCCGGCCAGGAAGCCGGTCCGCCGCCGGTAGCCCATGAAGCCCATGATCGCCATGACGATCAGCGGGTTGCCGACCAGGACGAAGACCGACAGCACCAGGGCCGCGGGCAGCTGGCTGCCGAGGTCGGCGAACGCCAGCTTCGAGCCGAGCTCGACGAAGAAGAACAGCAGCAGGAAGTCGCGCAGGCCGCTCAGTCGGGCGCCCACGGCCTCGCGGAACGGCGTGCCGGCCAGCGCGAAGCCGGCGATGAAGGCGCCGACCTCCTTGCTCAGGCCCAGCTGTTCGCCGAGCGCGGCCAGGGCGACGCCCCAGGCCACCGAGAACACCACCATCAGCTCGGGCGCGGTCGCCATCCACGGCAGGATCCAGCGCAGGCCGAAGCGGACCAGGACGAACACCGCCAGCATCGCGGCGAGCAGCCGGATGCCCCAGCCCCACCAGTCGATCGCCCCCTGTTCGGCGCCGGCGCCCACGCCCAGCGCGCCGATCACCATCATCGCCAGCACCACGGCGATGTCCTGGACGATCAGGAAGCCGGTGGCGATGCGCCCGTGCAGGGAATCCAGTTCGCGCTTGTCGCCGAGCAGCTTGATGATGATGATGGTGCTGGAGAAGGTCAGCGCCACCGCGACGTACAGCGCGGTCACGCCGTCCATGCCCATCGCCAGGGCGATCAGGAAGCCGAAGGCGATGGTGAATCCGAGCTGGCCCAGGCCGGTGGCCATCGCCACCGGGCCGAGCTGGCGGACCAGCGCCGGGTCCAGCTTCAGTCCCACCAGGAACAGCAGCACGGTGACGCCGAGCTGCGCCAGCACCTCGACGGCATCGTTGTGGCCGACCCAACCCAGCACCGCCGGGCCGACCAGGATGCCGACGACGATGAAGGCGACGATCGAGGGCTGCCGCAGGCGGGCCGCCAGCAGGCCGATGCCGGCGGCCAGCGCGAGGATCCAGGCGAAGTCCAGGAACATCCGGCAGGGTCCGCGATCGGCCTGGGTCGGAAGCGCAGATTAGCAGGCTCCTCCCCACGCCCTGGCTGGCCCCGGATCCCGGCCGGGTTCCAGGGCGAGGCCCGCCGTCCCTCCTCGGGGTTCGTCCCGCCTGCGCCACGGCACCGCGTTGGCCTGCCCACGCCGGGGGATCCCTGCTCCCTGCTCCCTGCTCCCTGCTCCCTGCTCCCTGCTCCCTGCTCCCTGCTGCCTGCTGCCTGCTGCCTGCGCCCTGTGCGACCATGCTGGCCCGGCGACCTGCCGGGAAGTCCCGTCGAGGTCAGCCGATGCGCCTGCCGCCACCGATCGATTTCCGCCGCTGGATCGACGAGCACCGGCACCTGCTCAAGCCGCCGGTGGGCAACAAGTGCATCTACGACGGCGATTTCATCGTCATGGTGGTCGGCGGTCCGAACCGGCGCAGCGACTGGCACGTCGACGAGGGCCCGGAGTTCTTCCACCAGATCGAGGGCGAGATGGTGCTGCGCCTGATGTACGAGACCGGCCCGGAGGACGTGCCGATCCGCGCCGGCGAGATCTTCTACCTGCCCCCCGGCATCCCGCACTCGCCGCAGCGGATGGCCGGCTCGGTCGGCCTGGTGCTCGAACGCCGGCGCCTGCCGCACGAGCGCGACGGCCTGCAGTGGTACTGCCCGGCCTGCCACCACAAGCTGTACGAGGAATTCTTCACCCTGCAGGACATCGAGCGCGACTTCCCGCCGGTGTTCGAGCGCTTCCACGGCTCGCTGCAGCGACGCACCTGCCCGGCCTGCGGCACGGTGCATCCGTTGCCCGCCGGGGGCGCCTGATCGCGTCGGCCCGCCTGCGGGCCGGCTGGCGTCGAGGCTCGGCGGATGGCCAGGGACCCTGGATCGCGGAGCGGGGTTCGGGAAGCGCAGCGCGATGGCCCCCGCTGTCGCCAAGGGAAACCTGGCCGGCGTCGCGTCTCAGCCACGGCCAGGCCCGCCGGCCCTGCCAGACGCCTGCGGCCGGTGCGACGACGGCACGCCTTCCATGCGCACGGCAGGAGATGGCGGCCCCGGCTACGGGGGTGGCTGGGCTTCGGCAGTATCCAGGTGACGACCAGGGCCGTCGTTGCAGAGACCTCCGGGGCCGGCAGCGGCTGGCGCCGCGCCACCGGGCGCAGCCCGGCTGCCGGCTGGGTTCAGCGCCGACGCTTGCGGTCGGCCTCGCTGGCCAGGCCGACGCGGATCATCGCGCTGTCCTGGGTCGAGCCATTGAGGGCGGCGATCGCCGCGCGCGCCTCGTGGCCTTCCATCTGCAGCTCGGCGAAACCCTTGCACTCGCCGCTGAACAGGTCCTTGGCGAGCCGCAGCGAGCGGACCTTGCCATAGGGCTCGAACAGGGCGCTCAGGGTCTTTTCGTTCATGGAGCGCGGCAACCCGCGCACGGTCAGGGTCAGCATCTTGAGCTCCTGGGAGCAGGCGCTGCGCCGGACAGGCCATCCGGAGCGCCGCAATCGCGGGGGTACGGGCGGGGCGCCTGGGGCTGGCGCCGGCACGGACCTGGGGCCCGCCGGAACGGCGGGAGGGCGGGCACTCGGGCCCGTAAAACGCGCCGGGCCGGCATCGGCCGGCCCGGGGCGAAGGCGGGACGGAAGTCCCGCCCGGCGTGGATCAGATCACCTGGACCTGGTCTGCCTGCAGGCCCTTCTGGCCGCGGGTCACCACGAAGCTGACCTTCTGGCCTTCCTGCAGCGACTTGAAGCCGGTGCCCTGGATGGCGCGGAAGTGGACGAACAGGTCTTCGCCGCTCTCCGGGGTGATGAAGCCGAAACCCTTGGCGTCGTTGAACCACTTGACGGTGCCGGTCTGACGATCGGACATGAAGCTACTCCTTGCAGATGAATGAACGTATCACCGCCACCGATGACGACCGGTGGAGGCGCTGGGTTGCAGGGAGCGAGCGAGACGAAGCGATGACCAGTGGAACTGACGCATCGGGCCACGATTCACCGTGACCCTGACAATCACAGCGGCGACAATATACATCGTCCCCGTCGACAATGCGACAGGCCCGGGACGCCCGGACGAACCCGTTCAGGTTGGCCGACGCCCCGCGGAGCGGCCCGCTGGCGGCACCAGGCGGCCTGCGGCCCTGGCCGGGGCCGGTGCCGGGCGCAATGCCTCGCCCGGGACAGGGCTTCGCCAGGACCGACGCGGCCGCTGCGCGCGCATTCGAGGTTTGCAGGCCCAGTCGGATCAGTGACTTGCGGAACCTGCCCTACCCGGGCGGGGTCGGCACACCGGGGACCGGGGCGGTGACCGCTCAGGGGCCCGCAAGCGGCGCACGGCACCGGAACACGTGCACCGGCACCAGGTTGCGCCACTCCCGTTCCCGCTCGACCTCGCCGAAGCGTCGGACCAGGTGCGGCAGGACCTTCGCCGAGTACTGGTAGACCAGGAAGGTGCCCGCGGGCCGCAACGCGCTGGCGACGGCATCCAGGGTGCGGTCGCGGATCGCCGGCGGCATGGTGCTGAAGGGGATCCCGGAAACCACCAGGTCGGCGCCCTCGAACCCCGCCTGGCGCAGGTGCAGTTGCAGGTCGGCCGCGCTGCCATGGGCCACCTGCAGGCGCGGGTCCGGGAACTGGCGGCCCAGTTCGGCCACGAAATCGCGGTTCATCTCGATGGCCAGCAGGCGGGCGTCCGGCCGCATGCGGGCCAGCATGGCGCCGGTGATGGTGCCGACGCCGGGACCCAGCTCCAGCCCCAGGCCGACCCCGGACCAGCGGGTCGGGTCCAGCAGCCTGCGCACCAGCGCGGGGGAGCTGACCGCGAAGGTGCCGACCATGCGCGGATGCTTGACGAAGTTCAACGCGAACACCAGGGCGCGGCGTACGGCACCCTCGCGGGCGGTGGTCGAACGCTCCATGTCTGACTGCCTCCTCAAGGGTGATCGGACCGCCGTCCCGCGACGGCAAGCCTAGCAGCCCGCCGGGGAACCGACACCCCGGCGGTGGCGCCGCGCCGCGGCGCGGCCTCGATCGGCACGGGATCCGGACAGGCCCGCCCGCCATGCCGGCCGGGTGGACGCGGGCCCGCCCGCGGGGGCCGCCCGCGCCCCCGCCCCGCGTCCGGCCGCCCGCGGGCCTTGCCGTACAATCCGGGCATGCTGATCGTCGACATCCACGCCCACATGCTGCCGCGCGACTGGCCGGACCTGGCCAGCCGCTTCGGCGATGCCCGGTTCCCGGTCATCCACCACACCGACGACGGCCGTCACCGGATCTACCGCGACGGCCGTTTCTTCAGGGAGGTCTGGCCGAACGCCTGGGATGCCGAGGCGCGGATCGCCGACTACGCGCGCTTCGGCGTCGACGTCCAGGTGATCTCCACGGTGCCGGTGATGTTCTCCTACTGGGCCAAGGGCCACCATGCCCTGGAGCTGCACAAGGCGCTGAACGACCACGCCGCCGAGGTCTGCCGCACCCATCCGCGCAACTACATCGGCCTGGCCACCGTGCCGTTGCAGTCGCCGACCCTGGCGATCCGCGAGCTGGAGCGCTGCATGGACGGCCTGGGCCTGGCCGGCGTCCAGGTCGGCAGCCACGTCAACCAGTGGAACCTGGACGCGCCGGAGCTGTTCGAGTTCTTCCAGGCGTGCGCGGAACTGGGCGCGGCGGTGCTTGTGCATCCCTGGGACATGATGGGCACCGAATCGATGCCCAGGTACTGGCTGCCCTGGCTGGTCGGCATGCCCGCCGAGCAGTCGCGCGCCGCCTGCTCGCTGATCTTCGGCGGCGTGCTGGAGCGCCTGCCGGCCCTGCGCGTGTGCTTCGCGCACGGCGGCGGCAGCTTCCCCTACACCATCGGCCGGATCGAGCACGGCTTCCGGATGCGCCCCGACCTGGTCGCCACCGACAACCCGCGCAATCCCCGCGAATACCTCGACCGCATCTGGTTCGACTCCTGCGTGCACGACGACCGCGCCCTGCGCTATCTGCTGGACGTCGCCGGCGAAGGCAAGGTGATGCTGGGCACCGATTACCCGTTCCCGCTGGGCGAGCAGGAGCCGGGCAGCCACATCCGCGCGCTGGGCCTGCCGCAGGAACAGCAGGACAGCCTGTTCCACGGCAGCGCCCTGGCCTGGCTCGGCCTCGATGCCGGGCGTTTCGGCGCCGCCGCGGAGCAGCCGGCATGAGCATCGACGCGCTGGAGCTGTGGGCGCTCGACCAGGACGCCGCCGATCCGCTGGCGAGCCTGCGCGAGGCCTTCGAGATCCCGGTCGGCGCCGACGGCCGCCAATGGGCGTACTTCTGCGGCAATTCCCTGGGCCTGCAGCCGCGCGCCGCGCGCGACGCCGTGCTGGCCGAGCTGGACCAGTGGCGGACGGTGGCCGTCGAGGGCCACTTCCGCGGCAAGCTGCCGTGGATGGACTACCACGCCTTCGTGCGCGACGACCTGGCCCTGGTGACCGGGGCGCGGCCGGTCGAGGTGGTGGCGATGAACTCGCTGACCGCCAACCTGCACCTGCTGATGGCCAGCTTCTACCGGCCCACCCGGCAGCGGCCGGCGATCCTGATCGAGGCCGGCGCCTTCCCGTCGGATCGCCATGCGGTGGAATCGCAGGTCCGCTTCCACGGTTTCGACCCCGCCACCGACCTGATCGAACTGGAGGCCGACGAGCCGGCCGGGACGATCTCCGATGCGGCGATCGCCGAGGCCATCGCCCGGCACGGCGAGCGCCTGGCCCTGGTGCTGATGCCGGGCGTGCAGTACCGCACCGGCCAGGTCTTCGACATCGCCGCGATCACCGCCCAGGCGCATGCGGCCGGCGCGATCGCCGGCTTCGACCTGGCCCACGCCTTCGGCAACCTCGACCTGCGGCTGCACGACGACGGCCCGGATTTCGCGGTCTGGTGCCACTACAAGTACGGCAACGCCGGACCCGGCGCGGTCGGCGGCGCCTTCGTGCACGAGCGCCATGCCGACACCGACCGGCCGCGCCTGGCCGGCTGGTGGGGCCACGACCCGGCGACCCGGTTCCTGATGGGCCCGGACTTCGTGCCGACCCGTGGCGCCGACGGCTGGCAGCTGTCCAACCCGCCGGTGCTGGCGCTTGCGCCCCTGCGCGCCTCGCTGGCCCTGTTCCGCCAGGCCGGCATGGACCGCCTGCGCGCCAAGTCGCTGGCGCTGACCGGCTGGCTGGCGCAACGCATCGGCGAGGACCTCGGCGACGTGCTGGACATCGTCACGCCGCTGGTGCCGCACCGCCGCGGTGCCCAGCTGTCGCTGCGGGTGCGCGCCGGCCGCGACGCCGGGCGCGCCCTGTTCGAGCACCTGATGGCGCAGGGCGTGATCGGCGACTGGCGCGAGCCCGACGTCATCCGGATCGCGCCGGCGCCGCTGTACAACCGCTACACCGACGCCCTGCGTTTCCTGGACGCGGTCGCCGCCTGGCGCGACCAGACCGCGCGATGACCACCGCGCCGCCGGACGGGCCGCGCCCGGACTTCACGATCGTCGGCGCCGGCCTGGTCGGCAGCCTGCTGGCGGTGCTGCTGGCCCGCCAGGGCCACCGCGTCGAGCTGTTCGAGCGGCGCGGCGACCCGCGCCGGTCCGGCTACGAGGGCGGCCGCTCGATCAACCTGGCGATGGCGGCGCGCGGCCTGCGCGCCCTGGAGGCCGCCGGCCTGCGCGAGGCGGTGATGGCCCAGGCAGTGATGATGCGGGGCCGCATGGTGCACGAGCGCGGCGGCGCGGTCGGCCTGCAGCGCTACGGTCGCGACGATTCCGAGGTGATCTGGTCGGTGCACCGCGGCCGCCTCAACCTGGCCCTGCTCGACGCCGCCGAGGCGGCCGGCGCCCGTCTGCATTTCGACCGGCGCCTGGTCGAGGTCGACTGGGATGCGGGCAGCATCGCGCTGGCCGGCCCCGACGGCGAAACCCGCCGCCACCCGGCCGGCCTGCTGGTCGGCTGCGACGGCGCCGGCTCGGCGCTGCGCGCGGCGATGGCCGCCGTCGCCGACCTCGGCGAGCGCTTCGCGCCGCTCGACCACGGCTACAAGGAGGTGGCGATCGGGCCGGGGCCGGGCGGGTCGTTCCGCCTCGAGCCCAACGCCCTGCACATCTGGCCGCGCGACGCCTTCATGCTGATCGCCCTGGCCAACATCGACGGCAGCTTCACCGGCACGCTGTTCCTGGCCAGCGAGGGCGAGCCGGGATTCTCCGGACTCACCGACGCGGCCACGGTGCGCGCCTTCTTCGAGCGCGAGTTTCCCGACGCCACGCCCCTGGTCGACGACCTCGAAGGCGATTTCTTCCGGCACCCGACCGGCCTGCTCGGCACCCTGTGGCTGGAACGCTGGCACCTGGCCGGTCGCGCCGTGCTGATGGGCGACGCCGCGCACGCCCTGGTGCCCTTCCACGGCCAGGGCATGAACTGCGGCTTCGAGGACGCGCTCGCCTTCGCGACCCTGGTCGAACGCCTCGGCACCGGCGACCCGGCCGCCCTGTTCGCGGCCTTCGCCGCCGAGCGCAAGCCCAATGCCGACGCCATCGCCCGGATGGCGCTGGAGAACTACGTCGAGATGCGCGACCGCGTCGACGACCCCGACTTCAAGCTCAAGCAGGCGATCGCCGCCGAACTGCAGCGCCGGCACCCCGACCGCTTCATGCCGCGCTACGCCCTGGTCACCTTCAGCGCCCTGCCCTACGCCCAGGCCGAGGCCCGCGGCATCGCCCAGGCGGCGATCCTCGACCGCCTGGCCACCGGCCGCGCCGACCTCGGCGCCATCGACTGGTCGCTGGCCGCCGAGCTGGTCGGGCGGGAACTTTCGCCCCTGCCCGCCTCGGCGCACTGGCGGTTCCCGCAGGCGCTGCCCACCTAGCAGCGTCTTGATGCGCGACCGTCCCGGTCGTTCTACACGCCGCCCGTTTGGCGCAGGTCCGGACGCTCCCGTCGAATCGCCTGCATGCGCAGTTGCTTCGCCGAGCGGCCATCCATGGCCGCGGCCAGCAGGCTGTATTCAGCAGCCTGCTAGCCGGCGTCGTCGCCCAGCCGGAACCGATCGGCGTCCATCCAGGCCGGGAAGCGCTCACGGTGCGCTTCGAGATGCGCAGGGTCGAGGGTCGCGGTGACCACCTGGGCGTGGCTGCCCAGTTCGACCACCGGCTCGCCGGTGGCATCCAGCACGGCACTGTCGCCGGCGTAGTCGATGCCGTTGCCGTCGCGGCCGACCCGGTTGACGCCGACGCAGCAGGCCAGGTTCTCGATGGCGCGGGCGCGCAGCAGGGTGCGCCAGGGCTGCCGGCGCGGCGCCGGCCAGTTGGCGACGAACAGCAGCAGGTCGTAGTCCATGCGGCCGGTGCCCTCGTCCATGCGGTTGCGCAGCCAGACCGGGAAGCGCAGGTCGTAGCAGACCTGCGGCAGCACCCGCCAGCCGGCCAGCTCGACCACCGGCCGGCGCTCGCCGGCGGCGTAGCGCTGGTGCTCGCCGGCCATCCGGAACAGGTGGCGCTTGTCGTAGGTTTCGAAGCTGCCGTCCGGGCGCATCCAGACCAGGCGGTTCCAGGCCTGGCCGCGCTCGGCGATCACCACGCTGCCGGTGACCACGGCGTCCAGGGCGCGCGCCTGGGTGGCCAGCCAGATCAGGCTGGCGCCGGCCATGTCCTCGGCGGCCTCGACGGCGTCGTTGCTGAAGCCGGAGGTGAAGGTCTCCGGCAGCACGACCAGGTCGGTGGCACCGGCCAGCGGCGCGACCAGCGCGCCGTAGTAGGCGCGGTTGCCCTCCGGATCGTGCCAGCGCGTGTCGCCCTGGACGAGGGAGATGCGCAGCGGCGCCCGGCTCATACCGCGCGCAGCCTGTCCGCGGCGGCGGCGAGGGTGTCCTCGCCCTTGGCGAAGCACAGGCGCACCAGGCGGCTGCCCGGCGGCCGCTCGTAGAACGGCGACAGCGGGATCGCCGCGACCTTGTGCCGGGCGCACAGCCACTCGCAGAAGGCCAGGTCGTCCATGTCGCTGATCGCCGAGTAGTCGGCGAGCTGGAAGTAGCCGCCCGGCACCGGCAGCAGCTCGAACCGGGAACCGGCCATGGCCGCCCGGAAAAAGTCGCGCTTGCCCTGGTAGAAGGCCGGCAGATCCAGGTAGTGCGCCGGGATCGAGGCCAGCACGTCGGCCAGCGCGCACTGCGCGGCGTGGAAGGTGCAGAAGGTCAGGTACTGGTGGACCTTGCGGAACTCCGCCGACAGCGCCGCCGGCGCCACGCAGTAGCCGACCTTCCAGCCGGTGCAATGGTAGGTCTTGCCGAACGAGCTGACCACGAAGCTGCGCTGCGCCAGTTCCCCGTGCCGCAGCACGCTCTCGTGGCGGGCGCCGTCGAACACGATGTGCTCGTAGACCTCGTCGGAGACCACCAGGATGCGGGTGTCGCGGACGATCTCCGCCAGGCGGTCGAGATCGCCGGCATCGAGCACGGCGCCGGCCGGGTTGTGCGGGCTGTTGACCAGCAGCATGCGCGTCCTGGCGGTCACCGCGTCGGCGACCCGCTGCCAGTCCACGGCGAAGTCGGGCAGGCGCAACGGGATGCGCACGCAGCGGCCGCCGTTGAGCTCGACCGCCGGCGCGTAGGAGTCGTAGCAGGGGTCGAGCAGGATCACCTCGTCGCCCGGCTGCAGCACGGCGGCGAAGGCGGCGTACAGCGCTTCGGTGGCGCCGCTGGTGACGGTGACCTCGGTCTCGGGGTCGACCTCGCGCCCGTACAGGGCTCGGGTCTTGAGGGCGATCTGCTCGCGCAGCGCCGGCACCCCGGCCATCGGCGCGTACTGGTTGCGGCCACCGGCCAGGTGCCGGGCGATCGCCTCGAACAGTTCAGGCGGCCCCTCGAAATCCGGGAAGCCCTGGCCCAGGTTGAGGGCGCCATGGCGCGCGGCGAGCTGCGACATGACGGTGAAGATGGTGGTGCCGACGTCCGGCAGCTTGCTGGCGATGTGCATGCCGCCAAGCATAGCGAATGGCCGGCCCGCCGGGCCCCGCGCCGGGATCGCGCCCGACTTCCCCTTGAGGCGCCTGCCGCCGGGGAACCTCAGCCCTCAGGCGACCTGCCCTGCCTCGCCGTCGGGCGCGGCCGCCTCGTCGGGGTCGACCAGCAGGGCGATCGCGCTGGCGTCGAGCTCGCGCACCCGGCCGGCCAGGTCGCGATCGACCAGCAGGTAGCCGCCACGCAACTGCACCACGCCCAGGCGGCCTTCGTTGAGGTCGACGAGCTGGGCGGCGCTCACGTAGACGCGCCGGATCTTGCCGCCGTACTCGAAATGCCGCACCTCCTCGGCATCGGCCAGGTTGAGCGTGCGGCCCTCGAGCAGCGCCGCGACCGCCTCGCGCTGGCGGCGACGGCGCTCGGCGGTCTCGCGTTCGATCCGCTGCCGCTCCTCGCGCTCGCGCTGCTCGGCACGGGCGCGCAGGGCATAGGCCTTGGCCAGGTCGATCTCCTCCTGGCTGCGCGGGTCCTTGCCGCGCGGCTGCTGGTCGCGCGGCTGCGCCTTGCCGGGCGCCGCCGCGCTGCGGGCGGCGCGGCCGCCGGCCGCCGCGCCGCCCCGCGCGCCGCCCTTGCCGGACGCGCCACGCGGGCCGCGCTCCCGGCCGCCACCCGATCGCGGCTCGGGCTCGCGCACCGGCTTGAACTGCTCGAGGACGCCGCTCTGGCGCAGGGCATCTCGCAGGGAACTGGTCATGACGGGCGTACGGTGCGCGGTCGGGGCCGGCCAGCTTGCCCGCAGCCCGGCCGGCGGGCAAGTGGGAACGCGCCCGCGCGCGCAGGCATCCACGCGCGGCGGCGGCGGACGCACGCCGGCAGCGGCCCGGCCGCCTGCTGGAAGACCACCGTCCCGGTCGTTCTTCGGGTCGCCCGTCCAGCGCAGCGCCGGACGGGCGCCCGGCGAATCGACTGCGTACGCAGCGACTCCGACGAGTGCCCCTCCATGGCCGCAACCGGCAGCCTGTACTCCAACCGCCTGCTAGGAAGGACGGGCGACCGAGCGGCCGCGACCGATGCCGTAGTAGGCGAGGCCGGCGGCCTCCACCTCGGCGGGGTCGTAGATGTTGCGGCCGTCGAACAGGACCGGCGTGGCCAGGGTGCGACGGATGCGCTCGAGGTCGGGGCTCCGGAAGCTCTTCCACTCGGTCACCACGACCAGGGCATCGGCGCCTTCCAGCGCCGTCCACGGATCGTCGCAGAGCACCAGGTCGGCACGCTCGCCGTACAGGCGGCGCGCCTGGGCCAGAGCCTCGGGATCGTGGGCGCGCACCCGTGCGCCATCGGCCCACAACCGCTCCAGCAGCACCCGGCTCGGCGCCTCGCGCAGGTCGTCGGTGTTGGGCTTGAAGGCCAGGCCCCAGACCGCCACCGTGCGCCCGGCCAGGCTGCCGAAGTGGCCGGCCAGCAACTGGTGCAGGCGCTGCTTCTGGGCCTGGTTGACGGCATCGACGGCGGCCAGCAGGCGCGGCGTGTAGCCATGGACCCTGGCGGTGCGGTCGAGCGCGTTGACGTCCTTGGGGAAGCACGATCCGCCGTAGCCGGCGCCCGGGTAGATGAAGTGCCAGCCGATGCGCGGGTCCGATCCGATGCCGCGGCGCACCTGCTCGATGTCGGCGCCGACCCGCTCGGCGATGCCCGCGATCTCGTTCATGAAGCTGATCTTGGTCGCCAGCATGGCGTTCGCCGCGTACTTGGTCAGCTCCGCCGAGCGCACGTCCATGACCACGATGCGCTCGTGGTTGCGGTTGAACGGCGCGTACAGGCGCCGCAGCAGCTCGACCGCCTGCTCGCTGGCGGCGCCGATGACGATCCGGTCCGGACGCATGCAGTCGTTGACGGCATCGCCCTCCTTGAGGAACTCGGGATTGGAGGCGACCTCCACGGGCAGCGCCAGGCCGCGCGCCGCGAGCGCCGCCGCGATGGTTTCGCGTACCCGGTCGGCGGTCCCGACCGGCACCGTCGACTTGGTCACCACCAGCAGCGGGCGGTCCATGTGTTCGCCGATGCTGCGGGCGACCGCCAGCACGTGGCGCAGGTCGGCGCTGCCGTCCTCCTCGGGCGGGGTGCCGACCGCGATGAAGGCGACCTGGGCGTGCGCCACGGCGGCACCGGCATCGGTCTCGAAGCGCAGCCGTCCGGCCGCCAGGTTGTCGCGCACCAGTGGCGCCAGGCCGGGCTCGAAGATCGGCACCTCGCCGCGGCGCAGGGCGGCGACCTTGCCGGCGTCGATGTCGACGCAGACCACCTCGTTGCCTACCTCGGCCAGGCAGGCGCCGGTGACCAGACCGACATAGCCGGTGCCGAAGATGCTGACGCGCATTGGGGGACGTCCTCTGGGCTCGCGCGGCCGGAGGATACATGGCGGTCGTTACGGGGCCGTTGCCCCGGACGCGCGCCCGGCCGGCGCCCCCATGCCGGCAGCCCGCCGGGCCCGGCAGCGCCGCGCAGGCCGGGGCGCCATGGCGGCCCCGCCGGAAAGGACGAAGGCGCCCCGGGGGGCGCCTTCGTATCCGAAGCGCGTGCCGGCGACCGCCGGCCGGCAGGCCCCGTTACTCGAGGATCTCGAGCAGCTCGACCTCGAAGATCAGGGTCGCGTTCGGGCCGATCGGGCCCGGCGTGCCGTTCTCGCCGTAGGCCAGCTCGGACGGGATGAACAGCTTGTACTTGCTGCCCACCGACATCAGCTGCAGGGCCTCGGTCCAGCCGGGGATCACGCCGTTCAGCGCGAACTCGGCCGGGGTGCCGCGGTCGACCGAACTGTCGAACTTGGTGCCGTCCAGCAGGGTGCCGGTGTAGTGCACGCGCACCCGGTCGGTGGCGGCCGGCTTGGCGCCGCGGCCCTCGGTGATGACCTGGTACTGCAGGCCGGAGTCGGTGCTGCGCACGCCCGGCTTGTTCTTGTTCTCGGCCAGGAAGGCCTCGCCCTCGCTGCGGTTCGCCGCGGCCTGGGCGGTGCGCTCCTCGACGGCGCGCGCCTGCAGCTTCTGCATGAAGCCCTGCTTGACCTCGTTGGCCTGCTCCTCGGTCAGCTTGGTCGGCCGGCCGGCCAGGGTGTCCTGCAGGCCCTGGACCAGGATGGCGACATCCAGCTCGTCCTGGATCTGGGTGAGGTTGCGGCCCAGGTCCATGCCGACCATGTAGCTGACCTTCTGCTTGTCGGTGGTCAGGTCCTGGGCGTGCACGGAACCGATTGCCGCGGCGAGCACGGCGGACGTCGCGAGGACGCGCTTGAACGAAAGGGACATCTGGTACTCCTGGAAAGGGGTGGGCTGCCGGCGTGCCCGCCTGGCGGGACATCGGGCTGCATGGCCCGGCGCGGGCGCCATTGTGACGGCGCCACCGGGAAACGGCAACGCGGCCTGCGACCGTCGTTCAGGCTGAAGGTTCCCGCGTCCCGGGGCCGCGGGTGTCGCGCGCCGCACCCGGACGGGCGCGGCGACGACGGCCCGGGCGGCCCCCTCAGGCGCCCGGCACCGGCTTGCCCAGCTCGGCCTCGATGGCGGCGCGCAGGCCCGGATCGTCCGGGCGCGTGCGGCTCCCGAACGAGGCCACCACCCGGCCGTCGCGCCCGACCAGGTACTTATGGAAGTTCCATGCCGGCCAGGTGCCCCCGGCCTGGCCGGCCAGGGCGTCGTAGAAGGCGTGGGCCTCGCCCTGCTTCACCGAGACCTTCTCGAACATCGGGAACTGCACGCCGTAGGTGTTGGTGCAGAACTCGCGGATCTCCTCCTCGGTGCCCGGCTCCTGGCCCATGAAGTCGTTGGAGGGAAAGCCCAGCACGGCAAAGCCCCGGCCGGACAGGTCGGCATGCAGCGCCTCCAGGCCTTCGTACTGCGGCGTGAAGCCGCACTTGCTGGCGGTGTTGACGACCAGCAGCACCTGGCCGGCGTAGCGCTCGCACAGGTTGACGGTGTCGCGACCGGCCAGCGGCCGGAAGTCGACGTCGAGCAGGGGGGCACGGCAGTCCCCGGCCTGCAGCGGGGCGGCCAGGGTGGCCAGGCCAAGGGCGAGGAAGGCCAGTTTCATGCGCGGGCTCCGGATCGGGTGCGGGGACGCCCACCTTAGTGGAGGCGGGCGTCTTTGGCGGGTGAGGAACGTGCCGGGACCCCCCGCCGCGGACGCCCCCTGGCCCGGCCGCAAGGGCTGGCCGGGGCGGCAGGGGATGCCTCGGGCCGGCGTGACTTCCGGCAGGGCTTGACGGGCCCGTAAACGGTGTTATAGTCCACCACAACACCAGTCAAGGAGCGCAGCAATGTACGCCATCCTGCAACGTCGGCTCGCCGTGTCGGGCCTGCTGGCCGGCCTGGCCCTCGTGACCGGCCTGCTTCTGGGACAGCCGCTGGCCGGTGGCCTGCCGGCCGCGCTCGCCGCCGGGGAAAGCGGCAACGTCGATCGCCGGCTGCCCGCGCAGGTCCAGGAGGACACCGAGGCGGCAGCCCGGCGCACGGGCGGCAGCCGCGCCCGCGACCTGTCCTGGCCGTTCTTCTCGTTCGGCCGCAACGGGGGACGGCGGTCATGGTGAGCGAGTGGAGCGATACCACCCCCATCTACGTGCAGCTGCGCGAGCGGGTGCTGGCGCAGATCCTGGAAGGCGCGATCCGCCCCGGCGAGCCGCTGCCCTCGGTGCGCCAGGTCGCCGGCGATCTGGCGATCAACCCGCTCACCGTCTCCAAGGCCTACCAGACCCTCGCCGACGAGGGCGTCGTCGAGAAGCGCCGTGGTCTGGGCCTGTACGTCACCGAGGGCGCCGACGTCCAGGTCCGCGAGCGCGAGCGCGAGCGTTTCCTGGGCGAGGAATGGCCGGCCATCGTGGCGCGCATCCGGCGCCTCGAGCTGACGCCGGAACGGCTGTTGCGCGACCTGTGATCCGAGAAGGGAGAAACGCATGAACACCATCATCCAGGCCCGCGGCCTGAGCAAGTCGTTCGGCGCCACCCGCGCCCTCGACCAGGTCTCGTTCACCGTGCCGTCCGGCCGCATCGTCGGGCTGATCGGCCCGAACGGCGCCGGCAAGACCACCGCGCTCAAGGCCATCCTCGGCCTGACCCCCTACCAGGGCGAGCTCAAGGTCCTCGGCCTCGACCCGCACACGCAGCGCCAGCAGCTGATGCAGGACGTCTGCTTCATCGCCGACACCGCCATCCTGCCGCGCTGGATCCGGGTCCGCGAACTGATCGACTTCGTCGAGCGCGTCCACCCCCGGTTTTCCAGGGCGCGCTGCGAGGCGCTGCTGGCGAAGACCAAGATCGCCCGCGACATGAAGGTCAAGGCGATGTCCAAGGGCATGGTCGTGCAGATGCACCTGGCCATCGTGATGGCCATCGACGCGCGCCTGCTGGTGCTCGACGAACCGACCCTGGGCCTGGACATCCTGCACCGCAAGGCCTTCTACGAGGCCCTGCTGAACGACTACTTCGACCACGACAAGACCATCCTGGTCACCACCCACCAGGTCGAGGAGATCGAGCACATCCTCAGCGACGTGATGTTCATCCAGGACGGCCGGATCGTCCTCGACGCCGCCATGGACACCCTGCCGGAGCGCTTCGCCGAGGTCCTGGTCAACCCCGACCAGCGCGACCAGGCGCGCGCCCTGGGGCCGCTGCACGAGCGGAGCGTGTTCGGCAAGAGCGCCATGCTGTTCGACGGCGTCGGCCGCGACCGGCTGGCCGCCTTCGGCGAGGTCCGCAGCCCGGGCCTGGCCGACCTGTTCGTCGCGATCATGAAGGAGAAGCAGCAATGAACGCCGTCGCCACCGTGTCACCCGCCCGTTCCGGCGCCGGCAGCCCGGTCGCCACCTTCGGCGCCCTGCTCCGTCGCGAGTTCTGGGAGCACCGCGGCGGCCTGTGGTCGGCGCAGGTCTGGACCACCGGCATCCTGCTGGCGCTGATGGTGCTGTCGCTGCTGATCGGCGAGGCCTTCCGGCTGAAGTTCGTCGGCAACGTCGACATCTCGGGCGTGGCCGTGATCGGCCTCGAGCAGCTCGGCCCGGCCGAGATGGCCGAGTTCCGCAAGGGCCTGGAGATCGGCCTGTGGGGCCTGGGCATGATCAACCAGATCGTCCTGTACTTCGTGGTGCTGTTCTACTGCATCGGCACCCTGTACGACGAACGCAAGGACCGCAGCATCCTGTTCTGGAAGTCGCTGCCGGCCACCGATACCCAGACCGTGCTGGCCAAGCTGGTCACCGCGGCGCTGGTCGCACCGGTGCTGGCGCTGGTCGCGATCGCCGCCCTGCATGTCGGCTTCCTGCTGCTGGTCGGGCTGTACGCCGCCTTCCACGGCGTCAATCCCCTGCCCTTCCTGTGGCAGCCGGGCATCTTCACCCGGGTCTGGGGCCAGATGCTGGCCACCGTCCCCGTGCACGCGCTGTGGGCCCTGCCGGGCATCGCCTGGCTGCTGCTGGCCTCGAGCTGGGCGAAGCGGGCGCCTTTCGTCTGGGCGATCCTGCTGCCGGTGCTGGCCGGCGTCTTCTACACCATGATCGAGACGGCGCTGCGCCTGCGCCTGCCCGGCACCTGGTTCTGGGAGCACGTGGTGGCGCGCATCTTCAGCTCGCCCGGCAGCATGGTGCTGCGGCCCTGGCAGTGGCGCGGCGACAACCCGTTCGCCCATGCCGCCGGCCAGGAGCAGCTGATGACCACCCTGACCGCGACCTCGACCTGGGTCGGCGTCGGTGTCGGCGTGGTCCTGCTCGGCGCCGCGATCTGGCTGCGCCGCTACCGCGACGACAGCTGAACCCCGGGGCCCGGCGGCGCACGGTCGCCGCCGGGCCCCGGCTCCGCTCATCCCCCGGTGTCGCCGGACAACGGCGACTGCCGGAATCCCGAGCGGATCAGGTGCAGGTTGCGCAGGTAGATGGCGAGGCCGGCGGCCTGGCCGGTGATGAACACCGGATCCTCGCGATGCACGGCGTAGGCGAGCAGCACCGCGCTGCCGGCCAGGCTGAACCACCAGAAGGCGGTCGGCACGATGCTGCGCCGGGCGCGCTCGCTGGCCAGCCACTGGATGATGAAGCGGGCCGAGAACAGCGCCTGGCCGACGAATCCGACGACGATCCATGCCAGCGTATCGTTCATGGTGCGGTCTCCCTGGCAGGCGTGCGCTCGGTGACGGTGGTGGCGCGATGGCGCCGCAGCAGCCAGGCGACGCCCGCCAGGTCGACCAGGCCGACCCAGAGCCGGTTCGCCACCCCGTACTTGGACCGCCCGCGCAGCCGCGGCCGGTGGTTGACCGGCACGTTGCGCACCTGCCAGCCCTCGCGCCGGAACAGCGCCGGCAGGAAGCGGTGCATGTGGTCGAAGGCGGGCAGCTCCAGGAACGCCTGGCGCGGGAACAGCTTGAGCGCGCACCCGGTATCGGGACAGTCGTCGCGCAGCAGCCGTCCGCGCACCGCGTTGGCGATCCGCGACGACCAGCGCCTGACCGGCGTGTCGCGACGCGTCGTCCGCCAGCCGGCCACCAGGCCCAGGCCCGGGCCGGCGCGCTCGCGCTCGGCCAGCAGCAGGGGGATGTCGGCCGGATCGTTCTGGCCGTCGCCATCCAGGGTCGCGATCCAGGCGCCGCGCGCGGCGCCTATGCCGGTGCGCAGCGCGGTGCTCTGGCCGCACTGGCCGGCATGGGCCAGCACCCGCAGCTCGGGCACCTCGCCGGCGAGCGCGGCCAGGCGTTCGGCGGTGCCGTCCCGGCTGGCGTCGTCGACGCAGACGATCTCGAACGCCAGGCGACCGCGCAGCGCGGCCACGATCTCGGCGACCAGGGGCGAAGCATTGTCGGCCTCGTCGTGCATGGGCACGACGACGGACAGTGCCGGCGCAGGGTTTCCGGGGGGTCGGTTCATGGTGCTTTGCTGGCCGTCCAATGTCGGGTCCTGGCAGGGGGTGGGAGGTCGGTGGCGGGCGCCGCGCTGCGCCAGGCGTGGTCGCCCAGCGGCGCCAGAACAGCGTCCGGACACGTGGGGGGCGTCGCCGGCGAGCCGCCTGGCGGTCCGATCAGCAGCGCGCGCGGATGCTCCGCGGCCTGGGCGCACAGCTGCGCGGCCAGGTCGCCGGCATGGCCGTCCGGGCCTGCCGCAGGCGCGTACTCGACGGGCAGGCCGGTGTACAGGCGCAGCCCGTAGTGGGCGCGCTCGCCGACGAAGACGATGCGGTCGGCGCCGTCCAGCCACGACGACAGGGCGGCCGCTTCCGCCGCGGCATCCTTGTTGCTCGGCAGGTGCGCCACCGCGGCCTTGACCAGCAGCATCAGGGCCAGCCAGATCGCCAGGCCCGCCCAGAGGTTCCGCGACCGGCCCTGGTCCTGGCGCTGCGCCAGGCGCCTGGCCAGCAGCAGGCTGAGCGGCACCGCCAGGGGCAGCACGTACAGGTACATGCGCGAGCGCGCCAGCACGAAGACGGCCAGCGGCAGCAGCAGCCACAGCAGCAGCAGGGCGCCGGGCGGATCCGCGGCCAGTCGCCGCCGCCACGCCACCGCCGAGAGCAGCCCGGCCACTTCGCCACGACCGATCCCGAGCACCGGCAGCCAGGGCAGCATGGCCACGGTCAGCACCGGCAGGTAGATGGCCAGCGGCCCGTACCACTGGGCATTGCGCCCGTGCAGGCCGGTGAACACCCGGGCCAGCACCTCGTCGCCCAGGAAGTAGCCGAGCAGGCCAGGCTCGCGCACCAGCATCGCCGCGAACCAGGACAACCCGAGCAAGGCGAACAGCAGCAGGCCGGCGGGCGGGAACAGCGCCGCTGCCGACCGGCGACCCTCGACCGCCGCGGCCCAGCCGACCAGGGCGAGCAGCGGCAGCAGGGCCGGCGGGCCCTTGGTCAGGAAGCCGAGCCCGAAGGCCGCCCACATGACCAGCAGCCAGGCCGGACGACGCGCGGCATCGCGCGACAGCACGAAGGCGGTGACCGCCAGGGTCTCCCACAAGGCGAGCAGCGGGTCGGTGTTCACCACGTTGGCCGCCAGCAGCGGCAATGGCGAGCCGGACCAGACGGCCACCGCCAGCCAGCGGGCCTCGGGCACCAGGCGCCGCGCCAGCACCAGCACCAGAAGGCCACTGGCGACGAAGGCGAGCGCGGCGGGCAGGCGGGCCGACCAGGTGGTGCGCCCGAACGCCGCCAGGCTTGCGGCCAGCGCCCAGTAGGTCAACGGTGGCTTGGTGAGATGGACCTGCTCGTCGTTGAGCCTGGGCACCAGCCAGTCGCCGCTGTCGAGCATGTGCAGGGCGACCGCCGTGTAGCGGCCCTCGTCGGGCTCCCACAGGCTGCGCGTGCCCTGGAACGCGAAGGCCGCCACCAGCAGCCAGGCGCAGGCCAGGGCTGGCAAAGCCACGGAACGGGCCAGAGCGAGGATCCCTTGCGCGTGTCTGGACATCCAGGACCCGTGTGCCAGTCGGCGGTGCCGGCGAGGATGGGGGCCACCACGTCGGACAGCGGTCGGACCGGCATTAGGGATCGCTTAACGAGGCAGCCGGCGGTTCGCGGGTCCGCAGCCGGCGATTCCCTCGACGCCATCGAACCGGCCCCCGGACAGACGCGAGCCGGGGGTTCCTGTGCGGAGGCCGGACTGCCCTGCCTCGGCGGACTGGCGCAGGCAGTCGGAACTGTGGTCGATGGCCGCCCGGCCCGCGGCCGCGCGGCGCAACCGGCAACGAGGCGCTGCGCGCCGAGCCTTCAGTGCGTCCGTTCCGCCAGGCTGCCGCGCAGGTCGAGGCAGGCCCGGGTACCGCCGTTCGGCCCGGGCCGGAACACCAGCGTCCAGCCGAGGTGGTCGCAGATGCGCCCGATCAGCGCCAGGCCCAGCCCGGCGCCCCGGCCTTCGCCGCGCCGGGCGCGCTGGGCATAGAGGCGGCCGATCTCGTCGGCGCCCAGCCCGGTGCCGGGATCGCTGACACTGACCACCCCGGGGGGCTCGACCTCGACCCGCACGCAGCCGCCGTCGCTGTTCTCGATGGCATTGCGCACGAGGTTGCCGATCGCCACGTGGACGATCGCGGCGGGCGCCTGCAGGCGGCTGGGCGCGAGCGGCCCCAGCGCCAGGGTCAGCGCCTTGTCGGCGCACAGGTGCCGGTGGTCCTCGACCAGGTCGGGAAGCAGGTCCTCCAGGTCGAAGACCTCGGCGCTGGCGCGCAGGCGCGCCGGCTCCTTGGCCAGCACCAGCAGAAGCCGGAGCAGTTGCTCGATGCCGCCGGCGGCCTGGTGGATGCGGCGCAGCGGCGTCGTCAGCGCCGGCTCGCTGCCGATCCGCTGCGCGAGGACGTCGGCGGCGCCGGTGATCACCGCGACCGGCGTGCGCAATTCGTGTCCGACGCTGTCGACGAACGAGCGCTCGCGCGCGACGAATCCGTCGTGGCGGCGCAGGTAGGCATTGAAGGATTCGGCAATGACCGCGATCTCCCAGCCATCCGCCGCCGACACCTCCAGCTGTTGCTCGAGCGCGGCCGGCTGCAGGGCATCCACCTGCGCCGAGAGCCGGTGCAGCGGCCTGAGCAGGCGACCGCCCAGCCACCAGGCCAGCGCGCTCAGCAGCACGGTGGCCAGGAGCGCCGACGCGATCAGGCCGGCCGCCTGCCACCATTCGTCGCGCTCGAGCTCGGTGATGTCCAGGGACAGCAGCAGGCGGCCCTCGGGGAGTTCCTCGACCAGCACCGCCAGGACCTGCCCGGTCCGTGGATCGCGGACCTCGTCGTGCAGGCCCGGAGCCAGGTCCGCCAGCTCCGGCGCGGGCCGACCCGTCCCCTCGCCGTCCAGCAGCCAGCCGCGCAAGGCCCCGGTGTCGGGTAGCGCGGCGCGCAAGCCGCTGCGATGTCGGCCGAGCAGGACCTCCCGCTCGGCGTTCAACAGGGCCTGCCAGGCGCGTGCCTCCACCGATTCGTGGATCCAGTAGCCCTGCACCAGCAGGGTCGCGCTGAGCACCACGGCGAAGCCGAGCACGCCCACCGCCAGACGGGCGCGCAGGCTCCGCCTGGAGTGGACCCGATCAGGCATCCGCCGCCCCGCCGCCATCCGCCAGCCGGGCCAGCCGGTAGCCCGCCCTGGGCACCGTGTGCACCAGGGGCGTGGCCGAGCCGGCATCCACGACCCGGCGCAACTCGTACATGTGCGAGCGCAGCAGGTCGGTGTCCGGGGGGCTGTCGCCCCACAAGGTCTCCTCGAGCCGCGCCCGCGACACGACGTCGGGGCTGGCCCGCATCAGCACCTCGAGCAGCTTCCGGCAGGCCGGATAGAGCCGCAGGGTCGCGCCGCCCCGGCTGACTTCGAGGGTGCCGAGGTCGAGACGAAGGTCGTCGACCTGCAGGACCCGCTGCCGGCCCTGCCCCGCGGCCCGCGCGAGCACCGCCTCCAGCCGGACTTCCAGCTCCGGCAGCGCGAACGGCTTGGTCAGGTAGTCGTCGGCGCCGCTGCGGAAGCCGCTGATCTTGTCGGCGAGCTCGTCGCGCGCCGTCAGCATGATCACCGGCGTGTCCTTGCCGGCCTCCTGGCGCAGCTTGCGCAACAGCTCCCGGCCGTCCAGGCGCGGCAGCCCCCAGTCCAGGACGATGGCGTCGTAGTCGTGGCAGACCGCCAGGTGCAGCCCGGTGAGGCCGTCCGGCGCCGCATCCAGGACGTGGCCGCGCGCCTCGAAATAGTCGAACAGGTTGGCGACCAGGGCCTGGTTGTCCTCGATCACGAGCAGCTTCATGGCACCGCCTGGGGAACACCGCGCGCACGGCCGGCGCGCTGAGCATAGTGGCGGAGGCCGTGTCGGACCGCCGTCGGACCCGCCCCGACACCGCTCCGACGGCGGCGCCGCCAGAATCGCCGCATGGCGCGATGGCACCCGTTCCGACCCGACCGCTGGCCGCTGCCGGCGCTGCTGCTGCTTGCCCTGATCGTGCTCGGCGCCGGCCTGGGACTGCGCCAGCCGATGCCCCCGGACGAGCCGCGCTTCGCGCTGATGGCGCAGGGCATGGTCGACACCGGCGACTGGCTGTTGCCGCGTCGGGGCGACGAGCTGTACAGCCACAAGCCACCCCTGTTCATGTGGCTGCAGGCCGCCGCGCTCAGGCTCACCGGCCACCTTCCGACCGCCTTCCTGCTGCCCTCGCTGCTGGCTGCACTGCTGACCCTGGCCCTGGTGTTCGACCTGGCGCGTCGTCTGTGGGGACGGCGCGCGGCCGGCTGGGCGCTGCTGGCACTGCTGGTGACCCTGCAGTTCGGCCTGCAGGCGCGGCGCGGACAGATCGACGCCGTCCTGGTGGCGATGACCACGGCGTCCCTGTACGGCCTGCTGCGCCATCACCTGCTCGGAGGACGTCCGGCCTGGGCGCTGCTGGGCTGGTCCATGGCCGGGCTCGGCACCATCACCAAGGGCGTCGGCTTCCTGCCCCTGCTGGCCCTGCCGCTGCTGGCCCTGTCCCGGCGCACCGGCGCCAGGCATCTGGCCGATCCCCGCCTTCAGCCGGGCTGGCGCCGGGTCCGGCTGGGTCCGATGGCCTTCCTGGTGGCCACCGCGGTCTGGCTGGGCCCGATGCTGCTGGCCGTCCTGGCCGGCGACGACCCGCAGGGCCGGACCTATGTCCACGACCTGCTGTTCCGCCAGACGGCGACCCGCTACCTCGATCCCTGGCACCACCACCAGCCGCCCTGGTATTTCCTGGGCACCGTCCTGACCCTCTGGCTGCCGACCGCGCTGCTGCTGCCCGCCCTCCTGCCCGCGTGGTGGCGGCGCATCCGGCGGGGCGATGCGCGCGTGCAGGTGCTGGTCGGCTGGACGCTGCTGGTGCTGATCTTCTTCAGCGCCAGTCCGGGCAAGCGCGAGGTCTACATCCTGCCCGCCCTGCCGGCGTTCTGCCTGGCCCTCGCACCCTTGTTGCCGGGCCTGCTGCGCCGCAGCCGCGTCCAGCTCGCCGCGCTCGGCTACGTCGCGCTGGTCGGCCTGGCCGCCGCAGTCCTGGCCGCTGCCGCGTCGTGGCCGGACAGCGGCGCGGTCGCGCGCGCCCTGGCCGACCGCGGCCTCGATCGCCCGCCGCCGCTGGCGCTGGCCGGCCTGGCCGCGCTGGCAGGGGCGGCCTTGCTCATCGCGTTGACGGCGAAGCGCCGGGGTGCCGGCCTGGCCGTGCTGGCGCTGACCTATGTCCTCTGGCTGGTCCATGGACTGGCGTTCATGCCGGCCCTGGACGACGCCAGCTCGGGGCGCGCCCTGATGCGGTCGGTGGCCCAGCGGATCGGGCCGTCCGCGTCGCTGGCCCTGCTCGACTGGCCCGAGCAGTTGCTGCTGCAGGCCGACCGCCCGGTCCGGACCTTCGGTTTCGAGCGTCCGGTGCGGGCGCAATGGCCGGACGCCCTGGCCTGGCTGGCGGCCGATCCGGAACGGAACTGGCTCCTGGTCAACCAGCGCTCGCTGGCGGACTGCCCCGCGCTGGCCGGCCGGATCGAGGCCGGAACAAGCAACCGTCGCCGGTTCGTCCTGGTGAGACACCATGCGTTGCTCGCCGGCTGCATCGCGGACCGCCCACCCGGGCAACGCGACGACTGAGCCCGGTGCTTTACCCGCCCAGGGCCAGCGCCGCGAGCAGCGCGACGACCAGCAGAAGGCCGCCTGCCACCGGCAGGCGTCTCAGCCTCGATTCGATGGCGGCGAGGATGGCGGCGGCGGGCCAGGCGACCGGCAGTCGCCAGTCCAGCGCCGACCAGGCATCGAGCCCGCGCGCGAGCAACCGTGCCAGCCAGCGCCCGGCGGGCGCGACCAGCACCAGCACGTCGCCTTCCGGCAGGCGGGGACGCACCGGCGCCGGCCAGCGCGCCAGCGCGCCGCGGATGACCGGCGCCAGCAGCAGGGGCAGCAGGCCCGCGGCCAGCGCCGACGCCGTCCGGTCGGCTGCGCCGTCGTGCGCCAGGGCCCAGGCCCAGGGCACGACCAGCCCGGCCAGCACCGCCAGCGGCCAGGCCGGGTGGACCGGCCGGACCTCGCCGCGGTCTGCCGGGCGGTCGGCGCGGGCCAGGGACCAGGCATGCAGCAGCAGCAGGGCGGTCAGCAGCGAGGACGCCGGCAAGGCCAGCGTCGCCACGGTTTCCCAGCCGGCGCCGGCGATCGCCGACTTCAGCCCGTCCTTGGCGAGCTGTCCGGTGGCCAGCGGCAGCCCGGCCAGGGACAGCGCCGGCAGGGCGAACAGCAGACCGCGCCAGCGGCTGGCGCCGACCTGGCCGCCGGCCGCCAGGAACAACGCGATCTTGTTGAGGCCGTGGTGCAGCGCCAGCAGACCCAGCACCGGCAGGACCACCGGCCCGCTGGCCTGCAAGGCCGCGAAGGCGGCCATCACCAGGCCCATCTGGCTGACCGTCGAGTAGGCGAGCACGGTCTTCAGGCGCTGCTGGCACAGCCCGGCCAGCGCGCCCCAGAACGCGGTCAGCAGCCCCAGCGCCAGCAAGCCGACCGGCGCCACGGCCTCGGGTGGTACCAGGCGCAGCATGCCCAGCAGGCCGGCCTTGACCAGCACGCCACTGAGCACCGCGCTGGCCGGCACCGGGGCGACCGGATGGGCCACCGGCAGCCAGACGTGCAGGGGCACCTGGCCCAGCTTCACCGCGAAGCCGGCCAGCAGGAGCAGGCCGGCGGTGCCCGGCACATCGCCGGCGATCGTCGCCAGCGCGGCATTGCCGTGGCTGCCGGCCACCACCAAGACACCGGCCAGCACCAGCGCCTCGCCCGCCAGCGCCATGGCCAGGTACACGCGCCCGGCGCGCCAGGCCGGCGCGGTGCCGGCATGCACGACCAGGCCGAACGCCGCCAGCGTCATCATCAGGTAGCCGCCGTAGAAGCCCGCCAGGTCGGCCGCCAGCAGCAGCCAGGCCTGGCCGGCCAGGACCAGCAGCCAGAAACGCGCGAAGCGCACCGGCGCCCTGGCGACCCGCGAGGCGGCGGCGCCGGCCAGCATCCAGCCCAGACCGGCCAGCAGCAGCAGCGGGCGGTTCACGCCATCGACCGCGAATGCCAGGCCCAGCAACAGATGCGGCGCCCGCACCTCGCCTGCGTCCAGCAGGGCCAGGGCCAGCAGCGGCAGCGGCGCGACGACCACGGCCGCGATGCGGGCGCGGCCGCCGGCGAACAGTTGCGCCAGCCACGGCAGCAGCAGCGCCAGGGCGACCAGCAGCGCGCTCATCCGCCGTACTCCCGGGCGACGATCAGCTTCACCCAGCCCAGCGGACTGAGCTCGAGGCCGGCCAGCAGGCCGGCCAGCAGCGCCGCCAGCGCGGTGGCCAGCGCCGGCAGCAGCATCGCCGCGCGCGCCCATCGCCCTGGGCGGGTGGGCGCCGGCCAGGCGTCCGGCGGCGGGCGGAACCAGATGCGCCCCAGCACCGGCAGGAAGTAGGCGGCGTTGAGCAGGGTGCTGGCGACCAGCACGCCGACCACCCAGGACTGTCCGGCCGCCACCGCGCCGGTGCCCAGGTACCACTTGCTGACGAAGCCCGCCATCGGCGGCACGCCGATCATGCCCAGCGCGGTGACGGTGAACGCCAGGCTGGTCCAGGGCATGACCCGGCCGACGCCGTCGAGCTGGTCGATGCGCTTGCTGCCGAGCAGCTCGGCGTACAGGCCGGCGCAGAAGAACAGGGTGATCTTCATCAGGCCCTGGTGGACCAGGTGGACGAGGCCGCCGATGGTGGCCAGCGGTCCGGCGATCGCCGCGCCCAGGGCGATGTAGGACACCTGGCTGACCGTCGACCAGGCCAGCCGCTTCTTGAGGTCGGCCTGGCGCAGGGCCATCAGCGAGCCGTACAGGATGGTGGCGGCGGCCAGCGCCGCCAGCCAGTGGCCCAGGCCCAGCGCCTGGACGCGCTCGCTGCCGTACACGTCGTAGACCAGCCGGACGATCCCGAAGGCGCCGGCCTTGACCACGGCCACCGCATGCAGCAGCGCGCTGACCGGGGCCGGTGCCACCATCGCCTTCGGCAGCCAGCCGTGCAGGGGCAGCAGGGCGGCCTTGACCCCCATGCCGGCCAGCAGCAGCACGAAGATGCCGCGCTGCGCGGCCTCGTTGCCGGACAGCACGTCGCCGAGCTCGCCGCCGGCGATGAAGTCCTGCGAACCGACCAGGGCATGCAGCCAGACCAGCCCGGCCAGGAACAGGCTGCTGCCGAACAGCGTGTGGCACAGGTAGCTGCGCCCGCCGGCGAACGAGGCCTGCGTCCCCCGGTGCACCACCAGCGGCCAGGTCGCCAGGGTCAGCAGCTCGTAGAACACGAAGAAGGTGAACAGGTTGCCGGCCGTGGCGATGCCCATGGTGGCGGCCACGCACAGGCTGAAGAAGCCGAAGAAGCGGGCCCGGCCCGGGCTGCGCTCCAGGTAGCCGATCGCGTAGATCGTGGTCAGCAGCCACAGCACGGCCGACAGCGTGGTGAACAGCAGGGTCAGCGAGTCGACCTTGAGCACCAGGTCCAGCCCCGGCAACAGCGGCATGCGCCACTGGAAGGTCTCGCCCGCCGCGACCGCGCGCAACAGCAGCGCCACCAGGCCGAGCTTGGCCAGCGCCGCCGCGAGGTTCAGCGTGGTGCGCAGGCGCTGCCGGGCCTCGCCGGCCAGGAACACCGCCAGGGCGGTCGCCAGGGACAGCAGGACCAGCAGCAGCGGCAACGCCGGCCAGCCGGTCATGGCGCCCCACCCGGCCCGGCCGGCAGGGCCGCCAGATCGAGGATCGGCGCGGCGGCGAAGCCCAAGACGATCGCCCCCAGCGCCAGCGCCAGCGCGGCCAGTTCCGCGATCCTCGGCACCGGCAGGCCGGCCCGCGCCTGCCCGGCCCCGTCGCGGTGCGCGAGCAGGGCGGCCAGCGTCCGGAACAGGTAGGCGGCGGCCAGCAGGCTGCCGGCCAGCAGCAGCGCCACCAGCCACCAGGCGCCGGCCTGCCACGCGCCCTGCAGCAGCAGCCATTTGGCGAGGAAACCGCCGCTGGGCGGCAGCCCGACCAGGCTGACCCCGGCCAGGGCGAACGCGAACACGCTGACCGGCGCGGCGGCATCGCTGCCGGCCAGCGCCGCCAGCCGGGGATCGCCGGCCCGGCGCACCAGGTTGGCCGCCGCCAGGAACATCGCCGCCTTGGCCAGGCCATGGGCGAGCAGGTGCAAGGTGGTGCCCTGCCAGGCGACCGCCGAGGGCATCGCCAGCACCAGCAGCAGGTAGCCGAGCTGGGCGACGGTGGAGAACGCCACCACCTGCTTGAGCCGGTCCTGGCGGTAGGCGGACAGCGAACCCCACAGGATCGCCGCGCCGCCGAGCGCCGCCAGCAGCGGTCCGGCCGCGTCCGCGCCGCCCGCCGGGCCCAGCCAGAGCTGGACCCGCCAGACCAGCAACAGCGCGGCCTTGACCACCAGGGCCGAGAGCACGGCGCTGACCGCGCCGGGTGCCGCCCCATGCGCCAGCGGCAACCAGCCGTGCAGGGGAAACACCGCCGCCTTGAGCAGCAGGCCGGCCAGCATCAGCGCCAGGGCCACCGAGACCCAGCCGCCGGGCGCCAGGGCCGCCCCGGCGAGTTCGAGATCCAGGCTGCCGGTGCCGGCGTGGATCATCGCGACCCCGGCCAGCCAGGCCAGCGAGCCGAGCATGGCCAGCAGCAGGTAGCGCATCGCCGCGGCCAGGGCCGCCACCGTGCCGGCGCTGGCGACCAGGGCAACGGCGGCCAGGGTCAGCAGCTCCAGGCCGACGTACATGTTGAACAGGTCGAACGACAGCACCACCGTGTGGAGGCCGGCCAGCAGCACCAGCCATGCGGGCCAGAAGGCCGGACGCAGCGCGGCCCGGCCGGGGGTCGCCAGGGCGTGCAGGGAGGCGGCGGTCGTCACCGTCGCGACCAGGCCCAGCAGGAGCAGCCCGATGCCGTCCAGGTACAGGCGGATGGCGAGCGGCGGCGCGAGGCCCGCCAGGGACACGGTCAACGGACCGCGGTCGGCGAACGCGGCCGCCAGCAGCGGCCAGGACGCCAGCGCCGCCAGTTGCACGGCCAGCGCCAGCTGGCCGGCCCGGCGCGCCGGCAGGCAGGCGGCCAGCGCGGCGGCCAGCAGCGGCACCAGCACCCACAGCGGCAACAGCTCAGTCGCGGCCATCGCCGTCCGGCGCGCCGGCCTCGTCGTCGAGGGCCGCCTCGCCGCTACGCCGGTACAGGGCCAGCATCAGGGCCAGGCCGAATGCCGTGGCGCTGACCGCCACCACGATGCCGGTCAGCACCATCGCCTGGCTCACCGGGTCGGGCGTGGCGGCGCCGCGCCGTCCCAGCACCACCATCAACAGGAACACCGCCGTGCCCAGCAGGTTCAGCGCCAGCAGCTTGCGCAGCAGATGCCCGGCGACCAGCACGCCGTACACGCCCAGTCCGACCAGCCCGGCGGCAACACCCAGCCAGACCAGGTCCTGGGCCGCCATCACTTCGAGCCCAGTCCGGCGGCCCCCAGGAACAGCAGGCACAGCCCCAGCGCGATCGACACGGTCATCGCCGCCTCGACCGCGTAGACGGTCGCCAGCCCGTCCAGGGCCAGCAGGGGCTGGCCCGCGGCCAGGGGCCACAGACCGGCCGCCGTGAACACGAGCAGTCCGAGCACCAGCAGGCCGGCCTGCACCGGCGTCGCCCTCGCCCGGGGCTGCAGACGCCCGGCCAGGGCCATCAGGACGCCCGCGGCGGCGAGCACGGCACCCGCCTGGAAGGCGCCGCCGGGCGCCTGGCCACCGGCGTGCAGCAGGTAGCCGCCGACCAGGACGGTGCCCGGCACCACGGCGGCGAGCAGGGCGTCCAGCAGCGGCACCGGCGCCGGCGGGCGCGGCGCCGACGGCCGCGCCTGGGCCTGGACCATGGCCACGCCCAGCCAGGCCACCAGCAGGACCAGCAGCTCCAGCAGGGTGTCGTAGCCGCGGAACAGCAGCAGCACCGCGGTCACCGGGTTGCCGACCTCGGACTGCGCGGTGGCCGCCAGGGCATCGCCGCCGGCCGACCGTTGCGGTTCCGGCAGGCCGGCCAGCGCCATGAACAGGCCGGCCGACAGCACGGTGCAGGCCAGCGCGATCGGCAGCGCCAGCCGCGACCGGCGCACCAGTCGCTGGCCGGTGCGTTCCGGGCGGATCGCCAGCAGGCGCCGGTAGCTCAGCATCAGCATGGCGCCGGTCAGGCCGGCGCCGATCGCCGCCTCGGCCAGCGCCAGGTCGGGGGCCCCCAGCCGGGCCCAGGCCACGGCCATCAGCAGGCCGAACACCGTGTAGGCGACCAGGGAGACGAACAGGGTCGGGCCGGCCACCACCAGCACGGCCAGGCCGAGCAGGCCGGCCGCCAGCAGCAGGTCGAACGCCAGCAGCATCATCGGCCGGCACCGTTGGACTGCCGGTGCGCCCGGCGCGCCACCAGGTGCGCCGACACGGTCGAGGCGGTGAGCGCCAGCAGCCAGACCAGGCCGAGCTGCAGGGATGCACGCAGCGAACCCGACTGGATCGCCAGGCCGATGCAGATCAGCAGCAGCCCGACGTTGTCGGCCTTGGTCAGCGCGTGCAGGCGGCTCAGGGTGTCCGGGAAGCGCAGCAGGCCCAGGGTGCCGGCCAGGAAGAAGGCGCAGCCGCACAGCAGGAACAGCGCCGCGGCGAGCTCGACCAGGCTCACCGGTGCGCTCCGGGGTCGCCGCCCGGAAGGCCGACGAAGGCGATGCTGAGCAAGGTCGCCAGCAGCACGAACAGCAGGGCGACATCGCGCAGGGCCGGCTGCGCCATCAAGGCCGCCAGCACCAGCAGCACGGCGACCGTGGTGGTGCCGAACAGCAGCGCGGCGAGCATGCGGTCGCTGTCGGCGGGCCCGCGCACGACGCGCACCAGGCCCACGGCCAGGTTGAGCAACAGGAACACCGCCACGCCGCCGAGCAGGAACTCCATTCATCGCCTCCGCATCGGAAGGTCCCGGAAGGCCTGGCGTCCGGGCCGGACCTGCCGCGCCGCGGGCCGCCGGCCCGACCGGGCCCGGCACCCGGGGCTCACGGCGCGTCCCCAGGATGCGGCGGCAACGAGAACAGCCAGGCGACGCGACGCTCCAGGGCCGCCACGCCGGCCACCGCCTCGGCGGCCAGGACGTGCACGACCAGCACCTGGGCATCCTCCTCGAGATCGACGCTCAAGGTCCCCGGCACCAGGCTCAGCACCGAGACGAAGACGGTGCGCGGCAGGCCGGGCGGCAGGCCAAGACGGTGCCGGTGCAGGCGGGGCGCAACGGGCAGGGAGGGTGCCGCGGCGCGCAGCAGGACATCGAGGCCGCCGCGCAGGGACGCCTGCAGGAACCAGGCCGCGAAGCCGAGCAGGCGCAGCGGCCGCCAGCGGTGCGCCTCGCCGGGGACCAGCAGGCTGCCGACCAGGGCGCCGGCCAGCGCGAACGCCAGCCCCACCGGGAGGCTGCCGGTGCCGTCCAGGGCCAGCCAGGCCACCATCAGCACCACCGCGACCTGCACGCCCCAGCGCCAGCGGCCGGCGGACCGGGACAGGGTTTCGCGCGGGCAGGCGGGCCGGTCCATCGAAGGTCACCTTAACCGACCGCCCTGCACCGGGGCGAGCCGGTCCGTGCCCGGACGGTCGTTGCCCCGCGAAGGTCACGCCGCCCCGCGCGGCCCGGCGCGCGGGGCGGATCGCGCCGCTCAGCCGCCGGCCGAGCCGCCGCCGCCGACGCCGCCGCGGGTCAGCGCCAGCGGATCGAGCAGGCGGTCCAGTTCCGATCTCGACATGCCGGTGGTCTCGCGGGCGACGTCCTTGATCGGCCGGCCTTCCTTGTAGGCCTGCTTGGCGGTGGCCGCACCCTTCTCGTAGCCGATCACCGGGTTGAGCGCGGTGACCAGGATCGGGTTGCGCTCCAGGGCGCCGGCGATGACGTCGTGGCGCACCTTGAAGCCGGCGATGGCCTGGTCGGCCAGCGCCCGGCTGGCGTTGGCCAGCAGGTTGATCGACTGCAGCAGGTTGAGCGCCACCACCGGCAGCATGACGTTGAGCTGGAAGTTGCCGCTCTGGCCGGCCACGGTGATCGTCGTGTGGTTGCCGATCACCTGGGCGCAGACCATGGCCATCGCCTCGGGGATCACCGGGTTGACCTTGCCGGGCATGATCGAGCTGCCGGGCTGCAGGGCCGGCAGCTCGATCTCGCCCAGGCCGGCGAGCGGCCCGGAGTTCATCCAGCGCAGGTCGTTGGCGATCTTCATCAGCGAGCAGGCCAGGGTGTTGAGGGCGCCGGACAGGTCGACCGCGGCGTCCTGGCTGGCGATGCCCTCGAACAGGTTGGCGGCCGCCTCGAAGCGCTGGCCGGTCAGCCGCTTCAGCTCGGCGGCGACCTTCGCGCCGAACTTCGCGTCGGCGTTGACGCCGGTCCCGACCGCGGTGCCGCCCTGCGGCAGCCGGCGCACCCGGACCAGGGCGTCGTCGATGCGCGCCATGCCGGAGGCGACCTGGGCCGACCAGGCGCCGAGCTCCTGGCCGAAGGTCACCGGCATCGCGTCCATCAGGTGGGTGCGGCCGGTCTTGACCACCTTGCGCAGTTCCCGGGCGCGGCGGTCGATGGTCGCCTTGAGGTGCTTGAGCGCCGGCAGCAGGGCGCCGGTCGCGGCCAGCACCGCCGACACCTGGATCGCCGTGGGGATCACGTCGTTGCTGCTCTGGCCCATGTTGACGTGGTCGTTGGGATGCACCTTCAGGCGCGGGCCGCTGGCGACGTGGGCGATCACCTCGTTGGCGTTCATGTTCGAGGAGGTGCCCGAGCCGGTCTGGAACACGTCGATCGGGAAGTGGCCGTCCAGCTCGCCCTCGGCGACCTGCGCGGCGGCCTTGCGGATCGCCTTGGCCAGGGCCGGCTTGAGGTGGCCGAGGTCGGCGTTGGCCTGGGCGCAGGCCGACTTGACCAGGCCCAGGGCACGGATGAAGTCGCGCGGCATGCGCAGGCCGGAGATCGCGAAGTTCTGCACGGCGCGCTGGGTCTGGGCGCCGTACAGGGCGTCGGCGGGGACGCGCAGCTCGCCCATGCTGTCGCGCTCGGTGCGGAATCCGCTCATGGTTGTCTCCGGGGAAGGTGGCGTGGGGGCGGCATTATAGGCGCGCCGCGGCCCCGCCCTGGCTTCGACCATGGGACAATGCCCGGCTGCAAGGACCGCCCGACCGCCATGGACCACAGCCCGCTCACCGCCCTCTCGCCGCTCGACGGCCGCTACGCCGGCAAGGTCGACGCCCTGCGCCCGCTGCTCAGCGAGTTCGGCCTGATCCACGCCCGCGTCCGGGTCGAGGTCGAATGGCTGATCGCGCTGTCGGACGAACCGGGCATCGCCGCCCTGCCCGCCTTCGACGACGCCACCCGCGCCCGCCTGCGCGCCCTGGTCGACGGCTTCGATGCCGGCCAGGCGCAGCGCGTCAAGGACATCGAGCGCACCACCAACCACGACGTCAAGGCGGTCGAGTACTTCCTGAAGGAACGCCTGCAGGGCGACCCGGCGCTGGCGCCGGCGCTGGAGTTCGTCCACTTCGCGTGCACCTCCGAGGACATCAACAACCTGGCCTACGGCCTGATGCTGTCCGCGGCACGCAGCCGGGTGATGGCGCCGGCGCTGACCGCGGTCGCGCAGCGGCTGCGGGCCCTGGCGCATGCCCACGCCGGCACGCCGATGCTGTCGCGCACCCACGGCCAGACCGCCTCGCCGACCACGCTCGGCAAGGAGCTGGCCAACGTGCTGGCGCGCCTGCGCCGGCAGCAGGGCCAGTTCGACGCGGTGGAGCTGCTCGGCAAGGCCAACGGCGCGGTCGGCAACTACAACGCCCACGCCGTCGCCTACCCGGAGGTGGACTGGCCGGCGCTGTCGCGCCGCTTCGTCGAGGGCCTGGGCCTGGCGTTCAATCCCTGGACCACCCAGATCGAGCCGCACGACTGCATCGCCGAGCTGTGCGACGCCCAGCGCCGCGTCAACACCGTGCTGATCGACCTGTGCCGCGACGTCTGGGGCTACATCTCGCTGGGTTATTTCAGCCAGGCGGTGAAGGCCGGCGAGGTCGGCTCCTCGACCATGCCGCACAAGGTCAACCCGATCGATTTCGAGAACGCCGAGGGCAATTTCGGGGTCGCCAACGCCCTGCTCGGCCATTTCGCCGGGAAGCTGCCGATCAGCCGCTGGCAGCGCGACCTCACCGACTCCACGGTGCTGCGCGCCCTGGGCACCGGCTTCGGCCACGCCCTGGTGGCGCTGGACGCGCTGTGCCGCGGCCTGGACAAGCTGTCGGCCAACCCGGCGCGGCTGGCCGCCGACCTCGACAACGCCTGGGAGGTGCTGGCCGAGGCGGTGCAGACCGTGATGCGCCGTCACGGCCTGCCGGAACCCTACGAGCAGCTCAAGGCGTTCAGCCGCGGCCGCAGCATCACCGCCGACAGCCTGCGCGAGTTCATCGCCGGCCTCGACCTGCCGCAGGCCGAGCGCGAGCGCCTGCTGGCGCTGACCCCGGCCGGCTACACCGGCCTGGCGCAGCGCCTGGCCCTGGACATCTGAGGACGCCGTCATGGCCGCTGGACGCAGCGAGAAGGACCTGCAGGTCGATGGACGCGACCTGCCGCCCCTGGGCATGAGCCCGGCCGCCTTCCTGCGCGACTACTGGCAGAAGCGGCCGCTGCTGGTGCGCAACGCCTTCCCCGGCCTGCGCCCGCCGATCAGCGCCGACGAGCTGGCCGGCCTGGCCTGCGAGCCGTACGCGCTGGCGCGCCTGGTGATCCACGACGCCGAGCGCGACCAGTGGGCGGTGGAGACCGGCCCGTTCGAGGAGTCGCGGTTCGCCGACCTGCCCGAGGAGGACTGGACCCTGCTGGTCCAGGACGTCGACAAGTGGGACCGAGACGTCGCCGGCCTGCTCGGGCACTTCCGCTTCCTGCCGGACTGGCGGATCGACGACATCATGGTCAGCTTCGCCGCGCCGGGCGGTTCGGTCGGCGCCCACGTCGACCAGTACGACGTGTTCCTGGTCCAGGCCAGCGGCCACCGGCACTGGATGATCGACAGCCGCGCCGGGGCGCCGCAGGCGTTCCGGCCCGACCAGCCGCTCAAGCTGCTGGAATCCTTCGATCCGGACGAGGAATGGCTGCTCGGCCCGGGCGACATGCTCTACCTGCCGCCCGGCGTGCCGCACCACGGCGTGGCGGTCGGCGAGACCCCGTGCCTGACCTGCTCGGTCGGCCTGCGCGCGCCGTCGCTGGCGGAACTGGCCGTGGACTTCGCCGAATCCCTGGCCGAGGGCCTGCCCGACTCGCTGCGCTATGCCGATCCCGACCTGGTGCCGGCCCGCGAGCCCGGACGCATCGACGCAGCCGCCCTGGCCCGGGTCGAGGCGCTGCTGCGCCAGGGCCTGGACTGCGACGCGGCCGAACGCGCCGACTGGTTCGGCCGCTTCATCACCCGCTACCGCAGCGCCGGCATCGCGGCGCCGCGCCCGAGGCCGATGTCCGAGGCGGCGTTCGCCAGACGCCTGGCCGGCCGGGGCGCGTTGCTGCGCCACCCGCTCAGCCGCTTCGCCTTCCTTCCCGCCGGCCGCAAGGCCCGCCTGTTCGTGGCCGGCGAGGCCCATCCGGCGCCCCTGGCCCTGGCCCGCCGGCTGTGCGATCCGGCGCCCGTCCCCCTGGCCGAGGCGGTCGCGCTGGACGCCGAGGGCCGCGCCCTGCTGCGCACCCTGGTCAATGCCGGCCACCTGGAGTTCGCCCGATGAGCGCGCCCTTCCGCATCGTCGATGCCGACTACGCCGCCGACCTGGAACGCCTGCGAGCGGTGCGCGAGCCGGTGTTCGTGCGCGAGCAGCAGGTGCCGATCGAGCTGGAGTGGGATGAACTCGATCCCCTGTCCCGGCATGTCCTCGCGCTCGACGTCGATGGCCGGCCGATCGCCACCGGACGCCTGACGCCCGAACACAAGATCGGCCGCATGGCCGTGGTCGCCGACTGGCGCGGCCGCGGCGTCGGCGCCGCGGTGCTGCAGCGGCTGCTGGCGATCGCGCGGGAACAGCGCCTGGTCGCGGTCGAGCTGCACGCCCAGGAATCGGCCATCGACTTCTACGCCCGCTGCGGCTTCCAGGCCTACGGCGAGCCGTTCGACGAGGCCGGCATCCGGCACCGGCACATGCGCCTGGTGCTCTAGCCCGGCCGGGCCGCCATGATCGTGCTCGCCAAGCTCGCCGGCAGCCTCCTGTACCCGCTCAACCTGGCGCTGCTGGCCGGCCTGGCCGCCCTGCTGCTGCGCCGCCGTCCGCGCCTGGCGCGAGTCCTGGCGGTGTTCGCCCTGGCCTGGCTGTGGCTGTGGTCGACGCCCTGGCTGGCCGAGCGCGCCGCGCGCGGGCTGGAGTCCGGGCATCTGCCGGTGCTGCCGGCGCAACTGCCGGTCGTCGATCTCGTGGTGCTGCTGGGCGGCCTCGCCGACCCGGCGGCAGCGCCCGCCCGTCCCGACCCCGACCTCAATGCCGGTGCCGACCGCGCCTGGTTCGCGGCGCGCCTGTGGCATGCCGGGCGGGCGCCGGTGGTGCTGTGCTCGGGCGGCCGCGCGCCGCTGTCCGGGGCGGCCTCCGCAGAGTGCCCGGATGTCGCCCGGCTGCTGGTGGATCTCGGCGTGCCGGAAACGGCGATCGAACTGGAGCCAGACAGCCGCACCACCCTGGAGAATGCCAGCGCCACCGCCGCCCTGATCGAACGGCTGCTGGCCAGCGGCCGCATCGGCGGTCGCCGCCTGCTGCTGGTGACCTCGGCACGGCACATGCCGCGCGCCCTGGCCGCCTTCCGGCGGGCCGGCCTGGACCCGGTGGCGGCCGCCACCGACCACGCCGGACGGCCCGAGCGCGCGTTTTCCCCGGCCCTGCTGCTGCCCAGTCCCGGTGCCCTGGCGCTGAGCACCTCGGTCTGGCACGAGTGGCTGGGGCGGATCTGGTACCGCCTGGCGCCGGCACGCTGAGCAGGGCGGGTCGGGCGCGGGCGCCGGGCCATGGCCGGGCGCCGCGACGACGCCCGGCCCGACCGGCGCGGGCCCGCCGCCGGCGCGGCCCGGAACCGGCCCGCCGCGGCGCGCGGCCTCCTGCAAGCGTCCGCCGCGCAAGGCTATAATCGCTGCTGCTTCGCAGCATCGGGGCCCCGCGCCCCCGCCCCTCCTCCCGCACGAGCACACCGTGGACGCCAAGCAGCGACAGACCTTTGCGGCCTCCTCCCAGCTGGGCACCGGCAACGCCGCCTGGGTCGACGCCCTGTACGAGCAGTTCCTGGCCGACCCGGCCTCGGTGGACGAGGGCTGGCGCCGGCATTTCCAGACGCTGTCCGGCCCGGGCACCGGCGAGGTTCCGCACGGGCCGATCCAGCAGGCCCTGGTCGCCGGTGCCCGCCAGCGCCGCGCGCCTGCCGCCCCGGTCGACGACGCCCACGCCCGGCGCCAGGCCGGCGTGCTGCGCCTGGTCACCGCCTACCGCTCGCGCGGCCACGTCGCCGCCGACCTCGATCCGCTCGGCCTGTGGCAGAAGCCGTCGGTGCCGGACCTGTCGCTGGCCTTCCACGGCCTGGACGAATCCGACCTCGACACCGAGTTCGACACCGGTTCGCTGGCGGCGCCGCAGCGCATGCGCCTGCGCTCCATGGTCGACCTGCTGCAGCGCACCTACACCGGCAGCATCGGCGCCGAGTTCATGCACATCACCGACGCCGAGCAGCGGCGCTGGTGGTACGAGCGCCTGGAGCGCGCCGGCGGCCACTTCGGCTTCGACGGCGGGCAGCGCAAGCGGCTGCTGTTCAAGCTCACCCAGGCCGAGGGCCTGGAGCGCTACCTGCACACCAAGTACGTCGGCCAGAAGCGCTTCTCGCTGGAAGGCGGCGACAGCCTGATCCCGCTGATGGACGTGCTGGTGCGCAAGGCCGGCGCCGCGCGGGTGCGCGAGATGGTGATCGGCATGGCCCACCGCGGCCGCCTCAACGTGCTGGTCAACACCCTGGGCAAGCCGCCGCAGCAGCTGTTCGCCGAGTTCGAGGGCCGCCACGCCGGACCCACCGACCCGGCGCGCTCCGGCGACGTCAAGTACCACATGGGCTTCTCCTCGGACGTGCGCACGCCGGACGGCACCGTGCACCTGGCGCTGGGCTTCAACCCCTCGCACCTGGAGATCATCGACCCGGTGATCGCCGGCAGCGTGCGCGCCCGGCAGACCCGGCGCGGCGACGAGGCCCGCGAGCAGGTGCTGCCGGTGCTGCTGCACGGCGACGCCGCCTTCGCCGGCCAGGGCGTGGTAATGGAGCTGTTCAACATGTCGCAGGCGCGCGGCTTCGCGGTCGGCGGCACCGTGCACGTGGTGATCAACAACCAGGTCGGCTTCACCACCAGCCGGCCGGACGACGCCCGCTCGACCCTGTACTGCACCGACGTCGCCAAGATGGTCAACGCGCCGGTGCTGCACGTGAACGGCGACGACGTCGAGGCGGTCGCGTTCTGCGCGCAGCTGGCCTTCGACTACCGCCGGCAGTTCAAGCGCGACGTGGTCATCGACCTGGTCTGCTACCGCAAGCACGGCCACAACGAGGCCGACGAGCCGGCCGCCACGCAGCCGCTGATGTACCAGACGATCCGCGCCCATGCCAGCACCCGCGAGCGCTACGCGAAGGCCCTGGCCGACGCCGGCGTGCTCGGCGCCGACGAGGCCAAGGCCCTGGTCGACGACTACCGCGACCGCCTGGACCGCGGCGAGGTGACGGTCGAGCTGGCCGACGGCAGCGAGGCCGACGAGCACGCGGTGGACTGGTCGCCCTACCTCGACCACCGGCTCGGCGAGCCGGTCGACACCGCCGTGCCGCGCGAGCGCCTGGTGGAACTGGCCGAAACCATCACCACGGTGCCGGCCGACCACCCGCTGCATGCGCGGGTCGCCAAGATCTACGAGGACCGCCGCCGGATGACCGCCGGCGAGCTGCCGATGGACTGGGGCTACGCCGAGAACCTCGCCTACGCCAGCCTGCTCGCGGATGGCGGCAAGCTGCGTCTGGTCGGCCAGGATTCCGGGCGCGGCACCTTCTTCCACCGCCATGCCGTACTGCACAACCAGCAGACCGGCGAGGCGCTGCTGCCGCTGCGCGCGGTCGCGGCGCGCCGCGAGGACGTGCAGATCCACGATTCGGTGCTGTCCGAGGAGGCCGTGCTGGCCTTCGAATACGGCTATGCCACCGCCGATCCGCAGACCCTGGTGATCTGGGAGGCGCAGTTCGGCGACTTCGTCAATGGCGCCCAGGTGGTCATCGACCAGTTCCTGTCCTCGGGCGAGGCCAAGTGGGGGCGCCTGTGCGGCCTGGCGATGTTCCTGCCGCACGGCTACGAAGGACAGGGACCGGAGCACAGCTCCGCCCGCCTGGAGCGCTTCCTGCAGCTGTGCGCCCTGGACAACATGCAGGTCTGCGCACCGACCACCCCGGCGCAGATGTTCCACATGATCCGCCGCCAGCTCCTGCAGCGCGCCCGCAAGCCGCTGATCGTGATGACCCCGAAGTCGATGCTGCGCCACAAGCTGTCGGTCTCGACGCTCGACGAGCTGGCGCAGGGCGGCTTCCAGACCCTGATCCCCGACAGCAGCGCCGCCGACCCGAAGAAGGTGAAGCGGGTGGTGGTGTGCTCGGGCAAGGTCTACTACGACCTGCTCGAGGCCGCGGGCAAGGACGGTCCCGGCAACGTCGCCCTGGTCCGCGTCGAGCAGCTCTATCCGTTCCCGCGCGACCTGCTGGTGGCGGAGCTGCGCCGCTTCGGCGCCGCCCGCGAAGTCGTCTGGTGCCAGGAGGAGCCGATGAACCAGGGCGCCTGGTACCAGATCCGCCACCACCTCGAGCACTGCATCGGCCAGGGCCAGCCCAAGGCGGCGTTGCACTACGCCGGGCGCGGACGCTCGCCGGCGCCGGCCTGCGGCCACCTGAGCACCCACACCGCCGAACAGGCGGCGCTGGTGGCGCAGGCGCTGACCGGCAGCTTCGACGGCGACACCGGCGCGGAATGACGCCGGCCCGCGCGCACCCCGATCCGAACAGACCTCCCCGCGGAGCAGGCTCCGCACCGCATCCTCAGGAAACGCCATGAGTCTCGAAGTCAAAGTCCCGGTCCTCCCCGAGTCGGTCGCCGACGCCGTCATCGCCGCCTGGCACAAGAAGGTGGGCGACAGCGTGCGCCGCGACGAGAACCTGGTCGACCTGGAGACCGACAAGGTGGTGCTGGAGGTGCCGGCGCCGGCCGACGGCGTGCTCAAGGAGATCCTCAAGAAGGACGGCGACACCGTGACCGGCCAGCAGGTGATCGCGATCATCGAGCAGGGCGCGGTCGCCGAGTCCGGCAAGGACGAACCCGCCAAGGCCGACGCCGGCAAGCCGGACGCGGCGAAGGCGGCCGCGCCGGCGGCGCCGGCGAAGCAGGGCACGGCCGAGCTGTCGCCCGCAGCGCAGCGCATCGCCAGCCAGCACCAGGTCGATCCGGCCGGCGTCGAGGGCACCGGCCGCGGCGGCCGGGTGATCAAGGAGGACGTGCAGCGCGCGCTGTCCGGTGGCGGGGCCGCCACGGCGCCGGCGCCGGGCGCCCGCGGCGAGCGGCGCGTGCCGATGACCCGCATGCGCACCCGCATCGCCGAGCGCATGATGGAGTCCAAGAACTCGATCGCCATGCTGACCTCGTTCAACGAGGTCAACCTGGCCGCGGTGTCGCGCCTGCGCAAGGAGCACGGCGAGGCCTTCGAGAAGACCCACGGCGTGCGCCTGGGCTTCATGAGCTTCTTCGTCAAGGCGGCCGCCGAGGCGCTGAAGCGGCACCCGGTGGTGAACGCCTCCACCGAGGGCAACGACATCCTCTACCACGACTACGCCGACATCTCGATCGCGGTGTCGACCGACCGCGGCCTGGTCACCCCGGTGCTGCGCAACGCCGAGACCATGGGCTTCGCCGAGATCGAGGCGGCGATCGCCGGCTACGCGAAGAAGGCGCGCGAGGGCGGCCTGGCCCTGGAGGACCTGCAGGGCGGCACCTTCACGATCACCAACGGCGGCGTGTTCGGCTCGCTGCTGTCGACGCCGATCGTCAATCCGCCGCAGAGCGCCATCCTGGGCATGCACACCATCAAGGAGCGCGCGATCGTCGAGAAGGGCCAGGTGGTCGCCGCGCCCATGATGTACATCGCGCTCAGCTACGACCACCGCATCATCGACGGCAAGGACGCGGTCACCTTCCTGGTCGACATAAAGAACCAGCTCGAGGATCCCAGCCGCATGCTGTTCGGGCTGTGACCGCCATGACCGCATCGCGACGGGTCGCGACCCTGGCCGCATTGGCGCTCGCCGCCTGCAGCGGCGCGCAGCCCCCCGATCCCGAGGCCGACGCCGCCGCCCTGCGGGAGATGGTCGCCGAGCTGGTCGCGGCGGTTCCCAACATCGACGATGGCTACTGCCGCTCCGGGTATCCCGCGTTCGAGGCGCGACAGCGGGAGATGTCGGCATTGCCGGTGCTGGCGGACTTCAACCGGGTGGTGAGGGGCCACGCCATTCCGCCGCCGGCGATCGACCACGAGAACCGCGAGCGCCGCCCCACCGAGGCCGCCTGCATGGCCGGGCTGGAGGCCACTCTGGCGGTCATCCGGAAGCACGAGGCCCTGATCGGGCGGATGGCTCGGGCGCTGCCGGAGAAGCCGGCGCGCGGTTGAGGTTTCCGCGCGCCCGCGGAAGGGCGCGCGCGGGTCAGGAGACCCGCCGGATGCGGGCACCCAGCGCGCCCAGCTTCTCCTCGATGTTCTCGTAGCCGCGGTCGAGGTGGTAGATGCGGTCGACCGTGGTCTCGCCCTGCGCGACCAGGCCGGCCAGCACCAGGCCGGCCGAGGCGCGCAGGTCGGTCGCCATCAGCGGCGCGCCGCTGAGCTGCTCGACGCCGCGGACGATCGCCGTGTTGCCCTCGAGCCGGATGTCGGCGCCGAGCCGGCGCAGTTCGTGGACGTGCATGAAGCGGTTCTCGAAGACGTTCTCGGTGATCACGCCGACGCCCTCGGCCGCGCAGTTGAGCGCCGTGAACTGCGCCTGCATGTCGGTCGGGAACGCCGGGTGCGGCGCGGTGCTGATGTCGACCGCGCGCGGCCTGCGCCCGGCCATGTCGAGCCGGATCCAGTCCGGCCCGGTGTCGATCGTCGCGCCCGCCTCCTCGAGCTTGGCCAGCACCGGATCGAGCGTGTCCGGCCGCGCGTTGCGGGCGGTCACCCGGCCGCGGGTGATCGCGGCGGCGACCAGGAAGGTGCCGGTCTCGATGCGGTCCGGCAGCACGTCGTAGCTGCAGCCGCCGAGCCGCTCGACGCCCTCCACCACCAGGTTGGAGGTGCCGATGCCGTCGATCCTGGCACCCATCCTGACCAGGCAGTGCGCCAGGTCGGAGACCTCCGGTTCCTGCGCGGCGTTCTCGATGACGGTGGTGCCGCGCGCCAGGCAGGCGGCCATCAGGATGTTCTCGGTGCCGGTCACGCTGACCACGTTCATCACCACGCGCGCGCCCTTGAGGCGGTCGCAGCGCGCCTTGATGTAGCCGCCCTCGACCTCGATGCGGGCGCCCAGCCTGCGCAGGCCGTGGATGTGCTCGTCGACCGGCCGAGAGCCGATCGCGCAGCCGCCGGGCAGCGACACCTCGGCCTCGCCGAACCGTGCCAGCAGCGGGCCCAGCACCAGGATCGAGGCGCGCATGGTCCGCACCAGGTCGTAGGGCGCGACGTGGTTGGCGACCGGCCGGGGATCGGCCTCGATGCGCATGCCGTCGCCGATCTCGAAGGCCATGCCCATGCGCCCGAGCAGCTCGACCATGGTGGTGACGTCGCGAAGGTGCGGCACGTTGCCCAGCCGCACCGGCTCATCGGCCAGCAGGATCGAGGCCAGGATCGGCAGCACCGCGTTCTTGGCGCCGGAAATGGTGACGTCGCCCGCCAGCGGGACGCCGCCGGCGATCAGGATCTTGTCCATCGGGAAGGCTTCAGGAAAAGGGGCGGATGAAGGGCCGGGCGGCGCCGGCGCGCCGTCAGTCGGCGGCCTGCCCGGCCGCTTCCTCGGGGGTCAGCGTGCGCAGGGCCAGGGCGTGGATGGCGCCGCCCATGAGGTCGCCGAGCGCCGCGTAGACCACCCGGTGCCGCTGCAGGGGCCGCTGGCCGGCGAACGCGGCGCTGACCACCAGCGCCTCGAAATGCACGCCGTCATCGCCGTGCACGCGGACGTCGGCGTCGGGAAGGCCGGCCTGGATCAGGCAGCGGATCTGTTCAGCATCCATGGGGGTATCGGCGGGGAGGCGGTACGGTGACTGGCTACAATACCAGCTTGCCGGCATCCGTTCCGGCCCGGACCCTGGAGACCGCAGCGACCATGATCGCCCAGCCGAACCCGCTGTTCGCGGCCACCGCCCCGGTCCGCGACGATCCCGAGTCGCTCGCCCGCTCGGCCCGCCGCGTCTTCGAGATCGAGGCGCGCGCCCTGGACGCCCTGGCCGCGCGCATCGACGGCGACTTCCAGCAGGCCTGCCAGCACATCCTGCACTGCCCCGGGCGCGTCGTGGTCACCGGGATGGGCAAGTCCGGCCACGTCGGCCGCAAGATCGCCGCCACCTTCGCCTCGACCGGCACGCCGGCGTTCTTCGTCCATCCCGGCGAGGCCAGCCATGGCGACCTGGGCATGATCACCGGCAGCGACCTGGTGCTGGCGATCTCCTACTCGGGCGAGACCGAGGAGCTGCTGACCATCATGCCGGCCCTGCGCCGCCAGGGCAGCGTCCTGGTCGCGATGTCGGGCAACCCGGCGTCGTCGCTGGCGCGGCTGGCCGACGTCCACCTGGACATCAGCGTCCCCGAGGAGGCCTGCCCGCTGGGCCTGGCGCCGACCGCCAGCACCACCGCGGCGCTGGTCATGGGCGACGCGCTGGCGGTGGCGCTGCTGGAATCCCGCGGCTTCACCGCCGAGGACTTCGCGCGCTCGCACCCGGCCGGCAGCCTCGGGCGCCGCCTGCTGCTGCGCATCGCCGACATCATGCACACCGGCCCGGCGGTGCCCCGGATCGGGCCGGAGGCCAGCCTGGCGCAGGCCCTGGTCGAGGTCACCCGCAAGGGCCTGGGGCTGACCGGCATCACCGACGACGACGACCGCCTGCTCGGCGTGTTCACCGACGGCGACCTGCGCCGGACCCTCGACGACGCCGCCATCGACCTGCGCGCGACGCCGGTGAAATCGCTGATGACCGTGCGACCGCGCACGATCGGCGCGGACCGCCTGGCGGTCGAGGCGGCGCGGATGATGGAAGACCACAAGATCCACGCCCTCCTGGTCGTTGATGCGGACGGGCGCCTGGTCGGCGCCCTGAACATCCACGACCTGCTGCGCGCCCGGGTGGTCTGACCTCGGCGCCGGCGCAGGCGCCGGGATCCGGCGCGAGCCTGGGCGCCTGGCCGGCGTCCCTGGCGGCTCCGGCGGCCGACCCTTGCGGGCGCCTGGCGCTTCGCGTCCAATGGCGAGGACCGTTCCGGTGCCGTCCAGCCGCCCCGGGCGATACTGCCGATCCTTCCACGGAGCTGTGCCGATGTGGCCCCAACTCGACCAGGTCCCCGAACGGGTGCTCACCCGCGCCGCCAGGGTCCGGCTCGCCGTCTTCGACATCGACGGCGTGTTCACCGACGGCCGCCTGTGGTTCACCGACGACGGCCGCGAGTTCAAGGCCTTCCATGTCCTGGACGGCCTCGGCATCAAGCTGCTGGCCGAGGCCGGGGTGCGCACCGCGATCATCTCCTCGCGCTTCAGCCCCGTGGTCGGCCGGCGCGCCGCCGAGCTCGGCATCGAGCTGGTCTACCAGGACCAGGACGACAAGCTGTCCTGCTTCCAGCGGATCCTGGCGGCGCTGCGCCTGGCCACCGACCAGGCCGCCTACACCGGCGACGACCTGCCCGACCTGCCGGTGCTCAAGCGCGCCGGCCTCGCAGTCACCGTCGCCAACGCCCATCCGATGCTGGTGCCGCACTGCCATTACCGGACCCACGCGCCGGGCGGCGCCGGCGCCGTGCGCGAGGTCTGCGACCTGATCCTGCACGCCCAGGGCAGGCTGGCGGACATCGGCCGGCGCTTCGGGCATGGTTGAACGGCGGACCCTGGGCGTCTTCGTCGCGCTTGCGGCGGCGGCGGCGCTGACGCAGTGGCTGCTGTGGCTGTTCACGCCGGCGCCGGAGCCGCCGCCGTTCGTCGGTCCGCTGCGCCCCGAGTACAGCCTGGATGCCTTCGAGCTGCGCGTCTTCAAGGACGACGGCCTGCTGTCGCTCCGGGTCGAGGCGCCGCGCATGGACCGCCACGGCGGCGACGGCCATTTCCTGGTCCGGCAGCCGGAGATGGTGATCCTCCGCGAAGGCCGGCCGCAGTGGCAGGCGCGCGCCCGAGACAGCCGGATCGAGGCCAACGGCGATCGCCTCGAGCTTCGCGGCGGCGTGCATTTCCACAGCCTGCCCGGCGACCCCAGGCCGCTGGACATCCGGACCGAGCACCTGCTCGCGTTCCCCGAGGCCCAGCGTGCCCAGACCGACACCGATGTGACCGTCCTGCAGGGCCGATCTATACTGCGTGGCTCCAGCCTGCGCGCCGACTTCGCCACTTCCCGACTGCAACTCGATGACTTCCGCCTGCACTCGCCGCCGACGCGCTGACCGCCTTGCCGCCGTCGTCCTCCTGCTTGCCGCCACCGGGCTGCAGGCGCTGGAAACCGACCGCGACCAGCCCATGGAGATCAGCGCCGGCAGCTCCGACGCCGACCTCGCCAGCGGCGTCTACACCCTCACCGGGGGCGTCGAGATCCGCCAGGGCAGCCTGCTGATCCAGTCCGACGGCGCCGAGGTGCACCAGCCGGAGCAGAACGCCGAGGTCGCCCGGGTCATCCTGACCGGCAATCCGGCGCGCATGGAGCAGGCCCTGGACAACGCCGCCGGCCGGATGCGGGCGAGCGCCGCGCGCATCGACTACGACCGCCGCGCCGATGCCGTGGTGCTGACCGGCAACGTCCGCATCGAGGAGCCGCGCGGCACCCTGACCGGCCAGCGCGTCACCTACGACATCGCCCGCGGCCGGGTCCAGGGCCAGGCCGGCGCCGGCGAAGGCGAGCGCGTCCGCTTCGTCATCCCGCCGCGCCCCCGGGCGCCGGAACCGGCCGACGGCGACTGATGCTCACCGCCCGCGGACTGCGCAAGCGCTACAAGGCCCGCGAGGTCGTGCGCGACTTCGGCATGCACATGGCCGAAGGCGAGGTGGTCGGCCTGCTCGGGCCGAACGGCGCCGGCAAGACCACCTGCTTCTACATGATCGTCGGCCTGGTGCCGGCCGATGCCGGGGAGATCCGCCTGGACGGCGAGGACCTGACCGCGGCGCCGATGCACGAGCGCGCGCTGCGCGGCATCGGCTACCTGCCCCAGGAACCGAGCGTGTTCCGGCGCATGACGGTCGCCGACAACATCCTGTCGATCCTGGAGCTGCGCCGCGACCTGGCGCCGTCGGCGCGGGCCGACCAGCTGGACGACCTGCTCGAGGAGCTGCAGATCGCCCACCTGCGAGACAACCTCGGCATCAGCCTGTCGGGCGGCGAACGCCGGCGCGTCGAGATCGCCCGGGCGCTGGCTGCGAAGCCGCGCTTCATGCTGCTCGACGAGCCGTTCGCCGGGGTCGACCCGATCTCGGTGCTGGACATCCAGCGCATCGTCAGGCACCTGAAGACCCGCGGCATCGGCATCCTGATCACCGACCACAACGTCCGCGAGACCCTCAGCCTGACCGACCGCGCCTACATCCTCAACAACGGCGGCGTGCTGGCCGAGGGCAGCCCTGCCGAGATCCTGGCCAACCGCGAGGTGCGAGAGATCTACCTCGGCCACGAGTTCCGGCTGTGAGGGCCGCCGTCACCGACGCCGGCCCGCCCCCCGGCAACCGCGGCGCCAACCGGCCGTCGACCCACGTCCCGGCGCTGCGCTGCGCGCACGCCACTCCGGGCTGAGCCATGCGCGCCGGCCTGGAACTTCGCCTGGGTCAGCAGCTGCGGCTGAGCCCGCAGTTGCGGCAGGCCCTCAAGCTGCTGCAGATGTCGCAGGCGGAGCTGGAGATCGAGCTGCGCGAGCAGGTCGAAAGCAATCCGGTGCTCGACCTGGGAGACGGCGAGGCCGAGGGGGGCGCGGATGAGGATGCCGGCGGACCCGGAGCGGAAATAGGCGGCACGGTCGCCACCGTCGACAGCGGAGCCGGCGACGCCGGCACCGACACCGGCGGCAGCGAAGACGCCTACGACGGCGAGCTCGACTACAGCCCGGAGCCGGGGGAAGGCGACTGGGGCACCGGCGGTGGCGGCGGCGATGCCGAGGGCGACCCGGTCGACTGGGCCGCGGCGCCCGCCGATGACCTGGCCGGCCACCTGCTCTGGCAGCTCCGGCTCAGTCCGGCCAGCGACAGCGACCGCGCCATCGCTGTGGCCCTGATCGAGTCGCTGGAACCGGATGGCTACCTGCGCGTCGACCTGGAGGACATCCAGGCGACCCTGGCGCCGGACCTGGTGGTCTCGGTGGCCGAGATCGAGGCGGTCCGGCACCGCCTGCAGCGCTTCGATCCGGTCGGCGTCGCCAGCCGCGACCTGCGCGACTGCCTGCTGGTCCAGCTGGACGCCCTGCCCGACCGCGAGGACCCGGTGGCCGTGGCCGCCCGCCGCCTGGTCGACGCCCACCTGGAGAAGCTGCCGCGCACCGAGCGCGCGCAGCTCGCGCGCCTGGCCGAATGCGACGAGACGACCCTGGCCGCGGCGCTGGACCTGATCCGGTCCCTCGACCCCAAGCCCGGCGGACGGCTGGACGCCAGCGCCCCCGAGTACGTCCAGCCCGACGTCTACGCGGTGCGCGAACAGGGCCGCTGGCGCGTGGCGCTGCCCGGCGACCAGGGCCACCAGTTGCGCATCAACCGCGATTACCTGCGCATGGCCCGCGAGGCCGGGCGCGAGGCGCGCAGCTACCTGCGCGGCTGCCTGCAGGAGGCGCGCTGGCTGATGCGGGCGCTCGAGCAGCGCCAGGACACCCTGTACCGGGTCGCCTCCGCCATCGTCCGCGCCCAGGAGGCGTTCCTGGAGCAGGGCCCCCAGGCGATGCGGCCGCTGATGCTCAAGGACATCGCCGCCGAACTCGACATACACGAGTCGACGGTGTCGCGGACGGTGGCGCGCAAGTACCTGCACACGCCGCGCGGCGTGTACGAGTTGCGCCACTTCTTCTCGACCGGCTACGCCGGCGGCGAGGACGGCGATGCCGCGGCCACCGCGGTGCGCGCCCTGATCGGCGAGCTGATCGCCGCCGAGGATCCGGCCAGGCCGCTGTCCGACCAGGCCCTGGCCGGCCTGCTCAAGCAGCGCGGCCTGAACGTCGCCCGGCGCACGGTCGCCAAGTACCGCGAGCAGCTGCGCCTGGCGCCGTCGCACGAGCGCCGGCGGGCGGGCTGAGCGCGGCCGGCCGGCCGCGGCGGATCGACGCGGTTCCGCCGGCACGCCGCGGCTGCCGGACGGCTCTCGCAGCCCTCCCCGCCGGACCCTTCCGGGCATTTGTCCCTGCCCGGCCCCGGCCCTATACTTGCCGCCCCACGCCGCTGTAGCTCAGTCGGTAGAGCAACTGATTCGTAATCAGTAGGTCGGAGGTTCGACTCCTCTCAGCGGCACCAAGGATTTCATCAGCTTGCGGGTTTCCGCCAGCTAGTCAGGCGAAACGCGTTCAGCCTGGTGCCAACTCGGTGCCAGATCGGTACAAGCAGGCATCCGCCCCGGCCTGCCACCGGCATACCACTGGCACACGCCTGGCAGGCGTCTGGCATCTGATCGCATCTGCGCGCACCCGCGCCCAGGTCGTGCCTGGCTCGGTGCCGGTATGGTGCTCGTCGATTCGGCACCGGCCCGACGTAGACTTGGAACGCCCCGGCCGGCTTGCGGACCGCTCGTCCTTTCGGGAAGCGCCGCCAGATGAGGGTCGGCCGGGGCCTTGCCCACGAAAAAACCCCGCGCTTGGCGGGGCTTTCTCGGTCCTGGCGGCCGTTCCTGCTACCAAAGCAGGGGGTGCGCCGGACGGTTCCAGCTTCCCGCTGAAACCGTGCGCGGTCAAGCCCCTTAGGGCAGCGGAAAATCGCTCAGGCCACCCGGCGGACAGTCGGCTTGGCGATCTTGCCCAGCGGCGGCAGGGCCTGGCGCGCGTTGCAGGCGTGCGGAGTCGCTTGATGGCAACCGCGGTGCCGACTAGACCGGATTGGCGGCCGACAACTGGCCGACACGGCGCCAGGTGCGCAGTAAACGGTGGAGGTGGTGGCGAGGCGGAGGGCAGCGTAGGGCGCAATCTTGCTCTTGGCATGATTCGTGAGTTTCACGATACTGCACTCGGCCGCTAGAAGACTGCGATGAACCAATCACCAAACCGACGTAGGTCAAGGGACAAGAAGCCCGCGGCTGTTCACACCCCGGACGTGGATTCGGAAGAGGCTCGCCTAAGGGATGAGCATCGCGAATGGTGTCGAAATCTGCAATCTGCAGACAGGGAGGCTCAGACTAGCTACGACAAGCTAGTCATAGCCCTGGCTGGTGGCGGATTGGGCGTATCTCTCGCTGTGCTAAAGGACATGGTGGGTGGCGGCCCAACAGAGGCTGTCAGAAATTTTGTGTGAGAGGCATACCATGAGGCTGCCAAGGAGCATG
>ERZ761607.158-NODE-158-length-142500-cov-123.539408_pt1 | contig 142500 bp, 98 predicted proteins | sample MGYA00511164_ERZ761607 | MGnify/ENA primary metagenome ERZ761607 (study PRJEB28899, sample SAMN02445080) | bioreactor sludge metagenome | biome: EBPR sludge | place: Australia: Brisbane, Thorneside Wastewater Treatment Plant | collected 2011-06-22 ... | reverse complement strand
TCGGCGTTCCGATGCAAGGTATCGGCGTTCCGATGCAAGGTATCGGCGTTCCGATAAATTAGGATTGATTTTGAAGGTTTTTTCACCTTGCAGCATGGTTATTGCACTTTCCGAGAAAGTATTTTACCTTTGCAAGCAATAAAAAAGGGGGCGTTTATTTGCTTATGCTGCCTCATTGGTGTTTGTTTGCCGTTGTTTTGTGTTGTGGCAAACAACAAGTTGGCTTGTTAATGAATTATTAAAAAACAACAAAAGCATTTACAGGCAAACCACCTTTTTTTAACAAGATATTGTAAGCCTGCGCTCCTTTTTACCACTTATAACACACACCAAAAGCTCTATTGCCATGAACTTTTCAGAAAACATCGGGATAAAATACGGCGCCATATTAGGTTTACTGTCTATCATCTTTTATTCGGCATTATATGCCATTAGCACAAAATACCTGTTTAACCAGTGGATAGGGTTGGGTACGTTTGTAGTTATTATTATTACTATGGTTATGGCAGCTCGGCATACGCGGCAGGAGCTGGGCGGTTATGGCAGTTTTGGGCAGTTAGTAGCGCCGGCATTTGCAGTAATGGTAGTAGCCCAGCTATTGGGTAGCATTTACAACTATTTGCTTTACAATTTTATAGACCCCAGCCTTACCGAAACCCTGCGCAATTTTACTTCCGAATTAACGTATGATTGGATGAGCAGTTTTGGTACGCCCGATGAAGAAATAGAGCGCGCCCTTGATGAAATAGAAAATCAGGATTTTTCGGTTACGCTAAGCAGCAGCCTTTGGGGGTTTGCTTCTTCTGCCATTCTTGCGTTTATTATAGCCGCTATCATAGCGCTTATTTTGCGCCGCAAACCGCCGTTGAATTACTTTGAAAACGAGCAACCCGAAACGCCTCACTTTAAACCCGCCGATGCGTTACCGGTGGTGAAGGAAGACCCCGTATATCCCGAAACCGTAACAGAAGAACCCGACTTGGCAGCTGAGCATGATTTGCCCAACAACAACGATGCCGATACCCCCCCTAAAAACCCCGATTTTCCGAGATAGCTAAACTTGTTGTAAGGAAGAAACCGGCACAGGCGATAATTTGGCATTTACCCAAGCCATAAAATCAAAATAAGCAAACACGCGCTTTTCATAAGCATCATCGGTAAGGGCGGCAAGGGTTTGGCGGAGTTGGTAAAATACAGGCATAGTATCGGCATTAGGCGGCAGTTGGGCAATGGTTTTTAAAAACCGCACAATAATATTTTCCAACTCGTATTGTTTTTCCTTGCCTAATAAAAAGCGGTAAACCGATTTGGCAGTTTTGGCAAACACCGGCGCATTGCGCATTTCATAGGTAGTAAGCAGGGTAAGTATTTTGGCAAAGGTAACAATATCGCGCCGTAGGTTAGTGTGTTGGTATTCCAATACACGCATCAGCCATGCGTGTGCCTGCACAAACTGCCCCGCTCCAAAACAAATATGAAAGGCATAAAAACAAAGCATAATAACGCCAATACCGTCAATACGGTCGGCAAATCGGGTTAAACCCTCTTCTAATTTACTTAGGCAAACAAGCCCCTCGGTATAGTTTCCCTGCCCTATGTATAGGGTCATTTGGTGGTAGTAATAGGCTTCAAACAGTTTAAGTTGGAGGGCTTCTGAGGTTTGCCATTTATCATCGGAGAGCATGGCTTGGAGTTTGCTGAGGTAAAAACCTCTTTCGTCTTGTTTTTGGAGGGCGGCGGTAGTATTGAGCAGGTTGTTAATGGCGTTAATATAGGTAATAGCCTCTTGGGGCAGCAGTTCGGGTCTTGACTCTAACAGCAGCACTAATTTGCGGCTGTATTCATAACAAGGCTGCAACTGTCGCATAATAAAAAAGCAGGTAGCTAAGGTTTTATAGCGCAGCAGCGCTGCTTGGTAGCTTTGGGGTTCATTGCCATGCCCCAGTAGCGGGTGGGTAAGGAGTTGGGTTATTTTATCTAAATCGGTAGCATTAGCCGTAATGCCTTGCTGCGCGTTGTGGTAGAGCAGTTGGGTATGAAGCAGCCAATATTGGTTAATTTCGGTAAGTTGTTGCAAAAGGCGCTGGTTATTTTCAAAAAGCCTATGGAGGTCGGCATCGGTATGGGTGGTAAACACCAGCGCTTCTAAGAGTTGTTTTTCCCATTCATAAGCCATAAGCAGCAGTGCGGGTTTTTCGGCATCTTGGGCTATTTTTTTAGCTTTTTGCACCAATTTAAAGGCGTGGTCATAAATACCCTTTTGGTACAGGAACTCCATGCTGCCCATTAACTCGCGCAGTTGGGCTTCAATGGTATTTTGGTTATGATAAACATTCATACTGCGCAACACCAAGTCATATAAATATGATTTGGCAACCGGCAGCCGGTTGGCAAACTTTTTATCGGCAAATTTTTTTAGTAGCGCCTCTTCATTGTAGTTTTTTTGGCTGTCAATGGCATCAAACAGCTCTACATAGTTGTTCTGCTCTCCTATTACATGCCTTGAGGAGTATATTTTAAAAAAGCGCTTTTCGGTTTTGGTAAGGCTTTTTATGAGTCTAAATAAGCTATCTTTTTTTTTCATAAGGAAAGGATAGGGGTTAATTGGTCAATTCTGTTATGGTAATCTCATCAAACTCCACAGTTTGGCGGTCTTCTACATACACGCCAAAACGTTTCCATGATTTATCTGTTTCCAGTGTAGCATCTTTTACCTTCTTACCGTTTGCAAAATAAGTGAGCGTTATACCGCGCACTACCACTTCCAGCAGGTTCCAGTCGTCTGCCAAATTGGTTTTAAAACCGCCTGTATGCGAAACCAAATTGGTTTGCCAATTTCCGTTCTTCTTAGCATTAACCGATACATAACCGTTATGTGTTATACCAAATCGGTAGTAATTTGCGGTATCTAAACTTAGTATAATACCAAACGGTTTATCGGGGCTGCCCAATTTATGGCGGGTTTTTAGTACTATTTTAAAATTTGCCACTTCTTGTTTAAGGCTTAACCACGACCACCAAAAGTAGCCTTTTTCTTTATAGTCAATGATATATTTGCCGTCATAAACTATTTTCATTCCATTTTCTTGCAAACGGGTATCCCATTTATTAAGGTTATCATCAAAAGTATCGTTAAACAAAAGCTGCCCGCTGCCGTAGGTAAATTGCCTGCTTGCAACACAGTTACTTAAACTATCGGCATATTGAGCAACCATTTCCTCTAACAGAGCATTTTGTTCTTTATAGTGCTGATACCATACCCTAAAGAATAATAAGTATGCCACAAACGCAAACAAAATTCCTCCCAACAAACTTGTAAACACAAAAGTACTCCTTTCCACACAAATTTTTTTAAGCAGGTAAAAAGCGCATCGGGCTAAAAATGTGCAAGCATATAAAATAATCTAAGACAATAAAAACAGATTAAAGTAAATATATTTCGGCAAAAGTCGGTAAACTCTGTACAAAATACACCACATTTATGCCCATTTTTTTAAACAAAAGAGGGCAGAAAATGAAATTACTATTTATTTTTGCAAAAATGCCAAAAATGATAGCGAAATTATTTTTCCCTCATTACCTTTGCAGCGCCGGCACAGCTAACCGTCATTTTTGCGCAGTCAGAACAAAGTTAGCTATTTATTTTGCCCTTTCAGAAAAAATACCTGTTCCTTTTTCCACAAATAAACAATTTTTTCTAAAAACCACCCATTTATTCTGTTTATGACTTACTCCACCAACACTACATCACAACCTAAACTACCCAAATTAACCCAAGTTCTCTGTATCTCTCTTTAAAAGTCTAAACAAAGAGATATTTGGCACTATAATTGTTGTATTATCTACCAACACAAGCCTTCAACAAACGAATTTATGAAAAGATTATCAATTTTCATTGTATTTTTTATTTTTCTGCTATTTTCCGGTATTTTGCCAACAAACATACTTTTAGCAAATGGAGCGTCATTTACTATCTCATCTGCTGAAAATGCCGAAAATAATTTTACCGATCCGGAGCTGATAACTATTGTACTTATAGGCGCCGTGGTTAATACAAATACGCTTCAGCCGGTAGGAGGTGTAGAAGTAGAATTGCTCAGAACAGATGATAACCAGCGGCAACTGTTTGTAACCAAAAAAGACGGCAATTTTTATTTTAAGTTAGAACCCAATAAAAAATATAAACTCACCAGTGTAAATAGCAAAAATGCCGAAAATCCTAAAGAAATTAATACCGATAATAAAAAACAATCTGAAATTTTGCGTGCAGTATTGAAAGTCATTCCTAATACTACTGTAGCAGTAGCACAGGCTACCGAAACAACGCCCATTAGAAGTTATGAGGTTATTCCTTCACCTAATACCGCTAAACCTGTTTCCCCATCAGCCGAACCTGCCGATGTAAAACCCGAAACGGTAAAGCAGATTCTTACCTTTAAAATACAATTAGGTGTATTTAGAAACCCCCTAAGTACAAAATCTCCTTTTTACACAAAAGCAAAAGACCTTTTTGGCAATGTGGATACCGAAATTACTGCCAATGGCTTTACCCGTTATATGGTAGGTAATTTTTCTGATACCAAAAAAGCAAGAGAAAAAGAGAAACAACTCAGAGAATTGGGCTACGAAAAAGCCTTTATTGTTTCTTACTTAAATAAAAGCAGACTCAGCCCCTCCATTAGTCCCGAAGAAGCCCTTAAAAAATACAACAACACAACCGCTTCGCAAAAAGGAGTACAATAGAGAACGCAAAGGTCATCAAATTTAATTAAAATGAGAATAAAGTATAATTGCCGGCAATTCTTGCTATAATTTGGTGCTACAACTTGGGTATTTCCACTATACAACAACCGTTGCCAACAAGCTGCCTTACCAAGCCAATTTTTAGCAAGCGCCCCCAAAAAGCATACAGATTAAAACAGTGCAATGGCTACTACGGCAAAAACATTTAATGGGGCGTACTTGAAAAGAACTTCCGCCTAAAGCCTTGGCAGATAAAACTCCTAAAAACACCTATCACAAAAAGCATCGGGCAGCCCCAAACTACCCGATGTTTTTTTTGTTTACAGTATTATCACGTATTACAAATTTGGTTTTATGCCCTTGCTTGCCTACAAAACCCAACCATCTGTTTTCCTATTTTGTATTGTCATGTTTGGTTTTTTGTTTTCCTGCACCAAATCGGAAGCACAGGTTAATAACCCTGCTTACCGAACCATGCTCAAAGGTATGTATAAAAATACCGTACCACTCATGAGCGTACAAGAGGCTGCAACTTGTAACAAAGCTGTTTACGTTTTTTTAGATACCCGCGAAAAAAAGGAGTACAACGTAAGCCACTTACAAAACGCCCTTTGGGTGGGGTATAACGATTTTACCCCTGCCCGTATAAGCGCCATATCCAAAGATACGCCCGTTGTGGTGTACTGCTCCGTAGGCTACCGAAGCGAGCGCATAGGTGAGCAACTGCTGGCACTGGGCTATACGCAAGTGTATAACCTATATGGCGGCATTTTTGAATGGGTAAACCAGCGCGAGTCAGTGGTAGATAACCAAAACCAAAACATAAAAAAGGTTCATGCCTACTCTAAAACATGGGGCATTTGGGTAAGTGGCGTTGAAAAAGTGTATGATTGAACTACTTTTTTGCAACTACTTAGGTACGTAAGGTGAAACCCCGAGTTCGATGTAAAATGACACACAAAGGCTATACTGCCGGTATAAGCAAAAAACCGGCAGCAATTAGCACACGGATAACACGGATGTGGCTGATTAGCGCTGATTTTTTGAAAAATAAAGGCTCATTTGGCTCAATGATTTCGGGATTGCTTCGATTTCGGATTACGACTACCAGCCTGATTTTGTTTCTCGCAAAGACGCTAAGGCACAAATTAGTGGTTATTGCTTAGTATCCACTACCCGATATTATCTACCAAATACCGAGATACAGCGTAAGTAGTTGCCTTTTTTTATTGATTTATTTGCACTTAACCCCCCCAACAACAATGGAACCGGTTATTATTACCCATGCAGCGTTTGCTGCTTACGAGCGCATTTACCGCGCCAATCTCATAAACAGCATCAGCGGTTATAAGCCTGCTATGCTCATAGGCACACAAAACCCGCATGGCCAAACTAATCTTGCCATTTTCAGCTCATTGGTACACTTAGGCGCTAACCCTGCTCTGTTGGGGTTTATACAACGTCCGCTGGGCACATCGGGGCATACCTATTTCAATATTAAGGATACGGGTTATTATACCATCAATCACGTTCATGAAAACTTCCTGACGCAGGCACATTACACCTCAGCAAATTTTAACCAAGATGTGTCGGAGTTTACCGCCTGCCGGCTTACGCCGCAGTACCTGCATCATTTTCCGGCTCCTTTTGTGCAAGAAAGCCACCTAAAAATTGCCATGCAACTGGTAGATGAAGTACCCATACCCTACAATAATACCCGATTGATGATTGGTAAAATAGCGTTTTTGGTTTTACCGCCATCATGTTTAGAGCCCAATGGCAACGTAAACCTGCAACAGGTAGAAGATGTGTGCATATCGGGTTTAGAAAATTATCATCGGGTAACCCGAATTGCCTCGCTCCCCTACGCTAAACCCGATGAGTTGCCTTGGTAAAAGGCAGCATCTTGTATCTAAAACCCTACCAAACCCTGATAGGGGGAGTAGGTATAACGTTCGGGCAGCGGGGTTTGGGTAAAGGGGGTATTGGGGTCAAAAATTTGATTAAGCAACAAGCAAAGTTGTTTTTCAAACTCGGCGAGCAGCTCGGCAGATAGGATTTCGCCCTGGCGCAGGTAGCGTATGCCGCCACTTAATTGTTTAAGGGCATACAGCCCCGCCTTGAGAGCGATATTTTTATGATGATGCACCCAAAACAGGTAGCTGTACAGGTAAGTCTGGAAACCGGTTTTATAGTCGGGCTGGATAAAATAGGCGTTTAGGTAATCGGGCAAATCTTTTTTGAGTGCGGTGGGAGTTTGCAGTTTCACATTACCCGTTTTGTAGTCAATAATACGGTAAGCTGTGCTGCCATCGGGCAAAAATACTTCGTCAACCCGGTCTATTGAGCCACTTATAACCACCTCCTGCCCATTGGTAAGGGGTAGCGTGGTGGTGTACTCTCGGGTTTCTAAACCTACAATTTTAAAAGGGGCATCGGTTTTATCGTTTTCAAGCACTTTTACCACTAACCGTTTAATTACCCGTTTTAGGAGTAGGTTTTTGCCTTCTTTGTGGTGTTCAAAATGGTTATCGGTAAAGGCTTGGTTTAGTTTTTTGGAAATAAGGCGGTTATTATTGAGCAGTTGGTCTATAATGGCGGCAGTAATAAGTTGGTTAATGTAAGGCTCATACAGCAGCTCTATGGTGCGGTGCAAGATATTGCCAAAAAGGAGGTTGTTAATTTCTTCGTCAAGGTTTTGGAGTTCGTAAAGGTTGGCTATGTATTTAAAGTAAAATTGTGCGGGGCAGTTTATATAGGTGCTGAGCGCCGTAGGCGATAATTTGGCTTGGGTTGGTTCGTTTAAATGGGCAGGGGGGAGTGGTTTCAGGTATCGGTGCAGTTTGTTGAGCACATCGGGTGTTTTTTGTATTACTACGGGTTTTCGCTTGGCGTTATTGCTTAGTGGGGTAGAAACCAAACTTTGGCTGAGGGTTACGTTTGTATGGGGCAAGGCTTTAAGCTCCTGTTCCAATTGAAGCAGGAAACGGCTTTTTTCGTTGCCGCCGGTAGTGCCGGCTTCGGTATTATAGAGCAGATATACGTTTTTGGCGCGCTGGAGCAGGTGGTAAAAATGGTAGGCAAAAATGGCATCTTGGTCTAAAAAAGTGGGCAACCCAAATCCTTTTCGGAGGTTAAAAGGAATGAAGGTAAGGTGCGGTTTGGTGGCAGGAATAATGCCCTCGTTTAACCCCAGCACAAAAAGGTTATCAAAATCGAGGGTACGGGTTTCTAAAAAGCCCATAATTTGTAAACCTCGGAGCGGTTCGCCCGAAAAAGGGAGGGTAACGGTTTGTACCACCTCTCTGAAAATTTTCCAGAAGGTATCTATGGTAATGTTTTGGCGGTATTTGTGCAGGGTTTCGGAAAGCAGGCGCAGGTGGCGGAGCAGGTGGTAAATAAACTCCATTTCCATAAACTGCCCCGAAGCAGCAACCGGTTCTTCATGGGGCTGTACTTCATCGGGCTTAAAATTTGGGTCATCATCGGGTTCGGCAGCATCGGGTGTATGGTGTTGTTGTTTTTGGCGTTGTTTGGCATCGTAAAATAAGGTATTCAGCACGTTGCTAAACAAGGTTATGAGGTCTAAAAAAGTGTTGGCTCTGGCAAAAAGTGTGGTAAAAACGGGGTGTTGCAGCTTTTGCGCTATGTTGTAGTTGTAGGTATAAACAATATTGTATTTGGTTAGGTAGGCAATAAGGTCATCGGCTTGTGTGGGGGCAAACTGCTTAATAAAGGGGTTTTGGAGGAGTTGAATGATGAATTTGCTGTAAAACAGGGCTACTTGCTCCTGTTGGTAAATAGTTTGTTGTTCGTTTGGCGGTTCTTGTAGCGGGGCGGCATCGGGGTCTTCGTCATCATCGGGTTTGGGTGGCTGGGCGGTTGGTTGGTTGGGTTTGGCATGGGGTATTTGGGCAGTTTTTTGCAGTTGCACCAAGGTTTCCAGTAGTCGGTATAAGGGCGTATCGCGCAGGGGGTAGCCCATGGTTATGTTTACCGCATCTACGCTTGGGGGCAGTGAGTAAAGCGCCGGAAACAGCAGCCCCTCATCGCCCAGCACCACAGCCGTATTGGTGGCATCTATTTGTTGTTCTTGGAGCAGGGTTTCCAGCATTTGACCGGTGTATTTAGCCTGCCCCACGCGCAGTGGCACCCCAATAAGGTGTATATGGAGCGGGTTTTGGGTAAACTGGGTTTGACTGCTCCAGTTATGGCAGGGGTGGTTATGCCAGCGTTCATAATAGCGGCGCATAAACCTGCCTGCTTCTTGCCTCGATTTAGGGTGCATATAGTAGGCATCGGTATCCCAGTAAACGGTGGTGTTGTAATGCTCGCAGAGGTGCTCTACTATGCCGGTTTCGGCAGTGGTAAGGGCGTTAAACCCCGCCCACACTATGTGTGTGTAGGGCAGTTTAAGGCTGCCGTTTTGGAGTTGCTCCAATACCTGCCGCTGCGCCATGCCCTCATAAGCCGCCTGATTAAGGCTGAGAGTTACCTGAAAATCGGTATAAACCTTGCCCAGTACCTCCCAAATTTTGATAAACTCTTGTTCGGTTTCCGATAGCTGGGGCTTATCTAAAACGTTCCAGAACTGTTTTAAAAACTGAAGCTGCTCATTGGGCAGGGCAAAATGCTCTTCTATGCTTTTAATGTCTTTTAGGTTGGTAAACAGCTTTTGGGCATCTACCATGTATTTGTCTATATCATCAAAATCTTTTAAGATAATTTGCCCCCAAGGGTAAAAGGTATCAAATTTTACCTCCGGCTCATAGTTTTTGTATATGGCATACAACTCAAACACTAAGGTAACGGGGTTGAGTATGACTTTTTGGGTGAGCAGCTCAATAAACTCTACCACACTACACACCACCGGCGACCAAAAGTACTGCCCCTCAAACCGCTGTGCTAAGTATTTTTTAAAGTAAACGCTTGCCCGGCGGGTAGGAAAAACATAACAGTGGTCTTTTAATGAGCAGGGGTCTTGCCCGTTTAGGTCAATATCGTTTACTATTTGCTGAAGGAAGGGAGTCATTTTATTGTGTTTAGTGGAACGCAATGGAAGCAGGTACTGAGCCAATATCTTTATACAAAAGATTACCCCAATTAAGGCAATTTTTCCGTTAGGTTTGAGACAAATAAATAGTAAAGGCAAAAATGCAATGAATTTGGCAAAATTTACCCCAATTTAGTCTATTTTTGCGCACAAAAACCAAAATACCCCACAAAACATCAAAATCCGATGAGCGTTTTAGTTAATAAAGATTCAAGAGTAATAGTACAAGGTTTTACCGGCAAAGAAGGTTCTTTTCATGCCTCGCAAATGATAGAGTACGGCACCAATGTAGTAGGCGGCATTACCCCCGGCAAAGGTGGCACCATGCACTTAGACCGACCTGTGTTTAACTCAGTAGAGCAGGCAGTAAAAGAAGCCGGCGCAAATGTATCTATCATTTTTGTGCCACCCGCCTTTGCCGCCGATGCCATTATGGAAGCCGCCGATGCCGGTATAGGGGTTATTGTAGCCATTACTGAGGGCATACCGGTGCAAGATATGATTGTAGCAAAAGATTTTTTAAAGGGTAAAAACTGCCGGCTTATTGGTCCTAACTGTCCGGGCATTATTACCCCCGGTCAGGCTAAAGTGGGCATTATGCCCGGTTTTATACACCGCCCCGGCACCATTGGCATTGCTTCGCGCTCCGGCACACTTACCTACGAAGCCGTTGACCAGGTTACCAAAGAAGGACTGGGGCAGTCCACCTGCATAGGCATAGGCGGCGACCCCATCATAGGCACTACCACTATGGAAGCCGTTCAACTGCTGATGAACGACCCCGAAACCGAAGCCATCATTATGATTGGCGAAATAGGCGGCAACATGGAAGCCAACGCTGCCCGCTGGATTAAAGAACACGGCACTAAACCGGTAATAGGATTTATTGCCGGACGCACCGCCCCCGCCGGCAGACGCATGGGGCACGCCGGCGCTATTATAGGCGGTAAAGATGATACCGCCGCCGCTAAAATGGAAATTATGGCTGCCTGCGGCATACATGTAGTAGAATCGCCGGCGTTTATAGGGCATACCGTAACTAAGGCGCTTAAGGGGTAGAAATTAGATAAAAGGTACTTTGGTTTGCAATTTACAGGGTAAAAATAAAAAAGGGCATACCTTAGAGTAAAGAGTAGTGTGCCAAAGAATAAGCGCAGATATGCACAGATATTGGCGTTTGCTGAACACATAGTTTTATTAAGCCAAATCAAAACTTCAACCAATATGGGATTACTTACCGGCAAAACCGCCCTCATTACCGGCGCTTCAAGGGGCATAGGCGAGGCTATTGCCCAATGTTTTGCACAAGAAGGCGCTAATATAGCCTTTACCTACCGCAGCTCCGCCCAAAAAGCAGCAACACTGCAAACCGAGCTGGAAAGTTATGGCATTAAAGCCCGTGGTTACCAGTCAGATGCCGCCTCGTTTGATGCCGCCACCACCCTTGTACAACAAGTTTTAGACGAGTTTGGCAACATAGATGTGTTGGTAAACAATGCCGGCGTTGCCCGCGATAACCTGCTGCTGCGTATGACCGAGCAACAATGGGACGAGGTTATCAATAATAACCTCAAATCAATGTTTAACCTCACCAAACAGGTACTTAAACCCATGCTAAAAGCCCGAAACGGCTCTATCATCAACATGAGTTCAATAATAGGCATGCGCGGCAATGCAGGACAGGCAAACTATGCCGCCTCCAAAGCCGGCATCATCGGGTTTAGTAAATCGGTAGCACAGGAATTGGGCTCACGCAATATCCGTTGCAATGTTATTGCACCCGGTTTTATTGAAACCGATATGACCGAAAACTTAGGCGGCACCAACAAAGACGAATTCCTCAAAAAAATACCGCTGGCGCGGTTTGGCAAACCCGATGAAGTAGCAAAAGTTGCCCTGTTTTTGGCCTCCAATCTGTCGGCTTACGTATCGGGGCAGGTTATCAGCGTTTGCGGCGCTATGAACACCTAAACCACTCCCCTCCCCTTCTTAGCTTACTATAACCCCTTGCTGCTGTTGTACCATGAAAAAACCGTCTTTTAAGTTAGTCATCATCTTACTCTTGCTGGCAATGGCGCTGCCGGCTGTACTGTATTTTACCCATCAACCTGCCAATGCATGGGGCTTTTGGGCGCATAAACGCATCAACAGGTTAGCCGTTTTTACCCTGCCGCCCGAAATGATTGTGTTTTACAAAAAACACCTCGAATTTATTACCGAACACGCCGTTGACCCCGATAAACGCCGCTATGCTACCGTGGACGAAGCCCCTCGCCATTTTATAGACATTGACCGATACGGCGCCTACCCCTTTGAAGAACTACCCCGCAACTGGAACGAAGCAGTAGCCAAATACACCGAAGATACCCTAAAAGCACACGGAATTGTGCCATGGCACATAGAAGTTATGCTTGCCCGATTAACCAATGCCTTTAAAGAACGCAACGAAAATCGCATACTCCGCCTCTCTGCCGAACTGGGGCATTATATAGCCGATGCCCACGTGCCACTCCACACCAGCAGCAACTATAACGGGCAAAAAACCAACCAACAAGGAATACACGGCTTTTGGGAATCGAGAATACCCGAACTGTTTGCCGAAAACTACGACTACTGGGTAGGAAAAGCCCGATTTGTGAGTAAACCCAGTGATAATATCTGGACTTTTGTACTCCAAAGCGCCGCCGCCGTAGACTCCGTACTGAATTTTGAGCGCGAACTTACCTTTTCAGTCAATACAGACGAGAAATACTGCTACGAAACCCGCGCCCAAACCATTGTGCAAACCTACTGCGAAGGCTTTTCGGAGCAGTATGCCAATATGCTTGATGGTATGGTAGAACGCCGCATGCGCGATGCCGTACTAAGCATAGGCAGTTTTTGGTACACCGCCTGGGTAAAAGCAGGTCAGCCCGATTTAAACAATCTTCAGCAAATTCCTTTAACTGCACAAGAGGAACAAGAACAAAAAGAATTAGAGCAAATGTTCCAGAAAGGAGAAATTAAAGGCAGAGAACACCCCAATCACTAACATTACCAGATTTTTCTTTTTTCTTGTGCAAGTTATACACACTACCCTCTACCTCAGTTTTAAATAAACAAAAAAAACTATGTACCTATACAACGTAACCGTAAAAATAGACCTGTCTAAACATGATGATTGGCTACATTGGATGATACATGCACATATACCCGATGTAATGCAAACCGGCTTATTTACGGCGTACCAAATATGTAAGCTATTAGAACAAGATGAATCAGACGGCGTAACCTACTCCATTCAATACCGATGCGCTAACCTGTCGGATTATTTTACCTATCAAAAACAACACGCACCGGCACTCCAGCAAGCCCACGCCCACCGGTATCAAAACCATTTTGTTGCTTTTAGAACCATTATGCGCTTAGTGGCAGAGGGAAGTTAACCCACCAAATTCATCAAGCTATACCAAAACTGTCATAAAAGAGTAAATATTTGGGTGAATTTCTCTCAATTCTCACAAACTTTGGCGGCGCTTATTATTCGGTTATATTGTTCTGTACTATCTAAACCTCTGCATAAACGGCTTAAAATCATCTAAAACTGCTTGCAAACCAGCATTTTCAGCCTATTGCAGCATAAATTTTTCGGTTTGACACTCAACTTATAACCAACCGCCGGTAAAGTTGGTACTGTTTTTGATTTTAAAAAAATGCCCCCAATTTCACCATCTTACTACAACATAAACCTATTCAATATGAAAAAGCTATATTACGCCGCCTTCTTAATTTTAAGCATGCTATTTTGCTTAAAAAGCGCGTATGCACAAACCTCTGACCCAAGACTCAAAAAAGCAGACCAACTATTTGACCAGTTTGCCTACCCGGCGGCAGCCGAACAGTATAAAAAAATCTTGGCAAAAGACGATAATATAGGCGAAGCCAAAATTAAACTGGCAGAGTGCTACCGGTTAATGAACATGCCCGTAGAAGCCGAATACTGGTACGAACAAGCCGTTGAACTACCCGAAAGCTCACCGGTACACAAGTATCATTATGGTATGGCGCTTAAAATGAACGGCAAGTTTGACCGAGCAAAACAAATGTTTCTGGAATACGCCCAATTAGTGCCTGCCGATTCGCGCGGACTGCGCCAGGCAGAAGCCTGCGAGCAGGCTAATTATTTCCTCACTAACCCCGGCATTTACCAAACCAACCTGGCAGCATCGGTTAATTCCGACAAAGCCGATTTTGGTCCTGCTTTCTACAAAGATGGCATTGTGTATGCCTCCGAAACAAATGTTAAAGACAAAAGTAAAACCTATAACTGGCGCGAAGCTCCTTTTTTAGACCTTTTTTACAGCAAACAAGAAGAAGGCGACAGCCCCACTAACCTTAGCGCACCCGAAATCTTTAAGGGTAAGGTAAACTCATGGGTGCATGAAGGCACAGTTGCCTTTTCCCAAGATTTTAAAACCATGTACTTTACCCGTAACAACTACGATGCCGGTAAACTAGGGTATGATACAGAGGAAATACTCAATACCGTAAACCTCAAAATTTACGAAGCCAAATCAGACGGAAACGACCGATGGAGCAGCATCAAAGAACTTCCCTTTTGCAGCGATGACTATTCCGTAGGACACCCCACCCTTAGCGCAGATGAACAAGCGCTTTATTTTGTTTCCGACATGCCCGGCGGTTATGGCGAAACCGATATTTATGTGAGTTACCGCAGTGGTGATAGCTGGAGTACGCCCGAAAACTTAGGTCCCGAAATCAATACCGAAGGACGCGAAATGTTTCCCTACATCAGTAAAGACGGCACACTCTATTTTGCCTCTGATGCTTTACCCGGCTTAGGTGGCTTAGATATCTTCTCCTCACAGTTGCAAGATGACGGCACATGGAGCGCCCCCGAAAACCTGCGCTACCCCATCAATACCAATGCCGATGATTTCTCCTTTATTATTGATGCCTCTAACGCAAAAGGCTACTTCTCATCTAACAGACCGGGCGGTAAGGGCGATGACGATATTTACAGCTTTACCCGCCTTACCAACGTATTGCTGGGCATAGTAGTAGATTGCAACACCCAACAACCAATTGAAGGTTCACAGGTAGAACTCATAGAAAATGGAAAAGCAATGCAAAAACGCAATACTAATACCAAAGGCGGGTTCTCTTTCCCTATTTCGCCCGGTAAAGCCTATATAGTAAAAGCCTCTAAAAATAACTACGATGACGGCAGCCAGCAAATTTCTACCGTAGGCATGAGTGGTACACAGGTAGAGGTGAAAATTCCGTTATGCCCCAAGGGCGGACCCGGCTCTACTGCTGCCGCTAAATGCCAGGGCGAAGGCCGCGTTTTTGATAAATCTACTGATAAAGCTATAGCAGGAGCTATTGTTACCATTACCAACGTAGATACCAGAGAAGAAAAAACCATTGTTAGCGATGCAGACGGAAAATATACCTTTGAACTGGAAGGCGAGTCGGATTACGTAATTCATGCAGCCAAAGAGTATTATTTTACCGAAGTAAAATCGGTTTCTACCAAAGGTAAAGACTGCGCCTCGCCCGCCGATAGCAAGTTGCCCTTAGATTTCCCCATTATTAAAGTGATTGACGAAACAAAAGTGGGTCCCAAAGGACAAATTTCGCCACAAGACCAAATTGTTATTACCGATGGTATCCCCAGCGACGTACTCAGCCTAAACCATATTTACTACGATTTTGACGAATCTTATATACGCAAAGATGCCAAAGTAGAATTGGATAAAGTTGTGGATTTTATGTACCGCAACCCTTCTATCGTTTTAGAATTGCGTTCACATACCGATTCTCGCGGCACGCACGAATACAATCAGGCACTCTCTGAACGCAGAGCCGCCTCAGCGCTCAATTTTGTTACCGGACGGGGCGTGGGCAGCAGCCGCATTTCGGCACGCGGTTTTGGCGAAACACAACTTACCAATGAATGTTCAGACGGTATCCCCTGCGATGATGCCAAACATCAAGACAACCGCCGCACCGAGTTTGTAATAGTGGGTTATGCCGCCAATGCTATTTACAGCGCCCCTCGCTACTATGGCTTACAGGATTACCACAGAGGCAAAAACTTCTATAAAGACAAAAACCTCATTAATGGCGGTGGCAGCCACAAAGGTGGTAGCAAACCTGCTAAAAGCAGCAGCAATGACGGCGCATACAGTGTTCCTGCCTCAGACAATTCTTATGCCTCGGCTTCCGAACCCACCTCTTTTAATGATACGCCCAAGAGCAGCAAAAGCAGTAAACTGCCTCATGCTTACACCACAGATAACACTACAAGCAGCGCTACCGTTCCGGCTGCTACTGCTAACAGCACATCGGGCAATATCACCACTACTGCCGGCAACACCCCCACCTATTACGATAATTTGGCAGTAAGTAATCCTGCTACAAGCAGCAGCTCTGGCAATGAATACCGAATCCAATTAGGTGTTTTCCGCAATCCCGATTTAGCACAGTATGATAAACTGAGCGATATAGGCAAAATAATCACAGAAACCAGTACCATGGGCGAAGCACAACGCGTACTTATTGGCACTTTTACCGACCAGATAAGTGCAGATGAAGCGCTTTACAAGGTTAAACAGCGTGGTTTTAAAGATGCCTTTATGGTAAATTATGTAAACGGTTTGCGTACCGGGCGCTAATTACCCCCTTCATACAGTTGCTTACCCAAATGAGGCAGTTGGATTTATTCTAACTGCCTCATTTGTTTTTGGCTGCTGCTTGCGCAAAAATAAAACCAAACTACCCGATGTAAGCTATACCATTAGGTTACAACCGCGCACATCACTGTTGTCAAATCTGCCCAGCACTTCAAACGAGCTGTCAGAAAAAGTGCGCCCTACATCTTGGGTAGCAATAAAAGCGCAGGAGTGTATATTGGCAAGGTCTATAAAGCACAATTGTCCGGTTTCGCCATATTGAGCAGGCTCAAAGGGGTCGTTTATTTGACGGGTGGCGGCATGTAGCCATGGCACAGGTTGATATATACCGCTTCCTTTGGAGTAGGCTTGCGAAAGCAACTCCGTCATGCCATACTCAGAGTGTATATGCGCCACCCCAAATGCCTCACTCAGAATATGGTGCAGTTGTTGCCGTACAATTTCGGGTCGTTTACCTTTCATGCCGCCGGTTTCCATAATAACGGTATGTGGCAGTGGCTGCGGATATTGTTCGGCAAGGTCCCACAAAGCAAAGCTAACCCCCAGCAGCAGCGTTTTTTGACCACCTTGGTTCAGAAGTTGCAGGGTTTGACTTAATTTTTTGTAATCATAAAGGTAAAAACCACTAAGCGGATTTCCCGATTGGTTAATTAAATGCCTTGCCATATATACCAATGAGGAGCCGGTGCGCTCCATGTAAGCAGGCAGTAAAGCCAGTAGGCAAAAATTGGCAGCGCTGCCATAAAAATGCTCAAAACCCCGGGTAAAACTCTGCTCATAGAGCGTAGTATCGTGTACATAGTGGCATGAAGTAACCGTGCCGGTGGTGCCACTACTGGTAAACATGCGTTGCACCTGTACCTCGGGCGGACATAATATGGTATGCGTTTTAAAAAACTGTATTGGCAAAAATGGAATATCGGTTAATTGCTTTACCCTTTTCGGGTTTATTTTTAATAGCTGTAGATATTGGGCGTATAAACTGCACTGCTCTGCCTGATAGGCAAACAAGTGTAGCGCTAATTGCTCAAAATTAGCGGCATTTGCCTTAAAAATGGCTTGTTTAAATAGCTCTGCTTTAAACATGGGTACAAAAATGCACTTTTTTTATGCAGCAGCCTACCAAAATGGGGTAATTTTGCGTTCTATAGTACATCTGTTGCTCAGTGATTAATAACGCTGTTTTGGATTAACCCATGTGCTGCTGTTTTTTTGTTGGGCTTTATCAAAAGTATTTACCAATATGTTTGCAAAAAGGCATTTTTTTACCCGATTTAGTTTGCTGCTGTTGTGGTGGTTAGGGGTGTTTGTTGGTTATACAGGCTGCATTCAACCCGATAAGTTTCCTGATGAGCCCCACATTAAAAGTGTGAGCATTAACAAAACTACTATAAAAAACCTACTCGAAGATTTTATAGTATCGGTAGAATTTGAAGACGGCGATGGAGATATGGGCATAACCGATACCTACCCTGAGGCAAATGCTTTTTTGATAGATAACCGAACAGGTTATGTGGATTCGCTTAAAATACCGTACATATCGCCATCGGGAAATGTAAAATCAATATCGGGCACTTTAAATTTTACCATTCTTAGCGAGTGCTGCATCGCTCTTGCAGGCATAAGTTGTACGCCCAATGCCACCTATCCTGTGGCAGACACGGTTAAATACAGTGTAATTATTAAAGACCGTGCCGGCAATGTAAGCAATATGGCAGAAGCGCCGCCGCTCATTATTACCTGCCAGTTTTAGCTATCGGCTGAGCGATTGATGCGGTTGTAGTAGGTTTTTTTAAGCTCGTTTTCGGCTTGCATCCACTGTGGCAAGCAATAGTAGAAACCGCGCATTTTGCCCTCTTTGTATTTAACTAACTCATTGGTTTTGTTAGAAAGGTTGTGGAGCGATTTGGCAATGGCGCGCTCTTCAGCAACCATTTCCTCATCGGCAAATTTAAACTCGGTTTGGGCGGCGCTTATTATCTCTTTGGTTAGCAAGGGGCGTTTGCGGTCGGCAATGGTTTGGAGTATAAAATTTGCCCAATCGGCAGGTGATATAGGGCGGTTATTTCCTTCTGCCAAAACTGCTTGGCGCATTGCTTCCATATCGGCGGCTGTTTTGCGTCCGGGGCGTTTTATTAGTTGTGATGCTGCCAACTCTTCGGTTTGTTCAACTTGGGGCTTGGGGGGTAAAGCGGCTTGTTTTTCTTTGGGGCTTGCTGATTTACCTGATTTTATTGGGGGCAACAAGGCGGGGGTACTCTGTTGCAGTGTTTCTGCATCGGGCTCTGTATTGGCAATTTGTATTGGCAAAGTTGCATCAGCATCGGGAAGTAGGGCAGCCGCAATTTCAGATAGATCATTGGTAGCTACTTCTTCTTGTTTGGCTTGTTGTAAGAATAATACCCTACTCACTTTTTTGCGCAGTTTACTCACTTTGTTTTCGGCTGCCTGTAGTTTTTTTTCGGCTTTTTTAAGTTTTTTTTGGTAGTGGCTCAACAACAATTGTACTTCGGAAGGGGAAAGTTTATTTTTTGCCATGGCGCATGTAATTCTAAATGAACAAATGAATTTACAAAGGAAATAAAAAAAACGGAAAAAACAAAATGAAGTTGTTCTTTTGTTTTAAAATTTTATTAAAACGCTTCCTTTTTCTACGGCTTGCCCCTTTGTAACCTCTATACTTTTAATAACGCCGTCGCCGGTAGCTTTTAGTACATTTTCCATTTTCATGGCTTCTAAAACCAAAAGCGGGTCGCCTTTGGTAATTTGTTGTCCGGGAGTTACTTGTATATCTAATACCAAACCGGGCATGGGGGCTTTAAGGTCGTTTAGTTTTGCACTATGCCCTTTTTGGATGCCTAATTTTTCCAGCAGCAAATCCATTTTGTCTTTTAAAGCTACCTGATAGTGATTTCCATTTACACTTAGGGTAACAGTTTTGGTTTCCAAATCGGTTTTGGCTATCCTGATATTATAGCTTTGGTTATTTTGTATAATGTGGAACGAGCCGTTATGAAGGTCTAAAAGATCTAAATTCTGTAAAGCGGTGTTTAAGTCAATTTCAAATTGGAGTTGGTTATTTACGGTAGCCTGATACATGGTAAAATGTGATTTAGTTTGGTAAAGGTACGCGTTTTTATGGTTATGGAGGAAAATTAGTACAAATTTAGGTATTAACCATTTCAAAAAACGCATCTTCGGTTAAAATGTTGATAGTGGGTATTTTTTGGGCTTTTTGTAGTTTAGAGCCCGGTTCATCGCCCACTACTAAGTAATGCAGGTTTTTACTTACTGAGCCCAGTATAACCCCTCCGTTTTGTTCTACTATTTTTTCGGCTTGGCTGCGTTTTAGGCGTTGGAGGGAGCCGGTAAATAAAAATGTTTTACCGGCAAAGATGCCTTCTTTTACGGGCATATCCTCCTCGGTTTTTTGGATATTTACGCCCAGTTGCCGGAGGGATTCTATGAGTTGCAGGTTTTTAGGTTCGGAAAAAAAGGCGGTGATGTTTTCGGCAACTTTGGGTCCTATATCGGCAAGTTGCATGAGTTGTTCGGGGGTAAAGTCTTTTAGGTCAGTAACCGACTGCACTGCCTTAGCCAGTGTTTGGGCGGTGGCGCTGCCCACCTCTCTGATGCCCAGCCCTATGATAAGTTGCTGAAGGGGGCGTTTTTTAGAGGCTTCTACACTGTTTATGAGGTTTTCTACCGATTTTTGCCCCCAGCCTTCCATTTGGGCAATTTGGTTGTAGGGGAGGCGGTAAATGTCTTCAATAGATTGTAAGATGCCCAACTGAAAGAAGGTGCGGATAATTTTATCGCCTAAGCCGCGTATATCCATAGCATCTTTGGAGGCAAAATGAATAATGCGCTCCTCTACCTGCGCCGGGCAATCGGCATTAATGCAGCGCCAAACGGCTTCGGTATCGGGTTTTACCAACTTACTGTTGCATGATGGGCAATACTGCGGAAAAATGATGGGTATCTCAGCGCCGGTTCGCTCATTTTTGAGCGCTTCGGCAATATAGGGTATCACGTCGCCGGCGCGCTCAATAACTACTTTATCGCCAATGCGAATATCTTTTTCGGCAATAAAATCTTGGTTGTGTAAAGAGGCGTTGGAGATATTAGCTCCCGATAGGTTTACCGTTTTGAGCTTGGCAACGGGGGTAACAGCGCCGGTGCGCCCCACCTGAAACTCTACTTTTTGGAGGGTGGTAATGGCTTGTCGGGCATCAAATTTAAAAGCTATTGCCCATCGGGGGTGGTGCCCGGTAGAGCCGCAAATGTCTTGCAGTTGGAGGTCGTTTACCTTAACCACCAGTCCGTCTATTTCATAGGGGAAATGCTGCCGTTGTTGAATCCAGTTTTGGCAGTAGGTAATCACTTCGTCTATATTTTGGCAAATATGCACACTCTCATCTCTTGTTTTAAGGGGTGTTTTGAAGCCAAGGTCATACATGATGCTCATGCCTTGGGTATGTTTTTGAATGGCCGGAATGGTAATATCATTGCCCGCTTGGTCAAAGGCAATGCCTAATTGAAACACAAAGGCTTCTAATTTTCGCTCGCCTATTTTGGAGGCATCTTTCATGCGCAAAGCGCCGGCGGCTGAGTTTCGGGGGTTAGAGAGCAGCGCTTCGCCTTTTTGTGTACGGAGGGCGTTTATTTGTTCAAATTTTGTTTTATCTATCACCACTTCGCCGCGCACTTCGGCACGGTAAATGCCATAGGCGGCAAAATTGGCTTTGAGCGGAATGGTAGGAATGGTTTTTACATTATTGGTAATATCTTCGCCTTCTATGCCGTTGCCGCGGGTAGCGCCGCGCACCAGTAGGTTGTTTTCATATACTAAGGCTATGCTTGAGCCGTCAAACTTGGGCTCTACGGAGTAGGTTATTTCAGTGCGTTCGGTGAGTTTTTTTATGGTGGTATCCCAGTTATACAAATCGGCTGTGGAGTAGGCTTTGTCTAACGATAACATGGGGGTAAGGTGCGTTACTGTTTGCACTTCTTCGCTCAGTCCGCGGGCTACGCGTTGGGTAGGCGAATCGGGGCTTTGGAGGTGGGGAAACTGCGCTTCGAGGGTTTTTAGCAGGTTGAACAGAAAGTCGTAGTCCACATCGGGAATTATTTGTGTGGCTTGTACGTAATACTGCCAATCGTAATAATTTATTGCCATTTTTAGCTGATCTACCAGTTCGGCGGCTTCTGTGGGCGGCAGTTCTGTGGCACGGCTTTGCCTGATGTTTAACAACTGCGGGGTAATTTGCTCTATATAAGCCGTTTGCTGGGGTGTGTACATGGGTTTTGGTTTTTAGGGTAGTTTTACACGGGCATAAGAACAGAGCAAAGATAGGGCAGTTTTGGTGAGAATGGGTGTGGTGTGTAGGGGTTTTACCTAAAACAACATTTCCGGCAAGCCGGGCAATTTTAGCGCCAAACCTGCCGGAAATGAAACGGGGTTAATTGTTTAAGCTGTGGGGGGCTTATTCTATGGTTAATTGGTAGGGCATACGGCACTGTGCTCCGTTTAGTTTTTTAAGGTCTTGTATCATGCGCAGGTATCGGTACGATTCGCCCAGTTCGTTTTTGAGGAGGGTTTGTCGGGTTTGGTCGGCAAAACTTTTGGTGAGTTTTTCAAATGCGCTTTCTTTGGGCGGATAAGCGGCAGTACGGTAATCGCCTTCGTTTAGGTTGGCTTTGGCGGCGGCTATTTTAATGGCGTCTTCTATGCCTCCCAGCACATCAACCAATCCTTTTTGTTTTGCCTGTGTGCCTGTCCAAACGCGTCCTTGGGCTACTTCATGTACGGCATCTTTTGCCATGCCCCTACCCTGGGCAACGCAGCCCAAAAAGTCGTCGTAAATGCGGTCAACGCCGCGTTGCAGGATAGCTTTTTCGGCATCGGTAATGGGTCGGCTCATGAGTAAAGAGTTAGGAAAATCGGAAAATTGGGTAGTTTTCACCGTATCAAAGGTAAAGCCGAGTTTGTTGTCGAAAAACCGGTTTGCTTCGGCAAGCAACCCAAAAACGCCTATGGAGCCGGTAATGGTATTTTGTCCGGCAACAATGGTATCTGCCATGCAGGATATGTAATAACCGCCCGATGCTGCCACATCTGCCATAGACGCAATAACGGGTAAGCCTTTTTCTTTTGCCAGTTTGAGCTCACGCCAAATAATATCGGAGGCAAGGGCGCTGCCGCCGCCGGAGTTTACGCGCAGTACTATGGCTTTTACGTTTTCGTCTTGGCGAACTTTTTGGATAATTTTTACATAATCTTCTGATGCTATGCCGTTTTCGTCTCCTTTACCATCGGTAATATCGCCTTCGGCATAAATAACTGCTACCTTGTTCTTTTTGAAGTCTTTTTTGTTTTTATCGGGCGCTTTGTTGTATTTGGCAAGGCTAACAAGGTTTATTTTATCATCGGCTTTTAGCGCCAGTTTTTCGCGCAGGTTGGCTTGTACTTGGTCAAAGTAGTATAAATCGGTAACAATGCCTTGTTGTTTAGCATCGTCGGCATTTTGTATTTTGAGCTCGTTAATGATGGTATGCAGTTGTGCGGTGGTCATTTTTCGGGCTGGCGCTACCTGATTGAGGTATGATTGATAAAATCCGTTAATAAGTTCGCGCACTTGTGTGCGGTTATAGTCACTCATTTTGGTATAGCGGAAAGGCTCGGTAGCGCTTTTAAAGTTACCGGCATAAAATACTTCGGGTTCTACGCCTAATCTGTCTAAGGTATTTTTAAAGAAAGTAAGTTCGGTACTAAACCCTTGCAGGGCAACAATGCCTTTTGGATTGAGGTAAATTTCATCGGCTACGGAGGCAAGGTAATAGGCTTTTTGGGTCATTACTTCGCTGTAAGCCACCATAAATTTACCCGATTCTTTTACTTCGAGCAGTTTATTGCGTATTTCTTCCAGAATGCCAAAACCGGTGGGCGTACTGCTAAGGTTAAGGAAAATGCCTTTGATGTTGTCATCGGTTTTGGCTTTTTCTAAATTAGCCAAAATATCATTGAGACCTAACTGGGAGGTCATTTCAAAACTACCGGGCGAGAAGGCAAAATTGTCTGATTTAGTGCGGTCGGGCACGTCATAGTCAAAGGTAAGCTCCAGCACGGAGTTGGGCTTAATTTTGGTTTCTTTATCGGAGGCTGCCATGCCTATGATGCCGGCAAAAATAAGGAAGGTTAAAAAGCAAAACAAAAACAAGCCCAGCAGGGTGGCAAGGGTAAACTTAAAAAACTGTCGCATAGTACGTATGGCAGGTTAAAGTGTTTAACTATAAATTACTGCCCATTAGTAGTGTGGCGTGTGGGTTTATTACATGTTTTGCTTTGCTTGTTTTAGGGTATGCTCCCGTTGTTGGCAAAATTTTTATTAAAATCTTTTTGGGCAGCCCTGCACTATGGTGGGTTTGGGTTTTAGCAGGGGAATTTTTATTGCCCAGTAAATATCGGCTTCGTTTACCTGTTTTTTGGCAAGTGAGGTAAAAAAGTTTTTAGAACCCAGTACAAAAGGACCTAAGCGCAAAAAGCCGCCTACGTTTACCCCTTCAAATTCGTTTATAGATACCGGCAAACCGCCTGTAATGGCAATGGTGGTAAAACCGGGGGTAAATACGTAAGAGTTTACCGCCTTTAACCTGCCATCGGCGCTGCCCATAGCTACGGCAGTGTAGGAGTTAAAGCTGAAATAGATATTGTTGTAACCGCCTCCTTCAAAAGCGCCGCTATCCCACAGGTAAACCGTTCCCTGAAAACTTAGGGCAGTAGGCAGCGCCATTTTAAACTGCCTTGCATCGGGTTTATAGGTTACCCTGTTGGCTATGGTATCGTTAAAATCGGTTAGCGACTCAAAGGTTACATCGGTTAAATCCCAGTTATTGATATTTGCCGTAAAATTGCCGCTTTGGGGCGCTTTGTCAAAGGTAAGCGTGCCCACATCTAACAAGGAAACGCCAAAAATAAACCTGTTTTTAAAAGAGTATTTAAAGCCTAAATCGAACCCAAAGGAGTGCGCCTGCGGCTTAAACCGAAGGTACGGACCGCCGGTTTCGGTATGTCCGTAAGCTACATTGGTGTTGTAAACGCTCAAAATATCGCCGTCATCAAACCGAAAGCCGGCATCGGGGCTGTTTAGGTATAGGGCGTTTAACCCCATTAAGTACTTGGCGCGCGCTGCCATTTTAAACCTGTGTCCGCCGCTAAGGTAGTGCAGGTAGCCGTAGGTAACGCCTATTTCGGTCCAGCTCAACTGGTTTATAGATATGCCCGGCGTATTGTAGGTTTTGCTCAGGTAGGGTTCATACTGCAAATCTTCGTAAGATTGTTTTACCAATTCTCTGCCTGCATTGGTAAGCTGTGCCGATGCGCGGGCTTGTATGGTTAGCGCCACTGCCATATTGGGGTTTATTTCAAACATGGCGCTGGGCAGGTGCAATCGGGTATGGATATAGGCTTTGGTAAGTACGCCGGTAGTATCTGACTCGTTTGAGTTAGCTTGGTTGAGCGACCATCGGAATACCGATTTGGGGTTAAAGGCAAGGTAATTATTGCCTGCATACAGGCTCATACCTACTAAATTTATATCGGCTTTATAAACCGTGCCCAATATGTTTGCCGGCTGCAAATCAATACCCGTTACCCCCGACCATGGATTGGCATTAAAGCCTACATAATCTTGCGCCCTAATGCCCACCGCCGTACAAAAAAACAAACATACCGCCGCTAACATCACCCTTACACGGCTCATAACTACCTGCTGCATACAATGGAGGTTTTAAGTTTGGTTAATTTTGGGCGCAAAAGTACCTATTTTTTTTAGCACAGCCAACTGTTGGGTGGCGAACTCGGCATGACTACAAATTGCCGGTATTTGTGTAAAGAATGACATCGGATTTTTGTCTGTAATGTCTTGCCTATTTTACAAACATTGTGTTTATTTTCTGCGTCTTGCAAAGTTATCTTGCGCACTTTGCGGTATTTCTATGCGTGAAAACGAAGCCTGTTTCAGCAGCGCTACATGCTAAAATAGCAAGTATTGCAGTGGCGCTCAAAAAAATATAAAACAGCCTAAAATCTTACAATTCCATGGCTATAATGCCAAAAACATAAGGTATCTTTGCTTTACTGATACATGCCTAAAACCATAGTAGGGTATGCTCAACGGCAACCCCATTTGTTTAAATGCACTTTTTTAAATAAACACGCTTAAACAAACCATGTATGAAAAACAAAAATTGGCGTAACCTTGCAGCCGCCTTATGTTGCCTGTTGTTTTTTGCCTGCAACAAAGAACAAGACCTTGCCCAACTACTGAGCAACGAGCTAATGCCCGCCAATGCCACCCTAATTTTGCGGGGGGGGGGAATGACCGCTCCAACGATGACCGCCCTACCATTTTAGGGCAGCAACTGCCCAATCCGTACCATGTAACCGTTATGACCGAAGCCTACAACCTGCTCTACGAGCCCGATGTGCCAAGCCTAAACCCCACCCACCTCTACCTGCGTTTTTTGCCCCGCAATGCCGAAGAAGCCGCCGTATTGTTTCAAACCGAGTTTGAACTGTTTGACGTGCCGCTCGATTACAACATAGAACAGCCCGGCACTTACTACCAAGACCCCTCGCTAAACAACCCAAATTTGGCATGGTTTTATACCGTAGTGCCCGCCAAAACTACCCTGCCCGCCCATATACAAACCGAAGTGTTAGCCCCGCTGGTATTAGCCCCCTACCAAAGCTGGCTCACACTAAAAGCCCATAAATTGGTAAACGCACCCTACAACAGCAACTGGGCAAACGCCCTAAAAAAACCTTGCACCGAAGACTGCCTCTACTACCCCGATTGCTTAACTGACAACACCATTCCTTGCAATGATGAAGAACCCGATTTTCCGGGCACTCCACCGGCAGGTGGCGGTACAAACACCCCAATTACCCCGCCTTGCGACCCCTTAGATGAAAACAGCACTTTTCCCGATTGCCTTATGGTTTCTCCGCCTCCGGGCGCCTCTACGCCGGCACCCCCGCCCGACAACCTATGCCAATGCCCCCTAAACGGCAATCCCAAAAAACCCAGCGGACGCGTACAGGTACAAGATACCCAAATAGGCAATACCGGCTGTATGGAGCCGGTGCGCAGGGTAAAAATAGTGGTTATGGACAACCTGTTTCAGTGGCATACCACTTATACCGATGATAACGGCTGCTTTAAATCGGACCATACTGCCACCGGCGGTTTATTTTTTAAATCGCGCATGTGGGTAAGTTTCACCAATAGCCGCGCCACCATAAGAGGACTCCGAAACGCTAATATATTTGACTACTCACACCCCGTGCGAGACTGGGTAGTACCCTTTGACAATACCCAACCCCTCAACAACCTACAAATAGTATATGGCACATCTGCCAACAAGTACTCAAAAGCCAAAATGTACTGGACCGCCGCCCATGCCAACAACGCCGTACACGAGTGGCATGATTACGCCGCCCTATCCGGTATAAACGCCCCGCCACACGATTTGAAAATACTGTGTACGCCGTTTTCAGGTGGCAGCGGTGCTGCACCCATGTTCCACCAAATTTTTGGCGGTTATCTTCCACTAATTGGGGCTTATGTTGGTGGTCAAATGGCTACTGTTGGGATACAGATTTCGGCTTATGTAGCTTTTTTGTTTCCTGAATTGGCGGCACCGGCTCAACTTGCCTCAAATGCCAGCTTGAGTATTCCGCTGATTACCACGTATTTTACTTCCTTTCTACCTGATGTGATTATGAGTATTGGAGAAAATAACCAAGAGTCAGACCAAGTAAAATCACACCATTACCACGAACTTGCCCATGCCGTACATTACAGACAGGTGGGTAATGGATATTGGATACCACACATTGCTTATACCATTCAGCACACTGGCTATGGCGATGGTACAGCGCCTAATGCCGGTAGGGTGGAGGTAGTAGAAACTTGGGCAAATCATATAGAAACGGTACTGGCAGATTGGAAATATGGCTTGAACCATAGTAGCGCAGACGATATTGATTCTCCTACTGCTTCTGATATTGAGCGATTGCGCCATTTATACGCCTTGGAATCGGAAAAATTCTACAATGAATTTCACGATTTTATCCCATACGCCATTTTCAGGGATTTGGTAGATGATAACAACTTAAACCCTTCCGGAGTAGAAGAATACGATGACCCTGAACAAGGAGGTCCGGTTATTGATGTATGCAAAGGCTTCACAAATTTACAGCTATACCAAGCGCTAACTTCTGACGTACAAAGTATGCCCCAGTTTAAAGAAAAACTAAGCACACTTGTACCCGATTTAGCTGGCAACACCCAAACAGACTATGATGTTCTGTTTAACAGCTACGGGTATTAAACACCCTGTTGGTTGAAGTAGGCTTCCCCGTTTGCTTCGACCAACACTTTTATTATTCACACAAAAAAGTAAACAATGAAAAATAAAACACTTTTCAATTTTATACTCTTGCTCTGTTTGTGCAGCTTTCACTTGAGCTGCAAATGGTATCTTGAAAAATACATAGACAACTGTGACGGCGGCTTAAATCATACATTGTACACATTCTACCTCCCTTTCACCTTTTCCCCAACCAAAGACACGTTTAAAATAAACGATACCATACATATTCACGCCAATTTTTCAGACCAACTCTTTGACTCTACCAACCTAAAATACTATAATGTGGAGAATGTGGTATTGGAAGGTTTCTTTTCCATAGAACGAATAGATACCGTAGGCGATAAAGTAACTCTAACTGATTTTACAATTTTAGTAGATACCGGACAGGTTGCAGGAAGTGGGCTTATGTGGGTTAAGTATATTTATCAACACAATCGCTATAAGTTTCATGCAAGGTTGATACCTAAAAAAAAGGGACAATATACGTTCCGCATGGGTGCTGTAGGCGGGCAGGAAGTTGATTTACAGGAATATTGCAGAGAAGAGGCAATGAATTTGTACTTTACCACCAATGGCGGAGCTGAAAACAATTTTTACCTTCTTGCAGAAAGCCCCAACCCTTTTTGGTCTAATTATACATGGTATGCTTTCAACAGAAATGCAAGTTACGCCTTCCGCGTAGTAGAATAGCCCCACCCACTCCCAGCAACACCAAAAACAAACCACAGCACACAGCCTCCGGTTTCGGTTTTTGGGTGTCGCTCCGTAGCGTAGGGTGTAGAAACTTGCGCGCCATAAAGCAAAATGGTGTAATATTGTGTGGTGGTTAGCGGTTACGGTATTAAACACCCTGTTGGTTGAAGTAGGCTTCCCCGTTTGCTTCGACCAACACTTTTATTATTCACACAAAAAAGTAAACAATGAAAAATAAAACACTTTTCAATTTTATACTCTTGCTCTGTTTGTGCAGCTTTCACTTGAGCTGCAAATGGTATCTTGAAAAATACATAGACAACTGTGACGGCGGCTTAAATCATACATTGTACACATTCTACCTCCCTTTCACCTTTTCCCCAACCAAAGACACGTTTAAAATAAACGATACCATACATATTCACGCCAATTTTTCAGACCAACTCTTTGACTCTACCAACCTAAAATACTATAAGGTAGAGAATGTAGTGTTTGAAAGCGCTTTTACATTAGCTCAAACAGATACAGTAGGCTATCCAAGATCTTTTTCTGATTTCAACATACTGATTGATACCGGACAAGTCGCTTGGGGTGGCGGAGGCGGTATCTTATACATAAAATATGTTTATCAAAACAACCGTTACAAATTTCACGCAAGGTTGATACCTCTTAAAAAGGGCGTTTTCAAGTTCAGTCTGGTTTCCTTAACTAATCAAGAAGTTGACCTACAAAAAGACTGCCGAGAAGAATACATGAATTTATTTTTCAGCACTAACGGCGGCGCTGAAAACAATTTTCACCTCCTTGCAGAAAGTCCGGAACCCTTCTGGCAAAATTTTACTCAACAAGAGTTTAAAAGGCAAGGGTATTATGTATTCCGCGTAGTAGAATAACCATATCCCTTTTTCTCACCCCAAATAAAAATCACACCTGCTTTTAAAACCAAACTACAAACAAACAACCCTACGCTAAACGGCAACACCCAAGCAGACTATGATGTTCTGTTTAGTAGTTACGGGTATTAAACACCCTGTTGGTTGAAGTAGGCTTCCCCGTTTGCTTCGACCAACACTTTTATTATTCACACAAAAAAGTAAACAATGAAAAATAAAACACTTTTCAATTTTATACTCTTGCTCTGTTTGTGCAGCTTTCACTTGAGCTGCAAATGGTATCTTGAAAAATACATAGACAACTGTGACGGCGGCTTAAATCATACATTGTACACATTCTACCTCCCCTACACCTTTTCCCCAGCCAAAGACACGTTTAAAATAAACGATACCATACATATTCACGCCAATTTTGAAGACCAACTCTTTGACTCTACCAACCTAAAATACTATAAAGCAGAAGACGCACATCTATTAAGTCGCTTTTCTATAGACAAAATAGATACTGTAGGACTTGTAAGTGCTTTTAATAGTTTCAATACTTTAGTAGATACCGGCGAAATCGCATTGGGAGGAGGAGGAGGGTTGTATTTAATGAAATATGTTTACCAAGACAACCACTATAAATTTCATGCAAGATTGATACCCCAAAAAAAGGGTGTTTATGTATTTTATCTAACTGCAAGGCCTTATCAAGAAGTTGATTTGCAAGAACATTGCAGAGATGAAGCAATGAATCTATACTTTATCACTAACGATCTTGCTGAAAACAATTTTTATCTCTTGGCAGAAAGTCCGGATATCATTTGGAATGGTATAACAAGATATGATTTTAATAGGTTTGGCATGTTCTGCTTCCGCGTAGTAGAATAACTCCCCCGCGCTACCACACCTACCATACACGGCTATTTCTTTTGCAAAAAAGGCATAGCCGTTGTATTTTTGTACGCCGCTTCGTTTTCCTTGCTCCCTATTTCTCCCCTTACACAGATGCAAAACATTCCCGCTTTTAAAACCAAACTACAAACAAACAACCCCACACTAAACGGCAATACACAGGCAGACTACAATGCGCTGTTTAGCAGTTACAACTATTAAACTCATTCAATAGCCCTATTTGCTATTCAGGTAGGAAATGGGGTTATTTTTCATTTCTAACAACTACAAACATGAAAGTAATCAACTATCTTTTTGCCTTTTGCAGCATATTAGTGCTGATGGGGGCGGGCTGTATTTTTAAAGAAAAGTGCGGCTCGGGAGGCGGCACATACAAATTTTACGTACCATTCAGCATTTACCCAACAAGTGACACCATAAAGTTAAACGACACACTTTGGCTACACGCTAATTTTTCCAATCAGTTTTTAGATTCTTCAACACTCAACTATTACAAAGTTGAAAATCACCCGCTTATGAATTTCATTTACATGATAAGAATTGATACGCTACCGATTATTGATGGGTTTAAAGACTTTACGGTATTGCCCGATACGGGATCGGTATTTAACAGTCTTGATCCCGACCAAGCATTGCGATACATTTTGTATTTATATCAAAACGATAGGTATCAATTTAGTGCAAAGGTATTGCCACACAAAACAGGAGTGTATTTATTAGGATTTGGCGCTATACCGAGACAAGAGGTAGATTTTCAGGAATATTGTTTTGAAGAGTATATGAATATATTCTTTACCACCAACAATAATACTACAGACAACAATTACTACCTTTTAACCTTATGCCCCGATACTGCGTATCAAAAAATTCCGGTAGAGGCGTTTCTAAAAGTGGGCAGTTTCTGCTTCCGCGTAGTAGAATAACCCCACCCACCCACTCCCGGCAACACAAAAAACAAACCACAGCACACAGCCTCCGGTTTCGGTTTTGTGTGCTGCTCCGTAGTGTAGTAGGGTATAGAAACGGGTGCAGCCTCGGTTTGATGTATAAATTGAGCTATTCACCCTTGTTTTCAGCAAAATGGGCACACAGATAACGCAGATTAAACGGATAAACTCGGGTAAAAGAGAATCATTTACCTAATTGAGCCTTTATTTTTTAAAAATCGGCGTTAATCAGCTCCATCCGTGTTATCCGTGTGCTAATTGATGTCGGTTTTGCGCACTTACCGGCAGCACGTCATTTTACATCAAACTTGGGTCACACCCATAGAAACTTGCGCGCCATAAAACGAAATGGTGTATTATTGTGTGTTGTTTAGCAGTTACGCGAATAATATATTGCCCTGTGCCTATACAAGGTTATTGCCAATACAACAAAGTAGGTTAGTTGGGGCAGGGTAAAGATAGTCCATACTTTGGGGTTGATGCGCAAAAATTCCATAACCATATAGTAACACGAACTCAACCCAAAATAACCCATTGCTATTTGCCCGGAATATTTTTTAATGCTATTAGCCTGCAATAAGCAAATAAATAAAAGCGCATTAAATATACCGTCATAAATGGGTGTAGGGTGAACCGGCAGCAGAGAGGGCGCAGCGCCGTAAGCAAAGTGCATGCCCCATGGCAGCGTTGTAGGAATGCCATAACAACCATCGCCCGCAAAAAGGCAGCCTTGTTTGGCTACTACCGGCAGCAAGCATAGGTTTATGGCTACAAAATCGAGGTAACTCCAATAATTGACCGCACCCAATATCTTTTTAGCAACCGGAGGCAGAAAGAGTATGAGAAACAGTAAAGCGCCACACCAACTAAAATGCCCGTGATGCGGCAACTGCCAAAGCGCTTGTATGGGTAAATAATTGCCAAATGCAAGATAGTGTTCCAGGTAACCAATAATTCGGGAGCCCGATAAAGCCAAAAAACCGGCAATCCAAAATAGTACACAGGAATCCATTGCGTCCCACTTTTCTGTCCATTTTGCAGCATACAACCAAGCGCCCACAACCAGCACGAATACTACACTTGTATATTGAAACAGCGCATACCAACCTATTTCAATACCCCAAAACATCGGATTAGGCAACATGCTTATTGAACGTGCATTATTTTTATAGAAGAGCCAGGCTGCGGCGAGTTGTTGATGTAGGGTACAATTATATACAACCCATTGCGCAAAACATTATACTCTATTGTTGTATAATGTTGGTAACCGGTAAAATAAACAGCGGGGGTTTTTGTTACCAAAACGCCGGTTACATCATATACTTCATAATATAAAGAAGCCTTATCGGGCAAAGTACCATGAATTACCCACAGGGTGTTTATCCGGATTAGTTCAAAAGTAGCATTTTGGAGGGTATAATTTGAATTGGCGCGTTTACGCAAACAAGTATATGCTTGCCTATTGTCAAAATTGGCAATGGTATCATACATCAGCAATCCTGTTTGTATGTTTTTGCCAACAAAAATATCCAACCCTTTTTGCAGTTTGGTCAATTCTTCTCTAAATAAAGCCTCTTTGTTAAAATCAACCGTATCAAACAAAAGCAGCAATTCCTGCACTAACTCACAAATGGCATCTGTATTATATGTACTAACCTCAGCAGGAATGTTAAGAGCAAAAGCGCTTTCTATAAGTGTTCTGTTGGTTTCTATGGCATGCTGTAGGGCAACTTGTGCCGGATAAAAACGAGCATCGGCGCTATAAAATATAGTATTTAGCTCATTAGTATTTTGTACAAACCGCCGCATCAGCACATTAAAATTGTAACCCAAGTTGTTCTCCCAAAACAAAATCATTTCGCGGGTGGCAGCAGTACTAAAAGTGGTAGGGGGTATATAATGGCAAATGCTGCCGCCGCTGCCGGTATTGCCGCCGCCGCCGCTATTCTGTGTTCCTGCATCATTTCCTCCCTTAGGACGAAAGATTTCACACGGGGGATTTATTGGTGTGCTAACACCCTCATTTACGACTATAGGATATAAAGCCTTAAGCGCTGCTTCATCTTTTGCCGAAAGATTTCGGCGTTTGGTTGCATTTGGAATAGCCCCATTCATTACATCAATAGATGAAACGCTTGGATGATGATCTAACCCCAAAGCATGCCCCAACTCGTGTGTTAGTACGGTTTCAAAATCATAGTATGGATAGTCAAAATTGGTTTCGCCATAACCGTCTAAAACATCAAATAAGGCTTTCCTATTAAATACTATGTCAAAGCCTTGACTTGGAGGCACAAATGGACGGAGAGGGTTATTCTCACAATTGTAAGCTAACAAAGAAAGATGAACTTTTGCAATAGCAAGGATAGAACTATTTTGGGGTATTATTGCATCATTATCAGAAAAACCTATGTTATTAACCCCGTCTGCCATTACAAGAGGATCATCAGAATATCCGCCAATAGAAAATTGAGGATAGACACCCACAGCATTCCATGTATCAGCCGAACTCTGTAATGTGGTTTCTAATAAAAACGATTGAAATTGACACCCCACACAAGTTGGCATAGGATCGGGCTGATACTCTCCTAATGTGAAATGTTTCCTAAGTGGGATAGCATAAGTTTCGGTCAAAACAGAGGGAGTATTAATGTTTATCCACCGACAGAAAAAACTGTACTGGCTATAATCAGTTGTTGATTGAGAAAACAAATAACTGAAAATTAGAAGAAGAAGAAATATTATTGTAGAATTTTTCATTGTTTGCTTGCATTTTAATGTAATAGAAATGGTTGCTGTATGCCAAACTTTACTTTTCATTGTACATTTTTTTTACAAATTTTTTAAGCGATTTTATTTTTTCCGTGTTTTCTATTTGAATATCCTCTTCATACATATTTACAATATACAACATGTTGTTGCAAAAAATATCATTGTATGTATTGTTAACAAACTCCTTTTCAACAAACAAGCCTCTATACAGATTTTTAGACAAAATAAACAACTCTTCTTTTCCTTCTGCCAGACTCTTTTTATGTGTTCGGAAACTCCTTACCTCCGCGCCTCCGGGCGAACATCCACCTACTATTCCATCAATAGATGTTGTTAAAATATAGTCGCCTCTTTTGAGGTCAAAATTTGAAAACAGTACTTCTTTGCATTGTAATACTTCTTGGGTTTTGAAATAATAGCAATTATTAGTATCAACTACGTCTCTACTATCTACTAAATACCCCGTAATAATTGCATCTGTATATAGAAACAAAGAAAGCTCTCGGCTTGTTAATGAGCCAAATACGGGTTTTAAGGAATGTAACCCGTCTCTATTTACCACATAATAATTAAGTAGGGTTGTGTCAATCTTGTTGGTTATATAATTGAAGAAATGAATAATGCTGCTATTTGAATACAATCTCCTCCTTAACTTAGAAAACAACTCCGCCACCGCCAAACTATCTTGCGTAGTAATTACCGGAAATGTATCGTTCGGAAAATAATTATAATACTCGCAGTCAAAATACGCCGGAGCAACCGGTTTTTCCTTAGAACACCATGCTACCATGAGTAAACATACCATCATGCTTATGCCAATAATGAACTTCATAACTATGCTGTTTTTTGGGGTAACTTATTTTTATATGCAAAGATACCCCCCCCTATGAGATTGCCAAATATCTCACAATTTTCTCTGTCATTTTTGTGTCATTTTATTTGCGGTGTTTGCTCGGATACTGCCTACCGTTAAAGTTCTCATGGCGTATTTGCAGGACTTCACGCAAAGAAAAACGGCAGAGAATGCACAGGCTTTGCCACTTTTGCGTTCTTTGCAGTTAAAAAAGGAATTTAGTTAAGACTATGGCACATGGTAAGTAGTTGCTTTACATTATTCCATGTATTAACCGAATTATACATAGCCATTTCTATGGCACCAGGCTCAAAAAAGCAGCCGATATTGGTGGGCAGGGGGGTGGGTGCATAAGTGCCTAACGAAGCATGCGGTCTGATCAGTATAGGAAAAGGGGTGGAGTAAAATGTTGGCACACTTCCATTTATCCATCTAAAATTATACCTGTAATCGCTCCAACTTACCGTTTGAGCAAGCAAAGGTAAAACAAATACAATTGTTACAATTATTGCAAATTGCTTTTTCATAAAAAAGATGTTTTCGTAAGAAAAAATAAACTTCAAGGTGTTACTTCTTATGCTTCATTTTGGCAATGAATTTTTTAAGCGACTTTATTTTATCCGTATTCTCTATTTGAATATCCTCTTCGTACATATTTATAATATACATTGTATTTCTGCAAAAAACATCATTATACTTTTGTCTAAACTCTTTCTGAACAAACACCCCCCTGTATATGCTTTTTGATAGTATAAATAATTCCTCTTTTCCTTTTTTAAGTTCCTTTTTATGCGTTCGGAAACTCCTTACCTCTGCGCCTCCGGGCGAACATCCACCTACTATTCCATCAATAGATGTTGTTAAAATATAGTCGCCTCTTTTGAGGTCAAAATTTGAAAACAGTACTTCTTTGCATTGTAATACTTCTTGGGTTTTGAAATAATAGCAATTATTAGTATCAACTACGTCTCTACTATCTACTAAATACCCCGTAATAATTGCATCTGTATATAGAAACAAAGAAAGCTCTCGGCTTGTTAATGAGCCAAATACGGGTTTTAAGGAATGTAACCCGTCTCTATTTACCACATAATAATTAAGTAGGGTTGTGTCAATCTTGTTGGTTATATAATTGAAGAAATGAATAATGCTGCTATTTGAATACAATCTCCTCCTTAACTTAGAAAACAACTCCGCCACCGCCAAACTATCTTGCGTAGTAATTACCGGAAATGTATCGTTCGGAAAATAATTATAATACTCGCAGTCAAAATACGCCGGAGCAACCGGTTTTTCCTTAGAACACCATGCTACCATGAGTAAACATACCATCATGCTTATGCCAATAATGAACTTCATAACTATGCTGTTTTTTGGGGTAACTTATTTTTATATGCAAAGATACCCCCCCCTATGAGATTGCCAAATATCTCACAATTTTCTCTGTCATTTTTGTGTCATTTTATTTGCGGTGTTTGCTCGGATACTGCCTACCGTTAAAGTTCTCATGGCGTATTTGCAGGACTTCACGCAAAGAAAAACGGCAGAGAATGCACAGGCTTTGCCACTTTTGCGTTCTTTGCAGTTAAAAAAACAAGCCATAATACACAGCCTCCGGTTTCGGTTTTTGGGTGCTGTTCCGTTTTCCTTGCTCCCTATTTCTCCCCTTACACAGATGCAATACATTTACGCTTTTAAAGGAATGGGCTAAAGCCACATTCCTATTCAAAACAATGGAATTTTGTTGAAAAATGGCTAAAGCCATTGTTGGGAAAACTCCCCCTCTTTGCAACAAATCGGCACGGGTAAGTTGTTTATTAGGGCGCTTTTTATTGCCGATTTGTTGGAGAGCGGGTGCGGGGCGAGTAATTTGTATAGGTAAGCAAGCATTACTCAGTTCTGCGTTTACCAACCCAAAAGGAATAAACCCCCTGCAAAGGCTGTGCAGATTACTACTGTCTGCCGTCTGCCACAGCCTTTGTTATCCTTGCAATCACTCCCTTAAATAGAACAAACAAGGAAAAGAACCATGTTTTGTTGTGTTGCTGCATATTTCATACAAACTATCCAACAGTTTTGCTAACACGCACAAGAATTTATTTTTGTTTTCGGCAGGTAGGATTGCATATTGGAAAAAAAGCGCTGTTTTAGCAAACTGTTTTGTAACTTTGCAACTAACTGTAACCAAACTATACCTGCCTTATGCAACTTACTTTCTACGGACATGCTTGTTTTAGTGTAGAAATGGGTGGTAAACACCTATTGTTTGACCCCTTCATAAGTGGCAACGAACTTGCCAAACATATAAACCTTAATGCCATACCGGCAGACTATATCCTTATTTCGCACGGACATGGCGACCATGTAGCCGATGCGCCGGCAATTGCCAAACGTACACAAGCTACCATAGTATCTAACTTTGAAATAGTGAGCTGGTTTGAACACAAACACCACCACCCCAAAGGGCACCCCATGAACCACGGCGGCGAGTGGCAGTTTGATTTTGGAAAGGTGAAATATGTAAACGCCGTTCACTCCAGCGTACTGCCCGATGGCTCGTATGGCGGCAATCCGGGCGGTTTTATAGTTAGCGGCGCAGAAGGCGCTTTTTATTTTGCCGGCGATACCGCCCTTACCTGGGATATGAAACTGATACCCATGTTTGCTAACCTTAATTTTGCGGTGCTGCCCATAGGCAATAACTTTACCATGGGCATAAACGATGCCATTATTGCCGCCGAGTTTATTGAGTGCGAAACCATTATTGGCGTTCACTACGATACCTTTGGTTACATTAAAATAGACCACCAACAAGCCACCCTAAAATTTGCCGAACGCGGACTAAAACTACTACTGCCCGATATAGGCGAAACCATAGAGGTATAACTTGCCCTATGGCATGAAGCCACCGGCAAACTTAGCTGCTACTTTTACCCAATTTTGCACTATTTTTGCACATAATTACCCAAACCCCGCATAAACCCTAAACCAAACAATGCACTATGAGCAAAATTATAGCAATAGCCAACCAAAAAGGAGGAGTAGGTAAAACCACTACTGCCGTAAGTTTGGCTGCAAGTTTGGCTGTGTTGGAGTATAAAGTGCTGCTGATAGATGCCGACCCGCAAGCTAACGCTACATCGGGGCTGGGTATAGACCATAACAAGGTGAAGCTAAACATTTACCACGGCTTGGTAGGTAAGGGCGATATTGCAGAGGGTATCATAAAGGTAGATGTGCCAAACCTTTACCTCCTGCCCTCCCACCGCGATTTGGTGGGTGCCGAAATTGAACTGGTAAACCAGTTTGAACGAGAAATTCTCATGAAAGAAGCCATTGAACCTTTTAAAAATACCTACGATGTTATTGTAATTGACTGCTCGCCCTCCTTGGGATTGGTTACCGTAAACGCCCTTACCGCCGCCGACTCGGTTATTATTCCGGTGCAGTGCGAGTATTTTGCCTTAGAGGGTTTGGGTAAATTGCTCAATACCATTAAAATTATTCGCAAACGCCTCAATACCAACTTAACCTTAGACGGCATTTTATTAACCATGTACGACTCGCGCCTGCGCATGTCTAACCAAATTATTGCCGAAGCCCAAAAACACTTTCCCGGATTGGTTTTTGACACCATTATACACCGCAGCGCCCGCCTTAGCGAAGCGCCCAGCGTAGGGCAATCGGTAATTATGTATGATATGGATAGCAGAGGAGCGGTAAATTACCTTAACTTTGCCAAAGAACTCATAGAAAAGAAACGCATTAAACCCAAAACAGAGTAAATGGTTAATGGTAGTGGGTATTCAGTAGCTCGTAGTCAGTAAATGGTATTCACAACTCATAACAGTACAGACGCACGGCCATGCGTTTCTACAATTTTCATTTTTCACTAACAACTAAACCCACCACCTTGGCAAAATCAAAAAACCGTAAAGAAGAAATGGGTGCCGGTATTCAGGCGCTGCTGGGCAGCATTTCTGATGAGTTAGACGACAAGCAACTGCTCAACTCTGTTGCCGATATTCCGGTTGAACAGATTGAGGAAAACCCTTTTCAACCCCGATTAGAGTTTGATGAGGAAAAACTGGCAGAATTAGCGGCATCTATAGCCGTACATGGCGTAGTGCAGCCCATTACCGTGCGCTACATGGGTAAAGACCGGTTTCAGCTCATATCGGGCGAGCGCCGCCTGCGTGCCTCCAAACTGGCAGGGCTTGAGCAAATTCCCGCCTACATTCGCACTGCCAACGACCAAACCCTGCTGGAAATGGCGCTCATTGAAAACATTCAACGCGAAGACCTTAACCCCCTCGAAATTGCCATTACCTACCAGCGCCTTATTGACGAGTGCAGCCTTATTCATGACGACCTTGCTAAAAGAGTAGGTAAAGACCGAAGCTCTGTAACCAACTACCTCCGCCTACTAAAACTGCCGCCCGAAATTCAGCAAGGACTTAAAACCAAACAAATAAGTATGGGGCACGCCAGAGCGCTTATTAACGCCGGCACCATTGACCGCCAACTTGCTATTTACCATGCCATTGTTGAAAAAGGGCTATCGGTAAGGCAGGTAGAAATGATGGTGAGCGGGCAGCCTACCAACAAACAGCCCGGTAAAGAAACCAAAATTGCCCCACATTTACCCCTCCATATCCGCAAAATTCAGGAAGAGTTAGAGTCGCACTTTGGCGCTAAAATTAACTTTAAGCGCAACAGCAAGGGTAAAGGACAAATTGTAATTCCGTTTAGTTCCGATAAAGACCTTAACCGCATTTTGGAACTGATAGGCAACAGAGACTAACGCTTAGGCGTTATCACTTTTTATCATCGGGTTTTTTTCTTTGTTTTTGCCCTAAATGGTTTATTCTTCTTTCTGTCGTTTGGTTTTATGGCTTGCAGCGCTAATTGCCTTGTGGAGTAGCGGCTTGGGTTATGCCCTATATGCCCAAGATACCACTCAGGTAATACAACCCCTGCCCTTGTCCGCCACACCCGATACGGTGGTAACGGCTGCTGATACGGTTAAACAAACATTTAGCCCCAACAAAGCGCTTTTGCTATCTTTTGTGCCCGGCGGCGGGCAATGGTATAACCAACAACGCTGGAAAACGCCCCTGTTTGCCGGTTCAGTTGCAGCGCTGGGAGCTGCCACGCTGGTTTCCCGATTGCAATACAACAAGTATTACAACCAATACAATAAAGTGCTAACCAACTACGCATCGGGCATAGATGACAACACCAATTTGCAAGCCATTCAGCAAAAAAAACAACAATCGCTCCGGCAGTTTAACCTTGCCCTTAATGCCATGTTTGTAATGTATGGCGTTAATTTGGTAGATGCCTACATGAACGCCCATATTAAAAACGACCGACTTGTGCCTTCGCCCATTAGAGCTGCTTACCGTGCTATGGTAGCGCCCGGCTGGGGGCAGGCAACCAACAAAAAGTACTGGAAAATACCCATTGTGTATGCCGGTTTTGCCGCTGCCGGCGCAGGCTTTTACCTAAACCGAAAAGAGTACCTCCGCTATAAAAATGAGTACTTAGTGCGCACCCGCCCCGGTTTTTATGCCCCCAATAACCCCGACCCCTCGCTGGCTTTTTTAACCGATAACAACATCCTTATCGGACGAAAAAATGTGTATAGACGTTATGTTGAAATTTCTATCATTGGCGGCACGCTTTGGTATGCTGTTACCGTATTAGATGCACTTATTGATGCCCACCTGTCGGATTTTGATGTGAGCGATGACCTCAGCTTTAGGGTTTCGCCATTTTTCACCCCTGCCGCTGCGCCTTTGGGTGTTTCGGGCAGCTCGGCGCTGGGCTTGTCTTTCAACCTCACATTTGCGCATAAAACTAATGCACTGCGCAAGTAAATATGGAGTCATTACACCTTTTAAACACAGGTTAAAGTTGCTCACATACCCCATGCACATTGGTTGCCCTACCTGCCCAAAATGAAATGATGACTACCGCACCACTGCCAACCTTTGTTTTATGGTATAAAGGTTAGTGGTAAGTTCAAGCGTGTAAGCGCCGGCAGGGTACGCCGCCATATCCAGTATAAGCGGTTGTGTTTGGGGCATTACACTGCGGCATAGCAGTTGCTGCCCTACATTATTATAAAGGTACAAAGTAGCCTGATTAGGCAGGCTTAGGTTAGGCGGCAGTTGTATAGTTAGCCGGTCATTAGCCGGATTAGGATACACTACCATGTTTTGTTCCGTAGCAATATGGGGTTGTGTGCCGGTAACAAATACCCCTGTTGATTGCGAGGCAGTACAACCATTGGCATCGGTAATGGTAACAATATATTCGCCCGATGCCAAATTACCCGCAGTAAAAGCATTTAAAGCCGCATCATGGCTCCACGAAACCACATAAGGCAGTATGCCGCCGGTTACCGCTATGGTAAGGCTGCCATCATTATTGCCCGGTGTAGGCGGGGTAATATTGGCAGGGGTAATAACAATAGGTTCGGGTTGGGTTAGGGTTATGTTGTAATTTGCCGAGCAGCCCACGCCGTCTGTCAGTTGCAGAGAATAATTACCGGCAGGCAGGTTACTGAAAAAAACAGTATAAACAGGCGAAAAATTGGGGGCAGAAAGGTTGCCGTTCCACACATAGCGGTAGGGTGGCGTGCCATTTACGGTAGCGGTAATAAAACCGTTGTTGCCACCAAAACAAGATACATTACCAAAATTGCTGTTACTCACAAAGCTAAAACAAGATTGGAGCGGATTGGTATAAACACCATTATAATTGGTACCCATGTAAGCGCTCCACGCCAATTGTGGCGGCGTAGGGCTGGGTAGGCTGTAGCGTTTAAGGATAAACCCGTCGTTTACATTTATGATGTTGGGGTTGGTATTATGGAGGTAAACCAAATCAAGGTTGCCATCATTATCGGCATCGCCCACCCAAGGCGTAGCGGCAAGCGAAGTGCCGGGTATAGCGCCGGTAAGGTTGGTTTTAGTATTGTTGGCAAAGTCGTATAAAAACAGTTGGTGGGCATACGGACCGGGCGGTATAAAAGGTTGGTTGCTCAGTGCCAGCGCCTCGTCAAACCCGTCGTTATTGTAATCAAAGGCAATGGGCGAAATAAGCGACCAGCCGGGCAGGGTATCTTGCAGTAAAACATTACCGTTGCTGCCGTCAATCATTAGGGCAACAAAGTTAAAAAAAGTAGGAGCCAAGCCGGTGGCATAAATAAAAAATGCATCGGGCACATGGTCGGGGGTAAACCTGCCTATGGCGGGCGTGCAAATGGTTTCGGTACCGGGCAGGTTTTTTTGCCACAGCAAGGTACTGTTTACCACATCGTATGCCGTTAGTTTATTGCCATAACACGGGGCAATAATATCCATATTGCCATCGCCGGTAAGGTCGGCTAAGGCAGGGGGGGCTATATAGCCTTTAGGTCCGCCGTCTATCAGTTTTACCGATGCGCTGATGTCGTTGTTCAAAATATCAACAACAGTAGTGCGCCAAAGCGAGCCGTGTGTGGTTTCGCCGCCGGTGCCGTAAATAACGTCTAAAATGCCGTCGTTCCAAAAATCATACACCAAAGGCGACATATATATTTCCTTGCCATCGGGGGCTTCGCCTATGCCCAAAATAGAGCCGTTTGCGCTGCTCAAAATGAGGAGGTTGCCCGGCGGTCGGTTTATGGTATCAATAGGCGTAGCTGCCGGATTGCCACCGTTTGAAACCAATATATCTTGCAAACCATCGCCATCAACATCGGGTATAAACTGGGGCGAGTAAAAGTTGTACCAGCCAAAATCTTCGGGGGCTATGGTATCGCCCTGCGGAAAAAACTCCCAAATAATTTGACCCGATGTGCCATTAATAGCCACAAACTCGGCGCTGCCGCCGCCTATAAATACATCGGGGGTGGCATCGGCGGTAATATCCATAAAAATGGCGCTCCCGTAAATGCGGTTTCGGGCTCCCACCTGCCACAGCAGGTTTCCGGTAGCCCCGTCAAAAGCATTAAAACTTTTAGTGCGGTAAAAACCTTCTTCGCCGCCGCCGGTAACAAAATCCAAAACGCCATCGCCGTTTAAATCAACGGCTCGGGGCGATGAAAAACAAGTTCCGGTATCTACCGAAGAACTCCAAACAAGTGTTTGCGCCATAGCATCGGGCATAAAAAGAGCTGCACAAACAAGCCAAAAAGCAATAAAAAATCGGTTCGTATCCATGTAAACAACAAGTTATTAGGTAGAAAATGGCAAAATCACGTCAAATTTACCGGTATTGTTCGGGTTTACCTAATACTACACCCTGCAAAAGCAAATTTTAGTTAAAAAGGACGTCATTCAGTTTTTTTTGTGTTAAAAAAGCTCTAAAAATTTCAGTTTTTTTTGCTTAATTTTGCATTGTTTTAGAACCACCATTTTTAACCAGTTTAACCATTTTTTTATGAACAATTTCTTTTTTTTGAAGCGTTACTTTGTCAGTATTGTTATATTGACACTTGTTGTTTTCTCTTTTTCCAATTGCGATGAAGACGATAAAGTGCTGCCATCTTTGGGTAGTTTAGATGTAGCCCCTGCCGAAATGGTAGTGAATACGGCTACTGGTTTTACCGTTCATATTCATGTGCCTGCCGGCACCCAAGTGGTAGAAAATACCCTGCTGCTCATGAAAACCGATGCCAACGGCAATACTACCGAAGCCGGACAACTGTTAGACAATGGCTCACTTGCCAATGGCGACGAAATTAAGGGCGATAATGTGTTTACCGGTAAATTTTCGTTTTCCGAAACAGCCCAAGGTGAGCTGAAACTAAAAGCTACCGGCAAAATTTTAAATGCCAAAGGCGAAGAAGAAAGCGCCGAATCGGCTGAGTTTAAGGTAAAAGTATATGCCGATATTAAGGGCAGCGATATGAAAGCCGTTTTTGACGTGCAAAACAATATGGTTAACCAACTTAACAACCTGCTGGGCGGCAGCCAAAACAACGCCGCTAATGCCGTAAACCAACTATTAGAATGGGTAAAAGCCCAGCCCGAAGTGGCATCGGCTACGTTAGACAACAGCACTGCCATTGAAATTGTGTTTAAATCGGGCTTGCGTGGCGGCGCAGTTATTTCGCTCGAAGATGACAATGGCAAAGTGGATACCCGCGGCGGTTTTGCCCTGCCTGCTCCTGCTGCCCAACAAACTGCCGATGACCGCGGCAACAAAGCCCGCATACCCCTGTCTAAACAAACCCGAGGCAACAATTACACCGAAGGTGGAAACGGTTGGAGGGCATCGGGTAAAACATCAGAAAATTTTGACCCCAATATCATAGGCAACCGAAATGTGTTTATTTATGCTCCCTACGAAGCATCGTGGAAAAACAACGAACGCCCACACATCATAAACATATTAGACAGCCTTGATTGTGGCGGTTTTCAGGTTACTTACTACACCAACCAAGATGCCGATGTTGCCCGCTTTGCCGAAATGATGAGTTATGGTATGGTGGTGCTTTCTACACACGGCTCAGGCGGAGGTAAAGCCGTGCTGACCGGCGAAATTGCCGATACCAACGATACTCGCTATGCCGGCTACAAAGCCCTTATGCAGGGCGACAACCCCAAAATGGGCATAAGTATGAACATTACCATAAGCAAACAAGGCGATGCCATTAAAAAAGCTAACGTATATAAACTGTATGCTTCTTACATTTCGGGCTTGGCAGGCGAGTTTCCGCAAAGCGTTATTTTGGCTAATTTCTGCGGCAGCGACCAAACTCCGCCCCTGCGCGAAGCCTTTATAGGCAAAGGCGCTAAAACTTATTTTGGTTATACCAACACCGTAAACGGCGGTTTTTGTGTAGCAGTTTCACGCGATGTGTTTACCACCCTTGCCAAAAATAACAAAACTACCGGCGAAGTGGGTAAAATTAACGCCTCCGACCCGCAAACGCCCTTTGCTACCCTTAAAATGCAAGGCTCAGGCACTATGCGCTTTGCTACCGAATTGGTAAACGGCAATTTTGAAAAAGGACTATTGGGCTGGACTAAATCGGGCGATGGCAGAGCCATTAGCCAGTTGGGTTCGTTAGATGCCTCAGAAGGCAGCTATATGGGCATTATTTCTACCGGTTTGGGTTATACTACTGAAACGGGCAGAATATCACAATCGTTTACCGTGCCCAATAACGCTACCGAACTCAGTTTCCGCTGGAACTTTATGTCGGAAGAATTTTTGGAGTACATCAACTCTTCCTATCAGGATTGGTTTGAGGTAATTATTGTAACCAAAGAATTTGGCGAACACGTAGTAACAAGCAAATCTATTGACGGCGTAGCTGCCGAATACGGAGCCGCTTATCCCGATATTCCGGGCAACCTCATAGGCGTTTCGCCCGATGTAGTGTTTGACCAAGGCGATGTGTATATGACCGGTTGGGAAACTACCACCTTTGACATTAGCAGCTATAAAGGTAAATGCGTAACCTTAGTTTTGCGCTGTAGCGACGTAGGCGACAGTATTTATGATACCGCCGTTTTGCTCGATGATATTCAGGTGAAATAAACGCCGCACCTTAATAAAACCCCCGAAAGCAACCAAAAACCGCTTTCGGGGGTTTTTACTGTTATACCTTTTTTTACCAATTACCAAACCATAAACCCCAAACCGACTTATGCACTTCAAATTATTTGCTGTTATAGGAGCTTTGTTTTTTTACAGCTTTTGCCCCGCCAATACCAATCACACCGTAGAAAAAAATCTGCCCCAACCCGAACCTGCCATGCAACCAACTACCCAACCGCAGGGGCAGGTAGTGCGTGCCATAAAATACCAAAATGGTATGCCCCAAACGCTAAACCTGCAACAACAATTTGCCGATACCATAGCCGGTATTGCCCTGCAACTGATTACCCATGCCGAGCCGCTGCGTATGCACCTTGATGAGGAGGCTATGACTGCCCTGCGCCAAAACCTTACCGGCATTGAGCTGTTTTTTGCGCCGCCAATAGGTACGCAACCCGATGAATCGGGCGTTAGCAAATTGCTTTTTTTACAAGCCGGTCAATTTGCCAATACCACCCAAACGCCCGATGCCCGCTTGTTTATAGCCCTTGCCGATGGGCAGTACATTCAATCGCCTTATGTGGCAGAAGATAAAGCGCATTTGTTTACCGCCATTGAAAACCTGCTCACCCAAGCCGCCCGATAAATAATTTTTACCCCGCCTTGTTGTAGCCTACCCGCCCGAAAAAGGGGGCAGCAAGGCAATGATGGCATGTTGGGGCAAGGCATCATCGGGCAGCGCCAATTGTTGGTTTACCGCTATTTGGTAGGATATTTGCCTAAGTTGGGGGTAAATATCCTCTAAGGTTTGTTTGAGCCGGGCAACATTAGTGGCATCGGTATCATCGGGCAGGGTAAGACAGTCGGTTTGCAGGGCATCGGCAGTTTGCCCAAAGGCAAGTATGGTATAGGTGGGCATGGTTACAGGAATTGTTGGGCGGTGGTAAAATCGGGGGGAGTGTTTAGGTTCATAAAAAACGGAGGCGCAAATACCGGATTTTGTGCTATGGGCAGTTGGCAACAGGTAAAACCGGCTATGAGTGTTTGAAGTTTAAGCACACCCTGCTCCATTTGATTTTGCCAACGGGGTAAAATGCCCACTGCGTATAGGGCAAACAAGGGTTCTGCTCCTTTACTGCCGGTGGCAAGCACTATTTCATGGGCAGGAGTGGCGTGGGCGGCAAGCAGTTGTATGCCCTGTGGGGTAATAAAAGGCATATCGCAACTTACTACTAAGCGCCACTGTGCGCTGCCATGCTGTAGGGCGGTGTAAATACCCGCCGCAGCGCCGGCAGGGGTATGGGTGGCATCGGGTATTACGGGGTAGCCAAATTGCTCATACTGCCTATTGGCGCTTATGATGGTTATACTTTCAAAACAAGTTTGCAGGGTTTGCAGCGCATAACTTACCATGGGTTTACCCCCCAAAAGCATCAATCCTTTATCATTGCCCATACGGCTGCTTTTGCCGCCGGCAAGTACATAGGCGCTAATGTGTGCAGCAGAAAACATAAATAGTTGCGGTGTTGCGGAGGGTGTTAAACATCGGGGTTTTTAATTTTCCAAACCTGCACCGGTTCGCCTTTTACATAATCGGCTTTGTTTTCTTCCAGTTCAATAAGGCAATCGGCATAGGCAAAACTATCCATAAGGTAAGATAGTTGATTAGGAAGCGGTAATACCTCGTTATTGGGCAGCAATTTACCTTTGAGCAGCACGGTTAGTCCTGTTTTTTTGGGGTAATTTTCTGCCAGCCTATACAGGTTGGCTTGGGTGGGCGGGAGTGGCTGCCCCATCATGTGTTGAATGGCGGGCAATACGTACCTATGAAAACAAGTGTAAACCGATGCCGGATTGCCGGGCAGCCCTATGATGAGTGTTTTACCTAAGGTAGCAGCCAGCATAGGCTTGCCGGGTTTTTGTTTTACTTTGTGAAACAACAGGTTAGCTCCGCAAGCCTTTAACGCCTGCGGCACAAAATCGTAATCGCCTACCGATACGCCGCCGGTTATAAGCAGCAAATCCGATTGTATTGCACAGGTACTAATAAGGCTAATGGTTTGGGCAAGGTCATCGGGCGCTCTTTGGGTGTGCAGGGGTAGGCGCATAGTGGCAAGAGCCGCCTGCAAAGCAAAAGAATTGCACTCATACACGTGCCCGGGCGGCAGGGGTGTGCCGGGCTGTGCAAGTTCGTTTCCGGTAACAAGGAGGGTAATGCGGGGCGGCGGTATAATGAGGGCTTTATCTATGCCCAGCATAGCCAAGTATCCTATAGCGCCTGCATTGAGCAATAGTCCTTTGGGCAATGCCAAAGCATATTGGGCAATTTGCGACCCCTGTGGGCGCACATTAGCTGCGGGTTTTAGTTGGGTATCGGTAATAAGGAGTTGGTTAATGGCAGGTATTAACTGTACTTTTTCCTGCATTACCACCGTATCGGCACCGGCGGGCAGGGGTGCGCCGGTAAAAATGCGCACAGCAGCGCCGGCAGGTAAAATAGGGCGCTGCGCGGTGCCGGCAGGTGCAGTGCCTACTATGGTAAGCGGCGTTTGGGGTGTATGCCAATCGGCAAACCGAAAAGCATACCCATCCATAGCCGACTGGTGAAACGGCGGAACATCGGTAGGAGCTATGATGCTTTCATACAGCACGCTGCCTACTGCATGGTGCAAGGCTACCTGCTCGGCAGGCAGTACATGGGCATTTTCTACAATAATGGCAGCGGCTTCGGAAACAGAAAGCATGTATTGAAAATGAAAAGGAGGAGTATATGGTAATGGTTGGGTGCAGTAAAAGCCTTGTAGCTGCTCTTTTAATACACCTTCAGCAGCGTTTTATCTCTGCCGTACACATCGGGATAAAAGTAAATTTCGTTGCCGTTATCGTCCACCCAAACGGTAAAGTAGAGTATGTATATGGGCAGTGGCAAGGGTAAAAATACGCGGCGGTTTTTACCTTTATTAATAATATCGGCAATGCGGGCAGGGCTATACTCGGGTTTGAGGAGGTATTCTGCCAGTTCTACCGGATTTTCCAATCTTACACAGCCGTGGCTGTATGCGCGCTGCGCATTGGCAAACAGGCTTTTAGAAGGCGTATCGTGCAAATACACATCGTATTGGTTGGGAAACAAAAATTTAACCAAGCCCAATGCGTTGTTGCTGCCCGGTTTTTGCCTAATGGTGTAGTAAAAATTGCGTGCCGAAACACTGCCCCAGTTAACTTTGTAGGGGCTCACTTTTTTATCGCCTGCATAAAGCTCCATGTTATGGGAGTCTAAGTAACCGGGATTTCGTTTTAATTTGGGCAGAATTTCTTTTGTAGCAATGCTGTAAGGTACGCCCCAGGTGGGGTTAAAATCGAGGTATTGCATTTGCTCGCTAAAAATGGGCGTAGGGGTAGAGGGCGCTCCGGTACAAACCCGCTTAGTTAGTTTGGCATAACCATTTTCATACACCCTTAACAAATAAGCCGGAACGTTTACCAGCAGGTATTGGTCGCCTAAATAATTGGGCAGCCAGCGCCACTGCTCTAAGTTAATAAGAATTTGGTTAATGCGGTCGGTTATGGTTTCGTTCATTATGGCAATGGTTTGCCTGCCTGCCACGCCATCGGGCTCTAAGCCATGATGTTTTTGAAACAGTTTAACCACTTGAGCAAGTTGGGCGTCATACACTTTTTCATTGTAAAAGCTATCGGGCGGGGCGGTTGGGTTTTTAGCCTTTAAACTATCGGGCAGGGGGCGCAGGTCGTTGTTTTGGGGGGGCGGCATAAAGTACTCCTCGGCAAGCCTGGCGCGCATTAAAGGAACTCGGTCGTCTTTCATACCCGGTTTTAAAGAGCCGGTTCCATCGGGAATAGGCTCCCATTGCCAGCCTTGCTGTTGTTTTTGCCTATAATCGGCAAGGGCATATTTGAGCAGGTTGTACTGTGGGTGCTGAGGTTTAAGCCGGTCAAAAAAAGTGCTGAGGGTATTTTTTTGTATGGCATCGTGGAGCAGTGCGGGCAGGCTAAAATTATCTCGGCTTACGTCCCACTTAAAACCTACGGTGGCGGGGTTAAGTTGTCCGGCATTGAGGTGGTGGGCGTACCGGAGGGTGGCGTCGGTAAGCAGCAGTTCCCACCGGTAAACATCAGATAAAGGCGAACCGCCCAAGGTATTTTTAAGAGCATTGAGCGAGGAGGCATGGTAGTTTTGGGGGGCTAACCCCTCTGCATTGGCAGCGTTTATGCTATTAACAAGCCAGTTGATATTGGTAAGGTTGGGGCTGCCTTTGGTAAGCCAAATCATGGTAAACCCGTTGCGGCGGTAAAAATCGGTTATCAAATCGGGCATATATACGGTTTCGCCCAATAAGGTTTTGGTTTTGTTAGTAGAGCTTGTAAGGCTGCTCACCAATTTAAACAAGGCAGAGTCGTTTACGGTCTGCACTATGGGTTTAATATCGGGCAGGGCGGGTTCATTTACAAAGGCTGTTTTAGCTGTTTCGGGCTTCCATAAACCGTTTTTGAGGTTGTTAAAAAATACATCGGGCTGTTTTTTTACTAAGGCGCTGTTGAGCATAAAAGGGAGTTGTATTAAATCGGCACCTGCTATATTCTGGCAAAGCTCAACGGCATAACTCAAAGCCGCATCGGTAAGGTAAATATCTAACGGACCGGCTTCGGCAAAATCAAACAGACCTACGGGCATATAAATGGTTTCGGCTTCGGTAAACAAGAGGTCAATGCGCTCTGTGTGCAAAGAAACCGGCAGGTAGGTTTGCTGGGGCAGCAAGGCTCGCAGGCGGCTATACAGGGCAAACGAATCGGCAGGGCTATACCATGCGGGGGTACAATTGCGCTTGGCATAAAAGGCAATAACCAACTCGGTTTGATTAATCGGGTCGGCGCTAAACGGACTATCGGGGCTATCGGCGTTTTCAAAAAGGTCGTATATGGGCTCGCAGGGGTTGGGCGCTTTTCCCTTTTGCGCCCATAGAGTGGCATTGGGCAACAGCAGTAAAATACACCATAAAACGCCTATACAAAATTGGTTGCAGGTTAAAACGGTGGGGTAAAACATGGTTAATCCTTGTTCAAAAGTGGTACGACAATATAAATGCCGACAAAATTAAGCAAATTTTGGGTGTTTATATTACGGTTGAATGATTTGTGCTTATCTTTGCCTAACTAATTGTTTGCTTTTTAGTAAAAAATGAGGGTGTAAGCTCGGTAAAATGGAGGCTTATTGTTATTTTGCGCCCTCTATTCAGTACTTGCTAAACTATTTTTATACGCCTATGAATACATTGGTTTCAAAATTTGCCTTACTGCTAACGGGCTGGCTGCTTGTAGCCGGCACAATGGGCTGCAACCTTACCAAAGACAAAACCACCGCTGCCGCTGCCGAAGAAAACTCTGCCAAGGCTGATAGGAATTTAACCCAAAACAAGGCTGTAGAGGGCGATAATTACGAAGACTTCCGAAACATGAGTTTGGAAGAGCGATGGCGAAGTTTTACCCCCGAAAGGCGAAACTATCTGCGTCAAAATCCCAATTTATACGCCTACTACAAACCTTTTATTGATGCCGAGCCCAACTTTGAGCCCGAAGGTACTATTCAATATAACACCCAACTACTGCCCACCATTAATTCAGACGTACCCGAAACACCCAAATCGCCCGAAGAATGGTGGAACTCTTTTTCGGAAGACCGCAAAGAATACATGCGCCAAAATCCGCAATACTACCCCGAATTTGTGCAGTTTTTTAACAAGTAACCTCCATGTATTTTACCATTAAACTACCTAACGCTGAAAATTAAAAATCTTTTGCTATGAATCAAAAAATACAACCTTGGAGATTTTGGGCGCCGGTGGCAATGCTGCTTGTTTCCACTTTTTTCAATTTGCAGATTGCTTTGGCACAAGGCGCTTCGTGCGCTTCCTACAACTCGTCTTACCCGCCGCCATATCCTGCCTCTTACCCTTGTATGAGTGCAGTTTTAGCCTTAGACCCCTACTGCTGTAACGTTCAGTTTGATGAGTATTGCGTAACCCTGCTGCGTACCAACTGCGACTCAAATAGCAACATTGACTACGATTGCCTCATAGAAACCTGCCGTCCGGCAGGCTGTGTACCTCCCAGTAATACAGAGTGGGCTATTGTGCCTATGTGTTTTGGGCAGATATGCCCATCTTATTCTACCACCTCTCCGCCACCCGGTCCTAATCCGCCCACACAGTTTGTAAACAATATACCGGCGCCGCTGGTAAATGGAATTTTGTTTCAGATATTTAAATTTGACGGCTTCTGCTGTGTTAATACCTTTGATAACGGCTGCCGCGGGCTGTTAGATAGTATTGCCTGCGTTATTTGCAACGATGGTTTACCCAATACCATAGATGCCGCCAACGAGCTGCTGGGTTGTACGCATACGCCCATTCCGGCAGTACTGCCCAGTTTGGTGGTTAAAATTAGGGTGTTTTTAGAAGGCGCTTACCAAACCGGCGGCACCATGAAAACCACCCTGCGCACTGCCGGCATTTTGCCCGCTACCCAACCCTTTAACGTGCCGCCTTATAACTATACCGGCACCGAAGGCGTAGCCAACCCCTCTGCCCTGCCCACCAATGCCGTAGATTGGGTATTGATAGAATTTAGAAACACCCTAAACAGCAACCTTGCCCACGCCCGAAAAGCGGGAATACTACTCAGCAATGGTACGGTGGTAAATGCCAATGGCAGCCAATTTAATGTGAGCGGACTGCTGCCCAATAACAACTACTATATTATTGTGCGCAGCCGAAACCACTTAGATATTATGAGTAATTTTCCGGTGTTTCTGTCCAGTACTACCGTTTATGATTTTAGCTCTTCTATAGGACAGGTGCGCGGCGCGGCTCAAACTAAACTCATGCAAACCATTGACCCCAATTCCAATGTAATTGGCGATGAGTTTAGTATATTTGCCATGCACGCCGGCGATTTAGATGGCAACGGGCAAATTAACGCTACCGATTTTAATACCGTTTACGCAGCTACCAACCCCACCGTTTTGGTTTATGCCCGTGCCGACCTTAACTTTGACACTTACGTTACTTACAACGACTATAACGCCTATATTTCAAACAACCCCGCCAGTAATATAGGTAAAGTGGGCATTACCCAAGTACAAAACTACCCTGCCCTAACGGCTGTAGTAACCAATTGTTTATAAGCATTTTTTATTTTTTGCCTGTATATAGCAAAACAGCAGTAAAGCCGGTGTTGGTTTTACTGCTGTTTTCTTTTTTAGCTTATGTCTTTCTACTAAAAACCATAAGCTGCCCCAAAAATGGAACTAATTGTTTCATTTTGCTGTTATTGTAGCCTAAAACGACCAACTAACCCGCCATGTCGCCCCAAGCAAATGCCCCCGTAGTAGTGGCAAATAACAAAAGAGCCAATTTTGAGTACTTTTTATTAGAAAAGTACGATGCCGGTATAGTGCTTACCGGTACGGAGGTAAAATCGTGCAAAACAGGTAAGGTGAGCATGAGCGATGCCTACTGCTATTTTTCAAAGGGTGAACTATGGCTCAAACACATGCACATAGCCGAATACAAACAGGGTGGCGTATATAACCACCAACCTAAACGCGACCGCAAACTCCTGCTTAAACGCAGAGAACTGCGCAAGTTAGAAGCTAAAATTAAAGAACGCGGTCTTACCTTAGTGCCCACCTTGGTGTTTATTACCGAAAACGGATTGGTAAAGGTAGAAGTGGCGCTGGCTAAGGGTAAAAAAGCCTTCAATAAAAAAGACAGCATTAAGGAAAAAGATATGCGGCGCGATTTAGACCGAAGCATGAGCGGCGCTGAATAAGGTGCAGCCCTGTTTTGATGTAGCCATCGGGATATTCTTACCTGTTTTCAGCAAAAAAAGCACACAGCTCACGCAGATTAAACAGATGTTAGTAGTGGTTAGGGGTTAGTGTTTAATTGGTAGTGGGTACTAACACATTCAAAGCTATTCACCTTTCTTTGTGTACCGGTTTACCTCAAACTTGGGGTTATTACACCCCAACAACACCAAAAACAAACCCTCCCATACAGCCTCCGGTTTCGGTTTTGTGTGCTGCTCCGTAGTGTAGTAGGGTGTAGAAACTTGCGCGCCATAAAACGAAATGGTGTATTATTGTGTGGTGGTTAGCGGTTAGACGAATAATGTAGTGCGATATATCTATACAAGGTTATTGCCAATACCCCAAAACATCGGATTAGGCAACATGCTTATTGAACGTGCATTATTTTTATAGAAGAGCCAGGCTGCGGCGAGTTGTTGATGTAGGGTACAATTATATACAACCCATTGCGCAAAACATTATACTCTATTGTTGTATAATGTTGGTAACCGGTAAAATAAACAGCGGGGGTTTTTGTTACCAAAACGCCGGTTACATCATATACTTCATAATATAAAGAAGCCTTATCGGGCAAAGTACCATGAATTACCCACAGGGTGTTTATCCGGATTAGTTCAAAAGTAGCATTTTGGAGGGTATAATTTGAATTGGCGCGTTTACGCAAACAAGTATATGCTTGCCTATTGTCAAAATTGGCAATGGTATCATACATCAGCAATCCTGTTTGTATGTTTTTGCCAACAAAAATATCCAACCCTTTTTGCAGTTTGGTCAATTCTTCTCTAAATAAAGCCTCTTTGTTAAAATCAACCGTATCAAACAAAAGCAGCAATTCCTGCACTAACTCACAAATGGCATCTGTATTATATGTACTAACCTCAGCAGGAATGTTAAGAGCAAAAGCGCTTTCTATAAGTGTTCTGTTGGTTTCTATGGCATGCTGTAGGGCAACTTGTGCCGGATAAAAACGAGCATCGGCGCTATAAAATATAGTATTTAGCTCATTAGTATTTTGTACAAACCGCCGCATCAGCACATTAAAATTGTAACCCAAGTTGTTCTCCCAAAACAAAATCATTTCGCGGGTGGCAGCAGTACTAAAAGTGGTAGGGGGTATATAATGGCAAATGCTGCCGCCGGAATGTTGTTGCCCCTTTTTACGCCCTACATCTTTACCCGTTGTTTTGCTAAATTGATCGCAAGGGATTTGACTACCCCCTGGCGGCAGTTGGTTTGAATTGGGATATAATTCTTTTAATGAGTTTATATCAAGTTCACTCAAATCTCTTCTTATATAGATGCACTTACAAGCGATCCACTCATTACATCTGTGTTTTGATTTGCCGAGGGGGGATGACAAAGTCCAAGTGCATGACCAAGTTCATGTAAAACAAAACTTTCAAAATCATAAGCATCATAGTCTAAATGAGTTTCATTATATCCCTCAATCATATCAAAATTTTTGTAAGGATTTATCACAATGTCAAATCCGTAAAGAGTTAGGTATGGTTGAAGAAATGAAGAGTTTTCATCACAAACATGGGCATTCTGAGTAAGATAAGGGCGACAAAATCCAAGTATATTTGAAAGCGGGTCAAAAGGAATTTCGCCAGCAAAGTCAAACCCGATTTTGTTTAACCCGTCATAAGCGTCAATAATATTGCCAGATGCACTACCCTGAATATAGATAGAGGGATAGTGGAAATTCCACTTACTGGCTGCCTGCACAATTATATCCGGAAACAAATATGTATCTTGAAAACAACCTGGTCCTAACTCCATATCCGGGCAGGGAGAAGGGGTGGTTGGTAAATAATCATCAAGATTTGACTGAACAGTAAGAGGTATGCTAAAACCGGCGGTATAAAATTTTTGCTCATTTATATTTACCCACCTAAAGTACCAACAGTAGTCTTGCCCTATTATACTATTAGCATAACCAAATAACAGAACCAATATTAAAATTATTTTTTTCATTTTGTTGAATTTAAAAAACGAACGGGATTTACTAACTTTATAATGCACCCAAATATCACAAGTATTTGTTTAGCAGAGCAGTGCAAAAAGACAAACAAATAAAAACATTTTTACTTGTTTGCCATAAATTCTTGACAAAATTGTTTTGAATCTTTAATACTCCAATCATCATAAGTTTGTACGCCAAACATATTTGGACAGTAATCATCAGCGTATTTTGATTTTAAAAATTTATTCAAAAAAAACTGAGCGTAGCCTGCATGTTTAAGTCCATAGAGTCTATATTCACCTATGTTCAAAGGAATTGAATGTGAATCTTGGCTAAATACCTTTGGGTTTTCCCTTATGCAGCCTCCCTGATACCCACTGGTTGTGCCAGTTAGTATGTAGTCGCCTTTTTTAATGGGAAATTTGGCAACTACTACTTCTCTCACCTGTAAAACATATAAAGTCTTATAAAATAAACAACGAGTTGTGTCTGATAAGAGTTTTTTATCCACTACTTTAGCTTCCACAACAGCATCAGCCATAATAAGATTAGCTAAATGATACCAATTTAACTTTTTGTATATAATTTTTTCTTGCCTTTTAGTGTTCGTTAGAAATTTGTTGAATAAAAAAGTATCCATTGTACCTTTTATGTATCCCAAGAAATGGATAGTGAAATGGTCAACACCTTCTACCCCTAAACTCTTAATCTTTTCGGCAGAATACATTCCTTTACTAACCAACAACTCCGCCACCGCCAAACTATCTTGGGTAGTAATTACCGGAAATGTATCGTTCGGAAAATAATTATAATACTCGCAGTCAAAATACGCCGGAGCAACCGGTTTTTCCTTAGAACACCATGCTACCATGAGTAAACATACCATCATGCTTATGCCAATAATGAACTTCATAACTATGCTGTTTTTTGGGGTAACTTATTTTTATATGCAAAGATACCCCCCCCTATGAGATTTCCAAATATCTCACAATTTTCTCTGTCATTTTTCTGTCATTTTATTTGCGATGTCTGCTCGGGTACTGCCTACCGTTAAAGCTCTCATGGCGTATTTGCAGAATTTCACGCAAAGAAAAACAGCAGAGAATGCACAGGCTTTGCCACTTTTGCGTTCTTTGTGGTTAAAAAAAGGAATTTAGTTACGACTAAGGCACATGGTAAGCAGCTGCTTTACATTATTCCATGTATTAACCGAATTATACATAGCCATTTCTATAGCGCCAAACTCAAAAAAGCAGCCGGTATTGGTGGGCAGGGGGGTGGGTGCATAAGTGCCTAACGAAGCATGCGGTCTGACCAATATAGGAAAAGTGGTGGAGTAAAATGTTGCCTCACTTCCATTTATCCATCTAAAATTATACCTGTAATCGCTCCAACTTACCGTTTGAGCAAGCAAAGGTAAAACAAATACAATTGTTACAATTATTGCAAATTGCTTTTTCATAAAAAAGGTTTTTTCGTAAGAAAAATAAACTTCAAGGTGTTACTTCTTATGCTTCATTTTGGCAATAAACTTTTCAATATCCTTTATTTTTTCTACATCTTCTATCTGAAAATCCTCCTCATACATATTGACTCTATAAAGTGCATTTGCACAAAATTCATCTTGGTACATGCCATTTTGAAAAGACTCATTGAGAAATACTCCTCTATATATATTTCTTGACAAAACAATAAATTCTTCCTTTCCCTTTTTCAAATATCTTTTATGCGTACTCCAGCTCACTATGCTGCTACCACCGGGTATACAACCTCCTACAATTCCATCAATAGAGGCAGTCATAATAAAATCGTTTTTCTTCAGTTCAAAGTTTGAATACAAAACTTCGTCGCACTGTATTATTTCGTAAGTTTTAAAATAATAGCACAGATTTGTATCTGTATTGCTTCTACTGTCCACCAATCGTCCTTTTATGATAGCATCTGCAAATATAAATAACAATATGTTATTGGAAGTTAAACTATTAAATATGGGTTTCAAGGAATGCCTTTCTTGCCTCAAAACATATTTATTAAAAATTGCCGTGTCTATTTTATTGTGAATATATGGCAGCAGGTAAAGCAAGTTCCCTTTCAGATTTTCTTGGTCTTTGTCAATGCTTATATATAATTTTTGTGCAAGTGTACGCGCCGCCAAACTATCTTGGGTAGTAATTACCGGAAATGTATCGTTCGGAAAATAATTATAATACTCGCAGTCAAAATACGCCGGAGCAACCGGTTTTTCCTTAGAACACCATGCTACCATGAGTAAACATACCATCATGCTTATGCCAATAATGAACTTCATAACTATGCTGTTTTTTGGGGTAACTTATTTTTATATGCAAAGATACCCCCCCCTATGAGATTTCCAAATATCTCACAATTTTCTCTGTCATTTTTGTGTCATTTTATTTGATACATGTATTTAATTAATAAAATAAATTAAATAATGTGTGCCATTTCAACTTTTCTTTGACGAGAAAATTTGCGGTAGTATTTTCTAAGCACGGCGTAACGCAAAGGGTGCAGCCCTGTTTTGATGTAGCCATCGGGATATTCTTACCTGTTTTCAGCAAAAAAAGCACACAGCTCACGCAGATTAAACAGATGTTAGTAGTGGTTAGGGGTTAGTGTTTAATTGGTAGTGGGTACTAACACATTCAAAGCTATTCACTCTTCACTCCCCCCTAATTACGCCTTTATTTTTCAAAAATCTGTGCAAATCAGCTCCATCCGTGTTATCCGTGTGCTAATTGCTGCCGTTTTTGCGAACCTATCGGGTAGCACGGGCTTTTGCTTATTATTTTACATCAAACTCGGGTTACAACCGCTGAATAGCTAAATTTGTGCTCAAAGTTTAGAATGTTAAAAAATGTGATTACCTTTACCGTTCAATCCTGTTAAAAAGGCGTAATATAGCGCAATAAGGTAAAGTAAAGCACATTTGTTATGTTGTTTCTCTTGTTAAAACAAACAAGTTTTTTGGCATGTTTATTGGCTGCAATAACGCTGCACGTATATGCCAGACCCGAAACGCTTACCCTCCTTTTTGCCGGCGATGTAATGGGCAACAAACCCCAAATAAATGCCGCTTACAACCCCGATACCGATACTTATGACTATAAACCCTGCTTTATGTATGCTAAACCCATCATAGAACAGGCAGATATAGCTATTGCCAACTTAGAACTAACCCTGCCCGGAGCGCCTCCTTACACCGGATTCCCAATGTTTAGAAGCCCCGATGCGGTGGCAGAAGCCCTAAAATATGCAGGTTTTGATGTGTTGGTTACCGCCAATAACCATTCAAACGACTCGGGTTTGCAGGGAGTGGTAAACACCATAGAAACGCTAAAAACACTGGGATTTTCACAAACCGGCACTTTTAAAGACAGCTCCGACCGCGCCCAACGCTGCCCCCTCATCATGGAAAAAAACGGCATCACCTTTGCCCTACTCAACTACACTTTTCATACCAACGGACTGGCTACCCCGGCACCAACTAAGGTGAACCGAATTGACCGCCAACTTATTAAAGCCGATATAGCTGCCGCCCAAAACCAAGGTGCTGAGTTTATTATAGGCTTTTTTCACTGGGGCGAAGAGTATAAAAACTACGAAAATGCTTACCAGCGCGAGTGGGCACAAACTGCTGCCGATATGGGCATGGATTTAATTATAGGAGCTCACCCGCATGTGGTACAACCCATAAAAATGCTCGCCGCCAAACTTGCCAACGGAACACAAAAACAAGTGCCCGTTGTTTACTCACTGGGCAATTTTATTTCAAATGCCATCAGTACCAATACCAGCATGGGGTTAATAGTAGAAACTACCCTGCAACGCAACCCCCTAACTTGCCAAATTGCTGTTTCGCAAATAAATTACCTGCCCTCATGGCGCTATTTAGAAACGAAAACGGTAAACAAACGCCTAAAAAATACCTATTACGCCCTGCCCGCCTCCGCTTTTTATACCGATGCCTACAACGTGCTGCAAATGCCGCCGGCTGCCCTAAACCAACTGCACGATGCCATGCAACTTGCCCGGCGCGTACTGGCAGAGGGCACAGGCACGGAGCGCCACTTAACACTGCAACATATTTTTGGCGAGGAAACCGAAGCCATGGTTTGCAAAGCAATAGAAAAGCGGCAAACCAACACCATTGCCCTGCAAAAAACGACAAAGCCGGCTGCTACCGCCACTACCCTTCAGCAAAAAACAACCGGCAATGCCATTGCTCCACCTGCACAAACAACACTGCAAGCTACCGATGCAACCACATCGGGTATCACATACAAAATACAATTTTTAGCCACCCGAAGCGATAAAACTATTGCACACCCGTTTACCGATGTAACCATTGAGCAAAACAGCCAAGGCTGGTACCGATACCTTAGCGGGCGCTTTACCTCCATGCCCGATGCGCAAAAACACCTGCAAAAGGTTAAGCTGAAAGGTTACGACCAAGCCTTTATTGCTATTTATGAAAACGGTAAACGAAAAAACTAACCAAACACCGGCAAAGGGATTTAACCTCATTTTTCATAAACCGGAAAAGCGTAGAAATAACAGTTGGAGTAGTTCAGTTTTGTGCAATGGGTAAATTGCAGCAATGAGCGGCAAGGCAGAAGAGGTAAAATAACGGGTATGTATGCTGCAAACACCCAAGTATTTGCAAATTGCAGTACCTTTATGCTTAGTTTTAACCAATTAACTATCACCCCCCCTTTGTTATGGCAAACCAGAGCATACCACAAGTTGATTTGTCGCAGTTTGTAGAGGGCAATGCCGCCCAAAGAGCCGCCTTTGTAGAAAAATTAGGAAAGGCTTATGAAGAGGTAGGTTTTGTATCAGTAATTAACCACGGCATAACCGATGCCGAAATAGACCGGTTATACGAACAAGTGCAAGCCTTTTTTGCACTGCCTCCCGATGCTAAAAAACGCTACGAAATACCCGGATTAGCCGGACAACGCGGTTATACCGGTTTTGGAAAAGAACATGCCAAAGGCAGCGACGCTCCCGATTTAAAAGAATTTTACCAATGGGGGCAAACCGTAGAAGATAACGACCCCATTAAAAATGAATACCCGCCCAATGTGGAAGTGGCAGAAATTCCACAGTTTAACCATACCATACAACAGGCTTACCGCTCCTTTGAGCGCGCCGGACGTTATCTGCTCCAAGCCATAGCCATTTACCTGCAACTGCCCGAAAACTACTTTGACGATAAAATTCATAATGGCAACAGCATTTTGCGCGCTATTTTTTACCCGCCCATTGTGCATGAGCCCAAAAATGCCATTAGAGCCGAGCAGCACGAAGACATCAACCTCATTACCCTACTGGTAGGCGCTTCTGCCGAGGGGCTGGAACTGCTCAACAAACAACAAGAATGGCGCTCCGTAAATGCCGGACCGGGCGAAATTGTGGTGAACGTGGGCGATATGCTTCAGCGCCTAACCAATAACCGCCTTTGCTCTACCACCCACCGCGTGGTAAACCCACCCCGCGAAAAATGGCATACCCCTCGTTTTTCTATCCCCTTCTTTTTACACCCCCGCTCCGAAATGGACCTCACCTGCCTGCCCTCCTGCATTACACCCGATAACCCGCTGCACTATGAGCCTATTACTGCCGGTGAGTACTTAGATGAACGCCTGCGAGAAATAGGCCTTAAAAAGTAACCTTATTCCTATATTTGGCATAGCGGTTTTGCCCTGCTTAAACGGTTTTGGTTGTCATTCCATCAGCTCCGTTGTTGTATAGCGCTGCCCTAAACAGGCAGTAAAACATCAAGACTATTATGGGCGGCATAATTTACTTGTTTGCCTACTTCGTAAAACGCAACATTCATGGTATCGGGCGTGCGCAGCAATTCAAGCACATCAGCCGGTTTAGCCACATCGCTCAGCCAAAGGCGGTACTGCTGTGGCATGAGTACCAATGGCATACGGTTATGTATGTGGGCTATGGAAGGCTGTGCCGGCACGGTAATAATGGTAAAACTGCTTATGGTTTCATGCACATTAGCCTCATTTTGCCATACTGCCCACAAGCCGGCAAAAGCCATCAACCCATCGGGGCAGGTAGTAATACAGTAGGGCGTTTTGGTTTTACCATGGGTAAGCCATTCAAAATATCCATTGGCAGGCACTAAACATCGGGCATGATGCAGCGCATGTTTAAATGCCGGCTTTTCAGCAAGCGTTTCGGCACGGGCATTAATCATTTTTGCCCCTATACGTTTATCTTTTGCCCATTTGGGAATAAGCCCCCACCGGTAAAACTGCAACACGTGTGGCTCCGTGTTGGTAATAACCGGCATTAACATGGTAGGGCAAACATTATATACCGGTGTATATGGCTGGGCTATGGTGGTAAGCTCAAATACGGATTTGAGTTCTTCTTCTTTGGCTGTAAGGGTGTAACGTCCGCACATAACAAGAAAATGAGGGGTTTGAGGTATTTTTTTTTCACTATTGCTTTTAAAATGACCAAACTACGCTATTTTTGTTAAATTTGTATCCTTGTACCTCAAAAAGTGGTAAATAAATAGCCCACAATTACCCTGCAACCGTTTTAGCATAAAGGCAAAAGTAAAAAAATTGTTCGTCTGCTTGCCATAGTTGAGTATAAATTGAACCATACACTTAGTTACATTCCTACATTTTTCACCAAAACCGACAGCAACTAAATGGGAACCGAAAAAGTAGCCCTCATAAAAAAGAAAGAGCTTCAAGCATTTATGGTGCATATACTGCGCGATGTAAAAGCGCTTGAATACATGCTGGAAAAAGGCATGTTTGAGTCAGAAAATATCCGCATAGGCGCTGAGCAAGAGTTGTGTTTAATAGATAAAAACTGGAAACCGGCTATGCTCAACATGCAGGTGCTTGAACGTGCCAATAATGAACTTTTTACCACCGAACTGGCACAGTTCAACTTAGAAATGAACGTAAACCCGATGCTCTTTACCGACCGATGCCTGTATAACTTAGAAATGCAAATTAGCGAGTTATTAAGCATTTTACAAAAAACCGCTGCCGAGTTAAATGCCCAAGTTATATTAACCGGCATACTGCCCACCGTGCGCAAACATGATTTAAACGATATGTACCTTACCCCTAAGGTGCGCTATAAAGCGCTAATGGATGCCATAAAAGAAATGCGGGGCAATAATGTAGAGCTTAAAATACAAGGTGTTGATGAGTTGATAACCAAACATGGCAGTATGCTGATAGAGGGCTGCAACACCGGTTTTCAGGTACACCTACAAATAAAACCCGATGAGTTTGTGCAAAAATACAATATAGCCCAAGCCATAACCGCTCCCGTTTTAGCAGTAGCTACCAACTCGCCATTATTGTTTGGGCACAGACTTTGGCACGAAACCCGTATAGCCCTGTTTCAGCAATCTATAGATGTTAGAACCGCAGGCGATAACCTCCGCAACCGCAGCGCAAGGGTTATGTTTGGCAATGACTGGGTGCGCGGCTCTATATTAGATATTTACCGCGAAGATATTATGCGCTTTAAGGTACTGCTCACCAGCGATGAACCCGTAAAAGACCCCTTTGAACAATTAGAAAAAGGAGAAATACCCAACCTTAAAGCCCTGCAAGTGCATAACTCTACCGTTTACCGCTGGAACAGACCCTGTTATGGCATTACCAATGGCAAACCCCATTTGCGCATAGAAAACCGCATTTTTCCCTCCGGACCAACGGTAAAAGATGAAGTAGCCAACTCCGCTCTTTGGCTGGGGCTTATGAATGCCCTGCATGAGCAATATCCCGATATAACTGCGGCAATGGACTTTGAAGATGCCAAAAGCAACTTTATAATGGCAGCCCGAAATGGGATAAACACCACCCTAAATTGGGTAAAAGGCAAAAAAATTCAAGCTACCGAACTCATAAAAAAAGAACTCCTGCCCATAGCCATAACCGGTTTGCGAAATGCCGGCATAGATGATGATGATATTGGCTTTTACATGGGCATTATTGAAGAACGCATCAGCATCGGGCAAACCGGCTCGCAGTGGATACTACAATCTTACAACCACCTGCTCAAAGAAACCTCGCGCGAAGAAGCCCGCTCTGCCATTACCGCCTCCATAGTAGCCAACCAAAAAGAAGGGCTGCCTGTGCATGAATGGAAGTTAGCAAGCCTTGACGAAATTACCGGCTGGAATCCTGCCAACCTGCTCGTAGAAGATTTTATGCAAACCGACTTGTTTACCGTTTACGAAGACGATGCCGTAGAATTAGTTGCCGAAATTATGGACTGGGAGCGCCTAAAATACGTGCCGGTAGAAAGCGCCACCGGCAAACTTATAGGATTGGTTACCGCCCGATTTGTACTCCGCCACCTGCTACAAAATTACTACGTAAATGATGCCGAAGCCAAAAAAGGGTTTATCGTGAAAGATATTATGATTTCCCAACCCATTACCATAGACCCCGATGCCAGCCTGAAACAAGCCATAGAAGTAATGCAAACTAACCGCATTGGTTGCCTACCCGTAGTGCGCGAGGGGGAGCTGTTGGGCGTAATTACTGAACAAGACTACCTAAAAGTAGCAGGCAGAATTATTTACAACATCAGAGATAACACCTAACGCTAAAACTCACCGGGCTTACCTGTATTTTAGTCAAATGTGATGAGTGCCTTCTGTGCTGCTCATCAAGTTTTACCCCAAAAAAACATCGCTCAATAAATACAAACCCAAAATTTCCAACTAAACCCTTATCTTTGCATAGCTAAAAAATAACACAATGGGCGAAGAAAAATCAAATATAGGCGCTACAGCTACCATCATAGTAGCCATAGTGGGGCTGCTTACAGCCATAGTAAACATTGTACCCAAACTTTTGGAAAGCGTACCAAAAGAAAAAACGGTTAATACCACCCAGCTCAATCAAGATGCCGGCGGGCAGGTAAACCCACCACCTGCCATACCACCACAAGGCAACAATGGCACAGCACAACAACAAGGCGGCGGATTTATGCCTACTAATGCCACCGATGCCGAAAAAGAAGCCCTTAAAAAAAAGCAGGCAGACCTTGAGCGACAGATGCAGGAAATGAAAGCAGAACTGGAAGCTCAAAAAAAACGCGGTAATGCCCAACCCAAAACTAAGAGCAGCTCATCAGCCGGCAACGATGATGTGTATTACTCACCCCCTAAGTTAAGCGGCGCTTGGAAAGTATCAAATTATCCGGGCATGGTTTATTATTTTGACCAAGATGGCTCCGATATTTCGTTTACCATGACCTTTAACGGAGTAAGTACCGGAGGAGGCGATGGCATAATGAACGGCAATTACATACAATTTGAAGCTGCCGATATGCAAAGCACCTATACCGGCTCATTCCAAATAAGCCCCGATGGCAGAAGCATGAGTGGTGTTGCCTATAATGCCTACGGCACTTACATTCCTATTGCCCTATACCGATAATCATTGGGGTTTGCCAACCAATACTTGTAGTTTAATTATCACTTGCCCCCCGCAACCAAACATTGTGGTTAGGCATTTGTTTATTTACCACAAAAATAGAGCAACCCACTGTATTGCTGTTTATAACACTATATGTGCCTTGTTATTTAGTTTCAGTATAAATAACCTGTTGCAACGCATTCTTACCTCCCCAAAAACAGCCAAACCGATAGTTATGCACTATCTTTGCACCTACAAAAAAGAAATTACGCCCTGTGAATCATTTTAGTGTTATTACCATAACGCATAAAACGGCTAATATAAACCATATTGGTCAGTATATTCCTTCTTATAACGACAGCCATTCTTTAGCCACCACCCTGCACCATGTAAAAGCCGAAATGGATATTGCAGAACTAATGTACTTAGCCACCTGCAACAGGGTAACTTTTTTTATGGTTCAGAATAGCACAACACAGATAGACCGCCCCTATTTGCTGCGCTTTTTTGCCCATCTACACCCCAATATACCCGCGCATTGCCTTCATGATATGGCTAACTTAGTAACGGTATATAATGGCTCCGATGCCGTAAAGCATATTTTTGAGGTGGCAGCTTCTATTGATTCTTTGGTAGTTGGCGAGCGCGAAATTCTCCGCCAATTAAAAGAAGCCTACACTTTTTGCAGCGAACGCCACCTTACCGGCGATAGCATAAGGTTGGCTATGAAAACTGCTATTCCGCTTGCCAAAGACATTTACACCCAAACCAAAATAGGCGAAAACAGCGTATCGGTAGTATCACTGGCAATGCAAAAAATGCTTGCCCTTGCACCACCTAAAGATGCCCGAATTGTAATAGTGGGAGCAGGACAAACTAATACATTAGTATCTAAATTTCTGTTAAAATATGGCTTTACCAACTATACCATTTTTAACCGAACCCTCAAAAACGCCCAACACTTAGCTAACAAACTCAATGGCGCTGCCCATACACTTGAAGATTTAGCACATTATACCGGCAATTTTGATATACTCATTTCCTGCACCGGAGCAAAAGAACCGGTTATTACCCATGCCATTTACCAACAACTGCTGGCTGCCGATACCAACCCCAAAATTGTGATTGACCTTGCCGTGCCTAATGATGTGGCTGCAACGGTAAAAAATAGTTTCCCTATACACTATATTGAGGTAGAAGAGCTGCGAGAATTAGCTCAGGAAAACCTCCGCCTCCGAAAAGAAGAAATTGTAAAAGCCCGCCACCTTATAGCCAACAAATTAGAAGAGTTTAAACTCCTCATCAGGCAGCGCCGAATAGAGCGTGCTATGGCTGCCCTGCCAGAGCAAATTAAAGACCTCAAAGATAAAGCCTTCAATACTGTATTTCAAAAGGAAATTGCCCAATTAGACGAAAATTCAAGAGCAATACTCCAAAAAGTAGTAGGCTACTTAGAACAGAAATACATAGGCATACCCATTAAAATTGCCAAAAATGCCATAGCTGAAGAACTGGCAACCAAAGAGGCATTGTAAGGCTGCGCCTGTACTTATTTTTTTATCCTCTGCTACCCATACGGTAAATGGTAATGGTATTAGCGCCAATAACAAACCGGCAATCACCGCTTGTTTTGCGCTCAATAACCTGTTGGGCTATAAAAGCTAAAATCACCTTCCGGCTCGAGAGAGTTAATTGGGTATATTCCTCCCATTGCTCCTCTGTTGGCACATCAATAATGGCTATGGCATTGCCGGCGCCAAACTCCCACCACAAACTAAAACCGATGGCACCGTTTTCATACCATATAGTGCCGCCCCGCCCTTCATCGCTAAAACGCAGTTGAGGTATATTTAGGGCAGCAGGCGTATTGCTGTAAAAATCTGTTTTACGCCTGATGATTTCATTTATTTGCTCCACAAATTCCATATCAACCCCCAGCCAGTAAGCAACCTCCTGTGTGGTGTGCCCTGCCTGTAAGTGCCGGTAAGCAAGCATGCGCAATAGTTCTTGTTGGGTAAAATTTATGAGCGCCACTTTGTGCTCATCCAAATAGGCAGTCATTATTTTTTCGGCATCTTTTTCAATTTTCAGGCGTGCTTTTTTTGCGCCATCTAATTCTTTTTGTACTGCTGCCTGTTTTTTTTCAAGTTGAGCTTGCAATATGTTTAAGTTTTGCAGGCTTTGCTGTATGGCATCTTCCATTGTTTGGGCAAACTGCTCCTGTAATTGGGTTATTCTTTTTTCGGTTTCTTGTTTTACGGCAAGCTCAAAGGCTGCGGTATAGGTAGGGTCTTGTTTATAGGGCATGTGTATAACCGGTTTACATAAAAAAGCGGCGCTCAACTTGGTTTGAGCGCCGCTTTTGTTAAGATACTACACCAAAATTTAGTAGGTTTTTACTTTTTTGGTTTTTGGTGCTTTAATTTTTTTACCATCGGGGCTACCCATGCGAATCATAGCGCATCGGAAACCAACGGTAGCAGAGGCTTGGTCTTCGTCCATATAACGGCGGGTGCCGGGCGAGAGCCAGTAGGCGAGGTCTGCCCATGAACCACCTTTTACTACCCGAGATTTATCGCTGATAAGGGTGGTTTTATCACTTTCATAAACAGCCTGCGACATATCATCGCCATCGCGGTAGTTTTTCACATCAGCTTTACGGAAATTGGTACGGTTGCCAATTTCGTCTTCGGTAAGTTGGCGGTATTGTATTCTTCCTAAACTGTCTTTGGGAGCAGGAGCGCCACCGGCATCGGTTACGCGGGTTTCAAATTCATTACCGCGGAAGGGGTTAAAATCGTTGGCATCTAAGGAGGTCATGGGTCTGTAAACATCTAAACACCACTCGCTCACGTTACCACCCATGTTGTATAAGCCAAAGTCATTGGGTATATAACTTTTTACCGGGGCTGTAATTTCGGCATTATCGTTTAGGCGGCCAGCCACACCCATGTAGTCACCTGCTCCACGCTTAAAGTTAGCCAACATATCGCCATGCCACTTTCCATGTTGAGCGTGGCGAACCCCTTCGCCTTTCCACGGGTAGATTTTGCGGTCGGTAAAACGCTCTTCCTTATCTGATTCACTGGTAATGGCAAGGGCTGCGTATTCCCATTCAGCTTCGGTAGGAAGGCGGTAATCGGGCAATAAAACACCGTCTTCAAATTTTACTCTGCGAGTTTCAGGACCATTGGGGTCTAAATTTTTCATGCCTTTCTTTTCTACCCCTTCGTACTGACCAAGCAGGTAGGCTTCGGTATTAAAATGCTCGGCGCCGTATTGGTTGGGGTCAAGCTCTAAAATACCTTCTTTTACCATAAGACCTTCGTTTACGCGGTCGGTACGCCAGCGGCAAAACTCGTTTGCCTGTAACCAACTTACACCCACTACCGGATACTCATTATAGGAGGGCATACGGAAGTAGTTGCGCACATAAGGCTCATTGTAAGCCAGCTCATCTAACCAAACTAATGTATCGGGAATGGCTTTGCGCACCAATTCGGGGTATTGTTCGCCAAAAATGCGGTTTAACCAGTAAAGGTATTCCCGATAGGCTATATTAGACACTTCGGTTTCGTCCATGTAAAAAGAAGATACCGTTACGCGGCGCGGGATATTGTCGTAGTCATACGTAACGTCTTGTTCTACGGCGCCCATGGTAAATGTGCCTCCGGGAATCAGCACCAGCCCCGGACCTGTTTTTTGTTCTTTTGCCTCGGGCGCTTCAAACCCTCCCCATTTGGGGTCGTTGTAGTTCCACCCTGTTGCTGAAGAGGTAGGATTTTTTTTGCTGCAAGAGGAGATAGTTATTACCATTAGGGCAACAACCATCAGTTGCAAAGGAAATTTAACCAAGTTTTTCATCTTTTCCTAAGTTTATGATTGTTTGTTTTTTTGAAAAGGGCAATTATTTTTTGAACGTTTGATGCAACTATTTTCACATAGAGCACGTCTAATGCGTAAAAAGCACGTAAATATAGGCAAATTTTGCTGATGCTTTACCGGTAGCAGCCAAATTACGTCAATACTTGCGGCAAAATGACACTTTCCTGTACTTTGGCGGGCAAAAATACTATTTATTGAACGGTATTTTGTACAAATTATTATCGGGGTGAAAAAATTTCGGGACATTCGCCCGATTTTTTTCGTCTTATTTTTTTATCTGCCCCTTTCCTGAGTCCTAAATCTACTATGGTAGAAATTTCGTGTGCGCCCGCTCCGGTTGCTAAGGGTCCTATATGTATATCGTAGCTGTACCCTATGCGCACTATGCCCGCCCTTAATCCGGCAAGCAGTATAAGTGCATCGGTATTGCGAACGGTGTGGCGCATAAACAAGCCTCCAAACAAGATACCTTTTCCAACATAAGCGCCACCGTTTACCTGATAATGCCGCCCTTGGTTAATAAAGAGCAGGTTGGGGCTGATGTATAGTTGCGATTCGCCTATAATTTTTGGTCCCACATAAAACACCCTTCCAACATGGGCGGAGGTTCTGATGGCAAGGTCGTTTCGGGAGTCACTGGTGGCGGTAAAGGCTAACGAAGGGGTTGTTACATGTTTTACCGATGCTCCGATATAAAAATTGCTGTTGTAAGCCAGCAGCCCGCCGCCAATGTCTAACCGGTGAATGCTGTTTCTTTCGGGCGTTAAATCGGGGCTTATACCACCTGTATTGCCGGTAGTGGGGTCTATCATATCGCCAAAAATGAGCTTATCCCAGTTAATGGATTGTTGAAGATAGCCTATTTGCACACCTGCCTTTATACGCAGGTTGGAGGTAAACTTAAGCTCGTAGGCATACAAACCGTTTACATAGTACGTGTTGTATATGCCTCCTTCCCCGGCACGGTCGGCAAGTACCGACATGCCAAAGCTGCTGTTCAGGTTATCAAAATGCTGGTCATAGGAGGCGGCAAAAGTTAAAAAGGCATTGCCAAAGCCCGGATACTGATGCCTGTAATTAACGGTAAAGCGCGGATCCCAAGTAAAACCTATCATTGCCGGATTTACATGTGCCGGCGATGCATAAAATTGACTAAATTCGGGGTCTTGCGCCCAACCTTTGGGGGCAAAAATGCTACTTAGTATTACCAGCGTTACTACAATATACCGTTTCATAAGGCGCTTTCTGTTTTTACCTATCGGCAAACCAAATGCAGGTTTTTACCGTTTTTCTGTTTACCGGTTGCTTGCCTCCGTTTTTGACTGTTTTTTTTGAACTCGCAAAGTTAGTCCTATTTTTTATTTTTTTGTCAATGGGATTTGCTCCAACCTTTTAACTTCTCTGCTATGTTCCGTTTTTTTGTTTCTTGCTTATGCTTCTTTTATTTATGGTTTGCAAGTTTTAGCTCTGTAGCACAACCAACCCAAACCCAGTTTTTTGGTGGTTATACCATTGCGTGGCAACCACAAACCTTTAATGCCCCTACCCCAACTAACCCCGATCTACAAGTACCCTCGCTCACTTTTAAAGATGCCGAGTTCAACTTTTTACAGCACCCACTACCCTATTGGTCTAACAGGTTGCCTTTAAACGCAACCACCGCACAACAAGTTTCGGTTTCTTTAGTTAATATGCGCTTTGAACCTGCCGGCTTTTCTTACAACGCACCCTTTAACGCCCTCATTAGCACAGATATTGCCCCAACTGCCGCAGTTGCGACAGAAAAAAAACGCCCTTTTGCAGTGGTTACTTTTATTCCGCTGCGCTACCACCCTATTACCGGAGAGTTGGAAAAACTAATTTCGTTTGACCTTGAGGTAAAAATCGGTTCCGGGTTACCTTCACAAAATACACTACTGCAAGCTAAAAGCAATCGGTCTTACACCACTAACTCTGTTTTAAACAGCGGCGCTTTTTACAGTTTTAAAACAGATAAAACGGGTATGCACAAAATTGATTATGCCTTTCTGCAATCATTGGGCATAACTTCGCTCGGCGCTATGTCTGATTTACGCATTTACGGCAATGGCGGCGGTATGTTGCCCGAACTTGCCGGAGCCGATAAATTTGATGACTTGGTTGAAAATCCCATCTTGGTTTTTGACCAAAATGGCAACAATGTTTTTGACCCTGCCGATTATGTTGTCTTTTATGCCGAAAGTGCCGACAAGTGGCTTCCACTACCAAGCCAAGGGCGTTTTACCTTCCAAAAACACCTTTATAGTACACACAATTTTTATTTCCTCACCTTTGATAAAGGAGCCGGTAAGCGCATTAGCGCCGCACCCCAAAATACCGCCTATAATACAGAGGTTACTGCCTTTACAGACTATGCAGTGCATCAAACGGAGCGCATACAAATACTTAAAAGTGGACGAAACTGGCTGGGCGAAGAGTTTAATGTAGAGTTATCGCAAAACTTCAACTTCGGTTTTCCGCACCTTATTCCCGAACAACCCTTAACTCTGCGCACACAGGTAGCTGCACGTTATATTACCGGTAACTCAGCCGGGGTAAACAGCATTTTCAGGGTTTCAGCAAACGGTACCTTGGTACAAACCATTGGCGTAAGTTCTGTAACCGGTAGTTATGAGGGATTTTTTGCCAACATGGGTTCTGCTACCACTCAGTTTACGGCTTCTTCTCCCAACCTCACCATTAACCTAACCTATTCTAAACCTACCAGCGGCGCTATTGGTTGGCTTGATTTTATTGAACTTAATGCCCGAAGACAACTCACTTTTGACGGCGGTCAAGTGATATTTTCCGACCCGCTATCTGTGGGAACCAATAAATTAGCCCGATTTGTTCTGCAATCTAACGCAACAAACCCCACTGTTTGGGATATTACCACCCCCACCGAAACTGCCCAATACCAGCTCACACCCCAAAACGCCGGTCAATTTATTTTTTATGCCTCGGCTAATACACTTCGCCGCTACATTGTTTTTGATGGTACGCAGTTTCATATACCTACTGCTGTGGGAAGCCTACCTAATCAAAACCTGCACACACCCGAAATTATTGACTTTATTATCATTGCCCACCCCGATTTTTTACCCGCCGCCCAACGACTTGCCGATTACCGACAAACTAATAACAATCTGAGGGTTAAAGTGGTAACGCCACAGGAAATTTACAACGAATTTTCATCGGGAACACCCGATATTTCAGCTATCAGAGATTACGTCAAAATGTTTTACGACAGGGCAGAAGGAAACGCCAATCTTATGCCTAAATATCTGCTACTATTTGGCGATGCCTCCTACGATTTTAAAAGTATTGAGTTTAAAGTGGGCAATAATCATAACTTTGTGCCTACCTACCAAAGTGTAGAGTCGTTAAACTCCTTAGACAGCTATTGTACCGATGATTATTTTGGACTTTTAGATGATAACGAAGGGCAAAATCTTTCGCAATCTACCCAACTACTCGATATTGCCATAGGTAGAATACCGGTTAAAACCCCTACCGAAGCACAACAAGTGGTTGATAAAATACTCAATTACCACTCCTCCGCTACCATAGGCGACTGGCGTAACAACATAACCCTTGTTGCTGATGATGAAGATGGCGGGCTGCACTATTTTGATGCTGAAATTCATGCCGAAGCTCTGCAAGCCAACAACCCCATCTTCAATTTAGACAAAATATACATTGACACCTACCCCCAAATTTCTACCGCCGGCGGCAATCTTTATCCGGAGGTAAACATGGCTATCAACAACAAAATTTTTTCGGGCACTTTCATCATGAACTACGTAGGGCACGGCGGCGAGGCAGGCTGGGCACACGAAAGAATCCTTAAAATTGACGATATTAGAAGCTGGCGAAACATTAATCATTTGCCACTCTTTATTACCGCCACTTGCAGTTTTAGCCGCTACGATAATCCCGAAAAAGAATCGGCAGGAGAGCTGCTGATGATTAAACCCGATGGCGGCGCTATTGCCCTAATGACCACAGTAAGGTTAGTATTTGCCAGCGCTAACCAACGGCTAAATACCGTATTTATTAACCGCTTGTTCCAAAAAGATGCCGCAGGCAATCCTCTTGCCCTTGGCGAAATTGCCCGATTAGCCAAAAATGACGCAAACGCACTTACCAGCGCCAGCAATAACCGCAAGTTTGTACTACTTGGCGACCCATCTATGGTACTTGCCTATCCGCAACACAAGGCGATTATTACTTCCATTAATAACCAACCTATGCCACAAAGCGCTATTGCTGATACCATTAAAGCGCTATCGCAGGTAACTATGACCGGGCAAATTACTAATGAAGCAGGTAATAAACTAACTAATTTCTCCGGCACTGTTTATCCCATTATCTTTGATAAACCGGCAAGTGTAATTACCCGTAAAAATGATACCGGAAGCCGAATAGATACCTTTCAGCTACGCCGCAACATTATTTTCAGGGGTAAAGCCAGTGTTACCAATGGTGAGTTTACTTTTTCTTTTATCACTCCCAAAGATATTGCCTATCAGTTTGGCGCAGGCAGAATCAGCCTGTATGCCGATAATGGCTTAGATACCGATGCTCATGGATTTAACCAACAAATTATTGTGGGCGGTGTGGCAGATGATGCCACCCAAGACAATAGCGGTCCTGATGTGAAGCTGTATCTCAACGATGAAAAATTTGTTTTTGGTGGCACTACTAATACCAACCCTATCCTTATAGCTAAACTTTCCGATGCCAGTGGAATCAATACGGTGGGTAATGGCATCGGGCGCAATTTAACTGCTGTGTTAAATGATGATAACAAAAATTCTATTGCCTTAAACCAATACTACAAAGCCGCTTTAGATGATTTTACCAAGGGCGAAGCGCGCTATCTGCTCAACAACTTACCCGATGGGCTTCACACCCTCAATGTAAATGCCTGGGATACTCACAATAATTTGGGTAAAGGTTACACCGAGTTTATTGTAGCTTCCGATGCCAACATTGCCCTTTCGCATGTACTGAATTACCCCAATCCTTTTACCGACAACACTGCCTTCTGGTTTGAGCATAACCGCCCAAACGACCAACTTTTAGTTACCATTCAAATCATGACCATTTCGGGCAGAGTGGTTAAAACCATTCAACAACCCATTGTTTCTGAGGGTTTCCGTGTAGATAATCTTACCTGGGACGGACGCGATGACTTTGGCAACCGCATTGGTAGGGGCACTTATATATACAAACTTACCGTGCGAAGTTTATCTGACAACAAAGTAGCACACCAAATCCAAAAATTGGTTTTGCTAAAGTAACGCAAAGTTGGCACGCCTTGATAGGGATAGCTTCCCCCGGATATAGTCGTAAAACCCGCGGCAATTAGCACACAGATAACGCTGATGAGGTTGATTTGAACAGATTTATGAAAATATCGGGTTTTTGCGAATTGGAGGTTAAACTAACGTGTGGTTGGAATTAAAATGAACGCCTGATAGGGGGTAAAGCCTTTGTGTGGTTCAGACACACTTGATAAAATGGGCAACAGATTACGGTACACTCCACCTCTTTTAACTCGGTCTGTCGGTGTTTTACCAAGATTTAAGGGTGCTGCCCCTTGTGTGTTACTTACCAAGAGCTATAAAATAGCACGCTTGGTTTTGGAAAGGTACAGCGCACCAAAATAGAGGTAGTAACCATGTTAAATGCCCCATTAACATGGTGCAGCGCACCGAAAAATATCACCCCACCTGTCTGAAATCCTTTTGTGGTAAGCCTTTGTGCAAGCTCACAACTCCAACCCAACGTTAAACTACTATCGGGCTTACCGTTGTTTGGTTTACCCTCAATTCACTAACCACTAACCACTAACCACCTGTTGCCTCCACTACTTTTAGCTTAACCGTTACAACCGTTGTGTTACTAACTTCGGTAATGGCAAACCGAAAGTTGCCAATAAATAATACTTCACCCGCATCGGGAATGTCTTCATTCATGGCAATAATATAACCCGACAAGGTTTCGTAATCACCTGCCGGAATATCAAAATTGTATTTTTCATTCAAATAATCAATTTCCAGTCTTGCAGAAAACTCGTACTCGTCATTTGCCTCGTCATAAGTTTCTGTAAACTCATCTTCATCATACTCGTCTTGTATCTCACCAAAAATTTCTTCCATTATATCTTCTAAGGTAATGATACCTGCGGTTCCTCCATACTCATCTTTTACCCATGCTATGCTTTTATTTTGCCGTATAAATTCATTCAGTAGGTTAGTAGCAGGCATTGCTTCCGGCACACTTATAATGGGCCATACCTTTAAGTTTCCTTTCAACACATCTTGGTGGTGCATATACCCCAATACTTCATCAATACTATTCTGACAAACAATTAACTTGGAGTGTTTAGTTTCAATAAATTGCTTTCTAACTTCTTCCAAATCGTCCTCTATACTCACTGCTGCCACCTCCAATCTTGGCACCATACATGCCCGCACTTTCACATGTGGCAATTCTAATGCCCTTTCAAAAAGCCGGGTATCTACTTTATATGAATCATCAGGGTCTTGTCTGCCCGATTTAATATAGTGTTGTAAATCAATTCTACTCAAAGTTGGCTGTGGCATCTTGTGGTAATCTATCCCAAAAAACATTCTGATTATTACCTCTGCAAGCCACACACTCAACCTAACAAATGGATAAAAAAGAAAATACAAAACAAAAAAAGGAATAGCTGCAAGGTTAAGCATTCCATTAGGATTTATCCTGAACAGATTTTTAGGAATAAACTCACCAAAAATCAAAATAACAACCGTTGACACCAATGTAGCCAATATAATTTTTACTGCTTCCGAATCACCGGCAATCCACTCAAACGGTGTTTTCAACAGCCCCTCAAACGTAGTACTGTATATAACCAACGCAACGGTGTTGCCTATCAGTAAAGTACCTAAAAATTGAGTCGGGTGTTTGTAAAATGTGGATAATGCCTTTGCTGTTAAACCTCCTTTCTGCTTTTGAATTTCAAGCGATATTCTATTCGCTGTAACAAATGCCAGCTCCACACCCGAAAACAAGGCTGAGGCTACTATTGTGAGCAACAAATATACTATTTCATTATTTCCCATTCTCCTTACTCTTTTATTCAGCACAAATATAGGACTATTTTTGTACCTACTTACTATTTGGCTTAGTCTTAACTAACTTCCTTTTTTCTGCAAAGAAAGTAAAGGTAGGCGCACAGGTGGCTACGCTTTTGCTCTTACCGCAGGCGTTTCATTGCATTCTCTGCACGAAATCGCACAATTTAGACTGCAAATACTCCATCATCTATAATGGGCTTAGCAGACAACCCAATTCCAACAATACTCGCCCAATAATTCTATAATCCTATAATGGTCGCAGGGTTCAGGTCGGTTGGTTTTAACCAAGTGCTACCTATTAAAGACAGTAGTAGGAGTAGTAACCTGCCAAAATAAACCTTGAGTCTTAAAATTATTACGGAATCGTCTGCAAACTGCTTTGTTATCCGGTAGTTTCGCCATTACGTTATATTCCGTAAAATACGGAATATACACAAAGAACAACTACCCGGCTTAGGTCATTTCCCCTGTCAAACCATGAACCGAACTTGGGAACATCAACGGTTACTACTACATGCCTGCCATCAGTATTTGCTGCAATACTGTGTTGAAGGCTATATAGTATGTTTAAGCAGGTGTTCTAAATACGCTTAAAACTCCGGAGAAGTCTAATTTAGGAAAACAATGATGTCAGGGCTACGCCCCTAAAAATGAACAAGTTAAAGGGGCGTAGCCCTGACATTTTACCGCTTTAAACACCCTATAAATAGGATTTCAAAAGTTTTCCGAAGTTTTCAGAAATACTAAACAAACACAACAATAACATGGAGATTAACCCGATGAGCGTTACTTTGTAAGACTTTATTTTCAAAAATCTGTTCAAATCAGCCCCGTCCGTGTTATCCGTGTGCTGTTTTATTCGCTGATATTGCACCATCTAAGTAATGCTGACATGGAAAAACAGTTACAGCAGTTTGCGCAGTAAGAAGTATTGCAACATGTATTCCGTAAAACAGACTGTGAGTTAGGGTATAAACACACAATTACCATAAAACAAAAAGCCCGAAAGGAATATCTCCTTCCGGGCTTTTGTATATCAGTTCAAAGTAACGCCCTGCCTAAACAAGGCGCTACTTGAAAAGCAGAACTTATTCTACAACAAACTTGGTAGTAGCAACTTCTGCGCCGTTGTTGATAACTAAGAAGTAAGTGCCTACGGCATACTGCTTAACATCAACAGCAACACTGTTCACACCGGCATTGGCGTTTACATTTTGAGTTGCAACTAACTGACCGGTTACGTTGAAGATTTCCATACGAACAGCGCCGTTGTTTACAGCATTGAAGTTTACGTTCAACGTTTCACGTGCGGGCACGGGGAATACGTTTACGAAACCAAAGCCAACCTGAGCGCGTACCAATGTAACAACACCTTGGTTTTCAACATTTCCGTTGAAGTCAGTAGTGCTGAGACGATAGTAGCTAAGACCAGCGGGAGCGTCAGTGTGGAGGAAGTTGTAGTTGTTGGTCAATGAGGTAGTACCTGCACCGTCAACAATAGCAACAACGCGGTAGTTGATACCATCGGTAGAGTGTTCAAGCGTGAAGAAGTCGTTGTCAACTTCAGCAGCAGTTGTCCACTTCAAGAAGTTACCGTTATCCTGAACAGTACCGGTGTAAGATACCAAGGTAACAGCCACTTTAGAACAAGCTTCGGGACTTTCGTTAATCACTTTAACGTCGCCGGCAGCATCAGCTACTTGTACGAAGAATGATTCGCCATCAGACTTAGTGAAGTTGAAAGAACCATTGCTGTTCATGGTACCGTTGTAGTCACCGGTAATGGTGAAGGGAGCAGTACCACCGAGGATGTTTACATATACCACGAATTCGGTATTGTTGTTGATACAATCACGTTCCCAAATTACGTTTAACGGTGCGCCTTCTTCACCTACTTGTAAGGTAACGGTAGCAGTGGTAGTAACACCATATTGGTTTTGGATTTGGTAAACAACAACCTCTTGACCTACAAAGCCCGGGTTGGGGATATAGGTGAAGTTACCGGCAGCGTCCCAAATGATAGCGCCATTAGTGGGTTGCATTACACTAACTACTTGAATACCAAGACCGTAGTCGTTACCAAGTACGTTGAAGCTGATAGGCTCATTAGCCATGGTGAAGGCAAAGTCATCACCAGCGCCAAGACCACAATCAACATCGGGTATCGTTACTGTTATAGCAGCTTGGCACAAGCTACCATCATTAGTAACACTGATACCTACGATTTGACCGGCAGTAAACGGTAAGCCACCATTGCTGATGATACCTTCTACATAACCGTTAGCTTGTGCTTCAGCATCCCAGAAACCATCCAACTCATTGTCGAAGGGCGGGTTGGTTGAGTAGAAGCCTGCGCCGTTGTATTGAGGAGCGCCACCAGAGATACGAACTTGAAGTACATAACCACCTAAGTCGTTATTGCAAACAGGCGTAGCTTCAATGGTAATAGCGCTTACTATATCAACGATGCGAGGATCGGAAAGGTCAGCAGCATCACCGGCAGCTGCAATAAAGGCAGCAATTTCAGCAACGGTAGTTACACCAGGAGTGAGAGCGGGAATACCGCCCGGCAAGCCAGCCAAGCAAAGGTTAGCATACCAAACACTGTACTGACCAGAAACTGCCACAAACGGGAAGTTACCGGTTAATGAGATTTGGTCAACAACATTTGTTGCATTATTGGTCAATACGAAGGCACCTGTATAACCGGCGCTGGTGTTGTTGCCACTAACCACAGCCGTTAAGCCGTTGGGAGCGCAAAGCAAACCAGATTGTACTACAGATAATGTACCGGCTTCAGCAGCACAAGCAGCAGGACAATCAGCGCTGCCGGTAGCTACTACAGAACCGCAGAGACTGCTGTCATCAACGATTAAGGTATAAGTAGTGCCAGAAGCGTAGTTGCCAATGTAGGTGTTACCTGCAATAGCCTGACCATTTACAGTATAGCTGCCGCTACCGCCAGAGATAGAAAGTGTTACGGTGTATTGACCGCTTGCAGCGCAATCATTCAAGCTGATGCTTTCACTAACGCTGATGGGCTCAAATACTTGGATAGTTACACTGCCACTTGCACCACAAGCGCCTGAACCGGCAGAGTAGTTAAGCGTGTAAGAACCTGCGCCGGGAGGCGTGAAGGTAGTACCGCTAACACCCGAACCAGACCAAGAAGCTGCGGGTAAGCTAATGGGAGCTAAGCTACATACTGAAGCAGGGATACCACTTGTATTTACAGAAGCAGATTGCTCTACTACGATAGTGATTTGGTCGCTGTCGGCACAAGCAGAACCGGCGTTTACAGTATAAGTTACTGTGAATGTACCGGCAGTATTAGCGTTAAACGTGCCGGAACCGGTAGAGAAGCTACCTCCGGCGGGGCTTACCAAAGCAGCCAAGTTGATAACATCACCCGTACAAGCGTTGATGCTTGATTGAGAGAATTGAGCGTTATCACCGGGTAAGATGGTAATTTCTTGCTGACGTACTGTTTGGTTAGCTACATCGATGCAAGCCAAATCATCGGTTACGTCATCAGCTTCAATTTGGTTGTAGTTTACAGTGTTGTAGTTAACTTCAACATCCATGATGTTGTTGCTGTACAACCAGTTGGGGCTGATTTCCCAGTAGGGGTTATCCCAATCTTCGGTGTTCAAAGTAACAGGACCATTGGTCATGTTGCTGCCAAATGCGGGTGCATATTGGGTAGCTCCACCTTGGTCTAAATTGGTATAGAAGTTACCGGTGGGAGTACACTGACGGTAGTTGATGATTACGCGGATGCTAACAGTGAAGGTAGAAGGATCGCGAATCAAGTTGCGGCAGGTATCCACTTGGCTTTGAATTACGTTGCCGGTGTAGATGTAAGCAGACAAGTTGCTAACTGTATAAGTAGTTTTTGCACTTGCGGTACACTCACCTACGTAGCAGTCGTTATCTAAAGCGTTTTCACCGTTGCCATCAAAGAAAGCAGTTTCCCAAACACCATCGTTGAGGTCTTGGATACCGGGAGCGCTAAGCTCATCGGTGGGAGACGGAGTAAAGGCTTCGTTGCAATCAAAGTTGTAACCATAAGGCTGACCGTTGGCATCGATGTTGTTGTCGCCACCGTTGTTTAATTGATACGGGAAAGCATCAATAAACTCACCTTCAACGCAAGCATTGTCGCTAACGTTTGCACAGTTGATACAAATTTCGTTCGGATTGTAAGCATTAGCCAAGTCACCAATGTCGCAAATGTTATTGTTCCAGTTGGTGTTGTCATGCGTATCCCAATCACCGGTAGAACCGGCCTGAACGGTAGAAGCATTGCAGTTACCAGAGTTTACAGTATAAGTATAAACCTGGAAGTCGCTGGCGTTTCCGGTACCAATAGTTACTACTACAGTGTGGCTGGTGATAACTGCATCGTTAGGCAGGTCGTCAGCGCCGGTAATATCAAGAGACAAGGTGTAACGGTCGTTGAACCAGTTGGCATCAGCAGTACAGTTGTAGTAACCGATAGAGTTGCTGTAAGCAAAGTCTTCAACAACGCCCACTTCCTGACCGCAGCCGGGAATGGTGAAAGCGCCACCGTTAAATACCATTACCCAAATTGAGCTTTCGGGCGTATCGCAACCGCAAGCAGCAGTTTGTGCAGATGCGGGCAATTGGCTACAGTGTACCAATTGGAGTGTTCTCAAGTCACCGGTGTTTGCGCTGCTTTGAGTAGTATCAATTACAGAAGAGGTCAATTGTTCAAACGGACCAGTAGCCATAGAGTTGCCTTCTTTGTCTTCTACACAAAGTTCGCCACCCCAGCTAATAAACTCAAGCAATTCACCCGTACAAGCGTTCCACAAACCAACACCACCTACGTTGTCGGGGATGTTTACGATGGGGAACCAACGTGAACCTACGCCGGCGCCGTCAGCACAAGCATTAGCACGTTCCCACGGGAAGTTGGTAGCAGAAAGAGCTACGTCCACACCGGCATCATACAACATGTTGCCGTTTACGTCTTCAAACAGACCGCCTTGAGCAGGCTCATTACCCAAACCAAACCACTGGCTGGCGTTAGCGCCAAGCGGAGCAGGAGTGTAACCGGCATAGTAAGGTACGCCGCTAATGTTTGAGTTGATACCACCAAAGGTGAAGTTATTAAACGTAGGAGCATACAAAATAGTACCACTGGGCGGGTTGGTAGTATCTTCATCGATAGTACCATACAATTGCATGAATTGGTTTTGAGCAACGTTGGTTTGTTGCAACAAGCCGTTAGCATTTACATAGGTAATGTTTACGCCGGTACCGGTATAGTTAGAACCGGGTAAAGATTGCTCTCTGAAGAACGCCAATTTGTAGCAAGAAAGGTCAGTACCAACGGGCGCTGAGATTTCAATACCTTCGCAAATCCACAATTGGTTGTAAGCATCATCCGAGTTGTTCGGTGTGTTCAAACCGGTGTAGAAGTTGTAAAGGATACAGTGGTCGTCAGAAGCGTTGCCGGCAGCAGCGTTTTGAGGAGTACCTACTGTAGATACACCAAATTGGTTGTACCACTGATAGTGTAACTCAGACAAGAACGGAGCAGGCATGTTTTCTTCAAATTCCTCAGAAATAGAAGCCTCAAAAGAACCTGTACGAGTATAAGGTTGGATGTAGTGAACCTCATCATCGATAAGGTCAGTTAAGCTGAAAGCATCTGCGTTGGCACAAACGGGCACTTCAGGAGCACTCCAGTTATCTTCAATATCCATAAGGATAGTGAGGTAGAATATACCTTCGGTAGAACCGCAAGAGGTAGAAGTAGCAGGAACCTGATAAGCGAAAGGCAAGGTATAAACGGGGTTTGAACAGTTGAAGTGAACAATTTCCTCGTCTAAGTTAGACAATCCGGTAGGTTCGTTATCAACACCGGCCTCTTCCAATTCAAACGGCGTGTAGCCATTGAATTTGCAGCCATTGGGGTGGTTGTTATTTTGACCAACGTTTTGACCAACAGCAAATAACTGCCAGCAAAGGTTGTTGAGGTTTAACACATCGCCGTTGGGGGCAATGTAGTTATAGTAGTACTCATCAGCACCGGCTAAGCTAAGACCCCAGTTGATTACACCGGCGTTACCACCGGTACCACCGCTTTGACCGGCAGCGCTTGCCTGGAAGGTAGTGTAAGGAGGCGTATCATCGTAGTCTAACTGAGGATCGGTAGTGTTGGGTACTTGCCAGCAAGCATTGGTGAACTGGATAGAACGAGCGTTACCACCATTATCAACAACACCAAGGTCAATAGTAACCATAGTAGCAGCAGGACCGTTGCAGGCAGAGAAAATACCGAGGTTGGTATTACCCTCAACACCGTAACCGATGAATTGTACTACATCGTCGTTGTTTCTCCAGTCAATTTCGCGGGTCAAGAAATGTAACATTTCAAGCGAACCGTTTTGAAGAGCATCAAATTCAGCATTGGTGTAACCTAAACGCCAAGCAGCTTGACGGATATTAACCAAAGCCAAACCGGCAGGACCGCCTTGGATGTCAATAATCGGGTCGAAAGCAACAGCGCCGTAAGCGATACCGTTAGAAGCAGCTACAGTTACGTTGTCAGAAATTACATCTACATCGTCAATAGCCGGACCGTCGGGTTCGCCGTCGGGTTCGCCGTCGGGGTGCCAGTTGTAGCTGGTGCCACCGTTAGCAACAACAATACCGCGGTAGTCAGTATGATACAACGGATCGGGTTGACGAGCGCCGTTGGGCACGTTACCAACTTCGTAGTTCAAGCGCATAATGCCATACAAACGACCACTTGCTTTACCGGTATTCACACCACCATCTATAGCAGCGTTTCCGATAGAAGTGTCATCGGCAGAGTTGGCACGACGATAGAAGTAAACAGCATAATCAGAAAGGTCAGTACCTTCAGCAGCCATAACCTCTACATATTCCATAGCGTTAGAAGAAGCATCGTATTCTACTTCAGAGATAAACGCAGGTACAGTACCCATAGTGAAGGTACCGCCATTCAATACACCACTGCCGGTGGGCAGATATTGGGTAAGGTTGATACCGTTGGTGCTGGTAGCAGACTGGCATACAAAACCATAAGACTCAACTTGTACATCTTCGGGAGCATATACCTGAAGAGCTTCGGTATCGCTTACTTGGCAAGAACCACTACCTACGGTGTAGGTAATGTAAACTACCTGAGTTGTACCGGGAGAGGTGTAGTTATTGCCGTCAATAGTACCGGCAGAAGCAGTAAACGTACCACCGGAGGTAGTAGCAGGCGTTAAGAACTGAGAAAGGTTGATAGTTTGGTTAGTACAAACGTAGCTGCCAAGGTCAAAATCAGCATTAGCTTGGCTTACAACAGTAATGTCGAAAGTACCTGAAGCAACGCAAGTAGTACCGGCTTGACCAATGGTATAAGTAATGGTTACAGTACCGGGACCGGCAGCTAAGAACACACCACCCGATACAGTACCGGCAGCGCCGCTACCACTGAAAACGCCACCCAAAGAAGATGAACCGTTTACAAACTGAGTAAGGTTGGTGATAGAGTTAGTACAAACAGTACCGTTTTGGGTTGCAACAACCGGCGTGTTTACTACAGCAATTTCTTGGCTGTAAACATCAGTACACAAACCGTTGGTAAGTGTATGCGTTAAGGTGTAAAGACCGGTAGCAGCAGCAGCAGGAACAGTAATGGTAGCAGTACCATTGGCATTTACAACCACGCTTAAACCTGCAATACCCGTGAAGGTACCGCTAACACCACCAATTACTTCGTTGGGGGTAAGCGTATAAGAAGTACCGGTGCAGATAGTTTCGGGGAAGCTGAAACCTGCATCGGGCTGACGGTAGATGGTTAAAGTACCACAAGCCTGACCACCACCACAAGTGGGGTTAGTACCTACGTTATAGCAAATTTCAACGGGGATAGAATCATAAGAACCGTTGGCAATAGCTGTAGCAGCAGCGCAGTCAGCAGTAGCAGCAGCGGCATCAGCAAGAGCAGTTTGCCATGCATTGAAAGCATCAGCAGCAGCCACAGCCAAAGCAGCATCGCCGGGCGCAGCAGCAGAAGCAGCGGCGGCAGCATTGTAAGCAGCTTCAGCAGCATCAGCAGCAGCTTCAGCAGCGGCAGCAGCGTTGCAGGTAGCAGCTTGGATAGCAGCAGCCTGTGCAATAGCAGCGCCACGTACACCACATACATCAATGATATCGCCACTTACAAACTGGTTGAAATCAACCACGCCTACAGCAGCGCCAGAGTTACCAAATGAAGCAAAGAACTCACCACCGTTAAAGTTGAAACCGGGGGCAAAAGTACCGGCAATCATAGAAGTCATATCCCATTGGCAATCGTCGTCTTGCTCGCAAGCTTCGCCGTCAGTCAAAGTGGGGTTGAAACTTTCTACAATCCAGAAAGATTGGTTGTCGATGCCATTGCAATATTCGCCATCAATTAATTGACAGCCGTAGATAACTTGCTCAATTTCGATTTCGCTGATTTCTTCTAAATCAGTAGCGTCAAAAGTCCAGTTACCACCACCTTGATAGTAAACACCACCTGCAAGTTCACCATCGCCATCAACCAAACCGTCGCCGTTTTGATCGTAGGGTAAGGGAAGTTGGTATGCACCGGCAGTAGCATCGAGGAACTCGTGGGTACGAGCGCGGTATTCACCGATAGTATAGGTAACGGTTACAGAAACGGTGATGCTCCAGTTAGCGCTGTTAGAGTTAACTGTTAAAGTGAAGGGTAAACCTTGGCACTCGTTAGAGATTAAACCACCTGCACGAACGATGTCGCACCAGTCAAGGATAGAAGAACCATCGGGAGCGGTAAGGAAGCCAGACTCTAAGCCGAAAGCGTGGATGTCGGAAGAGTTACCACACTGACCGGTACCGTCGCCGTCGTTGTTGTCGTCAGAACCGTCAAATGCAGCCATGTCTTCGATATTGTTCAAACCAAAGTGGTCGTTACCACCGCCAAGACCACTTGCGCCAAGTGCATCGGGGTCGTTGCCCGGACCTACGTTAGCGCCACAAGCAGCATCACTCCAGCTCATTACTACTATTCCACCCGGAGCAGTTACCTGCAATGAGTTGATATCGCCTTGAGAAGTAGGTTGAGTACCTTCATAAGCGATAGAAATTTCAAGGTTTTCGATGATAGCTTGGTCGGGGATACCGGTGAAGCTAACATTTACAGACTGGGTACCGGGAGCAACGAATGCTGAGGTGGTAGTTTCTGTTTGGGTTTCAATTAGCGGACCAACGCAAGAAAGAGCATCGAGGTCATAACCACCATACACTTCCAAAACAGGAGTGGGGCTTACTGCACAGCCGGCAGGCGTGGGCAGGTCGGGACCACCTGTTACATAGAACGGAGCGTTCAAAGCGGGGTCAACATTGAAAGAACCATCGGTACCTGCGCCTTCGCAAACGATGGGACCGAAATCGTCGTTACAATTCCAAGAAGCCAAAGGAGCAATTTGAACCGTAATTACCGCGTTATCGCAGAATTCACAGCCTAAAGCAGCGTCGCCACCGCAGTAGGTAACGTTGAATACCTGAGTAGTACCGGGAGCGCCGGTTACGGTAACGTTAGCGCCGGCAATAGCGCCACCATTTACGGTGAATACGCCGCCCAAATCAGTAGCGGGCGTAGTTTGGGGCAAGTTGGGGAAGATGAACAAGAGGTCAATCAGGTTCAATACATCGCCACTATTTTGGCAAAGCTCCAAATCCGGACCCAAGTCGGGTACAAAATCGGGATATACCGTAATGTTAAACGGATAGGTGGTGGGGCAGTTAGTGTAACCAACAGTAATGTTAATTACATGCGTACCTACACCGGCAACTGCGGGATTGAAAGTAGCATTACCGGTACCGTTGTTAAGGTCGGTTACGCCAGGACCACTCCAGCTAATATAGTCGTTTAATTCGTTGATAGCGTTACCGGGGTCAAGACCATTAACGCCTGCGCTGTTAAAGATAGCGGCGATATTGGCAATACCATCGGCAGAAAGGTTTTGTACGTTACCGCTTACGCAAATGCCATCGGGTACGGGATTGGTAACCGTAACATCGGCAATGGTGAATACGGGTAATACGTAAATTACTTTCTCGGTACAAGTTTGGCAAGCGCCAGCAGGACCGGCATTGTACTGAATGCAATAAGTTACGGTATGACGACCAGGACCGGCTACAAATGCATCAAAGGTAGCAGTACCGGCACCGGTGTTAGCAATAGCGCCTGCTACGGGGAACGAAGCAAAAGTACCGAAAGCGGGAGCTAACGGGTTGGTAGTGTTAGCATCGGCAAACAAGGTGAGGATGGGGTCATCTTGGCAGATGGTACCACCGTCAATACCGTCAAAGTTGGTATTGGGCACATCAAAGTTACCTTCAACAGCTACAATACAACCGCCTGCATCTTGAATAACTACCTGCCAAGGCTGGTTGCCATTTACTAAGAATGGGAATGTACCACCTAAAACGGCAGCATCCCAAGACAAACCAAACGGGTTAGCGCCAAAATCAAAGGCATCGCCTTGAGCAAGCAAACCGTTGGCAAGACCAGGGTAGTTGAAACCACCTACGGCATAAATACCAACACCCCAAATTTTGTAGGGACCTACGCCACCTGCAAAGCTAACAGAAGTAGTAGCTTGTTGGTTGCCGGTGAAAGGATCGGGCGTACCAAGGCAGTTGTAACCCAAACCATCGGGAGCAACAGCATCAAGCGTACACTGAGCCAATGAAGGAGCGCTTGCTTGTACTACTACGCTAAGGTTAGCACCATAAAAACTGCCATCGCCACCTGCAAAAGGACCGATGGTTACGGGGTACACACCGGGAACGGGCTGACCGCCGGCTAAAGGTATGATACCAAAGCTAACGTTTGCTAAAAATGAAGCAAACGAATCATCAGCATTACCTACACAACCAATTCCTGTATCAAATTGGAAAAGGTCACCACAGTCGTTTTCCCATGCCTCAAAGCTAAAACTATAGCCACCGGCTAAGGTAGGACCTACGTTTTGGCCAAAGTTAATTAGGGTAAGCCCGATGAGGTCGTTCAAGGGTGAACCCAAGTTGTAGTTGTTTACATAGGTACCGGTATTAGGCATAATATCGGGGGGAAGCGGGTAAGCATTGCCGCCCACGATAAAGCCAAACTCTCCGCCTGATTCAGAAGAAAGGGGAATGCCGGCACATACATTGATATCAACGCTACAATCGGCTTCCGGATAATTCCATGTGAGGTCATTGATGGTAACCCCTATCAGGTAATTAGCCGTTGCCGATTGAGCAACAATTTTGGTAGTGGAGGTACTACCAATGGCGAAAGCAAACAGGAAAGCAAATAAATACTTTGCCCATGTTGCTTGCCATGTTTCCGTCCGTACTGTTTTTTTCATGTTAAACAATTTTTATTCGGGAATTAGTTAAACTCTTTTTTGTGGTTTAATTTTTAAAGATGAAATCAATTTTTACGCAATAACTGATAGCAAAAATCACTGACACACCAAATGCGGCGCAAAATTAAGGAATTACCTTTAATTTTTGCACCATTCAGCATTCAAAATGCAAAGTAACGGAAGATTTTTTGAATTTGCGTCAAATCTTGTCAAGAAAAATGATAATTACGGAGTGAAAACCACAAATTTAATTGCAATTTTTAATTGCTTGGTTAAAAGTGGCTTCAAAAAGTTTTTTTTCTTCGGCTGTGAGCCCCATAGAGGCATCATTCAGCACATAGTTTACATCTTCCATCACCTTATCTCTACAAGCCTTTAAGTCATTGCCGCTTCCTTTACAAGCGCAGTATTTACCTGCCAGCATTTGTCCTGCCTCTAACACTCTTTGTTGTCTTAGCGCAGGCTCATCTGCTTTTTTTCGTTCTTCGGCAGCCTTAATGTCTTCGGCGCTGCGCAAAGATTTTGCGGTACCGTATTCTGTTTTGTAAGTACTGGTATCACCTTCAGGAATTTCTTGCCCGGGTTTTAGCGTTTTAGCAGATTCCTGCCCCGGTGCGGCTGCATTATTTGGCACCTGTTTATTACATGCACCAATAATTAAAAAGGCAGCTATACCTGTGATAATAAAAAAGTGACGAAGAAAGGATGGGTACATAAAAAGGATGGTAGTGATTAGATAAGATAGTATAGTTGGGCACAGTGATTAAGCATACAACAAACCAAGCCAGAGGCAATTAGCAATTAAGCGGTGAAGAAAGCAATGTTTGGGTTTTACACCAAACATTGCTTAGCACATTTACGGTAGTTAACTACTTGGGACCGCCACCGGTAGTATCCTTAGCGGCAGCCGAGGTATCGGTAGCGGCGGGGGTTTCGGTGGTAGTGGTGGTAGCAGGGGCGGTTTCTTCGGTTTTGGTTTGCTCGGCGGGTTTACCGCTTTCGCCACCACATGCCTGCAAGAAACCAAGCATTACAATTGCCAATAGTAGCTTTTTCATTGTCGGTTGTTTTTAATTTTTTAAAAATGAGAGATATTAATGCGTTAGCAAAATAACAACGTTACCGGCACAACTTAACACCTTCGTTATAGGTATTTTCAAATGCCGTTTTTTCATCGCCTTTCAGGGTAGCTAAAATTTGATTGACAGCGCCCATTACTTGTTCTTTACATTCTTTTCGAGTTGTTTCGGCAGTTCGCTCCGTACATTTACAATATACGCCCGATAGTTGTACTGCCTGATTTACAAGGTCTTGTCCTCTTTTTGCTTTGTTGGCGGCAGCTATAGAGTCTGCATTTATTTTTTGCTCCAACTTTTGTGTCGCTTTAGGATTGTCTGCCTCCCCTCCCTTTTCGGTATTACAGGCAACCAATACCATCAATACTGCCTGTAGGAGTATGATTATTAGGAAATTACTTCTTTTCATTCGTTCGTTTTCTCGTTCAATTTAATGGCGCAAAGTACAAACACATGCGCAAAAGTTGCGCCAAACATTATTTTCGGTCAATTTCAGGGGCAATGAAATGCCATTACGTCCTATTTTGGGTGCAAAATTAACTACGTTTTACGTATTTTATGCCACCGAGCTGAAAAAAAGTGTTTTTTTTACAAAAGATTTACGAAAAAAGCAGTTTCTGATGCAACCCGGTGGGTTAATTCCCCTACAACATAAACGCTTATAAGGCAAGGGTTGCAGTTACAGTCTATCCTTATTGTTACGGTTATTTGGAGCTTTATGATACCTCTGACACCCAAAAACCGGCTATCTTTGCTGCTAAAACAGCTATATTGCAAAACAAAGCCGCCCTTTTTCGTCTTTTTGCAGCCAATACCATATCGGGAGCGGCTCAAGGAATCAGCATGTTGGCTGTGCCTTGGTATTTTGCCGACCAATTGAAACAAATTACTGTATTTAACCAAATTTATGCGGTTGCTACTTTGGTATCGTTGTTTTGGGGTTTGTATGCCGGCACGCTGATAGACCGATACAGCAGGAAAGGCATTTTTTTAGCCGAAAACTTAGTGGGCGCTTTAGTTTTATTGGGTATTGCCGCCATAGGTTTTGCGCAGGGCGGGTTACCGGTGTTTTTGGTGGCAATGGTTTTTGTGGTTACCTTTTTTAACTACAATATCCATTATCCGGCGCTGTACGCTTTTGCACAGGAAATCAGCAGCCCGAAGGATTATGGTAAGATTACCTCCTATTTAGAAATTCAGGGGCAGTTTACCAATGCGCTTGCCGGTGGGTTGGCAGCCGTATTGCTCAGTGGTATAACAGAGGGCAGTGTAACGTGGTTAGGTTATACCCTCCACGTACCTTTTGCCTTTGAGCGGTGGAGTATGCAGCAGGTGTTTTTACTTGATGGCATTACCTACCTGCTTTCGTTTGTGCTTATTTTGAGTATCCGATACACGCCGCAAGCTCAAAGACATACCGAAAAAATGCCTTTGTATCATCGGGTTAAAGCGGGATTTATCTTTTTACACAATAACCCGATGTTGCTCGTTTTTGGCAATTTTTCTTATTTTGTGTTTGTTACCACCATGGTGCTCAATTTTGTACTAATGCCCAATTTTGTTAAGAACTATTTGGCGGCATCGGCAAATGCGTATGCCATAGGCGATGCGGCTTTTGCAGTAGGAGCAATAGTGGCGGGGTTGGTGGTTGCTCGGTTATTTTCAAGGCAGGCAACCGTATTGGGCAGTATCAGCATGGCGTTGCTGTCGGCATCGGCATTTGGGGTGCTGATGTTTAACCGGCAGGTGGGCGTTTACTACCTGATGACTTTTTTACTGGGACTTGCCAATGCCGGGGCGCGCATACTGCGCATTACCTACCTGTTTAACCATGTACCCAACCAAATTATTGGGCGCACGGGCAGTGTGTTTCAAGTGGCTAATGTGCTGATGCGGTTTGGATTCATCGGGTTGTTATCGGGCGCTTTTTTTGTTGCCCATATTGAGTATGCTTTTTTAACCATGTCTTTACTCTGCCTTACCGGAGCCGCTGTGCTGGCATTTTTTTACCGCCGGTTGGTAGCGCTGCATCAGAGTTAGTTATGAGTGAAAAGAGGCAATCTGTTTTACTGAATAACGTGAAGTTGGAATTATCATGAACGCCCGATAGGGGTAAAGCCTGTGTGTGGTTTAGCTGCACTTGCTAAAACGGGCAACAACGGTGCGCTGCACCTGATAATAAACAAGGTACGCATCTGTTCTACCAAGATTACGGTGCGCTGCACCTGATAATAAACAAGGTAGGCATCTGTTTTGCCAAGATTACGGGGCGCTGCCCCTGACAATAAACAAGGTACGCATCTGTTTTGCCAAGATTTAAGGGCGCTGCCCCTTGTATGTTACTCATCAACAGCTATAACCCACTTTTCGCACCCACGCAAATAATTATATTTATCATGCTGTTTTTAAGAACATTAAAAACAGATACAATTTATATAAAAATTCACTTGTACCTATAAGTCCCTGACAATCAGACATAAAATTTTTAGGTGCTGAAGGTGGGCTATAAAATGGCTCGTTTTGTTTTTAATAGGTGCAGCGCACCAAAATATAGGTAGTAACCATGTTAAATGCCCGATTAACAAGGTGCAGCGCACCGAAATATATCACCCCACCTGTCTGAAATCCTTTTGCGGCAAGCCTTTGCGCAAGCTCACAACTCCAACATCACGTTGAATACCATTTACCATTCATCTTACTCAGCAGCCAGCGTTTATCTGCTATGGCGGGCGTTTGGTTTATTTGGTTTATCAAGTCGTTTCGTTTTTGGGCATTTCTTGGCGGCAAGCCGATGAGTTTTTTTACAAAGTAGAGCAAATTGCGGTAGGTAAGCTGGCGTTGTTTGTTCAATTCTTTGGTGCGGTTCAGCCATTGCCTAAAACTGTCTATAAGAGAAATTAGCGACTCTTGCTCGTTCAGTTCATAGTAAGTTTTAAGGAGTAGGGTTCGGGCATCTAAGCTGTAAAAAACATCGTCGTAACTTACTTGTTGAAGCAATTGAAGCACCTTATTATAATGGCGCTTAAAAAAGTGGTAATTAGCCATATTGTAAGTATAGGCATTGTTGCGGTGTTCGGGCGGCAAAAAAGGGCTATACTGTTCCAAAAACCGGCGCGCTTGCTCATCAAAACCCAACCTGAGCGCTACGGTAACTATGTTTTTGTAATTCCACGGACTCAGGAAGTTGTCCTCCATCATAAGGCGCGTATGCAGCCCCAGTTCATAAAGGCTGTAAATTTTGTGCAGGAAATCGGTATTTCCGGCATTAATTTTTACGGCGCAGTAATTGAGCAGAAAATACAACATTTCTCTTGCTTCATCGGGCGGCAGCAGTTGGTTTTGTGTTTCAAAAAGCAGGTTCAGTTGGTTAAAATGGTGAGCATTATCGGGCTCTATCTGCATCATTACCACATGATAATAAAAGGCAATTACCGGATATCGGAGCCAGTTTCCGGCTTGTATTACAGGCAACAAATCGGCGCTCAATAAAATTATCTCTTCCGTATCGCGCAGTTTTTTAAGGGTAGCCATTTGGGCAATCATGCGCAGTTTATTGGCAAGGTAAAATACATCGAGCGCTTCCGATGCCTGCGCCAAAAAAGTTTGTTTTTGCGGTTCGTTCCTGTTTTCGGTAAACAGGTCTTGGTTTTGCATAAACAAAAAACGCCGGTAATAGTACAAGGCGTGCCGGTGTGGGTGGCGGTCAAAATGGGTTTCTAATTTTTGGCTTACGGCTTTGTAATGTTTAGACAGGCGTTTGCTCCTGTACAATTCCAACAGTTGCAACCGGCTATCGGGGTTTTCTGTTTTACTATGGTAGGCTAACAGCGCCTGCTCTACGTGTTGCAAGGTTTCGGCTATAAGGTGGCGCAGTTTCAGGTCATCATAGGGTTCTGCGGCAAACAAATAATGAAATACCGTTGGTTTGCTTAGTTTATCGGGATAATCCATATTTTGAAACAGGTACTTTAATAAGCCCGATAATAAGGCGTGTTTTTGGGCGTAATAAGGCTGGCAAAAATAATCCTCTACCGCTTGCTTTTCTTTGCCCGATAGGTTTTGGAGCAGGGTTAGCAGTTTAGTGTTCAACATAATGCAAAGTGTTAATGGTAAATAACCAAGCAAAATTGTCTATTTGCGAGGTAAGGTGCAGTGAGCGCAAACGCATTTACCCTAAATCAGAAAATTGTATCTTTGAGCAGAGAACAAAAAGCCTTTTTCCGACAAATGCTGTTTTTTAAACACAAAAATAAGCTACAAATTGCCCGCTACAAAGGTTTTTAACTGAAAAGGCAAAAATTATTGCCAAAAAAAAGTCCGACAAACTGCAAATTTTGTATTTTTTTAGTCTTTGGTAAAGCCGCAATTTTGTACCGTTAATCGGTTTCTTGTTTCCACTCTTGAAAAAAAATTTCTTTTTATGCGCACATTTGTTACCCTACTCGCCTTCTTTGTTATTTGGGCGCTGACCACATCGGGCATACAGGCACAAACCATTGCCGCTGCCGATGATTATTACACTACCACATTGGGTACGCCTATATTTATGCCGGTTTTATTGAATGATTTTTCTATGACCGGGTATTTTGGCGAGGTACTCATCACCACACCGCCTATATCGGGCGCCGAAGTGGTATCTTTGCCCGATGGCGTATTGTCTTACCTGCCTGCCGAGGGGTTTGTGGGCGAAGATGTATTTACTTATACCGTGAGCAATGACTTGGGCGCTACGGCAAGCGCTGCTGTTTACGTAACAGTAATAGCCGGCTGCCCCGATTTGTATGCCTATATAACCACTACTACCCCTATTCTTTGTAATGGGGTATGTTCCGGCAGCGCTGTTTTATCTGTATGGGGTGGCACTCCGCCTTACACCATTACATGGACAGACTTTTTGGGCACAGATTATGTGCTTAACAACCTCTGCGCCGGCGCTTACACCACTACTGTTACCGATGCCATGGGTTGCTCCACAGTAAGCAATATATACCTTGCCGAGGCTGCCCCAACAACGGTAAACGTATCGGTAAATCCGCCGGTTATCGGACCCGGTGGTTTTGCTTTGTTGCAAGCCACCGTATCGGGTGGGGCTGCGCCCTATACTTATCAGTGGGCGCCCACTACGTGGTTGGTTAATACCGGCGCTGCCAACCCCATTGCATCGCCGCCTGCCACCACCACCTATGCAGTAACTGCAACCGACTCTAACGGGTGTATTGCCTTCGGTTTTGGTATTGTAGTAGTAGATACCGGCGCGGGTACTGTAACTGCCAACGATGACTACTACGAAACACCCTCTGCCGGACCTTTTACGATGAACGTATTAGACAACGATGTTTATTCGGATACCGTATCGCCTACTATCATAGACGCCCCCAACTACGGAACGGCTATGGAGAGCGGCGCGTTTATAATTTATGTTCCCAATCCGGGGTTTAGCGGTTACGATACGCTCCAATACATCATTTGCAACGCGTTTAGTGTGTGCAGTACTGCTACGGTGGTTATATACGTTAATACGGGCGGTTCGGGTTGCAGTTCGCTATTAGCAGAAGTTAGCGCTGCCAATACGCAACTATGCTACAACACCTGCACCGGTTTGGCTACCGTTACTGCCTGGGGAGGTACGCCTCCTTATGCCTATACATGGTCAAACGGTTCTACTTTGGCAACGGCTGCCAACCTATGTGCCGGCACAAATACCGTTATTGTTATAGATGCTGCCGGCTGCACAACCAATCAATCGGTTATTTTTACTGAGACTCCGCCGCTGGTAGCTACCGCCGTAGCCACGCCGGCTGAAATTACCATTGGGCAAACCACCCAACTCAATGCGGCAGCATCGGGCGGCACCCCACCATACAGTTATCAGTGGATGCCCTCTGCCGGGTTAAACAATCCGCTCATCCCTAATCCTATTGCTTCGCCCAATTTTACTACTACTTACCTGCTCACAGTTACCGATGCCAACGGCTGCACGGCGCAGTATCCGGTGGTAGTGATGGTTACCGGTGGCGGGTGCGATTTAACGCCAATTGTAAATGTTACCATGCCCGTATGTTTTGGCGAGTGTGCAGGCAGTTTAGCGGCTTCGGTTGTTGGCGGTACGCCACCTTTTACCTACCAATGGACAGGACCCGACGGGTTTACAAGCACTGCTACTTTTATTAGCGGGCTTTGCCCGGGCATTTACACCCTTTTAATTGCCGATGCCATGGGGTGCATTATTAACCAAGCCTATACCATAACTGCTCTATCACCGCTGCTGGCAATAAGTACCGAAAGTACCCCTGTTCAGATTCCGGCAGGCGGCTCTGCTACCATAACCTCTACCACCACCGGCGGCACACCACCCTATGCCTACCTCTGGAACACCGGGCAAACAAGCAGCTCCATTACCATTACCGATGCAGGTACTTACTGCATAAGTGTTACCGACTCTAACGGCTGTACCGATGAGGAGTGCAGAACCATTACCGCCGAACCGGTTACGCCGCTTAATGCCCAAGACGATTTTGTTTATGCCGAAACAGGGCAAACCCTAACCATAAACCCGCTTGCCAATGATACCGGCACCAATACCCTAACCCTGCTTACGGTACTGGCTACTATAGACGTAAACGTAGATTACGAAAACGGAACCATAACCCTTACCGCTCCCGATGAGCCGGGCACCTACCTCATAACCTACCTTATAACCGATGCTACCGGCACGGTGGCTACCGGCACTATAACCCTTACCGTATTATCTCCTCCCGAGTGTGTGGAGGATTGTGTATGGCCCGGCGATGCCAATAACGATGGTATTGCTAATAACTACGACGTGCTGCACTTGGGGCTTGCTTATGACTTTACCGGTACTGCCCGATTAGACCAAAGCATAGGCTGGTATGCTCACAGCGCCGATAACTGGGCAAATAATTTTGCCAATGGCCTGAACTTTAAATTTGCCGACTGCAATGGCAACGGCACAATTAATGCCCAAGATACTACCGCCATTAGCCTTAACTACGGTTTAACGCATGGTAAAAATACTGCCGAAGCCCAAACCGGCGCTCCACTGTTTTTTAGCCTTAACAACCAAACCGGCGCCGGTGTGGGCGATACCATTTCGCTGTGGATTTACTTGGGCGATGCCGCTAACCCTGTAACCGATTTTTATGGCATGGCATACACCTTTAATTATGACGGCGCTTTTTTGCAACTTACACACCTTACGCTTGCCAATGACGCATGGGTAGGTAATACCGCTAATACCCTGCTGTTTAAAAAAACCACCTCAACTAACCAAACAGATGTAGCCCTTACCCGAACCAACCAAACCAATACATCGGGACAAGGAGTTATAGGCAAGGCTTCGTTTGTTATTATTGAAAACATAGACGGTAAAAACGAGGAAAACCTCAGCTATACCCTCAACTTTTCTTTTACCAATGTGCGCTGCATTACCAATGCCGAAGCAGAAATACCCGTTAATCCCGAAAATTACACCCTTACTGCCACCTCTGACAACACCTTGCCAAATAATGAATTTTTCCAAGCACACATATACCCCAACCCCGCCCAAAACCTGCTGCATATAAATGCCCCCGCAGGCGCTGTGGTACAGGTGTATAACCTAACCGGACAACTAATTTGCCAACAACAACTTACTACCCCCGCTACCACCCTGCCGGTTCACGCATGGCAAAAGGGTATGTACCTGCTCTCCATTTCTACCTCGGCAGGTAAAAAAACCTACAAATTATTGGTGCAGTAAAACCACCGTTGCTGCCCACAAAAACAGCAAATAAATACTAACCTCCTACCGCCTTAAAAGCCGCCTTTTTAACCAAAGTCGGCTTTTTTTTATCTATCGGGGTAAAAATGAAACTTACAGCCAAAAATTGATGTTTGCTACTAAAACCAACTTACTTCACCCCACAATCAGGTTTATCTTATGCGCATAACCTATAACTCGCCGGCAGTGCTAACATTTACACTTATTTGTACTGCTGTTATGCTGTTAGACGATTTTACCATGCACGGTCTTACCCGAAGTTTGTTTACCGTATATCCCGATATGGAACTTGCCGACCCTGTTACTTATTTCAGGTTAGTATCGCATGCGGCGGGTCATGCCGGTTGGGGTCATTTGGTAAGCAATCTTACGCTGATATTACTGTTAGGTCCTATGTTGGAAGAAAAATATGGCTCCCAAAAACTGCTTATAATGATGTTTATTACGGCATTAGTTACCGGCATACTCACTACCACACTTTTTAATGCCGGACTGCTGGGGGCAAGTGGTATTGTGTTTATGTACATCATACTCAGCTCTCTGACCAATTTCAGAAGTGGGCAAGTACCGCTTACTTTTATTTTGGTAGTGCTGTTGTTTTTGGGCAATGAGGTGGTTACCTCCTTTGAAGACGATAATATATCGCAATTTGCCCACATCATTGGCGGTGTTTGCGGCAGTGTGTTTGGCTACTCTACCGGCAACGGCAAAAACCAGTTGTTTACTGCCTAACTATTTACCTGCGCTTAAGCCAGCTCCACAATGCTGATGCCTGCGCCACCATACTGAGGCTCTTCGTCTAATACCGATTTTACGGAGCGGTACTTTTTGAGCAAATCTCTGATAGCACGGCGCAAAATACCATCGCCTATGCCGTGAATAATTTTTAGCTCATTTACGCCCAGCAGCATGGCTTTATCCAATAGGTTTTCAACCTCGCGCAGGGCTTCATCTCGGCGCATACCTCTTATGTCGATGCTGTTTTTAAACTCGCTTTTGGCTTGCAGGGTATTATAGAGGCTAATTTGCGGGGCATTTTCTTTAGGGTTTTGTATGCGCTCTACCACTTCCAGTTCTTTTAGGTTTATGTGGGTGGTAATGTGTTCAAATTCTACTATGGCGGCATTTCTCCTTATTTCGGTTACTTTACCCACTTCTCTGCCGCCGCGCAACTGCACCTGAGCGCCTATGGTAATGGGCTTATCGGTTTTTCGGTAATATACCTCCTCTTTCAAATCTTCCACATCATCGGTAAGCAGGGCTCTGTCTTGTTCTATTTCGGCTTTTATTTTTTTGATAAGCGCTTTATCGCCCTTATTTTCGTTCCACTCACGCACCATGTTTTCAAATTTGCGGTTGGCATCTTCCCATAAGGCTTGGGCTTTTTGGGAGGCTTCGAGGAGCATTTTTTTGCGGTTTTGCTCCAACTCCTGTTTTTTTTGGGTGTATTCTTGGAGCAGTTTGGTTAGTTGCTCCTCTTTTTGGGTGGCAATGCGCTCACGCTCATTAACGGCTTGTTTATCGCGCTGTAGGGTACTAAGCAGTTCGTCAAACTCTTTGTACTCTACGTCCACCTTTTGTTTGGCATTTAGGATAATAGCATCGGCAAGTCCGCTTTTTACTGCCAGTTCAAAGGCAAAAGAGCTGCCCGGTTTACCCACCTCTAACCTATACAGAGGCGATAAAGAGGCATGGTCAAACAACATACAGCCGTTAATGATGCCGGGGGTTTGGGTGGCATATACTTTTATGTTGGAGTAATGGGTGGTAATAATGCCATAGCAAAATTTTTTGTTAAAGTATTCCAGTAGCGCTTCGGCAATAGCGCCGCCCAGCGCGGGGTCGGTACCGGAGCCAAACTCATCTATGAGGAGCAAGGTTTTGGCATTGGCATGTTCGGTAAAATAGCGCATGTTTCGCAATCGGGAGCTGTAGGTACTGAGGTCGTTTTCAATAGATTGCTCATCGCCTATATCCACAAAAAAGTTGCGGAACAGGGTAAACAATGAGTGGTCATCGGCAGGCACCAGCAATCCGGTTTGCAGCATAAGCTGTAGCAGCCCTACGGTTTTTAGGAGTACCGATTTACCGCCGGCATTGGGTCCGCTCACCACTAAAAGCCGCTCTGCAATAGAAAGGGAAAAGGTAAGCGGAACGGTTTTCTTTTTGAGGGTTTTGTTTTTGAGGTAGAGCAGTGGGTGGCGGGCATTGTAAATTTCCATGCTTTTATCGGAAGATAAACGGGGCATGGCGGCGTTTAGGTCAATGGCAAGCAAGGCTTTGGCACGCACAAAATCGAGCAGCCCCAGCGTTTGCCGGTATTGTTTGAGGGCGGGTAGGTGGGGGCGGGTTTTGAGGGTAAGTTCGCGCAGAATTTGGTAAATTTCGCGTTTTTCGGCTTGCTGTAGCTCTACAATTTCGTTGGTGAGGTAAACGGTAGCTTCGGGTTCAATATAGGTAGTGCTGCCGGTGTTAGATTCGTCATGAATAATGCCTTTTACCTTTCGCTTATGTTCGGCAGGAACAGAGAGTACGCGTCTGCCATTGCGTATGCTTTCGGCGCTATCGGTAAGCCAGCCGTATTTTTTGTATTCGGTTATAATGGCGTTAAACTTGCGCTCTAAGTCTGTATATCGGGCGGTAATGTTTTTGCGAATTTGCTGCAATTCTTTAGAGGCATCGGAGCGCACTTTACCATTGTCATCTAATACTTGTTTAATTTGGTGTGCCAGCTCCTTGCTTATGGTAAGCGGGCTAATGAGTTCAAACAAGGCGGGGTATTTTTGGCGCCGGTCGTTACTGTGTCCGGCAAAAAGGCGCACAATTTCCTCTACGGTGCGCAATACCTGCGAAATGCGAAAAAACTGCTGCTCATTGAGCACAGCGTTGTCAATGCCGAGTAGGGTAATTTCCTCTTTAAGGTCGAGGAAATGCCCATCGGGAAAACCTTGTTCTTCAAAAGACAGGAATTGTTTAAAATCGTGGGTTTGGTGCAGCCGCTGCATAATGTCGTTGGGCTGTGCCATTACCTGCATTTTTTCTACCCACTCCTTGCCCATTGGGCTAAGGCATTTATGGGCAAGGAGTTCCTGTATTTTATCGAACTCTAATTTTTTAAACAGGTCTTTGGGGTAAAAATCTATGGCGTGTTTATCCTTATCAAAGTGTTTCATGAGTGGTGGAGGCAGTTGTGATATTGCAGCGCCAGTAGGCGCGCCCATCGCGAGTACGATTGAGGAGTTTATTAGAGAATAACTCGCGGCGCAGCAGGGCGTGGTCGGCAAAGGTGTGGTGGTGGTTTAAAATTTCGTTAACCTCTTTTTCGGTGTATTGTCGGTCAAAATCAAATTGTTCTGCCAAAAATTCCAAGATGAGTTTTTGGCGATTAAAGTGATTGCGCTTACTGGGCCAAATGGTTACTTGCCCTTGTGCGTTAAGGTAGTTTTGAATGGGTTGGTATTTTGGGGGCAGGTTCATGGTGGTGTAGGTTTGGGGTGTTTTAAAAAGATATTAACCGTTGTTTAAGTCAAAGAGGAGGAGGTAAAATTATATTATTTAATTTATTGCGGGGATATGTTCTAAATTTTGCCGTGTAAAGCATCTATCATTATTTGCATTTCTTGTTGCGTTCTAATTCTTACTTCATAACGTTCCGATGCTAAGCTGCCTTTTTTCTTATTTCCCTCTCTCACTCTATCTTCCACTAAGAGTCCGCTTATATTTGTAAGGTCTATATTTGTATTGATTTGCAATATTTGTTTGCTTGCAACTTTACCACCATAACCAATGGCGGAAAAAGTGGTATCTTTTATTTCAACCTTTAACAGCACCTGTTTGGGTGTAATTTTAACCTCGCCCAGCGTTTTTAACCAATCATAAAAGAGTAAAAATACTTCTTTGCTGTCTTGTTTCAGGTTAAAAAATCGGTCTATTTCATATAAATCGAGGTCTTGGTTTGCTATATCCTTTACTGATTTTATTTTTTTGCTATTTATGCTTTCTATTTTTTCTTCATCGGGGTCGTTGTTTAAATAATCAATAAAAACCAAGTCATCTTCAAACCAAAAATACTTAATGAGTGTAATAGTGCCTTCTTTATTCTTTTTTACTCGTTCAATTTGAGTGGCAGAAAATTTTTTTGCTATTAAAACAATCTCTGTTTGTTTTAAATCCATTTCTTGGAATTTGGGTAACTCAACATTGTAAATTTGAGTTGCCCTTAAATATACATCAGCAAAATTGTCTTCAATGTATTCCTTGTAGTCTGCCGCTTGCTCGGTTATATTTTTATCATAGTCCTTTTTCAATTCAAATACTACAAACCTTTTTGATTTGGGATTATACGCTAAAATATCCAGTCTTCCGTTAGTGCCTATACTTCTGACATTGCCTTTAAGCGGAAATTCGCTTGCAATGAAAACTACGTTCAAAAAAAGAGCATTCCAATTTTCACAGATAAATTTGTTGAGTTCGCTCTCCGGTTTATTTACCTGCTTTAAAAGTTTTTTTTGCGCAGATGAAAAAAGTTTAGGCATTCGTTTTGGCTTTATAGTTTTTTATCTTTTTACAAAATTGGGTTGGTGACACCTAAATTTAAATATCCAACCCAATAGATAGTAGGCGAGGGTAGCGCTCAAAGCGGCGCCATTTATTTGGTATGGAAGATGACGGTGTAATTTTAGTAACGCCGCTAAATATCACCTGTTTTGCTTTATGGACTATACTATTTACTACAGCAAAGTTACGATTTATTATGTAGTAAAGTTGATGCCTTCTGCTACTTTGGGTATTAAGTGCCTGTTACAATACAAAACCCATACTTCGCCCCCATAGTTCCCAACCCAACCCCAAAGGCGCATGTTTGCTCTGAGGGGGTTGTTTAATTACCGCCAACCCGATGCTAAGAAAGCAACCTACCAAACAGCCATGCCCTCCCGATTTACGTTTTGCGTTTTTTCTTTTTGGCAGCCGGAAAAAGCACGTTGTTTAAGATAAGGCGGTAGCCGGGCGAGTTTGGGTAAAGGCTGATGTCGGTTTCGGGTTCGCCCACCAGGTGTTGGTAGTCTTCGGGGTCGTGTCCGCCGTAAAAAGTCCAAAAACCTTGACCAAATTCGTTGTGAACATATCGGGCTTCGCTGGCGGCTTTGTTTTCGCCCATAACCAACACATCAGATTTAACAAATTTTTTACCAAAGGCGGTGGTTTGCCCCATAAAACCTTTTACGGTTTGGGTGTGGTTTTGGGTGAGCATGGTAGGCACGGGGTCCCATTTGGCAGAGAACTCAAACAGGGTAAAATAGTCCATGTTTTTGGGCACATTTCGGGTTTGGGTGGCATCAATTTCCGAAAACTCGTATTCATAGGGGTTTATACTGAGTTTGTAGTCCTTAAAAGCAAAGGTTTTATTGTAATCTAATTTTTGCTGTGCGCCGGGGTCGGGGGCATCGCCGTCAAACATACGGTCGCAAATATCTGCACCTTCGGCAGAGAGGGCAATGTCAAAAGAATCGGTAGCGGAGCACATGGCAAACATAAAACCGCCGCCTGCCACATATTGCTTAATTTTTTTGGCTACGGCAAGTTTCATTTGCGAAACCTTGTTAAATCCGAGTTGTTTTGCCTTGGCTTCTTCGTATTTTACTTGGTCTATATACCATGGTTGTGTGCGGTAAGAGGCATAAAAACGCCCGTACTGACCGGTAAAGTCTTCGTGGTGTAGGTGAAGCCAATCGTATTTAGAGAGTTTTTCGTCTAATACTTCCTCGTCATACACTTTATCAAAGGGTATTTCGGCAAACTCCAGCACTAAGGTTACGGCATCGTCCCAGGGCAGTTCGGGGTGGTGGGGTTTGTTTTTAGGGGTGTAAACAGCTATTTTAGGCACTTTTTCTAATTTCACCACGTCCATATTCACTTCGGGATTGGCTATTTCCTGCAAGATATTGGTGTACTGCACATCGGGCACAATATCATAGCTTACGCCGCGTATGCGGCAGGTTGCCTCAAACTTGTCGTAATACTTAAAAGCAAAACTGCCGCCGCGGTAATTGAGCAGCCAGTCCACTTCTATGTTGTTTTGCAATACATAATAGGCTACGCCGTAGGCTTTGAGATGGTTTTTTTGTTTTTCATCCATGTATATGAGTATGTAAGATGCCTGCATTTTGGCTGCAAACAGCATACATAAAACAGCAAACAGTAGTTTTTTCATGGTATTTTTTTGTTGTAGCGGGGTTATTTGTGGTTATTATTAAGGTAAAGTGTTGGTTGGCAAACATACGCAGCCTGTTGTAAGGGCTGGCTTGTGGGGGCTTTGTTGTTTTTGGTGTGTAGGATAAATTTTAAGGGTTTGGGTAGAAGTATAAAACCTGCAAAGTAGGCAAACTGTTCATTTAACGCAAAGTTGCGTTGAATAGCGCAAGTAACAAAGGTGTTTAACTTTTTTTTGCTTTAAAACCGACGAAGCCATGAAAATAACCCGATTTTTAAGTTTGTTTTTTGTTTTTTTGGTTGTGTTAGCCTTGGGCAGTCATAGTTTATTTGCACAGTACCGAAGCGCCGACGAAATTCAGGCAGAACGCATGGCTGCCTTGAAAGCCAATAATATCCGCTCCACTACCGATGGATATGCTTACAAATGCGAGCTGTATGACAATGTAACGGTTTTTTACGTAATGCCCAATGACGAAATTTTGCAAGTTCAGCCCGATGAGAGCATTTTGCTGGTGGGTTTTAAAGACCGACCCCCGCTGGGCAGAGAAACGGAGTTTGCTTATATGCTCTCTATTGTAACAGAGCCTCCTATTACCTATGCTGTGGACAAACAGGGGCATATTTGGCAAAAAAAATACCCTTACAAAGAAATTGTAGGCACGGCGGTAAAGAGCAGTAAGTAAAAAGGCTCTATTATGCTATTGTTCGTTGGTAACTACTTAGGTACTATCTGCAATTCAAATTCATGGCGTATTTGCAGGCTAATTGGTAAGATTTCCGGCAGCAGTTAGCACACGGATAACGCGGATGCGGCTGATTTGCACAGATTTTTGAAAAATAATAGCTACTTAAGTGCTGCCCATCATGCAGGTTCTTGGCGTATTTGCAGGCTAATTGGTAAGATTTTACGCAAAGAAAAACCGCAAAAAATACAAAGTGTTTGGGGGCTTTGCGCTGCCCTTTGCGTTCTTTGCGGTTATCACAGGGAATTTAGTTAAGACCAAGACACAGGGTAAGTAGTTGCGTTTGTTGTATGCTCACCGTTCCCACAGTTCGGGCGCTGCGTTGTATGGTAATTTTGGGGGCACCTTATTTGTTTAAAGTAGCGCCGCCAAAAATGGGAGTAGATTTAGTAGAAATAGTTTGGGGGTAGCGCTAAATTGATGCGTAGCAGTAAAATGCTGCCGCACCACAATACCTCAAAAATTATACAAACCCATACAATGACGGTGTTTTTAAGACAAATTCCCGATTGGTGCATCGGGTTTGCAAACGCATTAAGGTGTGCATCATATTTTAATGCCGGTTTTTGCCCTTTTGCCTATTTTCCAGCATAACAATCGGCTTGGTCTATTGTTAAGTAGTTTGTCTTGTTTTGATAAAAAAACTAATTTCTTTTTGTCCTTTGCCACCGCAATTGTCAGGCAGACTCAAAATTTCTACTTCAATATCTTTGCCATTTTTTAGTACATGCAGTTCTTGGGCAAAAGAGCTGTAAATTAGCCCTATTGCTGCCGCCGGCGCTACAAACAAAGGCAGCAAATGCACTCCTGCTATATAAGCAATTGCCGCGTTTTGAGTCATAAATGGCAGTTTAGCAGTTTTGTTTGTTGTGTTGCATAACTTTTACCGGAGCAGTCAATGGAATTTATATCACTACTTTTTTATGGCGCGCTTTTGTGCTGTTATGTTTCAGAGATACCTTTATTTTACGGCACAGTCTGTTCCACATTAACTGTTCCGGCTGTGCCGTTGTTCCATTGTACGGTAATTTGGTGGGCACCTTGTCCGCTTAGGATAGTGCCGCCGGTTACTGTCCACACATAAGTAGCGCCTGTAATGGCAGGAACGGAGTAGGTTGCGGGTGCATTGGCACAAGCGGTACTGTTTCCGGTAATTACAGGATTACAGGTAGGAATAGTTATGCCTGTGCGCGGGTAGGTGGTAACTACATTCCATATCATGGTTTGCAAGTATAGGGCAAGCGCCGGCGAGGGTATTGGAGTGCCGGTCGGTGCATCGGGCAGCAGGTTATTGGGTAGCCCTACCGGACTTTGGTTGAAAATGCAGGCGTAATGCATCATACTTATTGCATATGCCCCTAATTCGTTTGTGTGTATATTGTCGCCAAAAAACTGATTGATGTTTGTAATTCCGGGAACAAGACCAAGTTGAATATCATCATACAAGCGAGCCATCATTTTATGTCCGGGTATTATATATACCGGTGGTGCGCCACTTGGTCTGTTTGCATTGGCATAATCTTGCATTCTTTCAAATTCTTCGCCCTGCGTATCCAGCATTTGCCGCCACGGACCATTGCTGCCGTCTAAATTTGTCCATGTTGTCCATAACAGCGTGGGGGTTCCGTTGCCGTTGTTGCCATTATTCCACGCATTGTTTACAAATAACGAGAGGTATTGCTTTTGCTCCTGAATGCCATCTAAATACCATTGTTGTGTATTGCCGCCCTCGTAGTACAAGGGCACTCTTTCGGTTATTGAGAGGAGTTCCCAATTGGCAATATGTAACCTTGCATCGGGCGAGCCAAAACCTATTGGCGTATCCCATCGGTGTTTCATAGATGATCCGGGCGTTGTTGATTTTCCGACCATTGCATCAAAAAGTTGCCATGCAGCCAAGGAATTTACGTTGGCAATTAAGTTTACATACTGACCGGGCCAGTGCGGATAAAACAATGGGTCGGTTAAACTATGACCACTGTGAATCTGCTTACTATTTAGCGGATATGCCTGCTTGGGAGGCAGGGGTTGCGCAGCGCAAATATGCGCACACAAAAAAGCAAAAACAAATAAAATGATTGTTTTCATTGTTTGTTTGTAATAGCTTAGTGGGTTGCAAAATTGTAAAAATAGGCATAGCTACAACTGATGCAGCAGGTTAGTACAGATTTTTGAAAATACAGACCAATTTCATTTAGACAAATGCCGATAAACTGCAATCGGGCTTGTTGTTGTTTTATGTTGCTCCAAACAACACTTTTCGTTTATCCGTTTATCGGGTGGGAATATCCCGATATGATTAAATTGGGGCTGCCCTCGTTGGCAGGCAGTAGCGAAATTGCGGCAGATTTGGGCAGTTAAATTTGCAAATAATCAGCAAGGTTTATATTTAGTTCTTGGGCGGCAAGCAATACTTCTTGGGCGGCGTATTTTTTAATCACATCGAGCCGTTTGTATTTAAAGAGGTCTTGTACATAGCGATTGCTTAAAATGATTTCTTGGGTTTTTTTGTCGTATTTAGCCTCCAAATGCTGCTGAATGGGTAGCATAAACTCCTTAAATTTTTCGCGTTCTATTTTTACGGCATCGTTGGCAGGGTTGGGTGCGGGTGTGTAGTTTTTAGTTGGTGCCGGGGGCAATGCGGGGGGCAATGCAGCTATTTTTTGGGCAATATGCTGTAGTTGGTTGATAAATTTGTATAGGTCTTGTCCTTTTAACCTACGGTGTATGCCTTTTTCATTTTCCCATTGGGTAGGGGTTAAGTATTGCTGAAGGTGTTCGGCAAAGTGGAACAGTTTGTCTTCGGAAAAAACGTAGTGGTGGGGCACATTATATTTTTGGGCAAAGCGGTCTCGCAGCAGCCAGAGTTCCATAGCTGCCAGTTTTTGGTTATCGGGCAGTTGTTTGTATCGGACATTTGATTCAAATTTTGGCAAGCCGTTGTCAATTTCAATAGCTTGTTTAATTATCAGTTGTTTCATTTCCTCTTCAAACCATGGTGTGCGCCGGGTTTGTTGCAATTGTTGTGCTAACATTTGTTTAACCTCTATTAAAAAAACCACATCATTGGCAAGATACTCCATCATTTGTTCAGATAAGGGGCGTTTGTGCCAGTTGGTAACCTGTAGTTGTTTGTCTATATTTACATCAATGGTATTTTTTATCAGGCTAACAAAAGAGGTACTTTGCAGCGCCAACACTTTTTCGGCAATTTTGAGGTCAAATATGTTAGTGGGCTTACAACCATATTTCACAAAAACCTTAAGGTCTTCGGTGCAGTCGTAAATTATTTTTTCCACCTGTGGGTCATTTACAATGTCCCACATAGGTTGGAGCAGGGTTCTAAATTCGGCATCGGTTCGGCAAATGCTGATGGGGTCAATAATATAACAAACCTCTGGCGTAGCTATTTGTGCTACGCACAGGTTAAGACCGTATTTAAACCTGTTTCTGTCGAACTCTGTATCAATGGCAATTTGGGGCTCCTTAGCAATGATAGAGCAACAGTGCAAAAGCTCTTGAGCTGTTTTTACCAACTGTATGTTATAAGGGGCGGCGGGAGGTAGGCTCATGAGTTTGGGGGTTGTTGAGAGGCTTTTTTAACAATTAAATACCCCACTATACCGGCAATAATAGAGGCAGATAAAATGCCTATTTTAGCTTGCACCAGGTATTCAGAATCTTTAAAAGCCAAACCGGAAATAAACAAAGACATAGTAAAGCCAATGGCTGCCAAAAATCCGGCTCCTATGATGTGTTGCTTGTTTAATCCTGCCGGCAGGGTTGCCCATTTTAGTTTAAGCAGCAGCCATACCATACCTACTACGCCTACTACTTTGCCCAGCAGTAGCCCCACAAACACACCCAATACTACCGGACTGGCTAACTGCTGCAACATGCCGGCGGTAAAGGTGATGCCTCCGTTACTAAGGGCAAAAACGGGCATAACCACAAACGCCACCAAAGGGTGCATGGCATGTTCTAACCGCTGCAATGGGGTAAGGGCATTTTTGGCTACGTTTCTTATATCTTCCAAAATATGGAGTTGCTCATCGGTAACGGTGGGCACATTGTTGGGGTGTGCTTTTCTAAATTTGTTTAACAGGTAAGTTAGCTCTTCGGTACAAATGGTTTCGTTTACCTTTACCCTTGCCGGAATGGTAAAGGCTGCCAATACCGCAGCAATAGTAGCATGTACGCCCGACATCAAAAATGCCAGCCACAAGCCGCCTATGCCTACAATGGCATAAAATAACGTATTGCGCACACCAATGAGGTTGGCAGTTATAAGTACGGTCATAAAGCCTGCACCGGTTAGCAAACTTACAAAGTTAATATCGGAAGTATAAAAAAGGGCTATGACCAATACGGCGCCCAAGTCATCGGTTATGGCAAGGGCAGTAAGAAAAATTTTGAGCGATATGGGCGCTCTGTTGCCCAGCAGGTATAGTACGCCTAAGGCAAAAGCAATATCGGTAGCCATAGGAATACCCCAGCCCGATGTGGTTTCGGCAGAAGAAAAGTTAAACAGCAAGTATATAGCAGCCGGCACCGCCATACCACCCACTGCTGCTGCCAGTGGCAGCACGGCATTTTTAGGGTTGCTTAGCTCGCCGGCTATCATTTCGCGTTTTAGTTCAAGTCCTATCACAAAAAAGAACACTGCCATTAACCCATCGTTTATCCAGTGGTGGAGTGACTTGGAGAGCAAAAAATCGCCAAACCCGATAGAAAATTCTATTTCCCATAGATGATGAAATTCATCGGCTAAGGGTGAGTTTGAAATTACCAACGCCAAAAATGCTGAGGCAAATAATATAATACCACTCATTACGCTGTTGTTCATAAAGCGTTTAATAGGGTCTATTATCCACTTCTCAACGGGCGCTTGGGGTATTTTTGTTTTTTTTTGTTTAATCATGTGTGAGTAAGGTGTTTAGGTATGTGCGTGATGGGGCGTACCGGGGTTTTAGCGGCAATTACTCTTTTATCAATCGGGCGGTGAAGTGTTGGTGTTGGTTTGTAAATTGCAAGAGGTAAATACCGGCAGGCAGGTGGTTAAGATGGAGTTGTACGGTATTTTGGGTAGGTTGCAGGCGCATTTTTTCTTGTCCGTTAAGGGCGTAGAGGCTCAGTACGCCCTGAGCGCCTGTTATTGTGCTATGGGGCAGGGTTATTACGGCTGTGTTAGCCACAGGATTGGGGTAAACCTGCATAACCGCATCGGGCTGAGCAATATCGGGTGTATTTACCCCTAAGCAGGGCAGGGGTTCTACGTTGGGCAAATCGGTAAAAATGCCGTTGTTTACATACCAGTGCTGCCATGTGCCTCCAATGCCGGTATTCCAGTTAGAAAGGTCAAAAGTATTAGCGCCGGCGGGGGTTCCTGCCACTTTATATGCCGCTACTGCCTGCTGGTTTCGGTTCCAGGTAAGGGGTTGGTTGGGCTGGCAAGTTTCGGGCATATTAGGTTGGGCGCAGTTTACTTGCAAAAAGTAGGCATAATCTTCGTAAGCCGGATATTCTCCAAAAACAGTAGCCAACCCATTTGGGTCAATACAAACAGCGGTGTACTCATTACAGGCTATGCCATAAGCGGTAATACCGTAATCTTGCGCTATTCGGGCTAAAAAGGCAACATGCCTGCCTCGGCGGTCGGGGTTATCATAATGCGTATCGGTAACTACGTTTTGTAGCCACGGGTTGTGCAAAAAATCGTCTTTTAACAAGGTAACTTGTGCGTTATAGGGATTGAGCAGCGCCGCCGGCGATACTACACTGCCGTTTTGACCGGTGTAAATAATGCTGCCTTGTATAGCCATGCCTGCCGATAGCCCTCCTATAGGTATGCGCTTTTCGTTAATGAGGTAGTTAAAAGCGGTGTCTAAGGGTGTGTTGTTCCAAAACGACAGGTAAGACCACTGATTACCACCGGCAAACCAAAGCCCCTCAGCATTGCGCACTTGCTGTATAACATAGGGGTTGTAAGCCGCCGCAGCATCGTTGCAAACAATGGTTTGAACGGAGTTTACCGGCACACCCAGTTCAGAGAACAGGTAGTTGTTATACCCATCAGCGCCGCTGGTGCGCAGCACTACTATATCGCCGCCGCCGGTATGTTGTAAAAACCAAGCCATAGCCGGGTCGCTTTCTAATGCGCCGCCCATTAGCACCGTTACGGGCTGTGTTTGGGTTTGCACATCGGTAGTATCGCCGGTAAAATAGTTAGTGTAACTTTGGCTATGGGCAACTTGTGCGGCAATGCCCACAAGCAATAACAGCAGGATAAAACATACATGTTTGTTCATGGGCGGGTAGTTTATGCTTGTTTAGTATGTAGCAGGCGTTTTAGCAATATACAAACAGGGCATACTTGTTTTTTGTAAAAAACTATGCCCTGTTTGTGTTTTTAACTTTGGGGGTTAGTGATTTATTTACAAGGTAAGCAGAAAACCTATGGTAAAGTTAGCGTCCCAGTCAAACACTACTTGTTTGCAGCCTGTGGCATCGGCTATTGCTTTATAGATGTTTAAACCGGCTTTTTGTTTTTCGCCATCGGCGGTATATCCATCGGGCGCTTTTAAAACAGTATAACGCTCTTTACCGTTTCGGGTTTGTTTAGCCAATTCAAAAGGTACGCCACCTATGATAAAGCAGGTTTGACGCTGCGCGGTAGGCACTTGTTTGGCTTTGGCGCTTGCTTCCTGGTAAACGGTGGTAGGGTTTAGGTTATTTTGGTAGTACTTAGAGCCGTGTGTTTCTACTGCGCTCACCTGACCGTTTTGCATCCACGAAATTTTGGTATTGCCCGACCCCATATCTACTACAAAAGCGCGTTGGTCATAAGCGCGGGGCAGGGCAGCTTTAAGCGCCAGTTTACCCTCTTGTTCGGGCGTAACAGTGTTTACCACATACCCCAAACCCTTTAACGCTTTAATGATTTTTTGGGTGCTTTCGGCTTTTAACGCCCCTGAGCTTACTACAAAGTGAATCTCTTTACCACCCACGCCAAAATCGAGCATTTTACCTATGTAGCGTTTCAAGCCGTCTCGCACATCGGCATCGGTAGCCATGTTTTCCATTACAAGGCTGTTACCAAATTCGGCTTTTTCCAATTTCCAGTTTTTAAGGTTGTCTATACGTACTATAAAGGAGTTAAAACCGGTAGCGCCTAATTCTACCACACCTTTTAGTTTACCGTTTACCGGCTCGGTGGGGGTGTAGGTAAATGATGATGTAGTAGCGGTAGTAGTAGTAGTGGAAGGTTGTTCAACAGTTTTAGCAGGAGTGGTGGTGGCAGACGGTTGGCTGGTGGTTCCCGTACTGCCCGATGAATTGTTATTCATTTGCGAAGACAAGTAGCGCAGCCCAAAAAACGCAATGGCTACAATAACCAGTGTAATCAAAAATTTAGAAAAGGTGGTTAAACGTGGCATGATATTGTTGGTTTGGTTTAAAATGGCATAATTTTTTTTAGCTAATACAGCCACAAAAGTAAGATACTTTTAGCAAAAAAGTAGGGTATTGGTTACTTTGTTCCGCTCTTTTACCACTAAGATGCCAACAGCAGGCAGTATTATTTTTAGTGGTTAAAATAAAACAGGCTACTGTTTGGTTGAAAAAAAACCTCTCAGCCCGATTAACTGCTTTGTTGTTATTACTTGGTACCCACTACTGAATATCCACTACTCACTACCCATTGGCACACGGATAACACGGATGCGGCTGATTGGCACAGATTTTTTAAAAATAATAGTTACTTAGGCGCTGCCTGTCATGTAGGTTCACGGCGTATTTGCAGGCTAATGGGTAGCATTTTGCACAAAGAACGCAAAGTCTTTGCGACCTTTGTGCTAACCTTTGTGTTCTTTGTGGTTATCATAAGGAGTTTAGTTAAGACCAAGACACAGCGTAAGTAGTTACTGCAAATTTACCCATTTGGGCTTTTTGCACCTAATTTTGTAACCTAATCCCATAAAAAATAACAAGACTTTGCGAACTTTGTGAAACCCTTTGTGCTCTTTATTTAAAACTGCCTACATTGCACAGTTGTTTGCCGCTTACCTTGTAAACGCCAAAACGCTGCGCCCGTTTTTTACCTTTTTTGCACTACCCTACCCCTTAAACTCCATTTTGTAACCATGATACACAATATAAGCCAAAATAATCCGCTTGCCGGACAAATTATTGCAGAACTGCGCGACATACAAATACAAAAAGACCGTATGCGCTTTAGAAGAAACATGGAAAAACTGGGCGAAATGTTTGCCTTTGAGATAGGTAAAAAAATGCCTTCTGTTCAGAAAGAGGTGCAAACACCTATGGGTATTGCCCTTTGCAACGTGCTTGCCGAACAGCCGGTGCTGGCTACCATTTTAAGAGCCGGCCTACCGCTGCACCAAGGGCTCCTCAATGTGTTTGACCATGCCGATAATGCTTTTGTTTCGGCTTACCGAAAACACCATAAAAATGGCACTTTTACCATTAAATTAGAATACCTCTCTTGCCCCGATTTAGAAGACCGCATTTTGCTCCTTGCCGACCCTATGCTGGCTACCGGCGCTTCTATGGCGCTTACCATTGAGCAACTTTTTGAACAAGGTATTCCCAAGCAACTGCACGTAGTGAGTGTTATTGCCTGCACCGAGGGCATTAACGAAGTACGCCGCCGGTTTCCGCAAGCTGTTTTTTGGACAGCCGCCCTTGACGAAGAACTAACCGCTAAGGGATACATTGTGCCCGGGCTGGGCGATGCCGGCGACTTGGCTTTTGGCGAAAAAATGCAGGATTGACAATAGCCCATCAGGATAACAGAGCCAAACTACCACCGGGCTTGCCGTTGTTTTGTTTCGCCCACAAATAACAAGTTACTTTGTCAGCATTTATCCGCCAAAAATCCGTTTTATCTGCGTGCTTTTTTTGTATTTATTTGCTAAAAGCGGGTAAAATAGCCCAATTTATAGAGCTACACCCTTTAACACACAGTTTATTTACCCATAAAACCCCTGTATGCTTTACAGGTGTGGCACCAAACGCACGCACTTACGCTGCTACCGTACAACCGCAGCCCCCCAAGTAAAACAACCAAAAGCACAAAACGCCATTTTGCCGTTTTACTTGCCCACATCCGGCAGCCAAAAATACTGCCATGCTTATTTAACGGTGTTTTTTTGTAATTTTGCCCCCCAAAAAGAACTAAATAGGTTCCTTTTTACTGCTTTCATTGTTTCACATTTTGTAAACCCAAATTTTGCGTTATGACTCATTCCTATAAAACGGCTTTCCGTTTGTTTATTGCCCTGTTTGGCGCTTTGTTACTCAGCGCTTTTGTACCCCTTACATCGGGCGACCCTGTGCTGTTTACCATTGGCGGCGATAAAGTAACCAAATCGGAATTTTTAACCGTTTACGATAAACACAATGCCCAAGACAGCGCCCGATACTCTAAAAAATCAATTGACGAATACTTAGAACTGTTCATAAACTTTAAACTCAAAGTAAAAGAAGCCGAAAGCATGGGCTTAGATACCCTGCCCGGCATTAAACAGCAAATTGCCGATTACTATAAACAACTTGCCAAAACCTACCTGCACGACAAAGACATTACCGACCAACTCATACAAGAGGCTTACCAGCGCATGAAAACAGAGGTGAAAACCAGCCATATTTTAATACGCCTTGCCGAGCAAGCCTCGCCCGATGATACCCTTAAAGCCTTTAACAAAACCCTGAGCGTTTACCGTATGCTCACCGAACAAGGTCTGGATTTTGCCAAACTTGCCGAAAAATACTCCGAAGACCCCTCCGTTAAAGAAAACAAAGGCGATTTGGGCTACCTTACTGCGTTCCAAACCGTTTACCCCTTTGAAACCGCTTTTTACAATACCCCAAAAGGTAAAATATCGGGACCCGTGCGTACACAGTATGGTTATCACTTGGTAAAGGTGGACGATGTTCGCCCCGCACAAGGCTCTGTTCGCGTGGCGCATATTCTCATCAAAACCACCGATAAAGACACCATTACCCAGCAGCAAGCCGCCCAAAAACGCGCCTTAGATGTGTATAACCGCCTCAAAAAGAAAAAAATAACCTTTGAACAAGCAGCCTTAGCCGAATCGGACGACAAAACTACCGCAAAAAGCGGCGGCGAACTGCCCTGGTTCAAAAGCGGCAAAATGTTTCCCGAGTTTGAAGATGCCGCCTTTGCCCTCAAAAAAACCGGCGAAATTTCTAAGCCGGTTAAAACCCGAATAGGTTGGCATATTATTAAGCTCCTTGAACGCAAAGGCATAGGCACTTTTGACGAACTTAAAGACGAACTCAAAAAACGAATAGAACGCGATAACCGCTCTCGCGTATCGCAGCAGTATTTTATTGCCCGATTAAAACAAGACCACCAGTTTACCGAATTTGCCGAGCCTAAAAATACCATCATCAATGCCATAGCCAAAAGCCAGTCTATACAACGCGGGCAGTGGAAAGCCGATAGCCTTGAAACCGGTATAAACACCAATCAAGCCCTGTTTACCATTATTTTTCCCGATACTAAGCAACTCAAAACCTATACCATAGCCGATTTTATAACCTTTGCCGAAAAAAACCAAATGCGCGCCCGAAGCCGCAATACCCAAGAAACTGCCAGCCGCCTCTATGCCATTTATGCCGAAGAGCAACTTATGGCTGCCGAAGAAACTACCCTGCAAACCAAATATCCCGAATTTGCCCGACTGCTCAAAGAGTTTAGAGACGGCAACCTCCTCTACGAACTCATGACCCAAAACGTGTGGAACAAAGCCATGGAAGATACCTCCGCACTCCGCAAATTCTACAACGAAAACAGCAGCCGGTATGTGTGGAAAGAGCGCGTAAACGCTTACATATTTACCTTTAACGACCCCCAAACCGGCGCCGAACTGCGCGCCAAAGCCCAAACCGCCACACCACAAGAGCTGGCAAATTTAGAAACCGAAGCCAAAAGCGGTAAACTTCAAAAATACAAAGTAGAAAGCGGCATGTACGAAAAAGGGCAAAAAACCCTGCTCAATGCCGTAAACTGGGCACCCGGTATTTCCGAAAACATAGACAGCGCCGATGGCAATACCAGTTTTGTGGTTATTACCGAAACACTGCCGCCCTCACCCAAAAAATTAGAAGAAGCACGCGGCTATATTATTGCCGATTTTCAGAGCAAATTAGAGCAGGAGTGGGTAAAACAACTCCGCAAAAAGTACGACGTAAAAATTAACAAAGACGTACTGGAAACCCTATACAAAAAGTAACCACCACCCAAAACCGGTTTGTTTTTACCCCGGGCAGCACTCCCTTTTTGAGGGAGGCAGGGCAGAGCCGATTATTTTCGTCCTACACGCTATTTTTCTGAAAAAAACAGGTATTAAACCCCTAAAAATGCACCCAAAAACCTTAAAAAACGGACAATACAAACTCCCCCCTTCTTTGAGGGGGGGCTGGGGGGGACTACCGGTTAATTTACCGCCTACCTTGCCATGAACCACCCCACAACAACCAACCAAATGCCCCAACTCCCCCCTTCTTTGAGGGGAGGCAGAGGGGGGGTACCACTTACCTTGCCATGAACCACACCATAACAACCAACCAAATGCCCCAACTCCCCCCTTCTTTGAGGGGAGGCAGAGGGGGGGTACCACTTACCTTGCCATGAACCACACCATAACAACCAACCAAATGCCCCAACTCCCCCTTCTTTGAGGGAGGGCAAGGGGGGGAGCAGTTTTGTTCCGTTCTACACGCTATTTTTCTGAAAAAAACAGGTATTAAACCCCTAAAAATGCACCCAAAAACCTTAAAAAACGGACAATACAAACTCCCCCCTTCTTTGAGGGGGGGCTGGGGGGGAGAACCGGTGGCAAGATACCAAACAGCCCAATTTCACCAAAACAAACCCCCAATCAGTAAGCATACGCATTGGCTTTTAAGCAGAACCCGCCATGTTATTGCCATAAACCACCTACACCCTACTTTTTTGAGGGAGGATCGTGAGAGCAAGCAAAAAAAGTGTTGGCATGGTCAAATGCAAGCAACACTGTTACCTGCCGCTTTTACCCATTTAGTAATGCTGCTGCTGCTTACTTGGAGTTTGGCAGGAATAGGCTGCAAAAACAAAACATCGGGCAAAGATGAGCCCGTGGCACGCATCAACAACACCTATATCTACCAATCGGAACTCAAAAACGCACTCGGCATTAACATCAACCCAACCGACAGCGCACAATTGGCTAAACAGTATTTGGAAACAACCTTAAAAAGAAAGGCATTGCTCCAAGAAGCACAAACGCAAATGGCAAACAACCTGCCCAATATAGAACAGCAGGTGCAAGACTACCGCGAATCGCTGCTGCTTCATGCCTTTGAGCAGTTTTTGCTCAAACAATATACCGATACAACGGTAACTCAACAAGAAATAACCGCTTACTACCTCCAAAACCAAAACAATTTTACCCTAAAAACAAACGTTGTAAAAGCTGCCTATGCCATTGTAAACAAGGGTTTTGAAAAAAAAGACTCCCTAAAAATGCTGCTAAAAAAAGCCGACTCGCTCGCCATACAACAACTTCAAGGCATTTGTGCCCGCGAAGCCATCAACTGCTCACTGCCCTACCAATGGATAGAATGGCAAAACCTGCAACAGCAAATACCCTTAGATGAAGCCGATTTTATCACCGCCACCCAAAACCGGTTGTACCAAACCTCCGATGCCGTTAATACTTACTACCTAAGCATTCAGGAGTGGGGTAAAGCCGGAAGCATAAGCCCACCAGCTTACTGCCAACCCGAAATTGAAAAAATTATTGTCCACAAACGCCGGCTCCGGTACTTGCAAGATACCAAAGACCGCCTTTTTAGAGAAGCAACCGATAAAGGTACCATAGAAATTTTCCGACAATAATGCCTATACCCATCATTTACCTCACTTTCCTATTACTTACTCCCACGCACATGAGCCGGTTACTTATAATTTTAACAGCCTTTGCCTTTTTTTGCAACTTGCCAATAACTACCCAGGCGCAAACCTACATTGTTGATGAAATAGCCGCCGTTGTAGGCGATAAAATTGTACTGGTTTCTGATATAGAAACCCAATACAACCAAGCCCTCAACAACGGTATGCGCGATGACGGCAACCTGCGCTGCTTAGTTTTAGACCAACTCCTGCTCGACCGCATGTTTCAAACCCAAGCCGAAATAGACAGTATTGAAGTAAGAGAGGAAGAAGTAGAACGCGAAATAGAAAACCGACTGCGTTATTTTTTGGGCTTATTTGGGGGCGATGCAGCCAAGTTTGAAGCCTACTACGGCAAAACCATTTTAGAAATACGCGAAGAATACCGCGAAGAAGTGCGTGGCATACTCCTTGCCCAACGCATGCAAAGCCAAATACTGAGCAATGTATCTATTACCCCCGCCGAGGTGAAAACCTATTTTGAAAGCCTTCCGCCCGATAGCATACCTTATTACAATGCTGAAATAGAACTGCTACAGCTAACCGTAAAACCCAAAACCGGCAAAGCTAAAAAAGACGACGTAAGGGCTACCCTGCTCAAACTCAAAAAACGAATTGAAGAAGAAGGCGAAGACTTTGCCCGATTAGCCTCTATCTATTCCGAAGACCCCGGCTCTGCCGCACAAGGCGGCGACTTAGGCTGGACCAACCGCGGCGATTTTGTGCCCGAATTTGAAGGCGCTGCCTTTAAATTAAAGGTAAACGAAATTTCTATCCCTGTTGAAAGCAAATTTGGCTTTCACATGATTCAACTGCTAGAACGCCGAGGCGATAAAATTCATACCCGCCATATACTCATAAAACCTAAAATTACCGACGATGACCTCAAAAACGCTCTTACCCGAATAGACAGCATCAGAACCGCTATACTTACCGATACAGCCCTAAATTTTAGGCTTGCTGTTGAAAAATTTTCAGATGATGAAGAAACTAAATCTACCGGCGGCTTGCTCTATACCCCAGATGGCAGCAGTTTTTGGGAAATGAATGAGTTAGATCCTACCATTTATTTTGCCATAGATACCATAAAAGAAGGTAAAATATCTAAATCGCTCCCCTACGAAATGCGAGATGGCACCAAGGCTTACCGCATTTTTTACGTACAAACCCGAACCCTGCCACATAAAGCCAATCTTAAAGATGACTATAACCGCATTAAAGCTATTATAGAAGAACGTGAGCGCGAACGGCTGATGCTGAAATGGATGCAGCGCCGCATACCCAAAACCTACATACACATAGACCCCCGATTCCGTAACTGCCCCACTGTTGCCAAGTGGATTGCCACTTCCACACAGCAAAATAAGTAACCTGCCTCAGCCGCTAATTTGCCTTGTGTATAATATAAGCAACCACGCCCCATATTTCAAAATCGCTATCATCGGCAATGGCAATGGGCGGGTAATCGGGGTTTTCGGCAAGCAGGTGTAACTTACCGCCTATTTTACCAATGCGTTTTACCGTAAACTCTCCGGCTATTACACAAATGGCAATGCTATTGTAAGCCGGCGCAATGGCGCGGTCAACAACTAATATATCGCCGTCATAAATACCCGCATTTTCCATAGAGTTGCCCTTTACGCGCACATAAAAGGTAGCAGCCGGATTTTTTACCAAATAACAATTCAGGTCAATTTTCAGCTCTACATAATCATCGGCAGGCGAAGGAAAACCCGCCGATATGCTACTCTGAAACAGCGGCGCCATAGCGGTGGCATCGGCGGCATTTTCTACACTGTAAAACTCTAATAACCCAAACGTTTGTAAGCGTTGTAATGTAAGCATGAGCGGTTTTAAAAGGGTTTAGGCTTTTTGCTTCACATAGCAAAAGCAACATTTTTTTGCAAAAAACTAACTTTTTTATTAAAAAACCAAATTTTTGTGCCCAAAAAAATGTATGCTTGAATAGTTTATGCTTGTGCTATGGCACTCCTACCGCTGTTTTTTGGGCGGTTTGGGCTTGGTAAACAAGGTGGCGGTGTATTGCAAGTATAACTCAAAAAGAAAAGCCACCCTTGCAGCTTGCGAGGTAAAGGGCGCTGCGCGGTAGGCGGCATCTACTGCCTTATCCAATTGGGCATGCGCTTTGGTTAGCGCATCGGGCATAAGCAGCGGGTGGTATAAATCGGCAGGCGAGCTATTGGCAAACATTGCCCTAATATCCAGCACTTTTTGGGCAGCCTGCTCTATGGCAGCTACTTTTTGGGGTGTAAGTTGCTGCGGCAAATGCCACGGAAAATTATTATATACTACACTAACTGAGTACCTGAAATCGCTCTTAATTCTTCCGCATACGGCATTTACCCAAGCCATGTGCATAGCCGACATTAATACGCCAAAATGATACAACGTACCATTAGGCACCGATAGGCAGGAGTTGTTCAAAATATCGTTTTGGGTCATAAAACCCATAGGTATATACCACCTGTTTTCTGATGAGTGCGAAGGAACCAGTATATAGTTAGATTGGGGTTGCCGGTTTTCGGTAAACAAGGTGGGTTGGTTTGCCCATTTAACGGTTGCCGGTTTAGAACTTTTGAGGCGCATGGCTTTTACTTTTTCTATGCGCTTGAGCAGGTGGGGCATTTTTCGGAGTTCGGAAGGGTTGGCATCAACCAACCAAAAGCAGTATCTTTTTTCGCCATTCAAAAACTCATGTGCCGAAATTAAGGGTTTAATGTATTTGGCGGCATCGGGTTCTTTGGCTAAAAAATCGGCTTTTTCTTCTTCGGTAAGCAAAAAATTTCCGCCATCGGTTGGCTGGCTACCTTTTAGCATGGTCGGCACCGGGCAAATGGCCGTGGTTCTTTTACCTATAATGACATCTTGGGCATCTACCAAATACGGGTTTATGTTGGCTGCCTTTATTTGGTGGGGTTCACCTTTTATGTTTTCGTACTCAAAAATACTTTTATCGGGCGTATCGTAAGCCGCAAACCCTATTATTACGCAATATACGGCAGCATTGCCCTTAGCTTCGTTGCTCCATTTAAAGGTGCGGTGGGCAAAATGAATTTTTATATGATACTGATGCAGCAAAACACCCCACAAAATAGCCACCTGCTCGCCTTGCACAATAGAATTGGTAGAAACAAAAGCCACTTTGGTTTGGCTGCTTTGTATGTACTTTGCCGCTTTTATATACCAACCCGAAACATAATCGAGTACGCCGCTGCCTTCGGCATGATTAAACTGTTTAATAATTTGGCTGCGCTGTATGGGTTGCATCAGTTTTGACCCAATAAAGGGCGGATTGCCCAGTATATAGTTAAATCTTTGGAGGGGTGTTTGCGGCGGTGTTTTACCCCTGTGTATTGCCACCGTTTGGGTTTGCACGTTTACCGTTTTATATTCGGCAGGGGGCTCGTCTGCCATATAGATATTGGTATGCCGGGCTATTATGTCAATGGAATTAAGTGGATTGAGCAGGTTTTGCCAGTCAATTTCCATAGCATCGCCGTGTACTATATTGGCGGCTTTGGTAAGCGGCAGGCGTATAAAGTACTGCCCAAACTCATTGCTAAAAAGCATGTTCATTTGGTGGTCAACCAACCACATGGCTACCTGTGCTATTTGTGCCGGAAACTCCTCATATTCAATGCCGTAAAACCGGTCAACGTCTATTTGTATAATTTGGCTTACATCTAAAAAACGCTGTCCGTGCCGGTGCAGGGTGCGCAGTATTTCTAATTCCAGCAGGCGCAGTTGGCGGTAGGTAATCACCAAAAAATTGCCACAGCCGCAGGCGGGGTCTAAAAAGGTAAGCGAGCTTATTTTTTGGTGCAGCTCGTTCAGTTTATTTTTATGGTCTTTTACCCGTTCAAATTCTTGCCAAAGCTCGTCTAAAAAAAGGGGTTTAATGAGTTTAAGTATGTTGGTTTCGCTGGTGTAGTGCGCTCCCAAATTGCGGCGTTCCTTGGGGTTCATAACACTCTGAAACATTGACCCAAAAATGGCAGGCGATATTTTACTCCAATCAAGGTAGCAGCAGTTGAGCAGCGCTTGGCGCATTTTACTGTCAAAGCTGGCGGTGGGCAGTATTTCTTCAAACAGTTTGCCGTTTATGTACGGAAAATCGGCAAGTTGTTCGTCTAAGTTGGTAAAACGTTGTGGGGTAGGCGTGTTTAATACCTGAAACAAAGCCTGCAATTTAGGGGCAAGGTCAGCTCCGTCTATACCGGTTCTTTGCTCTATGTAGTTCTGAAACTGTTGTTTGTTAAAAATAGTAGTATCTTCGGCAAATAGGCAAAACAGTATCCGTACCAAATAAACCTCCAACGCATGACCGGTATAACCAATTTCTTCCAGCCGGTCGTGCAGTTTTCCCAGCAGTTCGGCAGCTTTTATGTTTGCGGGGTCTTGCTCTGCGTATATTTTTTTCTGATAACCAATCAAAAACCCGAAATGCTGCACATGGTTTACCAACTCATGCAGGGCAAACTCGGTAGTATGGTCTTCTTCAAGGTCGTAGAGCCTAAATTTTTCAAAATTGCAAACCAGCACCAATTTAGGCAATTCATAGTCTTTTAGCCCATGCATATAGTCTTTTGCCTGCCCAAAAGCCTTGTCTAAACTTTTGCCCTTACTTTTCATTTCAACCAAAATAGCGCCTTTCCATAGCAGGTCTATGTAGCCATGTGTTTCATCAAGTTTGCGCACGCTGTATTCAAAAGTAGCCACTCTTTTACTGCTAATGCCAAACACATTAAAAAACTCGGTTAAAAACGGCTTGGCATCGGCTTGTTCTCTTACGGCAGTTTCCCACTCTTTTGAAAACTGCACGGCGCGGTCTTTAATTTCGTTCCAACTAAGCGTCATGGGTTTAATTTAGTAACTCGGTAATCAATCATTGGGGCAAAAAGGGTGAGCGGTTTCACACAATTGGCATGATGCCTATCTGCTAAACCCGGCTTTATACTCGGCGGTATTACCTTTGGCATCTGTAACTGTTAGCCTAAACTGGTGTGCGCCCGGAGCGCCGCTCCGTTCGTCAAAGGTATGCCAAAGTCGGGCAGTTTTTTGGTCGTACTCCATGAGTACCCATCGGTTGTCAATGTAACCATTGTAAGCGGCAATGCCCGATAGGTTGTCGGAAATTTGCATTTCTATGGTTTTGTTTTTACCCATGTACTTGCCTTGTACCAAGTTAATGCTTTTAATAGTAGGCGGTTTGGTATCGGTAGTTATATAGTAATTGCCCAACTCGCGCGATTGGGCAGAGAGGAAATTACCTTCCCACCGGCTGCTAAGGGCAGTTTCTTTGCCGGTGTGGTTGGTAAAAGCTACCAAAGCATAATCATACAGCTCAAAGGGCAGGTTATCGGGTTTAATACCTATGTCGAAATGCCGGTGTACGGGCGTGGTATTGTAATGCACCTGATGCTTAGGCGAGTAAACATTAGCAACAGCATTGCCCGATGTCATGTTATACTGAAAGTACAAATCGTTGTAAAGGCAGCCTGCGGGCAAGGATAGTTTAAAAAAGTCGTTCTGGTAAGTATTGTCGGTGGTGGCATTAAACAAGGCGTTATAGGGGGTAGCATCAGCCGGCGGCGGGGGCAAGGCGGGGTCGTATTGCACCGTAAAAGCAAGGGTAGCCGTATTTTTGCTTATATCAGTTGCTTCCACAACTATTTTATGAGGCAGTCCATCGGCAAGGTCTATAACGCCGTTTTGCAGGGCAAGGCGGTAAATAGACAAGCGGTTATGGGGTTCTACAAAACATTTTTGGAAGTAACCATCTCCTTCCTTTTTAAGGCGGTAGTCAATATGGGCATTGATGTATCGGCTCTCGTCAAATCCTATGCGCTCCATTTCAAAGGCATAAACTTCTTTGCCATTGTCGTACATTTTAAGTGCGTAAACGTTGTAAGTGTTATGAACACCGGTTTTGCGGTCAAAACTTTTTACGCTAACACCCACCTTTGGCACATTTACCTTTACCACCGGCTGTGTTATGCCATACTCGCCGCCCAATAATCGGGTGGCAAACACCTGCGCATCGGGCAGGTAGGCAGTAGGCGAAACAAATTTATACAGCGCCATTTGGGTAATGGTAGGTTTTACGTCATCGGGTACTTTGTAGCCAAACAACAGCGGATTAATGGCTTCTTCGGTATAACTATCCCGAAGTTCAAAATGCAGGTGCGGACCATGCGATGAGCCGGTATTGCCCGATTTGGCAACCACTTGCCCCCGCGTTACCGGCAGCAAGTTGGGGGGCACGCGCTCATCTATCTCAAAACGTTGCAGCTCATACTGGCGGTTTTTTACGTAAGCGCCTATTTGTCCGGTAAACGAGTTAATATGGGCAAAAACGCTGGTATAACCATTTGGGTAGTCAATATATACGGCATTGCCATACCCCCGCGGCGAGGTTACCACCCTTGATACGTAACCATCGGCAAGGGCGTAGAGGTTTAGGTTTTCCTGCCCCTCAGTTTTCACATCTATACCTGCGTGGAAATGGTTGCTGCGCAACTCGCCAAAATTACCTGCAAGGCGCATGGGTATATCCATAGGTTGCCCAAAATACCGCTGCGGATAATCTCTTTTTACCGATGCTGCCCGCCGTTCTGCCTTGGCAGTTTTAATGCAAGGCAAAACCAGCAGGCAAGCGGCAAGCAACAAGTGAAATAAAAATAGCCCGATGCGCATGAAAATGAGTGTCAAAACAGGGTAAATGATTGCAAAAACAGGGGTGTAGTTACTTCTTGTCTCCTTCTTTGGTTTCGGCGGGAGGGGCTTCTACAATATCATATACTTTACCACCTGCTTCAATGCGTATTTGCTTGCTCAATTGCAGGTAGGGGGCTAATTCGGGTGTGGCAATGGCGGCGTAGGCATCGGAGGCAAAAAAGATTTTTTCGCCCTCGCCCTTGTTTTGGGTGGCAGCGTCGGTAAGCAGGTTATCGGCATTTTGGTAAAAAAGGCGGCTGTTTACCCATTTATACTCATTGTTTACCCCTTTTTGGGTAGCGCCTTTGAGGTCGGTAAAAGTCATATTTTGCTGACCGGCTTGCAGGTGTGGCAGGTAGTAAGCGCGCAGCAATGCCGATGCAGCCAGGCTACTGAGCAGGGCATTAGCTCCTTTTTGTTGGGTAACACCGGCGTAGTCTTGGGCATAATCGGTGCCGGCTTGGGTGAGCATTCGGGGGGCGTAGCGTTTTTTATCGGGGCTCAAAAATTTCATTTCTTTTAGGAGCAGGTGGGCGGTGTAGGGGTTAATAATAAAATGCTCATCGGCTAAATCGGCAATTTCTTCGCCTGTGCCGTCAAGGTCGCTGCCTGCTGCTTTGAGTTGGTTGAGCATATCGCCTATGGCGCGCCCAGCCCATAGGGTAGGCACAAACGGATACGCATCGGAGGCTTCCGGAAAATCAACGGTAAAATCGTAGCGTTGCATCATTTTTTTAGCATCGCCAATGAGCGAAACGGTGGTTTTACCGCCTTTTTTGTACTTGCCCAATATGTAGAGCGGTTGGTCTTTAAACAAGTTGTTGGGTTTTTTGGGGTACATTTCCTGCACCTCAAATTTATCGCCAAAGTAAAGTTGGAGGTTTACCAGCACCGGATTGCTCACCATTTCATAAAATGCGGTAATGCCGGTTTCAATGCTGTTGTCATCGGCTATAAAGAGGGCTTCGCCTTGTGTGTAGTTAGCGGCTCGCTCTAAAAAAGCAGCGTTAGCGTTATTGCCTATACCTACGGTAAACATGCGCAGGGTTCGCACGTTGGCTACATCTATTTCTTCCAGCAGTTCTTCGTGGTCTATTACTATGCCCACTTGGGGCTCGCCGGCGCTAACCAAAAACACGTAATAGGGACGCATGGGGTCTTTTGAAAAATGAAGGGCTTTGTTAAAAGCGCCTTCATAGTTAGCCTTGCCTTGTGTTTTAGCGTTGTTGAGGTAGGTGGTAGCTTGGGTAATATTGGCGGAGGTAGGCGCAACAAAATCGGGAAAAGCCGATTCGGCAAGGTTAGAAAAAGTAACCACATTAAAACGGTCGTTGGTTCCTAATTTTTTAAGGCAGTTGGTAAGGGCTTTTTTCACCTTGTCTAATTGGGCTGTGGTCATGGTTTCGGCAAGGTCAATGGCAAAAACCATGTCTTTTTCTTCGGTAACCTGCCCATAACCGGCATCAAAAGAGAGCATAAAATAACCCGGTTTACCGGCTTGTTTGTGGGTAAACAGCGAGTAGCCCAAGTTTTGGTTGCTTGTACTGTAATAGAGCAAAAAATCTTTGTCTATACGTCCTTTTTTGGCGTTAAACTTATAGGTAACTTGTTTTTCGTTTACATAGGCAGGCAGGGCATTGTGGGTGGGGCAGTAAAAATTGCCAAGGCGGTCTTTATGTTTTATGGTCAGGTTAAACTCGGTATCTTGTGGAGGTTTTGCCGAAAACTGCTGCGTACTGAGCAGGTGTTCAAACCGGTAGCGGTTGGCTTCGGGTGTAAGTTTGTATTTATAGGAGGCTTTTACTGCCAGCACGCTTCGGGGCGGGGCTTTATAAATGTTTACCTTAAACAAGCCATTGTTGGCATACGCCCACCAGTTGGGATTGCCGGTACGGCGAACCATATCTTTAAACACTTTAAATGATTTTGCAGGCTCCATATATTCCGGGCGGTACTCGTCTTGGTTAATGCTGAAATCTAATTTTTTGACCTCTGCGCCCGATGGCAGAGGGAGAAGGTAATAAATTTGCAAGGTATCGGGGCTTATGTTGTAGTAGGTTTGCGTTATTTGCACCGTTACCGAGTCGCCATCAATGGTAATGTTTTGTTTATCGCTCATCAGCTCAATAAAACAAGGGTTAAACCCATCGGGAAAGGCTTTAAAATAGCTGCTTTCGCGCTCGGTAGGATACCAGTAATAATCTTTTGGCGACCCGACAAAAAATCCGTTAGCCCAAATTTGGGCAGTAACAAGCAAACAAAAAACAAGAACAAGTAACCGATAATTCATGGTGGTAAAAAAATATTTTTGATGACTTTAAGAAAAAAATAGGCTATTAAGGATTACAAATAACAGCAAGGGGAGGTGGGCAAAGCGGGTTGTTTGCAAACAAGCGGCTAAACAGCACAAAGATACAATTTTACCAAAATTTTTCCAATTTAAGGGGTTTGTATATGCCCGGGTTGTTAACAATTACTAAGGTAACAGTGCGCTACAGGAGCAGTACAAACTTGTTTTATTGGGTTTTGATTGCATAAATATAGTGCATTTTGAACAAGCTATTTCGTTTGCAAAGCTGCTCAAATTTTGCTTAACGTTTGACATGCTGACGGAAATGCGCTACCCCGATGCAAGGCATTGAGGGCAAACTCGTTTTTTTAGGGGAAAAAAGGTAAAAAACAACCGGTAAACCAAAATTTTGCGAACTTTGATTGACCACGCACCTCATTTTATCACCTCCTACCCTGCTTACACCATGAAAAACGTTTTATCCTTGCCGGTATTGCTTGTTTTAACCCTTAGTTTCAACTGCCTGATAGCCCAAACCCCCACGGTTTGGCTACCGCGAGGCATAGGCGGTGGTGGCGCTTTGTTTTTCCCGAAAATTAACCCCGATAACGACAACGAATTTTACATCAGTTGCGATATGGGTGAAATGTTTCATTCTGCTGATTATGGATTGTCTTACTCTCAAATACCGTTTCAGCAGCTTACTGCGGCTAATGTTGCTACTTATGAGTTTACCAACAACCCCAACATTGCCTATAATATGCACAACGACGGCAATAACAGCTACCCCGTAAAAACTACCAACGGCGGAGCTGCCTGGACAACGCTGCCGGGCTACAATGCTTCACTGGGCAGCTTGTATAAACAAATAGCCAACTACTACAATCCCAATCAGGTGCTGCTCAACTACTATGGCGATATTGTTTTTTCAAACAACGGCGGCGCTACGTTTAGCTTAGTAAAACATGCTGCCGATATGGGTGTGGGCATTATTATGGGTGGCGCTTTTTTTGACGGCAACAACATTTATATAGGCACCAACGAAGGCATTTTTTATTCTAACAATGGCGGCGCCTCTTTTACCCAAATGACCAACAACGGTATTCCTGCCACGCAGCGGTTGTGGCATTTTTCGGGCGCAAAAAGCGGCGCTACTATCCGATTTTTGTGCATTACCGGCGCTACTGCTGATGTATATAACGGGCTAATGCCATGGGACTACTACGGTTTTGGAGCGGGTGTTTATACTATGGACAACGCATCGGGTACTTGGATTTCGGCTTCATCGGGCATTAATTTTGCATCGGAATACCTGCTCTATACCGGCATGGCTTGGAACAACATTAACACCATGTACCTTGCAGGCAACGATGCCAGCCTTAATGCCCCGCTCATTTACAAATCTACCAACGGCGGAGCTACCTGGTCAAAGATTTTTTTGACCACCAATAACCAAAATATACAAACCGGCTGGCAAGGCTGGCAGGGCGATAAAAACTGGAGTTGGGGCGAAACCGCTTTTGGCATTGCCGTAGCGCCGTTTAATGCCGATAAGGTGCTGTTTGGCGATTTTGGGTTTGTGCATACCACTGCCGATGGAGGACTTACCTGGAAACAGGCTTATGTAAACCCTACCAACCAGCACCCCGCCGGTAGCCCTACGCCCAAAAACCAAACCTACCACAGCATAGGATTAGAAAACACTACCTGCTGGCAAGTACACTGGATAAACCAAAACACCCTCATGGGCGCTTTTAGCGATATTGGCGGTATTCGCAGCGCCGATGCCGGCGCTACCTGGGGTTATACCTATTCGGGGTTTTCGGTCAATTCGTTGTATCGGGTAGTACAAACAACAGGTGGAACTATTTTTGGCGGCACTTCCAATATTCACGATATTTACCAAAGTACTTACCTGCAAGACTCCCGATTAGACGTTGCCGATGCCAATGGCAAAATTGTATATTCTACCAACAACGGCGCTAACTGGACTACCATGAAAAGTTTTGGGCACCCGGTGTTTTGGTTGGCGCTCGACCCCAATAACCAAAACCGCCTTTATGCTTCGGTTATTCACTACGGCGGTGGTGGCACAGGCAGCCAGGGTGGTATTTGGGTTACTGAAAATGCCAATTTGCTTGCCGCCTCCACATGGACTAAGCTGCCCAATCCGCCCCGAACCGAAGGACACCCCGCCTGCATAGTGGTACTGAACGATGGCAGCGTAGTATGTACCTTTTCGGGCAGAAGAAATGCATCGGGCGCTTTTACCGCCAGTTCGGGCGTATTTGTTTACCAGCCCTCCTCCGGCACGTGGACAGACGTGAGCCATACCGGTATGTATTACTGGACAAAAGATATTGTAATAGACCCCAACGACCCTGCCCAAAACACCTGGTATGCCGGCGTTTTTAGCGGCTGGGGCGGACCACCCAACGGACTGGGCGGCTTATACCGCACTACCAACAGAGGCGCAAACTGGGTAAAACTAACCGGCTCACAGTTTGACCGTGTAACCTCTATTACCTTTAATCCCCAAAACACCCAACAAGCCTACCTCACCACCGAAAGGCAAGGGCTTTGGGTTTCTAACAACATTACCGCCACCACCCCCACTTGGTCGTTAGTGGATAACTATCCCTTTCAGCAGCCCGAAAGAGTTTTTTTTAACCCCTATGCTTCCAATGAAATTTGGGTTACTAATTTTGGCAATGGCATGAAAGTGGGCAGCTTATGCACCTTTACCCCCACTATTACAGGCGCGGCAAATGCCTGCAATGGAAACAGCTACAACTATACCGTACCGGTAGGTCCCGCAGGCGCTACCTACACATGGTTAGTATCTGGTGGTAGTATTACCGCCGGGCAAGGCACACACTCTATTAATGTATTATGGAGTGGCAGCTCTGCCGGTACGGTGAGCATCATACAAACAGAGTAGGGTATTTATGCTTAGGAAACATTATCGTTGGGTGGCGGATTGTTTTTTTTGTTGTGGTTTTCGGCAAGTTTGATAACCTCGGCAATGGTGTAAGCAAAATTGCCCATAAATAACTCTACAGTTTTGGCAAAACTTGAAAGCAAGTTGTAAGAGCCCAATACCTTGTTGCGCAGTTGGGGGGATGGGTGTTTGCTGTAATCATCAAGCTCTTCAAATGGATTTTTCATAAGATAGCCGGTATTGAGCAGTTTGCACAAAAAACCAAGTTAACTATTGACGCAAAAAACTGCATTTGGTAACAGCCCTGCTATAGCTTAAAAACAACGTTAATGACAGCAGAAAGCAAATACTGCTGTTACTACTGTAAACTGTATTTTTTTTCGTAAAGAGCCTGTACTTTTTCTTTGGCACGTTTAAGGCGCATTTTTACGGCGCTTTCCGATATTTTTAAGATTTCCTGAATTTCTTTAAGACTTAGATCGTCGCTGTATTTCATCAGAAGAATCATTTTTTCCTCTGTTTTTATTTGTTCTAACAGGTTTTTAAGTCGGTCGGCTTTAATGTGGTTCAGCTCATCGGCATTTTCTATATCAGCGGCATTAACAACTTGTATGGCTTTATCTTCCAGCGCATCAATGGCAAGCCGGTTTTTCTTGCGCAGGTGGTCTATGCAAAAGTTGTAGGTAACAGAGTAGAGCCATGATGAAAATTTAGACCGTCCTTTAAAAGAACTGAGATTGAGCAATACTTTAATAAAAACGTCGTGCGCAAGGTCTTCGGCTGCCGCATCGTCTTTTACAAACGACAAGCATTTTCTATACACCTTATCGGCATAGCGGTTATAGAGGGTGTTAATGTGCTGCTGGTTTTGTTGGTGCAAAATTTGGTCTATCAACTCTTCGTCGGTAAGGTGGTTATGGGTAGCTGGGGCAGTATGCAGCGGCAGCAGCAGGTAAAAAAAGGTAGTTGGCAGGTTGGTTATCACAGCTCGGAAGCAAAAATGGTTTTAGGGAGTGCAAAGGTACGGTTTTTTACCGTTGATAGCTACCCATACGACTCGCAAATGATATTTATTTTTCTTTGGTAGCCCATAGCGTGCAGTCGTTGGCAGGCTTCATCTATCATATTTTGCCAGCCGCAAATATAAAAATGGGCATCGCGTTTATCTGCATAAAGATTTTCGTAAATCTGGTGCACATAACCTTTGTAGCCTGTCCAATCGGGATTTTTTTCTCTCGACAAGGCAACATGGTAGGTAAAATCGGGCATTTTTTGGTCAAGTTCCTTCATTTCGTTGTAGTACAAAATGTTTTCTTGCAGGCGGGTGCCAAAAACCAATTGCAACCCTTTATGAGGTATGTTGTTTTGGTATATGTGCTGTAGCATAGACCTAAACGGAGCAATGCCGGTGCCGGTACAAATAAAGCAAATTTCTTTTTCAATAGATTCGGGCAGGGTAAAATGCCCCTGCGGACCCCGCACCGGAAAACGGGTGCCTATGGAAGCTTGGTTAAACAGGTATTCTGTACCCAGCCCGCCTTCAAGCAGTACTATTACAAATTCCAGTACATTGGTGCCATTGGGCGCTGAGGCAATAGAGTAGCTGCGCCACCTGCGGTTGCGTTTTTCATGTATGGGTAAATCAAAGGTCATAAACTGCCCCGGTCTAAAATCAAGGGTTTCTACCTCCGGCAACCGCAAAAAGAAGCGCTTAGTACCGGCAACTTCGGGTTGAATATCAATAATTTCGGCTTCTTGCCATGCTGTCAGCATAAGAAAAAATTAGGAGGTGAACAAAGTATTGGGGTAAATCAGTAGGGCAAAAACAGGGTTTGTAAAAGCGAAACAGGTACTTGTTTAAGAGGCTTAAATTTGGGCTAAGGTAATTGTTTTTTACCGGTTTTACCAAACTCTGCCGCACTGATTTTTTAACAAGCATTTACATTGCCGGCTTAAACCATGTATTTTGATGCAAAAAGCTCGGCAGCAACGGAGCGCTGATAGCCAATAGGTGAAAGCATAAACAAAATAGCCGTATCTTTGCCAACCCCGATATGCTTATTTTTGTTGTGGTTTTACCGGAACAAAAAAACTACTCCGCCTTTTAGCGCTCCAATTTGCTTCAATTTTAATTTACGCTGTTTATGCAAACCGTTGCCCCTTACACACCCACCTATAAAGTGCGCATTGTTACCGCTGCCAGTCTTTTTGACGGGCACGATGCCGCCATTAACATTATGCGCCGCATGATGCAGGCATCGGGCGCTGAGGTTATTCACCTTGGGCATAACCGCTCAGTGCAGGAAATTGTAAATTGCGCCATTCAAGAAGATGCGCAGGCAATAGCCATTACCTCTTACCAAGGCGGACACGTAGAATTTTTTAAATACATGCGCGATTTGCTCAACGAGCGAGGGGCACAGCACATTAAAATTTTTGGCGGCGGCGGCGGCACCATACTGCCTACCGAAATTGAAGAGCTGCACCAATACGGCATAGACCGCATTTACTCGCCCGATGACGGACGCGCCATGGGCTTGCAAGGCATGATAAACGACTTGCTCCAACAAGCCGATTTTCCGGTGGGCAACCGGCTCAATGGCGAGCTGCAACACCTTGCCCCGCAAGAACCCCAAGCCTTAGCCCGCCTTATTTCGGCTGCCGAAAACTACCCGCAAACCTTACAGCCGCTTATGCAACTGTTGCCAACCAAAGCGGCGGCTAAAACCATTCCGGTACTGGGCATTACCGGCACCGGAGGATCGGGCAAATCATCGTTGGTTGATGAATTAGTGCGCCGGTTTTTATTGGATTTCCCCGATAAATACATTGCCATTGTATCTGTTGACCCCTCCAAGCGAAAATCGGGCGGAGCATTGCTGGGCGACCGTATTCGCATGAACGCCATCAATCACCCCCACGTGTATATGCGCTCATTGGCTACAAGGCAGGCAAACCTTGCCCTATCGCGCCATATTCCTGATGTGGTGCAACTGCTCAAAACTGCCGGCTTTGATTTTATTATTCTCGAAACATCGGGCATAGGGCAATCGGATACCGAAATTGTGGACTTTTCCGATGTTTCATTATACGTTATGACTCCCGAATACGGCGCTGCATCGCAGTTAGAAAAAATAGACATGATAGACTTTGCCGATGTAATAGCCATTAACAAATTTGACAAACGCGGCGCTGCCGATGCCCTGCGCGATGTAAAAAAACAATACAAACGCGCCCGAAACCTGTGGACTACCCCCGATGAGGAGCTGCCCGTTTTTGGCACCATTGCCTCACAGTTTAACGACCCGGGCACCAACCGCCTCTACAAAAACCTTATGGGCGTAATTGCTGCCAAAACCGGCGCTCCATTGCAATCTACCCTCCAAATCCCCTTAGGCGAGAGCGAAAAAATTTACGTAATTCCGCCTGCCCGCACCCGATACCTATCAGAAATAGCTGAAAATAACCGCCGCTACGATGCGTGGGTAAACCGCCAGGCAGAAATAGCCCAGCAATTGGGGGCATTAAAAAAGGTGATGGAGTTGTTTAGTACGGGCAGGGAAAAACCTAAAACAATACAGTTTGTACCCATAGAAAAGACAGAAAGTGGTGTAGATATTTTTCAAGAGGATGCATTGCTAAAAGCCAAAACTAAAACTACCGAAGAGCAATCCATTGAAAAATCTGATTACTCCGGCAAGTATCACTATAAAGTAAATGCCCACCCTAATCTTAAAACCTTCAAAAGGGAGCTGCGCGAAAACATGACCCCTGCTGAAGCTAAATTATGGTCACTCATACAAAAACGCCAAGTCAATGGCAGAAAATTCAGAAAGCAACATGCTGTTGGATTCTACATTTTAGATTTTTATTGTCCAGAGGAGCATCTTGCCATAGAGCTTGACGGTAATGTACACTTTAATGTGGGCGCTTTAACTTATGACGAAGAAAGAACAACTTTCCTAAATACTTATGGTATCTATGTGCTTCGGTTTGAAAACAAATGGGTTTTTGAACAGCCTGATGCGGTCATTGAAGCCATAAAACAGGCATTTGGGTGGCAAGCACGGGTTTATCCCCCCCAGCCCCCCCTTAAAAAGGGGGGGAGCTCTGATGCTAACCCCACTACTGAGGAAGCCGAAAAGAGCAGTATAACTCCCCCCTTCTTTGAGGGGGGGCAAGGGGGGGAGAACCTCTTGCAAATCAACCCCACTGCTGATAAGGAAAAAGGCAATGATACTCCCCCCTTCTTTGAGGGGGGGCAAGGGGGGGAGAACCTCTTGCAAATCAACCCCACTGCTGATAAGGAAAAAGGCAATGATACTCCCCCCTTCTTTGAGGGGGGGCAAGGGGGGGAGCTACTCGCTAAATACACCCAACTGCAAAAATACCTTGCCCCTGAGTGCCATGAGATATTAGAAAACTGGCAAAATACCAAAGCCCGATACGCAGCCCCCGAATTTGTGTATAAAGTGCGTGGCAAAGAAATACGGGTAAAAACCCATACCGAATCGTTAAGCCATAACCAAATACCCAAAATAGCTCTGCCCCGATATACCGACTGGGGCGATATACTGCGCTGGAACTTGCAGGAAAATGTGCCGGGCGAGTTTCCTTACACTGCCGGCGTGTTTCCGTTTAAGCGCGAAAACGAAGACCCTACCCGCATGTTTGCCGGCGAGGGCAACCCTGAGCGTACCAACAAACGGTTTCACTACGTATCGCTGGGTATGCCGGCTAAACGGCTCTCTACGGCTTTTGACTCGGTAACCCTGTATGGCGAAGACCCCGATTATAGACCCGATATTTACGGCAAAATTGGCAATTCGGGCGTATCGGTTTGCTGTTTAGATGATGCCAAAAAACTGTATTCGGGCTTTAACCTTTGCCTGCCCAATGTGTCGGTTTCTATGACCATTAACGGACCGGCTGCCACTGTTACCGCTTTTTTCCTCAATGCCGCCATTGACCAGCAATGTGAACTGTATATTAAACAAAACGGCTTAGAGGAAGAGGTAAGAGCCAAAATTGCTCAAATTTATGCTGCCAAAAACCAAACACCACCCACCTACCATGCCGCCCAACTGCCCGAAGGTAACAACGGCTTAGGGCTCATGCTGCTGGGCGTAACCGGCAGCGACGTGTTGCCCCCCGATGTGTATAACCAAATTAAAGCCTACACCCTGCACCAAGTGCGCGGCACCGTGCAAGCCGATATACTTAAAGAAGACCAAGCCCAAAATACCTGTATTTTTAGTACCGAGTTTTCGCTTAGGCTCATGGGCGATATGCAGCAGTATTTTATTGACCAATCGGTTAAAAACTTTTACTCTGTATCTATATCGGGCTACCACATAGCTGAGGCCGGCGCTAACCCCATTAGCCAGTTGGCGTTTACCCTTGCCAATGGTTTTACCTACGTAGAGTACTACCTTAGCCGAGGTATGCACATTGACGATTTTGCTCCCAACCTGTCGTTCTTTTTCAGCAATGGCATAGACCCGGAGTATGCCGTTATAGGCAGAGTAGCCCGCCGCATTTGGGCAAAAGCCATGAAACTAAAATACCATGCCGACGAGCGCTCACAAAAACTGAAATACCATATTCAAACATCGGGACGCTCACTGCACGCACAGGAAATCAGCTTTAACGACATTAGAACTACCCTGCAAGCCTTGTATGCCATTTACGACAACTGCAACTCGCTCCATACCAACGCCTACGACGAAGCCATTACCACCCCCACCGAAGAAAGTGTGCGCCGAGCTATGGCTATACAACTCATTATTAACCATGAGCTGGGGCTTGCCAAAAACCAAAATCCCTTACAAGGCAGTTTTATCATAGAAGAACTTACCGATTTGGTGGAAGAAGCAGTATTAGCCGAGTTTGACCGCATTACCGAGCGCGGCGGTGTGCTGGGCGCTATGGAAACTATGTACCAACGAGGTAAAATACAGGAAGAAAGCCTATACTACGAAACCCTTAAACACGAGGGCAAACTACCCATTATAGGGGTAAATACGTTTCTTTCATCAGAAGGGTCGCCCACCATTATTCCCCAAGAGGTTATCCGCTCCACCCAAACCGAAAAGGAAGCCCAAATACAAACCCTGCAAACCTTGCACCATTTTCACGAGCAAACTGCCGCCCGACAACTAAAACACCTGCAACAAGTAGCCATTCAAAACGGCAATATGTTTGAGGCGCTTATGGAGGCGGTAAAATACTGCTCGCTGGGGCAAATTACCAATGCACTTTATGAAGTGGGTGGGCAGTATAGGAGAAATATGTAGTAACATGCTTACTTACATACATCAAAAACCTTCAATTATACCAAAAGAACCCCGCCATTTATGCAACTCAAAACAAGAGTAAAGGTAAACCAAATTACCAACCTCTCAGATGCCCGATATTTTGCCACTTTTGCTGAGTGGGTAGGGTTTAATTTAAACCCCGATGATGCCCATTTTCTGCCCGTTGCCACAGCACGGGAGCTGATAGGCTGGTTATACGGACCGCGTATTATAGGCGAGTTTGGTTCGGCATCGGCAGATTTTATTAACCAAACTGCCGTAGAGCTGGGGTTAGATGCCATTCAAACCAACTTGCCCCTAAACCACCAACACCTGCACCCGCAAATATCTACCGTTATCAGACAAATAATGGTTACGCCCCAAACCACTGTGGCAGAGTTGCAAAATGTACTGCAAGAATCAGCGCCTTATACTGCCTATTTTTTGCTCAATTTTACCCAAAGCGGCGCAACATGGGAAACTCTTGCCAACCAAACCAAGCCCCAATACCTCAACAGCAGTTTGTTGCAAACACTTTGTACCGATTACAATATATTACTGCATATTAATTTTACCCCGCAAAACATATTGCCCATACTCCACCAAACACAGCCCGCCGGTATTGCCCTAAACAGTGGGCAGGAAATTAAAACCGGTTTGCGCTCTTTTGATGAGGTAAACGCCCTTATTGACCTGCTGGAAACCGAAGAATAACGCCCCACTGTAAGATTAACACCATAAAACCCACTAACGATGCAGGTTTTGCCCACTTGCCCCCCACAAGCCAAATAACCTTACACTTTTTAACCAATTTGTTCTACTTTTGCCCTGTCATTCATTTTGCCCCATTAAACATCACCCCTTCCTAATGAAATCTATCTTTTCTTTCTTTGTTTTGACCCTGTTTGTACTAACCATATTCTCCTGCCGAAACAAACCCTCTACTACTGATGCACCCACTACTGCCGATACTACCGGCACCGCTGCTGCTTCCGATACCGCCACTGCTACCGGCAGTGTGCCCCCGCCGGCAGGGGTAAAATATGGGTACCTAAACTCGCTTCAACTCCTATCGCTTATGCCCGAAACCAAAGAGGCAGATAAAAAAGTGGCAGATTTTACCAAAAAGAAAGAAAACGCCTTTAAGAGTTTGGTAGAAAAATACCAAAACCGCATAAAAGAACTCCAATCGCGCCAAGCCGATATTCCGCCCATTGAAATGGAAAAATACAGTAAAGAGCTTGCCAATATGGAAGAGCAAATTCAGGAAATGCAAATGCGCGCAGAAGAAGATATAGCCCGAGAAAAAGACAAACTATATGCGCCCATCTTAGAAAAAGCCGATTCGGTTGTGAAAGAAATTGGCAGAGAAAACGGCTATATGTTTATTTACGATGCCGCCGCCCTGCTTTATGCCGATACTACGCTTAATGTGCTGCCATTGGTAAAAGAGCGCATGGGCATAAAAAAATAGCGCTTACACCAAACCTTCTGCCGCTATGCAAGCTCTTTTATATGCCGGCATTAAACAAATACACTACACCACTGCCGCCCCCGAACCCCAAATTTTACAACCCACCGATGCTATTGTGCGCATAACCGCCACTGCCGTGTGTGGGTCTGACCTGCACGTGTACCACGGGCGCGAGGTGGGTTTGGATATAGGCACCATTATGGGGCATGAGTTTGTGGGCGAAGTAGTAGAAACCGGCTCGGCTGTGCGCCACCTCAAAACCGGCAATATGGTGGTAAGCCCCTTTACCACCAACTGCGGGCAATGTTACTACTGCCGCATAGGGCTTACCTGCCGGTGCATACAAGGGCAACTATACGGCTGGGTACAAAACGGACACGGATTGCATGGCGCACAGGCACAATACGTGCGCGTACCGCTTGCCGATGCTACCTTGCTGCCTTTTAACCCTGCTATTCCGGCAGAATACGCATTATTGGTGGGCGATGTGCGCTCTACCGGCTACCACTGTGCAGTGCAGGCAAACCTAACGCCCGATGGGGTGTATGCAGCAATAGGTTGTGGTCCGGTGGGGCTAATGGCGGTATTGGCTGCCAAAGAACTGGGCGCCAACACCATATTTGCCTTAGATACCCAACCCGAAAGGCTGCAACTTGCGCAAACGTTTGGCGCAACACCCGTTAATATATCCCAACAAAACCCGATAGACGTTATACATGCCGTTACCCAAGGTCGCGGCGCCGATGCCATTTTAGAAGCCGTAGGCAGCCCTCAAGCCATGCGCCTTGCCTACCAACTGCTGCGCCCGGGCGGCGCCATTAGCAGCGTAGGCGTACACACTACCGAAAACTTTGCCTTTTCGCCCATAGAGGCGTATGACAAAAACGTAACGGTTAAAATAGGCAGAGCGCCTGCCCGCCATTATATGCAGCAGTTGTTGGCAGCTTACCACACCTCGCCGGTTGCTGCGACAGCTACGGGCATTATTACCCACCGTTTCCCTCTATCGGAAGGGGCTGAGGCATACCGCATTTTTGATACCAAAGCCGATGGGTGTGTAAAGGCAGTGCTGGCGGGGTAATTTTTACGGAAACAACCGCCCGTAATACCTCGGGAAAGGTATGGTTTCGCGGATATGGCTAACACCGGTAAGCCACATCACCACCCTCTCAAAGCCCAACCCAAAACCTGCATGAGGCACTGAACCAAAACGACGCAGGTCTAAGTACCATTCAAAGGCTTCCATAGGCAGGTTGTGGTGGTTAATAGCATCTATAAGGGTTTGCAGGTCGGTTTCGCGCTCTGAGCCGCCCACTATTTCGCCAAACCCTTCGGGGGCAAGCAGGTCAACCCCTTTTACAAACTCGGGGTCATCTTCGTAGCGTTTCATGTAAAAGGCTTTAATGGCGCGTGGCCACTTATACACCATTACCGGTGTGTTGAACAGGCTGGTGAGCGCTTTTTCTTGGGGCGAGCCAAAATCTTCGCCATCGGGAAAACTGAGCGAGGCTTCAATCCATTCGGGAATTTCTTTGGATTTGTCTTCTAATTTTCGGGTTTCTACTTTTAGCCGGTCTATTTTGCTTTGGTAGTAGTTTACCTGCCCTTTGCTTACGCCGCCTTTTGCCAGCAGGGCTTCGGTTTCGGCAATTTCGGTATTTTTGGCTTGTAGTTCTTCGGTTACTTTTGCCAATTGGGTGCGCAGGGTTTCAATGGCGTTGCGCCCGTTATAGTCCATTTTACCCTGTATAATTTTTACCGCATCGGAGTAGGTAATGCGCGGAAAAGGTTTGTTAATGTTGTCAAACAAGGTAGTATCGCGTTCCAGTATAGTCAGCTCGGTTTTACAATCGGCATACACCGCATTTACAATAAACTTAACAAACGCTTCTATGAGTTCCATGTCCATTTCAAGGTTATAAAATGCCATTTCGGGTTCTATCATCCAAAACTCCGATAAGTGGCGCGGCGTAGAAGAGCGCTCTGCCCTAAATGTGGGTCCGAAGGTATAAACTTTGCCCATTGCCATAGCTATAGCCTCAGCATACAACTGCCCCGATTGGGAGAGGTAAGCTATGTTTTTTTCGTAGTACTCGGTTTCAAACAGGGTGGTAGTGCCTTCGCAGGCATTGCCGGTAAGCAAGGGCGCATCGGTTTGTGTAAAGCCGTTGTTTTGAAAAAACTGGTGAATGGCAAATTTGAGCCTGTTGCGAACGCGCAAAATAGCCCATTGGCGGCGGCTACGCAGCCACAGGTGGCGGTTGTTCATTAAAAAATCTACGCCATGCTCCTTTCTGGAAATAGGGTACTCGGCGGCAAGTTGGTAAATTTGTATGCCAGTGGCGTGCAGTTCATAACCAAACTCTTGCTTTTCGTTTTTAACCACCGTTCCGGTTATTTCTATAGAAGATTCTTGTGTGGCGCGCTTGGCGGTTTCTAAGGATTCTTCGCCTACGGCATCGAGGCTAAAAATGCACTCTATAAAACCCGACCCATCGCGCAGGGTTATAAAGGCAACTTTACCGCCGGTGCGTTTGCTTTCTACCCAACCTTTTAGGGTTACGGTTTGCCCTTCGTGCTGAGCTATGTTTTGTACGTATATCATGGCTTTTATTGTGGTGTGGTAAAATAAAAATGCAAAGGTACTGTTTTGCGCTTATATTTTCAAATGCCTGTTACAATCATTAGGGTAAGACCTGGGCGCTACCCATATTAGGGGTAAAATGCTAAAGAACATTTTCTGCGCACCGCCGCCATCTTACCCGCGCTATCACCATGCCGCCGCCGTTATCAGCGCTGAAAATACGGTATGGTAAAGACACACGGCCGTGTGTCTCTACGTTATCTACCGCACCACCGCTACCTTGCCCCTTGCTACTACCATACCGCCTTGCTCTGCGGTGTAGAGGTACACACCCGGCGGCAGGGCAGAGCCGATTTATTCTAAAAAGTGCTAAAATTTACGTGCCTTTGCGCTAAAATATATAGCAACATGTTATTAGAAAATATAACCACCTTTACGAAGTTGTTTAATGATCCTCGTCGTGGTCAGGGACAACGCCACAGATTGCACGACATTATAGTCATTATGCTTATGGCAATCTTAACAGGTCATCAAAGCATTAAAGGATTTGCTCGTTTTGCTAAATCTAACCGTGCCGAGTTAATTGCACACTTAGGCTTGAAGCATGGTGTGCCTAGTTTCAATACATTTCGATATATATTAGAGAGTATTGGGGAGGATATATTTGCCCAAAACTTTCTTATTTACATGAAACAACAATATGGGGTATTGGCTGACGAGTATATTAGCATAGATGGCAAGAGTGTTCGGTCAAGTGTAAAAGGCGGTAATACCGACAATCAGCATTTCGTTTCCTTAGTTAGTGCTTTTGGACAAAACAGCAAAATGGTGTATGGTATGCAAGCATTTGAGAATAAAAAATCTGCGGAATCGGAAATTGTAAGAGATTTAGCAAGCAAATTGGCACTGAAAGATAAAACTTTTACCTTAGATGCTTTACACTGCCAAAAAAAACGCTCGCCTTAATAATTGCGCTTGGCTGTCATTTTTTAGTACAGATAAAAAGAAATTGCAAAAAATTATGGCTGACAATGGCTTTGTATTGTGCTTTCCACCGCCCTATTTCCGTTTTTGAATACCAAGAAGAAGGACGAGGGAAAGTTATTTTTCGCAATATATCTTTATATGCTTTGCCCCCAAAGCCACTACATAAAGAATGGGTAGGCATAAAAAGGATTGCCAAAGTACGCCGATGGGGCTATAAAAAGGCAGGGCAGTATTTTGAGGAAACTGCTTATTATGCCCTTAGTCGTCCCATACAGCGTGCCCATCAAGCAGCCGACGCTATTCAAGGACACTGGGGAATAGAAAATGAATTGCATTGGTTGAAAGATGTCATTATAGGGGAAGATGACATGAGCTACAAATCTAAGAATGCTATTATCATGATAGCCTACTTGAACAATCTGTTGTTAAACATTATCAGGGCAGGGGGACATAAGCCTAATAGCGACTTCTTTTCTAATTATGCTAACAAAGTTGACAAAATGATAAGTTTATTCCAAAACAAAGACCCTAAAACATAGAACAAATCGGCTCTGCCTTGCCGGGTAGCAGCGATACTTGTATCGCTAAAAATAAATCTTCTCCGATACAAGTATCGGAACTCCCTGCCTACTCCAACACCAACTTACCGCTTGCCTCGTGCTGCTCATAACCGCCCGGCAATGCCAAACGCCATACGTACATGCCCGAAGGTAAGCCCGATAAATCAAGGGTTTGGGTAAAAGTTCCTTGCCGGGTAGCGGCGATACTTGTATCGCTAAAAATAACTCTTCTCCGATACAAGTATCGGAACTACCTGCCTACTCCAACACCAACTTTCCGCTTGCCTCGTGCTGCTCATAACCGCCCGGTAATGCCAACCGCCATACGTACATGCCCGAAGGTAAGCCCGATAAATCAAGGGTTTGGGTAAAAGTCCCTTGCCGGGTAGCAGCGATACTTGTATCGCTAAAAATAAATCTTCTCCGATACAAGTATCGGAACTCCCTACCTACTCCAATACTATTTTTCCGCTTGCCTCGTACTGCTCATAACCGCCCGGCAATGCCAACCGCCATACGTACATACCCGCCGGCAAGCCCGATAAATCAAGGGTTTGGATTTGCGAGGGCGAACTGCCTGCCGGCAATACCTGATACCGCACTTTTTGACCCTGCACATCATACAACTCCCACACCCCAAAGGGCAACTGAGGGGGTAGCGTGTAGCTGAGTTGTGCTGTGCTGCTGCCCGCAGGCACCGGATTGGGATATACGGTGGCGTGCGTGGGTGGCTCCCCCCCTTGCCCCCCCTCAAAGCGGGGGGGAGTTATAGCGGTTACAAACAAACTATCTAAACAAGGGGCAGCACCGCAGTACTCCCCATTGGGTCCTAATTTTACTACCCAACTGCTTTGTGGTACGGTATAATTAAACCCTGCTAATATGAAACCGCCATCGGGCGTGGGCTCAAGGTCGCGGATGTAATCCTCACCCGGTAAGCCGCTGCTGATGGGCACTTCCGATACAATATTGCCCGTGTTGCTGAAAGTGGTAAAGGCTACCTCCCATATTGGCGGGGGACCGTAGCTGTAAGTTACAACCTTATAACTTCCATCTTCAAAATATATAGGATTGCCATCTATTACAAACACTTCATTTTTGCTTATTGTTTTTGAATAGATTACATTGCCTGCATCGTCTAACCATGCACTGTAGAGAGCTTTGGTAAATCCTCCCACCCATTTTAACCCTACTAAATAATACCCCCCTAATGGGTAGCTCTGCACATTGCACCCGCCATCGTCCACAGGGGTGCCGTAGGTTTTTTCCCATTCCACCGCGCCTTGTGCATCTATTTTAAGTGCGTACATATCGTAGCCGGTGGCGGTATTGTACTGGTAGCCCGATATAATGAAACCCCCATCGGGCGTTTGTGAGGCGTATAGCGGACCTATATTATTGGCAGGATAGATATTCTCCCATTCTTCGTTGCCATGACTGTCGGTTTTAATAACATGTACTCGTGCCGGTGCAACACTTGTAGGGGTGAAGTATTGTTGGCTGGTACCCGTTATCAAAAAACCGCCATCGGTGCATTTTACCAAATTTGCCCCATTCTGCTTATGCGGTCTTATATACTCTTTTGTCCAGATAACGTCTCCATTTTCTTTAAACTTTACCAATACAAAATTCATATCGGAAAATTGTGTGCCTTTTTGAAATACCACAGCATAATTATGGTCAAAAGTTTCCTGTAGACTTCCACCAAAGTAGATTGCACTGTAACAGATTTCGCCATATAAAATATGAGAACTCACTAAGTTACCTTTCAAATCAAGTCTATCCAAATAGGTTCCGGAATACCCATTGGCAGCATCAATATCTCCTACTATAAGATAACCGCCCACAATGGGTTTTACTGCCATTGAAGTTTTATTGCTGGTATCGGGCAAACTATATTTATTAAAGACAAACGATTGGTTTTGGGCAAACATTGAAATAAAGCAACAACAACAACAACAATAGAAAAATATAGTTTTCATTTTGCAATTATTTAGTTTTTAAAAAGCGCGCACTACCCTCTGTGGGGACAGTACACGCTTTTAGTGGTCAAAAATTAACGGGCAATCACTAACTTATGGGTTTCTACTACTTCTCCGTTTTGTTTTACCAATGCACAGAAGTACAATCCCGAACTTAAATTATCGGTATTCCAAACAAACTTACCGTTTTCTAACAGATGTGCTGCTATTTGTTTGCCGTGCATGTTTGTTATGATAATGCGGTATTGCTTGCCATCGGTGGGCATTACAAAATGTACAAAATTCTTGGCAGGATTGGGATATACCGTTAACAAGGTTTGCCCCAAAGAGGCATTATTTATTTGCCTTGCGGTTGCCGGTTTCACATTTTTGTAATACACTTCTCCGTAGTAACTTGCATTAATGGCTTGTGCTATGGGGGCAGTGGGCACTTGCTCTTGCAGGGCAGTTTGGCGCAGGTATAACTCTTGTATGCTCATGGTTTTTCCGCTGCCGGCGGGTGGCTGTATGCTGCAAAATGTTGTCTGAACCATGATTTGTAGGATTTATTGATGAACTTAATTTTATTTGCCGAAAGATA
>ERZ761607.150-NODE-150-length-145906-cov-8.446113_pt1 | contig 145906 bp, 127 predicted proteins | sample MGYA00511164_ERZ761607 | MGnify/ENA primary metagenome ERZ761607 (study PRJEB28899, sample SAMN02445080) | bioreactor sludge metagenome | biome: EBPR sludge | place: Australia: Brisbane, Thorneside Wastewater Treatment Plant | collected 2011-06-22 ... | reverse complement strand
GAGCGCAAGCCAGCAGAGGCTTAAGGTGCGAAGGGCCACGGAACGGCTGTCCAACTTGCATTCGGCAGAACCGCGTAGCGGAGTGCCCGCAGTCTGCTCGCTGCGCATCCTACCCCTGCAAAAGCAACGGCGCTGCAAGCCCGGTCCACGCGACAGCCTGCGCGGCCCCGTCGAATCGCACCCGCCGTTGACCAGACCTGTTCAACCCAGGGACAGATCCGCGGGACTCCGCACGCCAACCCGCCCCGATCCCGGGGCGCAGCCGCGCCGACGCATCGACCTCGCCGACAGCCCCCCCACGTCACCCGACCGACGACGCCCCCAACCGCTTCGTCATGAAGACGCTGTTCGGGTCGTTCGTGTAGTCGCCGAACGGCCCGCAAACGACGAACCCGAACCCGGCATAGAGCTGCCGCGCCGGTTCGAACTGCGGTTGCGAGCCGGTTTCGAGGCTGAGCTGCCGGTACCCACGCTTCTCCGCTTCGGCGAGGATGTGCAGCACCATCGCCCGCGCGACCCCCTTCCGGCGGTGCGCCATCGCCGTGCGCATCGACTTGATCTCGCCGTGCGTCGGCGACATCTCGCGCAGCGCGCCGCAGCCGAGCAGGTCCGGCCCGGACCACACCGTCCAGAACGTGATGTCGGGTGCCCGCAGCAAGTCGATCGGCAGCGCGTGCACGCTCTCGCGCGGCGAGATCGCGTGCATGTTGCGCAAGTGCTCGGCGAGCAGCGCCTTGATCTCGGGACCCTCCAGGTCGTCGCGGCGGATCTGCATCACGGCGCCGAGCTTCGCCGGGTCGGCGGCGACCGTCCATTGCCCCGTCGCGGAACGCCATCGCCCCGCCGGCCGATGGCGCCGGGCGGCACGCGATCCTGGCCTCGCCCGGCGAGCCCCGTAGCATCCGCCGCGCGTCATGTCCAAGAAGAGCCTGCTGGTCGAACTGTTCGTCGAAGAGCTGCCGCCGAAGTCGCTGAAGAAGCTCGGCGAAGCGTTCGGCGGCGCCCTCGCCGACGGCTTGCGCGCGCAGGGCCTCGCCGGCGCCGACAGCACGGCGACCACGTTCGCGACCCCGCGGCGCCTCGCCTTGCACCTGACCAACGTCGCCGCGCGCGCCGCCGACAAGCCCGTGCGCGTCAAGCTGGTGCCGACGTCGATCGGCCTCGATGCCAGCGGCAACGCCACGCCGGTGCTGCTGAAGAAGCTCGCCGCGCTCGGCGCCGAGGGCACGCCGCCGAGTTCCCTGGTTCGCGCCGTCGACGGCAAGGCCGAGACGCTGTTCCTCGACAAGGTCGAGCCGGGTGCGCCGCTCGCTGCGGGCCTGCAGCAGGCGCTCGACCAGACGATCGCCAAGCTGCCGATCGCCAAGACGATGACCTACCAGCAGGCGGACGGCTGGACGAACGTCGCGTTCGTGCGCCCCGCGCATCGCCTCTGCGCGCTGCACGGCGCCGAGGTCGTGGCGGTGCAAGCGCTCGGGCTCGTGGCCGGGCGCACGACGCAGGGCCATCGCTTCGAGGCCAAGGCCGCCGAACTGACGGTGCGCGACGCCGACGCCTACGCCTCGCAACTCGAACAGGACGGCGCGGTCGTGCCGTCGTTCGCCGTGCGGCGCGCCGAGATCGAGCGGCAACTGCGCGAGAAGGCGCGACAGGAAGGACTGACGCCGATCGACGACCCGGCTCTGCTCGACGAAGTCACCGCGCTGGTCGAACGGCCGAACGTGCTGCTGTGCCGCTTCGAGCCGGAGTTCCTCGCCGTGCCGCAGGAGTGCCTCATCCTGACGATGAAGCAGAACCAGAAGTACTTCCCGCTGCTCGACGCGCAGGGGCGGCTGACCGAGAAGTTCCTCGTCGTCAGCAACATCCGGCCGGGCGACGCGAAGGCGGTGATCGCCGGCAACGAACGCGTCGTGAAGCCGCGCCTCGCCGACGCGAAGTTCTTCTTCGATCAGGACCGGAAGAAGACGCTCGAATCGCGGCTCCCCGGCCTCGCGAAGGTCGTCTACCAGCAGAAGCTCGGCTCGCAGGGCGAACGCGTCGAACGTGTGCGCCTCATCGCTCGTGGCATCGGCGCGCTGCTCGGCGGCGACTCGCTGGCGAAGGACGCCGATCGCGCCGCGTCGCTCGCGAAAGCCGACCTGCTGACCGACATGGTCGGCGAGTTCCCCGAGCTGCAGGGGATCATGGGCGGCTACTACGCGCGCCACGACGGCGAGCCTGGACCGATCGCCGAGGCGATCGAGGACCACTACAAGCCTCGCTTCGCCGGCGACACGCTGCCGCGCAACCCGGTCGGCGTGTGCGTGGCGCTCGCCGACAAGCTCGAGACGCTGGTCGGCATGTTCGGCATCGGCCAGGTGCCGACCGGCGACAAGGACCCGTTCGCGCTGCGACGCCATGCGCTCGGCGTGATCCGCCTGCTCGCCGACAAGTCGCTGCCGCTCGATCTGGCGACGCTGATCGCGCTGGCCACGCCGGCGTTCGGCGCGCTGATCCGGGATCCGGCGGCGGCCCTGCAGGACTTCGTGTTCGACCGGCTCGCGGCGGCGCTGAAGGAACAGGGCTTCACGGCGCAGCAGGTCGATGCCGTGCTGAGCCTGCGGCCGCAGCGCCTCGCCGACGTGGGCAAGCGCCTCGCCGCGGTGCGCACGTTCGCGGCTCTGCCCGAAGCCGAGGCCTTGGCCGCGGCCAACAAGCGCATCGGCAACATCCTGAAGAAGAGCGAAGGCAGCAGCCCGGGTGCGGTGCGCGCCGACCTCCTGGTCGAGCCGCAGGAACGCGACCTGCACACAGCGCTGACCAAGGTCGCCGCGATCGCGGGTCCGAAGTTCGACGCTGGCGACTGGCAGGGCGGGCTCGTCGCGTGCGCCTCGCTGCGCACGCCGGTCGATGCGTTCTTCGACGCCGTGATGGTCAACGCCGAGGATCCGGCCCTGCGCACGAATCGGCTGGCGCTGCTCGGCGCGCTGCACGCGCTGATGAACCGCGTCGCCGACCTGAGCCGGCTCGCAACGTGATCGGCAGTGCGCCCATCGCGGCGCGGCGGCCACTACGGACCGCGCCGAGATGACCCCCACCGTTGCCCACTCGCGTCCCTTGTTATAACCTGAGTGACAACATGGAACTCAAGCTGCGCAAGATCGGCAACTCCTTCGGGGTGATCCTGCCCGCCGACGTCGTGAAGGCGCTGCAGGTGAAGGACGGCAGCACCCTGACCCTGCTGCCGAACGAAAAGGGCTACCAGCTTTCGGTGGAGGACGCCGAGTTCGAAGAGCAGGTGCGTATCGCGCGCTCGCTGATGACGCGCTACAGCCGGACGCTCCGCGAGCTCGCCAAGTGAAGACGCCGATCTGGCTGAGCCAGGAGGCGGTCCTGGCGATGCACGCCGACAGCATCCGCCGGTTCGGTGGCTCGGATGGGCTGCGCGACCCCGGCCTGCTCGCGTCGGCTCTTGCCCGGCCACGGCACCTCTTCAACTACGAGCGGGCCGACCTCTGTCGGCTGGCCGCCGCCTACGGTCACGGCATCGCCAAGAACCACCCGTTCGTCGACGGCAACAAGCGCGTGGCGTTCCTTGCGACCACGGTGTTCCTCGAACGCAACGGGCTCCGGTTCACGGCGCCGCCCGCGCATGCCGCGGCCTTCATGCTCGGCGTGGCGGACGGCACGCTCGACGAAGAGGCCTTCGCCGCGTGGTTGCGCGAGAATGCCGCGCAGACGCCGCGAAAAGCGCGCCGCGGCCCTGGTCGCCGGCCGCGCAAGTAGCAGCGAGCGCACGATCACCCGACCGCGGCGACCCACGCCACGACCAGCTGGCGCAACTTCGCCTTGGCGACCCCGACCTCGTCGAGGCTCGTGAACGTCGCGACCGCGCGATCCGCGGCGGGCCACGCGAGCCACGCGTGGTCGAGGTCGACCAGCGGCCCCTTGCCGCTCGCGTCCTTGGCCTTGGCGCCGCGGTGGAACACGATGCGCACGCGATCCTTCGCCGACAGATTGAACGTCACGCAGTGCTCGCCGTTCGCCACCCGGAAGCTCGGCGCGTTCCACTTGATCTCCTCGACGAGGCGCGGCACGGCGTGCGCGACGATCGCGCGCAGTTCGTCGAGCACGTCGCGCAGCGCGTGGCGGCAGGCGGCGAGGAACGCCACGACGTCGGCGGCTGGCTGCTTCGCGGGCATCGTCACGGCACCGTAGAGTCGCGGCATGGACTTGTCCCGCTTTCCGCGCCGGCGCTACAGCCCGGGCCCGACACCCCTCGAGTTCCTGCCGAACTTCACGCGCGCCCTCGGCGGCCCACGCATCTGGATGAAGCGCGACGACCTGCTCGGCCTGTCGCCGGGCGGCAACAAGACCCGCAAGCTCGAGTTCCTGGTCGCCGATGCCCTCGCGCAAGGCTGCGACACGCTGATCACCTGTGGTGCGCCGCAGTCCAACCACTGCCGCATCACGCTCGCGGCGGCAGTGAAGGAAGGGCTGCGCTGCCGGTTCGTGATCGAGGAACGCGTGCCCGGCAGCTACCGTGACGACGCCAGCGGCAACCACTTCCTGTTCCGCCTGCTCGGCGTCGAAGCGATCACCGTCGTGCCAGCCGGCACCGACCTGCGCGCGGCGATGCAGCAGCAGGCCGACGACCTCGCGCGCGCCGGCCGCAAGGCCTACCTGATCCCGACCGGCGGCAGCAACGCGCTCGGCGGGCTCGGCTACGTCGCCTGCGCGCAGGAACTGCAGCAGCAGTGCTTCGAACTCGGCGTGCGCTTCGACCACGTCGTCGTCGCGTCGGGCAGTTCGGGCACGCACGGTGGCCTGGTCGCCGGCTTCCTCGGCAACCGCATCGACGTGCCGCTCACGGGCATCGGCGTGAGCCGCGACCCCGACGACCAGGTGCCGATCGTGCACCGCGAGGCCCAAGCGGTGTGCGACCTGCTCGGACTCGGCATCGCCGTGCCGCGCGAAGCGGTGCGCTGCGTCGGCGGCTACTGGCAACCGAAGTACTCGCTGCCGAACGCGCGCATGGTCGAAGCCGTGCAGCTGCTCGCGCGCACCGAGGCGATCCTGCTCGACCCGGTCTACACCGGCAAGGCGATGGCGGGCCTGATCGGACTCGCGCGCGAAGGCACGTGGCGCCGCGAGCAGAACGTGCTGTTCGTGCACACCGGCGGCGCCCCGGCGCTGCACGCCTACGAGAACGTGCTGCTCGCGTGAGGCCCGCAGCACGGCCGAGGTCGGCGACCCTCTGGACTCACGAGCGTTCGGGCCGCAATCTGTGCACGCCGTGATCGTCGGCGCGCAGCACGTCGCTGCGCGCGGCGCACGCAACCACGAACACGAGTACCGGAGGCGACCATGGCCAAGGGCCAACAAGGCAAGAAGGAAACGAAGAAGGAACCCAAGATGACGCTGAAGGAGAAGCGCGCGGCAAAGGCCGCGAAGAAGGCGATGAAGGGCTGATCGCCGCTGCGCGCCCCGGTCACCGGGGCGCGCACCCCGTCCTGCCGCAGGCATCCGCCGCGGCGCGACCCTAGAATCCGGGCGGTGCCATCATGGGCCTGCCCGACGCCCCCGACAGTGCGCATAGCCTCGAGCTGCTCGCTCGGCTGCGGGCCGGCGAGAGCGAGGCGTTCGCGGTGCTCTACCGCCGCCACCGGGACGAACTGCTGCTCGCGGTGCGTGCGGGCATGGGACCGAAGCTGCGCGCGGCGATGCAGAGTGAGGACGTGCTGCAGAGCGTCGCCCGCGAAGCGTTCGAGGTGCTGCGCAAGAACGCCGAGCCGCCGGCGTCTGGGTTCACCGGGCTGCTGCGCCGGCTCGTGCGCCATCGCCTGATCGATCGCGCGCGCGCCCTGCGTCGCCGCGGCGAGCCGACCGCGCTGACCGACACCCTTGCCGAGGGCGTCGTCGCGGCGGGCCCGCCGAGCTACGACGACCCACGCTTCGAGGCGCTCGAACGCGCGCTGTTGTCGCTGCCCGCCGACATGCGGCAGGTCGTGCAGCTCCGCCGCTTCGAAGGACTGTCGAGCCAGGAGACGGCCGCCCGCACCGGCCGCAGCGACGACGCCGTGCGCAAGTTGTTCTCGCGGGCCATGGCGAAGCTCACCCTGCTGGTCGGGGGGCCTGCGTGAACGACGAACGGCTCGAGGAGCTGCTCGCCGAGTTCTGGGCGCGGCGCGATGCCGGCGAGGCGGTCACGCCAAGCACGTTCGCCGCCGAACACCCCGCCGCCGCCGAACGGCTGCGCGCGGCCCTCGACGCGATGCTGGCGACGTCCGGTCTGCTGCCCGACGCCGGGCTGCCGGCGCGCATCGGCCGATGGCAGGTGCGATCGCGCCTGGGTCGCGGCGCCACCGGCGAAGTGTTCGTGGTCGTGGACGAGCGGGGCGCGCCGTTCGCCTTGAAACGGCTGCTACCGCATGCCGCCGCGCTGGCGCGCGCGAACGAACGACTGCACCGCGAGGCCCACGTGCTGCGCGAGCTGCGCCACGGCAACGTCGTCGCGATCGTCGACGTCGGCGACGACCCGGCGAACGGCGCCCCGTTCGTCGTCATGGAGCACGTGGCCGGCGGCACGCTGTCGGCATGGCTCGACCGCGCGCGGCGCGAAGGGCGCGAACGCGCCGCCACGATCCTGACGGGCCCCGGCGACGCCTGGTCACGCATCGCGCGGTTCGTCGGCGCCCTGGCCAACGGGCTGGCCGCCGCGCACGCCGCCGGCGTGCTGCATCGCGACCTCAAGCCCGGCAACGTGCTGCTGCGCGCCGATGGTTCGCCGGTCGTCGTCGACTTCGGTCTCGCCGCCGATGCCGCCGCGGCGACGCTGACCGCGACCGGCGAGGTGCTCGGCACGCCCGCCTACATGGCGCCCGAGCAGGCGCGCGGCGAACCCGCGACCGCCGCGAGCGACGTCTACGGCCTCGGCGCGATCCTCTTCGAGATGCTGACGCTGCAGCCGCCGCGGGCGGGCGACGACCCGCTGCAGGTCCTCAGCGACGCACGCCACCGCCTGCCGCCGACGCCGCGCATGGTCGACCGCACCGTGCCGCGCGAACTCGACCTGATCACGCGCTCGGCGATGGCGTTCCGGCCGCGGCATCGGCCAGGCGACGCCGCCGCCCTGGCGCGCGCCCTCGAACTGATCGCCGCCGGCGGTCGACCGATCGGCCTGACGCTCGGCTGGTCGCAGCAGGTCGCCGAGTTCGCACAGCGCCGTCGCGCGCCATTGCTCGGACTCACGGCCGCAGCAGCGCTCGCGCTCGCTGGCTGGATCGGCCTCGACTGGTACCGCAGCGCCCGCGCCGAGGAACTGCGGCTCGCCCGCATCGCTGCCGCCGAATGCCACCTCGACGGCGACGGCACGGGCCTCGCCGCCGCCGCAGCGACATTGGCCGCGAACGGCGAACTCGCGCTCGCCGCCTGGCTCACCGGAGCCGAACCGCACGGCGAGGACGCGTTCGTCGCGCACCTGCGCGCGGGCGCCGCAGCACTGCCTCGCGATGCGAAAGCAGCCGAGTCGGACTTCGCGGCCGCCGTGGCGATGGCGCCCGACGCGACGATCGCGATCGCGTGGCGGGCGATCGCGGCTGCCGCGGCCGGCACCAACGACGTCGCCGAACGCGAACTGCTGTCGGCGATCCGCCTGCTGCCGGGCAGCGTGCGCCTGCGCGCCGAACTCGGCCGGCTGCTGCGACAACAGCGTCGCGGCGCCGAGGCGATCAGCGCGCTCACCGACGCCGTCGCGTTGCCGCGGGCCACCGCTTCGACGTGGCACGAACTCGCCAAGGCCCACTCGGTGGCGCACAGTTACGACCAGGGGCTCGTCACGATCGATCGCGCGATCGCGCTTGCGGGCTCGCCGACACCGCTCGAGATGATCCGCACCAAGGCGTCGATCCTGAACGGGCGGCGCGACCACGAAGCGGCGTTGCCGTTGTTCCGCCAGGTCGTCGATGCCGCACCGGGCCCCGGTGCCTGGCTCAACTACGGGGCCGTGCTCGACAGCCTGCACCGCTTCGACGAGGCAGCCGCGGCGTACGAAGCAGCCGTCGCGTTGGACCGCCGCCATGTCGAAGCGCTGACGAGCCTCGTCTACCTGCACACTGGCTCCGACGTGGATTGCGGGCAGTGCAGGGCGTGGTTCCAAGCACACCCCGAAACGCTCGACGCCGCGCGCGCCGAGTCGTGCGCGATCGCGCTGCTCGACGCCCGCGACGGGCTGCGGAACCTCGAGCGCATCGCCGGTTACCTGCGCCGCGCCAAGACCGGCGACGCGTTCGTCGCCGCGATCGACGAGCGCCTTCGCAAGGACCTGCCGCCGGCGTCGCTCGGGCTGCTGCTGCGGGCCCGCAAGGTGCTGCGGCCCGACTGATCTGCGCGCGGCGGTCGCGTCCCGAGGGCAAGAGCCGTCGGACTTCTGGCTGCTCGTCACCGTGCGCGTAGGCTCTCGCCACCGCATGCCAACTGCGAACCTGCCCGCAGACCACCCGCTCGCCTGCCCGAGTTCCTTGCCGTTCCTCGCGCCGCCGTTCGACCGGCTGCGCGACGAACACTGGCGACCCGCCTTCGCCGAAGGCATGCGTTGCCACGCCACCGAAGTGCGGGCGATCGCCGACGCGGCCGAGCCGCCGACGTTCGCGAACACCATCGAGGCGCTCGAGCGCGCGGGCCAGCTGCTGACCCGCGTCGGCAAGGCGTTCTTCCACCTGACCGAGGCGGCGACGACGCCGGCGATCCAGGCGATCCAGGCCGAAGTCGCGCCGCAACTCGCCGCGCACCACGATGCGATCTGGCTCGATGCGCCGCTGTTCGCGCGCGTCGCTGCGGTGTTCGCCGCGCGCGACGATCTCGCTGATCCGGAGCGGCGGCGGCTGGTCGAGCGGTACCACCTCGCGTTCGTGCGCAACGGCGCCCAGCTCGCGCCGGCGGCCCAGGCGCGACTGCGCGCGATCAACGCCGAATGCAGCACGCTGCAGACGACGTTCCAGGAACGGCTGCTCGCCGACACCGCGGCGTCGGCGGTCGTCGTCGACGACGTGCGCCGGCTCGCCGGGCTCGACGACGGCGCGATCGCTGCGGCCGCCGCGGCGGCGGGCCAGCCCGGCCGCTGGCGACTCGACCTGCAGCTGCCGAGTTCGCAGTCGGCACTGGCTGCGCTGCAGGACGCCGGCACGCGCGCCGCGCTGCACGCCGCGTCGCTGGCGCGATGCTCGCGCGGCAACGACCACGACACGCGCGCCGTGGTCGCGCGGCTCGCGGCCCTGCGTGCCGAGCGCGCCGGCCTGTTCGGCTGCGCCAGCCATGCCGAGCACGTGCTCGCGGACCAGATGGCGGGCTCGGTCGCCGCGGTCGAACGGCTGCTCGCCGATCTCACGCCGGCGATCGTCACGAAGGCAAACGCCGAGGCGGCCGAGCTGCAGGCCTGGCTCGACACGCACCGGCCGGGAACCCGGCTGCGCGCCGCCGACTGGGCGTGGGTCGCCGACCAGGTCCGGCGCAGCAAGCACGGCATCGACGACGCCGAGGTGCGGCAGCACTTCGAGTTCGGATCGGTGCTGACGCGCGGCGTGTTCGCGATGGCGCGCGCGCTCTACGGCATCGAACTGCGCCAACGCCACGACCTCCCGGTGTGGCACCCCGACGTGCGCGTGTTCGACGTGCTCGAACGTTCGGGCGAACCGCTCGGGCTGTTCTACCTCGACTGCTTCGCGCGGCCGGGCAAGCGCGGCGGCGCCTGGATGAGCGACTTCGTCGACCAGAGCGAACTGCTCGGGCAGCGGCCGGTCGTCGTCAACGTGCTGAACATCGTCAAGGCCGGCCGCGGCCAGCCGACGCTGCTCGGCTTCGACGAAGTGACGACGCTGTTCCACGAGTTCGGCCACGCCGTGCACGGCCTGTTCAGCCGCGTGCGCCATCCGCTGCTGTCGGGCACTGCGGTGCCGCGCGACTTCGTCGAGTTCCCGTCGCAGTTCCACGAGGACTTCGCGTTCGAGCCGGCCCTGCTCGCGGAGTACGCGCGGCACGCGGTCACCGGTGCGGTGCTGCCGACTTCGACCATCACGGCGCTACGGGCCGCGCGGCGCTTCGGCCAGGGGTTCGCCTCGCTCGAGTACATCGCGGCGGCCTGGCTCGACCTCGAGTGGCACTCGCTGGCGCCGGGCACGACAGTCGCCGACGTCGTGGCGTTCGAACGCGACGCCTTGCGTGCGCGCGGAGTTGCCCACGAGCTGGTGCCGCCGCGCTACCGCAGCGCCTATTTCGCGCACGTCTGGCCCGGCGGCTATGGCGCGGGCTACTACGCCTACCTCTGGAGCGAGGCGCTCGCCGCCGACGCGTTCGCCACCTGCGCGACGAACGGCGGCATGACCGCCGGCAACGGCGCCCGTTTCCGCGAGCACGTGCTGTCGCGCGGCATGACGCGCGAGCCGGCCGCGATGTTCGCCGCGTTCTGCGGCCGGCCGCTGGACCCGCGGGCGCTGCTCGCGCGCCGCGGGCTCGCCGTCACTGGCCGATCGTGATCGCGACCGGGTTGGTCGCGCCGAGCACGGCCGTGGTCGACAAGAACACCACCTGCGTCGTCGCCGTGATCGCCGACGCGAAGCCCGGGTTGGGCACCACCAGCGATGCCGAGCCGGCGGCGTCGAACGGCACGAGCACCTGGATCGGGTTGCCGTTCAGCACGGCAGGCGCGAGCCACAACAACTGCTCGTAGCCGGGCACGCTGGCGGCGACCGGTCCCGGCCCGTGGCCGAGCGTGAACGCGATGACACCGAGACCGAGGCTCGGCCCTTTCGTCGCAGCGATCGTGAACGGACCGGTGGGGATCACCGCACCGCCGCTGACGTGCAGCGACGCCGGGGCCGCAGTGACCGTGCGCAATCGGGTCGTGCTCCAGTAGTCCGACTCGAAGACGACCAGGCGCCCGTTGGTCGGCTGGAACGGCTCGAACTGACCCTGCTGCGAGCCCGGCACGAACTGCAGCGTCGCCGGGAACGTGGGCGCATTCGTGTAGTCGACGACCGCCGGGACGAGCGTCGGCATGGTGTCCACGTCGCTGATCTCGCTGACGCGCGCGTTCATCCAGTCGACGAACAGCAGATCGCCGTCGTCGTCGATGGCGAAGTCGCTCGCCGCATCGAGGGCGGTGCAAACCACCTGCGCGTCGGCGATGCCGAGCACCGTCTGGTTGGCGATCGCGTCGTCGATGTCCACACGCAGGAACCGCAGGATCTCCACGGCCCCGGGCGGGGCCGGGAACGACGGGGATGCGGTCGCATACAGGACGTCGCCGTTCGGTGCGATCACGACCGGGCCCGAGGCGCCCGGCAGCGTCGCGATGGTCTGGGTGCCGCCGGTGGCGAGATCGAGGACGACGAGGTCGTTCTGCGCGACAGCGAAGCCGCCGGCGCGAGCCGACACGAGCACGCTCGTCGCCGTCAGCATCACCGCGTCGTAGTTGAACGGCACGGCAGCCAGCGGCAATGCCGGCGACGGGCCCTGCAGCGGCACGAGCCACACGCGGTCGTTGGCGCCATTCGGGCCGAAGCCCGTGTGCCCGAACAGCACGTGCGCGGCGTCGGTCTGCAGCAGGAACGAACCGAACACGGTGCCACTCAGCGTCAGCAGGTTCTGCGACGGCTGGCCCGGTGGCGTCAGCAGGACGCTGCCGGTGTCGAACGTCACGACGCCGGCGGCGGTGTGCAGCGCCAGGCTCGTGGCCGCGGTCACACGCGCCGTGGTGGCGGCGAGTCCTTCGGGCACCTGCTGCGCCGCGATCGGCGCCAGGGCGGCGAGCAGCGCCGCGGCGAAGGACGAACGGAAGAAGGGGGTGCGGGGCGCAAGGGCGCGCCGCCCGAGAGCGGTCGGAACAGACATTCGGTCTCCAGTCGGCGTGTAGCGCGCCGCGCGGAGGATCGGAGCGGCCCGCGAGGGCCGGCCGGGCGCAGGTGTTCTGGCTTCCGGATCGACCTACTGGTCCGCCTTCCCGGGGATCCGACACGGACCACCAGTGGCTGTTGGACGTTCGTACCCGGTGACAGCTGCGGGACAGCGCCGGTGTTGCACCGGACTTCCCTGCGACAGGCGCGCGCAGCATGTGCAGCCACCGCGGCGTGGTCAAGCTTCGCGTTAGCCGCGGGCACGCGCCGTAGAGTGCGCCGCATGCCGCGTTCGTGGCTTCTGCTCGCCGTCGCCCTGCACCTCGCACTCGCCGGCGCCTACGCGTGGCGCACGCCGAGCTTCGAGGGCCCCGACGAGAACAGCCACTACGAGTACGCCTGGCACCTCGCCAACGCCAAGAAGCTGCCGCTCGCGCGGCAGCTCGCCGCGGCGCGTGGCCTGCCGCAGACCGAGCAGGTCGGCCTCGCCCACCATCCACCGCTGTACTACGCGCTGCTGGCACTCCCGCTGCTCGCGACCGGCACCGACGACACCGTGTTCGGCCCGCTGGGCAATCCGGCGTTCGGCGACGCGACGCAACCGTCGCAGCACCTGAAGTTCCGCCACGCCGTCGGCCCGCCCGCCGTGCTGCTGCTGCTGCGCAGCGTTTCCGTGGCGCTCGGCGCGCTGTCGCTCGTGCTGCTCCACCGGCTCGCCCGGATCTGCTGCCCGACCATGCCGCGCGTCGCCGACCTCGCGGCGCTGCTGACCGCGTGCCTGCCGATGTGGTCGTTCCTGCATGGCGTGCTCAACAACGACGTGCTGGCGATCACCGTCACGACCGCGGCCGTGCTGGCGATCGTGACGATGCTGCGTGCCGAACGCGTGCGGCGCGGGCATGGCGTCGTGATCGGTGCCCTGCTCGCTGGCGCGCTGCTCACCAAGCTGACGACGTTGTTCCTGCTGCCGCTCGCCGCCCTCGCGTTCGTCGTGCGTGCACGCCGCGACGGCGACGGCCGCCGCGCGTGCGCAGTCGCCGCCGCGATCTCGGCGCTGGTCCTGGCCGCGCTCGCCGGCTGGTGGTTCGTGCGCAACGGCATGCTCTACGGCGACCTGCTGGCAACGAGCGCGCACGACGCGGCGTTCGCGCCGATCCCGCCCGAACATCGATGGACGTGGTTCACCAGCGGCTTCCTGCCGACGATCGGGCCGGCGTTGTTCGGCCGCTTCGGCTGGTTCAGCCTGCCGGCGCCGTCGGCACTGGTGTGGACCGGGACATCCGTCGCCGCGCTGGCGCTGGCCGGGCTCGCGCGCTGGCGCATGGATCGCGAACGTCCGCCGCTGCACGAGTCCTGGCTGCTGGCGCTCGCGCTGCTGCTCGTGTTCGCCGGCACCGCGACCTTCAACTGGAAGTCGCCGCAACCCCAGGCGCGCCTGCTGCTGCCGGCCGCAGCGCCCGCGGCGATCCTGCTCGCGGTGGGCCTGCTGCGACTCACCAACGGTCTCGCATGGCGGCGCGCGTTCGCCGCGCTGCCGCCGCTCGCGGCGATCGCCGTGTTCGTCGGCTGGTTCGCGCCGGCGTTCGCGATCGAGCTGGCGCCCGCCCCACCGTCGCATCGCTCCCTCGTCGGCGGCATCGTCGCTCCGGCCACCACGCCGCACCTGCGGTGGCGCGACGCCGGCGGCGGGGTGCTGCGCACGCCGCCGACGCTGCACTGGGACGACCCGGACGCGCCGCCGGGCGTGCGCTACTCGCTCTACGCCTTCGATGCCGCGGGCCGCGTGCACCTCGCCACGCACGAGTGGACCGGCGGCACCTGGGCGATCACCGGCGACACGTTCACGCTGCCCGAGGGTGGCTTTGCGTTCCTGCCGCGCGGCGTCGACCTGTTCCTGCGGCTGCGCCGCGTGCCGACGACGACGGCCGAAGATCCCGCACGGCTGCCGACGAGCCCGCCGTGGCCACTGCGCGTCGAGTGACCGTCAGTCCGCCGGCACGACAGCGCCAAGACCGGGCGGCCCCAGCGCAGCGTGCGAGATGGGCGTCACCATGGCGTCGATCCACAGCGTGTCGAATGCACCGACCTCGGACGGCACCGCCAGCGTCATCGCCTGCAGCCCGACGCTCTGGCGCCACTGCGTGGGATCGGGTCGCAGCGGCATCGCCGTCAGCGCTTCGCCGCGCACTTCGCCGTCGCGCACGAACCGGCAGCGGTAACGATGGAAGCCGGCGAACGCCTGCAGCCGGATCGACGTCGCCGTGCGCGGCCCCTCCCAACGGATCGCGACGCCGCCCTCGTAGACGAGGTGCACACGCGGTTCGTCGAACCAGTACGCGCCCAGCGGCAACTCCGGCGGCAGTTCGTTCGCCGGGATGGTCACGCGCGGCGGTGAGTAGTAGTGCTCGGCCACGAACGCGCGCAGGCCGTCGTCGCACGCGCCGGACGCGAGCTTCCAGACCGAGGACCAACGTTCCGCCGAGAACACCGGCGCACGCGTGACCGCCCGCAGTTCTTCCCAGTAGGCGCGCAGCCCCGGATGCAGGATGCGGTTCTCGCCGCTGGCGAGCGATTCGAAGTAGCCCTCCGGAACCCGGCGCAGCACGTGGCCGATGCGCCAGCGGCGGGGATTGAGCGCCGGCAGGCGCGCGAGCAGCGGATCGCACAACAACGCGTCGATCACGTGACCGCGTGGTCCCGCTCCGAAGCCCGGAGCACCGACGGCGCCGCTGACCAGGAACCAAGCCGGCCCACCGTCTGGACGGACGAGTTGGTCGAGCAAGCCGAACTGCGGCGGCTGGCGACGTTCGGCGAACAACCCGTAGACAGGGAAGTAGGCGCGACGTTCGTCCACGATCCCGTGCTGGGCGTGGATCTGCTCCTCGCTCGGCGCGACGTCGCTCGCTGGCGAGCGCAACCAGTCGGGCACGCCACGCAGCGATGCGCCCACCACCGCCGCCGCCAACACCATGCCCGCGACCCACGTCGCACGCGCAGCCAGCCACGGCGCCAGCACCGACATGGCGATCACGAACGGCGGCACCAGGAAGCGCCCGGCCATGAAGTCGCCGCCGACCTTGACCACGTAGCCGACGTACAGGAGCGCGCCGAACGCGAGCCAACGCGTGCGCTCCTGCCGCAGGCCGAGCAGCAGCCCGACGCCGATCGTCGGCAGCAGCAACGGGTCGTCGCCCGCCGCGAACGCGAGGTAGCGCAGGCCCTGGCGCGCGAGATCCCAGGCCGGGATGCCGACGGCGATCGCCTTGCTGTGCGCGACCACCGGCAGCGGGCTGCCGAAGTACATCGTCGCGAACAGGAGCCACAGCAGCAGCGGCAGCGACGCCAGCGCGGCGATGCGCAGGCGGCTGGCGAACGGCGCGCCGCGCAGACTGGCGAGGACGGCCGGCGCCACGAGCACGGCGAGGTCGACCCGCGTCAGCACGAGCAGCGACGCCAGCAACACCAGCCGGCCGAAGCGCGGCTGCTCCCGCCCTGCCATCACGGTGCGGGCGAAGAGGACCAGCAACAGGCCGGACAACGGCGTCTCCAACCCCGAGGTCGAGTAGTCGCCGAACGCGCGGGCGTTCGCCAACAGCACGGTCACCGCGAGCATCGCCACCGCTGTTCCGGCAGCGCGCAGCAGCAGCAGCACGGTGACCGTCGACAACGCGAGTCCGATCGCGATCGTGGTGAAGTACGACTCGCCGCTGATCCAGCGGCCCGCCGCGAGCACGAACGTCCACGCCGGGTGCGTGTTGATCAGCACGCGGTCGGCGGCGTTCCAGCGCATGCCGTCGCCGCGCACCAGGTTCTCGACCGTGCGCAGCGTGATGCACGCGTCGTCACCGATCCACGCGAGGCGAAGCGCGACCGCCAGCAGCAGCAGCGAGCAGCCTGCGAACAGCAGCGCGCGAGCGAGCTTCACTCGGCGAAGATCCGGACGAGGAACCGCCCGGCCGAATCGGCGCAGCCGCGGTACATGCCGTCGCTGTTGAACGGCATCGCGATCGCCCCCATGCGGTCGACGGCGATCAAGCCGCCGTCGTCGGGCTGCAGCACGCGGAACACCAACGCGTTCGCCGCCTCGTCGAGCGTCTGGCGGCCGAACTCGATCCGCGCCGACAGCGCCCGGGCGACACCGTGGCGGATGAACTGCTCGCCGGTGCCCGTGCAGCTCACGGCGACGAAGCGGTCGGCGTAGTTGCCAGCACCGATCAACGGCGTGTCGCCGACGCGGCCGAGCCGCTTGCCGGTCATGCCGCCGGTGCTGGTCGCCGCCGCGAGCCGGCCTTGCGCGTCGAGCGCGACGCAGCCGACCGTGCCGTAGTCGTGCTGCGGCGACGACGGCCGGACCAAGGCGCCGGTGCGCGCGCGTTCCTCCAGCACCTGCTCGAGCGCCCGGCGTCGCGCGTCGGTGTCGAACCAGTCGTTCTTCACGCGCTCGACCTGTTGGCCGTCGGCGAACTTCTCGGCTCCGTCCCCGGCCAGCAGCACGTGGCGGGTCTTCTCCATCACCAGGCGAGCCAGCACGATCGGGTTTTTCACGGTGCGCACACCAGCGACCGCGCCGCAGCGCAGCGTCGACCCGTCCATGATCGAGGCATCGAGCTCGTGCTCGCCCTTCTCGGTGAAAACCGCGCCCTTGCCGGCATTGAACCGCGGATCGTCCTCGAGGATGCGCACGACCGCCTCGCAGACGTCGAGCGCAGACGCGCCCCGCTGCAGGCGGTCCTTGCCGTAGCTCAGCGCCGCCGCGAGCGCATCCTCGTAGTCCTTGCGCACGGCCGCCGGCTGGTCCTTGGCGATCGTGCCCGCACCACCGTGGATCGCGATCGCCCAGGTCAGTGGCTGCGGCGGCGCACTGCGGCATGACGCGAGAGCGAGGAACAGGACGCAGGCGGCGAGCAGTCTTGGCAGCGGCACGGGACCTCCGAGGCGCGGCAGTCTAGCGACGCGGGGGCGCCGCCGAAGCACCGCGTCGAAGGCGGCGCCGCGTCGCACCGCTGACCGCCACTACCGTGCGTTACTTCCTCGCTGGGAGAACCGCAGGCCCTGACTGGATTGCCTGGGGCGTCATCAGCAGGACGAGCCACGCACCATCAGGCTTGCGCGCCGCCATCAACGCCGTCGTCCCGTTCGCCAGTTCGACCGTCATGTCGCCGCGGCACCCGACGACCCGCGGCGCTTTCACGATCACCTCTTGCTTGGTGCCCGGCACCGTTGTCGTGCGCTCCGGGATCGGTTGCTCGACAACCTGGTCCACGAGGTCCAACTGCACGCCAAGCACCCCGGCACGAATCTCCGCGCAGACGGCTTCCACGTCGTGGCCATCGAACACCCCGTCGATGATCGGGGTGGCGATCAAGGCCCCGTCGGCCACCGAGAGCTCGAAGTCACGCACGAACGTCACGTCCTTGCCGATCCTCAGCTTCGCGCGATGCAGGCCGGGAACCACGATCTGCGGAAACTGGGTGAACTTGACCTTCTCCTGCTTCAGCGACTTCCGCAGCGCGGCGACGGTGTCCGGCACGAGCACCGCGGTTCGCTGGTTCGTGAAGCCCGACACGGCGAGGGTCTTCGACAGCGAGGGCGCCACGTGCTGGTCGAAGACTGCGGCGGGAACGTCGCACAGCAGGACGTCGACCATGAACTGCTGATCCGGGTTCTCACGCGCGCGGGCGAGGATCCGTTCGGCGGCAGCGATCTGGACGGGTGTGCCGAGCAGGACCAGGTGGCGATCGCCAAGCGACTGCAAGTCGGCCCCGGTCTCGGTGCTCGGGATGGCGAACGCTCGCAGGAATTGCGCCAGGCGACCCAGATCGGCTGCCCGGCTCTCGGCGAAACGCCCAGGGTCCTGCTGCGGCGCGCCTTCGACGACCCGGGCCGGCAGCAGGTCGCCGACGTCGACCACGGCGATCTGGCGCTCGTCGCCGCCAGCTAGCGGCATTCGTTGCGCCGGTAGCGCGGCGAGCAGGGCGAACGCAGCAACAGCCAGTCGACATCTCATGGTGCGCTCCACTGCGAGAAGACTTCGAGGCGACCTGCGGGGTGCACGTGCATGACGGCGCGGGCACGCACGATGGTCGTCGCCCCGAGCGTCGACTGGATCGGCTGCAGCGAAGCCGCGATCACGACCCCGGGCGGACCCGTGGCTGGCGCGACCGGCGCCGGCAGGCCGGGGCGCAGGACGAGCAATCCCAGAGCCGCGATGCCGGCGAGCACCGGCCACAGTGTGCGCCGTTCGCCGCGCGCAGGGCGATGGCCCGGCGCCACGACCGGGAGCGCAGCAAGGCGCTCCTGCTGCACCGCGAACGCCGCCAGGTGCTCGGGGTGCGCGGCGAGATGGTCGATGCACTCGGAATCGGTGAGCGGATCGACGCGCGCGTCGAGCAGTTCGTTCATCCGGTCCTCGAACTCACTCGGCGTCATCGTGATCCTCCCGATGCCGCGCGAGGCGCGCGCGCGCACGGTGCAAGTGCGACTTCACGGTGTTCAGCGGCAGGCCGTGGCGCTCGGCGAGATCGCGCAGCGAGAGCCCTTGAGAATGGAAGCCGACCAGGAGGTCGCGCTCGAGCCGTGGCAGATGACGAAGGCATCGCTCCACTTCCTCGCGCACCTCGATCGCTGACGACTCGAAGGGTGCGGCTGGCTCCACGTCGGCTTCCCGCAGGACACTCCGTTCCCGTCGCCGGCGGTGATCGCACAGCGTGTGCAACGCCGCCCGCACCAACCATCCCTCGCCATTCCGGCGGTCGTCGAAGCTGGCACGCAGCCGCCAGACCTTGGCCAGCGTCTCCTGCACGACGTCCTCCGCATCCGGCCCGCACAGCCGCCGCAGCATCGCGACGAGCCTCGGTCGCTGATCCTGCAGCAGACGGGCGAGTGCAGCATCGTCGTTGCATGGTGGCACGGTGCGACTGGCCATCGACGGTGTTCATACTGGTACCAACCCGCGGAAGTTGCGCGGACTCGCCGGCTGGGCCTCACCCGGCCGCCTTGCCCGCCACCCTTGGGCCCCTAGGATCCGCCGCCGCATGGGTCGTCTCGGAATCGCAGTCCCGTCGACCAGACCAACTTCACGATCGTCGCGCTCTCGCGGCGCACGAACGGCCTGCGCCTCGGCGTCTGGCGCTTCGTCGGCAAGAACTGGATCGCGGTCAGCGGCCGCGACATCCCGATGGACACGTGGCGGCTCGACGCCTGGCATCCACTCGTCGTCGAATCGTCGGAGGCCGGCGGCGTCGTGGCACGCTGCGGCGACGTCGAGGTGAAGGTGGCGCGGTCGATGCTCGGCAAGGCGACGGGGCTGTTCGGGCTCTACGCCGACAATGGGCGCAGTGAGGCGGTGAACGTGGAACTGCGTGCGTTCCAGCCCGGGAAATGAGGCCGTCGCCGCCGCGAGCGGCGCGCCTACGTGCCCCGATGCAGTCGAAGCCTCGGCAGCCCCTGCCGAACCCGCGCGCCGGTCGCTAGCATCTTCGCCCCCGATCCTGGCACGGCCCGCCCACACTCCGGACACTCCGACTCGAACCTCGTGACCGACACCCGCCTGATCCGGAACTTCAGCATCATCGCCCACGTCGACCACGGCAAGTCGACGCTGGCCGACCGCCTCGTTGAGCTGACCGGCACCGTCGAGAAGCGGCAGATGAAGGACCAGCTGCTCGACGACATGGAGCTCGAGCGCGAACGCGGCATCACGATCAAGGCCCGCGCCGTGGCGATGAACTACCGCGCGCAGGACGGCAAGACCTACCAGCTCAACCTGATCGACACACCGGGCCACGTCGACTTCAACTACGAGGTGCTCAAGTCGCTGCAGGCGTGCGAAGGGGCGCTGCTGCTGGTCGACGCTTCGCAGGGCGTCGAGGCGCAGACCGTCGTCAACGCGCACCTCGCCGAGCAGGCGAAGCTGACGGTGCTGCCCGTGCTCAACAAGATGGACCTGCCGCACGCGCGCCCGGTCCAGGTCGCGACCGAGATCGAGGACGCGATCTGCATCCCGGCCGAGGACGCGATCCCGATCTCCGCCAAGACCGGCCAGAACTGCGAGCAGGTGCTCGAAGCGATCGTGCAGAAGATCCCGCACCCGACCGGGGATCCGAAGGGCAACCTGCAGGCGCTGATCTTCGACGCCGTCTACAACGACTACCGCGGCGTCGTCGTCTACGTGCGCGTGTTCCACGGCACGGTGAAGAAGACCGAGATCATCCGGATGATGGGAACGCTGTCCCAGCACGAGGTCATGGAGGTCGGCAAGCTCAAGCCCGACATGCAGGCCGTCGACGAGCTGCACGCGGGCGAGGTCGGCTACGTCATCGCCAACATCAAGAAGCTGCAGGACGTCGTGATCGGCGACACGATCACGCACCAGGACGAGAAGCTGCGCAACGTGGCGCTGCCGGGTTTCCGCCAGCCCAAGCCGATGGTGTTCTGCGGCTTCTATCCGACGGTGCCGAGCGAGTACGAGAACCTGCGCAAGGCGCTCGAGAAGCTGCGTCTCAACGACAGCTCGTTCACGTTCGAGCCGGAGACCAGCGACGCGCTCGGCTTCGGCTTCCGCTGCGGCTTCCTCGGCCTGCTGCACATGGAAGTGATCCAGCAGCGGCTCGAGCGCGAGGAGGACATGGACCTCGTGCAGACCGCGCCGACCGTGCGCTACCGCGTCAAGATGACGAGCGGCGAGATCAAGGAAGTGCGCTCGCCCAGCGAACTGCCCGACGGCTCGATGATCGAGGAATACCAGGAGCCGATCACGCACGTGAACGTGGTCGTGCCGGCCGAGTACATCGGCGCGGTGATGAAGATCTGCACCGATCGCCGCGGCGAGTACGTGAAGACCGACTACTACGGCCGCGAGCGCGTGATGATCGGCTTCAAGATCCCGTTCGCCGAGATCATCTTCGACTTCCACGACCATCTGAAGTCGCTGACTCGCGGCTACGGCACGATGGACTACGAGGTCGAGGGCTTCGAGGCGAGCAACCTGGTCAAGGTGCGCATCCTGGTCGCCGGCGACGAGGTCGACGCCTTGTCGTTCCTCTGCCACAAGGACAACTGCGAGGGCCGTGCGCGCAAGATCCTGAAGCAACTGCGCAAGGAGATCCCGCGGCACCAGTTCGAGGTCGCGCTGCAGGCCGCGATCGGCGGCAAGATCATCGCCCGCGAGTCGATCGCGCCGATGCGCAAGGACGTGACCGCGAAGTGCTACGGCGGCGACATCTCGCGCAAGCGCAAGCTGCTCGAGAAGCAGAAGGAAGGCAAGAAGCGCATGCGCATGGTCGGCAGCGTCGAGATCCCGCAGGAGGCGTTCCTGTCGGTGCTGCGCACCAGCGACGAGGAGTGATCCCCACGGATCGCAGCGCCCGCGCTGCGGTTCAAGTGCCGGCGAGCGCGAAGCGGAACGGCTGCTCGAGCGAGCCCGGTCCGCGGGCGAAGCGCCAGCGCCGGGCCGCTGCGAGGGCGGCAGCGTCGAGCAGCGCGCTGCCACTGCTGCTCGCGACCGTGCACGCGATCGCGGCGCCCGCGGCGTCGACGTCGATGCGCACGATTACCGTGCCTTCGATGCGGCGCCGGCGGGCGGCGTCGGGGTAGGCCGGCGGCGGGTTGTGCCCGGGCAGCACCACCGGCACCTCGGCCTGCGCGACCGCGGCCGGCGCCGTCGACGGCGTCGGCCTGGGTGGCGGCTCGGCGGGCGCGCTCGTCATCGGTGAGGGTACGGGCTCGGCGACGATGCGCGGGTTGCTCCGCAGCGGCGGCGGGCGGCGCGGCGGCAGCGTTTCGACCAGCACGGTCTGCGGTGGCGCGATCTCTTCGAACGACGGCTCGGGCGTCTCGATCGGCAGCAGTTCGACGGGCTCGACCTCGCACTCCGGAACTTGGATCACCGGCCGTAGCGGGTCCGGTGGCGGGGCTTCGAGCTGCATGCGTGACGGCAGCAGCGCCGGCCGTTCGATGCGGCGCGGCCGCATCCCATCACCGCCGATCGCCCATGCGAGCGCGGCGACGATCGCCGCGTGCAACGCGCAGGACAGCAGCAGCAGGCGCAGCGGCATCGCGGTAGTGGGCACGTCGCGGCTGCGCAAAGCACATGCCCCGACGCAGGCTGGGCGCCGATCGCCGTCGGCGCGTGTCACGCGCGGGTGTCGCGTGGTCGCTGCGTAACGCCGTGTCGCAGGCAGATGACATCCCGCCGCGAGAACGCGTCGCCGAGCGAAGGCACATACGTTGCTTCCCTGGCGAACGCCGAGCGCGCTTCCCCTCGCACGCCGGCCATCCCGCCGCATGCATCGTCCTCGCCATCCGTCAGCGCCGCGCGTGCGCGGGTTCGCGTCTCGCTCGCTCGTCGCCGTCGCTGCGGCCCTCGCCGCCGGTTCGCTGCCGCTGCTCGCGCAGCAGGGCGCGCCACCGGCACCGCAGGATCCACCGCCAGCGAAGCCGCCGGCGCATCACGCCGAACGCCTGCCCGAGGTGCTGATCACCGAGACCGCCGCCGAAGCCGAACGGCGCTGGTCCGAGGTGCCGATGGAGAACCCCGGCGCGCGCACGCTGATCGGCCCGCGCGAAGTCCGGCAGGCCGGCGTGATGAACGTGCCGGAGCTGCTGCGCCGTTCGCCCGGCGTCGTGATCCAGGAGGAGACCGGCAGCGACTCACTGCCGAACATCGCGATGCGCGGCGTCACCAACGGCGCCGAGGGCGCGTGGCGCTCGATCAACCTCGGCATGTACGCGGACGGCATCCCGCTCGCACCCGCGCCGTACGGCGGCCCCGGCAACTCGCTGTTCCCGTTCTCGCTCGAACGCGTCTACGCGGTCGACATCCAGCGCGGCGGCGGCGCAGTGCGCTACGGCCCGAACAACGTCTCGGGCGTGATCAACTTCCTCACGCAGCCGATCCCCGGCACGCCGACCTGGATCGGTCGCGTGCGCTACGACACGTTCGACAACCAGTCGTACTACAGCGCGGTCGGCAGCACGACCGGGCCGTTCGGCGTGTTGCTCGAAACGGTGTTCAAGCAAGGCGACACGTTCCGCGACGGCGGCGATTACACGCAGCAGAACTACGCGCTGAAGACCAGCTACCGCTTCTCCGACCGCGTCAAGCTGCTCGGCCAGATCGAGCACTTCGACGACGACAGCAAGCTCGCCGACGGCCTCACGCTCGATCAGTACAACACGAATCCCGAGGTCACGCTGTCGCCGCAGAACCGCCACTCCGGCCAGCAGGATCGCGTCAACCTGAAGCTCGAGTGGGACGTCACCGACGACACGTTGTTCGAGCTGATCACCTACGGCTACGACGGCGAACGATCGTTCTACCTCGGCAGCCCGACCTTCTACGGCGCCACCAACAACCTCCAGTACATCCAGACCACGCCGCGGCCGATGCGCACGGTCGCCGTGCAGCCGCAGCTCACGCACGCCTATCGCCTCGGCGGCGCCGACGCCGAACTGCACGTCGGCATGCGCTACCTGCAGGAGGACATCGTGCGCACCGTGTCGCGCTACCTGACCAACGGTACCGTGCAGCTGCGGCGCACCGAGGAGCAGTACGACTACTACACGGCGTCAGCGTGGGTCGAGAACCGCATCGAGTTCGACGGCTGGACGATCACGCCGGGCGTGCGCTTCGAGTGGGTCGAGATCGACGCCAGGAACCGCATCAACGGGCTCGGCGTCACCCGCGACTTCACCGAGGTGCTGCCGGGTCTCGGCATCAGCAAGCTGCTGACCGCACAGTGGTCGCTCTACGGCGGCGTGCAAAGCACGTTCGCGGCCCCGCAGGCGCCACAGATCTCGATCACCACCAACCCGCAGGACGTCAGCGCGCAGTACGCGTGGGTCTACGAACTCGGCTCACGCACACGCAGCCAGGACGGCCTGTTCGGCGCCGACGTCGTGCTCTACCACATCGACTACCGCGATCGGCTGATCCAGGACCCGAACCAGTTCGACGTGTTCGTCAACGGTGGCAACTCGCGCCATCGCGGCGTCGAACTGCGCCTCGACAGCGACCTGACCGCGGCCGGCCTGGCCGGCGTGTCGCTCTGGAGTTCGACCGCGTGGAACGACTCCAAGTTCACCAACGGCGCGTTCGACGGCAACCGCTTCGCCGGCACCAGCAAGTGGACCGCGGCGTGGGGCGCGCGCTATCGCCACGAACGCTCCGGGCTGTGGATCGGCTTCGACGGCGCCTACGTCGGCCCCGCGTTCACCGACGCGCTCAACACGCGCAACATCCCCGCCGACGGCACGCGCGGCCTGCGGCCTTCGTACCGGCTGTGGAACGTGGGAGCTGGCTGGGAGCAGAGCGTCTGCGAGCACACCGACGTCTCGGTGTCGATCGGCGGCAGGAACGTGCTCGACGAGGAGTACTTCGAGCCGCGCACCGCGCGCGGCATCTTCCCCGGCGCGCCCGCCAGCATGGTGTTCGCGCTCGGCGTCACGCACCGCTTCTGAGGGCACCGATGAACCTGCTGCACGGCCTGTACCCGTTCGCCCTCGCGGGCATCGTCGTGGCGCAAGGCGACGCGTCGCCGACCCGCGAGTTCGAGATCCGCAGCGACCGCGCCTTCCTCGGTGGCCACGAGGTCGACCTGTGGGGAGTGCGCTGCGGCAACGCGCTCTACAGCCAGGCGGTGACCGAACGCCACGTGCGCGCACTCGACACCTGGGCCGCGCACGGCGTCAACGCGATCCTCGTCTACGTACAGGGCAGCCACGGCGGCTGGCCGAAGGAGGACGCCGGGCTGAACGGCTTCGCGCGCGACGGCTCGCTGAAGAAGGACGTCGCCGCGCGCCTCGAGTGGCTGATTCGCGAGGCCGACCAGCGCGGCATGGTCGTCTGCGTCGGCGTGTTGTCGCCGCGCAAGGACCAGGCGCTCGAGGGCGACGCCGCGGTGCAGCGCGCGATCCAGGAAACCGCGCGCTTCCTGCAGCAGCGCGGGCTGCGCAACACGTTCGCCGATCTGATGCACGAGTACGACCACACCGAGCGCGCCGACCAGCCGCTGCTGCGCGAGCCCGACGGCGCCAAGAAGAAGGCGAGGCTCACGCAGTGGTGGCAGGAGGCATGCACCGGCATCGAGGTCGGCGTCTGTCCGTACGAGAAGTCGAAGACGACCGACCGCTACCCCGGCATGGACGTGCGGATCGTGCAGAAGAGCATGCCGATCCCGACAGCGGGCTACGTCGTCAACGTCGAGATGCAGAAGCAGGACGTCTACGAGAACGACGGGGTGTTCACGCCGGGCCAGCTCGACGCGATGTACGAGGACTTCGAGCGATACCGGCAGGCGCCGAACGCGGCACTCTTCTTCCACGCCGCGTTCGTGCAGGGCATCGGCAACGCGAGCGGGACGGCGCCGCACGCGGAGCTCGGCGGCATGGGCACCAGCGCCAGCGACCGCGGCGTGCGGTTCTTCTACGAATGGGTGCGGGAGCACGTCGGCGTCTGGCAGTACCCGCAGCACGTGCCGTTCGTCGCGGCGCCGGCTGGCGCCACGCCAGCACCGACGCGCGAGTTCGAAGTGCGTGACGGCGAACCGTTCCTCGGCGGCGAACGCGTCAAGCTGTGGGGTCTGCGCAGCAACAACTCGCTCGCCAGTGCCGCGACGGCGCAGCGGCTCGTCGCCAACCTCGACAACCTCGTCGCGCACGGCATCAACTTCGTCAGCGTGTCGCTGCAGGGCACCAACGGCGGGTTCCCCGACGTCGACGCGGGTCCGAACGCGTTCACCTCCGACGGCAAGTTGATCCCGGCGTTCGCGCGCCGCCTCGAGTACGTCGTGCGCGAGGCCGACCGCCGCGGCATGGTCGTGCTCGTCACGCTGCTGATGCCGCGCAAGGACGAGCACCTGCGCGACGAGACCGCCGTGCAGCACGCGGTGCAAGCGGCGGCGGCGCTGCTGCAGGAGCGCGGGCTGCGCAACGTGATGGTCAACCTCTACCAGGAGTTCGACCACCCGACCCGCATCGACCACGACGTGTTCCGCGAGCCCGATGGCGTCGCCAAGAAGCAGCGGCTGGCCGCGTGGTTCCGCGCCAAGGCGAAAGACATCGAACTCGGCATCGTCGGCAACCACGTGTCGGGCTCGCCGAGCGAGTTCCCTGGCTGCGACGTCGTGATGATCCACGAAGAGGTGCCGATCCCCGCGCACGGCTTCGTGGTCAACACCGAGACACCGGACCAGGACGCCAGCGGCAACGAAGGGCTGTTCACTGCCGCGAGCAAGCGCCGCATCGACGCGATGCTGCGCCGTTACCTCGCGTCGCCGAACCTCGCGATGTTGTTCCGCAGCACCTACGCCGAGGACATGCGCGGCGTGCAGGGCACCGGCCCCCACGCCGAGATGGGCGGCGACGGCGACGGCCCCTCCGACCGCGGCATCCGCTTCTTCTACCGCTGGTCGCGCGAGCAGCTCGGCCGCTGGCAGTACCCGACGCACGTGCGATGAACCCCACCTGCCGAACCATGAACCCGACCCTCCGAAGCACCGCCGGCCTGCTCTCGTTGTTGCTCCTCACGACCGCCGCACCAGCGCAGAGCGAGCAGCCGGACGCGAACCACCTGTTCATCGACTACCGCTGCCGGCCCGCCGACCGGCCCGCGTTCCGCCGCGGGCTCGAGCAGGAAGGCGTCGCCCAGCTCGAGCAATGGCAGCAGGCCGGCGCGTTCACCGACTACGTGCTGGTCTTCAACGAGTTCGTCGACGCCAACACGTGGGACGCGACGCTCGTGCTGCGCTTCGCGTCGTACGCGCGGACCGCGAAGTGGCGCGCGATCGAACGGGACTTCCCCGGCGGCCTGTCGCCGGAACTGCTCAAGCTCGGCACGCCGCAGACCAGCTACTTCGCCGACCGCGTGCTCGGCGCGGGCGCGGCCGGCGACCGCAGCAAGTCGGTGTTCGTGTTCATTCCCTACCAGTTCCGGACCCGCGAGGAGTACGTCAACTTCATCAAGGTCTACGGCGTCCCGCAGTTCGACGCGTGGATCGAGGCCAAGGTCGTCGCCAACTACGCGGTCTACGTGAACCATCACTCCACCGGCAAGCCGTGGGACGCGATGCTGGTGTTCGAGTACCTCGACGTGCAGGCGCTCGGCCGGCGCGACGCGATCAAGCAGCAGGTGCGCGTGGGCCTCGCGAAGGACCCCGCGTGGAAGGCGATGTCCGACGTCAAGCGCGACCTGCGCACCGAGTTCGAGGTCGTGATGGCAGCACCGCTGACCGCGGCGAAGTGATCGACGAACGGCTCCCGGAACCGGGTCGACCTCTCGAACCGGCCGCGCACTGGCGTGCGGCGCACGCGCAGCGCACACTGCCGGCGCGATGACCACCGCAGCCGTTCCCACCGCCGCCCGCGGCAAGAAGAAGCCGCTCATGGGCCCGATCCGGGTCAACCTCGAAGCGTTCGGCGTCGCGATCCTCGCCGCCGTGCTGCTGAAGTGGTTCTGCCTCGAGGCGTTCCAGATCCCGACCTCGTCGATGCAGCCGACGCTGATGGGCGACGCCGCCGCCGGCGTCTTCGACCGCATCCTGGTCGACAAGCTGCTGACGACGATCCGTGAACCCAAGCGCTGGGACATCACGGTCTTCAAGTACCCGCTGCAGAAGAACCAGAACTACGTCAAGCGCATCGGCGGCATGCCGGGCGACCGCCTGTCGATCGGCGGCGGCAACGTCTACCAGGTCGTCGACGGTGAGGGCGGCAAGCGCACGTTCCGGATCGAACGCAAGCCCGCCGACCTGCAGGAGCAGATGTGGAAGAACGTCTTCCCGTGCCGCCCGCTCGCGCGATCGGAGACCAAGTGGCTCGGCAGCGTTCTCGCCGGTTCGCCGCAGCGTGCTTGGAGCGAAGACCAGGACGGCCTCTCGCTCCAACTCGACGGGCAGCGTGCCTTCGTCTGGCTGCGCGACGAAGTCGACGGCGGCATGATCGATCGGGTCTGGGACGGCTACCCCGAAGACGTGGCGCGCGCGATCCGCGAGAAGCAGAGCCTGCACCAGCCGCAGGAGATCGTGCCCGACGTCCGCATCGCCGCGACGGTCACCACCGAGCAAGCGCTCGACGAACTGGCGTTCGAGATCGCCGTCGCACGCCCACAGTTCGACACCTGGACCTACGCGCTCGCGATCAAGGCCGGCAAGGGCCAGTTGCAGGTACGCAAGGACGCAACCGTGCTCGGCGCTTCGGCCGAGTTCGAACTCGCCGTGGCGCCCGGCAGCTCCGTCGACCTCGCCTTCGCGCACGTCGACGACGAACTGGTCGCGTGGCGAGACGGCAAGGAGCTGCAGCGCTTCGACAGCTCGGCCTGGGCCTGCCGCGACGGCTGCGTGTTGCCGTTCACTCCGGGCAGCCCGAGCGCGCCGGGCAGCCCAGAGATCCCGGCGAAACTCGAGCTGCCGGCCAACCAGAAGGTCACGCCGCAGATCGCCGCGCGCGGCAAGGGCAAGGTCCGCTTCACCGATGTGCGCATCGACCGCGACCAGCACTACACGCGCAGCACGGCGCCCGAGGTGATCGAGGTCCCCGAAGGGCACTACTACATGCTCGGCGACAACACGCTGCAGTCGATCGACTCGCGCGGCTGGACCGCGATCACGGTCGGGGTCGACGCCGAGAACAACATCGTGCCGCCCGACACGCCCGGCGCGCGCGTGGTGCGCGGCAACAAGCGCGCGATGTTCCTGGACAAGGCGCCCGACCGCGACGAGACGCCGATCCCGATCCCCGACCAGAAGGCGATCGTGATGATCGACGAGTTCGGCGAGATCCTGCGGCTGCGCGGCGAAGTCGGGCCCGGCTGGCCGGGGCGCATCTCCTTCCTCCGCCCCGGCGCCATCGACGGCCGCGGCGAATGGACCGCGCCCGAGACCACGAACGCCAAGGGCATCTCGTTCGTGCCGCGCTCGGACATCCAGGGTCGGGCCCTGCTGGTCTTCTACCCGTGCCGGCCGTTCGCCTGGCTGTTCGGCAACGCCTGGCCGGGGCGCTTCGGCTTCGTGCGATGACCGAGATCCTGCGCACGCACGACTTGGTGAAGGCCTACCGCGGCCGCCGGGTCGTCGACCACGCCAGCATCCACGTCAGCGAAGGCGAGATCGTCGGCTTGCTCGGCCCCAACGGCGCCGGCAAGACGACGACGTTCCGCATGGTCGTCGGCATGGTCACGCCCGACGAGGGGCGCGTGACGCTCGGCGGCAAGGACGTCACGAAGCTCGCGATGCACCAGCGTGCGCGCGCCGGACTCGGCTACCTCGCGCAGCAGGAGTCGGTGTTCAAGAAGATGTCGGCGATCGACAACGTGCGCTGCGTGCTCGAGGCGCGCGGCATGCGCCGGCAACCGCGCGAAGAACGCGCCAAGGCGCTGCTGCACGACCTGCAACTGACGCACGTCGCCGACTCGATCGCCGAGACGATGTCCGGCGGCGAGAAGCGGCGGCTCGAGATCGCGCGCGCGCTGGCGACCGAACCGCGCCTGCTGCTGCTCGACGAGCCGTTCGCCGGCGTCGATCCGATCACGGTGGAGGAGATCCAGCAGATCCTCGGCGCGCTCGCGCGCACCGGCATCGCGATCCTGATCACCGAGCACAACGTGATCGCGACGCTGCGCATCACCGACCGCGCCTACATCATCAACCAGGGCAAGGTCATCGCCGAAGGCGATTCGCGCACGATCGTCAACGACCCGCAGGTGCGAGCCGTCTACCTCGGCAGTTCGTTCGGCGAGGGCATCAGCGACGAGGAAGAGCGCGGGCTCGACCTCGGCTGAGGCCGTCTCAGCGCCCCGGCCGAGCGCCGGCGAGCACGGCGTCCCGGTCCTGCGCGTGCAGCAGCGCCTCGTCGGCCGAGATCACGTGGTGATCGAGCAGCGCGCGCAGCGCCTCGTCGGCAGTCTGCATGCCGAGTCCCCGGCACTTCTGCATGATCGTCGACAGCGCCGCGAAGTCGCCGTCGCGGATCGCCGCGCGTGCGGCGCCGTTGCACAGCAGCACCTCGGCGACCGGCACGCGGCCGGGCCGGTGAGCCCGCGGCAAGAGGCGCTGGGCGACGCCGCCGCGCAGGACGGCCGCGAGAGCTGTTCGCAGCGCCGGCCGCTCGTCTTCGGTGGCCATGCCGACCAACGTGCCGAGCGCGCCCGTGATCGAACCGGCTTCGACGCCGGCCAGCACGAGGCACCCGGACTCCGCCGCCGCGGTCGCGGCCAAGAGCGCGTCGCGATCGACGAGGGCGTCGACGACGATGACGTCGGCGCCGGCCGCCATCGCCTGCCGAATGCCCAGGGCCGCGGTCGCGACGTGCTTGCCGACCTCGCGTTGGTGCAGCAACGCCGGCCCGAGTTGGTGCACGAACGTGATGCGCTGCTCGATCGTCACCACGTGCCGCCCGGCATCCTGGTTGAGCGCGTCGACGATCCCGCCGAGCGTCGTGCTCTTGCCAGCGCCGGGGAATCCCACGACCAGCACGAGACCGGAACGCGCCTGCGCGAACCCGGCGACCTGCGAAGGCAAGTCGAGGGCGCCGAGCTGCGGCGGCGTCACCGGCAGCGGCCGCAGCACGACCGACGACTGGCCGGCAACCTGTGCGATCGCGGCGCGGTAGCGCATGCGACTGCGCGCGACGTAGAGCACTTCGACGTGGCCTCGTTCGGCCAGCTGCGCGCGGTGGTCGGCGAACAGCAGGTCGCGCATCATCTCGTCGACATCCGCCTTCTGCACCGTCGCTTCGTCGCCGTGCACGAATCGCCGCTGGAGGCGCAATGCCGGCGCCCGGCCCGGAACGAGGTGCAGCGCCGAAGCGCCGAGCCGCGCCATCGCCGCCAGCAGATCCTCGAGTCGTTGGTGGTCCATGTCAGTTCGCCTTTGCCTGCATCTCGCGAGCACGGTCGAGCAGCCAGAGCCGTTCTTCGGCCCGTGAGAACACGTCCTCGAGGCGCACCCGGCCCGAAGCCACGAGGTCGAGCATGCTGCGATCGAGCGAGTGGCCGCCATTGCGCCCTTCGGCGCGCACGAGCAGCGCGATGTCGCCGAGTTGGCCGGCGCGGATCGCATCGCGCACCGCGCCGTCGACGACCAGCAGTTCGGAAGCAGCGACGGTGCCGGTCCCACTCGCATCCGGCAACTGCTGCCGCACCAGCACGGCCCGCAGCGCTGCCGCCAGCGTGCCGCGCACGCCCGCGGCGTCGTGCGTGGTCGGGAAGCCGAGCAGGCGCGCCAAGGCCTGCGTGGCGTTGGCAGCGTCGAGCCAGGCGATCACGAGACGTCCGCTTTCGGCGGCGCGCAGCGCGATCTCGAACGTCGCCGGGTCGCCGATGTCGGCGACCACGAGCGCGTCGGGATCCTCGTCGACGGCCGCGCGCAACGCTTCGGCGCGGGCAGCCGGCGTGAGGCCAAAACGGCGCCGCACCACCAGGGCCCGATCGGCCGGCAACGGCAGCGGTTCGTCGTCGACGACGACCACGTACTGCCCTTGGTCGGCGGCCGCGACCGGCAGCAGTGACGCCACGGTCTCCGCGCGCAACAGGCCGCGTTCGCCGACCAGCAGCACGAGCCCCTTGCCGCCACGGATCACGTCGACGATCGCCGGCGACACGCCGGCCATCGCGGGGTCCGCGACGGCAGCGGGCGTGAACGCGATGCGCACCGCGACGCCTTCGAGTTGACGAAACGCCGTGGCCAACCCGTGGCCGGCACCACTCACTTGCCACGGCTGGACCACGCAGTGCCGTTCGGCGAGCGCTTCGAGCACGCCGTCGCCCATCACAGTGCGGGCGAAGTCCCAGACCTCCGGCCCCGACAACGGAGTGTCGGTCACCGGCCGCCATTGCATGCCGGTGCGGATGCACGCGCGCCGGCCCTCGCTGACCACGAGTTCGGTCGCGCCTTGGTTGGCAGCCAGTGTCAGCAGGGCGTCCGCCGCCAGGTCGTTGGCGCGAAGGGACGACGCGGCCTCCTGCCGCCGTTCCCGCTGCAACTGCAGAACGCGTTGCAGGGCGTCGGCCGAGATCATCCCCTGATCGACGAGGATCTGGCCGATCGGCCGACCGTGGTTGGTCAGCGACTGGATGGCCAGGCACCGCTCGAGCCCGGCTTCGTCAACGATCCCACCCTCCAGGAGGAGGGTCCCCAAGCGAATGTCGTCCATGCTGCCGGTCGTCTCCGTTCGCCCCCATCGACCGGCCGACGAACGAGCCTTGAGACGCCGGGGTCAGCGACCGGTCGCCGCGCCCCCGAGTCGCGCGAGGGATGCCGTCGCGAGCTGCTGGGCGAACGGCTGCGCCGCGAGCCTCGCCTGCGCCTGCGCGACCGTCCACGACGCGATGGCGGCCTCACGGTCACCCGCCGCTTCGGCGACCGCAGCGGCGAGCACGCTGCCGAGCATGCGGTCGCCCAGATGCAGGAACTCGCGCTCCGCCGGCGGCGGCACTTCCCGTGGCAGCGCCGCCGATCCGAACGTCCGCAGCAACTCCCGCCATGCCGGCTCGTCGGCGAGGGCCACCGCGGCGAGCAGGCCCGCCCACCGATCGGTGACACCGGTGGCCTGCCGGGCGTCGGCCACCACGCGCCGCAGCATGCGGTGGCGTTCGTCGCCGTCGAGGTCGCCGTCGGCCAGCATGACGATGGCCCCGCGCAGGTCCGGACAGGGCCAGCGCTGCCAGGCGAAGTAGGCGAGCGCCAACGCCACGATCCCCAGGAAGACGACGAGCGCAGGCGTGAACACCCGATCGGGTGGGGCCGTCGCCGGCGACGATTCGGCGGGTCCGGGTGCGGCTTTCGACATCTCGACCAGTGTCGGCCACGACCACCGTCCGGCGCAACGGAGCCACCGCCGCGGGACTTTCGAGCCTGCGACTTCCTGCTAGACTGCCGCCCCAGAAACCCCGGCGATTGCCGCGGCCGTCGATTGCCCTGAGTCGGGACCTGATGCCGGTGGACGGCAGCAGGCGCATCCGGTTCGCGCGTCGCAGAGCCCGCCGCCCTTCCAACCATGACCTCCAAGACCAGCAAGGCTTCGCCGAAGAAGGCGAATCCCACCACCGCCAAGAAGGCGGCCAAGCCTTCGTCCCCTGCCCGCACCGCCAAGAAGTCCGCCACGGCTCCCGCCGCCAAGGGCAAGGTGCTGGCGCGTGCAGCCAGCGCCCGGGCCCCGTTCGTCCCGCGCGCCGTCGCCAACCTCGACGACGACGACGTCCTCATGGCCCACGGCGGCGGCGGGGCTGGCTTTGGTCGCTGCGGCGGCCGGCTGCTGTCGAGCAAGCTCGAACAGGACCTCTGCAACCGCCTCGGGATGGCCGGCGTGGTGCACAGCCACAGCCCGCGACACTACGAGGTCCGCTTCGAGGACAACCGGGTGGCCGCCTACGCGCCGATGATCGTGCTGCGCGGCCGCGGCCGCGAGGGCAAGGGCATCGTGATCGAGGCCGTCGAGGAGACGCAGGCGCCGATCCTGAAGAAGGTCGTGTCCTTCCGTTCGCAGTACGGTCAGGAGTTCTACGTGATCCTGGTGGGCAGCGACGAGGTGCTGGAGACCGCACCGATGGCCTCCCACGACGAGTCCTGCTCGGCGATCAACGTCAACACGCTGATCGCGCGCCTGGCCGAGTAGCGGGACGCGCGGATCCGGGGGACGGCAGGCTGGCGGGAGGGACGTGGCCGGGGTATCGTCCCCGCCCCATTTGTCCGCTCTTCACCCCCCAAGGGTCACGACGTTGACGCACGATCTCGTTCAATTCGCGCGTTCCCTGCAGCTCGACTCCCTCGAATCGGGATGGAACAAGGCAGTCGCCGCGCCGACCGCCGCCGAAACGCCGAGCTACGCCGCGGTCATCGATCTGCTGTGCGAGAAGGAGATGGCGAGCCGCGCGCTGGTCATGGCGACCGCGATGATCGATGCGCTCGCCGCGCGCGACCAGACCGACGCCGCGCTCGAACTCGGCTTCCGCGTCATGCGCCGCAGCGCCCACAACGACGCGCTGGCGCGCACCGTCGCCAGCCTGATCGACAAGCGCTACGCCGACGAGCAGTGGCTGCCGGTGATGAAGGCGCGCGCCGGGCTCGCGACCGCCGCGACCGTCGCCTCGATCCTCGAGTTCGACCGCCTGCGCCGCTTCACCCGGGGCTACGTCGTCTACCACGCCGCCGGCTGGGGTGAGGCCACGGTCGAGGACTTCACCGCGGGCACGATGGAAGTGACCGTGCACTTCGCGACCGGTCGGCGCGAGGCGTTCCCGCTCGAGACGCTGTTGTCGCGCTTCAAGCCGCTCGACGCGCAGGACCTGCGCGCGATGAAGCTGCAGCGCATGGGCGAGCTGAAGGCCGAGGCCGAGAACAACCCCGCGGGCCTGATCCGTCGCGCTGCGGCGCTCTACCGCGGCACGATCACCAGCCAGCAGCTCAAGCACGAACTGTCGCCGGCACTGATCGCCGAGAAGGACTGGGCGTCGTTCTGGAAGCGCGCCAAGGCCGCGGCGGCCAAGGATCCGTGGCTGCGCGTCGAAGGATCGACGACCCGGCCGACGTTCGTCGTGCGCGACAAGCCGGTCAGCGTCGCCGAGGAAGCGACGGCAGCGCTGTCGCACCAGAACGACCTCGGCCAGCGCATCGGCGTGCTGCGCGACTACCTGGCGCGCGGCGAGGATGCCGAGATGCGCGCGCAGATCCTCGATCTGGCGACGACGGTCGTCGAGCAGGCGATCGCCGAGAAGAAGGCCGCCCATGCGCACGTGCTCGACGGAATCCTGTTCCTCGAGGAGCACGGCCGGAAGGCCTCGGTGCCGGCCGCGCAAGAACTGCGCGCGCTGCTGACCAAGGACGACGGCGGCCTGCGCCCCACGGCCATCGACCGGTTGGCGACGCAGGCGTCGCGCGAGCACGCGATCGAACTCCTGCCGCAGGCACTCGGCAACGACTGGGCCCAGCGGAGCGCCGCGGCGCTGTGCGAGTGGCCTGACTCGGTGGTCGAGCACGTGGTCGACGCCTTGGTCGCCCATGGCGAAGGTGCGTCGACGCTCGCGCAGTGGGACCGCGTCGCGCCGTACCCGAAGCGTTTCCCGCTGCTGACCTACCTGTACGGGAAGCTCTACGGCGACGGCGTGTTCGATGCCGACGAACGCCGCCCGAGCCCGATCGCGATCGGCCGCGTGCTGCTGCACCTCGCGCGCATCCTGAACGAGAACCGCAAGAAGAACCAGGTGCACAGCCGGTTGCTCGGGCGGCTCACCAGCCTGCTGAGCGGCAAGAAGGGCCTGCTCAACCGCTCGCTCGACGGCATCTCCCGCGACGACCTCGCGCACTACCTCGGCATCGTCAAGCGTTCGGGCGAGGACTTCCCGGCGGAGATCGTCGACCAGATCGACGACGTCGTCTTCAAGCACTTCCCGGACCTGCACGCCAAGCCCGAGCTGCCGTTCTGGGAGAAGGACCAGATCTTCACCACGCGCGAAGGTCTGCGGCGGATCAAGGAGGAGTATCGCGTGATCGTCGAGGAGAAGATCCCGGCGAACAGCAAGGCGATCGGCGCGGCGGCAGCGCTCGGCGACCTCAGCGAGAACAGCGAATGGGAGTCGGCGATGGAGGAGCAGCGCAACCTCACCGGGCGCGCCACCGACATGGACCAGCAGATCCGCAGCGCGCGCCTGATCGAAGACCAGGACGTGCCGAACGACCGCGTCGCCCCCGGCACCAAGGTCACCGTCGCCGAGACTGCCAGCGGCGCGCGCACGACCTGGCGCGTGCTCGGGCCGTGGGACGCCACCGACGACCAGACGGTCAACTACCTGGCGCCGATCGCGCAGGGACTGCTCGGCAAGGGCGTCGGCGAGACCAGCGAGATCCCGGGTCAGCACGGCCCCGTCGCCGTGCGCATCGAAGCGATCGAACGCATCGTGTGAGCACACGGACCTTCCGGTTCGAACTCGGCAACGGCGAGTTCCTGGTCGGCGACGAACTCGCAGGCGCCTCGCCGCCGTGGCTCTACCTGCACGGACTCGGGGCCGTGCGAACCGGCGAGAAGAGCGGCTCGCTGCTCGCGCACGCCGAGCGGCAGGGACGCGGGTTCCGCCGCATCGACCTGCGCGGCCAGGGCGACTCGTCGGGACGACTCGGCCAGGTGCCGGTGAGCCACGTGATCGACGACGTGGTCCGACTGCTCGAAGGACACCGGCCGACGGTCATCGTCGGTTCGAGCCTCGGCGGCCTCGTCGGCGCCTACGTCGCCGCCGCGCGCCCGGACCTGGTGCGCGGCCTGGCGCTGCTCGCACCCGCCTTCGGTCTGCTCGGCAACCTCGCACAACGCCTCGATGCGCGGGGGCGAATGTGGACCAGCGAGGGCACGGCGTTCACGGTCACGCCGCAGGTGCTTGCCGATGCCAAGGCCCTCGACGAAGCCGGGCTCGGCAAGCGGCTGCAGGTGCCGACGCTGGTCGTGCACGGCACGGCCGATGACGTGATCCCGGCGCGCGCCAGCGAACGGTTCTTCGACGCCATCGCGAGCGCGCAGAAGGAACTGTGGTTGGTGCCGGGCGGCGATCACCGGCTGAACACCGTCGCGCCGACGATCTGGCGCCGGATCGACGCGCTGCTCGGCCTGCCGCCAGCACCGGCCTGAGTTGCGTCGCCGCGCAGGCAACGCGACACTCGCGCCGTGTTCCACGTTCCCCCGGCCTTGCAGCGGCTCGCCGACCAGATCGACGGCTGGCTCGACCTGCGCTGCCCCGACCGCGCGATCGCCCTGCTCGGGCCGCTGCTCGCCGAGCCCACGGCCCGCGCCGCCGGCCTGGCGATGCGCGTGCGCGCGCTGGCCCGGCTCGGCAACTACCGCGACGCGCTGCCCGACCTGGCCGAACTGCGAACGGCGGCACCCGAGGAGAGCTGGATCGACCTGACCGAAGCGTGGTGCAGGAAGCGCGCCGGCGACCTGCCGGGCGCGATCCGCTGCCTCGAGACCCTCGTGCTGCGTGATCACCGCTCGGACGTCGCGCACTTCAACCTCGCGTGCTACCTGGCGCTCGCCGGCGAACACGACCGCGCGATCGACGAACTCACGCTCGCGTGCGGCCTCGACGAGCACTGCCGTGACTTCGCCCGCGACGATCCCGACCTCGATCCACTGCGAACGGACCCGCGGTTCCGGCAACTGCTGCGCGAAGCGCCGCCGGCCAGCGAGGGCGCGGCTGACGAGGAGGAAGAGGAGATCGACGAGGACCTCGACGACGAGGATCCCGAGCCCCCGGCGAGCGATCGCCATCGCCGCAACTGAGCCGCCCGCGAGGCGCGGCAACGGCGCTGCCAACGGCCTCTCGCGGCTGGCTACCGACGCACCCCCGCAGGCTGCCGAAAGAGGGACGTGTCCGCGCCGACCCGCACCCTCGAACCCGCCGCGATCCGGACCGCCGTCGAGCGCCACCTGGCCCAGGTCGTGTCGCTGCCCGCCGGCATCGTCGAGCCGCTCGTCTGCGCCACGGTCGCGGGCGGTCACGTGCTGCTCGAGGGCATGCCCGGCATCGGCAAGACGCTGCTCGCGCGCACGCTGGCGCGGTGCGTCGACGGTGAGTTCCGCCGCATCCAGTTCACCAACGACCTGATGCCGAGCGACGTCGTCGGCACCGCCGTCTGGCGTCCCGACCTCGGCAAGTTCTCGTTCGTGCGCGGGCCGCTGTTCGCCAACGTCGTGCTCGCCGACGAGATCAACCGCACCAGCCCGCGCACGCTGTCCTGCCTGCTCGAGGCGATGGAGAGCGGGCACGTGTCGGTCGAAGGCCGCACGCTCGAGCTCGGGCAGCCGTTCACGGTCATCGCGACGCGCAACCCGATCGAGTTCCACGGTACCTGGCCGGTGCCGGAGGCAGCGCTCGATCGCTTCGCGGTGCGCGTCGAACTCGCCTACCCCGAGCCCGCGCAGGAGCTCGCGCTCTACGTCGGCGACGACCCCGAAGCCAGGCTCGCGGACGTCGCCCCGGTGATCGCGACGAGCGATCTGCTGCAGTTGCGCGCGATGGCGGCCGCCGTGCAGGTGGCCACGCCGGTCGCGCAGTACGCGTTGGCACTCGTGCAGGCGACACGCCGGCACGGCGACGTGCAGCTCGGCGCCAGCCCACGCGCTGCGCTGGCCTGGCTGCGGCTGGCGCGCGCCCGCGCCCTGCTCGACGGGCGCGACTACGCGCTGCCGGACGACCTCAAGGCGCTCGCACTGCCCGCCCTTGCGCATCGCGTGTTCGCACGCGGCAACGCCGACGCCCGCGCGATCGTCGCCGAGCTGCTGCGCACCGTGCCGGTGCCGCTCTGACCGCCGTGCGCATCCGCCCGACGGAGCTCGGCTGGAAGGGCCTCATGCTGTTCGCCGCCATGGCGACGGCGTTCTTCGCGACCGCCTACAGCAACCTGTTCTTCCTGCTGCTCGTGTTCTGCGCGGCGCTCGGTGCCCTCGGCGCGTGGTGGACGCTGCGCAACGTGCGCGCGATCACGCTGCAGCACCTGTCGGCGGGATACGCCGAGGCCGGGGCCATGCGGCCGGTCGAGCTCACGCTCGGCTGCCGCCGCACGCGCTACGCACTCGATGTCGCGCTGGTCACCGCGGACGGGGCTTCGCCGATCGCGCCCCAGGCGATCGTCGCCGCCGACGCGCGCGTGCCGGCCAACCTGGGCGGTCGTCCGCGCGGCATCGCCGCGGTCACGGCGGTCCGCATCGCGTCGCGTTTCCCTCTCGGCCTGTTCGAAGCCCGCGTCGATCTGCCGGTCACCGCCGAGCTCGTGACCGGGCCGGACTCGTCACGCGCGACCGCCTCGCTGTCGCCGTGCGGCGCCAGTGGTCGCCCGGCCGAACTCGCCGCCGTGCGGCCGTTCCGCGCCGGCGACGCCGTGGGTCTCGTGCACTGGAAGGCGACCGCGCGCCGCGGCGTTCCGGTCGTCAAGGAGCTCGAGCCCGAACGCACCGACGCTGCGCTCGTCGTCGTCGATCGTCGCGGCGACGCCGATGCCCTCGAGACGGCGCTCGCGACCGCCGCGGCGAACGTCGACGCGGCCCGCGCGGCGGGGCGCGAGTTCCGTCTGTGCAGCCAGGACACCGACCTCGCCGTGCGGCCGGCGGACCCGCTCGACGCCGTGCAACGGTGGCTCGCAACCGCCGCACCGCTGCCGCGCGAAGCACCACCGCCATCGGGTCTCGGAGGCCGCCGATGAGCCGGTCGCTGTTCGCACTGCTGGCGGCCTTGACGCTGCTGGATCTCGGGTTCGTGCAGGCAACCGGCGTCGTCGGCGCCGCCGGCATGCTGCCGATGTGGGCGCTCACGCTCGCCTCGCCGTGGCTGCGGCGCCTGCAGCGCTTTCGCGTGCACCGCTTCGCGTGGAACACCGGTGTGCTGGTCGCCTTCGCGCTGCTGGTCGCCCACGCCACGACCAGCGGTCTGCTGCACATGCTCGAAGACGGGCTCGTGCTCGCGGTGCTCTGCCAGGTGCACCTGCTGAACAACGTCGGCGCGCGGCAACGCCCGGACCTGCTGTTCTTCAACTCGTTCCTGGTCGCGTTCGTGACCGCGTTCTTCGCGCCGGACCTGTCGTGGTCACTGCTGTTCCTGGCCCACGCGCTGGTCCTGCTGCCGACGCTGCAGATCTACGCGCTGCAGACGAGGGAAAGCGTGGTCGATCCGCGCCTGCTCCGTGCGGCCCTCCGCGACTGCGTGCCGCGCACGTTGGTCGTCGGCCTCGTGACCGCGACCGCGTTCGTGCTGCTGCCGCGCGACTTCCGCCGCGAGGGTTGGCTCGGCGACGCCGCCTTGCTGCGGCGGCAGTTCGAGGCCGGTCTCGCCGAACGCATCCGCATCGACGACGAGCGAGCGTCCGGTCCCGGCGACGAAGTTCTCGCCCACATCGTGCCGGCCGCTGGCCCGGCCACCGACGTGCCGACCCACTGGCGCGCGACCGCGTTCTCCCGCTTCGACGGTACTGGCTGGTCGGCGCAGGAAGCGGGGCAGTTCGGCTCGCGATTCGCGAGCGATCCGCCGTGGGAACGGCACCCCGACGGCAGCCTGCATCGGCGTCTTCCGGAAGGGCCGCGCGCGCGGTTGCGCGTGCAGTTCGCCGGGCCAGCCGGCACGCGGCTGCCAACACCACTGGCGGCGAGCCACGTGACCGGGGCGGCCGACGAGTCGTTGCTGCTCGACGGTCGTTCGGATGGCTGCCTGCGCCTGACCGACGCCGAGGGGCGATCCCACCCACCGCTCGCCTTCGACGTCGAAGTCGCCGCGACCGCCGGAGCCGCTCGCAACGCCGAACGCGTCCGCAGCGTGATGACCGCCCTGCCGCTGGCCGGCATGCCCGACGCGGTGCACGAACTCGCCGGCAAGCTGCGCGCCTTGCTGCCGCCGGCCCCGGACGCACTCGCGCGCGCAACGGCGGCCAGCGACTGGCTGCAGCACAACCGTCGCTACGGCCTGCCCGGCCGACCCGGCTTCGCCCGCGACCTGCGCGCCTTCCTGGCCAACGATGGTGCCGGGCACTGCGAGTACTTCGCGACGGCGCTGGCCCTGGTGCTGCGCGTGCAAGGCGTGCCGTGCCGCCTCGTCGGCGGCTGGCTCGTGCACGAGCGGGAGGCGGGCAGCGGCTCGTTCGTCGTGCGTGGCCGACACGCGCACGCCTGGGTCGAAGTGCTCGACGAGGACGGCCGGTGGCACACGTTCGACGCGACGCCAGCGGCGGACGTGCGCGCCGAACCAGAGTCCCCCACCGGCTGGTGGCACGACCTGCGCAAGACGCTCGAAGCGTGGTGGACGGCCGTGACGACGTTCGACCAGGCGACGCGCGCGCGCTGGCTCGCCGCTGCCCTGGCGCTGCCGCGCGAACGGCCACTCACGTGCGTCGGCGCGGTCGCCGTGATCGCGTTCCTCGTGTTGCGCCGGCGCCGACGCGCGGCGCCCGAAGTGCTGGCGCTCGAACGGGCACTGCGCGCCGCCGGCCTCGCGCTGCAGCCGGGCGAGACGCCGCGCGAGGCACTCGCCCGCGCCAGCGCGACGCAGACCGACGCCCGTCGGCTCGCGGCGTTGCGTGAAGCCGCCGCCGCCCACGAACGGCGCCGCTACGCGCCGGGCTGACGCGGCGCCAAGCCGTTCACGCCTGCCACGACGGCTTGCGCTTGCCGAGGAAGGCGGCGAACCCCTCGCGCGCCTCGGGCGTGCTGCGCAGCGCCGCGATCCAGTCCGCGGTGATCGGGATCGCGTCCTCGAGCGACAACGCCCCGACGCGCGCGATCAGCTGCTTGGCACTCGCTACCGCCGCCGGCCCCGCGGCCAGCAGTTCGCCGACGATGCGCTGCACCTCGGCGTCGAGACCCGCCTCGGGTACCGCGCGATGCACGAGCCCGAAGCGCTGCGCCTCGCGCCCGTCGAAGCGCTCGCCGGTCAGGAACAACGTGCGCGCGCGGCCGACGCCGAGCTTCTGCAGCACGAACGGCGAGATCACGGCCGGCACGATGCCGAGCTTCACCTCGGTCAGTCCGAACAGGCAGTCCTCGGTGCACACCGCGATGTCGACGGCAGCCGTGAGCCCGGTGCCGCCGCCGAGCGCATGGCCGTGGATGCGCGCGACCACCGGCTTCCGGCAGCGCGCGATCGCCAGGAACATGCGCGCCATCTTCTCGGCGCCGACGCGGTTCTGCGCCGGCGGCAGTTCGGCCTGCTCCTGCATCCACGCAAGGTCGGCGCCCGCCGAGAAGCTCTTGCCGTTGCCCGCCAGCACGACGACGCGAGCAGTCGCGTCGGTGTCGGCAGCGGCGAACGCGGCGCTGAGTTCGTCGACGACGACGCCGTTGAACGCATTGCGCACGTCGGGGCGGTTGAGCTTGACGTGCAGCACGGGGCCGTCGGGAACGACTTCGAGGGTCTGGTAGCGGGCCATCGGCAGGGGAACGTCGCGCGCAGCGGCCTGCGATTCCAGGGGCCGGCGCGATGGACGCCGAACTCCCAGCGTGCGACAACCCCGCACCCGTGCCGCCCGCCCTTCGCGTCGTGCTCGCCGGTGCGCTGTTCGCCACCGGCGGCACCCTGATCAAGCTGCTGACGCTGCCGGCGCTGCAGCGCGCCGGCTGCCGCGCCGCCATCGCCGCGTTGGTGATCTTCCTGCTGCTGCCAGCCGCGCGGCAGTGGCCGAACCGCCGCATCCTGTTGCTGGTGCCCGCCTACTTCGGCGCCACCTGCCTGTTCGTGGTGGCCAACACGCTGACCACTGCCTCGAACGCGATCTTCCTGCAGTCGACCGCACCTCTGTGGGTGGTGCTGCTCGGCCCGCTGCTGCTGCGCGAACGCACGACGCGCGCCGACGTGATCGTGCTCGCGGGCGTCGGGCTCGGCATGACGGCGTTCTTCGTGGCGCCCGCCGATGCGATCGCCACCGCGCCGAACCCGCGCCTCGGCGACTGGATCGCCGTCGCTTCGGGCATCAGCTACGCCCTGCTGCTGCTCGGCCTGCGCTGGCTCGCGCGCAGGGACCGCGGCGAGGAAGGAGCCTTGGTCGCGTGGGGCAACCTGCTGACGCTGCCGATCGCGTTCGCCCTGATGCCGGTCGTCGGCCAGCAGCCGATCGCCGGCACGCCGACGGACTGGCTGGTGATCGCGGTGCTCGGCACGTTCCAGGTCGGACTGGCCTACACGCTGCTGGTGCGCGGCATCGCCCACGTGCCGGCCGTGCGCGCGTCGTTGCTGACGATGATCGAGCCAGCACTCAGCACGCTGCTCGCGTGGTGGGTGCACGCCGAGGCCCCGCATCCGTTGGCCGCGGCCGGCGGCGTGCTGATCATCATGACGGTGCTCGCGAGCGCGTGGCTCGCGGCACATCGAACGGCGATGTGAACCGCGCGGTCAGAAGGCCTTGGCCTTCGCCTCGCCGCTGGTCGGCCCCTGCTTCGCCGCCGCGCGCGCGGCCTTCTCCTGGTCGCGCTCGCGCTTCTGGTTGGCCTGCTCCGCGCGCGGGAAGTTCTTGCCCTCGTCGAGGCCGGCGTTGTTGTCGTAGAACGGCCGCCCGTAGTCGACGAACGACTCCATGCCGAAGTCGGCGAGCTTCTTGAACGGCCGCGCCAGCAGGCGGTCGTGCACGAGCTGCGGGATCGACTTGAGCCGCGGCGGCGCGTCGCCCTCGCGGATCACGGTGTCGCGCGTTTCGTTCTGCGCACGCATCAACTCGTGCGCCTGGTCGAACCCCTGCCAACCGCCGCGGCGTTCGGCCGCTGCGCCGTGGCGCCGCAGGTGCGAACGGTGCAGCAGCGGGAACATCGCGAGCTTCTGTTCGCGCGACACTTCGTCGTCGCGCCACAGCTTGTGCAGATCGAGCGCCAGCCGCAGTTCGGCGAGCAGGTCCTCGGCGTGCCAGAAGCCCGGCAGCGCGTGCACCACCGTGCGATCCGCGGCGAGCACCAGGATCTGCACGTTGCGGCCGCCAGCGCCGTTCGTCGTACCCACGGCCGTGTCCGACGGCGAGTAGCCGTGCGACGTGCCGACGTGCGACTCACGCTCGATGTTGCGCGCGCCGAGGACGAACCGTTCGTCCAGCAGTTCCATCACCTCTTCGTTCGGCAGGGTCACGCCCCGCAGGCTCTGGAGAGCGCTTCAAGCAAAGCCGTCGATGTCGCCGAGCGCCTGCAGCCACAGCACCGGCTTGCCGGTCGCCGCCGACTGCACGAACGCCTCCTCGAGGCTCGCGCCCCACTTCAGCGCCTTCACCTTCGCGACCGCCTTCTTGAGGTCGCGACCGCCGAGCTTCGCACCCACGGTGTCCTCGGGCGGAGCAGGCGGAGCGGGCCGCGGCGTGCCCTTCTGTCCACCACCGCCACCCGTTCCGCCGCCCGTCGGCCGCGGCGCATCGCCGCCGAACCCGGGCTGCGCGCCGAGTGCCGGATGATCGACCGGCGGCGGCGTCATCGGCGTGCCGGGCAGCGGCTGCGGCATGCCGGAGTGGATCTGGGCCGTGGCGAACGGCGTCAGCAGGGAGAACGCGAGACCGGCGAGCAAGGTCGGATGCATCGGCGTGTCCTTCGTGGACGGAAAACGGCAGCCGGAGGGGTCGGCGCCGGCGTTGGAGCCACGTTCGGCCGGCACCGTAAGGCGGCTTTCGCGTCCTGCCCAGGCCCCGGCCTCCGGGACGAGCCCAGGCGCGGCCGGGCGACCTTCCCCAGGCCGTCGCGTTCCCGCCGTCGGCTACGCCGGGTCGTCACCCCCCGAAGTGCAGCCCGAGGAACCGCTCGGCGCAGGCCTCCGCCCAGCGACGCGGCCGCCACGGCGTTCCACCCGCAACGAACCCCACGTGCCCGCCGTGCGCCGGGAAGCACGGCACCAGGAACGGCGACGCCGCGACCGCCGCATGCGGCAGCACGTCGGGCCGCGACAGCGGATCGTCGGCGGCCGACAGCAGCAGCACCGGGCGCCGGATCGCCGGCAGGAACGGACCGCTGCTCTGCGTGCGGTAGTAGTGCGCGGCGTCGCGCAGTCCGTGCACCGGAGCCGTGACGAGGTCGTCGAAGCCGCGCAGCGTGCGGCACGCGCGCACCGCGGCGACGTCGCAGTAGCCGGGGAACCGCGCCGCCTTCGCGATCGCCTTCGGGATCAACGTGCGCAGGAAGTGCCGCGCGATCACGCCGCCGAGGTAACGATCGCAGCGATCGGCGCCGACCGCGAGGTCGAACGGGGCGGACACCGCGACCGCGGCGACGAGTTCGGGCGGCGCTTTGTCGCCGACTTCGCCGAGCCACTTCAGCAGCACGTTGGCGCCCAGCGACCAGCCGACGATGCCGAGCGAGGCGCCAGGGAAGCGCGCGGCGAGCTTCGCCACGACGAACGCGAGGTCGGTGGTCTCGCCGCTGTGGTAGGAGCGACGCGCCCGGTTCGCACGCCCGCCGCACGAGCGGAACTCGAGCGCCACGGTCCGCCAACCGCTGCCGGCGGCGCGGCGCATCGTCTCGCGCACGTACGACGACTCGCGGCTGCCCTCGAGTCCGTGCAGCAGGAGCACGACCGGCGCGCGCGACGAGCTGTCGCCGCCCGGACCGAAGTGCACGTGCAACTCGTCGTCGTCGGGCGTCGTGCAGATCTCGGATGCCACGGCCGCCACGCGCGGCGCACGCAGCGCCGCGAGCGTTTGCAGCAGTCCACTTCGCGCCCACCACGCCGGACGGAACGGATCCTCGGCGAGCGCGGCAAGCGCCCGGTCACGCGAGATCGACGACGCCAACACCACGAGGGGTGTCATACCGCGCCTGCGGACCCCACCCGATCGGGAGTTCCCGTTCGTCGCACGACCGCCCGCCCCCAGGGCCGATACGCCGCACATGCTGCCCGTCTCCAACAGGCCACGGCGCCTCGTTCTCTTGGGGATCATCGCCTCGCTCGCCGTCCTGCTGGGCAGCGCCGCGTTCGTGCAAGAGCGCAACGACGCCATCCAGCGCGGCATGGACGCACGGGTGCGCGAACTGCAGGCGGCCTGGAACGCACGTTCGTTCGCACGGCCGGTCGCCTGGGGCGAAGTGGCGCCGGGCAACGCCTTCGACCACTACGACCTCGCGACGTCGCGTGCCGCCGAGTTGCTGCGCGCCGACAACGACGCGTTGGTCGCCACGCTGCGCCGAAGCGACGCCGAAGTCGCCGAGCAGACGGGCGAGTTGCGCGCACGCTGGCAGCCAGTCGTCGACGCACTGCGCGCCGGTGCTCACGCCGAACGCGCGATGCCGCCGCTGCAGCCGATCGACGGCGCGCCAACGGGCGTCAACGGCCTGCTGTCGTGCCGCTGGGTCGCGAACGCCGCGGTGTTCGCGGCGCGCGCCGCACGGCACGAAGGCCGCGGCGTCGAGGCCGTGCAACACACGCTCGATGCGGCGGCGTTCGGGGCCGACATCGCGCGTCACGGCACGCTCATCCAGCAGATGATCGGCGTCGCGATGCTCACGATCGGCAGCGGTGAAGCCTGGCCGGAGCCGGCCCTCGCGCGGCTCGACCAGGACGCGTTGTCGCTGCTCGCGGACGGGCTCGAGCGCATCGACCGCAGCCTGCCGCCGTGGCTCGACCAGGACGCCGAGCTGCTGTTCCTGGCGCGCGCCCTGCGCAGCCAGCCAGCGAGCGGCGACGGCGCGACGCGCGCGCCATGGCGGTTCCTGTTCTCGGAGCAGTGGATGGTCGCCGACGCCTTCGACCGCGTGGCCGACCTCGCGGCCGAGCTGGCGCGCACCCGCCAACTGCCTTGGCCGCAACGGCAGGCGCTGATCGAACAGGAGTGCGCCACGATCGCCAACGGCGACAACCCGCTGGCCGCCAACTGCGTGCCCAACCTCGCCAACGCCGAAAGCTGCCTCCGTGAGGGGATCGCCAGTCTGCGCCTGTTGCGCATGGCGGTCGATCGCCACCTCGGACGCGACCTGCCGCCGGTGCGCGATCCGCTCGGCGACGGCCCGATCCGCGTGCGTGTGACCGACGAGGGCGTCCGGCTCTGGTGCGCTGGCGACGACCAACGGCCGAACCGGGCGCGCCTCGTCGCGCGGTGACGCGCCACGCCGCAGCAGCAGGCCCGCCGCCGAGGCCGCACCGGTAGGATCGGCCGCGCACCGCTCGCCATGCCGACCATCGCCACCCTGCGCGCGCACTGGCTCGCGCTCTCCTGCCTTCCGTTCGCTTCGGTCCTCGCGCAAGAACCGCCCGCCGATCCGCTGGCGCAACAGATCGCGCGGCTGATGCGCGCGACGGAACGTCCGAACTCACCCGGCGCGGTCGTTCTCGTCGCCCGCGGCCAGCACGTGCTGCACCAGCGCGCCTACGGCCAGGCCGACCTCGAGCGCGCGGTGCCGCTGCAGGTCGACTCGGTGCTCGACATCGGCTCGACGAGCAAGCAGTTCACCGCCGCCAGCCTGTTGCTGCTCGAACAGGACGGCGCGCTGGCGCTCGGCGACGGCCTTCGCAAGCACGTGAAGGAACTGCCGCCGTGCTTCACGCCGGTGACGTTGCGGCACCTGATGCTGCACACGAGCGGCATCCCGGACTACATCAACCTGATGGTCGGCGCGGACGCGCCGCACCACCTCGAAGACCGCACCACGGCCGAGGACGCGCTGAGCGCGCTGGGCAAGGTCGAGAAGCTCGACTTCGCGACGGGCACCAAGTGGGCCTACTCGAACAGCAACTACTTCCTGCTCTCGACCGTGGTCGAGCGCGCGTGCGGTCTCACGCTGGCCGCGTTCGCGCAGAAGCGCCTGTTCGAACCACTCGGCATGCAGCACACGCACGTGCACGTCGATTGCACGCAGCTCGTGCCGGGCCGCGCCCTCAGCTACTCGCGCGCGCGCGGCGGCGGCTGGCGCTGGAACTTCAGCAACTGGGAGCAGACCGGCGACGGCGCGGTGATGACGACGGTCGGCGATCTACTGAAGTGGGCACGCAACTTCACGACCGGCACGGTCGGGGGCGAGAAGCTGCTCGCCGCCATGCGCCAGCCGGGCAAGCTCGACGACGGCTCGGCGATCGACTACGGCGCCGGGCTCATGTTCGGCGACCTCGAAGGCACGCCGTGCGTGTCCCACGGTGGCGCCTGGGCCGCCTACCGCGCCGAGCTGCTGCGCGTGCCGGCGGCGGACCTCGTCGTCGTGGTGCTCTGCAACCGCGACGACCTCGAGCCCTCGGCCATGGCGCGCAAGATCGCCCAGGCCGCGCTGCGCGGCTGACCGACGGCGCGCTCGCGCGCAAGGCGGCAACCCGACGCCGACAGCCGCTGGACGTTCGCGGCGACGCGCGCCAGCATGCCCGCCCATCGCCATGAAGGTATCCGTCTACGACACCTACGTTCGCCGCGCCGACGGCCGCGTGATGCACTTCGACATCCTGGTCCCCGACACGCAGAAGGACATGCCGACCATCCTCGGCCATGGCCGCGCCTACCTGCAGAGCAAGGGCGAGACCGGCGCGATCCTCGGCGCCCGCGAGTGCCGCTTCTGCCACGTCGAGCAGGCGACGCCGGCGGTCGTGAGTTCGATCACGGCGCGCGGCTACCACATCCTCGAGATGGAGAACTGCTGACGCCGCCAGGCGCGTTCTGCCTGGCGTCCGGGGCGCTCAGTCGGAGTAGTGCACCTCGACGCGCATGCGGCTCAGGTTGTCGTAGGTACGCCGACGCCGCTGCACGGGCCGCCATTCGTAGAGCAGAAGCTCGAGCGGCTTCCACATCGCCACCCAGCCGATGATCAGCAGCCCCTCCTCGACGATGCGCCCCCATTCGGCGACGCCGAGCGAGCTCCACAGCTCGCGCAACGCGATGCACACGACCAGGAACGTCAGGCCGACGCCGAGACTCTGGCGGCCGTGCTGGAGCGTGCGCCGCACTTCGAGCCGGGCGATGCTGCTGCGGTAGTCGAAGTAGTTGCGGATCGCCTCCTGTACGACGCGCTCGGGCTGCAGCCGCTGCTGGTCGCGCGGCAGGTGCAGGCGGAACAACAGCGCCACGTCCGGCGGATGCTCGAGCGCCCACGACACGATGAACTCCTCGGCATCGCGGTCGAGGTCCTTCTCGTGGAATGGCGCCGGGTCGAACGAGTCGAACAGCTGCGCCATTTCGCGCAGGCGCAGCTCGATCGTGCATGGACGACTCGCGGCGTGTTCCGTGGTGCGAGAGTCGTTCGCCATCGGGACGTGCCGGGAGCCGCCTCGCGCCTACTTCACGGTCGCGTTCCGCGACTTCATCTCGGTCGCGTGCCGCGACTTCATCTCGGCGGTCCCGAGATCGAACACGATCTCGGTCAGCAGCATCAGGGCGCCGAGCGCGAGCGGCACCAGGGCGCCGAACAGGAAGCCCGTGATCGTAAAGCCGACCGAGACCTGCAGGACCAGCACCTGCACGCCGACGTAGGCGAGGCCGAGGCCCGTCACCTTGGTCACGAACCAGAACATCATCGAGAAGAACGGGAACCAGTTCTGCATCGCATCCACCTCCACGGCCGAGGATAGGCGGACGCACGGTCCAGGTCATTCCGAAGGTCGCGAGAATCGCAGCGACAGCAGGCGCGGTGGCTTGCCGACGTCCTCCGCGTGCCACCATTCGCGCAGCTCCGCCAGGCGCAGGCCGGCCGCAGCCGCAGCACCCGTGAAGTCGGAGACGTGGTGCACGAAGAACGGCACGTCGACGACGGCCGCCCCGCGCTGGAAGTTCGCGTGCTTGCCGGCGTACTGGCGGAACGGGTGGAACTCGCAGACGAACAGCTCGCCGCCAGCCCTCAGCACGCGCGCCGCCTCCGCGAATGCCGGACGCAGGTCGTCGACGTGTTCGAGCACCAGATCGAAGGCGACGAGGTCGGCGATGCGGTCCGCGAACGGCCAGTGCCGCGTCACGTCGCCGGGCGCGAACGTCACGTGTGCCGCACCGACCTTCGCCCGCGCCTGCGCCAACATGCCGGCCGAGCTGTCGAACGCGTGCACGGCGCCGGCGATCGCCGCGTAGCTCGCCGTGTTCTTGCCCGTACCGCATCCGGCTTCGACGACGACGCCGAAGCGCCGCCCGGCGAACACGGTGCGCACGACCTCGGCATCGAGATCACGCGTGCGGTTCGGATCCCGGTCGTAGCTCGTCGACCAGTCGTCGTAGGCCGCCTCGACGCGTTCGCTCATGGGCCCATCCTGACCGCGGGCTCTGTCGTTGCAAAGGGCGCTCAGTCGACCGGTGCGCGCAGCGCGCGAACGAACTGCCGCACGCCGTAGCCGAGCAGCGCCAGCAACACGAGCGGCAGCACGAACCGCCCGGCGCCGCGCAGGCACGCGAACACCGCTGCCGCGCACAGGATGGCGCCGAGGAACCAGCCGGCCGCCAGGCGCTGCGCGTTCGATCGGCTCACGGCGCGTTCCGTCCGAGCACCGGCTGCGCTCGCGCGAAGCCCTCGCGCACGTCGGGATCCCACGGCCAGCGCCCTTGCTTGTCGGGCCACACCAACTGCACCGCCGGGAACTCGTCGCCTTCGTAGGCCCACACCGCGGATCCCAGCACGTCCTCGTAGCAGGACTTGGGCACCGCGAAGAAGCGCACGGGGTAACCGACGAGCACGTCGTCGTGCCGCGTGTCGGCGAGGAACTTGCGGTCGTCGGCCGCTTCGTCGGCGATCGCGTTCAGCAGGTCGTGGGCGACATCCTCGGCGAGGCCGAACACCACGACCTCGGGTTGCTGGAACGAGTGCCACAGCCCGACGGTGAACGAGAACCCCGGGCCATCGTCGTCCTCGGGCACGTGCACGACGTGCACACCGAACTCGTCGACGTCGTCGAGCAGCTTGAGGTCGGCGGGTTGCAGGTCGGCGGAGCGCACGCGCATGCGGGCACTGTGGCGCGCCCGTCGCACCGCGGCAACCGGATCACTTCGCGGGGCGCAGCCTCACCACCTGCCGTTCGCGCAGCACGTGGTCGCCGAACAAGCGCCACCACCAGCCGCGTTGCCGCCGGTGCGCACGATTCGTGGCGTCAGTACGGCACGGGTAGCACACACCAGTTCTGCTCATCGACCATGACGTGCTTGAGCATCTCCGGCGGGATGCCGAACCAGCTCTCCCTCACCGGACCAGCCGCCCGGAGCTTCTTGAAGGCCAGGATCGCCTTTGCACGTTGCTCGAGACTCGTGGCGTTGAACGGGATCAGCAGCTCGGCCAGCATCACCGCACGCATGTCGAGGAACGATCGCTCGATCCGCTCGAGTTCCTCGTCAGGTGGATCCAGCACGACCAAGACCTCGGCCTGGATCCCGAAGTAGGAAGCTCCACCCGCCCAAAGCAGGTGCTTCTTGCCCGCGACTCGATGCTGGTACGAATCACCGCTGATGACGAGCAAGCCGTCTCCGTTCTCGAGACGTTCGATGCATGCACGACGAAGTCGCTCCGAGAACCGATCATCCAGCTGGGCGAGCGAACTCTCGCGCGTGCGCGAGGCCTCGTCGACTTCGCTCGCCTTCGCCCTGAAGTGATCGGCCTGGGTGCGAAAGAGGTCGGCCGCGGCGAGCTGCAAGTGTCGCGGCGCCTTCTGGAGGTGTTGCGAGCGTAGATCGGATTCCGATCGCGGCCAGTCAGTCGCCTCCTCAGGGGACGCGTCGACTCGTTCGGCAGCGGGCGGATGCGCCGCGGGATTCGTCGGTTCCGGCCGGCGGTCGACCCGACCCATGGGGGCGGAGTCGGGATCACGCGCATTCCACGTCAGCAGCGCGCCGCCGAGAACGGCGGCGACTGCGAGCAGAGAGAAAGACGACTTCAACGACATGGCCGCCTAGGAGTCGTTGACCCTCGCACTGCATTGGCCGCACTGGAACCTCGCCCGTGATCCGCAGGTTCGAGGTCGTCGGCGTGCATGCGGGCAATGTCGCGTGTCGGCCTTGCCGCAGCAACCGGATCACTTCGCGGGGCGCAGCCTCACCACTTGCCGTTCGCGCAGCACGTGGTCGCCGAACGTGGTGACTTGCTGCACGAAATCGACCTGCTCGGCGAGCGCGCTGCACGCCGCGAAGAACGCGACGCCGTCCGCCGGGATCTCGCCGCCGAACGCGGCCACGTGCGGCGTCCACTTCGCCATCGCCGCGAGGGTGTCGACCAACGTCGTCCCGCGCAGGTCGAACTTCTGCAGCACCCGCGGCCCGGCGGGCTCCGCACCCCCTGCACGCAGCGCCGCCAGCACGTCCCGCGTCAACTGCGGATCCGTCGCGAGGACGAGCCAGCCGTCGCTCTCGATCCAGTGCGGCACGAAGGCGTGCTCGAGGCCATGGCCTGCGAGTTCCGGCGCGAAGGCATCGAGGCGCAACGCATGCGCCTTCGCCGGCAACTCGAATTCTCGCGGGGCCCAGAGCGCGCCTTCGATCTCCAAGGCGATTGCGAGACGCGTCGACAGTTCGGTCATGAAGGCCGCGCCGTCGCCCACCTCGATCGGTCGGGCCACGAGCGCCGCCGCGGCGAACGGCATCGGCCCGTGCTTCCACTGCTGGCCGGCGCGGAACTCGGCCGGGCGCGCCAGCAGCAGCGTGCCAGCCTCGAAGCGCGACGAGTCCTCGTCCTCCAGGTACTCCACGACCTGCGCCGCCGCGGCGCTCAAGTTGGGCTCGCCGTCCGTGAACATCTCCAGCGCCGAGAGCAGGAACACGTCGAGCGCGTCGCTGCTGGCGAGGAACGGTCCTGCCGCGGCATCGGCGAGCTTCGTCAGCGACGGCGGCACCGGCACGTGGTCTTCGACCGCCACCACCGACAGGTGCGTGTCGTGGGTCCACTCGATGCCACGATCGACAGCCAGCACCACGGTCTGATCGGTCGCGACCGCATCGACGCGACCGAAGAACTCGACGAGCCGCACCATCAGCATCACATCGCCATCGGCCAGTTCGACGTCGCCGAGGCCGGCGATCTGCAGCCAGGCATCGGCCAGCTCCGCGGCGCCCTCGCCCACCTCGGTTCGGGCGAACGCCAGGGCGCCGGGCGCCTCGGCCCACGCCTCGCCGAGCGCCGCCGGCGGGCATGGACCCGGCGCCAGCTTCCCGACCTGCATCGAGATCGTCGGGCCGCGCTGTTCCAACACGACCTCGACCGACCACGCCGGCGCTGCCGTCGCGTCGATCCCGACGTCCTTCATGACGGCATGCAACGGCGAGGCCGCGCCGAACGGTTCGACCCGCAGTTCGAGCCGGCCATCGCCGACGACCACGGTCAGGCCCGCGGCGGCGCCAGCGCCTTTCGCCGTCTCGACCACCGTGTCGAACCACTGTTCGGCCGTGCGTTCGTCACGCACCGTGACCCACGCCTGCAGCGGCAGATCGTCGAACTGCCGCAACGCAGCGTTGGCGGTCGCGCGCGCCTGGTCGACGAGTTCGCCTTCCTTCACGCCGGCACGCGCCAGCATCTGCAGCACGGTGACGCTGCTGAAGAGCGGTGCTGCGTGCGTCAACCGATCCATCGTGCGCGTGGGTGCTGCGACGACGACCTCGGTCGGCACGAACGGCGCGATCGTGCGCAGCTGGCGCTGCAACGTGCGCACGTCGAACGCGGTCCCCATCGTCTCGCGCTGCAGCTTCGCGGTCCCGTCGAGGAACTGCGCCACCGCGGGCGAGGCCAGCACGCCCTCGAGCACGGGGAGCACGTCGCGCACGACGAGCACGTTCGTGGTCTCGGCGGACAGCCGCGCGAGGATCGGGTCCGGCGCCTGGGCGACCACGCCGGTCGCGAGCAGCGCACCGGCCACCGCGCGCCGCAGCCACGAGAGGACCGAACGAGAACGGGATGCCGCGAAGAGGGTTGCCACGGGTGCTTCGCCACACTGTCGCGCACGCCGGCGCCCGTCGCAACGCGGTAACTTCTGCGCCATGCGCTGCCCACTCGTCGCGTTGGCCCTGTTCGCTCTCACCGCCTGCTCCACCGCACCACCGAGCGTCGCCGGCACGCACGACGACGCGCAGGACCACGCGGCGATCCTGACCACGGTCGACCGCTTCTTCGAGGCGATGGCGGCGCGGGACCCGCAGGCGTGCGCAGCCACGACCACCGGTGACGGCATGGTGCACAGCGTGACGATCCGCGAGGGCCGGGCCGCGTTGCGCGCCCGTTCGATGCGCGACTTCGCCGAGCAACTCAAGACCGGCACCGAACGACTGGTGGAGACCTACTGGCAGCCGACCATCCTGCAGCGCGGGCCGGTCGCGATGGTCTGGACGCCCTACCGCTTCCGCGTCGACGGCGTCGACTCGCACGGGGGCGTGGACGTGTTCACGCTGGTGAAGGACCGCGGCGAGTGGCGCATCGCGAATGCTGCCTACACCGCCGAGCCCGCGGGCGATGCCGTCCTGACGCCGGATCTCGCGCCGGCACCGGGCGCGATCGTGCGCCCCGCGAGCCTGCGCTGACGCTCGTCACATCCGGAAGACCGGCGCCTCGTAGTCCGGGATCTCGGCGTTCAGCGCCGCCGACAGCGCCAACGCCAGCGCACCGCGTGTCTGCCGCGGGTCGATCACGCCGTCGTCCCACAGCCGCGCCGACGCGAACAGCGGGTGCCCTTCGGTCTCGTACTTCTCGAGGATCGGCGCCTTCAGCTTCTGCTCCTCGTCGGCCGACAGCTGCTGGCCCTTCTCCTCGAGCTGGTCCTTCTTCACCTGCGCCAGCACCCCGGCCGCCTGCTCGCCGCCCATCACCGAGATGCGCGAGTTCGGCCAGGTGAACAGGAAGCGCGGCTGGTAGGCGCGGCCGCACATGCCGTAGTTGCCGGCACCGAACGAACCGCCGATCAGCACCGTCAGCTTCGGCACCTGCGCGGTCGCGACCGCCTGCACCATCTTGGCGCCGTCCTTGGCGATGCCGCCGGTCTCGTACTTCCGGCCGACCATGAAGCCCGTGATGTTCTGCAGGAACAGCAACGGCACCTTGCGTTGGCAGCACAGCTCGACGAAGTGCGCGGCCTTCATCGCGCTCTCCGAGAACAGGATGCCGTTGTTGGCGACGATGCCGACCGGCATGCCGTGCACGTGCGCGAAGCCGGTGACCAGCGTCGTGCCGTAGCGCGCCTTGAACTCGTGCAGGCGGCTGCCGTCGACGAGCCGCGCGATCACTTCGCGCACGTCGTACGGCGTGCGCGTGTCGCGCGGCAGGATGCCGAGCAGTTCCTCGGCGTCGTAGAGCGGATCTTCCGGCGCCTGCAGCGCGACGGTGCGCGGCTTGTGCGTGTTGAGGTGCCCGACGATGGTGCGGCAGAGTTGCAGCGCATGCGCTTCGTCGTCGGCGAAGTGATCCGCGACGCCGCTCAGACGCGTGTGCACGTCGGCGCCGCCCAGATCCTCCGCCGACACGACTTCGCCGGTCGCGGCGCGCACCAGCGGCGGCCCGCCGAGGAAGATCGTGCCGTTGCCCTTCACGATGATGCTCTCGTCGCTCATCGCCGGCACGTAGGCGCCGCCCGCGGTGCACGAACCGAGCACGACGGCGACCTGCGGCACGCGCGCCGCCGACATGCGCGCCTGGTTGTAGAAGATGCGGCCGAAGTGGTCGCGGTCCGGGAAGACCTCCGCCTGCAACGGCAGGAACGCGCCGCCCGAATCGACGAGGTAGACGCACGGCAGCCGGTTCTCGAGCGCGATCTCCTGCGCGCGCACGTGCTTCTTCACCGTCATCGGGAAGTAGGTGCCGCCCTTCACGGTCGCGTCGTTGGCGACGACCATCACCTCGCGGCCCTGCACGAGGCCGACGCCGGTGACGATGCCAGCGCTCGGCGCGTCGCCGCCGTACAGCCCGTGCGCGGCGAGCGGCGACAGTTCGAGGAACGGCGTGCCCGGGTCGAGGATCGCGGCGATGCGTTCGCGCGGCAGCAGCTTGCCACGCTTGTGGTGGCGGGCCACGGCGTCAGCACCGCCGCCGAGCCTGGCCTGTTCGACCAGCGCCGCGATCTGCGCAATGGCCTTCTGGTGGTGTTCGCGGTTCTGCGCGAACTCGGGGGAAGAGGTCTTGAGCTGGCTGTGCAGGACGTCGGTCATCGGCGGCGGACGAGGGCCGCACCATAACCACGGACCCCGCGAAGCCCAGCGCGCGGCCTCACTTGCCGGCCGGGGCGACGGCTCCTGCCGCGTCGGCGAGCGAGGCGACGCGCTCGCGAGCGAGCTTCTCCATCGCTTCCTGGTAGCGCCGCAGGTGGACCGGCGAGGGCTTGGGCTGTGTGCGCCAGTTCGCGAGCGCCTCCTCGTGGCGGGCCATGATGTCGACCTCGGCGAACAGGATCGCGCGGCGCACGGGCGCCAGGCGATCGGTGCGCAGCCACCGCAGCGCCCCGGCCTGCTCCACCTCGGGCTCGGCTTCGGCAGCGCCGTCGACGACGACCGGCTCTTCGTAGTGCGCATCGGCGAGCGCTCGCGCCGCGTCGCAGATCGCGCTGCGCGGCGTACCCGCGATCGTCGCCGGCAGGTCGCCGGCGGCCGGAAACAGCGGCACCGCGACGGTGAACAGCGGCGGCCCGAGCAGCGCCCACATCGTGGTCCAACCCGGATCGTCGCCCTTCGCCACGCCGTGCACCACGAGCCCCGCGACGGTGTTCTGGCGGCAGATCGTCTCGCGCGTGTCGAGGCGGCCCGCTTCGCCGCGCTCCGCCGACGCCGGCGGCTGCAGGTCGCGCAGCAGTTGCTGCAGCACGAAGGTCGTCGTCAGCGGCTTCGCCGCCTCCAGCGCCACCAGTTCGGTGGCGCGGGCGCAGCGGTCGCGGCCCACCTTGCCGTCGGCGGACGACGCGAAGTTCGTGCGCACGAGCACACCGCCTTCGCTGTCCGCCGCGTCGAAGCGGCGGTAGGCACGATGCCCGGCCTCGAAGAAGGCCGCGCCGCCGTGCGCGTCGATCACGCCGAAGTTCGCTCGCGTGCGCCGGCCGCCGTCGTTCGTCTGGCGCAGCAGTTCCTCGAACTGCGCGACGGTCTCGCACTGCTGCAGCGCGCGCTTCATGAACGCGCCGTTGGCGGGCCCGGCGTCGTTGCCGCCCGCCAGGTCGCGCGACACCGCGTTGACGATGCAGAAGCCCGCGGTGTTGGCGCCGCCCCACACCACGCCGGCGTTGCCGGCGTCGCACAACGCAAAGTACGGGATCGCGCCATCGGCGAGCGCCATCACCACGTTGTCGCGCCGAGGCGCGTCGCGGTTCTTCCAGAGCAGCGGCCGGCCGTCGGCGGTCGCCTTGCCGCACGCGACGCCGACCGTGCATTCGTCGCCAAGGTCAGGCTCCTGCGACGGCAGCGCAGTTGCGAGCCCCAGGAAGAACACGAACGACAGCACGCGCCGCATCCCGCCATGATCGCCCATCCGACGGCTCACCGCACGCGCCGGAACGCGACCGCCGCGAGCAGCCGCAGGTGCCCGAGCACGGTGCGCAGCACCTTGAGCTTCGACTGGCCGAACAGCCGCGCTTCGAGCACGCAGGGATGCTCGACCACACGCCCGCCGCGACGCAGCACGCGAACCAGCAGTTCGGCGGTGCCGAGGAAGCCCGGGTTGGTGAGCGGCAGGTCGACGACCACGGTCCGCCGGTAGACGCGGAAGCAGCTCGTCCAGGTGCGCACCGGCGAACGCAGCAGCACTCGGTACGCAGCCGACAGCGTGCGCGACAGCAGAAGCCGCCAGCCCGGCACGTTCTTCACGCCGCCGTCACCGTGGTACGGCGACGCGGTGACGACGTCGGCGCCGGCGGTCGCGAGCGCCAGCATCGCGCGCAGTTCGCGCGGGTCGTACGACAGGTCGCCGTCGATCGACGCGACGAGCTCCGCATCGGTGGAGCGCATGCCGGTCGCGATCGCTGCCGCGATGCCGCGGTTCTGCTCGTGGCGCACGAGCCTGGCGTTGGGCCGCGCACCGAAGTGCTCGCCGAGCAGCCGCCAGGTGTCGTCGCTGCTGCCGTCGTCGACGAGCACGAACTCGCACGCCGCGACGTCGGCGAGGTCGTTCGTCAGCGCGTCGAGTTCGCGCGCCAGCGACGCGATGCCCGCGGCTTCGTCCTTCAGTGGAACGACGATCGCGAGCCGGGCCGCGCCGGCAGCACTTGCCGTGGCGGCCAGGCGTGGCGCCGCCCGCACGGGAGCTGGTTGTGCCGGGACGCCGAGTCGCATCGCGATGCTGGACCCAGCACTCGCGAGCAGCGCGCGCAGTTCGGAATCGGCCCCGACGCAGCGCGCGGCGTGCGCCGCCGCGACGGCCGCCGGCAGACCGTCGACGCGCGGCGGGTCGTGGTCGAGGCGCCAACACGCGAACGTCGTCACGCGGGAGCAGCGTTTGCCCTCGAGGTCGCGCACGGCACGGGACGCGTCGCCGATGACCGACGTCGCGTCGTAGTGCAGCCCGGCACTCGCCGCCCACTGCAGCCACCATCCCGTGGCCGAGCGCACGGGCCGCAACGCCCGCAAGCCGCGCACCGCGAGCCCCGTCGCTGCCTCGATCGCCGCGAGGGCACGTTCCCACCGTTCGCCCACCGCGTCGCGATCGGCCGCCGCCACGTCGTCGAGCGGCCGCGGCTCGGCGACGAGCAGACCCACTTCATGCCCGGCGTCGACGAGCTGCCGCAGCAGTGCGGGCGCGCGCGCCGCCAGCTCCCCGGTGACGAACCACGTCGCGTGCACGCCGGCCTGCTCGCACGCCGTCGCCGCCCGGCGAACGTTCTCCTCCGCGCGTGTCGCCAAGCGACGCCAGTGCCGCGGCGACACGTGCGCCTGCAGTTCGTCGGCGTGGAACCACTCCGACGCATCGAACGCGAGCGAAGGAGCCGGAGCCTGCTGCACCGCGTCTCAGTCCTCGAGCAGGTCGCGGAACAGCGCGAGCGAATCGCGCTCGGCCGGCACCACGCGGCCGTCGGCGCGGATCGCGGCCTCCGCGGCCGCGAGGAACAGCCGGCGATGCTCGTGCGGCACGCGCGTCGGATCGACGTCGTCGGCGCGCGGCGGCGAGCGCAGCCACTCGGCGACCTGACGGACTTCCGCTTCGGTGAGGTGCAGCCGGCCGGCGATGCGCATCACCAGGTCGCGTTCGGCCTGGGCGACCTGCAGATCCGTCCAGACGAACGAACACACGAACCGCATCAGGTCCATGCGTTCGGCAGCTGACATCTTCATCGGCGCAGTGGAGCGCGCACCGGCCGCGGATGCCACGGTCGCGGCAGCGTCACGAGCGCTTCGCGGGCGCGCCGCCGATCCAACCGGTGGGCTGCAGGCGGAAGCGCCCCGGCGGCAGCGACAGCACGAACGCGAACGGCTGTGCGGCGTCGAACGCGCCTGGCGCGAACAGATGGTCCGTCTGGCTCGTAGCCAACACCCGCTCCCGGCCGTCCGTGCCGCGCTGACGCAGCGCGATCGCCACCGGCGCGCCGGTCTCGCTGCCGCCGTGCAGGCGCAGCGCCACGGGGCGCCCGTGATTCGGCAGGGCGCCGCCGACGCCGCCCTCGCGCAACGCCGTCGAGCGCGCGGGGTCCACGGCCAGCACGACCTCGGTCGCCTTCGCGACCACCAGCGTGCACCCCCCGCCGCCACTCCATGCCTCGACGCGGAGCCCGTCCCGCTCCTTCGGCAGCGCGAACGACAACCACCTCCCGTCGCGCGGCGCCAGCGCGCTCCAGTCGACATCCTCGCCGTCGGTGACTTCGTTCAGGAACGCGCCGACGCTGGCGAGATGGCACAGCGTCGTCGTCATGCGATCCTCGGACGGTGCGCTCCAGAAGGAACGCACGTCGGCCGTGAACACGCGGAGCTTCGCCGCGAGCAACGCGCGGTGCTCCGCGACGTCGAGGTCGCTCGCCGCCGGCTCTTCGACCACGGTCGGCCAGGCGCCGCCGTGCTCGAGCGGCTTCGCTTCGACGACGCCGCGCAGTTCGAGCGCGATGCCGCGCTCGGCATCGAACGCGTCGAGTTGCGCAGCGACGCCGTGGGGAGCCGCGGCCGAACGCTGCACCGTGAGTCCGTAGATCGCACACAGCTCGGCCGCGAGTTGGCGCGCCAGTTCCGGGTCGAACGCCGGCCGCCAGCCCGTGCCGCACAGGCCCTGGACTTCGGGCACGACGAACGTGCAGCCGTAGCCGTTCGTGGCGGTGGCGACCCGCGTCGACCCGAGATGCGAGTTCCGCGTCGGAACGCGCTGCAGGAGCTCTAGCGCGCGGGCTTCGCGGCTCCCGACGGCGTCCTGCGCACGGACCAACGTCGACGTCGACAGCAGGGCGAGACCAACCGCAACGAGCGACGATGGCTTCATGGCAGCCCGCTAGTCGGCTGGCCTGCGGCGGTCACCGGCTCCGGTCGACCGCCGCATCGGCCACGCCCGTCACGGGCAGCCGGTGCCCGCGGCGCGGATGCGCAGACCGTCGCGCGCGTTCGCCTCGCCGAGGATCGGGCCGCCGATCTGCCACTCGAACGCCTGGCAGGCGAGGTCGATCGGCGTCACCCCCGCGGGGATCGGCAGCGCGAAGCTCGCGAGACCCGAGCCGTCGGCGGTCACGAGCGCCGTGGTCAGCAACATGGCGCTGTCGATCCAGATCGTGCAGCCGCCGACCGGTTCGGCCGCGGTCTGCGTCGCGAACGCGAACAGCACCGCGTTGCCCGGTGCCGCCATCGTGCGCAGGCCGTAGCCAGGGTTGGGCGAGTTCGGCAGGCCCGTGGCCCACAGCGCCGGCGTCGGCGTGCCGCAGCCGGCACCCAGATACTCGTTGAGCAGCAGGCTCGGGATCTGGCTCGCGACGTTGACCGAAAGGGCGCCTGGGCCGGGGCGCGCCTGATCGAGCGTCACGGTGCCGGCGGTCGGCGCCGCGTCGCTGTCGAACCAGACGTTGTAGATGCAGTTCCAGTCGAGCGGGTTCGTCGCCGTCGCGAGGAACGAGAGCTCGGTGCTGGTGCGGCTCATCGTCCAGTCGTTCAGCGCGTCGCCGTCGATGTCGTGGAAGCCGACGTTGAACACGCGCGCGGTCGCGCAGAGCGGGATGCGCAGCGAGGCAGCGCCACGGTGGTTGTCCTGGTTGTGGATCGCGTACTCGTAGTGATAGAGCCCGTTCACCGGGCCGGTCACCTTCACGGCGACGTGGAAGTGGCCGTCGTCGGTGCCGTTGCTCGCCGTCGCGACCGAGGCGCCGCTCCAGCGGTTGAGCACCGAGCCTTGCACGCTCGGACCCGCTTGGGCGGACGACGACCACGACGAGCCGCCCCAGGTGATGTTGAGCCCGCGCGACGCGAAGTTGTTGGCACGCGCGGTGCCCGGCTCCGTCTTGATGCAAACCTGCGCCTGTCCGTAGAACGAAGCGCCCGGCACCGCGAGCTCCTGCTCACGGATGTTGATGCGGTTCTTGTGGACGTCCCAGCCGGTGACCGACAGCGACTGGATGCTGTCCGTTGCGGCCGCCCCGCTGACCGCGGGATCGCCGCGGTCGAAGTAGCTGCCCTGCGGGTTCCAGCTCCCTTCCCACGGATTGGCCTCGGTCGTCGGGCCGAGGTTGTACTGGTTGCCGTTGAAGCCGGTCGAGTAGGCGTCGAAGCAGCCGACGCGGAACTGCCCACCCGCTCCCGAGGTGCACGTGTTGCACTGGCTGCTGCCCAGGTTGTAGGCGACGCGCGAGTGCTTCATGAAGCTCTTGCCGGAGGCCTGCACCATGCGGCCGCCGCTCTCGCGCGCGATCAGGAACGCGATCTTCGGGTAGGTGTCGACCATCGTGCTGCCGCTGCCGCTGACCCAACCGACCCAGGGCAGGTTCAAGGTGCCGGCGTTGCACATCGCGTGGCTGATGGCCATCGTCATCTCGCCGTTCGGATACGCCGCCCCTCGGCGACCGTAGACGGTCGGGCCGTAGACGTCGTAGAGCTTGATGTCGATGCCGGGGATCGACCCGGCCTGCGCCAGCAGCGGCGTGGCTAGGAAGAGGAACGAAGCGCGGAGCATGGTGGTCATGGGAGGGCGGCAGTGTCGCGGCCGACGGGCGTCGGGCCAACCCCCTCGACCCGGAAGACCATGGGTCGGCGCTGGCCAGGCAGCGGCGAGTGCCGCCGAGGTTCTGTTGGTGGCGCGGCCGACAGTCGTCCCCATCGGCCCACTTCCAGCATGCAAGCTCGGAACGCCGCATCCCTCCTCCTCCTCTTCGGTCTGTTCCCACCCAAGGCAGCCGCCCAGTCCTGCTCGGGACAGGGTTCGCAGCCCATCGCCGCGAGTTGGACGCCCGGCCCGATCGCGCTCGGGTGCGCTGCGGCACCGGAATGGCCGATCTGGCACCTTCTCACCCCCGCGCACCGCGCGCCGGCCACCCGCCCCGGCTTCGATCCCGGCCCCGCGCAGGCGCTGCCGCGGGTGCTCGTCGCCTGGCGGTGCACCGGCTGGATGCTGCTGCCGGTCGTGCCGGCCAGCGTGCGCACGATGGGCTACGTGATCGACCGCCCCGAGATCGCCTGCGCGCCTACGCCTTGAGCGCGTGCCCTTCGCGGCGCGACAGCCACAGGCTGCAGACCAGGTCGCTGGTGACGTTCGGCACCGTGCGCGTCATGTCGACGAGCCGATCGACGCCGAGGATCAGCGCAAGCATCTCGGGGGGCACGCCGATCGTCGCCAACACGACGGCAAGCAGCGGAATCGAGCCGCCCGGCACGCCGGCGGCGCCGATCGCCGTCAGCACCGCCATGCCCACGACCATCGCCTGCTCGGCGAAACCGAGGTTCTTGCCGTAGACCTGCGCGAGGAACAGCACCGACACGCCTTCGAACAGCGCGGTGCCGTTCATGTTCATCGTCGCGCCGAGCGGCATCACGAAGCCGGCGATCTCCTTCGGCGCGCCGAACTCGTCGGTCGCGGTGCGGATCGTCGTCGGCAGCGTCGCGTTCGACGACGACGTCGAGAACGCGGTCACGATCAGCGTGCGGCAGCCGCGGTAGAACCGGCCGGGCGCGATGCCGGCGAACCACCTCGCCAGCATCGTGATCACCACGACCTGGAACAGCAGCAACCCCCCCATCGCGGTCAGGAAGTAGAAGCCGACCAGCTTCATCACGTCGATGCCGAGCTTCGCGGTGGCGTGGAAGATCAGGCAGGCGACGCCGTACGGCGCCAGCTGCATCACCCAGCCGAGCACGCGAACGCACAGTTCGTAGATCGCTTCGAGCACTTCGCGCAACGCGCGCGTGCGTTCGGGCGCGATGCGGATCGCCGCCGCGCCGAGCACCAGCGCGAAGAAGATCAGGCCGAGCACCTTGGTGTTGTCGCCCGCGGCGCCGACGACGTTGCGCGGCACGATGTCGACGATCATCTGCAGCCAGCCGGGCGCCTGCGTGCTCTGCGCGATGCGCGTCTGCGCGCTCGGCAGGTACTGCGCCTGGATCTGCGCCGCGACCTCCTGCGACACCTGACGGCCCGGCTCGATCAGCGACACCAGCGTGATGCCGAGCAGCACCGCCGCCAGCGTCGTCAGCAGGAACCACGCCAACGTGCGGCCGCCGAGCGAACCCAGCTTCTGCACGCTGCCGAGCCCGGCGACGCCGAGGAACAGCGAGCTGAACACGATCGGCACGACGACCATGAACAGCAGGCTGAGGAACAGGTCGCCGAACGGCTTGACGACGCCGTCCGCCCAGTCGACGACGCGCGCGTAGGCAGGCGTCGGCGCGCTGCCCAGCGGCGGCGCGTAGGCGAGGTTGAGGGCGAGCCCGACCGAAGCACCGACGAGCAGGCCGATCAGGATCTTGGTCGGCAGCGACAGGCCCTTCGACGGCGCGGTTTCCATGGCGCGCGGCACGTTAGCGGCGCCTCGGTCACCGCGCCCGCGCGAACACCCGACTCTGCCCGCCGCCCTCGGGCTGCACGACGACCTGCGCGCCGATGCGTTCGGCGATGCCGTCGACGTGCGAGATGACGCCGACCTGGCAGCCGGTCGCCTGCAGCGAATCGAGCGCGCCGAGCGCGATCTCGAGATTGTGCGCGTCGAGCGTGCCGAAGCCCTCGTCGAGGAACAGCGTCTCGACGCGCGACTTCGGCGCCGCGAGCGTCGCCAGCGCGAGCGCCAGGGCCAGCGACACCAGGAACGTCTCGCCGCCGGACAGGCTCTGCACGCCGCGGCTGGTGCCGCCGAGATCGAGATCGACGACGACGAAGTCGAGCGGACCGCCCGGGTTCCGCCGCAGCCGGTAGCGGCGCGCGAGTTCGGCGAGGCGGCGGTTGGCCTCGACCAGCAGCAGGTCGAGCGTGAGTTCCTGCGCGAACACCGCGAAGCGATCGCCGGTGCTGCTGCCGATCAGCCCGTCGAGCGCTTCCCACGTCGTCGCCGCACGCTCGGCCGTCGCGAGCACCGGCGTGAGTTCGTCGCGCTGGCGCCGCACGAGATCGTCCGCGCCGAGCTGCACGCGCGCCGCCTCGAGCCGCTTCTGCACGGCGTCCGCGGCGGCCCGGGCATCGCGCAGGGCTGCGCGCGCCTCGTCGGCGTCGAGCGAGGGCCGCGCGGCCGCCTCGTGTCGACGGCGCTGGGCGACCCGCTCGCGCAGCACCGCGCGCCGGTCGTCGACGGCGTGCTGCAGCGCGTGCAGCGCTGCGGTCTCGGCGGCGAGCGCGACGGCGCCAAGGCCGGCGGCGTCGAGCACGTCCTCGGCGCTCACCTGCGCTGCGGCCCGCGCGTCGGCGAACGCCGCTGCCGCCGCGCCGTCCGCGGTGCGGGCCTGTTCGTGGTCCTCCGCAGCGCGAGCCCGCGCGACCACCGCGGCATCGGCGGCGGCGAGCGCTGCTTCGTGATCCCGGTGCAGGCGCCGCAGGGCGTGCAACGCGGCGACGCGATCCCCCGCCAGCGCGGCGATCGCATCGATGCCGGGCGACCAATCGGCGCAAGCACCCGCGACCACGGCGCGTGCATCGGCGATGCGGCGCAGCAGTTCGCCATGCTCGGCGCGCAAGCGCGCGTGCTCGGCCTGGCCCGCGGATTCGACGCGCCCCGCCTCGGCGAGCCGCCGCTCTGCCAGCTCCCACGCTGCCGTCGCCTGCTTCTCGGCACGCAACGCCGTCTGCAACGACTTCGCGGCGATCGTGGCCGCAGCTTCGTCGGCGGCCAGGGCCGCGGCCACGGGCGCCAGTTCGGCCGCGCGCGCATTCGCGACGCGCATCGCGGCATCCGCGTCCGCCGCCGTCTCACCCGTCACCGCGAACGCCGCGGCCGCAGCGGCGACCGCCGCAGCACACGCGGTCACGTCGTCCTGGCAACGCTTCGCTTCGCGGCGCGCGACCTGCTCGTCCCCCGCCGCCTGCGCCGCCGCGCGCTCCGCCGCGGCCAGCGTCGGCGCGATGGCGGCGAGTTCCGCCGCCAGACCGTCGGCATCCGCTCCCGCGTGCACCGCGTACAGCGCGTGCTCCGACGACCCACACAACGGGCACGGCTCGCCAGCCACCAGGCGCTCGCGCAGCGCGTCGAGGCTGGCTCGAGCCCGCGCCTCGTCGCGGCGCAGGCGCAACCGTTCGCGCGCAGCCGCGAGCTCGTCGCAGCGTTGCCGCGCCGCAACCGCGCACACCCCTGCGGCCGCGGCAGTTTGGATCGCCACGGGAACGGCCGCCTGCGCCGACGCCGCGGCCGCGACGTCGCGGCGCCACCGTTCCGCGCGTTCGGCCACCTCACGCACGGCGTCGCGCCGCCGGGCCAACGCCTCTCGTCGGCGGCCGAGCTGCTCTGCGTCGCTCGCAGCGTTCGCCTCCTGGGCACGCTCGATCATCGCCGCAACGTCGGCGCGGGCAGCCTGGGCCGTCGCGACGGCCGGTTCGGCCGCGACGCGCGCCGCTTTGGCATCGCGTTCCGACGTCGCCGCAGCCGCCATCGCCACCTCGAGCCCGGGCAACGCACTCTCGGCCGTGTGCCATTGCCGCAGCGACGGCTCCCACGACGGCAGCTCGCGAACCAGCGCCGGCACGGCGGCGCTCGCGGCAGCGGCGCCGAACGCATCGTGCAGCGCCTCGGCGAGCCGCGCGGCCGCGCGCTGCACCGCCTTCGCCTGCTCGTCGCGAAGCGCTCCGGCCGCCGCGAGTTTGCGTTCGGCTCGCTGCAGCGCCTCGGCTGCCTGGGTCGCCAACTCGTGACGAGGCACGACGACCAGCGCGCGCTGCTGGCGAGCGAGCGCCTCGCGCCGCGCCTGCGCCGCGTCGTTCGCCGCGATCGCCGCCTGCAGCTCGACCGTCGCCGCGCTCTCGTCCTGGCGGTGGCGCGCCGCTTCGTCGTGCCACGACACGTAGCCGCTCGCGAGCCCGATGCCGACCTGGCAGACGTCCGATTGCTGCTGCAGTTCGGCCGCGGCGCGTTCGATCGCCGTCCGCGCCTCGGCCGCCAGCGGGGCCTGCGCCGCGAGCTGCGCGCGCAGCACCTCGACGCGTTGGGCAGCTTCCCGCGCTCGTTCGTGCGCCGCCTTCGACAGCCGCCGGTAGACATCGGCACCGGTCAGCGTCTCGAGCAGCCGCGCGCGGTCGTCGGCCGAGGCGCGCAGGAACGCGGCGAAGTCGCCCTGCGCGAGCAGCACCGAACGGCAGAACTGCGCGAAGTCGAGACCGAGGCGCTGCTGGATCGCCGCGAGCACGTCGGTGCGGCGGCCACTGGCGACGACGATGTCGCGGTCGAGGTCGGTCAGCAGCAGTTCCTGTTCCTGCACGCGACCGTCCGGTCGCCGTCGCGCGCGGCGCACCGACCAGCTCGCCCGGTACCGCACGCCGTCGCGGCCGACGAAGTCGACCTCGGCGTGGCCGGCGGCAGCGTCGCGCCGCAGCAGCGACCGCGGATCGTGGGACTTCAGCCAGCTGCCCTCGTCTTCGGCTTCGTCGCCGATCGCGACCCCGCCGCGTCCGGACAGCCGCGGCGTGCGGTCGAACAGCGGCAGGCACAGCGCGTCGAGCAACGTGCTCTTGCCTGCACCCACCGGCCCGGTGATCGCGAAGATGCCGGCACCCGCGAGCGGCCCGTGCACGAGGTCGATCGTGAACGACCGCGCGAGGCTCGCGAGGTTCTCGCCGCGGATCGCGAGGATCCTCACGCGACACCGCCGTGCTCGACCCGGTCGAGCAGTTCGCGGAACGCCGCGAGCAGTCCTTCCGGCAGCTCGCCGTCGTGGCGGCTGCGGTAGCAGCGCGTGAACACCTGTTCGGGCGTCAGCGACGCCAGCTCGACCGGTCGACCGCTGGCCGCGTCGTCGCGCGCCGGAGCACTCGTGGTCACGATCTCCACCCGCACCAGGCGCGCCTCGCGGTCGGCGATCGCCCGCGCGACGCGTTCGGCGAGTTGCGGCGACGGCTGCGGCAGGCGCACGACGACCTCGACCAACGGCCGCAGGTCGTCGGGCGTCGCCGGATCGCGGGGCGGCAATGCCGCCACCGCCGCGAGTGCGGCGTCGGGTTCGAGCTCGCCGTGCTCCGGCAGACGAATCAGCGGCACCAGGCGCGGCACCCGCAGCGACCACGTCTTCGCCAGCCGTTCGCCGTCGAGGTCGGCGAACATCACGTGATGCGCGTGCAGCCGTTCGGGCATCGACAGCGGGATCGGCGACCCGCAGTAGCGCACGTGCTCGAGGCCGCCGAGGCTCTGCGGTCGATGCAGGTGCCCGAGCGCCACGTAGGCGCAGTCGGGCGGGAACAGGTCGATCGGCAGCGCGTGCTGGTTGCCGCCGAGCACCTTGCGCTCGCTGAGTTCGCTGAGCGCACCCCCGACCAGGTAACCGTGCGCCATCGCGACCAGCGCCTGGCCCGGCTGGCGAGCCGCGCGCGCGGCGGCAAACAGCTCCGCGTGCAGCGTGCGCATGCCATCGATCAGCGGATCGCCTTCGGCGTCGGCCGGCGCGGCTGCGGCGCCCGCGCGCGGCAGCACGAAGTCGGCGCGATCGGGCGGCGTCGTCGCATCGTCACGCGCGACGCCGGGCACCAGCGCCAGCACGTCACTGCTGCGCAGGAACGGGATCGCGACGCACCACGCCGCGACGCGACCGTCGGCATCGTGCAACGGCACCAGCAGGTCGTCGGTGCGCAAGGCACCGTCGTCGCGCCGTTCGATCGCGCCGACAACGCGCACGCCGAACTCGGCGAGCAGCTCCTTCGGGGCGGCGAGGCGCGCGCCGGAGTCGTGGTTGCCGGCGATCACCACGACCTGCAGCGACGGCCGCGCGCGCCGCAGTTCGCCAAGCCAGCGGAACCACGTGCGCAGCGCGGTCGGCGGCGGGTTGGCGGCGTCGAACACGTCGCCGGCGATCAGCAGCGCGTCGACTTCGCGTTCGACCACGGTCGCGACGAGCCACTCCAGGAAGTGCTCGTGCTCGGGACCGCGCGAGTGGTCGCGCAGCGTGTGGCCGAGGTGCCAGTCCGCGGTGTGGAGGATGCGCATGGTGCCGCCGCCAGCGGACAGCATGCCGGTTCCGCCAGCACGCGCCTACGGGTTGCCGCTGGCCGCGGCCACGCCGGCGCGCGATCCTGCGGGCATGACCTTCGTCCGCTCGCTGCTCGCCGCGGTCCTGTTCGCCGCCTGCTGTTCCCCGCCGCGCGTCGCCGATCGCGCCGACGACCCGACCCTGCTCGCCGACGTGCAGGCACTCGTCGCCGAGCTGGGGCCCAACGCCCGCGCGGCGGTCTGGTTCGGGCGCGCGGGCGAAGTCCCATCGCTGGCCTGGAACGTCGAAACGCCGATGCCGACGGCGAGCGCGATCAAGGCTGCGTACCTGGTCGAGCTGTTCGACGCGCGCGACGGCGCGCTCGACGCACCGCTGCCCGGCGCCGACGCCGTGCTCGCCGACGCCGCGCATCCGGCGGTCGCGCACTTCTCGGCGGCGCAACGCACCGCGGCGCAGACCGATCTCGGCGGCGCCTCCACGCGCCGCATCGGCGAAGCGATGATCCGCGGCAACGGCGTCAGCAATGCCACCTACAACATCGCCGCCAACCTGGTCACGGCGTTCGCCGGCGGACCGCCCGGGCTCGACGCGGCGCTGCGCGACCGCGGCGGGTCGTGGTGCGATCTGCGCGTGCGGCGCTACATGATCGCCGACCGCACGGTGAACGGCGACAACGAGGCGACCGCGCACGCGATGGCGGCCGTGTTCGGCGACCTGGCGCGGCGCACCGTTCCCGGCCTGTCGGCGAACGCCCACGACGCCTGCCGCGCCATCCTCGCGCGCAGCCCGGATGCGGCCGGGCGGCAGCGGTTCCGCAAGGACGGCGCGCTCGACAGCCTGCCGATCACGCGCGTCGAGGCGGGCTGGCTCGAGGGTCCGGCCGGCGCGTTCGTGCACGTGGTGATGCTGGCGCAGGACGGCGTCGCCGCAGCCGACCGAACGGCAGCCGGCGGTCGGCTGCAGACCGCCGCGGCCGCCATCGAGCAACGCCTCATCGCATCGCTGCCTTGACGCAACTTCGCGTTGCCGGTGGCGGCGCCGCCGAGTCCCCGTAGCTGGCGCCACGACCGACGTCGTTCGTCGAGAGGCCTCCCATGCATCGCCACGCCGTCCCGCTCTCGTTGCTGCTGGTGCTGAGCCCGCTCGCCGCGCAGACCCCGAACGTGCTGCTCGTCGTGGCCGACGACGTCGGCGTCGACTCGGTCGCCTGCTACGGGCTCGGCAGCAACCCCCCGCCGACGCCGACGATCGACGCCCTCGCGAGCGGCGGCGTGCGGTTCACCAACGCGCAGGCGTGCCCGCTCTGCTCGCCGACCCGCGCATCGCTGCTGACCGGGCGTCACGCGTTTCGCACCGGCGTCGGCACGGCGCTGATGGCCAACCAGCCAGGACTCGCCGCGAGCGAGGTGCTGCTGCCCGAGATCCTGGCGCCCGCGGGCATTGCGACGGCGCTGATCGGCAAGTGGCATCTCGGCGCCGACCTCGGGCCGCTGACGCCGACCGCGGAGGGGTTCGGGACGTTCACCGGCGCGCTCAGCGGCACACTGCCGAGCTACTACAGCTGGCCCAAGGTCGAGAACGGGACCACCACGACGTCGACGACGTACGCGACGACGGACACCGTCGACGAAGCACTCGCGTTCCTCACGGCCACGCCGCAACCGTGGTTCGTGATGCTGTCGTTCCACGCCGGCCACTCGCCGTACGAGGCGCCGCCAGGGGCCTTGCACACCCAGAACCTCGCTGGCCTGAACCCGAACACGCAGCCGATCCCGTTCTTCCGCGCGATGGTGCAGGCGATGGACACCGAGCTCGGGCGTCTGCTCGCGACGCTGCCAGCGGCGACGATCGCGAACACCAACGTCGTGTTCCTCGGCGACAACGGCACGACCTCGGCAGTGACGGTGGCGCCGTTCTCCGCCGCGCGCAGCAAGGGCTCGATCTACCAGGGTGGCATTCGCGTGCCGCTGATCGTGAAGGGCCCCGCGGTCGCCGGCAGCCCGCGCGTCGAACCGGGCCTCGTGCACGCCGTCGATCTGTTCGCGACGCTCGCGGCCATGCAAGGGGTCGACGCGCGCGCGGCGGTGCCGGCCGCGGTCACGCTCGACACGATCGCCCAGGGCGCGCTGCTGGCCGCGCCCGGCCAGACGCCGCCGCGCACGTTCTCGTACTCGCAGCGCTTCGCCGGCAGCCAGGCGATGGCGGCGAGCGGCGACACCGAGATGGTGCGGAACGCACAGTACGAGCTGCTGCGCTTCCGCTTGGCGAACGGCCTCGTGCGCGAGGAGATGTACGACCTGCTGGCCGATCCTTGGGAGAACACCGATCTGCTGCTGCAGCCGCTGTCGGCCGCGGCCACTGCTGCGTATCGAGACCTGTGGCGGGAACTCGCCATGCTGCGCGGCTACGCGTGGAGCGGTTCCTACGGTGCTGGCTGCAGCGGCGGCGGGGTGACGCCGGCCCTCGCAGTCGTCGCGGGCAGCACGCCGTCGATCGGCACGACGTTCACGCTGCGCGTCACCGGACTCACCGCATCGGTGACCGGCGTCGTCGGCGCGCTCGGGTTCCAGGACGACACGTGGGGCAGCCAGCCGCTGCCTCTCGACCTCGGCTTCGCCGGCGTGACCGGATGTACGTTGTGGACCGATGTCGCCGTCACCGTGGCGCTCACGACGAACCTGAACGCCGCAACGTGGCCGATCGGGTTGCCGCCGACGTCGTCGCTGGTCGGCGCGCCGTTCTTCGTGCAGACGTTCCCGCTGCTCGCTGCCGCGAATCCCGCCGGCGTGCTCGCCACCGGCGCGATCGAAGCGATCATCGGCGGATGACCGCGTGAAGCCGCGGGCCATCGCGGCGGCACAACACACGCGTGGTTCCTGCCGAGCTGCGGCACCACCGCTCAGGAAAGCGGACGAACGACGGGCAGGGCGCCGCGGATCGCTCCGCGATGGAAGACGATCCGTCCGCCAGCCAACGCCCGGTCGAGATCATCGACACTCCCGCGGAACGGCGTTCCCTTCTCGTCGAGCACGGCACCGCCGACTTCCTCCGGCGGCAGGCGATCGACGATCGCGCGTGCTTCGTCGAGAGCGGCGCGCCAGGACCGGGTGAGGGTTGCTCGATCCGGGCGTTGGCCTTCGAACGCCATCGCGTCGAACTCCATCGCCGAGTAGTGGGCCGTGCGCGCCGCTTCCTCGAGGATGAACAGTGGGCCGAGCCCCGGGTCCTTGCCCGAGGCAGCCCAGAACAGGCAGCCGAGCGGCGACAAGCGCTCGTGGCACGTCAGGATGTCGATCCAATCGCGCACGGCAACGCGACTGACGAGGGCCAGCACCTTGTTCGTCGCGAGGTCGAACGGGTGCAGCATCAACCCCAGGTCCGGATGAACGACGAGCGGGAAGAAGCGGTATGCGCTCTCGCGAACCCATTGCACTTCGACGCGGTCCCTGCCGTCGCTCACCGTGACCTCGACGAAGCCGACCGAACGGCGTCCCGGCACGATCACGAACCGCGCTGCCGCGAGCGCCCGCTGGTCCGCCTCCGACGAAGACGCGAGAGCCGTGTCGGTGTCGTGGAACAGGTCGATGTCGCGAGAGAGCCGTTGCCCGCCGAGCGACTCGTTGAGTGCCAGACCGCCGGCGACGTACTGCTCTCCGCTGGCGATGCGGCGGTCGGCTAGGAGCCGGCAGACCCGTCTTTGGAGATCAGTGAGAGGCATCGTTTCAGCCGGCCTGCCCGCGCGAACGTGTCGCGATCCGCGCGCCTCAGGATCTCGCCGAGCAGCCAGCGACGCTCGTCGTCGGTGCGCGGCCGGAGATCGGGCTGCACGAACCACAGACACCGGTCGCGGTTGCTCTCGATGAACGCATCGATTTCCGCTGCGACTGCCGCGCGGTCCATGATCGCCAACGTAACTCGCTGTTGCCGCGGCGCAAGACCGGGCCACGGGAGCCTCCGGGGCCACGACTCGGTGCGGGCGCAGCAACCCGATCCGGCGCTGCCGCCATTCGCCGGCCACCATACTGCTGCGTGCGATCTGCGCGGCACGTCGAGGCGATCCTCATTCCCGTGAACGTGCCCGAGCCCCCCGCAGCACCAGCACGACGCTCCCCAGCAGCGGCACCGCCGTCGCCGGCATCACGTACCACAGCATGACCCGCGCGTACTCTTCCTTGGCGGCGTGCTGCTTGGCGTCGAGCACGAGGTAGGCCGCGTAGGCGCCGTAGTAGAGGAGGAACAACGCCCCCTGCCAGCGCGGGATCGTCCAGCCGCGCGCGAACACGGGCAGGCACGCCACCGCCACCGCGATCATCACCGGGATGCTGAAGTTCTCCATCGCCGGCGCCACCGCGAGGCCGCCGGGACTCACCGCCGCGGACAGGCCGAGCACGCTCAGGATGTTGAAGATGTTGCTGCCGACGACGTTGCCGACCGCGATGTCGCGTTCGCCACGGAGTGCCGCCGTGATCGACGTCGCGACTTCGGGCAGCGACGTGCCGGCCGCGACGATCGTCAGGCTCACCGTGACCTCGTCGACGCCGGCCCAGCGCGCGAACGCGACCGCGCCGTCGACCAGCCAGTTCGAGCCGATCACCAGCATCGCCAGTCCGGCCAGCACGAAGCCGACGTTCACGAGCACCGAGGACTTCGCCGCCTCGGCGGCGCCGTACTCCGCTTCGTACTCGGCCTCGACGGCCTTCGTCTCGCGACGGCTGACGCGGATGATCCAGACCGTGTAGACGACGAGGAGCGCGACCATCGCGATGCCGTCGATGCGCGTCAGCTGCCCGTCGCGCGCGATCAGCCACAGCCCCACCGACAGCACGATCATGATCGGCACGTCGCGGCGCACGAGCTGCTGCGCCACCAGCAGCGGCGTGATCAGCGCCGACGCGCCGAGGATGAACAGCACGTTGAAGACGTTGCTGCCGACGACGTTGCCGACCGCCATGTCGGCCTGCCCCGACCACGCCGACTGCACGCTGACCGCGAGCTCGGGGGCGCTGGTGCCGAACGCGACCACGGTGAGGCCGATCACCAGCGCGGAGACGCCGGCGGCAGCGGCCAGGCGGGAGGCGCCCTTCACCAGCCAGTTCGCCCCGACGACGAGGACGGCGAGGCCGACGCAGAACAGCACGATCGTCATGACGTCCATCAGGGCGCGGGACGGTAGCGACCGGCGCCGCGTCCACACCAGCACCCGGCTCGGAATGCGGGACACCGGCAACGGCGGCGCGCGCGACCTCCCCCGCTCTCGCCAGCGCCCGAGTGCCACGCCCGCGCGAACGGACGCGACGCCATCCGCCCGGCCGGCCATCCTTCACGCCCGACCGATGCCCCCCATCTGCTTCGTGACCGGCGTCAGCGGCTTCGTCGGCCGCCACCTCGCCAAGCACCTCGCGCCGCACTTCCGGCTGCGCGCCCTCCTTCGCCCCGACCAGTCCCCCGAACACCTCGCCGATCTCGCCGTCGAACGCATCGACGGCCGCCTCGCCGACGCGGACGCGCTGCGCGCCGGCTGCCGCGGCGCCGACGTCGTCGTGCATCTCGCTGCGCGCGTGTCGTTCCGCCGCGAGGACCGCGCCGCGATGTTCGCCGACAACCGCGACGCCACGGGAGCACTCGCCGCGATCGCGCGCGAAGCGAACGTGCGCCGCTTCCTGCACGTGTCGACGATCTCCGCCGTGGCGTTCCGCGAGCGCCCCGAAGCCGTCGACGAACGGGCGCCGTTCAACTTCGGTCCGCTGCGCATCGGCTACTGCGACAGCAAGTTCGCCGCCGAACAGGCCGTGCTCGCCGAGTGCGCGCGCGGCCTCGATGCCGTGATCGTCAACCCGCCGTCGATGTACGGCGCGGGCGACCGCCGCAAGGGCGACGGCTCGCTGCTGACCGCGGTGCTCGCCGGCAACGTGCGGATGGCGCCGCCCGGCGGCCTCAACGTCGCCAACGTCACCGACGTGTGCGACGGCATCGTCGCCGCCATCGACCGCGGCCGGCGCGGCGAGCGCTACATCCTCGGCGGCGAGAACCTGACCGGCGCGCAGTTGCTCGCGCGCATCGCGGCGATCGTCGGCGGCTCGCCGCCGCGGCGAACGGCGCCGCGCTGGCTGCTGCGGGCCAGTGCCGTCGCGCTCGCGGCGAAGGAGCGCCTGTTCGGCAGCCGACCGCCGGTGACGAGCGAGATCCTGCGCATCGCCGGCGTGTTCCTCTGGTACTCGAGCCAGAAGGCCGAGCGCGAACTCGGCTGGCGCCCCGGCAGCGTCGACGCCGGCATCCGCGCCGCGTGGGACGAACTGCGCGGGGGCTGATCGCGCGCCGGCGAGGATTTTCCGTCAAAGTGCGACCGATGCGCCGCGCGAGGCACATTGCCCTCGCGACGAACGCGCTGCGGGCCGCGCGTCGCCGCTCGCATCGGCCCGCGTTCGGGTGTTCACCACCCGACAGCAAGGAGAGTCGTCATGAAAGCCAGCTTGTTCGCTGCGGTCTTCGCCCTGGGTGCGGCCGCGTTCGTCCCCGCGCAGGAGTCGTGCCCGATGCAGGAGGCGCGCACCGTCGCGCAGACCATCACCTACGGGCCCAACGTCGCCTGCGCCGGCCTCAGCTACTCGATCCCGGGCCTGCAACTCACCACGGCCACCGGTTGCCCGTTGTTCGCGACCATCACGCCCGACCACGAGGTCGCGGTGCCCAGCAGCAAGCGCACCTACGTGGTCTCGGTCGGCGTGTCCGCCGGCAAGCTGATCTACTTCGGCTGCCGGACGAGCTACCTGATCTTCATTCCGATCGGGTCGTCGTGCGAACACCTGCGCGACGTCAACTTCGGGGCCTACCCGCGGCTCACGACCGCGGCGTGCGACGACGACCGCGCCGAGTGACGCCCCCGCCGTCGCACTAGGTAGAAGGGCGCCGCCACCTCGGCGGCGGCCTTTCCCTCACGAAGGAGTCACCTCCCATGCAACCCGTCCGTACGTGGCGTCTGCCGTTCGTCTGCCTCCTGCTCTTCGTCGCTGGCGCGCTGCTCGCGCCCGACCTGCTCGCCCCGCGCCCGACACCGAGGATCGACGATGGCCATCGACCGTCGGGCACGAGCGAAGTGGCCGCGGTCGTGGCGGAGGCCGGAGCGCCCGCGATTCGCGAGGAGGTCGTCGCCCCGCCAGTGGCCGAGCCTGGGTTCGAAGCGCGCGTCGACGAACTGGTGCAGCTCGGGCAGCGCACGGCCGAACTCGCGCAGCAGGACGAGACCGCCGCGGCGACCGCCAACGACCGCGTCGTGCGCGACCGCTTCGCCGAACTGATGGCCCGCTTCCCCGACGCCGGCGAACGCGGCCTGGCGATGCTCGTCGGCCTCTCCGACGAGCCGTCGGATCCGCGCGACGCCGGCCGACGGGTCGTGCTGCAGCTCGTGCTGACGACGGAGTGCGAACGCCGCGACCACGATGCCGAGGCGACGAGCGAACGTGCGCCGATCGACACGCTGGTGGAATCGCTGCTGCGCACGATGCCCGCCACCGCCACGACCGCCGACGCCGGCTGGCGCGTGCTGACGCGGCAGCGCTTCGTGCGCGCCACCCACGAAGGGGCGGTGCTCGCACTCGTGCGTCTCGCCGGCGAGCACAACTTCCGGCGCGACATCGCGACCGACCTGCTGCTGACCCTGTGGGACAACGTGCAGCGCTTCGGCGAACGTTCCTCCGACGAGTTGTCGCGGCTGGCCCTGCTGCTGCTCGACGACGCCGACCCGAGCCAACGCACCGCCGCTTGCCACAAACTGCTGAAGGACGCGCGCTACCGCGGCCTCGTGCTGTCCTGGTTGCGCGAGCGTGGCGATCAGGTCGTGGCCGCCGAAGTGGCCGGCGTCGCGGCGCGCGAACTGCCGCCGGCCGAAGCGCTGTCGCTGCTGCGCGAACTCGGACCGACGCTGCCGCGCGCGCCGAATGCCTACCTCGTGCTCGGCTTCCGCGCGCCCGACCTGGTCGCCGACGACTACCGCGCGCTGCTCGCCGCCGACACGCATGCCGACGTTCGCTGCGACCTGGTGACGGGCGTCGGCATGACCCTGACTCCGCTCGGGCTCGAGATCGCCGAGCTCGCGCTGCACAACGACCCGTCGCTCGACGTTCGCATGCAGGCGGTGTTCGCGCTGACGTCGCGCGGCGATGCTGCCCTCGGCGAACGCGCGCTGGCCCGCATCCTCGACGAGGTCGGCGTGGCCGGCGACCAGCAACGCCTCGCGGCCGCGGTGCTGGCCCTGCAGAACCTCGCCGCGACGGGCGATGCAAACGCGATCGACCGGGTCGGGCGGCGGCTGCTGGCGATGCCGCTGTCGGCCGCGAGCCGGCAGCAGCTCGAAGGCCTGCTGCAACGCTGCCTGCCGGGGGGAGCGCCGGGCACTTCGGCCGGCGGCTGAGGCGCGGCGGCTACTTCTTCTTCTCGACGTGCTTGGTGTGCTTGCGCAGGCGCGGCGAGTACTTCTTCAGCTCCAGCTTGTTGGTGCCGGGCTTCTTCATCAGCGTGTAGTTGCGGTCGCCGGTCTCTTCACAGACCAGGAACACGACTTCTTTCTTCTTCTTCTGCTTGGCCATGGCTGCTGTCGGCCGTGCACGGCCGCGTTGGAGGGCGGGGGAGAGTAGCGGCGGGCCCTGCCCGCGCAAGAACCCCATGCCGCGCCCCGGTGGCGCATGGCCGGTCGACCCAGGGGCGGCGCCAAGGCCCGGCACCGAAAGAGAAAGGGCCCGGCCTGCGCCGGGCCCTTTCGGGGTCGTCCACGAACTCGACTCCCTTCTTCCCTGTCCTGCCCCTGGTATCGGCCGCGGCGAGGCGCGAACGTGACCCCGGTTTCCGCGCGCCCCACATGACGTCCCCGCCCCCCTCAGAACGCGTCGCGATCGTGACCGGGAGCAGCCGCGGCATCGGCCGGGCGATCGCAGCAGCGCTCGCGGCCGACGGCATGCGGCTGCTGCTGACCGCGCGCGACCCCGAGGCGTTGTCCCGCGTCGCCGCCGACCTGCGCCGTGGCGGCGCCCGGGTGGCCGTTCACGTCGACGACCTGCGCGATCCGGCGGCCGCCGCCCGCATCGTCGCCGCCGCTGAACGTGAACTCGGGCCGGTGACCGCGGTCGTCAGCAACGCCGGCACCGCCCCTTCGGACAAGGTCGAGAACACCAGCCAGGACGTGCTGCTCGAGACGTTCCTGCTGCACGTGGCGGCCCCGCTGGCTCTCGCCCGCGCCTGCGTGCCGGGCATGAAGCGCGGCGGCGGCGGCGTGCTCCTGCACGTCGCCTCGACCGCCGGGCTGCGCGGCTACCCGTTCACCGCCGCCTACACGGCCGCGAAGCACGGCATGGTCGGCCTCGCGCGCGCGCTGCACGCGGAACTCGCCGCGGCCGGCATCCGCAGCTACGCGCTGTGCCCCGGCTTCGTCGACAGCGACATCACGCGTGGTGCTGCCGCCGCGATCGCCTCGCGAGGCCGCATCACCGCCGACGAGGCGTTCGCCCGTATGGGCAAGCAGAACCGCATCGGCCGCATGCACACGCCCGCCGAGGTCGCCGCCGCCGCGGCACACCTGCTGCGCGACCTCCCCGTCGGCTGCGTCTACGAACTCGACCGCGAGCCGCCCGGCTTCGTCGACCCCGCACCGTGATCCTCCGATGAGCCAATACGACTTCCGATTCGAACGCGGCAGCGACGGTGTCGCCGTGCTGACCTTCGACCGCCCCGAGACGCTCAACTCGCTGACCTTCGCGATCTACGGCCAGCTCGAGCGGCTCTTCCGCGACCTCGACGACGACGAGACCGTGAAGGTCGTGGTGCTGACGGGCCACGGCCGCGGCTTCTGCAGCGGCGGCAGCGTCGAAGACATCATCGGGCCGCTGCTCGAGAGCGAACTCGACGACACGCTCGCGTTCACGCGCATGACCGGCGCCGTGGTGCGCAACATGCTGCGCCTGCAGAAGCCCATCATCGCGGCGATCAACGGCGTCGCGGCGGGAGCTGGCGCGGTGCTGGCGCTCGCCAGCGACCTGCGGGTGATGAGCGAGCAGGCGAAGTTCGCGTTCCTGTTCACCAAGGTCGGCCTGACGGGCGCCGACATGGGTGCGGCGTGGCTGTTGCCGAAGGTGATCGGCACCGGGCGCGCGATGGAGCTGCTGCTGCTCGGCGACAAGGTCCCGGCCGAGGACTGCCTGCGCATCGGCCTCGCCAACCGCGTCGTGCCCGGAGACGCCGTGCTCGCCGAAGCGATGACCCTCGCGCGCCGCCTCGCGGCCGGCCCAGGCCTGGCACTCGCGATGACCAAGAAGATGGTCTGGCACGAGTGGCCGATGGACCTCGATGCCGCGATCGAGCAGGAGGCGCAGGCGCAGGCACTGCTGCTGCGCGCGCACGACCATCGCGAGTTCTACAACGCGTGGATGGAGAAGCGCGACCCGCGCTTCCTCGGGCGATGAACACCGACCTCTGGCTCCCCGACAGCGACCTCGACGCCGAGCATCGCGCCTTCGCGCAGCGCATTCGCGCGTTCGCCGCCGACAAGCTGGCGCCGCACGCCCGTACGATCGACGAGCAGCGCACGTTCCGGCGCGCGATGGTCACCGATCTCGGCGCGGCCGGCATCCTCGGCGGCCCGCTGCCGCGCGAACACGGCGGCGGCGGCTGGACGCCGCTGCAACTCGCGCTCGCGCACGAAGAACTCGGCGCCGTCTGCGGCAATGCCCGCGGCTTCTGCGCCGTGCAGAGCGGGCTCGTCGCGTCGTGCATCGCCAAGCTCGGCACGCCGGCACAACGCGCGCGATGGCTCGGCAAGCTGCTCGACGGTTCCGCGATCGGCTGCTTTGCGCTCACCGAGCCGGATGCCGGCAGCGATGTCGCGTCGCTGGCGACGCACGCCCGACGCGACGGCGCCGGCTATCGCGTGCACGGCAGCAAGCACTGGATCACCAACGGTGGCGTCGCCGACGTGATGCTCCTGTTCGCGACGATCGACCCGGCACAAGGCCGCCAGGGCATCACGGCATTCCTCGTCGACACCACGCGGTCTGGCTTGAAGCGCGAGCCGATGCCCGGCATCGAGCTCGGCCACCGCGGCAGCGACCACGCCGTGCTGACGTTCGACGGCATGCCGATCACCGCCGATGAGATGCTCGGTGCGCCCGGCAAGGGCTTCGGCGTCGCGATGGGCGGTCTCGCGGCCGGCCGGCTGTCGGTCGCCGCCGGCGCCGTCGGCATCCACCGCGCCGCACTCGCCGCCGCCGTCGCGTTCACCAGCGGTCGCCGACAGTTCGGCCAGCCGTTGGCGCAGTTCCAGATGATCCAGGAGCGGCTCGCCGACCTGCTGACGTCGCTGCACGCCTCACGCGGGCTGGTGCATCGATGCGCGGCCCGCCGCGCCGCGGGCTCCGAGACCCATGCCGACCTGGCGATGGCCAAGCTGCACGCGACCGAAGCCGCGGCGAAGGCCGCCGACGAAGCGATGATGCTGCACGGCGCCCGCGGCTACAGCTCGGCGTTCCCCGTCGAGCGGCTGTGGCGCGACATCCAGGCCCTGCGCATCTACGAGGGCACGTCGCTGATCCAGAAGACGATCCTGGGGCGAATGCTGGCCGAAGACCGCGGCTGACGAGCGGCTCAGCCGAGCGCGTGCATCGGCACCGGTTCGCCGCCGGTCATCAGCGAGCGCTGCGCCGCCTGCAGAACGCGCAGCGTCGCCAACCCGGACACGCCGTCGGTCAACGCCGGCGTGCGCGTGGCGATCGCCTGCAGGAACGCTTCGCACTCGAGGCGCAGCGGCTCTTCGCTGCCGAACGCGACCTCGACGCCTTCGCCCTGCACCGGCATCGGCTGGCCGCCCTGGCTGTCGACGCGCTTCTCGTGCAGCACCAGCTTCTTGGTCACGTCGTCGTACGTGACCATGCGCTGGCTGCCGACGACGACGAGGCGCTGCTCTTTGAACGGGTGCAGCCACGACACGAAGATGTGCGCGCGCGTGCCGTCGTCGAACAGCAGGTTGCTGACCGAGACGTCGGCGATGTTGGCGGTGATGTAGTTGCCGCCGGACGCCGACACCTGGATCGGCGGCGCCCCGACGAGGCGCAGGATGATCGCGACGTCGTGCGGCGCGAAGCTCCAGAGGATGTTCTCCTCGACGCGGATCTTCCCGAGGTTGAGCCGGTGCGAGTAGATGTAGCGCAGCTTGCCGAGATGGCCGTCGCGCGCCATGCCGGCGATCTTGCGGATCGCGGGGTGGTACTCGAGCACGTGGCCGACCATCAGCATGCGACCGTGCTGGGCGGCGAGCGCGACCAGTTCGGCGGCGTCCTCGTGGCGCAACGCCAGCGGCTTCTCGACGAACACGTCCTTGCCGGCGAGCAGCGCACGCTTGGCCAGCGCATGGTGCGTCTCGGCCGGCGTCGCCAGCACGACACCCGCCACCGACGACGCGAGCACGGCGTCGAAGTCGGCGACGACGTTCGCGGTCGGGCACAGCTCGCGCGCGGTCTTCTGCCCTCCGGGCGTGACGTCGCAGACCATCTGCAGGGCCTGCAGGCCGGCGAAGTTGCGGACCAGGTTCTTGCCCCAGTAGCCGCAACCGACGACTGCGACGGTGGGCTTCACGACGCGCCCTTCGCCGCGGCGATCACCGCGTCGGCGACGTAGCGGACCTCGTCGGTCGACAGCTCCGGGAACACCGGCAGCGCCAGCGTCTCCTTCGCGGCGCGCTCGGCGTGCGGGAACTCGCCCTCCTTGTGGCCGAGGCTCGCGAAGCACTCCTGCAGGTGCAGCGGGACCGGGTAGTAGACCTCGGTGCCGATGTTCTTCTTGCCGAGCGCGTCCTTCACCGCGTCGCGCCGGCCGCCGGGCACGCGGATCACGTACTGGTTGACGATGTGCTCGGCATGGATGCCGGGCAATCCGATCGTGCCGGCTTGCGGCGCCGCCGGCGTCTTCGCGGCGACACCCGCCTTGGTGAACAGCTCGGCGTAGAGCGCGGCATTGCGCTGACGCGCGGCCGTCGCGGCGGCGAGGGCCGGCAGCTTCACGCGCAGCAGGGCCGCCTGCAGCGCGTCGATGCGGAAGTTGCCGCCGACCATCTTGTGGTAGTACTTCGGCTTGCCGCCGTGCACGCGCAGGATGCGCGCCTTCTCGGCCAACGCGGCGTCCTGCGTCGTCACCAGCCCGCCGTCGCCGAGGCAGCCGAGGTTCTTCGACGGGAAGAACGAGAAGCAACCGAACGTGCCGATCGTGCCAGCGGCCTTGCCGCGGGAGCGCGCCGTCAGCGCCTGTGCCGCGTCCTCGATCACGGCGATGCCGCGCTCCGCGGCGAACGCGGTGATCGACTCCATGTCGGCGCACTGGCCGAACAGGTAGACCGGCATGATCGCCTTGGTCTTCGGCGTCACCGCCTTCTTGATCGCGTCGACCGTCGCGTTGTAGGTCAGCGGGTCGCTGTCGACGAACACCGGCTTCGCGCCGACGCGCCAGATCGAGCCGGCCGTGGCGAAGAACGTGTAGGTCGGGCAGATCACTTCGTCGCCCGGACCGATGCCGAGCGACATCAGGGCGAGGATCAGCGCGTCGGTTCCCGACGACACGCCGATCGCGTGGTTCGCGCCGAGCAACGTCGCGACCTCCTTCTCGAAGGCGTCGACTTCGGGCCCCATGATGTAGTGGCCGCTGACGAGCACGCGGTCGAAGGCGGCGCGCAGCTCGGTGAGCTGCTGCGGATCGATGCGGGTCAGGTCGAGCAACGGCACCTTGGTGACCGGCTTGCCGGTCGTGGTCCGCGCCGCTTCGGGAGTGCGCATGGGCTGTGGGTTCATTGGCTGAGTTCCGAGTGAGCGGCGGGCTTCGCCGTCTTGAAGTCGCGATACGGGCGCGAGCCGACCGCCTTGGGTGCCGGCAGCGGCGCATCCTCGTCGAGATCGAGGCAGCGCAAGCGGCCGCCTTCGACCTGGTAGCGGTAGCCGCTCTCCGGGCACGTCATCACGCGCTCGCCCTTCTTCTCGACCAGCTTGTGGCCGTGGCGGCTCATCCAACCGGCCTGGCGCGCGGGCACGCCGACCATGAACGCGTAGTCGGGCACGTCCTTGGTGACGACCGCGCCGGCGGCGACGAACGCATACCGACCGATCGTGGTGCCGCAGACGATCGTCGCATTGGCGCCGACCGAGCAGCCGCGGCGCAGCAGCGTCTTCTCGTAGAGCGAGCGCCGCACCACCTGCGAACGTGGATTGCTGACGTTGGTCAACACGCACGACGGACCGAGGAACACGTCGTCCTCGACGACGGTGCCGGTGTAGATCGCGACGTTGTTCTGCACCTTGACGTTGTTGCCGACGACGACGTCATTGCCGACCATCACGTTCTGGCCGAAGTTGCAGTTGGTGCCGATGCGCGCGCCGGGCAGCACGTGGCAGAAGTGCCAGATCTTGGTGCCCTCGCCGATCTCGCACGGCTGGTCGACGTACGCAGACTCGTGGACGAACGGGGCCTTGCTGTCGCTTTTCATCGGGGTGTGGCGGTCTCCAACCAAGGGCCGATCGTAGCGAGGAAGCCCGGCAAGACCGACGCGCTGGTGTATCGCTCGCGCACACGCGGATCAACCCGATAGGCGGTGCCCCGCACGGTGCTCAGGAAGCGCCTCCAGCGCGTGCAATCCGGAATTTCAGTGAGATCCATCACTTCGCCGCAGCCGGTCGCGGTGATCAGCGCGTGCGCCGCCGAGGGCACCGGCACGAACGCGACGACCGGCAAGCCGAGTCCCAACGTGTCGAGCAGCTTGCTCGACGTGCCACGCTGATGCGGCGAGCCGAGCACGAGCGCGCCGTCGAAGTCGGCGCGTCGCGCGGCCAGCCGTTCGCGCGACAACGGCGGCGCGACCACGACCTCGTGGCCCAGCCGCTGCACTTCGTCGATCTCGGCGCGATCGCGCGGCGCGAACTCGCCGAGGAACTCGAAGCGCGCGCGACGACGATCGGCGGCGACCGCATCGGCGCGCAGCAGCGCGAGCAACGGCAAGAGGCTGCGTTCGCCGTCGCTGAGCGACAACCGACCGAAGTAGCCGATGGTGGGCAGCGCGTCGCCGCGCGCACGCGCGGTCGCCGGCAGCGCAGCGAGTTCGTCGGGAACGATGTTCGGGTAGACCGCGATGTGGCGTCCGTTCCGCAGCGACGCGAAGTAGTCGCCGAGCTCGTCGTTGACGGTGGACACCAGGTCCGCGCTCCCGACCAGGCTGCGCTCGAGCGCGAGCTCCCGATCGCGGCGTGGCCCGTCGGTCATCGCATTCGGCCGCAGTCCCTGGAAGCACCAGCCGTCCGCGAAGTCCGCCCACCAGCGCGCGCCGCGTCGCTGCGCTGCTGCCCCCACCAGCAGCGCACTCTCGGGCCGCGAGCAGGTGAGCACCACGTCGCCGGGGCGCATCGTCGCGAGCAGCCGTCGCTGCACGCGCGCCGCCCAGAATCGCTGCGGATCCGGGAACAGCAGCGCCGACTGCACGCGGCTGCCGAGGCGCCACAGGCGATGCAGCAGGCTAGGCGGCTTCGCGGCGGTCGGGGCGGACGTCGGTGCTGCGGCTGGCGGAGCACCCTTGCCGCCCGACAGACTGCCGAGCCAGCGGTAGCCGCGATGCACCGGATCGGCGACGACACGCACGGTGAGTCGCCCCGCACCCACGATCTGCGCGGCCCACGGCCCGGGATCGCGTTCGATCCACAACGTCACGTCAGCGCCGCGCTGCACGAGGAAGCGCAGCAGCGACGCGAGCCGCGGCTGGGCCGGCGACGACGCGCCGAGTTCGTGCGCGACGACGTGCAGCCGCGACAGCGGTCCGAGCCGTTCGTCGGCGCGCGCGTTCACGAGGCCGCCGGCAGCCCGGCGCCGTCGACGAACTGGCGGTGCCACAGTTCGAGGCACAGCGCCCCCCACGTCACGCGCCCGAACGACGCCTCGTTGCCCGCGGCAGTGAGCAGTTCGTCGCTCTTCCAGATGCCGCGCTGGCGCGCCGCCCGCGAGCCGAGCACGTCGTGAACGAACTCGCGCAGCGGCCCTGCACCCCATTCGGGCAGCGGCACCGGGAACCCCATCTTGTCCCTCCGCTCGCGGATCTCGCGCGGCAGCAGGTCCTCGACCGTCTGCAGGAACAGATGCTTGAGGCGGCCGTTCTCGAACTTCTGGCGCGGCGGGATCGACGCCATCAGTTCGACCAGGCGGTAGTCGAGCAGCGGCACGCGCGACTCGAGCCCGAACGCCATGCTGGTGCGGTCCTCGACGTGCAGCAGCGACTGCAGGTGCGTCTTGAGGTCGAAGTAGAGGATGCGGTTGATCATCGACGCCGCCCCGTGCACTTCGAACGTGGCCCGGAACTCGTCCATCGTGCGCCGTTCGTCGACGCGCAGGTCGCCGTGCAGCAACGGCGCCACGCCGCCGAAGCGGTCCATCAGGTCGAAGTAGCGCTGGGCCGGCTCACCGAACGGGCCGCGCTTCCAGAACGCGCGCAGCATCGGCAGATAACTCTGCAGGCTCGGCAGGTTGGGCACGATCGAGCCGAGCGTCGCCACGTAGCCGGGACGATGGCCGGTGTCCTCGATGGCGCCCTTCAGGCACTCCTCGAGGTAGGCGACGAGGTAGCGCGCGTAGCCGATGAACAGTTCGTCGCCGCCCTGGCCGCCGAGGATCACCTTCACGTGCTTGCTCGCCAGCGCCGCCACGTGGTACTGCGGGAACACGCCCGGCCCCGCGGCCGGTTCGTCCATGTGCCAGACGATGCGTTCGATCGAGTCCGCGAAGTCGGCGGGCCCCATCACGATCTCGTGCGGCTCCGCCGCGTGGCGCTGCGCGACGAGACGCGCGTGCTGCCGTTCGTCGTAGCGCGGCCCGTGGTCGAAGGCGCCCGTGAAGGTCAGCAGCCGCGCGCCTTCGGGCAGCAGCTTGCGCGCCAGCGCCACGACCGTCGACGAGTCGACGCCGCCGGACAGGTGCGCGCCGAGCGGCACGTCGGCGCGCAGCCGCAGGCGCACCGAATCCTCGAGCAGTTCGCGCAGCCGGCGCTGGAACCAGCCGGCGCTGTGGTCCTCGTCGATGGTGAAGTCGACGTCCCACCAGCTGCGGATGCGCGGTGCGGTGTCGCCGGGCGCGAACGACAGGCAGTGCCCCGGCGGCAGTCGCTGCACGCCCGCGAACATCGTGCGATCGCCGAGGCAGAACTGGAACGTCAGGTACTGCCGCAGGCCGTCCTGGTCGACGCCGCGACGGTTGGCGGGATCGACGAGCAGCGCCTTGATCTCCGACGCGAACTGCAGCCGGCCGTCGCGCAGCAGCCAGTAGAACGGCTTCACGCCGAGGCGGTCGCGCGCCGCGAACAGGCGGCGCTTCTTCACGTCCCAGATCGCGAACGCCCACATGCCGTTGAAGCGGCGCAGGCAGTCTTCGCCCCACACGGCGTACGCGTGCAGGATGACTTCGGTGTCGGAGTGGGTCGCGAACACGCGACCGGCGGCCTCGAGCTCGACGCGCAGTTCGCGGTAGTTGTAGATGCAGCCGTTGAAGGTGACGACCAGCGCGCCGTCCGCCGTCGCCATCGGCTGCGCGCCCGCGGCGATGTCGATGATCGCGAGCCGCCGGTGGCCGAGCCACGCCGGGGCGTCGGGCGCGGCCCACGAGCCGTGACCGTCGGGGCCGCGGTGCGCGAGCAGGGAGAGCATGGCCGCACCGTTCGCCGCAGCAGCCGCAGCGTCACGATGGCCGACGGAACCGGCGATCCCGCACATTCAGCGGCGGTCCCCCGGCAACGAAGTGAGCATCCGGCGTCGGCGCATCTCCGGAGGGTAGGTCGGTGGCGTCGGCGCCGTCAAGGAACGCACCGCGCGCTTGTCGCCGACGGTTCTACGGAGCCTCAGGCGAGCAGTGCACGCCGCATGGTCGCGAACAAGGCTGGTTCCTGCGCCTCCCAACTGAACTGGCGGGCCGCACGATCCAGCGCATCGCGCGAGACGGCGGTCGCGGCTTCGAGGCAACGCTCGATGACCGCCGCCAGCTCCTGCGGACTGCGCCACTTCTCGACCCACCCGGTCCCGGTCGCCGCCAGCACGGCGCGCACGCCCTCATGGTCGTGCGCAAGCACCGGGACTCGCGCCTGCAGGTACTCGAACAGCCGGTTCGGACCACCGAGCGTGTTGTTGATGCCCGCGCCGCGGTCGGTGATCACGCCGAGGTCCGCGTCGGTCGTGTGCGCAAGCAGGTCGTCCTGCGCAACTGCGCGCCCGATGTGCACGGCCGGCGGCACGCTTGCCGCGAGGCGGCGGACGTAGTCCACGTTCCCCGTTCCCAGGAAGACGATACGCACGCGGGCCGGGTCGAGATGGCGACCGGCGTCGCGAAGGTCTTCGAGGCCACGGCGCGGGAGCAACCCTCCCTGGCACAGCACGAGACGCGGCCCCGCCGGAATCCCGTACAGCGAGCGAAGGCGGCCCCGCGGCGGGACCGTGCCGAGGAACGGGCACGCGTTGCACACAACGGCCGGCGCCACGCCCAGACGATGCCGCTCCGCCAGCGCGGCGGCCACCTGAGGGGTGACCGTCATCGTCGCATGAGCACGGGGCATGTCGCGATCGCCGATCGCGCGCCAGTAGCGCCGTGCCGCACCGGTGCGCAACGAATCCCACTGCGCATCGAACACCTCGTGCGCGTCGTACACGACCCGGCTGCCGTGACGTTCGTGCAGCGCCAGTGCCAGCGGCAGCGCCGGTAGCGCATGCGCGATGACGACGTCGAAGCCGCGCAATTCAGGGCGCGAGACGTGGAGCGCCTGGATGCCGGCTGCGGGATCGCGGAACCGGTAGACCGCCCACTCGATCGCTCGCGCCAGGCCAAGACGCGAGCCCATGCGCCAGATGCGATCGCGGAACCCGATGCCCCGCGTCGTCGACGTATCGAGGGGCCACGGGATCCAGCGTGATCCAGCGGGCAGGCGCGGTGGCGGCGCCAAGCCGGGTGACAGCCCGTAGAAGGCAACCTCACCCACCGGGACTCCAGCCGCTGCCCCTCGCAGCAACAGCGACTCCGCTTCCTGCGCGATCCGACGATCGAGCTGGAGCGCGTCATCGGTGAGCATCAGGACCCGCAGCGGCGCACCCGGCTTCGGTGGCGAGGTCGACATGGGCATCACCTGCGATCCACGCGCCTCAACCGATCGCGGCCACCGCCGCGAGCAGCTTCTTCTCCTCGTTCTCCCAGTGGAACTCGTCGCGCGCGGCGACCCACGCGCGGCGCCGGCACGCGTGCAGCAGCTCGGGATCGTTGGCGAGGCGATTGAGCGCCGCGGCCACGCTCTCGGTGTCGGCGGCGTCGAACAGCACGCCGATCTTCAGCCGGTCGGTCAACGCGCGCATCTCGATCAGATCGGCGCTGGCCACCGCGAGGCCCGCCATCATGTACTCGAAGAACTTGTTCGGCAGCGCGACCTCGGTGTTCTTGCAGACGGAGACGAACGGGTTGAGCCCGACGTCGTTCTCGATCGCGGTGGGGATCAGGTCGTCGACGCCGACGGGCGGCACGAACCGCACGCGGTCGCCGAGCCGACGTTCGGCGCAGCGCGCGGCCAGCACTTCGCCATAGGCGCCGACGCCGCGGAACACGAACGTGCCGCGCTCGACGCGCGCGGCGACTTCGAGGATCTCGTCGAGGCCGCGGTACTGGAAGTAGGCGCCGTGGTAGAGGAACCGCACCGGCTGGTTGCGGCGCGCCAACACCGACTCGTCGGCCAGGAACCGCCGCGCGGGCACGTTGCGCACGGTGGTCACCGGCCCGCTGCCGTACTCCTTCTGGAAGTAGATGCCGATCGAATCGCACACCGTCAGCCGCACGTCGGTGTGCTGCAGCAGCCGCCGCTCGAGCCGCGTGTAGAAGCCGTGCCAGATGTCCGAACGCATGTGTTCGGCCAGCTGCTCGGGGTAGATCTCGTGCGCGTCGTAGACGACCGGGATGTCGAAGCGCTGCGCGAGCATGAACCCGGTCAGCAGGCTGTCGAGGTCGTTGCACCAGGCGACGTCCGGTCGCCAGCGTTCGGCAGCCACGTAGAGGGCGTGGTCGATCAGCAGGATCGAACGCAGCGCCAGCACTTCCTGCGTCGGGTCGAACTTGCGCGGCGGCTCGGCGGCCGGCGGCGGCCGGCGCACGAGTGAGTACAGCCGCTGCGCGAGCCGGCGCAGCATCACGCCGAAGCGATGGCCGCCGGGCCCGTCGAGCACCGCCGGATCGCAGTGACGCAGCAGCTCCCCCGCCGCCGGACACGCGCGCTCGATCTGGGCCATGTCCTCGACGGTGTAGGACTGCGGGATTTCGACGCGCTCGACGTCGAACGCGCCGAACGACTCGTGCAGCGGCTTGTTCGCCTGGCGCATCTCGAACACGCGCACTTCGTGCCCGGCGGCGGCCAGCGTCGTGCAGACGCGACGCACGCGTGGATCGCGGTGGGTCTCGTTGAGGTTGAAGACGGCGATGCGCATCGACTCAGGCCTGCGTGCTGCTCGCGGCGCGACGACGGACGCGCGCGTTCGGGGCGGGGTGCGGCTCGAACGCATCGAGGAACGAGCGGTGCCAGAGTTCCAGCGTGATGTAGCGCCACAGCAGCCAGCTGCGGTCGGCTTCGCCGCGCTGGTGCTGATCCCAGTAGAACTCGAGCGACTCACGGGCGACGAGATCCCGTTCGAGGAACCGCCGCGAGAACAACAGATCGCGGATGGCGTCGCGGTCGCGCCCCTGGCGCAGCCAACGCGCGAACGGCGTCGGATAGCCGAGCTTGCTGCGCCGCCACGTCACCGCGCGCGGCAGGTGGGGATCGGCGACCTTGCGCAGGATCCACTTCGTCCACGAACCGCGGATCTTGAACGCGTCGTCGAGGCCGAGGCAGAACTCGACCACGCGGTGGTCGAGGTACGGCACGCGCGCCTCGATCGAGAACGCCATCGAGTTGCGGTCCTCGTAGTGCAGCAGGGCCGGGATCGACGACTGCCGCAGATGCCCGTAGAGCTGGCGCTGCAGCTTGCTGCCGCGCCATTCCGGCTCCTGCCGCACGATCTCGTGGCCGGCGACACGCCCGGCGAGACCCGGATGGAAGAACGGCGGCTCGACCGCGCGCGAAGCGCGTCCACGCGGCAGCGGCGGCAACCACATGTGGGCCCGCAGCCGCCCGTGCGCCTGTCCGAACCAGTTGCGACCCCAGTGCCAGCCGATCGCCATCGCGAGGCCCGCGGCGCGCAGCTTGCCGCCGACACCGGTGCCGCACAGATCGTCGATGCGCGTCAGCAGGTACGGCAGGTACCCGGCCAGCAGTTCGTCGCCGCCCTGCCCATCGAGCAGCACCTTCACGTCGGCTGCCGCGCGACGCATCACGTGGTACTGCGTGTAGAGCCCGGGGCCGGCCGTCGGTTCGTCCTGATGCCAGGTGATGCGCTGCAGGTCCTCGAGCAGGTCGCCGTCGGGTTCCGGACGGATCGGAACCGGCGACGTCCGCACGTGCGCGTTGACCGCATCGACCCACTTCTGCTCGTTGCAGTCGGCGTCGCTGTACAGCCCCGAGTAGGTGTGGATCGGCCGCTCGACCTTGCGCGCCGTCAGCGCCACCAGCGTGCTCGAGTCGAGACCGCCCGACAGGCAGGTGCCGATCGGCACGTCGGCGCGCAGATGCAAGTCGACCGCGGAGTCGAGCAGTTCGGCGAACGCCGCGATCGGGTCGCGGTCGCCGAGCCAGCGCTCGCGGCAGCTGGCGGCGTCGGGTCGCCACCAAGACTCCGTGCTGACGCGCCCGGCACGATCGATCGTCAGGTTGGTCGCCGGCGGCAGCGCACGAAGGTTGCGGAAGCTCGTCTCGGCGCCGTCGTCGAGCGCGCCCGACGGCAGGAACCAGTGCAGGTACGGCAGGTTGGCCTGGCGCTCGTCGGGGAACGCCGCCAGCAGCGCCTTCAGTTCCGATGCGAACGCGAACACGTCGGGCCGATGCAGGTAGTAGATCGGCTTGATGCCGAAGCGATCCCGCGACAGCCACAGCTTCTGCTCCCGCACGTCCCAGATCGCGCACGCCCACATGCCGACGAAGCGCTCGACGCATGCGGCGCCCCACTGCCGATACGCGGCCAGCAGCACTTCGGTGTCGCTGTTCGAGCGGAACACGACGCCGTACCGCGCGAGTTCGGCGCGCAGTTCGAGGAAGTTGTAGATCTCGCCGTTGACGACGATCGTGTGCTGCTCGTCGGCGGCGACCATCGGTTGGTGGCCGGCGGAGCTGAGATCGAGGATCGACAGGCGCCGCTGGCCGAGCACGAGCGGCCCGTCCAGCCACACACCTTCGTCGTCCGGGCCGCGGTGCGCGATCGCATCGAGCATCGGCACCAGGTCGTGCGACGAAGCGCGCCGCGCGCGGTCGAGCCACAGGATCCCCGCGATTCCGCACATGTCAGTTGCTCCCGGCCGCGCGCGGCGTGCCGGCGGCGATCAGCCGCTCGTAGGCGGCGACGACCTTGGCGCCTTCGCTCTGCCAGGTGAACCGCGGGCCGATCGCCGCGAGCTGCCGGCGATACGCGGCGTGGTCCTGCGCGAAGAACGCGTCGATGCCGGCCGCGATCGCCGCCGCATCGGTGAACGGCCAGACCATGCCGACGCCCTGCTCCTGCACGAACCGGCGCAGTTCGGGGCTGTCGTTGGCGAGGGTCGGCACGCCGGCGACGAGCAGGTCGAACAGTTTGTTCGGCGTGCACAGCCGCGAGTTGAGGTCGATGTGCGGATACGGGATCACGCCGGCGTCCGCCGCCGCCGTGAGCCGCAGCACGTCCGCCTGCGGCACCGGCGGATGGAAGAACACGCGCGTGCCGAGCACCCCAGCGCCGCGGGCGATGCCTTCGAGTTCGCGTCGCTTGTCGTCGCCCGGCCCGACCAGCACGAGCACCACGTCCGGCGTGCGCACCGAGGCCATCGCCGCGACCAGCGCCTCGAGGTTGCGATTGAGCGACAGGGCGCCGAGGAAGAGCAGGATGCGAGCGTTGGCCGGGATGCCGCACGCACGGTGCAACTCGCCGCGCTGCGGCCTCGGCGGAGCGCTCGACACCTCGGGGCAGTTGAGGACCACCGACGGCATCGCGATGCCGTAGCGCTGCGCCATCTCGGCCGCGATCGACTCGTTGACCGTGACCACGAAGTCGGCGAGCGGCGCCAGCTGCGCCTCGGCGCGGCGGTAGCGTTCCTGCCGTTCGGCGCCGAAGTGATGCTGCTCGGGGTAGAGCTCGTGGGCGTCGTAGCAGAGCCACGCGCCGTGACGCGCTGCCGCCATCGCCGCCGCGGGCAGCACCGGCAGGTCGTGCGCGACCACGACCTGGAACGGGCGCTCGGTCGCCAGCGCGTAGTAGTGGTTCGTCAACCAGTAGAAGTCCGTCCAGTCGCGCTCGCCGGCAGGGATGCGCGGCGGCAGACGGTCGGCCGGCAGCGCACACGCACGACTGGCATCGACGCGCACGATCTCGACTTCGGGGAACGCGTCCTCGTCGTGGCGGTCGCCAGGAGTGGGTGCTGGCGCGCCGACGACGCGCACGCGCCAACCCGCCGCGACCAGGCTGCGCGCCTGCAGCAGTACGCGGCGGTCGATGCGATCGTCCGGGACCAGCATCACGGCGGTGCGCGGCGCCCACGCCGACGCGGGAGCCGGCGCCGTGCGCGACCCCTTCGGCAGGATCGTGCGCAGCCGTTGCCAACCGAGCCGCAGCGAGTTGACGGCGAACTCGGCGTGACGCAGCCGATGCAGTCGTGCCGCGGCTTCGGCAGCCGCCCGTGCAGCGACCGCGGCCTCGGCTTCGAGTGCAGCAACCCGGGCAGCGAGGCGCGTGCACTCGGCAGCAGCCCGCCGCGCGTTCTGTACGGCATCTCGCGCCTGCGCCTCCAAGACCTGCGCCTCCGTCGCCGAGGCAGCCCCGGCGACAAGACGTTGCGCCAACGCATCGACGCAGACCCCGAGCCGGTCGATCCGATCGTCGTTGCGCGCGACCTCCTCCTGCCACGCCAGCTGTTCGCGGCGACGGTGCAAGCCGGCGGCCACGGCCCGCGGATGCGGCACGGCATCGCCGTACCAACCCGTCGCGACGGCGATCGGCACGCCGTCGGCCGGCAAGGCAAGGAACGGCGCGCCGTGCACGTCGACGAACTCCTGCGCGACGGCGTTCCCGTGGTGCGAGCAGGCGATCAGGCGCACGCGCCCGGCGACGACGGTGATTGCCGCCAGGCGGCCGAACGGGCCGAACGGCGGGCCGAAGGCGCATTGGTGACGGAACGCGCCGTCGACCTCGAGCATCTCCTCGAGCCGGTAGCCGTCCGCGTGGTGGAACTGCAGGCGCAGCGTCGCGGCGGCCGCGACGCCTTCGAGAAGCCAGGGACCGGCGGCGCGCGCGAAATGGCCGATCTTGATCTCCTGGTCTCTGCCGTCGGCCGCCAGCTCGATGCCTTCCTTGCCGGCGCGCGCCGAAGCGCAGTAGTAGCCGCGGGCCCCCATCGTGGGCAGGAAGTCGCTGCGGAACAGGCAGGCACTGGCCGCGGTGAGATCGACCGCATGCGGGTCGACGACGCGCGCAACCGGCGTGTTCGAACGGGCGGTTTCGGCCCACGGGTTCGGCGCGCCTTCGCGGTGGAAGCAGCCGATGATCTCGGTCCGGCACGACGTGAACGCCCCGGTCCGCACATCGGCGCTCGCCGCCAGCGCCGTCGCCTCGTGCATGGCCGGTCCCGCCGCCGACGGATCGCCCGCGGCCCCGCACTGCGAACACCGCCTGGGCGCGGGAGCCGGCGCGCCGGAAGCGCGGCGCAGCATCGTGAGTTCGGCGCACCCGCGATCCCACTCGGCTCCCGACAACACGGCCAAGGCCAGTCGCCAACCCGGCGGCGTCAGCGCCGCCAGGTCCGCCACGTCGAATCGACGTTCGTGCCGGTTGCGATGCGCGGTGAATCCGCACGCAGCGCAGACCTCGGCGCTGGCCGCCAGGTCCTCGAGCAACGGCACCGTGATCAGGACGTGCCGGCCGGCGACGCGGAACAGTTCGTCCCGCACGCGCGGCAGATCGGCCGCGGCGAGATGTTCGAGCACGTCGTTCGCCATCACCAGGTCGAAGGCGCCGTCGGCGAACGGGATCGCCTCGAGCCGGCACTGGCAGCGCTCGCCGGCGAAGTGGCGCAAGGCCGCGAAGCTGCCGTCGGCGCCGACGACGCGCACCTTCGTCGCGACCAGCCTCGAGACCAGGCCGTTGCCGCAGGCGGCGTCGAGCACGATCTTCGTGTCGGCCGGCAGCAGGCGGGCGAGATCGCCCTGCATCTGCACCTGGTAGGGCTCGGGGCCGCGATCCCAGAGGGCAGGGTCCTCGAAGTACTGCCCGGTTTCGTCGGCGACCATCGGCATCAGCGTCCGCGGCCTAGCATGCCGGACGAGGGAGCCACTGCAACAACGCCGCTCCCGCACCAGAGCGTCGGCCCGCCGTCACTGCACGGCGATCCCGAACGCGACCGTGCCGTTGCCCACTGCCGCCAGCAACACGAAGCCGCTCGACGCCGGCGCCTCGTAGACGCCATCGCTCGTGATCGTCCCCGCTCCCGGTCCCTGCGGCACCACCCACAGCACCGGTTCGGAGGCCGTGAAGCGCAGCGTGCCGCCCGGCGCGACCGTCGTGCCGTCGAGCGCCGTGACGGTCGGACCGGGCGGGCCCTCGGGCGGTCCGGGCGCCGAGATCGACGACGCCGTGGCTGGCGGGCCGCTGCCGAGCCCGTTCGTCGCCGTCACGCGGTAGGTGTAGAACGCGTTCGCGTTGGTGGTGATGTCGCTGATCCAGTAGCGATCGCCGGCGACCGTGGTCAGCGGGTTGAAGGTCGTGCCGCCGAAGCCGTTCGTGCGTTCGATCGTGTAGCCGTTCGCCTGCGGCACCGGCTGCCAGTACAGCAGCACGCCGCCGCCAGCGTAGTAGCGGATCGAGAGCGTCGGCGCAGTGGCGGGCGGCGCCGACTCTGGCTGCACGTCGACGACGAGACAACTCGTGGTCGTGCCGAGCGCGTTGGTCGCCTGCAGGCAGTACATCGTCGCCTGCGTCGGCGCGAGTTGGATCACGTTCCCGAACAGCGGCAGGGCCAGCGGATCGAGCGCCAGGCTCTCGGCGTCCTCCACCTCCCACTGCAGCACGACCGCTTCGCCGGGGATCACGGAAGTCGTCGAAGCTGTGAACGCGACGATCGACGGCGGCGCCGTTGGTCCCGGCGGCGTGCCGCCACCTTTCGACGAACACGCCGCGACCAGCATCAGGCACGGCGCGATCGCCAGGGACCGCGCAGCGCGCGCGTCGCGAGATCGGAAGTGGATGGGGATCCGCATCGCCGGCCGTCCTGGATCGCCCGCCGAAGCAGCTCGGCGGCACGGAAGTCACATGATGCCACAACACCGCAGGCACGGCGGCTGCAGCCCTTCCTTGGCGAGGAACGACCGGAACTCGCGCATCGGCGCCGCGGCGAAGATCTCCTGCAGGGTCTGGCCGTGGATGTTGCCGGCCGACAACTGGTAGCAGCGCGACATCACCGTCACCGAGCCGTCGCTGGCGACCTCGAGGCACGTCGACGGCGCGTGGCAATAGGCCTTGCCGACCGGGCGTTCGGGCCGGTGGTAGTGCTCGACGACGCCGAGCCAGTCGAGGGCCGGCACCGACTCGAACGCGCGCCCGAGCGCTTTCGCCGCCTGCTCGGCCTCGCGCAGCGATCGGTAGAGCACGAATGGATCGACGCGATCGGTGGCCATCTCCGGAATCGTCACCGTGCTCGCGGCGATGCGGTAGGCGGGGTGCCGGAGGTTGTGCGCCGCCGCCGTCTCCGGCGTGATGTAGTTGAGGTGCGTCAGCCAGTACAGATCGAACGGCAACTCCGCGGTCGCGCGCACGAGGTCGGCGAGCAGGTGGTGGTTGAGCGGCGAGATCGCGCACGACACACACAGCCGGAAGCCCCGCTGCTTCGCCGCCGCGATCGCCGGCGCGTTGGCGCGCAGCGCGGCGGAGATGATCGCGAACAGGCCTTCGTGGCCGCGGATGTCGTCGTGGGCGGCCGGTGGACCGTCGATCGAGATCCACAGTTCGTCGACGCCCGCTTCGAGAACGGGCACCAGCATGCGGTCGAGGCGCAGACCGTTCGTCGTCACGATCACCCGGATGCCAGCAGCCTTGATCTCGCGGACCATGCGCGCGATGTCGCGATGGAACAGCGGCTCGGTGCCGATGAAGTGCACGGCCTCGAGGTCGGGCCGGGCTTCGCGGCAGCGGCGGATCACGAGGTCGGCATCGAGCACCGTCTTCTCCTCGCCTGGCCGCAGCGCCTTGTAGAGACTCGCTTCGCGGTTGCCGATGCCGAAGTCGCACATCTTGCAGGCCAGCCCGCACGCCGAGTTGATGCCGAGGTAGAGCCGCGTCAGTCGCGGCACCGCGGGCAGCGGCGGCGACGTCTCCGCGCGATGCCGGTCGTGGTAGCCGAGCAGCCGATCGGCGAGCCCTGCGAAGGCCACGTTCCCGGTCGCACGCGCCAGTTCCTGCAGCAGCAGCACGTGGAAGCGGTGGTACGAAGCGCCGCACGGCGGCCGCAACTTCGCCAGCGGCACGCTGACGCGGGATCTGCCGTCGGCGGCGACGACGAGGCGCTGGGGCAGTTCGCGCCAGTTGCCGTCGGGTGCCCCGCGGATCGCGAGCCCGACGCTGGCGCCCACGGGACCACGCAGGTCGACCTCCAACTCGAGCGAGCCCGCCGCGACGTCCGCTTCGCCGAGATAGAGGTACGTGTTCTGGCGGGTGCCCGTCGGCACCGGCACCGGATGCAGCGTCGGTCCGTGGCGCAGGCCACGCAGGCGACGGCCGGCGTGCTCGACCAGCGGCCCCCAGTCGATGCCCGCGGCCCGCACCGGGCCGGGCGCGAACACCTCGTCGCGGGCCATGTCGAGATCGACGCGCCGATCGCCGATGCGCATGCCGACGCGCCCGAGCGCCATGCCCTCGCGATCGGGCAACAACTGGAACACGACCTCGACGCGCGGCGCGCAGTCGTAGGCAGTCCAGCAGCCGGTGTCGAACTGGTCGACGAGCCGCTGCCAGGCGCGCTCGCCACGCGTGTAGCCAGCGGCGAACATCGGGTCGCTGCTGACCGCGGCCAGTTCGGCCAGGGCGAGCATCGACACCAGGTGCGCGTTGAAGACGTGCGTCGGCCGCGCGCCGGGAATCTCCTCGTAGCAGACGGCGTCGTTCGCGAGCGCGAACGCGCACCCGCCGTCGGCCAGCGGTGCGAGCAGCCCGCGGGCCGCGCGCTCGGCGAGCGCCAGGTGCGCGACATCACGGCCGTGCCGGAACCAGCAGAGTCCGGCCATCACCACGTAGGCCTGGGCGAACGCGCTGACCCACGGGGCGGCGATGCGCTCGCCGTGGAACAGCCAGTCGAACCGGTAGTGCCACACCGACGCGTCGGCGCGTCCGGCGAGCGCCGTTTCGTTCTCCACGAGCCAGTGCATCGCCGCGCGCGCCGACGGATCGAGCCGCGGATCGGGCAGGTAGCGCTCCGGGAAGAGGCGCGGCACGAGATCCGGAGCCGGGCGCAGGTAGTCGAGCGCGGCGGTGCGGCCGGCCATGGCCTGCAGCGCCAGCTCGAACGGGTTCTTCACGGCCTGGCCGTCGCAGTCGAACTCGATCAGGCCCGCCGGATCAAATCCTCGATGGTGTAGTCGCATGGTCGGACGCCGCCTTCGGGCGTCCGCAGCGCAGCGGTCACGTCGATCGGCGGGGCCACGATACCCCGGGGCAATCGGTAGTGAATGCTCTGCTCGACGAGGAAGCTGACGGCCCGATCCCAGATCGCGAGCACGTCCTGCTCGCGCGCGTTGTCGAGCACGTCGAGCCGTTCGTAGAGCGCGACGCTGGCGACGTAGCGGCCGGGCCCGAGATGGAGGGCGGTGAGGTCGTGCGCCAGTTCGACCAGGCCCTGCACGCGCGAGGCGAAGGTGCAACGGTGCACGACGCTGCAGACGACGACCCCGTCGTCGCGCAGCACGTTGAGCGCGACGACCACCTGCTCGCGCGGGGCCAGCATGCGCACGCGCATCCGGCACGCGGCCGGCAGATCGCCATCGGCGAACGCGCGGCGCTCCGCACCCGAGTGGTCGACGAATTCGACGTGCTCGATCGCCACGGCCGCACTCGCGCGACGATCGCGTCCGGCCGGCACCGGCTCGGCCGCGGCAGCCATCGCCTCGGCGGGAACGTCGACGATGGCGCGGCCCTCCGGCCCGACCGCACCGAGGTCGCGGAAGGCACCGCTCGACCACGTTTCGACGCGAAGGGCGGTGTCGGCCAGGCGGTCGACGACGACTTCGAGGCGCAGGGCCTGCCCAGCCAGCCGCGTCGGCACACCGAACGCGAACACGGCCTCGCCGCGGCGTTCGCTGGCGACCAGTTCGCGGCCACCGGCCGCGTTGCCGACGGTCGTCGGTCCCCAGCCGCTGCGGTCGCTGTCGGCGATCAGGTGGTGCCGCTGGTTCTGCGCATTGTCGAGCGCACCGCCGACGTCGATCGCCCCGATCGTCGTCTCGCCGTCGTGCAGGACGAGCCGACGCACTCGCGCCGGGGCGCCGCCGGTGCCGTCCCACGTCAGCCGGAAGAGCCGGCTCGTGTAGACGCCGTGATCGCTGTCGATGCTGCCGTGGCCCGTGGCGACGCTGCGGCGGTCGCGCGCGCGCAGCCGTTCCGCTTCGTCCTGGCGCACGACCGCCTGGTACTCCTTGATCGTCTCGAGCACGTCGCCCTGCGCGCGGATGCGGCCGCGGTCGATCCACACCGCACGCGTGCACAGGCGCTGCACGCTGCCGAGATCGTGGCTGACGAACAGCACCGTCGCGCCCGCCTGCTCGGTGATCCGCGTCATGCGCTCGACGCACTTGCCGGCGAAATAGGCGTCGCCGGCGCCGAGCACCTCGTCGACGATCAGGATCTCGGGTTCGATCGCCGTCGCCGTCGAGAACGCGAGCCGCGCGTACATGCCCGCCGAGTAGGTCTTGACCGGCTGGTCGATGAAGTCGCCGAGTTCGGCGAAGTCGACGATCTCCGCTTCCTTCGCCCGGATCGCCGCCGTCGACAGGCCCTGGTAGGCCAGCGACGCGTGGATGTTCTCGCGGCCGGTGAACTCGGGATGGAAGCCGGTGCCGAGTTCGAGCAGCGCCTGCACGCGTCCCTGCACCCGCACAGCACCGCGGGTCGGCGCGACGTTGCCCGCGATCATCTTCAGCAGCGTGCTCTTGCCGGCCCCATTGCGGCCGATCAAACCGATGCGCTCGCCCTTGCCGATGCGCAGGTCGAAGTCGCGCAGCGCCCAGAACTCCTGGTAGCGCTGCCGCCGCCAGGCCGTCAGCCAGCCGAGCCCAAAGGCGTCGAGCACCTTGTCGGACTGGCGCGCCCAGAGCCGGTAGAGCTTGCTGACTCCGGCGATCTCGATGGCGACGTCGTTCACGGCTTCACACGTTGTCCACGAGCACACGTTTCATGCGGCCGAAGAACCAGTGGCCGATCAGGAAGGAGCCGAAGCCCAGCACGGCGAGCCCGCCGAACGCGGAGGCGATCGGCGCCCGGCCGTGGACGACGAGGTCCTGGTAGCAGGCGATCACGTACCAGAGCGGGTTGCAGTAGGAGATCGCGGCCAACGAACCGGACAGGTCGTACGCCGGCACCGCGATCGGGCTCGCCATCATCAGGAACAGGACCAGCACGGAGACGATCTGCTGCAGGTCGCGCATGTAGACGTTGACGCTGCTGACGATCCAGACCAGCCCGAGCGTGAACATCAGCTGCAACCCCCACACGACCGGCAGCAGCAACACCCAGGGCGTCAGCATGCCGTTGGCGGTGATCGCGACGAGCAGGATGCCAGAACCCACGACCTGCACCGCCTGACCGACCAGCACGGCGCGTACTGGCACCAGTTCGATCGGGAACAGGGTGTTCTTGATCAGGCTCGCGTTGGCGGCGATCGAGGGCGTGCCCGACCCGAGGCTCTCGGCGAACCCGAGGAACGGGATCAAGCCGCAGAAGATCAGCAGCACGTAGTCGAACGACGAAGCGAACCCGGCCGGCTGCGCCTTGAAGACGAACACGAACATGCTCGCGTACGCGGCGAGCAGCAGCATCGGATAGCCGAGCAGCCACACGACGCCGAACACCGAGCCCGCGAAACGCCCCTTGAGTTCGTTGCGCGTCGTGCTGTGCAGCAGGCGGCGGTGCTGCCAGAGCAGGCGGAAGGGCGCCAGGACGAAGTTCATGCCGTGGCACCCGCCAGCCTGCCGAGGTCGGCCGCGAGCAACGCCTGCACGATCGCCTCGCCCGCGTGGCCGTCGCCGTAGATCGGCGGCCGCGCGCCGAGCGGCCGCATCGCCCAGTCGATGCCCGCCGCAATGCGCGCCGGGTCGGTGCCGACCAGCCGGTTCGCGTCGGCCGCGACCAGCTCGGTCCACTCGGTCTCGTCGCGCAGCGTGAGGCACTTCTTGCCGAACGCCCACGCCTCCTTCTGCAGCCCGCCCGAGTCGGTGGCGACGAACGTGCACGCCTGCAGGCAGCCGAGCATGTGGAAGTACGACAGCGGCTCGCAGAGATCGACCGCCCCGCGCGCCACGACGCCGGCGGCCAGCATCGCCTTCTTCGTGCGCGGGTGCAGCGGCAGCAGCACCGGGATCGCACTCGCCGCGAGCGCCCCGATCACACGGCCGAGCCGCGCGGGGTCGTCGGTGTTCTCGGCGCGATGCAGCGTCGCCAGCGCGAACGGCCCCGAACGGGGCGGCGGCACCGCCTTCTGCCGGTAGTGGTGCACCGCGTCGATCATCACGTCGCCGCTCACGTGCACGCCGGCGGTGATGCCCTCGCGAGCGAGCTGCGCCGCCGACGCCGCCGATGGGCAGAACAGCAGCGTCGACGCATGGTCGGTCAGCACGCGGTTCACTTCCTCGGGCATGCGGCGGTTGAAGCTGCGCAGCCCGGCTTCGACGTGCGCGACCGGCACGTGCAGCTTCGCGGCGGCCAGCGCGCCAGCGAGAGTGCTGTTGGTGTCGCCGTAGACGAGCACCACATCGGGCCGCCGTTCCTGGATCTCCCGCTCGAGCGCTTCGAGCATGCGTCCGGTCATCGCGCCGTGGCCGCCGCCGGCGATGCCGAGGTCGACCACCGGGTCGGGGATCTCCATCTCGGCGAAGAACACCGCACTCATGCCGTGGTCGTGGTGCTGTCCGGTGTGCACCAGCGACTCGTGGATCGGGCGGCCGGCGGCCGCGGCGCGCCGGATCGCGCGCCCCACCACCGCGGCCTTCACGAACTGGGGGCGCGCCCCCACCACGGTCAACACGTGCAGCGAGCGGTCCGGCAGAGGCATCGCCGGCGATCTTGGCCGGCGCCGCCGCGTGATTCCACGGCGAGGCCCGTGGCGCGCACCCGCTCGCAGCGCTTCACTGCTCCGCCGTGTCGGCCTCGCGACCATCCACCGACCGACCGCTGGTCGCAGCGCTCGTGCTCAACTGGAACGGGCTCGCCGACACGCGCGAAGCGATCCGCAGCTTGCAGGGGCAGACGTACCGCAACGTCGAGATCTGGGTCGCCGACAACGGCTCGGCGAACGACGAAGCCGGCCAGATCGAACGCGAGTTCGGCGATGCGATCCGCCTGCTGCGCAATGGCAGCAACCTCGGCTTCTCGGGCGGCAACAACACGGCGATCGCGCGCATCCTCGCCGAGGATCGGGCGCGCTACGTCGCCTTGCTCAACAACGACGCCGCGGCAGCACCCGACTGGATCGAACGCCTCGTCGCCGCCGCCGAGACGCACCCCGAGGCCGGCGTGTTCGCGAGCCACATGGTGTTCTTCGGCGACCCGAACGTCACCGAGAACGCCGGCATCGATCTGCTGACGACCGGTGAGGCGATCCCCCGCGGTCGCCACCGCCCGGTCGCCGAGTTCACGCAGCCCTGCCGCCTGCTCGGCGCGTGCGCGGGCGCTGCGCTCTACAGGGTCACTGCGCTGCGCGCCGTCGGCACGTTCCGCGACGACTACTTCGCGAACTTCGAGGACGTCGACCTGGCGCTGCGGTTCATCGTCACCGGCCACGAGTGCCGCTTCGTGCCGTTCGCGTTCGTGCGCCACAAGCTGAACACCAGCATCCGCAAGGTGCGCGACGACGCGTTCCGCGTGCGCTCGGTGCGCAACATGACCCACTCCTACTGGGTCAACGCGCCGCGGCTGCTGGTCCTGCTCAACCTGCCGTGGCACCTCGTGAGCTGGCTGCTGGTGCCGCCGCTGGCGCTGCTCGCCGGGCAACGCGACCTCGCGCGCGTGCTGGTCGGCGGCCGCATGGCGGCGCTGCGGCAGTGGCGAACGCTGCTGGCCGATCGCCGCGTGCTGCGGCCGCATCGCAAAGCGAATTCGTTCGGACTGTGGTGGCGCCAGCGCTCGTGCTGGTGGCCGTACTGGCGCTACCTCGTCGACGTCGTGGTGCTGCGCAAACGCCGCTACATGGAGTGACCGTTCACGGCACGCGCGCGAAGTGCAGCGCGGCGCGGCGCGCGGCGCGCAGCAGCCACGTGCCGGGGCGACCGAGCCGCGCCAGCAGCCGGAACACGCGCACTGTCGGGTGCGCGTACGTCGCCGGGGCATGGTCGCGCAGGAACGCCAACTTCGTCGCCGCCTCGTCGCGCAGCCCCGCGAGCAGGTCGTCGCCGGCGTCCTGCAGCAGCGAGTTGCGCAGCGCGAACGAAGGCGGCCAGCCGTTGCCGAAGCCGGAGCGGCCCGCTTCGTCGCGCGCCCACTGCAGGATCTCGATCTCCTCGCGGTAACGCACCAGCACCCGCGCCGCCGCGCGCGTCGCCGAGTCGTCGTGGCGGCGGTAGCGGAACAGCGGCGCATCGACGGCGACCGGCAACAGCCCGCGCGCGACCATGCGCAGCCACAGCTCCCAGTCGGCGGCGTAGCGCAGGTCGGCACGGAAGCCGCCAGCACTGCGGTATGCCGCGGTCCGGAACAGCACCGTCGGGCAGACGATGTAGTTGCCGGCGTAGAGCAGCCGGAAGTGCGCGGCCGCCGACGGTCCGGGTAGCGCGGCCCAGAAGCGACCCTTGAAGCGTTCGGCCGGCGCGTCGTAGGGCCGGCCGTGCTCGTCGATTGCTCCGGCGCGGCAGTGCGCGAAGCCGGCAGCGGGCGCGGCCTCGAGCGCGCCGAGCAACCGTTCGAGGTACTGCGGCTCGTAGACGTCGTCGGCGTGCGAGAGGCAGAAGAACGGCGTGCGCACGAGTTCGGCGCAGCGGTTGAAGTTGGGGATCAGCCCGAGCGGCGCGTCGTTGCGCACGATCGTGATGCGCTCGCCGCACACCTGCCGCGCAACCGCGGCCGAATCGTCGGTGGACGCATCGTCGACGAGCACCAGCGCGAAGTCCTGGCACGTCTGCGCGAGCAACGACTCGAGCAGCGCCCGCAGGAACGGCGCGCCGTTGCGGCACGGGATCGCGAACGTTGCCTTGGGCGAGGTCATGGCCGATCAGGCGAGGGCTTCGCCGGCGGGCGGACGCATTCTGTCGACCAGGAGACCCGTCGCCAGCGCGGCGACGCCGAGGTGGTGGAACAACATGCGCGGCATGGTCGCGCGCAGGTGACCCGACAGATCGTCGAGCGGCGCCAGCAGGAACGGCGCGTGCAGGACCAGCGCCGCCGCGACCAGCCACTGCCCGGGCCAGCGCCGGTCCGGCGCGCCGCCGCGCACGAATAGCAGGCCGAGCGGCAGCACGAACAGCAGGCCGAACTGCCCACGCGTCACCGCCGAGCCGAACAGTTCGGCCGTGATCGTGGGCACGCTGGTCAGCCGACCCAACGCACGCTGCGGATCCGCGACGTAGGTGGCCCACGTTCCCGAACCGGCGTTCGCCGCTCCGAGCACGAGCAGCAGCAGCGCCACGCCAACGCCGACGGCGAGCCGCGTGCGGACCGTTCCGAGCCGCGCGTGAACGTGCGGCAGCACGCCACCGACCACCGCCAAGGCCGCCAGCAGCGCCCAGGGAACGGGACCACTGCCGAGCGTCTGCAGATCCCTCTGCACGACCGCCCACACGCCCGACGCAGCGAACCAGGTCCACGCCGCCGTGCGCAGCAGCGCGCGATCGGCGCGAAGCCACGCGGCGGCGACGACGAGTCCGCCGTAGACCAGGCCCTCCGGCTTGACCCAGACGCCGAGGGCGATCCCGGCGGCGAGCCAGACGTGGTCCCGGCTCGCGAGGCCGGCGACCATCGCGGTGACCGCGACGGCCAGCAGCGCGTCCGCGTAGCCGGAGTCGATGCCGCCGCTGGTCGGGTTCAGCACCATCGGCGTCACGCCCCACGCGACCGCGACGAGTGCCGCGGTGGTCGCCGCAGCTCCGAGCCTTCGCATCGCGACGAACAGCACGCCGCACTGCAGCGCGTACAGCGCGGGGAACAGGGCCCGTCCGCAGCCGACCGCTCGTTCGAGCAGCGCGTGCAGCATCGGTTGCAGCAGCGGATAGTCACGGCTGTGGCAGTGCACGGCCGGGTCGCGGAACGTCGGCTGCTCGAGCGAAGGCGTCGCGGCCAGCAACGCCGCCTTCACGTCCCACATCGCCGCGCCATCCCAGAAGCGCGACGGCGTCGCCAGCGCCCCCCACGCGAGGATCGCCGTCGCGGCGACGAGCAGAGCAGCGGCGGCGACACACCACCATGCGTCGCGCGTGCACATCGGCGGCGGCGCGGCGCGACCGCGCAATCGACGCCATGCGAGGACGGCCGCGGCGACGAGGGCGGCGGGCAACACGGCATCCGGCACCGGCGCGCCGATCGCGAACGCTGCGAACGCTGCGCCGCCGACGACCACCATCGCCACGAGCGCGGCGGTGACCGCACCTTCGAGCCCGGCTTCGACCTTCATCGCACCTCGACGCGCAGCCCGGCCTCGGACGCGATCAGGTGGACGATGCCCTCGCGATCGCCAAGGCGCGCGCGAGCCAGTGGCCGACCGGCGATGGTCTCGCGATCGGGCGCCCATGCCGACGCCGCCACAAGAAGCCGCGGCGCCAGCGACCCCGCCGCGAACTCGAACGCACCCCGGGTCGGACCCTCGTGGAGGATCGCTGCGTCGGCCGCCGTGTTCGCCACGATCCAGGCGATGGCCTCGGTGCCTTCCCACTTCGCGTGCTTCAGGAAGTAGCCGGCCTGGCCGCGTTCGGCGTAGCGCGCAATGTCGTCGCGTCGCCGCGCGATCGCCTTGTCGGGGATCCGGACGAGTCCCCACGCCACGTGCACGAGCAGCAGGACCAGCAGCACGCGGCGCGCCTTGGCAGAGGGCGAGAGTGGCTCCGGCACCGCCGTCTCCATACCCGCCCACCGTCGCTCGCGCGAGCGCGCCGCAATCGACCGTCGTGGCCGCCGTTCGCCGGCGCGACTACGCTGCGTGGCACCACTCGCCCGACGGAGCCGCCCTTGCCAGCCATCGCCTCGCCGTTCTGGAACCCGAAGACCGAGACGCTGCCGAAGGACCAGCTGCGCGCGCTGCAGCTCGCCAAGCTGCAGCGGCTCGTCGCGCACGCCTGGGAACGTTCGCCGTTCCATCGCCGCCTGTACGAGAAGGCCTCGGTGCGGCCCGAGCAGATCCGCACCCTCGACGACATCCGGCGGCTGCCGTTCATGACGCGCGAGGACTGGATGGCGAACCAGGCCGAGCACCCGCTGTTCGGCGACCTGATCACGCGGCCGCAGGGCGATGCGATCCGCTACCACCTCACGTCGGGAACGTCGGGCCGGCAGCCGTTGCGCGTGCTCGACTCGCGCAAGGACTGGTCGTGGATCGCCGACATGTGGTGCTACGGCTTCTGGGGCTTCGGCATCCGGCCGACGGACACGGTGTTCTTCGCGTTCTCGTACGGCTCGTTCATCGGCTTCTGGGGCGCGCACTACTGCTGCGAGAAGATGGGCTGCCTCACGCTGGCGTCGGGCAACATGACGACCGAGCAGCGCGTGAAGCAGATCGTCGAGATGGGCGTCACCGTCGTCTGCGCGACGCCGACCTACGCGCTGCGCATGGGCCAGACCGCCGAGAAGATGGGCATCGACCTCCGGCGGGACGGCAAGGTCCGGCGCGTGATCGTCAGCGGCGAACCGGCCGGCTCGATCCCCGCGGTGAAGAAGATGATCGAGGAGATGTGGGGCGGGAAGTGCGGCGACACGGCCGGCATGACCGAGATCGGCACGATCATGATCTTCGAGTGCGAGCAGCAGCCCGGCGGCCCGCACATCATCGAGGACCACTTCATCGAGGAAGTGCTCGACCCCGAGAGCGGCGAGCCGGTCGGCTACGGCGAACAGGGCGAACGCGTCGTGACGTCGTTCGGCCGCGGCTTCATCCCGCTGATCCGCTACCGCACCAAGGACCTCGTCTGCAAGGTGCCGCACACGCGCTGCTCCTGCGGGCGCACCGGCGACATCTACGAAGGCGGCATCCTCGGTCGCGTCGACGACATGAAGCTGATCCGCGGCACCAACGTCTACCCGCGCGCCGTCGAGGCGGTCGTGCGGGAGCACGGCGAGGTCGAGGAGTTCCAGATCGTGATCACGCGCGTCGACTCCGTGCAGGACGAGATCACGGTGAAGGTCGAGCTGAAGCCCGACCAGCTCGAGTGCTGGCCGCGGCTGCAGGCCCAGCTCGGCAAGGATCTCGCCGACGCGCACGAAGGGCTGCGCTTCAACGTCGAGCAGGCGAAGACCGGCGAACTGCCGCGCTTCGAGTTGAAGGCAAAGCGGCTCCAGGACCTGAGGCCGAAGTACTGAGCGAGGACACCATGACCCCAAAGACCGATTTGCTGGGCCGCCCGCTCTCGAAGGACGACCTGGAGTTGCTCGACCTCTACGCGCGGCTCAAGGCGTTGAGCGCGCGCACCGACCTGCCGCCGGTGACGACCGCGAACTGCAAGCAGGCCATGGTGATGCTGTGGAACGCATGCAACGACCTCGCCCTGCTCCGTGAGGAGCCGGGCTGCGACTGAGGCCGGGTCCTGCCGGGGAAGGCGAACCGGCCGCCATCGCCGTGCGCCGAACCGTGCCTGCCGGCACCGCAGCTTTCTCGCAGCTTGATTTTTCTCAACGTCACAAGTCTTGATCAGAGAACATCTTGAGAGAAGCACTCAAGATTCTCTCCAGAAGCCGCTCAACCGACCCCCAGGGTCGGCCGATCATGGGCCACCGACCCGGCAGCGGGTCGTGTTCTTTGGTGTCTCGGCTCCCACCAAGACAGCTTCTCGAAACGGCAAAGTCGGCGAAAGCCGGCGACGCAAAGCCATAGGGCCTTCGGTCCGGACCTCCGGACCATGGCAGCCTGGTTCCCGAAATGAAGCGACGGTTCTTCGATGCGCGCATGCTCGCTGGTCACCCCCGACCAGCCGCCACCGCGCCCCGCAGGCCTTCGATTCCGGCGCTCCGCACGCAGGGCGCAGCAGGAAGGGAACCCGACCTCGGCTTTGCACCGATTCGGGACGTCTGGAGCCAACCGCTCGGCACCTCCGAGCCTCTCCCTTCCCCCGCTCCGCCGGAATCTTGACATGGCCAAGTCCTCGGTCGCCCTCCGTTCCGCCCCGCAGAAGTCGCAGCCCGCTGCCACGCGCACCCGGCTTGCCGCGACGAAGATGCGCGCCACGCCCGCGCCGCTCACCGTCGCCGAACCCGCGGCGCAGAAGCCCCTGACCGAGGCCGAGCTCGACGTGATCTGGCGCACCTTCAAGCGCACGCGCGACGAGAACCTGCGCAACACCCTGATCGAGCACCACATGCCGCTCGTGCGTTCGATCGCCGAACGCGTGCTGCAGACGCTGCCGAAGTCGATCGAGGTCGACGACCTGAGCTCCGCGGGCACGTTCGGCCTGATGGACGCGATCAACGGCTTCGACCTGTCGCGCGGCATCAAGTTCAAGACCTACTGCACGACGCGCATCCGCGGCTCGATCCTCGACGAGCTGCGCAGCCAGGACTGGGTGCCGCGCCTCGTGCGCCTGAAGGCCCACCGCCTCGACCGCGCGATCCGTCAGCTCGAAGGCGAACTCGGCCGCGCGCCGAACCAGCACGAGATCGCGCGCGCGCTCGGCATCTCGCTCGACGAACTGCACGCGCACGAGACCGAGGCCAACGCCAAGGCGATCTTCTCGCTGTCGGAGCGCTGGGACGACAGCGACGAGGAGAAGGAGATGGAGAAGGTCGAGATCCTCGCCGACCGCAAGTCGGTCGACCCCGTCGACACCATCCAGCAGAGCGACGCGCTCGAGATGATCACCAGCAGCCTCACCAAGAAGGAGCGGCTGATCATCCTGATGTACTACTACGAGGGACTGACGATGCGCGAGATCGGCGAGATCATGGAGCTGACCGAGTCGCGCGTGTGCCAGATCCACAGCAACGTGATGCTGCGGCTGAAGGCCAACCTCGATCGCCCGCAGCAGGCGACGATCTGACGAGCCCGATGACGCCTCGCCCCGTGATCGTGGACGGCGCCGCGACCAGGACCGTGGTGCGCAACGCGTCGGCGCCGCTGGATCCGGGCATCGCCGCGCCGGCCCTCGACCTCGTGCGCGACGCGACCGACCTGGTGCTGCCGGGCGCCGAGCCACGCCCGGCACCTGGCGGCGACGCCGATGGCAGCGCCGCTTCGCCGAACGCCGTGCCGGCCGCCGAACCGCGCCGTTCCTGAGCCGGCCGCCGGCCTTGATCCGGCCGCGCCGCGACGTCGATGAACGGCGCGGATCGCGGCGATGAGCAATCCGACGAGCAGCAACGTCGCACCGGCTCTTGGTGTCGACGCCCGACAGGCGCTGGTCACGCAGTTCCTGCCGCTCGTCCGCTACGTCGTCGGCCAGCTGCCGCATCGCCTCGGTGGCCTGCTCGACCGCGACGACTTCCACTCGATCGGCGTGGTCGGACTGCTGCACGCCGCCGCGCACTTCGATCCCGCCCGCGGCGCGTCGTTCAAGACTTTCGCCTACACGGCGATCCGCGGCGCGATCCTCGACGAAGTGCGGCGGCTCGATCCCGTGCCGCGACGGCGGCGCGAACGGCTGCGCGCGATGGAACGGCAGCAGCAGGACTGGCGCGCACGCCTCGATCACGAGCCGAGTCTCGCCGAGCTCGCCACCGCGCTGGGCTGCAGCGAAGCCGACCTCGCCGTCGATCTGCAGGTGCTCGCGGCGAGCCGCACGCTGTCGCTCGACGAGGCCCGCAGCGCCGAGGGCGTGCCCGGCCTCGAACTGGCCGACGACCTGGCGATCGACCCGGCCGACGCCGCCGAACTGCACGAGAGCCTGCAGCGCGTCGCCGCCGCGATCGACGACCTCCCCGACGCCGACCGCAGCGTGATGATCGAGCACTTCCGTGAGCAGCGCTTCCTGCGCGACATCGCCGACGACCTCGGGGTCACCGACTCCCGGGTCAGCCAGATCCTGACGCGCGCCATCGCCCGCCTTCGCCGGCGGCTCGAAGCACCGGAACCGCAGTAGGGCGTCCCGATCCGTGCGCGGACCGCGCGGGCTCCGTATCGTGCTCCGCCCTCACTTCCCCCTGGAGTCGCCACCGGCGTGTATTCCGTTCTCCTCGCGTTCTCCGTCGCCCTGCTCGTCGGCGCCGGCGGCTGCCTCCTCGACATCTGGCGCTGGTACTGGGCGATCCCGATCGGGTTCGTCGCCCTCGTCGTCGCCTGGATCCTGATCGCGCGGAGGCTCGGCGCGCGCCTGCAACCGGCGATGGGCCGCGTGCAGAAGCAGCTCGAAGCCGGCCACTGGGAGACGGCGATGCAGAGCCTCGAGGACCTGCTGCCCTATGGCCGCTGGATCCCGATGCTGCGCGGCCAATTGCTCGCGCAGATGGGCATCCTCGCCTGGCACGGCAACAAGAAGGACAAGGCGCTGCAGCTGCTCGAGGGCTCGAGCGTGCGCGTTCCCGAAGCGCGCCTGCTGCTGGCCTGCATCCTGTGGAAGAACGGCGACACTGCGCGCGCATTCGCCGTGCTGCAGGTCGCCGGCGCCGTGAACAAGAAGCACGCGCTGCTCCACAACACCTGGGCCTGGATGCTGCACAAGTCCGAACGCAGCGACGAAGCGCAGGCCCTGCTCGCGGCCTACTGCAAGCGCGACCCCGGCAACGCCCCGTCGCGGGACAACCTCCTGCGCCTGCAGAACCGCACGCGCATGTCGATGCAGGCGTTCGACGTGCAGTGGTACTCGCTCGGCCTCGAGCAGCCGCCGCAGACGATGGGGCAGATGCGGCGCGCGCCGAAGGGCTTCCGCGAGCCGCCGAAGGGCCGCGGCTGACGATGGCCGCGCCGGGCGAGCCCGTGGTGCGCCACGCGCTGCCAGCGCCGCACTGGCCGACGCCGGAACAAGCCGCGCAGTCGCTGCTGTTCTCGCCGGTGCAGCTCGGTCCGATGCGCGCCGAGTCGCGCACCTGGGTACCGGCGATGGTGCCGTGGCGCGCGACCGACGAGGGCTTCGTCACGCCAAACGTGCTCGACTGGTACGGCCGCTTCGCCGACGGCGCACCGGGCGTGCTCGTCGTCGAGGCAACCGGGATCCGCGACGTGCCGAGCGGGCCCCTGCTGCGCGTCGGCCACGATCGTTTCGTGCCCGGTCTGCGTGATCTGGTCGCGACGGTGCGCGCGCGCAGTCGCGGCCGCACCCGCCTCTTCCTCCAGATCCTCGACTTCCTGTCGATCCGCCGTCGGCCGGAGAAGGCGAAGTTCTTCGCGCGGTTCCTGGCGATCACGCCTCGCCACCGCGAACTGGTCGCGGCGCGCTTTGGCGCCGCCGCGGCGGCCGACGAAGGCAGCATTCGTGCGTGCCTGGCCGCGCAAGACGACGCCACGCTGCGCGAACTGCTGACCCCGCGCGAGTTCCGCGACTACGCCTTCGGCGCCCGCGAAGAAGTCGCCGACGTGCACCTGCCGCACGTGCGCGACCTGCCGCGGGTCTTGCCCGGCCTGTTCGCCGCCGCCGCCGCCCGCGCGCGCGAGGCCGGCTTCGACGGCGTCGAGCTGCACTTCGCGCACGCCTACACGATGGCGTCGTTCCTCTCGCGCACCAACACGCGCGACGACGGCTACGGCGGCTCGCTCCCTTCGCGCCAGCGCCTGCCGCTCGAGGTGATCGCCGCCGTGCAAGCGCAGGTCGGCAGCGGCTTCGCGGTCGGCGCACGCTTCCTCGGTGACGAAGCGATCCCCGGCGGCAGCCCGCTCGACGACGCGATCGCACACGGCGTCGCGTTCGCGCGCGCCGGGCTGCACTTCCTGTCGATCAGCAAGGGCGGCAAGTTCGACGACGCCAAGCAGCCGAACGTCGGCGAAGCCGCGTACCCGTACACCGGCCCGTCCGGACACGAGTGCATGCCCACGGTGCGCAGCGACGCGCGTGGACCGTTCGGGCGCAACGTGCCGCTCGCCGCGGCGATCCGCGCCGCGGTGCGCGCCGCCGGATTCACGACCCCGGTGATCACCGCCGGCGGCATCTGTGACTTCGCCCAGGCCGAGGGCATCCTGCAGCGCGGCGAGGCCGACGTGATCGCGGCCGCCCGCCAGAGCCTCGCCGACCCCGACTGGTGGCAGAAGATGCGGCTCGGCCGCGGCGCCGAGGTGCGGCGCTGCAAGTTCACCAACTACTGCGAAGGTCTCGACCAGAAGCACAAGGAAGTGACCTGCCAGCTCTGGGACCGCGACTTCACTTCGCCCGACGCCGCCAGCGTGCCGCGCAGCGCCGACGGCAAGCGGCGGCTGCTGCCGCCCGCGTGGTCGTAGTCGGCGACTGATCGCCCCCGGTCGCACACCAAGCAGTCGGCGGGACGCTGGCCGCGATGGCCCGTGCCCGTCGAAAGGAGCCGCTATGCTGCGATGGCCAACTGCCGCCACGCCGACGATGAACACCGCGACCGCACGCACGCGACGCTGGACCTACGCGGACTACTGCCGCATCCCGCCGGATCGCAATCGGCACGAGATTGTCGACGGGAGGCATTTCGTGAACCCGGCGCCTAGCCCCGGACATCAGTCCACCACGGGGCTGCTGTACTTCGAGCTGGTCCGGCTCGTGGAGAAGACCGGGAAGGGACGCGTGTTCATCGCCCCGATCGACGTGCACCTCGCTCCCGGCACCGTCGTGCAGCCCGACATCGTCGTGTTGCGCCGCAAGAACGCCTCGCTGGTCGGCGCGACGAAGATCACCGGTGTGCCCGACCTGCTGATCGAAGTGCTCTCGCCGTCGAATCGCGACTACGACCGCCGCATCAAGCTGGGCCGTTACGAGCGGGCGGGCGTGCGCGAGTTCTGGCTCGTCGATCCCGGAGCGCGAACGGTCGAGCAGTTCGTGCGGAGGCGTCTCGGCTACGGCGAGCCCCACCGGACCGGCGATGCCGTCACGTTGCACGTCATGCGCACCGTGACGATCGACCTCGCCGAAGTCTGGTGAACGACCGCGAGTGCCGCTGCACCCGTATGCTCGCGGGCGCATGACCGGACCCTTCGCCCGCGGAGCGCTGCCCGCTCTGTTCGCCCTCTGCGCGTTCGCCGCCGCCCAGGCACCCGCTGCCGGCGACAAGAGCGCCGACCTTCGCGCGAAGGAGATCGACAAGCGACTCGCGGCCATCGACTGGACGGCGACGTCGGGCAGGAAGGACGCCGAGACCTTGCTGATGCCGTTGCTGTCCGACCGCGACTGGGAGATCCAGGAACGAACTGCGATGGCGCTCGGCACGCTGAAGAGCAAAGCCGCCCTTCGCGCGCTCGCCGACCTTGCCGTCGACGGCGATGTCGTGCGCGTGCGGCGCGCCGCCGCGTTCGCCGCGGCGGCCGTCGATCCGGCGGCGGCCGTCGACGCGATCTGGAAGCAGTGCAAGGGCAAGCAGCAGGTCGCAGCCTTGGAGTCGTTGGCACTCGCGCTGCGCACGGCCACGGCGTTCGGCGACGCCGACAAGCTGAAGAAGCTGCTTCGCGACCCTGCCGCGCTGGTGCGCGAAGCGGCGGCCGTCGCGTGGCTCGAGGGCGCGGCCGATCGGCCCGCCGCCGTGCGCACGCTGATCGACGAACCGTTCCTCGCCGTGCGCTGCCGTGCACTCGACGCGATCGCCGAAGCGCCGCGTCCCGCCGATCTCGACCCGCTGGTCGCCGCGTTCGGCGGCGGCGCGCAGAACGAAGTCGTCGCGCGCCGCATCGTGCGTGCGCTGGCCGCCGTGCTCGCCAAGGGCGAAGGCGATCGCGCGCAGCAGGCCGTGACCGCGCTCGGCAAGGCTGGCCGCGACGCGCACGTGCTGGTCCGTCGCGCGCACCTGACGGCGCTGTTGGCGCACGGCGACAAGCCGGTGTTCGACCAGGCGGCGGCTGTCGACGCGCTGCGCCCGTCGCTGCGGGCATCCGACGGCATCGCCCGCGCTGCGGCGGCGCGCACGCTCCGCGAGATCGGCGGTGAGCCAGCCCTCGCCGAGGCGCTCGCCCACTTCCCCAAGGAGACGGAGCCTCGCGTGCAGTGGCAGATCGTCGAGACCGTGGCGGCACTGCGGCCGCCGACGACGCCCGAGGCGATCGCGTGGCTCGTGCAGATCGCGGGCGGCGCCTACGACCGCTCGGTCCGCGAACGCGCCGTCGTGCGCCTCGGCAAGTCGGGCGTCGCCGGCGCCACCGACGTGCTCGCCAGCGCCGCGAACGATCCCGAGTGGGAGATCGCCGTCGTCGGCGCGGTGTCGCTCGGCAAGACCGACGCCGACGCCGCCGAAGCCCCGTTGCTGCGCTTGCTGCAACACCAGGACTGGAAGCGCCGCGGGGCCGCGATCGTCGGCCTGATGCACTGGAGCCGCGAAGCAGCGATCGAACCGCTGATCGGCATGCTCGGCGACTCGCACCCCGTCGTCGCGCGCGCCGCGCACGAGGGGCTGCGCACGATGTCGCGCCAGTTCACGATGAAGCAGGACGCCAAGGCCTGGCGGGCGTGGTGGAACGGCGCGAAGGGCAAGCACGACTTCACCGACCGCGAAGCGTCGCTCGACAAGCTGAAGAAGTACGGCTACGCGGTGCCCGACTCCGAGATCTACCAGGGCCTCGACGTGCTGGTGTTCCTGAGCCGCGGCGACCACATCGAGCAGTTGCTCGAGCGGCTCGAGATCGCCTATCGCACGACCGAGCAGGGCAAGGTGCTCGAAGGCGGCGTGCACCCCGAGGCGATCTTCGTCTCGAACTGCACCGGCGAACTGGCGTCGACGGACATCGAGCCGTTGTCGTGGTTCGTGCGCACCGGCGGTTCGCTGTTCGGTTCGTGCTGGGCGCTGTCGGAGACGATCGCGCGCATCGAGGGCAACGTGATGCAGAAGGCCGGCACGCGCGACCAGGTGATGGACGACGTGCGCGCGCTGCCGGTGCGCCCCGACAGTCCGTTGCTCACCGGCGTGTTCCCGCCGTCGGTGGTGCCGATCTACCACCTCGAGGGCGCGCACCTGATCCAGGTTCTCGATCCCGAACGCTGCGAAGTGCTGATCGACAGTCCGGACGCAGCCGAACGTTGGGGCACGGGCAACCTCGCGGCGTGGTGCTTCTGCGGCCACGGCGTGCTGTTCGACAGCGCCAACCACTTCGACCTGCAGGGCTTCGCCAAGCCGAGCGACCTGATCAAGACCGACAAGGATCGGCAGGCGTACGCGGTCGACCACATGGGGCTCACGTTCGCGAACTGGCGCGCGAGCCGCACCGCCGCCTACTGGAAGTCGCCGGCCAACGCGAACAAGAGCGTGCCCGATCTGTCGGCCTTCCGCCTGCTCACGAACTTCGTGCGCAGCAAGCGCATCGGCGCGTACTGACGGCGGACGCGCCCAGGAGGTCGTGACGCCCAGGCCCGCGCCTCCCGCGAACGCTTCACCGTGTCGAACGCAGGAACGCTGCAGCAGCGGCCGGTCGATCCGTGCCGATGCGGTCGACGCCGGCGGCGAGCAGCGCCGCCCACGCCTCGGGCCGATCCGGCGCGGCCCAGAACCGCAGCTCGCGACCCTGTGCATGCGCACGCGCCACGATCGCCGACAGCCGCGCTGCTTCGTCGGCCATCCACTCGTCGGCGCCGTTCCAGTCGGACACGCGCGACCAGGCATCGCTGATCCACGGCACGAGAGCGACGGACGGTGACGGGACGGCCTCGAGATCGCGCAGGCGGCCGTCGATCGCCACGAAGCGCTCGGCGTCGGCGGCAACGAGGTCACGCGGCCGATCACCCGTCAGCAGCACCGTGACTGCGCCGCTCTCGATCCGATCGCCGACGAACCGCGTCAGCATCGGCGCGAACCCGACCAGTTCCTGCCGCAACTGCCGGTAGACCGCCGCCCCGTCGGCCTTGATGTCGACCAGCAACACGAACGGCCGCCCGTCGGCGTGCACGCGGCCACCGTTCGCCGCGACCTGCGCCCGCAGCGGCTCGAGGTAGAGCGAGTGCAAGGTGCGGCCCGGCCGGAGCTGCCACCGCTCGTGGCCGACGCGCAGTTCGCCGTCGACCAGGAACACGTCCGCCTCGACACTGCCGAAGCCCAGTTCCAACGCCGCCCGCAGCGGCACGGGCTGCAGGTAGTCGTTGTGCCCGTGCAGCCGCCACGGCCCGCGGGCCGCCGGGTCGGGGACCGCGCGAGGAGTCGCGCAGGCGACGAGGATCCCGGCCAGCAGCCAAGGGCGAATCACTACCGAACGGTAGGCTTCCGCGACCGGCGCGGAAGAACGGCCCGGGATGCCGGGTCGGATGCGCCCGAGGATCCATGAAGACCGCCACCCTTCTCTTCGCGTTCTCTCTGCTCGCCCCCGCCTGCGTCTCGCAGCAACCCGCCAAGGCCCCGCCGAAGGACCCGTTCGTGGTCGCGGCCGGCGAGGTGTTGCTGGCCGATCTGGTCGATCGCTGCGCTGCGTACCTCGACTGCAACATCCTGCTGAGCCCGCTGGAGCTAGCCGGTTCAACGCAACCAACCCAGGTTCGCCTGCAGAAGTCGATCTCGACCGATCTCGCGGGCTGCGAGGAGTTCCTGACGAGCATCCTGTACCGCTTCGGCATGGCCTTGACGCACGTCAGCTCCCATGGCCCGACGTACGAAGTGATCAACATCGCTGGCCCACGCGGCCGCGAGATCGTCAACCGCGCCGTGCAGCGGCAGCCCGAGCAGGTCCTGGCCCGCCCCGACCTGAAGGTCATGGTTCTCACCGTCGTGCCGTTGAAGCACGTCAACGCGACGATGGCGACGAACGCGCTGCGGCCGTTCTTCGCCAGCAGTGGGGCGCCGCAGGGCGGCGGCTCGCTGACGCTCGGCAACGTCGGCAACAACGCGTCCATGTTGCTGCTCGGCATGCAGGATCAAGTCGCGCAGGCGATCCGCCTGCTGCAGGCGTGCGACGTGCCGATGTCGCCCGAGGATGCCGAACGGATGCGCCCGGGAGGCAACCGCCTCGAAGCGATCGAGGCGCGCCTCAAGGCGCTCGAGGACAGGTTGATGGAAGCCGGCAAGAAGTGAGGCCGTAGTGCGCGCCCTCGTTGCAGCCGCGCTGGTCGCGGCGCTCCCCGCCCAACAGATCGTGTCGCCCGCCACCAACGCGCGCGACGCGGTGCTGGCGACGAAGGACGGGCTGACGCTGCCGGCAGGCGAGTTCACCGTCGTCGAGTTGATCGAAGCAGTCGCCGGGTACCTCTGCCGCAACTACCTGTTCGACCACGACGAGGTCGGCAAGGTCGCGGGGTTCCGCCTGCAGCGCCCCATCGCGCTCGACGCGCTCGGCAGCGAGGAGATGCTCTACGCGTTGCTCGCTTCGCGCGGTTTCGCCGTGCTGCCGATCGACGAGCTGCGCGGCGTGTTCCACGTCGTGCCGCTCATGGCCGATCGCCGCTCGGCGCCGATCGCCAACGTGCCCTGGCGCACGCCCGACGAGATCCTGCGCAGACCCCGCCTGCGCGAGCTCGTGCTGACGATCGCGTCGGTTCGCAACCTCGACACCAACCAGCTCGCGAACGCCCTGCGTGCGCAGTTCGCGCAGCAGGGCACCTGGCAGCCGGGGACGCCGACCACGTGCGCGGCGGGACCGGACACGTTGCTGCTGTTCGGCTATCGCGATCAGCTGGCACCCCTGCTGCTGGTCGTCCAGCAGCTCGACCGGGCCGCCGAACCGAGGACGCCGGCGCCGGCGCCGACGCCGACGCCGAACCAGGAACTGCTCGCCCGCATCGCCGACCTCGAACGTGACCTCGCGGCGTTGCGCGCCGAAATGCGCGCTGGCGGCACGAAGCGCTGATCAACGCGCGAGCAGGTTGACGAGCAACCGCGCAGCGCCCGCGTGGCCGACGCGCAGTTGCCGGTAGAGCGCCAGCGAGCAGTAGACGAACTCGCCGCGGCCGTACTGCGTCGTGAGCAGCGCACCCTCGTGCGCCTTCGCGTCGCCGGCGTCCTTCATCGCCAGCAGCGGCGTCCAGGCCCCGTCCCACGTCTTCGGGAAGTTGAGGCCGCGCTCCTGCACCCAGCCGGCGAAGTCGGCGGCGGTCAGGGCGTGCGGGTTGCGCAACATCGCGTGCCCGGGCTGCAGGAACGTCACATCCGCGTCCTCCTCCGTGCAGCGCTCCTCGCCGACGACCATCGGGAACGGCGCCAGCAGCGGCCGGCCGGCGCGTTCGTTCCACTCGCCCGACTTGTGGTACATCGCGACGATGCGGCCGCCGCCGCGGCACCACGCGAGCAGGCGGTCGCGCACCTCGGCGAGCTCGGGGCGATGGTGGTAGGCGCGGATGTCGAGCAACACGGTCGTGAAGTCGTCGAGGCGCGCCAGCGCCAGCGCATCGCGATCGAGTGCTTGGAACGACACGCCGAGATCGGCGAGCGCGCGTTCCGTCGAGTCGTCGGGGCCACGCACCAGCGCGACCTTGAGACCTGGAGGCACCGAGACGTCGACCGCGCGCACCGGGATGCGCGAGCGAACGTCGCCGAACCCGACCTCGATGCTGGCGTCGTCCGGCAGCTCGTCGGCGGTGATCGTCGTCTTCAGCAGCAGGCGCGCCTGGTTGTGTTCGCGGGACAACGAGAGGCGCGTCGGCGTCGGCACCGCCTGCACGCCGGGCGGCAGGCCAAGCCGGATCGGTGCGCTGTGCTCCGTCTCGCCGTGGCTCGTCAGCGTCACGCTCAGCACGCGTTCGCCGGTGCTGCCCTTCGGCACCATCAGCACTTCGCGGTCCCAGGCGAGTTCGATCGTGGGCACCGGCGTGTAGTGCAGCGTCCGGGCGACGCGAAACGCCTGCCCGTCGAGCTCGAACGCGACCAGCACATGCGCGGCCCGCGGTTCGGGGCCGCCGGTCGGAGCCTCGGCGAGGAACGTCACTGCAAAGCGGCCGGCGGGCCCTGGCACCGTCGGCGCGCTGGCCGCAGCCGTCGCCGGTTGGGTCGGCGCGGGCACACTGCCAGCAGGCGTCACCGGAACACCATCGAAGACCATCGCGCGCACCGGGGCGGTGACCGGCGTGCCGACACGGTCGCCGCATCGCACCTCGATCCCCGTGAGGCGCTCGGCGCCGTGCACGACGATGTTGACCTTGCCTTCCGCGCCGACGGCGACTTCGTCGCGTTCGAGCCACGCTTCGACGCGCACGTTCGCCAGGGCAAGCAGGGCCCCTTCGATGGAACGCACGTGATGGGCCAAGGCGCCGGCCTCGCGCGCCGGCATCGTGCTGCTCTCGCCTCCCTCGGCGGCAAGCGCCCGGAGCTCCTCGCGCGCAAGCGACTCGCCCCCGCTTCGCAGTGCAAGCGTCGCCACCCTGGGGTTCTTGAACCTGACGGGCGGACGCACCCAGCACGAGGGCATCGTCTGCGCTCCCTCTCCGTTCGTCGGCGGCGGCGCGATCGACTGCGCATTGACGACCTTCCAGAAGTCCTTGCCGACCTGCAGCGGGTTGTGCGGCCCCCACGGCCCCTGCGTCACGTGCTGCACCCACGCCCGGTGCGCGAGCCGCGCGTAGGTCTCGCCGCGCGCCGGCTCGAGTTCGGCCGGGTCGACGATCCACGCCGCCTCCTCGATCTTGCTGCGCGTCAGCAGGGCCGGCACGTAGCGCTGCGCCGCCGCGCGCTCCTTCAGCACCGTGTCGATCGCCCAGAACGTCGCGCGATGGTGGCCATGACCCTGCGTCAGCGAGTGGTTGGTGATGACGAAGTCCGGATCCACCGCGTCGACGACCTTGCGCATCGCTGCCAGCAGATTCTCGTCGCCCCATTTCGAGCGGGTCTCCTCCAGCGTCTTGCTGAAGCCGAAGTCGTCCATGCCGAGCCACCGCACCTCGACGCCGCTCATCGCCGCCGCCCACAGCGTCTCGCGCACGCGCAGGTACGCGAGCTCCGGGCCGATCTCGCGGCCGATCGCGTTCTGGCCGCCGTCGCCGTAGGTCGTGTACGCGGTCACCACGCGCATGCCGTGCTTGCGGCGCAGGATCGTGTTCGTGCGCGACGACTCGTCGTCGGGATGCGCGGCGACGTTGAGCACGACCGCGTCGGTCGACGCGTCGAGCAGCGCCTGGTGCAAGGCCACGAGCCCGGCTTCGGGCTCGGCCTGCTGCGCCGCGACCGCGGTCGCGAACACCACCACCGCCAGGATCGTCCTCATGCGCGCAGGCTCCGCAGACGGGTCATCGCCTCCTCGAGCACCGGCCAATCGACGGCGAATTGGAACCGCATGCTGCGCACGCCGTCGGGCGAGACGAAGAACAGGTGCCCGGGCACCGCGTTCACGCCGATGCGGTCGATCATCTGCAGCACGGCCGGGTACGAATCGATGTCGCCGAACACCTTTCGATGGTCGGCGAGCACGTAGTAGGCACCCTGCGGCACCGCAAACGTGAATCCCGCGTCACGCAACGCGGCGCAGAAGGCGTCCCGCTTCTTCTCGTAGCCAGCCTGCAGGTCCGTGTAGTAGCTCGGCGGCAGCTGCTCGAGCGCGCGCTGCACGCCGCGCTGCATCGGCCGCGGCGCGCACACTTCGATCTGGTCGAAGACGATGCCGCACTTCTCGACGATCGCCTCCGGTCCGGCGAGGAAGCCGATGCGCCAGCCGGTGATCGAGAACGTCTTGCTGAACGAGTTCATCGTCAGCGTGCGGTCGGCGAGACCGGGCACGGCGCCCGGCGACACGTGCTTGCGACCGTCGAAGCACATGTACTCGTAGACCTCGTCGGTCAGCACCATCACGTCGGTGCCGTCGAGCACGGCCGCCAGTTCGTCGAGCTCGGCCCGCGTCCACACCTTGCCCGACGGGTTGCCCGGCGTGTTGACGACCACGGCGCGGGTCCGCTTCGTCAGCGCGCGGCGCAGCGCTTCGGCGTCGAACGCGAGCGTCTGCCGGTCGAGCGGGACCGCGACGGGCTTCGCCCCGAACAACGGGATCGTCGTCCAGTGGTAGCTGTAGAACGGCTCGAACAGCACGACCTCGTCGCCGGGCTCGATCAGCGTCATGCCGGCCGCGAAGAAGGCGCCGCTGCTGCCCGTGCACACCGCGACGTTCTTGCTCTCGAACGGCAGCCCGTTGTCCCGCCGCAGCTTCTTCGCGATCGCCGCGCGCAACTCGGGCAGGCCCGCGTACGGCGTGTAGAGCTGGCGATCGCCGCCGTCGATCGAGGCCATCGCCCCGGTGACGAGCGGTGCTGGCGTGTCGAGATCGCACACGCCCTGGCCGAGGTTGATGCCGCCGGGCACGCCGTTGATGACCAGGGTCAGCGAACGCAGCAGGTTGCCCTGGTCGAGATGGGCGCGGCGTGTGGCCGTGCGCTCGAACGCGCGGTGGAGTCGGGTCATGGGCGGGCCGCCCATCGTCGCGCGGCCCGCGCAGCCGGCAAGCACGGCCTGCCGTTCAGCGGTTCTTCAGGAACCACAGCTCGGCGGCACGCACCGCCGTGCGGTTGTCGGCGGCGGACTTCGCCGCGTCGTACCCGAACGCCTCGCCGACGATGCCCTGCAGCGCCGCCGCCGCCGCGCGCCGCTGCGGCTCGACCTCGCTGCGCAGCGCGTTCAGCACTTCGGGCAGTGCTGGCTTGCCGCGCTGCACGAGGCCCGCGGCGCACGCGTCGACGTCGGCGGCCTTCGACGCCGGCCCGAGGTTGGCGAGGTGGACGACCTTGACCGTCAGCGGGCCGATCGCCTTCTGGAACTTCCGCCGCAGGAACAGCACCGCGAACGACGTCGGCACGAGATCGCCGCGGCCGCCCGCGAGGCGGCCGCCGGGATGTCCGTCCTGCGTGCTGGTCCAGCCGCCGCCGCCGAGCTGGTCGTCGCAGAGCATGCGCGCACCCGCGGCGTACCAATCGACCGAGCCGACTTCGGTCACGTCGCACAGGATCGCCGCGCGTTCGAGGCCGTAGTGGAAGTAGTAGCTCCACCGTTCCTTCCGCGAACCGAGCACGCCGGTGTTGCGGCCGAACCACTGCCAGCCGCGCGCAATCCCGTCGGCGAGCATCCTCGGCGCGTCGCCGTTGGCTGCGAGCTGCTGCTGGCAGATCGCGAGCACGGCGATGCCGGCAGCGGTCATCGACGCGTAGGCATCGAAACCCGAATCGGCACGGCCGTAGTGGAAGCCGCCGTGGTCGCCCTGGTGTTCGGCGATCTCGGCGCCGAGCCGCTGCCAGACCGTGCGCTCGATGGTGATACCGAGCGCGGTCGCCGCGCGCAGGCCGAGCGCACCGTACTGCGTGTTGCTCAGATCCCACCCGCCGGGATTGCGGCCGTAGCCGAACGCGCCCGACTTGTGGCGGTGCAAGAGCAGGGCCTTCGCGTCGGCCGCCGCCACGGCCTCGCGTCGCGGAAACCACGGCACTGCTTCGCAGACCATCAGCCGCAGCGCCAGGTCGTAGGTCTCGGTCGGGCTGGCCTTGGCCAGCCGTTCGATCGCCTGCGCGAACGTCGGGTCTTGCGCGTCGAGGCCGTCGTGCGCCCCCGCCAGCGCGACGAGTGCGAGTTCGCCGGGACGCGTCGACGGCTCGCTCGCCGCCCGCAGGTGCCCGAGCAAGGCCGGACGCGCCTGGTCGAGCGCGTAGTTCACGCGCTCGCGCAGCGGATCCTGCGCGAGCAGCGGGACGCACGCCGCGAACGAGACGACGGCGCCGCGGGAGAGGGAGAGGGGCACGTTCGCCATGATAGACGCCGCTCGCTGGTCGCGCGCCGGCCCCACGAGCGGCAGACTGACGCCATGGACAGCCCTCGCCGCATCGCGATCACCGGCTCGAGCGGCTTCGTCGGTTCCGCCCTGGTGCAGGCACTGCGCACGGCGGGGTGCGAGGTGCGGCGCCTGGTGCGGACCGCGGCGAACGACCCGGATGCGGTGCGTTGGGACCCGACGACCGGCGCCATCGACGTCGAACGGCTCGGCGCGATCGACGCCGTCGTCCACCTCGCGGGCGAGAACGTCGCGGCCGGGCGATGGACCGCGGCGAGGAAGCGGGCGATCCAGGGCAGCCGCGGCCCGGTGACGGCGGCGCTGAGCCGCACGCTGGCGGCGATGCCCCATCGGCCGGGGGTGCTGGTCAGCGCGTCGGCGGTCGGGATCTACGGCGACCGCGGCGACGAACTGCTCGACGAAGCGAGCGCCCCCGGGCAGGGCTTCCTGGCCGACGTGGCGCAGGAGTGGGAACGCGCCACCGCGCCCGCCGAGGCCGCCGGCATCCGCGTGGTCAACCTGCGCATCGGCATGGTCCTCGACCCGGCGGGCGGCGCGCTGCCGCGATTGCTGCTGCCGTTCCGGCTCGGGCTCGGCGGCAAGCTCGCCGGCGGCCGGCACTGGATGAGTTGGATCACCCGCCACGACCTCGTGCGCGTGATCCGCTTTGCGCTCGCGAACACCAACCTGCGCGGCCCGGTCGTGGCGACCTCGCCGCATCCGGTGACCAACCGGGATTTCACCCGGGCCCTTGGCCGCGTTCTGCGCCGGCCGACTCGCTTGCCCGTGCCCGGGTTCGCGCTGCGGTTGCTGTTCGGCGAGATGGCCGGCGCGCTGCTGTTGGCGAGCGTGCGCGCGGCCCCCAACCGCCTCGGCGTCGCCGGCTTCGTGTTCGACCAGCCCGAGATCGAATGGGCCCTGCGTGCCGTGCTCGGGCTGGTGCCGCCGGCCGGGAACTCCGACGGAACCGGCGCGTCGGGCACACGCGCCGAGACCACGTCATGGAACGACCCACCCACCTCGTCGCCGCAGCGCTCGCGCTAGCGGCCGTCCTCCCCACGCAACAGCCCTCGGCGAACGACGCGCGGCGCCTCGCCGACGCGATCAACGCCTTTGCTGCCGACCTGCATCCGCGGCTGGTCGCTGCAAAGACGCCGACCTGCTCGCCGGCCAGCATCGCCATCGCGCTGGCCATGATGCTGCCGGGCGCTCGCGGCAATACGGGGGACGAACTGGCGACCGTGCTGCGGCTGCCCGCCGACCTGCGCGGCGAACGGCTGCACGCGGCCGCCGGCCAGTTGCTGACCAGCCTCGGGCTCTCCGGCAAGGCGCCCCGAGAGCGCCTCCATGAGTTGCGGTTCGCCAACGATCTCTGGACGCAGAGTGGTCACCCGATCGAGCCCGCCTATGCAGCGGTGTTGCGCGACTCGTTCCGCGCCGAGCATCACGACCTCTCGTTCCGCGACGATCCCGACGGCGCTCGCCGGCAGATCAACGCGCACATCGCCCAGGTCACCAACGATCGCATCCGCGAACTGCTGCCGCCGGGCCTGGTGACCGGCGAAACCAGGACGGTGGTGAGCAACGCGTTGTGGCTGAAGGCGGGCTGGGCTGACGAGTTCAACGCCCACGCGACGAAGCCGGCACCGTTCCATCTGCGTCAGGGCGCCCCGGTCGACGTGGCGATGATGCGCGCCGTACGCCACTGCTCGTACGCGGAGACTCCGGACTGGCAGTGCATCGTGCTGCCGTTCCGAGCCGGCGAGCTGGTCTGCGAAGTGATGCTGCCGCGCGCGGGCAAGTCCCTGGCCGATGCCGAGCAAGCGCTGCTCGCCGGGGCCCATCGGCAGGGAATGGCCGGCCAACGCGTCGACGTCCACCTGCCGCGGTTCCGCCTCGCCGGCCACTGCCGCTTGCGGGAGCCGCTGCAGGCGCTCGGACTGCGCACGGCGTTCGTCGCGGGCGCGGCGGACTTCACCGGCATCTCGCCGAAGGACGCGTTGGTGATCGACGACGTCGTGCACCAGACCTGGATCGAGGTCGACGAACGTGGCGTCGAAGCCGCCGCCGCCACCGCGTCGGTGTTGGCGCCCGGCAGCGCGGCTCCGGGCAAACTGCAGCCGCCGATCCCGTTCGTCGCCGACCGGCCGTTCGCGTTCACGCTGCGTCACCAGGCCAGCACACTGATCTTGTTCGTCGGCCGGGTCGAGGACCCGCGGGGTGACGCAGCCGCCGGGCACTGACCTGGCGGCCCTTCCCCCGGCGAGCGTCCCCGCGTAAGCGTCTGCGATGCTCGTGACCTGCCGACTCCTGGCGGCCGTCCTGCTGGCCGCTGCCGCAGCCGGCCAGAAGCCGACGCCCCCCGCGGCCCAGGACTCGCCGGAGGCGGTGCAGGCCGGCGACATCACGTCGTTCCGCGCCTGGCTGCAGGAGTACAAGAGCGGGGCGATCCGGCTGGTGAAGGAGGACCGCACCGACGAGGCCGCGCTGGCGGCGCTCGACGCCAGCATGGCGAAGCTCGCGCAGTGGAACACGCTGGCGGCCGCGCAGATGTTGTTCGAAGCCGCGAGCATCGACCCGAAGCCGACCGGCGCCACCACTTCGACCGATCTCGTCGACTACCAACGGGAACTGCAGCCGTGGCGCGTTCAGGCGCTCGCCTGCAAGCACCTGCGCTCGGTGACGGCGGCGGACGTGCTGCCGTGGTTGCTGGCGAAGCTCGCAGCGCCCGGCATTCGCGCGCAGAAGAAGAACCAGGACCAGCGCGACGCCGCCGCGGTGCTGCGCGTGCTCGGCGGCCACCCGAGCGCGGAGGCCCAGCTCGAACTGATGCGCGCGTGCCGCACGATGCCGACCGAGCTGCGCGTGCAGGCGGTCAACGCGATGGCCAAGGACCCGACGCTCGATCTCGTGCCGACGCTCGTGGAGTTGCTGCGCGACGTCGAGCCGAACGTGCGCATCGCCGCGTGCAACGCGATCGGCGCAGCGCTGCAGCCCCACGTCGACGAATCGCTCGGCAAGCAACCCGACGCACCGGTGTTGGCGATGCGCGACACCGCCAACCAGAAGCTCGAGGAGCTGCTCGTGCGCGATGTGATCTGGCAGGTGCGCAGTGCCGCGGCGTTCTCGCTCGCGATCCAGAAGTGCAAGCCGGTGATCCCGATGCTGATCCGCGGGCTCGAGGCCGAGCTGCAGCGCAAGAAGGACCCGTGGGCGATGGACGTGCGGCTGCACAAGCTGCTCGAGGGCCTGACCGGCCAGTCGGTCGTGCGCGGCGGCATCGCGCCATGGCAGGACTTCTGGAAGCGCGAAGCAGCGACGTTCACCGTGCGCCCGGCGACCGCCGCCGGCGCCACCAAACCGGCGGCCGGCAAGTACGAGAAGTTCTTCGACCTCGAGGTCGAATCCGACCGCGTGCTGTTCGTGCTCGATTTCAGCGGGTCGATGGCCGAACCGCTGACGCTGCGACCGAAGGGCGAGGGCACCGCCGGCGCTGGCGGCGAGGCGCTGACGACGACCAAGGCCGCGTTGGTGGTTCGCGAGATCGGCCGCCTGATCCAGTCGTTGCCCGACGGCGCGCTCGTGAACCTCGTGGTGTTCAGCGACGACGTACGCATCTGGCGCCAGGAAGGCGGCCGGCCCGCGCTCGTCAAGCTCGACGACACGATGCGCGACGACCTGCTCGGCAACTTCCTCGACAGCCTGCGACCGAACGGGCCGACCAACCTCTACGACGCGCTCGACAAGGCGCTCGACTTCGGCGGCCGCGGTCTGCACGACAAGTACTACGCCGCTGGCTTCGACACGCTCTACGTCATCAGCGACGGCGCCCCGACCGCCGGCACGATCACCGACAAGGACGAGATCCGTCGCCGCGTGCGCGAGACCAACAACCTGCGCAAGATCGCCATCCACTGCATCACGTTCGGCGACAAGAACGACACCGACTTCCTCGGCGGGCTCGCGACCGAGAACGGCGGCCGCCACATCCACGTCGAGTAGCGACTGATTGGGCTTGCGCCCCGTCGCGGCCCGCCGTTGCATCCTCGCCCCGATTCCACCGAAGCGCCCCACCACCATGACCGGTCCTCTCCGATTGTCCGGGGAAGCGTTCGCCATCGAACGCCTGCGCGAAGATCCCTCTCTCGACTACGCGAAGCTGCGCAGCCTCGCGGCCGAGGCCGGCATCGGCATGCAGCCGATCCAGTACGGACGCGCGCGCAAGAGCCTCGGCCTGCCGCCGCTGCGCGCGGCGGCCCCCGGCCTGCCGGTGCCCGCTGCCGCCGCCGCATCGGCGCCGACCGGCGACGACGTCGCGGCAGACGACTCGCCCGCCAAGGACGCGCCGGACCGGGTGCCCGCGGCGAAGCGCAAGGGCTCGGCGGCGTTCGAGTTCCTCGTCGACGAACTGCGCAAGGACCCGGCGCGCAGCTACGCCGATCTGCGTGACGCCTGCGCGCAACGAGGCTGGTCCGTGGCGCCGATCGTCTACGGCCGGGCCAAGGCGGTGCTCGGCCTCGTACCGGTCAAACCGCGCGGGACCGGCAAGCGTGCGACCGCGACGGCAGCGGCCGCGGCCGCCGCAGCAGCGAACGCCGCCAGCACCGCGACACCCCGCAGCTTCGTGCAAGTCGAGTCGGTCGCGGCCGATCGCTTCAACCGCCAACTCGACGACGTGCGCAACATCGACCAGCTCGTCGCCGTGGTGAAGGAACTCGATGCCGAACGCCGGCGCCTGCGCGACGTGCTGGATCGCATCGTGACGATGATCGACGAAGCGCTGGGCTGAGGGCTGCCCGCGCTCAACGCCGATCGATCGTTGCGAGCATCGTCGCGGCCGAACGCGCCGCCCCTTCGAGCGTCGCCGGCAACCCCGTGGCGGTCCAGTCGCCGCAGACCAGCAGGTTCGAGGGGCCGCCGGCGAGTCGCCCCGGCGCCGGCCGCCGCTGCCAGGTCCGGCACGCCGCGACGAACGTCGCGTGCTGCTCCTTGCGCACGACGACTTCGGCGCCGCCGACATCGGCGCGTGGATACCAGGCGGCGAGCTGCGCGAGCGCGCGCGCGCCGATCGCCTCGACGGTCTGGCCGTCGAACGACCGGTTGCCGCCGGCGAGCAGCGCCACCTGCCGCGCGTCGCCGCCCGGCGTACGCAGCACGAAGTGGAACGGATCGCCATCGACGAGCGCGGTCACCGGACCGTCGTCGGGCAGCGGCGGCACGTTCGCCGGCATCGTCACGAAGACGCTGACGATCGGCGAAGACTCGAGGTCGCCGAGCGGTGCTGGCAGATCCGGCCAGACTGCGCGCAGGGAGCGCCACGGCAACGCGGAGACGACGAGGTCGTCCGGACCGACGACGAGGCGCGAATCGTCGCCGATCACGATGCCCGTCGCCGCGCCGGCCATGGCCGTGATCGCCTGCACGCGCGCGCCGAGCCGCACCTCGACGCCGGCCTTGACCAACGCCGGCACTGCCGGATCGCCGAGCAGCTCGCCCCACGGACGTGTTGGCACCAGGAACGCGGCACGTCCCGCACTGCCGCCGAACGCCTCCCGCAACGTGGCGACGAAGTCGCGGGCCGCCGCCAGCTCGGGCTCGACGTTCATGATCGCGCGGCAGAGAGGCCGCCACAGCAGCGCGTCGGGTTCGCCGAGCTGGCCGCGGTGCCGCAGCCAGTCGCCGAGCGTCCACTCCGGTGGCGTCCGCCGCAGCGTCGCGAGCATGCCGGCGAACGCACGCCAGCGTGCTGCGAACGGGATCGGCAGGGCCAGCAGCGCCGCCGGCATCGCCAACGGCACGGGCAGGCGCGACAACCGAAGCCTCAGCACCGCGCCGCCACGACGTCGCCACGCGAGGGCCAGCGACGACGCGCCGGCAAAGGCGTGCTCGGTGCCAAGCCGCCGCAGCAGCGAGCGCATCGCGTGGTAGCAGCCGAGCATCACGTGCGGGCCGTTGTCGAGCCGCCGTCCGCTCGCCCGATCCACGCTGGCGAACGCCCGGCCGCCGAGCCAACCGCGCGACTCGAGCAGGACCACGCGGAACCCCATGTCGGCCAGCCCGAACGCCGCGGCCAGGCCCGCCACGCCGCCGCCGAGCACGTACGCCTTGCGTTGCGCGTTCACGAGCGCAACCCGGCGAGCACGGCGATCGCGAGCAACAACTTGCGGCCCCGGCCGAGGCGCACGCGTGGGCCACGCACGTCCCCCGATCGGGCGCGCAGCGCCGGCAGCAACGCCGCGTAGACCGCGGCCATGATTCGCGCCGGCACCAACGCCCGACGTTCGCGCCGCGACAGCGCCTGCAGGGCCCGACGGGCGCGCAGGAAGTGCGCCGCCGCGGCGTCGGCGAGCCGTTCGCAGAGCCGCGTGACGGCGCCGCCCGGACCGTAGGCGTCGGCGGGCCCACGCCCGTCCAGCCACGACGGCGGCACGGCGGGGTCCGACAACCAGGGCGTCGGCAGGTAGCAGCGGCCCTGTTCGGCGTCCTGGCGCAGGTCGCGCAGGATGTTGGTGCGTTGCAGGGCGTGGCCCAGCGCGTCGGCGTACTCGCGCGCACCAGGACTCGTCGCACCGAGCACCGGCAGGCAGGCCAACCCGACCGCGACGGCGACGCGATGGCAGTAGCGGTGCAGTTCCTGCTCGTCGGCGAACGGGTGCGGCGCGATGTCGGTCGCGACTCCGTCGAGCAGATCGCCGAGATGCGTCGCGTCGACGCCGAATTGCTGCATCGCCGTTTGCAGCGCACGCCCCACCGGCGTGCGGGCAGCGCCGGCGGCGGCAGCGGCCAGCTCGCCGCGCCAGAACTGCAGGTGGCGCGTCGCCGTCGCCCGGTCGGCCGCTTCGTCCACCGCGTCATCGGCGACGCGGCAGAACGCGTAGATCGCGGTCATGCCGGCGCGACGCCGCGCGTCCATGCACAGGAACCCGCTCAGGAAGCTCGAGCCCGACCGCGCCGCGATCTCGTCGGCTCGCAGCGCCGCACTCGGAGGAGCCTCGCCGTTGCCGCTCACGGGTTGCTCCCAAACCGCGGGGCCGCCGGCCACAGCAGGCCGGCGAGAACGCTGCGCAGCCGTTCGCCACGCGTCAGATGCACGCGCCCGCCGAGCACGTCGCCGTCGACGGCGGCGATGCGCGCCAGCACGGCGGCCGCGCCACGCACGATCGCCCGCAGCTCCCAACGCAGCCGACCGCGCACGGCCGCCACCAGCGGCCAGCCGGCGACGAACTCGCCGGCGAGGAACGCGGCCCAATGGCGCACCAGCGCGCGCACCGGCGGCGTGGCCTTCGTCTGGCGGAGCATGGCTTCGTCGACACCGAAGCGGACGAGGTCTTCGCGCGGGAAGTAGATCCGGTCGCGTTCGTGCAGGTCGCTGCCGAGGTCCTGCAGGTGGTTCAACAACTGCAAGGCGGTGCAGATGCGATCCGACCAGCGGTCGAGCGCGGCGTCGCGGTAGCCGTGCACCCGCAGCACCAGGCGTCCGATCGGATCGGCCGACCGGCGGCAGTAGTCGAACAGCCCGTCGCGGTCGTAGCGCTTCTGCACGCAGTCCTGCGCGAACGCATCGAGCAGGTCGGTGAACAACGCCGTCTCGAGCGCACACTCGCGAATGGTCGCCGTCAGGTCCACGAACAACGGCACGTTGGCGGCGGCCCCGTCGAGGTGCGCCACGAACGCCGCGCGAAAGGCGGCGAGCGCTTCGGCGTCGCGCAGCTCGTCGGCGAGGTCGTCGGCGGTGCGGGCGAACGCGTAGATGCGGTGCAGGTGCCGGCGCGCGCGGGCCGGCAGCAGCCACGAGCCGACCGGGAAGTTCTCGTAGTGGCGGGCAGCCAGCGTCAGGTGGTGCCGCGGATCGCGCAGCTCTCGGTCGTCGGGAACGGTCGTCGGAACAGCCACGGTCGCGGTCGTTGCCAGCAGCCGGGCACCGTAAGGAATTGTGGGCCGAAGTGCGACCGATCGACCTCGAGGTGACACATTGCATTTCGTCACCACCAAAGGAGGAAGCATGGAGATCGACTTCGAGGACACCGACCGCGTGTCGGACTACATCACCGTTCCCGCCGGCACCTACGTCTGCCGGATCGCCGAGATCCGGCCCGGCACGACGCGCGCCGGCGACGAACGCTGGTCCCTGCGCCTCGTGGTCGCGGAGGGCCAACACGTCGGCAAGCAGGCGGCGTGGGACAGCCTGGTGTTCAGTTCGCGCGGCCGCGCCAGGGCCCGCACGGTCCTGCAGGCGCTCGGGCTGCCGGCCTCGGGTCGGGTGAGCATCGAGCCGCGCGACCTGGAGGGCCGGCAGGCGTTGGTCGAGATCCGACCGGCGGAGTACCAGTCGCCAGCGGGCGACGTCGTGCGCCGCAACGAGGTGCCGTACGACGGGTACCGCGCAGCCACGGCCGACCGGACCACCGCCGACGCGTCGACCGCGGCGCCATCGCGACCGGCCAGCGGCCCGCGCCGCAATGGCGGTTCGACGAAGGGGCTGGCCGGCGACGACGCAATCCCGTTCTGACGGCGCCATGCCACGGCGAGGAACGGCGCGCGGCAGCGACGCCGGACGGGTTCACGGTGCAGGGCGGTGATGGCCGATCAACCATCCCATGCAACCGAGCCGCTTCCCGGCTGCCGCCGCCAACTCGCTGATCCAGGGCTACTGCGACGACTTCGTGGCGCTCGCCGCCTCGCTCGCCCAGACGCTCGAGCAGGTCGCCATGCGCGACATCGACTTCGCGAGCAGTCGCAGCTCACTCGAGCGCATCGAGAACGGCATGCGCGACCTCGGCGAGGCGATCCACGACCTGCTGGCCCGTGGCAGGAAAGAGGCCGAATCGGCCGCAGCCACGACGGTCGCGCAACCGCCGGCAACGTCGCGCCCCGCCGTCAAACGACTCGAGGGCAGCGCCACCACCATGCCGCTGTTGTCGGTGTTCCAGTTCCTCGGCCGCCTGCGCAAGAGCGGCGTCGTCGAGGTCATGAGCAACGACACGCGCGTCACCTTCCGACTGCAGAACGGCTACATCGTCGACAGCGACGCGACGCCCTGCCAACTCGACGAACGGCTGGCGGACCTCTTGGTGGAGCAAGGGATCAGGACCGCGGCAGACATCCAGTCGCTGCAGGCGAACGGCCAGCACCAGACCGACGACGAACTGGCGCACGCTGTGGTCGCCGCCGGCGCGTCGGCCATGGACGTCACCGAGGCCCTGACCGAACAGGCGTCGCGGCGCTACTCCCGCGCCTGCCGCGACCCGAAGGCAACCTACGTGTTCCACGAGAGCAACCAGGCGCCGACGGCAGGGTCGCTGCGGCGACCGTTCGCGATCCGCTGACCCGCCGGCGCAGGGCCGGTCGCGCGCTTGACCATGCCGGCGGCGGCCTCTAGGACCGTGCCGGTGAGCGTCGAGTCCGAGATCGTCAACCTGCGCGCGCGCATCCGGGCCGCCGACGACCAGTACTACAACCGCGGCGCCAGCGATCTCACCGACGCCGACTACGACGCGCTGTTCACGGCGCTGCGCCGGCTCGAGAGCGCTCATCCCGAACTCGTGACGCCCGACTCGCCGACGCAGCGCGTCGGCGCGCCGCTGCCGAAAGGCGGGACGTTCGCAGTCGCGCCGCACCTGCAGCCGATGGGCAGCATCGAGTCGCTGATGGCCGCGGACGAAGTGCGCGCCTTCGTCGACCGCGCCCGCCGGCTGCTCGAACTGCCGGTCGACGAGCCGCTGACGTGGAGTTGCGAACCGAAGCTCGACGGCGCCTCGGCGAATCTGCTCTACGAGAACGGTGTCCTCGTGCGCGGGTTGTCGCGCGGCGATGGCGAACAGGGCGAGGACCTGACCGCCAACTTGCGCACGATCCGCAACCTGCCGCTGCGTCTCGGTGGTGCGGGGCCATTCCCGGCGCGCATCGAGGTGCGCGGCGAGGTCATCATGAGCCGCGAGGGGTTCGCGCGGCTGCGCGAGCGCGAGGAGACGTCCGCCGACGGCCAGTTCCGCAACGCGCGCAACACCGTCGCCGGCACGTTGAAGCTGCAGGACCCGCGGGTCGTGGCGCGCCGCCCGCTCGACTTCATCGCCTTCGCCAGCGGCCACGTCGATGGCGAACCGTTCACGACGCACGCCGGCTTGCGGGCGCAACTGGCGGCCTGGGGCTTCCGCACCGCGGAGCCGTTCGCGACGGCCGCCGACATCGACGGCGTGCTGGCGTTCCGCGACGAACTCGAGCGGCGGCGCGACGATCTGCCGTACGAACTCGACGGCATCGTCGCCAAGGTCGACCGCCTGGACTTCCAGCTCCGGCTCGGCCGCACGTCGCGCACGCCGCGCTGGGCGCTCGCCTACAAGTTCGCGCCGCGCATCGCGACGACACGCGTGCTGCAGATCGGCGCGCAGGTCGGCCGCACCGGCGCCGTGACGCCCGTCGCGCAGCTCGAGCCGGTCGAACTCGCCGGCGTGACCGTTCGCAATGCGTCGCTGCACAACTGGGCGCTGCTGACCGAACGCGACGTGCGCGCTGGCGACACCGTCGAGATCCAGCGTGCTGGCGACGTGATCCCCGAGGTCGTGCGCGTGCTCACCGAGCGCCGCCCGGCCGACGCCGTGCCAGCGCTTCCACCGGACGCGTGCCCGGCGTGCGGCGGCCCGCTGCAGCGCGAGGGCAAGTTCGTCCACTGCGTGGCCCTGGACTGCACGGCCCAGCTCGTCGGTCGCATCGTCCACCTCGCCTCGCGCCGCGCGTTCGACGTCGAGGGTCTCGGGCCAAAGCAGGTCGAGCAGCTCGTCGCGGCCGGACTCGTGACCTCGGTCGAGGACGTGTTCGCGTTGGCGGCCAAGAAGGACCGCCTGGTCGAACTCGAGCGCTGGGGTGAGCGCAGCACTGCCAACCTGCTCACCCAGATCGAGAAGGGCCGCACGCCGACGCTCGCCCGCTTCCTGCACGGCATCGGCATCCGGCACGTCGGCGAGACCACCGCGAAGGACCTCGCTGCCCACTTCGGTTCGCTCGAACGCCTCGCCGCGGCCGACGCCCAGGCCTTGGGTGCGGTCGATGGCGTCGGCCCGGAAGTGACCGCGTCGATCGTCGAGTTCTTCGCGTCGCCGAAGAACCGCGCGACGCTCGCCGCACTGGCCGCCGCCGGCGTTTGTCCGGTTGCCGCAGCACCGACGGCCGGCCCGCTGTCGGGGCGGGTCTTCGTGTTCACCGGCGGCCTGCAGGCGATGTCGCGCGACGACGCCAAGGCGCGCGTGGAAGCGCTCGGCGCCCGCACCGCGGCCGGCATCGGCAAGAAGGTCACCGACGTCGTCGCCGGCGCCGACGCCGGGGGAAAACTGGACAAGGCTCGGGAGCTGGGTTTGCCGATCCTCGACGAAGCAGCGTTCCTCGCGTTGCTGAGCGCGCGATGAGACGGCCCTTGCTGCACGCGGCACGCGTCGTGCTGCTCGGACTCGTCCTCGGCGTCCTGCTCTACGGCGCGTGGCTCGCGTTCGGCATGCTGCCCTGACGCCCGGCGGCCGGGACTTGTCGCCGCCGCGTGCCGCCAGGATGCTGCGCGCGACGATGACGACGTTCGATCTCACGGGCGCATGGTCCGGGCACTACGAACAACACGGGGGTCGCCACGGCATCACGATGCGCGTCGCGCAACGCGGCCAGTCCTTCGTCGGCGAGATGCGCGACGCCGATACCGTGCTCGCGAGTCGCGAGACGATGCTCGCGCTCCCAGCCGCCAACGGCGGCGGCGCCGAGGCCGAAGGTGAGGCCGAAGTGCTGTCGACGCTGCCGGAGCGCTCGATCGTCGAAGGCGAGGTCACCGAACGCGTGGTCGTGTTCGTGAAGCAGTACCAGGGCAAGAGCACGACGAGCATCCGCATTCGCGACCGCAAGGCGAAGACCTTCGAGGCGCCTGGCCACCGCGTCGTCTACCGCGGCACGCTCGACGCCACGGGCAGCGTTCTCAGCGGCACCTGGCAGATTCCGGTCCCGACGGGCGGTCCGACGCTGCGCGGGCGCTTCGTGCTGCACCGTGCCTCGCCGGCTCCGACGAGCGAACACTGATCGTCGCTCGTCGTCAGCGCGCCGGCCTTCGCGCCAGTGCAACCAGGGCGATCGCCGCCCAGACGGCCTCGAGCCAGAACGCCTGCCACGTCGCGTTGCGCCAACACACCCAGGCCACGCCGAGCGCCCCGGTGAGGTTGAGCAGTTGGTAGCTGCGATCGCGCGGCTGCAGCACGCCGAAGCTCGACAGCGCGTAGGCCCCGAGGATGGCCGCGGTGCCGTACCAACCGGCGATTTCGGCGGCGAGGGAGAACGAGGGCGACGCGGGATCGATCATGACGAAGGAACGGTGGGGCCCGGCACGCCGGGAGCGACGTAGAGGCGCGTCAGGTCCACGCACGCCATGCGGTCGCGCAGTTCCTTGCAGCGCGACGCCATGCGCAGACCGTCGGCATCGTGCGGCAGCGCGCGGAACGCGAAGGCCGACGCGATCAGCACCGCCTTGGTGCGGGCCCGCGACAACGCGACGTTGAGGCGATGGACCGACAGGTGGAACGCGCCGCGCGCCTTCGACTCGACGGGATCGCCGGCCGTCAACGACACCACGACGACCTCGCGTTCCTGCCCTTGGATGCGTTCGACGGTGTCGACGACCAGCGCTTCGTGGCCCGGCACGCCCTTGTGGTCGATCGCCGAGCGCAGCAGCCTCGCTTGCGCGCGGAACGGCGCGATCACCGCGATCTCCGCCGGCGGGACGCCGTGCCGGCGCACCAGTTCGTCGACGACGTCGGCGGCGGCGTTCGCCTCCTCCGGCGAACGGGATCCCGGCTGCCGGTGGTCGATGCGCAACCACACCGAGCCGAGTTCCGGGTCGAGCACTTCGTCGAACGCGCCGCCAGGAACGAACGGCAGACGCCGCGCGCCGGCATCACGCGCCGGATGCAGGCGGCCGCCGTAGAACGTGTCGCTGACGACGCGACAGACGCCGTCGTTCATGCGGTACGTCGTGTCGAGCAGATGCGAGCCGTACCGATCGTGCAGCAGCTCGAAGATCGACACCGCGACCTGACGATCGGCGCCGGCCGTGGCCACGACCGGGGGCAATTGCCAATGGTCGCCGAAGAACAGCCAGCGGCGGCTGCGCAGCATGCCCGGCAGCGCGTGCGGGATCGGCAGCTGCCCCGCCTCGTCGAACACCGTGTAGTGGAACTGCTCGCGGTCCGCCAACTTCGCCAGCTGGTAGCACGTTCCGGCGACGACCACGCCCTTCTCGGGCAGCCGTGCGCCCCGCGCATCGACGATCTGCACGCCGGCGGCGCGCAGTTCGGCGTGGTCCTCGGTCGACTGCGACGCGAGCTTGAACGCAGGCAGTGCAGGCGCCTCGCGCCGGATCGCGGCCAGCGCATTGCCGACGGCGCGGTGCGTGAACGCGCACAACGCGATGCGACAGCCGCTGGCGCCCAGCGCCCCCACGACGGCCGCCAGCAGGCGGGTCTTGCCGGTGCCCGGGGGACCCTGGACCAACGCCAGGCTCTCGGTGGCGATCGCAGCGGCGCCAGCGCGGACCTGCGCCGGATCGAGCCCCGACGCTGCGAGCCGCGCGAGCGCGCGCTCGTGTCGCCCCTCGTCGCGCCGCGGGGTGTGTTCGCCGCGCAGCACGGCCGCGATCGCCGGCGTCGCGAACGCCGCGCGCACGGCGTCGCGCAGCCGCCCCTGCAAGCCGAGCGGCCTGCGATCGACGACGTAGGCTTGCCCGGGCGTCAGTCCGGCGTCCGCATCACGGGCCAGCGCATCGGGCTCACAGACCAGCAACCCGCGCCGCGCGTCGTAGCGGCCGTAGATCATCGACACGCCTGCCTCGAGGTCGACGCCGTCGCCGGCGACCAGCGTGTCGCCGGCGCGGAACTTCGAGCCATTGTCGGCCACCGAGAACCACCACGCCCCGTCGCGTTCGCCGCGGAACACGGCGCCCTGGATGCACTCGCCATCGAGCACGCGCAGGTCAATCGGCTGCGCCCGCAGTTCGCGGTGGGCGCGCTGTTCGGAGCTCTCCTCGCGCGCGAGGAAGCGCAGCAGCCGTTGCTCGAGGGTCAACTGCACGGCGGCGATCATGGCCACCGCCGGCCCGTTCACAAGGACGCGCGCAGCACCCGGTCGAGCGCAGTGAAGCGGCGCTCGGCGACACGATCCCACGTGAACTCGGCGGCGCGCTCCGCCGCGAGAGCACCCATGCGTTCGCGCAGGGAGCCGTCGGTGGCGAGCCGTCGCAAGCCGTCCACGAGGGCCGGTTGGTCGTCGGGCTCCACGACGACCCCTTCGACGCCAGAACGAACGACCTGACCGGCCGCCGCGGGGCCGAGCAGGCTCGGCAAACCGGCGGCCAGCGCCAGGTAGCTGACCAGCGGACTGCCTTCCTCGAAGCTCGGCAGCACGAACACGTCGGCGGCCCCGTAGACCGCCGCGAGGTCGCGGGTGTGCGCGAGCACTTCGACGTCATCGCGCGCCAGCAGCGACGCGCAGTGGCGGCGCACTTCGTCGTCGATGCCGCCGACGAGCACGAGCTTGCCCCGCACCGCCGCCTGCGCCCACGCGGCGAGCAGCACCGGCAGCCCCTTGCGCACGGAGCCATGGCCGACGAACAGGAACCGCGGCTCGGCAGCACGCGTGCGCTGCACCTGGAACGTCCGCGGGTTCCAGCCGAGGCTGGTGGCGATCACGCGACTGGGATCGAGACCCAACGCCAGGTGGCTCGCCTGCACGTGCGGGCTGCAGGCGAACGCGAAGTCCTCCGGCCGGAAACGCCGACGTTCGTCGGCGATCGCCGCTTCGTCGGGGCCGCGATGCAGCGGGATGCCGGCGGCGGCGTAGGCGCGCTGCAAGGAATGCCAACCGTGCGGGTGGGCGGTGTTGACCGGGTCGTGGACGATCACGGCGCCGCGCCCACGCAGCTCGTCGACTTCGGGCGCCAACACGCCCGGATACGGCATCACGAGGTCGCCGGGGCGGCAGGCGGCCAGCAGGCGCTTCACCGTGCGGCGGCGCAGGAAGTCGGCGCCGCCGGTCAGCCGGTAGGCGATCTTGGCGACCAACGCGTGCGAGCAGCCGCGCTGGTTGCTGCGGCGATACGGCGGGCGCGCCGCGGCGACCCAATTGCAGACCTCGAACCGCGAACGCAACTCGGCGCTGCGCTCGACGGCGTCGAGCAGCTCGAGCGGGATGCTGGCGATGCCGATCGGTTCGCAGACCTGCGGATAGACGGCATGCAGACGCCACGATCGGGGCACCGGGCGCGCGCGCGCTGCGGACTGTTGCTCGGTCGAGGTCATTCGCTGCCGTCCGTGACGAACACCGCAGCACACGCTGGCGTTCGTTCCGCCGGGCTCACCGGCGCAGACGGTGAATCGTAGCCCGCTCGTCCGAATGCACCATCTCGCCGTGCTCGTCGAGCCACTGCTTCACGTCGGGCGACTTCGCGCCGGACACCGGGTCGACGTACCAGCCCGCACCTTCGCCAACCAGCCGTCGAAGCTCGTTGGCATCGGCGCGATCGACCGGCAGCACCCACCCTTTCCGACGGCTCAGATAGAGCAGCACGGGCTCCTCGTAGTTGTTCGGCCGGCGCCAGAAATCGTCGAAGGCCGGCTTGGGACCGTGGACCACGACCAGGTCGCCGGGGGCGGAGAGCCGCTGCAACGTGGCGGCCGTCACCAGGTGCGGCGCGTTCGCATTCGCGGCCCGCACTTCGTGTTCGTGGGCGAACTGCCAGCCCGCGTGCGCCATCACCACGAGCACCGCGGCCCACCACGCCCCGCGCGCGACGTTGGTCGGCCAGGCGCGAGCGACGAGCCACGCGCCAGCGATGGCGGACCAGATGTGGTACTGCGGTCCGAGCCGCACGTCGTGGCTGTAGCGCAGCGAACCGACGAGGCCGGCCGCGACGACGACCAGCAGCGCCAGGTCTGCGCGGTCGAGCCGACGACGAACCACGAGCACGAGAACCGCCAGCACTCCGAACCACGACGCGCCGTACTCGAGGGTCGCCCCCATGAGGCTGCGCCAGACACTCGGTCGCAGCAGGTGCTCGAAGCCAGGCAGCTTGGTGTCGCCGAAGGTGACGCCGAACGTCAGTCCGGTTGCCAGACCGAGCCCTCGCGCGTGCAGCGTCCAGGCGGCGACCGCGACGGCGACCACGCCCCACACGACCCACGGCGCCGGGCGGCGCAGTCGCGCCGGCGCCAGCAACGCCGCCCACGCCATCTGCAGCAGAACGACCTGGGCGGCGGTCGGCTTGGCCATCACGCCGAGCAGCGTCGCGACCGCGAACATGGCGAAGGCGAGCCGCCGGCCGGAGTGCATCCACGCGTCGAACGCAGCGAGACCGACGAGAGCCAACGCCGTCGACACCATGTCCGGCATCACGCGCGTGCCCAGGAACACGACCTGCGCGCTACCGAGCCAGACCAGCGTGCCGAGCCACGCCGCCCGGCCGCCGCAGCGCCGTTCCAACAGCACGAAGAACGCCAGCGCGGACGCGATCGTCGCCAGCGTGGACAACAGCCGCCCCGGCCACTCGGCGTCGCCGACGGAACGCAACCCCAGCGCGACGAGCGCCTGGTAGAGCGGGAACTCGCACTCGACGAAGCCCTCGCCCTTGCCGCGCCAGTCGACGCGGGGCCGCAGCACGTCGAAGTCCTCGGTCGCCAGGCTGCGCGCGATCGCCTGCGTGTCGGCCTCGCGCCACGACGCGCCGATCGGCCCCGACCCGAACAGCCACCACGCAAGGCCCGCGTGCACGACGAGCAGCAGCCACAACGCCGCGCGCCACCGGGGCGGGGATGCGATCGGCGGCGGGTCGTTCGTGGCCATGGCAGCGGCGAATCCTCGCGTGCGTCATCGGATTGGCAAGCGTTCGCACCACACGGGCCGCGGGGTAGGCTCCTGACACCGCGACTCCGCATGCAGCTCGCTCCGACGATTCCGTCCCCACTGGCGGGCGGCGAAGAACTCCGACTGCGCCACCCCCTGCCGCACGTCTGGACGCAGCGCGGCTCGGCCGGTGCGCGCCCGTTCGGCGTGTACTGGTCCGAACGCGATGGGCTGGGCCGCCTCCATCCGGAGCCGACCGACGCCGAACTCCAGCGCTTCTACGACACCGCGTCGTACGACGCCTACATGGGCGACGGCGAACGCGCCGCCGCTGGGCGCGCGACCGCGGCTCGTCCGCGCCTGTCGGCGCGGGTGCTCGCGCGCATCGCCCGCTGCTTCGATCGCAGCGTGCCACTGACGCCCGGACTGCTCCACGACAAGCTCGGCGGCCGCCCGGGCCGACGCATGTGTGATCTCGGTTGCGGCGGCGGGGCGATGCTGCGCGGAGTGCAGGCACTCGGCCACGAAGTGCTCGGCGTCGACCCGAGCCCGGTGGCGATCGAGTCAGGGCGCCGCGGCGGCTGGCCCGTGCTCGCGGGCACGGCCGAGGACCTGCCGGCGGACTGCCCGCGCGGCGCGTTCGACCTCGTGCTGCTGAGCCACTCGCTGGAACACTGCCGCGATCCGCAACGCGCGCTGCGCAATGCCGCGAGCCTGCTCGCCGCCGGCGGCGCGCTCGTCGTCGAGGTGCCCAACCACGCTAGCGCGGGCTTCGCCACGTCGGGCGCCGCGTGGTTCCACACCGATGCCGGTCGCCATCTGTGGTTCTTCACGCCAACCAGCCTCGCGCGACTCGCCCAGCTCGCCGGCCTCGGCGCCGTGAACTTCGAGTTCGACGGCTTCGCGCGCCAGTTCGCCTGGCTCGCCGCCGAGCAGGAAGTCTGGGACGCGCTCTACGCCGCCAACCCTGCGGTCGGCGCCGCGACGCGACGACCTTCGGTCACCTCGCAGGTGCGCTTGCTCGTGAGCGCGCTGTCGAGCGGTCGGCAACGGCGCTACGACTCGGTCCGGATGATCGCGCGCAAGCCATGACCAGTGCACCGCTGCCGTTCGAGGAGCCGTACGTCTCGCCGAGCGATCCCGACTGGTCGCGGGAACGCTGCGGCTGGTTCGCCTGGCAGCCCGGCCGCCAACTGCTGCGTTGGATCCGCTGCCACCAGGCGGCCGCGAACAAGCCCTGGCCGCTGCGCGTCGTGGTGCGTGGGTTCGCGGTGCTCGCGCACCGATTCTGGAGCGTTGTCTCCGGCGCCGACATCCCGCTCGGCGTGCGCATCGGCGGCGGCCTGTTCCTGCCGCACCCGAACGGCATCGTCGTGCACGCCGACGCCGTGATCGGTCCCAACTGCCTCCTGTTCCAGCAGGTGACGATCGGCGCCGACCATCGCGGCGGCGTGCCAACGATCGGCGGCCACGTCGACATCGGCGCCGGCGCCAAGTTGATCGGCCGCATCCAGGTCGGCGATCACGTTCGCATCGGCGCGAACGCCGTCGTCGTCGACGACGTCCCGGCGTGCAGCACGGCGATCGGGATCCCGGCCCGAAGCCGGCCGCGAACCGTGCCGGCCGCTCGGTGAACCGCGTCGGCTGCTCGCGGGCGCGAACCCCCGATGCGCAGCGCCGCAACGCGCGTCCTACTTCTGGCCATCCCGGGCATGGACCGTGGCCGCATCCCCGGGGTTCGGCGTAGGGTGCCCTGCCTCCCGAGGCCAGCCTGCGGCTTCGGCACCACCCCTGAGGTACTCTTTCCGACTCTGCGATGTTCCGTCTGTTTCCGCTCGTACTGCTCGCCGGCGTCCTGCCGGCCCAAAGCGTCCCTTCCGGGTTCACCATCGACACGCTGGTCTCCGGTCCGCTCAACCAACCCAACGACTTCTGCTTCCTGCCTGACGGCCGGGCGCTGATCGCCAACGCCGACGGCACGGTCACCCTGCACGCGAACGGGGCAACGGCACTCGTCGGCACGGTGCCGAACGTCGAACTCACCGTCGAGCGCGGCCTGCTGAGCCTCGCCGCCGACCCGAACTTCCCGAACAACGGCTACGTCTACGCCTGGTACGCGAGCACCCAGGACGACTTCCTGCACCTGGACCGCTTCACGTGCACCGGCAGCCTCGCCAACGCCTCGAGCACGAATCTCACGTTCGCCGCCAGCAGCCGCCGCGTCGTCCTCGGCACCGTGCCCGACCTCGCCGAGTTCCACAACGGCGGATCCCTGCGCTTCGGCCCCGACGGCATGCTCTACCTGTCGATTGGCGACGATGGTGACTCGTGCGTGGCGCAGAACGTGGCCAGCCAGGTCGGCTGCCTCTTGCGTATGAACGTCGCCGGCCTTCCCGCTGGTGGCAGCACGACCTTGCCGTCGTTCGCGACGCTCGATCCCGGCAACAACCCGCTCAGCAGCGCGAACGACTTCTCGCAGCTCGTCATCGGCCACGGACTGCGCAATCCGTTCCGCATGGAGATCGACCCGCTGACGGGCAACATCTACATCGGCGACGTCGGTGAGTCGGCCGTCGAGGAGTACTCCGAGTACGTCTACGTGCCGGGCGCCCTGGCGCTGCGGAACTTCGGCTGGCCGTTCCGCGAAGGCGACATCCCGGGGCCGTCGTGCGGCGGCACGCCGCCGGCCGGCATGATCGATCCGATCCTGGCAATGCCGCACGCGGCGAGTTGGGGCTCGATCATCGGCGGGGCGCTGTACCGGAATCTCGGTGCGTCATCCGGATTCGGCGCGGCCTACGAGGGCAATGCGTTCTGCCTCGACTTCGGCGCCGGGCTGCTCCGCCGCATCCAGAAGGTCGGCGGAACGTGGATGACGCCAGCGGCAGTGCCCGGCCAACCGTCGCCATCGAACTGGGGCACCGGTTTCACCCACGTGACGAGCCTGCGGCTCGGCCCCGACGGCAGCCTCTGGTACACGCAGCGTTCGTGGACCGGCGGCGAGCTGTGCCGGATCCGCAAGATCAACACGCAGAACACGGTCGTCGCGATCAGCGGCGGCACCCAACGCACCGCCATCCAAGATGTGTTCGCGCAGCCAGTGGTCGCGCGGCTGCTCGACGCCCAAGGCAACCCGGTTGCGGGCGGCCTGGTCAACTTCGCCGTCAGCGGACCGGCAACCGTGACGTCGACGAATCCGGCGACGACCGACGCCAACGGCCATGCCCAGGTCACGGTCGCCGCCACGGCCAATGGCGGCGCGATCATGGTCACCGCGACGAGTGTCGGTGCTGCGAACAACGCGACGTTCAGTCTCTACGCCCGCAAGCTGACCACCGCATTCTCGGCGCCGCTGTTCTCGCTGCAGGTCGCCAACCAGACGAGCGCATCGCCGGCGCAGACGCCGTACATCGTACTGCTGTCGCTGCCCGGCTCGCCGCGCCTCGCGTCGCCGATCGGGGCCATCTGCATCGACCCCGGCTACGCACTTGCGGTGGTGCTCGAGGACGGCATCGGCCTGTTCGGCGGCGTCTCCTACTCGGGCACGGGCGCGATCGGCAACCCAAGCCTGTCGAAGCTCTACTCGGTTCCGAACGGGCTGTTGAACGGCCAGCTGGTGACGTTCCAGGCCTTCGGCTTCGACATGCTGACCGGCTGGTTCCGCACCAACTGCACGCAGGTCCAGTTCTGACCCGCGCGGCGGTGCGGTTGCCGGATGCCGTCGGTCCGGCGATCGCGTAGCGTGCGCGCGTGATGCCCGGCAACCGGAGGCGGTGGTAGTGGAGGTCGTCGCCATCGCGCTGACCGTCGTCGCTGCGATGCTCGCGTTGCCTGCCCTCGTCTTCGCGGCGCAGTGCGTGCTCGGCAGTCCGCGCTGGCGTGATCGCGCGCCACCGGTGACCGGGCCACTGCGTCTCGGCGTGCTGGTTCCTGCGCACGACGAGGCCGCGGGCATCGCCGGCACCGTGACCAACGTGCTCGCCCAGCTCGGCGCCGGCGACCGCCTGGTCGTGATCGCCGACAACTGCGGCGACGACACCGCCGCGGTCGCCCGCGCGGCCGCCCTTCGGGTCGGCTCGGCGGCGCAGTGCCTTGTCGTCGAGCGCCGCGACGAAGCGCGACGCGGCAAGGGCCACGCGCTCGCGTTCGGCCGCGCGCAACTCGCCGCCGACCCGCCGGACGTCGTGGTCTGCATCGACGCCGACTGCCGCATCGTGCACGGCACGCTGCCAGCACTCGCGGCGTGGGCTGCGGCGACCGGCCGGCCAGCACAAGCCGACTACGTGCTGGCGCGCGGCGGGAGCGGCGCCGCGATGGCCGCCCTCGGAGCGTTCGCGGTGCTGGTGCGCAACCGGGTCCGGCCGCGCGGCATGGCGCGCCTCGGGCTGCCGTGCCAGATCACCGGCAGCGGCATGGCGCTGCCCTGGTCGCGCAGCGAAGCGCTGCACGGACTCGGCGCCAACATCGTCGAAGACCTCGTGCTCGGCCTCGAGTCGGCGCTCGCCGGTCATCCGCCGCTCGGCTGCCCCGAGGTGCGCGTGCACAGCGAACTGCCGGCCCGCGACGACGATGCGCTGGTCCAGCGCCGACGCTGGGAGCACGGCCAGCTCGCTACCGCGTTCGCGTTCGCGCCGCGGCTGCTGCTCACGGGCGTGTTGCGGCTGCGGCCGAGTCTGTTCGCGCTCGCGTTCGATCTGCTGGTGCCGCCACTGGCGCTGCTCGTCGCCGCCGTCGTCGCCACGCTGCTCGCGAGCGCGGGCCTGTGGCTGGCCGGCGGTTCGACGCTGCCGCTTGCCGTGGCCGGCGGCGCCTTCCTCGCCGTGCTGCTCGGGACGGCCGTGGCGTGGTGGTGCCACGGCCGATCGGTCCTGCCTTGGCGACAACTGCTGCGCGTGCCGCTCTACGTCGCGTGGAAGCTGCCGCTCTACTTCGGCCTGCTGCGCGGCAGGGAGAAGGCGTGGCGCCGCACCCGCCGCGACGGCGAGGCGAGCTGATTCGCTGCGCCTACCGCCGTGTCGCCGCAGACACCGGCCGGATCCACTCGCGCGCGGCCGGAACGGGCTCGCCCGCGATGTCCACCATGACGGCCGCCGACCACTCGGTCGCCAGCGCCGTGACCAGCGACGCGTCGAGGCCTTCGCGGCCGTCGTGATGCACGACGATCGTCGACTGCCCGACCGTGGTCGACACGTCCTTCACGCCATCGAGGTTGCCGATGGCGCGCCAGATCCTCGTCTCGCAGCAGTCACCGCAGATCGCCTTGCCGAGGTCGACGCGCGTCGCCTTGGGGCTCGTCGCCGCAGCCGCAGTCGCACCTGCCGGCGACTTCGCGGCGGGCTCGACGCCCGCCTGCCAGCCCGCGGTCAGTCCGGCGGCGACGCCGACCACCACGGTCGCCGCGACGAACAGAACGCGCAGCCAACGATTCGAAGTCAGGCTCATTGCGGCCACAGCCGGATCACGTGCATGCGCCGCAGGCTGTCTTCGCTGCGACCGTCATAACCGTACACGTTCAGCGCCATGCCGCCCACCGGCTGCACCCACACGGTGTTGTTGGCGGTGTCCTGCCAAATACGGGCCCCCGTAGTGTCGGCGAGCACGTGGGCGATGCTGGTGCCGTTGTTGACGAACAGCCGCGTCGTGTTGTTCGCGACCTTCTGCGCCTGGCTGAACCCGTCGTAGCCCGAGTCGAAACGGCCGGTCACCGGCACGTTCCCCGGCCACGGCAGTCCGACCAGCAGGCGGTCCGTCGGGCGCCAGAGGTTCTCGAACTGCACGCGCAATTCGCTCACCGGCATGCGGCCGCTCGGGATCGTCAGCTTGTAGCGGCCACCGCTCGCGACGGAGAAGTAGCGCATGCCCGGGAAGAACAGCGACTGCGACGGTTCGCCGATCGTCTGCTCGGCGATCTCGACGTTGGAGTCGTTGAGCCGTGCGAGCCGCATCGGCACGAGGCTCGGGCCGCCCCAACCCTGCGGCGTGTCGTTGTCGAGGGTGACGTCGTGCAGCCCATGGAACACGTGCGGCGTCGAATAGCCGTTGCTACCCGCCGGACTCACGGCGACCAGCGTGCCGATCCCGTGCGTGTAGAAGGTGCGGTTCGGGATCAGGTAGTTGCCGGCCGGGCCCCAGTAGCCGTGCGGATCCCAGATCGCACCGGGCAACGTCCAGTAGCGGAACTTGCCAGGAGTGCCGGTGGTCAGCGGGAACCCGTCGAAGTACGGCGGCGGCGTCAGGAAGCCCGCGTTGCTGTTGATGAGCTTCCACCGCGCGTTGCGGAAGTTGCCCAGCCCGATCGCGCGGTCGTAGAGATCCGACGAGTCGAAGACGCCAGCGCCGTAGACGAACTGCGAGTTGGGCGCGACCGTCGGCCCCTGGAACGGGTAGTTGATCGCGACGATGTCCTCGATGTCGAGGTTGTAGTGGTAGCTCGCCAGGCCAATGCGGCGCGGATCCGCGAACGGTGTCGCCGAGTTGAGGCTGCGCCCGATCAGCAGCGTGCCCTGCATCACGGCCTTGATCGACTGCCCCTGGAAGTCGCGAGTGTTGTTGTCGGCCGCCGTCCAGTCGAGGTACTGCGCCGCGCCAACGCGGTTCTGGTAGCCGCCGTCGTTGTTCTTCCACACGCGGTTGCGTGACATCGTGAACGGCTGGCCGGGGTCGTAGCGCTGCGCGAACACCGCGCCAGCCTCGTTGGTCACCACGAACTCGGTGATGATGCCTTGCAGCCTGTTGCCGTGGCCGATGTTGTCCTCGTAGAGGTGCACGACCTGCATGCCGGGCTGCACGTTGCAGTTGCGCGAATCACCGAAGCAGGCATTCGCGAACGAGTTCCAGAGCCCACGCCCGTCGCAGTCCGACGCGCTGTTGCCGGTGACCGTGTTGGCCGGATTGGTCAGCCAGAACCCCGACGGCGAGTCGTCGTGCTGCTTGAGGCGGTTGCCACCGGGGTCACGCACCTTCATCGCGACGCAGCCGGTGATCGTGTTGCGCATCTCCGAGCCGTCCTCGAAGAAGAACGCATGGCCGCGGATGTCGACGGCGTACACGCTGTCGACCGTGACGCCGCACACGCCATGGACCGTGACAGCACGGTTCGAGCTGTCCCACACCGAGCTGTGCCGCAGGAACTGCGCGTCGGCCGGCGCATCGCCCAGGTACTCACCGCCGCCCTGGCCGGCCGCGTTCGCCGGGCTGTACGACAGCATGTGCCAGTGGAACGGATAGCGCCCCATCGCGCGGCGCTGCCCGCAGCGGCGGAACTCGACGCCGCTGACCTGCGCCGAACTGCTCAGGCCCATCACCATCACGTGCGCCCCGAATCCATCGGTCGTCCACGCCGCGTCGTTGGCGCCCTGGATCACGATGCGCCGCGTGAGATTCACGATCTCGGCGCGCTGATCGAGTTCGCGCGGCGTGGTGGCGCGAGTCGTCGTGAACGTGCCCGGCGTCAGGCTCACGCCCGTGCCGTTGACCGGCACGTCGAGCGGGTACTGCATGCGGCCCCAGCGGAACGTCTGCAGCGGCGTCGTCGTCTGCAGCGACGGGCCGGTCGTGTCCGCGGCCAGCGTCAAGATCTCGGTCTGGCCGACACCATGGAAGTCGGTCGTCGAGATCGCGATGCGGTCGCCCGCGCGCCAACTGACGGCGTCGGCGAGCACGAAGCTGGTCGCCCCGGCAGCGGCATGGTCCGCGAGCCAGGTGCGGGTGCGTTGCGGCACCGTCCCGAACAGGCGCAAGGTGCCGCCCGGCGTCACTCGCAGACCACGAGCGACACCATCGTTGTCGAGCGCGTTGTCGGCGCTGCGCGGCGTATGCGCGGAGCGCGGTCCGGTCATCGTGATCGTCGCCGTCTTCGTATGCGGCGCAGCGCCAGTTCCGATCTGCAACGTGCCGGCTGCGAGAACCTCGATGCTGCGCGCCGTGATCGCGACGTTGACCTCCGGATCGGCAACCAGGTCGCCCTCGATGCGGAGCCGGTCGAGCGACGCAGTGGCGACGTCGAGCAGCACGGCCTGCCCGGGACCGATGTGAACGTTCGCGTTGTCGCCAGGAATCACGCCATCGGGCCACGTCGTCGGGTCCGACCATCGCGCACTCGGCGTCGGCACACCACCACCGCCACCACCACCA